>ENA-OSET01000018-OSET01000018.1-sediment-metagenome-genome-assembly--contig:-NODE-18-length-203521-cov-5.180865_pt1 | contig 203521 bp, 180 predicted proteins | sample MGYA00237882_ERZ534229 | MGnify/ENA primary metagenome ERZ534229 (study PRJEB26408, sample SAMN06266212) | sediment metagenome | isolation source: Hudson Canyon methane seep mesocosm | place... | reverse complement strand
CGCGCTTCGCTCGCAATGACAGCTTGGGGAAACACCTATTTCTAGATGGGCACTAGTTAGTACCCGTCCAGAAATGGTTTTTCCCGTGCCGTCGTTGCGAGCGGTACGGTTCGAGGCGCCGAACCGTTCGTTCGCAATGACGAACGTCTCGATGGGCGTTCGTTACGACTTATACCGCTAGTTTGGTTTTAGTATCGAGCGCTTTATTTATCTTGTTAGCTTCTCTTCCGAAACAGAGTATCCCGCTTCGGGCGGAATACACAGCCAAGCTCCCGTCTCGCGTTTTTCAATATGAGGCAGAACAGTAACGATATCCCGCTGTCTGGCCATTTCCATCGCATTGTCGACCGAATCGCTTTCCCCCAACATTTCAATATTTAGCCGAGTGGGGAAAATAATCGTTCTTTTGCCTTCCACGGCCTCGGCTAGAGCAGTCTGCGGTTTAATCCAAACAGAATCTACAGACTCATGACCATCATGAAGTGCGACATGATCTGCTGGCGCAACCGCCAAATAGAAATGCGTATCAAATCGTTTGGGCATATTCTCGGGCGTTATCCAATGAGCAAATTGCTGCAACAACTCACAGGCTAACACTAACTCTTCACGGTCAAGAAATTCCTTGATCGTCATTTTTCCTTTCGCTAATGGCTCGCGATAATGTTCCAGTTCAGCCAAGCGATCACCGCTAATAAGTACGTCCTGCCCTTTCGGACGGGCCAAAAGAATACCGCATTCTTCAAATGCTTCTCTGATAGCGCCCACACGTAGCTCTAGTTCTACATCGTTAAGGCCATCGACCCCGGTACATTGACTACGCACCGCGTCGTCGCCGCTGGCAACTTTACCACCAGGAAAAACCAAGGCGCCAGAGGCGAAGTCAATTTGATGATGGCGAACCACCATAAACACTTCGAGCCCGTCGCTGCCATCACGCAGCATCAATATGGTCGCAGAAGGTACGGCGGGAGCTGGCATTTTGGCTTCTTTTACTGTGGTCTCGGACATAAGTTAATCTCGGTCTATTTATTAATTTTAATAAGTATCACGGAATCGCCTAAATAATACCAGAAGCAAAGCAACAACATTATCCGCGATTCGAACAGCCGTGTTGCAGAAGCTGACTGGCAACAAAGTGAAGTTGCTGCTGTTCCTCTCACTGCCGATTCCCGTAGGTGCAACCCCTGCGGCGCACCCTGTTATAATTCGCAATTAATCGTTTGCGGGGAAAAGAGATTGCGAATAATGCGCGATGATCGCAATGGAAATTATACCGAGGATTCTTGCCGGATATCTTAAAGTGGCCAATATTTAATATTGTTTGACTACTTCTTGGCCCCAAAACCCGCCATCCGATCCGCAGCGTCCGGTCCAATGCCGGGGCTTTCTTCCCGCTCATACAGCAACCCTTCTTTTAGGTGTTTTTGTTGACCTGCTAGTATCAGAGATTTATCCGCCCGCAGAGTAAACCAGGAATTCTTTACGATATCCCGCGCCAACCGCAGGGTTCTTTCTTGTAGTTCTTCGTCGGGAACACAGTAGTTCGCCAGGCCAAGCGTTACGCTCTCACTTCCAGTCACAACTCTGCCAGTCAACATCATCTCCTTTGCTTTCATCACGCCAATACGCCGCGGCAACCGTTGGCTCATACCCCAGGTTGGCGTCAAGGCCCATTTTCCATGCGTATCGGCAAACTTGGCTGACTCCGCCGCCACTAGTAAATCGCAAGCTAGTGCGAGCTCTAGCGACCCCGTATAACAATGTCCCTGAACCGAAGCGATGACGGGCTGCGGCAGGGACTCAATGGCGTCCAGCGTTTCTGCCTGAAAATGCTTTGACGGCGGTTTCTCGCCATCTTGTATCGCTTTTAAATCATTGCCTGCTGAGAACGAACGCCCCTCTCCTCGCAGAATGACACAGGCAATAGTGTCGATTTCCATCGCGATCTGGTCAAAATGTGCGCGAAGCTCACTAAACAAGACCGGGCTCAATGCATTCAAAGCTTCTGCTCTGTTCAGCGTCAAAATAGCAATACCTTCCACATTTTCTCGTAAGACCAACGGACTTTCTGACATATCTATTCCCCAAACGTTAGTATTTTTATAACTTCCAATATTGCTTCGATTATTACGTCGAATTTCCCTTCCAACAGACGCCGAGCCAAGATAGCATTTTTTGACCTACACTCTATAGAAACTTTCGCGAGTACAGGTCGACCGCGAACAAGAAACCGGGGTGGCGGTTTTAGCTTGGGTCGTCGAAAATCCGATCTATTCTATTCATTTTTTTCGATAGGACACAAGCTTGATCGCCTGATATCGAAAAGTGATAACGCTATACTTTTAGCGTCAGGGATTCTATCCTCTGTTTACGGTTGCACAAAATTCAACTTTAATGAATATGATTATGCCGTACAACAGCAATGAATAACCGGAGAAACTATGACTGCCGCCCTCGACGAAGTTCTTGAGTTATTGGATCTAGAACCCATTGAAGTCAATTTGTTTCGTGGTCGAAGCCCAGCCACCCGAACACAGCGCGTATTTGGCGGGCAGGTCATCGGACAGGCTTTAGTCGCCGCCTACAGAACTGTAGAAGATCGTTTTTGCCACTCTCTACACGCCTACTTCTTGCGACCCGGCGACCCAAAGGCGCCCATTTTATATGAAGTTGACCGTAGCAGAGACGGAAAGAGCTTTACCACTCGCAGAGTCGTTGCCATTCAACATGGACGCCCCATTTTTAACATGGCTGCTTCGTTTCAGGTTTATGAAGAGGGATTTGAGCATCAAATGGATATGCCCAACGTTCCGAAGCCGGAAACCCTTAAGACCGAAAGCGAGTTAATGCAGGAAATGGCGCATACGCTTCCTGAAAAAATTCGCCCTTACTTATTGGCAGACAGACCCATAGAGCGGCGACCCGTCAACCCCAGATCGATATTTAATGCGGAGAAGATGGAGCCGTTTCAAAATATCTGGATCAAAGCGAACGGCACACTGCCCGATGATGTCCCTTTACATCAATGCGTGCTCGCTTATGCCTCTGACATGTCGCTACACGATACAGCCACCTTGCCGCACGGAGTGAATGGCTGGGAAGACAATTTGCAGATGGCCAGCCTTGACCATTGCATGTGGTTTCACCGGCCTTTTCGTGCCGACGAATACCTTATGTACACGCACGATAGCCCTTCAACTCAAAACGCGCGTGGCTTAAGTCGCGGCAGTATATATTCGGAAGACGGCGTACTCGTTTGTTCCGTAGCTCAGGAAGGTTTGCTGCGTTTGCACCAATAGCGCGTCAAATATTCAGTCACTTCCGGACTTTCGAATCGGACCGCGATGGAATCATCAAGCCATTGGATTAAGACGGTCATTCGATTGAGGCGATAATTGAATTGAAGAAATAGCTGCGTTAGCTTTTTTGAACCACTCTTTTCCGGGGTGTAAACTCACGCTATTTGGCGCAGTTTCTTTGGCTTATCCAATGATTCATATTATTTCGGTAAATCAATCTTTCCAACCCACGTTTCCTAACAGAAGCAATTTCGGTCTCTAGAGCAGGTAAATCGCCGAGAAACGGAGAATTCTTGGCAATCGCGAGGTATAAGGGCTTATAAACCTTATCTGTTAACTCGCTAACCATTAGATCCTTGCTTTTTACGGATTCCCAAAGCAAACCCTTGACGACGAGCTCACCAGAAATAAAGAAGTCCAGTTCATTGTTCAAAAGCCTCGAAAAACCACTACGAACGTTAGTAACATTGCTTAATTTTAACTCTTCATAGATAGATACAAAAGAAGGATCTAACCCAGACGAACCTAACTCGTTTGACCGTATCCCTCCTCTTCGGCCCTTCAGGTCTAACAAATTTATTGGGCTCGACATTTCTTTGGCCCTGGTGACGACTACCGGGTTTCGCTCTAGTAACGCTATATCTGTGAAAGACACCAGCCCAACATAGGTTCTAGCTGGAAGTACTACCCCGTCAATCTTTCCATTGATTAGGTCATTTCGAAGTTGGGCGACCAACTCAGCGTCCGATCGGTAAAAAACGTTTTCATGTGCGATGTCTACGCCCTCGAACACTTTTTCGAGGATATCAAGTACTGCACCATGCAGCTCGCCGTTACATTTATCGATCCATGCATAGGGCGGACTAGTGACATTGTTTACAGCAAACCTAAAAGGCCTGTTTTCTGCTGAGCAGTTACAAGTAACAAAAAAACACAACAGAAATCCCCAGTACTTAAACATCGTCAGTACCCCAGCATTATCTAGCAATTTAAGATCTGCATTTTATGTTAGCCTCTCCCCGCCCGGATCAAACCGCCTCCGTCGAGTGGAATTATATTTCCTGTCATGTAGGCTCCGGCTCTTGAGGACAAACAGATCGCAAGACCTGCAGCGTCTTCCGGACTACCAATTCGTCCCAGCGGAACAGTTTCCTCTATGGCTTTTCTGGCCTCGTCGTTATCGGTAATAAATGCCATCATTTTCGATGGGAAAGGCCCTGGTGCAATACAATTGACAGTCACGCGATCTTTGGCAAAAATCGCCGCCCAATTGCGGGTCATTTGGTGTATTGCTGCTTTGCTGGCTCCGTAGGAAAAAGCTTCGCCACCGGTACCAAAAGCTGCAACAGAACCGATATTGATGATGCGCGAAGGGTCTTCATCAGAGGCCGCGATTTTCAATAGTGGCATAAGCTCCCTTGTCAGAAAAAACGGGCCCTTAACATTGATATCGAGAATCTTGTCCCATCCAGACACAGGGAACTCTTCAAATTCGGCACCCCAAGTTGCTCCAGCATTATTCACCAGGATATCCAATTTTTCTTCCCGCGCTTTAATTGCATCGCCCAGCAATTTTGCGCCATCTTCTGTCGAAAGATCTGCTGGAATTGAAATACACTCGCCCAGTTTACAGAGCTCGGCTGCTGCCGCATCACAGTCACCGGCTTTTCGAGACGCTATATACACCTTGGCCCCCGCCTCAACAAACCCTTGCGCGATCATATAACCGATACCCCGCGATCCGCCGGTGATCACCGCCACTTTACCCTTAATATCAAAAAGATTATTCATTCTCGCTCCAAGTTCGTCATATAATTGTTTTGCTAAAAGATTCTGGCCTGTAAGTCTGGAAGAAAATTGACTTGCAACGTCATTTCTTCCTGAAAAAGTCCATGCCAGGCGTTATGCTTGATTCCAGGTGAATCATTAATTCAACTAACACGGCAGCCGTGTTGTACTTCTCTCGATTACTTTGGTAATGGCATGCCAACAGGAGTCCACTCCCTATCTCCATTCGCGTCGAAGAAAACCGGGTTCGAGAAGGCAAACGGCGGTACGTTTCCAATAACCTCTTTCGACAGCGCCGTAATCGGCCCCATTACTTCGACGGTGACAAACGCGTCTTCACTCATCATTAGAGGTAAAATGAGGTTTTCTCCCACGGTAAGCGAAGCTTCGCTCTCTAATTCACCATTGATATACAGCTTGTAGTGATTCACTCGCATCCATTCGGCGGCGTTCACACGCAAGCTGAGTACCGCATTGTGAGGAACGTGCTTTCCCTCTCCCGAATCCGCAGACTGTTGATTTGTTAGGCCGCTCGCAAGCCCGCCCAAGGATGCTCCATTTAAAGAAACCTCTAACAGCGGTCCATTGGTGCCATACAAATTGCCACTGCGTATGCCTTGCAGAAATTCCGACTCTTTATAATCAGATAATTCGTTAGCACCGGTGAAAACCATATTACGCACATTGGCCGCCAACTCGCCATTGCCGACACCGTGGGAGTCGCTATTTGCCGCAGCGACGATCGGGATACCCTGCCGCAGCAATGCAAACCAAGCATCCCGTGTGGCCTCATAGCGCTCCCCCCAACGGTTGCCGTTTTCGATTTCAATAATGTCAAAGTCAATATCGCGAACGCCAGTTTCGGAATCAGCTTCGATCATGACGTTATTCGGCGCTTCACTTAAGGCAAGGGACGGATCAAAGGATTTTCCCGCGACTGCCAGATGCGAAAAATAGAGTCCAGCACTAACAGCGCCGGCCTTTTCTCCTAGTGGATGGTTCAGTTGAACAAGCGGCCGGTCTCCATTAACGCGTAACTCGCTAATGACGTCCCTCCACCGATGGTTTTCATGTTTTGGTGCGCCCCGACGAGGCAGTAAAGCCTGTACCTTGAGTGGAAAAATATTGGCGTGTCCTAATCCAAAGGGAACAGTCGGGTTACCCAATTCAGTAGTCAGTTCAGTACCCGTCACGGTTTTCAGCTTAGAGGCCAGGCCCATTGACTCGATTAAGTCCGTAAAATCGTAGATTGTGTCATGTTCTGTGGCGACCAATATTTCTGCACCCTGCGCAACATAGGATTTTAACCGAGGCTTGGTTCCCAGGTTGTTATCAAAGCTCTGACCTGAATGCACATGGAAATCGGCAGACATATATCCCGGCGTATTCACAACGCGCTGTGGAACATCAATAGACAGTTTTGTTTCTTGCCCGCTAGACAGCGTCAACGTGGTTTGATGTACGCTGAATTCGGGTCCTCGAGACGCGGTAACACGATACTTCCCGGGCGCCAGTATCACACTTTTCTCATCGCTCTCATCACCACTTAAGAATACATGACGGGAAACCCGATCTTTGACCCACTGGTCTCCTTTTTTCACCTGATGGTTAATATGCGCCGAAATAAAGTCCGGGTCGTTGGTTCCGTCGACGCCTCTGAACGACAAGCGCATAACCTGCTTTTCGGGTAGCGTGACAACAGCCGGCGGCGCCAGCGCGATCGAACCCAGGTCGGTGGCTTTATCGTCAACCAAAAACGGTACCGACATTTCCTCTCGCCCCGTTGCTCGTATTTTGAGCGCATAGTCTCCGGATCTTGGGACTCGAAATTTAAATGCTCCGTTAACATCTGAAATCGCCTGAGTAACGACGTTGGCGTCGGGTTCTTCCACGAGTAACACCACACCCTCTTCACCGACGCGACCTTCTACGCCAAAACCCTGTGGCCATAACTGGTCTGTTATCGGAGAAATGGCAGTACCCTCCGCTAGAATAATCTCTTGATGAAAACGTAAGGTATCACCAATCTGCAAATCTCCACCCAATACAGCTAAACGCGCGGTGAATTCCGATCCTGTCATGTCAAAGCTGCGCAGCGGAAGCGGTGGTTGCGGCGGTTTGACCAGCTCTGCACTGATATGGTGGTAGCCGTACACAATGTTGTGCCCTGGATCACCGTTACCCACTAACACCGTTAAATCGGCTGAATTTGGTTGGTTTTCAACATGGGAAAATCCATTGGACGGGGCCTCCCGACTAATCGATATGTCAAAAACCGGCATGGAGTGAGCGGTTAGCAATACTTCCCCATAACGCTGCATGGGTTCACCCGCAGACACTCGCGTGACTTCCGTGCGTATGTCCAAGATGTTTGGCACGTCGGGCGCGGCACGATAGAGGACAGTAATCTCTAAGCCGTTTTGCCGACCGATCGTTTTAATCTGGGCAACCCCATCGACCATTTTTGCCTCGACAGTCTCAAAATCGATGACTTTATCCAAGTTCATATATTGAGTTGCATACATCGACAAGAAATGATCGTCTTCCTTGCCGCAAAAGCCCAGGTCGGTCAAAAAACCGCCTTGGCGCGTGATCGAACTTTCCTGGGTCGGATCTGAAACAATCGCGCAAAGGGTGCCGTTACTCAAAAACCAATCACCCAGACCACCCTGACTGTCCATGCCGCCGACTCTATATGCAGCGGCATTGTCCATAGTGACGCGTGCCGCTGCAGGATGAAAATCCGAACTTGATTCGTGCGCTATAGCTGAATGGCTAGAGCACATGACCGCGGCAGCAAAAATAGATGTGTACTTACCGACTGCTTGAAAACTGACAGACATAATATCCTCTCCTTTTTTCACCATAGAATACCCTAAGTGTCTGGTCATTGACCATCTCATTGCGCTGCTGCCGATAAGTGGATTAATAGGGGGAGATCGGCTATAAAGGGGACCATCAGTTAGCATAGAGTCGCTTCGTCTTATTTGGCTGTATGCCGCCCGCAATGTTTGCGATAAAAAACCTTTCTGGTGGCGGATAAAAACCGAAACAGATAGACATTCAAACCCACACCCGATTAAAACGCTCAATTAAAATACGCTGTTCAATAAACATAAAAAACCGTCATGCATAAGCTAAGATCGCCAGAGGACACAAAAAATGACCACGGATATTCAATTACCGCTGCGTAACGATGTACGCCTGTTAGGTGAAATTTTAGGGAACACGGTTCGTGAACAAGTGGGGGAAGACGTCTACCTCAAAGTTGAAGAAATACGCGTTCTGGCAAAACAAGCACGCCAAAGCCAGGACTGGCAGCCATTAATTGATGTGATGAATAGCCTTGAAGATTCGCAACTGGTGCCGGTGGCGAGAGCTTTCACCCATTTTTTGAACTACGCCAATATCGCAGAACAACACCACAGAGTGCGTGTGCGTCGCAGCTCGGCGCAAAATCCAGCTCTTAGCCTGGAAGCGGGCACTCTTTCCGAGCTAATACCGCGCTTGCTCGAAAGCGGTGTTTCCAGCGAAGAGCTCTATAAAACGGTCGCTTCCATGAGTGTGGAGCTGGTTCTGACCGCCCATCCCACTGAAGTGAGCCGCCGTACGATACTGCGTAAACACCACGACATTGCGTACATATTAAAGCGCCTGGATTCCGGCGACCTTACGCCCGCCGATCGATTATCGCAGCTAAGTCGATTGCGCCGTCGGATCATAGCAAGCTGGCATACCGATGAAATACGCCGTCATCAGCCGTCACCAGTCGATGAAGCCAAGTGGGGATTTGCCACGATCGAGTCGACACTGTGGGAAGCCCTCCCGGAATTTTTGAGGAGTTTGGATGAGCAATTACTGACACACACTGGACAGCGACTGCCGTTGAATGCAGTTCCCCTGCGTTTTGCTTCCTGGATGGGTGGTGATCGAGACGGCAACCCTAATGTCACCGCTGCGGTAACAGAAGAAGTACTGCTTCTAGCACGGTGGGAAGCCGCGCACCTATTAGAAAAAGACATTCATGAGTTACGGGAAGACCTTTCAATGGGCGATTGCAACTCAGCCGTTCGAGCACTGGTAGGCGAACACAAAGAACCCTACCGTGAAATTCTTCGCGATGTGCGAACACGTCTAGCCAACACGCGACAATGGGCGGAAAAGAAACTCGCAGGAGAGGATTTTGTCGGGCCGATCTATTTGAATGATGACGAGCTATTGCAACCACTGCAGCTTATTTATCAGTCACTGCTCGACTGTGGAATGCAGGAAATCGCGGAAGGTAGCCTTACCAACATAATCCGACGGGTGGCCTGTTTCGGCTTAACATTACTGCGTCTGGATATCCGTCAAGAGTCTTCCCGTCACGCCGATGTCTTTAATGAAATTACCCAATACCTCGAACTGGGCAGTTATAACGATTGGTCTGAAGATGACAAGGTACGCTTCCTGTTGGCAGAATTGCAAAACAAAAGGCCACTAATTCCAGCCGATTTCCCTGCAACCGATGAAACAGCTGAAATTTTGCGCACCTTTAAGGTCCTTTCCAAACAACCCGCATCCGCATTGGGAGCCTATATCATCTCTATGGCCACACATCCTTCCGATGTGCTGGCTGTGCGCCTATTGCAAAAAGAAGCTGGATGTAAAACGCCACAACGTATTGTGCCGCTGTTCGAAACCCTGGACGACCTGACCGGAGCAGCACAGTCAATCGACCGCCTTATTTCACTAGAATGGTATAAACAAGATATTGGCGGCCATCAGGAAGTGATGATTGGATATTCCGACTCAGCCAAAGACGCCGGTTTTTTTGCCGCGTCCTGGGGGCAATACATCGCTCAGGAAGATCTGAACAAAGTCTGTGAACGTCACGGCGTACATTTAACCCTATTTCACGGGCGCGGTGGTTCCGCAAGTCGCGGTGGCGGTCCGGCACACGCTGCCCTACTATCACAACCTCCAGGCACTATTAAAGGGAGTGTTCGTGTCACGGAACAGGGCGAAATGATCCAGTTTAAATTTGGCCTACGGGAAATCGCGCTCGAAAATATCGAGCTATATACTTGCGGAACGCTCGAAGCCACCCTTGCACCATCGTCTCAACCCAAGGACACGTGGCGTAATATGATGCAGGCGCTTGCAGAAGAATCGGTTGCGGAATACCGACGTATTGTGCACCACGATGAGCGCTTTGTGCCCTACTTCCGGTCTGTAACCCCGGAACAAGAATTACGTCGACTCGCACTCGGCAGCCGCCCTGCAAAACGAAAAGCCACCGGTGGCGTTGAAAGTTTACGAGCCATTCCCTGGGTGTTCGCCTGGACCCAAATGCGCTTAATGTTACCGGCGTGGCTTGGCACAGGAAAGGCCTTAGGCTCCCAACTAGAACAAGGGAACCTTGAGCAACTGCGAGAAATGGCTCGAGACTGGACCTTCTTTGGAATGTTACTTGATATGCAAGAAATGGTACTCGCCAAGACCGAAGAACGAGTCGCGGCCTACTACGAGCAACGCTTGCTGGTAGACACATCCCATAGCTCTCTAGGCGACGAGTTACGCGCCGGTGTGCAGCAAGCTGAATCCGTTCTGGAGACAATCAGTAATCAAAAGCTGCTCGAAAAAGTGCCTAACCTCAAACGCTCAATCGAACTGCGCAACCCTTACGTCGACCCCCTCAATATTACCCAGGTGGAGGTCATGCGCCGCTTAAGGCAACTCGGTGACTCAGACAATTCAGAGTTAAAGCGCGACCTCGAACAGGCATTGATGGTGTCTATCGGCGGAATTGCAGCAGGATTGCGAAATACGGGCTAAATCTATTCGCAGCTTAAAACCGACAGCAACAGTCGCCACGTTTTGATCGATGTTTGTATGTCAAAGAGCCTAATATCGCGATCTATAAAACAGACTGTAGAACAATTTATAGAACAATCTGTAGTAACATGGGATCTCGCAGTAATCAGCGGGTTGATATGCCGACTCTCTTCAACTACCACTTTGAAAAAGCGTAATGTATTGGAATCCAGGGATTTCCAAGATCACGACAGATGCCAATAAATCCCTGCGTTCCGATAAGAACTTCTAACGCTTTACCATAATCGCCTTTCCCTCAATCAACTCCCTCGTCTCTGTAATCGCCCTGCTCACGCATTGATAATAGAAATTGATGGAATCAAAATGAAATCTATTTTTATTCAGCTTTCGTTAAGTTAGACCTGACTAATCTACCCACCAGTCAATTAACACCTTAACGAGAGATCTTAAACAATGAAAAAAAAATTATGTAGTGCCAGTATTTTACTCACATTTTCAATATCATCTTTTGCAGAACCTCCGTCATTCAACTTCATCCAGTGGGGATATAGTGACTTGCAGTATGACGATTTCAATGTGGATATGGACGGCTATGAATTTAAAGCCAACTATGAATTGTCCGACAGTGTGTATATGAATTATGAAAAAATGTCGGTCAATACGTCCGGCATCGATTTCGACACACGGCATATTGGCCTCGGTGTAAAGTCTATTGTAGGCCCCGATACGGTTCTATTTGCCCAAATTGACTGGGCAAATTTTGATGTCGATACGCGATACAACGCCAATAACAGCGATCAGGACGGTCACAGAGCCAGCGTCGGCTTGCGAAAAAACCTGACGGACAAGTTTGAAGTTAAAGCCGCCTATGAATATCTCGATGTCGAAGACGACACCAGTGATATATTTGTTCTGGGTGCCGCCTATGAAATCTCGCCGCACTTTTTCCTGTACGCCGATTACCGGAGAGATTCTGACTACGATCAGATTGGTCTCGGTATCCGGTTCGAAATTTGATGCAGATGATGAGGACGGCTCACCTATCCCAAAGAGGCCGGAAACAAATCAGGAATGTAGATAAGTAACTATAAAACAGACTTCTTAAAACCAATCGGTTTAACGCTTAAGCTTCGCAGTAGCCAAATTCGGCTTATAGTTAAGGTGTTATTACCATAGTCGAGGAGTTCATCATGGCTAGTATTAAATTTCGCTTTACCACCGAGTGTGAAATGACCTTACACGGTGCAAACTACGAAGACATTTATCTACAATTTAAAGATTTTATCCACGGTAATCAGCAAGTGGCAAACAGGGCAAACATAGCTGTTTTTCCGCCTGAATCAGTTCAGGTTTTTTTCGATCTGGAGTCCTCCGGGCAACGCCATGAGATACCACAATTTAAAGGAGACTATCAAACAGACATTGCTAATCATTGCATGAAAGAAGAACTGCAACAGATGCCGGCGTCGATGAGTTATCAAGCAACGAATTACGAGCAAACTGACGACGAAGGCTGGCCCTACTGGTATGGCTCGTAAAAGGAAATGCCTTAACTCCATCGGCCCCTGGATCCGAGACTCATTCATCCACCGATTGTTCTGCTCTGTCTAACGGCAGAATGCGCCCGTAATCACTAACGTTACGGGCCGCATATCACTTTTACAGAAAATATTTACAGCATTAATCGGAATTTGTTCCGGTAGCTGCGTCCATTTTTCTGCTTCCTGTCACAAACAGTATGTCTTCGCCCTCAACAGCGAACTTCAATACACCAACACGATGTTGCCGTTCCGGCGTGTACGAACACCGAAATCAAAATCGGCCGAAAAACCTGTTACCTTATTCCTGCTGGCTCTTATATACTCTTAATTCAAAATATTAAAAAGACTCGAAGAAAAAAAGTGAAATAAAGTGAACCACACCGTCACTTGAGTCGTCTTTACTACTAAACAGGCTCTCTCTGAAGCTGACAATAAGGTTGTAAGGTGATTAAAAATTCGGAGAAGGTCTATGATGAATTGTTAGTGCTGCGCTACCAAAGTGGCGATGATCTAGCACTTCCACGACTTATCGAACGGTGGCAAAGTAGACTAGTGAACTATGCGCGAATGACAACCAACGATACAGATCTTGCCAATGACATCGTGCAAGACACCTGGATAACCGTTATTAAAAAAATCAGGTCTCTACGTGACTCAAGAAGTTTTCGGCCCTGGCTGTACCGAATAGTTGCACATAAGATCTACGATCACTTTAAGCATGTAAAAGTCAAAAATGACCATATCGATGCATCGCGGCCCTCAGAAAACCCGAAGGTCGTGGATTCCAGCCAGCAATTGCTGGAATCTCGACAAGAAATGAATCTCGTCCTCAATAAATTGTCTCGAGAACATCGAGCCGTGTTGGTTTTACACTATCTCGAAGAATTTGAAATTCAGGATATTGCTGGAATATTATCTATCCCCAGCGGCACGGTTAAGTCCCGATTACATCATGCAAGAGTTAACTTTAAACAATTGCTGGAGGCTCTCGATGGATGATCTCGACGTGAAAATCAAGGCAGCATTAGAATCTGCCACTGAAGAAAACGTCTTCCTTGGTGAGCACAAATCGACTTACAGCGAGGACATTGCAGCGACGTTTACCGGAAAGTACAAGTTTCTTTTTGTCCTATCCAGCGCCAAGCTCCTTGCAGCTGAAATACTGGCAATCTTTTCAATCTATCAGTTTTTTATGACTGATCAGATAAAAGAAATGCTGGCCTACGGATTTCTTGCTACCGCGTGCATGATCACCATCGCCACGATTTTCCTGTTTTTTTGGCAGGATATGAGTAAGAATCAAACGAACCGTGAAATTAAGCGACTCGAATTACAAATCACACTGTTAATTGACTACCTGAAAGAACGAGATAAGTCAGATTGAAAACCCTAATTCTAAGCCGTTAGTTATTTGTTGCTGGTTTTTGCAATCACTTCGCCGAAAGGACAAAAAATGTTAAAGAAAACAATGCTCATTCTAGTGATGATTGTAACGCCACTATCACAGTCCCTGGCCAATGAAGAGCGCGCCAAGGAACTTATCCAAAAGATGGATGATATGTACCGCTCGACTGCTAGCCGGGCGACTATGACCATGCGCATGCAGACACCGAATTATGATCGCTCGATGACAATGGAGTCGGTTACCATTGGCGAAGATCAAATGCTAATACGCATTCTAGCGCCTAAGAAAGAACGAGGCATTGCAACCTTAAAAATCGATAAGGAGATGTGGAATTTTTTCCCGAAAATCAACAAAACGATTAAGGTTCCCCCCTCTATGATGATGGGATCCTGGATGGGGTCTGATTTCACCAATGATGATCTGGTTAAGGAAAGTAGTCTCATCGAGGATTATGCCTTGGCATTGCAGGAGGACGCCGACTATTACGAAATTACCCTTACGCCAAAAATGCAGACGGTCACGGTATGGGACAAGATAGTCGTTAAGATCAATAAAATTGACAATACTCCGGCCGAACAAGCATTTTTTGATGACAAAGGTCGAAAGGTTCGTATTATGAGCTATAAAGAGCCAAAACAATTTGGCAATGTAACACTACCTTCCGTATTAGAAATGATTCCGCTAAACAAAGAGGGACATAGAACGCTGATTACCTACGACAAACTCGAGCTTAACGCTCAAGGCGTCGATCAGAAATTATTTACAATGAGATCTCTCAAACAACGGTTGCGTTAGAAAACGTAAAGCGGAGAAACCCGTGTTATTAGTAAAATTAGCATTCAGAAATATTTTCAGGCAGCGTCGTCGCTCACTGCTCACTGGACTCAGCATGGGTGGGGGTTATCTCTTACTCGCCTTTACATTGTCTCTGATAGAAGGGTCTTACAACAACCTCATTAATATATTCACCCATGATCATACCGGACATGTTCAGGTCCACAAAGGAAATTACGTCGACCGACCCGGCATTCAAAAAACGATGCTAAGAACGTCAGGTATTGAGAAAGTACTCGACAAAGAATCCACCATTATAGGTTGGGCGCCCAGAATTTTTGGTGTGGGCTTAGGTTATGGCGGTGAAAAAAGTGCCCCGCTCTCGATCGTGGGTATCGATCCTGAGCAAGAAAAGAACACCACTAAGATTTTTGAAAAAGTCCATCAGGGGGATTATTTTACTAGCGAGATAAATCCCGACGGTTACTATTCCGCAATGATAGGTCACGGCGTAGCGGACATGCTTAAGCTATCCATCGGCGACGAGATTGTATTGATTTCCAGCGGTGTCGACGGGTCTATTGCTAACGATATCTATATTGTGAAAGCCTTAGTAGGCAATAGAGCCTCCTACGACAAAATGAACGTGTATTTACCCCTTAACGCCGCCCAGGAGTTCTTTTCAATGTTTGGCAAAGTGCACGAATATGCCGTGATCACTGCCCACTCATCCGACGCTCGTAGCCTCGCGCAGTCCCTAACGTCAGCGATCAATAATACTGAGATCACCGTATCTCCCTGGCAAGAAGTCGAAGAAACGTTTTACAAATCGATGAAAGCTGACAAGGAAGGAAACAAAGTCACTATGGGTATTGTCGTTTTTCTAATTTGTATCGGGGTATTAAACACAGTGCTAATGTCAGTACTGGAAAGAACCCGAGAGTTTGGCGTCATGTTAGCCGTCGGTACCAATCGATTTACCGTGATGTCGATGATTATTCTCGAAACTGCCGCACTGGGAATACTTTCCTGTCTAGGGGGCTTTATTGTCTCGATTCCGCTAATCTACTGGTTCACGACCGTCGGTATCACGATGCCACAGGCAATGGATCTCGGAGGTATTCTCTACGACACGATGAAAGGTGAAATGAGCGTCGTTGTGTTTGCTCTCCCCGCGTTAATTATCATCGGTTCAGCAGCACTGGTTAGTTTATTGCCGGGAATACGCGCAGCACAAATAACACCTTTAGACGCACTATCTGACCGTTAGGAATCTTCTATGAGTCTTACTTTACGCTTGGCCTGGCGCAATATCTTCCGAAATGGACGACGGACTTTTCTGACGTGCCTATTGCTGGCCTGTTCCTTAATTGCCCTAGTACTCACCGACGGTATTATGAAAGGCATGATGACACTGATGATCGAGACCACCACTCGAACATTTTCCGGCGAAGCGCAAGTCCATAAACAACATTTTCGAGAAGCCTTCGACGTCGACCTTTATCTAGAGGATACCAGTGAAATAACAGCGCAGCTTGCCGCCGATAAGAATGTAGAAGCTTTTTCGGTTCGAACCATGTCGGGCTCAATGATTTCCTCTGCCGACAATATGACAGGCGCTGTCTTGTGGGGCGTAGATGCTGAACCCGAAACCCGCGTAAGTAAACTGAAAGAAGCGCTCATCACGGGAGAATATCTTACAGGCCAAGATAACGAAATGCTCATTGGGCAAGAGATGGCTGACCTACTGGAAGTCGAGCTGGGTGACCGTATTGTTGTCACCCTATCGCAGGTTAATGGTGGTGAGCTTTCCCAGGCTCTATTTCGACTGTCAGGTGTTTTTAAATTTGGCATGAGAGAACTAGACAACTCGATGGTCTTTATTAATATCCAACAAAGTCGAGAAATTTTAGGCTTAAGTCAAGGCGCGCACGAGGTCGCATTTAATTTTGTCGATTCCGCAATAGCGACCAATCCGGATCTAGCGATTATAAAGAACCTCAACGACGAAAACATTGAAGCGGCCACATGGATAACCTTACAACCCCAGATCGCAGCCATGTTGGGTATGATTGACTATTCTCTCTTCATGATTGGTGGCGTCCTGTTCATCATTGCCGCTTTGGGTATTATCAATTCCATGTTTATGTCTATCTACGAACGCATTTATGAATTCGGCGTGGCCATGGCAATCGGCACTCGGCCTAGCCAAATGGTGACCCTCATTATGGCGGAAGCCTTTTTCCTCGCCATTCTGTCGATAGTCGGCGGTATGATCATCGCTTACTTTTTAAGCAGCCACTTTTCGGTCGTTGGCATACCGATGGGAGAAATGGAATTTGAAGGTATCAGCATCCAAAACAACATCAAAACTATTCTCGATGTTTCACAGTTTACCGTCCTGCCTTTTGCAGTCGTTCTGTTAACAATGGTCGCCGCCATTTACCCGGCACTGTTCACTGCGCGAATTGTGCCATCGGAAGCACTACACAAATCCCTGTAAAAACGCATTACAAATTAATCTGTTCATCCGGACATGAAAACGAGAAATGATTATGGCAAAAGTTATTCAAACATCAAATTTGTGCCGTTATTTTGGCGAGGGAGAACTACGGGTAAAAGCCCTGGATCAGGTGGACTTTGAAGTAGAAGAAGGTGAGTTTTCAGCGATAATCGGTCCTTCCGGATCCGGGAAAAGCACCTTATTACATTTGATTGGAGGCTTAGACAATCCCACCCACGGCACTGTTACTCTTGCCGGAACTGAAATCGGGTCGATGAGCCGGTCGGCCCTATCCAATTTTCGCCGAGATCATATTGGGTTCATATTTCAGGCTTATAACTTAATACCCGTACTCTCAACCATCGAAAATATTGAATACGTTATGTTATTGCAAGGTGTATCGAACACAGAGCGACGTAAGCGCGTTAACGAGATGTTAGACCTTCTCGGTTTGACCGGGCTGGGCGACCGCCGCCCCGCGCAATTATCCGGAGGCCAACAACAAAGAGTAGCCGTTGCCAGGGCAATGGTATCGAGACCCAACATCATTCTCGCCGATGAACCGACGGCCAATCTGGATTCAAAAACAGGTATTGCCTTGCTGGATATGATGAAAGACCTAAACGAGAAACACGGTATGACCTTCATCTTCTCAACTCATGATCAGAAAATCATGGATAGGGCACGGCGCCTGATCTACTTACGGGACGGACGTGTCGAACGGGAAGAAAACAGAGAGGAACTAGCGGCGTAGTCTGCGCAAGAATCATGACAATGACTAGCCATTGGAAAGCTTCTCGACCCGCGCACGCGCGGTTGGATATAACGATTGTCCTAGCGTTTATCGTACTGGCATGCTGTTTTTCTAAGGGATCTTTTGCCGAGACCGACGTCTCTTTCGCCGGTTACATTAAGTCTTTTGCTATTGTCCAGGCAGCCTTTGAAGCGGACGATTTGCCCGAAATTTTTGATGATTTCCACACTCTCTATCAATCACAAAATACCATACGAATAACCGCAGACGCATTTACGGGCGACAGTATAGCGTGGCAGCTACACTATGAACTCACTCCCATCTTTTTTTCCGACAAAATAGAATCAAATCCATTTGGCTCGAGCACGGTTACCGGTGCCGGAAACTCATACCGAATTGGCGACATTAATGAAACATTGGGCAATCAATCATCAAGAAGACTAAACTACCAGAACCTTGACCGTTTCAATGCGCAATTCAGCATGGAATCCGGTGACCTTACCATCGGCCGCCAGGTTATCTCGCTGGGTTCAGCGAGAATAATCAATCCCACCGATGTATTTTTGCCCTTTAAACCCACGACCCTAAATCAAGAATATCGCACCGGCATTGACATGATTCGTTTTCAAAAACCCATGGGCGATTTAAGCGAACTTGACATGGGTATCGTGCTAGGCGAAGACGCCAAATCGGAAAACAGCGCTGCCTTTATGAGCTACAAAAATCATTGGCGCAGCTCTGACGTCGCCACCACAGTTATTCGTTTTGCAGAACAAAACTTGATTAGTATCGGTATTGAATCATCCATCGGCAATATGGGAACCTGGTTTGAAACGGCTTGGGTATCGGGCGATGAAAGCTACAACCGGACATCTTTGGGTGTCGACTACTTGCTGTCCACGAATGTCTTTGGTCAAATCGAATATCACTATAACGGGGCGGGCAAATCAGACCCGAGTCAATACAGCGAACTTGCCGATCATATCGGTTATCAAAAGGGTGGCCTATTTCTATTAGGGCGTCATTACCTCATGCCTTCAGTTTCCTGGACTGCCACTCCAGTGCTCAGTTTGTCATTAAGCTCAATCATTAATGTCGATGACTCTTCGGCATTCATCAATATTGCGGGGGCATACTTTCTGGGAGACGAGCTCGGCCTAGACTTTGGCGCGTATCTTTTTGAAGGAGATCGGTTAGGATTTTCGCCAGAAAATCAAAACCTGACGATCAATTCGGAGTACGGTTCGAATTCCAACTTATTGTATGTTAGCTTTCGCTATTACTTTTAACGCTAGTTTTATCTTTGACTCTATCTTTGACTTTATCTTTGTTTCCTGTTTTTAAGAACAGAGCGGCCCTGGGTATGAGAAGTAGACAGGGGAAAACAGGAAGGAACTCAACGACTATGGGCTGAAAGTCCATTGGTTGCCTTTGGGGCCTAAAGTCCCTTTCCTTCTTGCTTAAAAGTGACTAATCGTTACAAACCACCTCTCTCTAACAATATAAATACTGCAAACGCTGCCGGGCAGCTTGAACCGACTTTCGGTTGCCCCTTTATTTTACGTAAGTCCACGACCTTTCACAGCTACAACCTACCCGACAGTTACACCACAAGCAGAACAGCTTCGCGGCAGTAGTCATTTTCGGTGTGGGATGCCCTTAGGAGGGCGTGGGGTTCCAACCGAGTAAGGGTATCTCACACCGAGGGTAACGGGGATCTGTTTAGCAGCTAAAGCCTTTCATTAAAGTACATAGTTTTACTAGCGATCTGTGAAAATAAAATCTAACACATTCACATAGACTGAAACCATGGGTTTTTTGCCGAACAAGAAACCTAATTTTTATCCCATTTGCGATAAAAATACTTTAATTGGATCACGGTAATTTCGGCTAACCTTCAGTTGCTCGTCGCAATCCAAAAATAAAATGTACTCTCCTTTTTCCTGCGCACTCACCTCTCTAATACGGTCAAGATTAACGACTGTTGATCGATGGATTCGCTTGAATTTATCGGGATCTAATCTCGACATTAAGGCCTTCAATGTTATGCGCATAACATGAGTAAGGCCCTTTACATGAACGCACATATAGTCACCGGCGGCGTCGATCCAATCGATGTCGCCACAGTCAATCAACACCGTGATTTCGTTATCTTTAATGGCAATTTTCCCCGCTGGAACCGATGCATTTTCAACGCTAAGCTGCGACTTTTCTGCGCCCAAACTCCCCTTTACTTTTTTTGATATTTCATCAATAGCGCCAACCAACGCCGTTTTCCCGGCGCTCGCTTGCTTTTGATCATTAAACCTTGCACTGGCACGCTGTACAGCTCGCCGCAAGCGACCTTCATCGACAGGCTTTAAAAGATAGTCAACGGCATGAAGGTCGAATGCATCTAATGCATAACGCTGATACGCGGTGCAGAAAATCACCATCGGCATCAGATCAGCCTGCAACTCTTTAACGACATCAAAGCCGCTTGTGCCGGGCATTTGAATGTCGAGGAACAATAAGTCAGGACTGGAGTTGTGAGCAGCCTCTATCGCCTCGCGACCATTTTTACATTCACCTATCAGTTCAATTTCGTCGCATTCGCTCAGGTACACGCGTAATAACTTTCGTGCTAATGGCTCATCATCGACGATAATAGTTCTCAGCTTTCGCATAGTTCCAGTTACCTCAATGCTGCAGTTTGATAGGGAATATGAATGTGAATCGTTAGTCCCCTTGGGTCGGCGCCAGCGGTATCAAAAGTAAAGTGATTTTCATAAAGAGCCTCTAACCTTTCCCGTGTATTGCGTAAGCCAATGCCGCGACCGTGATCATCACCATTCAACCCCGGCCCGCTATCACTTATTTCCAAATGAAGTTCTTCATCAACGACTTTTGCAGAGAGCCGAATGCTACCACCTTCTTCATCAACGGCGATTGCATATTTCATCGCGTTTTCAAAAATAGGTTGTAAAATCAGACCCGGCACCAGCGCTTTCGTCGCTTTTTGTTCGACATCAAAATCGAGTTTTAGACGATCTTCAAAGCGGACTTTTTCAATATCAAGATACAAGGCTAACGTGGCCAACTCTTGTTCCAAACTAACCTGCTCGACGCTATCTTGTTCGAGGGAATGGCGCAGAAACTGACTTAAGAGCTGGATCATTTCCTGAGCTTTACGGTTTTCTTCTAGTTTGACCAATGCATTTATCGAGTTAAGCGTATTAAACAGAAAATGTGGATTTAGCTGGTATCGCAACATTTGCAACTGTGCATTTCTCGCCGCCGACTCCGCCTTGAATCTTTTCGACTGTTCCTTCCTCGCCAGGGCCGATTCCCTGATTAATTTTTGATGTTCGATCACCAACAACTGATAGAACTTAATACCGTAATATAAAGCCGTCCAGCTCATGAATACGAATAAGGAGCCGAAATACCAGTAATTATATTCCGACCATAACCCACTTTCGCCCGATACCCACATAAAAGTCAACATGCGTAACGCGGTCCAGATCGCACTGAGGATAATCGCAGAGATTATTGCGACAGTTAACCGCTGAAATAGCGGAAGATGAAAACTCTTGCGAAATAAGGGACGAAGAGGCCAGGATGACAACACACCCAATACGGCTTGCAAAGCGATATGCCCAACGTGAGATACGGAAATGTTATTGTCCCAATAAGTAATACTAAAGAAGGTGACAAGGGAATAACCAGTCCAACCGCAGAACTGAAAGAACCAGAACTGCCAGTTATTGTTCTTATACAGTTCCTGTACAACCGACATTAGTTTTTCAATCATTTTTTGCTCTCTGCTAACCAGTTATTCCAGTAAACTGATTGGTAGCAACGAGTTTAGCACCTTTTTCTGCCTCCAAAAAAACATCTTCAAACGACTGATCCCTCTTACCGCAGCTACGGTCCGCTTAGCCGCATTTAGCATAGCTTGACCTAATCGGATCAAGGAAACTACGTAAATATCTGAGTTGCTATCAATCCCGAGTTGAAACACTAAGCCCCTGGATAAGCAACCGCCTTCCGACCAGTAACTAATGTAGTGATCTATACATGCATCAAAACACTCTCCGCGCTGAAAAAGTTGACGAAATCCACGCTTCCGACCTGGAAATACCTCACGGTACGAATCTCGGCACCCCAGACGAACGCGCAGATCTCTTACTCGCGCAAATGACCCTCGAAGAAAAAATCGGGCAAATGTCACAGGTAAACGGTGGTGGCTGGGATCTCCATAAATCTATTCAGGAAGGTAGAATTGGCTCGGTCTTAAACGAAGTCAACGTTGACACTGTTAATGAGTTACAACGGGTCGCAATGGAAGAAAGCCGTTTGGGAATCCCATTACTCATTGGCCGCGATGTCATTCACGGTTTCAAAACTATTTTCCCAATCCCTTTGGGACAGGCCGCCAGCTGGAACCCAGACTTAGTTAAACAAGGGGCTGCTATCGCGGGACTTGAAGCCTCGTCAACCGGTGTCAACTGGACTTTCGCCCCCATGATCGATATCACCCGTGATCCGCGCTGGGGAAGAATAGCCGAAAGCCTCGGCGAAGACCCTCATTTAGGCAGCGTCCTGGGTGCCGCAATGGTTCAAGGGTTTCAAGGTAATGACTTGGGTGCCAAGGGCTCGATCGCCGCTTGCGCAAAACATTTCGCCGGCTATGGCGCCGTGGAAAGTGGCTTGGATTACAATACCGCCAATATTCCCGAAAACGAGTTGCGCAACGTTTACTTACGTCCGTTCAAAGCTGCTCTCGACGCAGGGGTAGCGACGTTTATGGCCGCTTTTAGTGACCTCAATGGCGTACCTGCCACCGGCAACGAATTTTTGATGAAACAAGTACTGCGCAAAGAATGGAATTTCGATGGATTCGTTGTCAGCGACTGGGACTCAATTTCTGAATTGACGGTACACGGCTATGCTGCGGACCACAAGGAAGCCGCTTTCGAAGCACTAAATGCCGGTATCGACATGGAAATGGCCAGCACGACTTATGCAGGCAACGTTCAAACGTTAATAGATGAAGGAAAAATTAACGAGCAGCAAATCGATACAATGGTCTGCAATATACTTCGAGTAAAGTTTCAGCTGGGTCTTTTTGAGAATCCCTACACCAATCCAGAGCAATATCCAGCCTTAGTGAATGAGCAACACCTACAAGCAGCAAAAATGGCAGCGCAGGAGAGTTGTGTACTGCTCAAAAATGACAATCAAGCGCTTCCGCTATCAAAAACACAGTTAAGCTCGCTGGCGATCATTGGCCCCTTGGCCGATGATGGTCAGGAACAATTGGGTACCTGGGTTTTTGATGGTGAATCACATCATAGCCAGACTCCGTTACAGGCAATTCAGAAATTTGTCGGCGATGACCTTATTATCCATGTCGCGAGAGGCCTGGACACATCCCGCAGTAATGATAAACGGCACTTTGATGAAGCGGTGCAAGCGGCCCAGCAATGTGATGCGGTAGTGATGTTTGTCGGCGAAGAGGCCATTTTGTCCGGAGAAGCTCACTGTCGCGCCGATATAGATTTACCGGGTCATCAAGAACAATTGATCGATGCTATTGCGAGCACAGGAAAGCCAATAACTTTAGTCGTGCTAGCTGGTCGGCCGTTAACGATGGGCAATATCATCGACAAAGTGTCAGCGGTATTATACGCATGGCATCCGGGCACTATGGCCGGCCCCGCGATCACTGATCTTTTGTTTGGGCAAACCTCTCCTTCGGGAAAATTACCGGTTTCTTTTCCACGCGTCGTCGGTCAGATCCCCATTTATTACTCAAAGAAAAATACCGGCAGACCGCCATCCCACGACAACATTACCCATATCGACCATATCGATGGTGGCGCCGCACAAACCTCACTGGGTATGTCAGCGTTTTATCTTGATGCTGGCTTCACTCCGCTGTTCCCCTTTGGATATGGCCTCTCCTACAGCCACTTTGACTACAGTGACATCGTTATTTCCGACCAACATATCAATCTCGGTGACACTATTCACTTCACGGCACAAGTACGAAATTGTGGCGATGTTGAAGCTCAAGAAGTTGTCCAACTTTACATTCGGGATTTGGTCGGGAATGTGACACGACCGGTCAAGGAGCTAAAGGGCTTCGAGAAAATAACGCTGCAAGCCGGTGAAAGCCAGACTGTTAGTTTCAGTCTGCATACTGACGATTTGGCGTTTTATAACCGAAAAATGGAGTTAGTCACAGAACCCGGAGACTTTCATGTCTGGATCGGCGGCAGCTCTGAAGCAGAACTTTGGGGAGAATTTAAAATTCTCTAATCATTTTGGATCTGACGCTGAATCTTCATGAATGGCAACAATAAATTTAGCACCGTCACTGCCCCTATTGCTGCTGTGAGTAGGTTTTTGACGTTTCAATCGTCATTGGCGTTAAGTTTATTAAATCTGAATGTTGACCGACCAAAATTCAACTCAGATGACAGCCTACTTCAGTGCCACTGAGCGCGTTTTTTGCATTGCTGGCTGCAAGACATTCAACCAAGCCGTTGAGTTATTGAAGATTTTGAAATTTCTACCAGAGACAAAGGAAAAATTACTCGAAGAAATCAAAGAGCTAATTAGTGCCCATCCAGAAATTGCGTCATTGCGAGAAGCGAAGCGACGCGGCAATCTTGGGCGTTAGAATTAACACATAACTATCAATACGTTAGAAAGGTTATATGGTCGAACAAATGCAGGCAATTATGTACAGTCTGCGCCATGAGATTGCCGCGCTTCGCTCGCAAAGACTAGTTTTCGGATGGGCACTAGGTAGGGAAAAAGACCAAAATGTTTTACTCTTCAATTTTTAATTTCCGAGATACAACATTATGAAATGGCGAAACCAATTGATCTATCTATTCCTCGCCATTAGCATGCTGGGAGGTACGTCAATGTTATTCGGTAGCGAACAAAACAGCGCTATCAAGGTTGAAATAGTCCACAAGGATGGCAAATACCAGCTGTTACGAGGAGGCGTACCCTACCATATTAAAGGGGCGGGTATTGACCACAATGATTTGCACAGCCTTGTCCGTCACGGAGGAAACTCTTTTCGCACATGGTCGGCCACGTCAAACAGCCAACCGACCGAGCAGCTGTTGGACCGAGCGCACTCCCTTGGCCTAACCGTTTCTCTTTGCCTCGATGTAGCACGGGAACGGCACAATTTTGACTATAACGATCCTATTGTAGTGGCCAAACAAAAAGACGAAATTCTTGCAACCGTACTCAAGTATAAAGACCACCCCGCTTTACTCACCTGGTTTATTGGCAATGAGCTAAATTTCCATTTCAAGAATCCCTTAGTTTTTGAGGCGGTAAATGATATTTCCAAAATGATTCACGAAGTAGATCCCAATCACCCGACGACAACAACGCTCTCATTCTTCGATAAAAAGGCTATGTCTGCCATCAAAAAACATGCACCGGATCTGGATTTTATCAGTTTCCAACTCTATGGAGGCCTGGTGGACTTACCGAAACATATAGAAAACGCGAAATTCGATCAGCCTTATTTCGTTACAGAGTGGGGTGCGATAGGTCACTGGGAAGTTCCAAAAACATCTTGGGGTGCGCCGCTGGAGCAAACAAGCTCGGAAAAAGCGGATAGCTATAACATCAGTTATCTGAAGGTTTTAAAACCGTTTGCCGACCAGGCTATTGGCTCTTATGTATTTCTATGGGGACAAAAGCAAGAACGAACACCCACCTGGTACGGAATGTATCTGCAGACAGGAGAGGAAACGGAAGTCATCGATATTATGCACCGTATTTGGAACGGGCAATGGCCCGCGAATCGAACGCCAAAAATCAGTACCGTGCGTCTCGACAAAAAAACTGGATTGGACAACGTAACACTCATCAAAGGCAAACATTACTCGGCAAGTATAGACGTGATCGACCCCGACAATGATCCCATTCGATATCGCTGGGAAGTCAGACATGAAAGTTCTGCAGATCAGGTGGGCGGAGATCACGAACCGGTACCCGAACTCATCGACAACTTGATCACGAATCCTACGGCATCCAATATTCGTATCACGGCTCCGACAATTGGCGGGGCCTATCGCCTGTTTGTTTATGCCTTCGATGGTCATAATCACGCCGCCCACGCCAACATTCCCTTTTATGTTAAGTAAATTATTGAGCCTATTATGAAAAAACCACTCCTATCTGCCGATCAACAGCAACGAGTTAATGAGCTCGTCACCACTATGACCTTGGCGCAGAAAATTGGACAAATGACCCAGACCGAGCGTATGGCGATTAATCCAGAACAATTGAAAGCTTATCACATCGGTTCAGTACTCAGTGGCGGAGGATCTTGTCCCGGCGATAATACCGTGGCGGAATGGGTAGAAATGAACGACGATTATTGGGCCGCCTCCATGGAGTCGGATGATGACCACTTAGCGATACCGCTCATTTATGGCATTGATGCCATACACGGTAATAATAATATAAAGGGCGCAACCGTATTCCCCCATAACATTGGCTTGGGCGCCAGTAACGACCCCGATTTAATCCAACGTATCGCTGAAGTGACTGCCCGTGAAATTCTCGCGACCGGAGTCGAATGGACATTTGCACCCACTCTGGCAGTCGCTAGAGACAGCCGTTGGGGCCGTACGTACGAAAGCTATTCGGAAGATCCCGAAATTGTCACCCGTTATTCTGCACGGTTTGTAGAAGGCTTGCAGGGGAATCTCGGCACGGATAGTGTCGTTGCCTGTGTTAAACACTGGGTGGGCGACGGTGGCACGACAAACGGTATCGATCAGGGAGAGACGACCCTAAGCCGCGAAGAGTTAGAACGCTTGCATATGGCCGCTTACTTTCCTGCCTTAGATGCTGGCGTACTAACGGTGATGGTTTCTTTCAATAGTTGGCAGGGCGACAAATGCCATGGCCACAAATATCTTTTAACTGATGTATTGAAAAATGAACTTGAATTTGACGGCTACGTTATATCTGATTGGGATGGTATCGACTACCTTTCTGACTATTATTACGACGCAGTCGCGATGGGTGTTAACGCCGGTATTGATATGTTTATGGTGTCTGAAAACTGGCAACCGTTTATCCAACACTTAACTCAACATGTTGAAAACGGAACCGTATCCGTCGATCGAATCGATGATGCGGTTAGTAGAATCCTCAGTGTAAAATTAGCCTACGGGCTTTTTGAAAAACCACGCCCTAAGGATAGACACTGGTCTAACCACAGCAGCTTTGGTTCGGTAGAGCACCGTAATGTTGCAAGGGAAGCTGTACAAAAATCATTAGTGTTATTAAAGAATACTGAACAGTTATTGCCTTTAGATAAACAGACAAAGCTATTTGTCGCCGGTAAAAATGCTCATAACAGAGGTCATCAATGCGGTGGATTCACAATCGCGTGGCAGGGTACTTCGGGAAATGACTTCATCCTCGGAGGCACCTCGATCTGGGAAGGGATTAAAACTGTTGCTCCAAACGCCACGCTAAGTGCGACAGAAAACGGAACGGATGCCGACCCAAGTCAGCACGATATAGCCATTGTTGTGGTCGGCGAAACCCCCTATGCAGAAGGCATGGGTGATATTCGAGACGGAGACGATATTGTCATTCAAGCGGGTTCGCAAATCAACGGTTCCCTCAAAGTACTGGAAGCGTATGGTAGCTCTCTGGAACTTGCAAAACTACATCCAGAAGACCTGGAAACGATTACGACTATTGTTGCCAAGGGAATACCGGTTATCGCCGTGCTAATTTCAGGTAGGCCTTTGTTGATCAACCCGGAATTGGATGCCAGTTCCGCTTTTGTAGCGGCGTGGTTACCCGGCTCTGAGGGACAAGGCATAGCCGATGTGTTATTTGGCGACATTCCCTTTAGCGGGAAGTTGTCGTTTTCCTGGCCCGATGGGCGCTCGAAAAACGCGGACAAACCCCTAAATCGTGGTGACAAAGAATACAATCCATTATTCCCGTATGGTTATGGTCTGACTTATTAGATTACCCGCATTGTCTAGTGTAATCCTATTTAGTCGCTTATAACGGAACCAACGGGTGTCCATCCGGAAACGCGTCGTTGCGAACGAAGCGCGGCAATCTCCCGCAGCCCGCGCCAATGCTGGATGAGATTGCCGCGCTAACGCTCGCAATGACTGAGCTTGTTAGTTTATGGATGGGCACTAACTAGCGATATCCGAAGTACAACGACCGAGCAATAAGGGTAGGATAAGTCCCAGCAATAAAAAAGGCGACCCGCAGGTCGCCTTTTTCCTTTTCGTTTAACCCAAGATTCGAAAACCTTGGGTTAAACCTTTTTCAACTACAAATTACTGACCCATAGAGTATTTAAACTCGAGACCAAACATACGTGGCAAAGTCGTACCTGCCGCTTGACGGAAATATTCTTCCTCAGTATTACGTACGATCTGTAGAATACCCACATCATCAGACACATTATTCACATAAGCCGCGATAGACATATTACCTTCTGAAGATGTCCACGTTGCACGTAAATCAGTTCGTCCATAAGCGGGCGCCTTTTCGGCCTCACTTTCAAAGGCTGAATAATAGACGTCGTCGATCCAACTATAAACAGCAAACAACTCTAGCGTAGAACCACCGTCTAACTGCATGAGGTAACTTCCCCAAAGCGTGCCTTTGCCTTCTGGCACTTGTAGTACCTGATTGCCGTTTATGTTGACGAAGTTATTATTCGCTTCTGGAAACAGCGATGTTGGCGTACTGATATCTGACGTATCCTTAACTAACAGGTCTTCAGTGTATTCACTTGGAGTGAAACTGAAGTTACCGCCTAAAGTCCAGTTGTCCGTCGCTAGCCACAATATCTCAGTTTCAAGGCCATATATCTCAGCACCTGGCGCCTCGAGAACAGACGTTGTAGTACCGCCAATCGCTGAAACTTCCGTCGCGACCGTATGGATAGTTTCATAGTCGTAATAATAAACAGAACTATTTAACTGCAAGGAGTCATCCAGAAACTGAGCTTTGTAACCAATTTCGTAGGCCATCAGTTCTTCTGGCTCATAGGTAGGCGACTCACTGAAGAATACCAAATTATAACCACCTGAACGGTAACCAGACGTACCAGAGAAATACATCATGCTGCTATCGTCGATGTTCCAGTCCAAATTAATTCGACCCGTGGTTTCTGTATCTTCGCGCTCGTAGGGACGATAAACACTTAAACCGTAAGGAATACCACCGTTGGTCGCCTTGGGAGTCGCGGTTGGTTGTCCGTCAGAATCGAGCAGTAAGGAACCGTCAGCATTTGTAACAAGTCCACCGTTAACCTGGTTAATCGCAACCAATCCACCATATAAAGCAGTGAAATTCTGCCTAAACGGATTGTTAGCGTCTCCACCAGTCTCATTGTAACGGAATAAGTTTTCCTCCGCCTGCACTTCATCTTTAGCGTATCGAATACCGACGGTTAAGGTAAAGACTTCATTGATATCCCAAACTGCCTGAGTATACGCCGCAAAAGCATCGCGCTTGGTTTGTGTTGCATACAATAAATCACTTCCTAGAGTATTAGGACCATGAATAACATCTAGCCCTTCAGTCTGACCGTCATCTCCGCCCCAGGCCGAAACATAAAGGTTGTCGTTTCGGGTTGGAAGCCCCTCAGTATTAAACTCCAAGTCGGTATTTTTGTTATTGACCGAAAAGTTAACAGCACATGAAGCCGCGGGATTTTCTACCTGACAACTCTGTTTCGCACTAAACAAAGTAGCCATAGGATTACCACCTAGCAATGCCGAGGCAGGTAAGCCTTCAGGGATCCCCGTTGCAGCAGAAACTCCGGCAGAAAGAGCCGTATTATCTTCATAAGCGTCAATCATACGAGCTTCATTGACTGCCGAATAAAAATCGCCGCGTTGGTCAATGGTCGCGTCGTAAAAGAAAATGCCCGAGGTAATCGAAAAGCTATCGCTAAAATCATAAAACGCCTGAAGTTCGTGAGACGAGTAATCGGCTTCATGATTGACATAGAATTGGCGGTCGTGGAACTGACTCGCGGTATTATCATCATCCGTAGTACGGCGATAAGATAGCTTATTGAAACCGTAGATATATTTGAGCTCTAAATCTTCAGTTGCGCTCCAGGTAACACTAAACTGTGTTCCGCGTTGATCAAATTCCTCACGGTTTAAACCGTTCGTCGCGGCACAAACATCATCACCGGTAATATCACCGCTGAATACACATTCGTTATAGGCCGCTGCGCTTTCTGGGCTGGTGTAGTTAAACCCATCCAAAGAAGCCGCCGCATTTTGCGTGCCGTTAAAATCAGCATAGTCAACGCCCGGACGATTATGTTGGGCCTGTCGAACTTCACCGGTTGCTGGATCGGTAAATGAATAGACTTGTGAATTTGCAACTAGGTAGTCATTCGCCAAACCATTGGTTTGCGCAGGATCAACAAATCGAAAGCCGGGTACTAGCGATTCAGTATTACGAAATGATTCATTTTCTTCGTTCAGAACAACCAGTCCGCCGCCGTTAGCACCGCCGAAGGAACGGTCGATTGCCATTTGGTTTTGACGCAGATTAACTTCAATATTGTCAGTGGCGTTCCACTTAAACTGAATAGCAATATTTTCTGTGCCGAGACCATCAAGATCCTTACCACCAGCCCCGATCTCTTCAATAACGCCATCGCGGTCGCGCGTGGCGAAATTGATACGTGCTGCCAATACATCTTCAATTAAGGAACCGGACGCCATACCGTAATATTCTTGGGTACCAAAGTTACCTTGAATCGTTTTTACGGCCCACTCGGTTTCATAGTCAGGCTGATTATAAAGAATATTTATCGCACCGCCGACCGCATTACGGCCGTACAAAGTACCCTGAGGACCCCGCAATACTTCGATACGTTGCACGTCCCAAAAGGTTGCCGCCGTCGCTGTTAGCAAATCTTCCGAGTAAACATTATTCATGTAGGTTGCAACACCCGGGTCACCACCGAGTGCACGGAAATTACGACCAACACCTCTAACGGTTGCGTCGTAGGGCTGGATAGTCATCGCAGGAACAAAGTTCTGCAAATCTTCCTGATTTCGAATTCCGAAATCATCGAGAGAGTCATCGGTGAAGGCTGTGATCGAAATTGACGTGTCTTGAATTGACGCCTCTTTTCGTTCAGCAGTGATAATGACTTCTTCGATTGACCTGCCTTTATCCTGCGCAAGAGCAGAGTTTCCGAGGGGTACGCAAATTGCACTCGCAAGCAATAAGCGCGTAAAACGCATGTTTTTAGTCATCGTGATTTACCTCATTATGATTATTAATTATTAGTAATGTGTAATTCTTTTTTGTATAACTATTAACTATTTTTAATGTTATTTTGCTATATGTATCCCGTTATTACTCGCAATTTGAATATGCATCATAGAACTAAAAGTAAACGATTTCTACCCACTGGCTAAAATTTTCCATCCGCAGCGTATTTCACAATAACAACACACTGTGTCACCTGGAGCGCAACCTTAAGTAATCGGAGATTTACGAAATATCTAGAAGAGGAAAAACGCGTGTTGCAGGTCGGCGGGTAAAGACAATTGACTATTCGCAACCGGCCTTGGAGAGAAATGACGACAGCATCCAATTAACAAATCGTCTTTAAAACTTAATCCGGCAAACGGGATAACTATTAATCCAAATTTCAAAGTAATGCCAATAATGACTCGTCTGTCAATCTTAGTTTCTATGTATCTCTGCAGAAGATATGACCCTAACGCCGGATGTGAGGACAATAAAAAAGGCGGCCTTGCGGCCGCCTTTTTTATTGTCCTACTGAGTGTCTATCCAAAAACCCGAGGGACTATTGAATAGACCTTTCAGTAATAACAGATTATTGACCCATAGAATATTTAAACTCAAGACCAAACATACGCGGCAAAGTAGTACCGGCAGACTGACGGAAGTTTTCATCTTCACCGTTCCGCAGTACTTGTAAAAGACCTACATCATCAGACACGTTATTGACAAAAGCGGCGATGGACATATTTCCTTCCGAAGAAGTCCACGTTGCGCGTACATCAGTTCGTCCATAAGAAGGAGCCTTTTCAGACTCACTTTCAAAGGGTGAATAATAAACATCGTCGATCCAGGTATAAACACCAAACAATTCGAGGCTCGAACCACCATCGAGTTGGATAAGGTAACTGGCCCACGCTGTGGCTTTCATTTCTGGAACCTGTAAAACCTTATTACCATTGATGTTCTTAACATTACTTTCCTGGTCAGGATACAAGGATAAAGGTGTTCCCGAACCCGAAGTATCCTTGATAAATAGATCCTCGGTGTATTCACTCGGCGTATAACTAAAGTTGCCGCCTAAGGTCATATTGTCGGTAGCGAGCCACAATATTTCCGTTTCAGCGCCATAAATTTCAGCGCCTGGAGCTTCGAGAACAGAGGTTGACGTACCGCCTAGGGTCGTTATTTCGGTTGCGACTGTATGAATAGTTTCGTAGTCGTAATAATATATTGAACTGTTTAACTGCAGCGAGTCATCCAGAAATTGCGCCTTGTAGCCAATTTCATAAGCCATTAATTCTTCAGGTTCGTAGGTTGGAGTGACACTGAAGAACACCAAGTTATAACCACCTGAGCGATAACCGGAGGTTGCCGAGAAGTACATCATGCTACTGTCGTCGATATTCCAGTCCAAATTGATACGTCCAGTTGTTTTCTTATCTTCGCGTTTATAGGGTCTATACACACTAAGCGCAAATGGCAGTCCACCGTTGGTCGCTTTTGCTGTAGGAGTCGGTTGACCATCGGCATTTAGAACCAGGGAGCCATCGTCATTAGTCACAAACCCACCGTTAACGGTATTCAAACCGACATTACCGCCATATAAGCCAACAAAACCGTCGCCGCCTGTCTCTGAATAACGGAACAAGTTTTCCTCCGCAATAACTTCATCGCGAGCGTAACGAATACCCAAAGTCAAAGTAAAGATGTCGTTAATGTCCCACACCGCTTGCGTATACGCAGCGAAAGCGTCGCGTTCAGTTCGGGTCGCATACAACAAGTCGCTACCCAAGGTATCTGGACCATGGATAACATTAAGCCCTTTATCAGTCCCATCGTCACCGTACCAGGCAGATGTATACAGATTGTCGTTTCGACTTCCATCTGCAGCGTCTAAATCCTCATTGGTATTTAGCGAATAGTTTTGGGCGCAAGACGGCGCTGGATCTGCACCCTGACAACTTTCTTTCGCACTAAACAAAGTAGCCATTGGCCTGCCACCAAATGCTAACAGATTTGCACTAAGGCCCTCAGGAATACCTGTCGCTTCTGCCACACCCGCAGAGATGCCGGAATTATCTTCATAAGCATTGATCATCCGCGCTTCATTGACAGCAGAGTAAAAATCGCCGCGTTGATCGATTGTTGCATCGTAAAAGAAGATACCGGAGGTAATCGAAAAGGTATCACTAAAGTCATAAAACGCCTGCAACTCATGCGATGAATAGTCAGCTTCGTGGTTTACATAAAACTGACGATCATGGAATTGACTCGCCGTATTATCATCATCCGTAGTACGCTCATACGATAATTTGTTAAAGCCGTATATATATTTGATGTCCAGATTTTCCGACACATCCCACGTGATACTAAACTGGGTGCCTCTTTGGTCAAACTCCTCTCTTTGAAGACCATTTGTGGCGGCACAGACATCGTCGCCTTTGATATCGCCCTCGAATACACAGGCGTTATAAGCAGCTGCACTTTCCGGACTGGTATAATTAAAACCATCGAGAGAAGCGGCGGCATTTTGGAAACCGTCAAAATCGGCGAAGTCAATGCCAGCCCGGTTATGTTGTGCCTGGCGCACTTCTCCAGTATCTGGATTGGTAAAAGAATAAACCCTTTGAGCCTCCGTCATATAGTCATTGGCAAGACCGTCAGTTTGCGCCGGATCGACAAAGCGAAAACCCGGTACCAAATCTGTGGTATTACGTTCGCCAAAACCTTCTTCATTCAACACCACCAGACCACCGCCGTTAGCTCCGCCGAAAGAACGGTCAATTGCCATCTGATTTTGACGAAGGTTAACCTCGACATTATCAGTGGGGTTCCACTTAAACTGGATGGCAATATTTTCCGTTCCAAGCCCATCCAAATCCTGACCGTCGGGCCCTATTTCCTCTATGACACCATCACGGTCTCGCGTACTGAAATTGATTCGTGCAGCCAATACATCTTCAATTAGGCCACCGGACACCATTCCGTAATACTCTTGTGTACCAAAATTACCTTGAATCGTTTTTACCGCCCACTCATTTTCATAGTCGGGCTGATTATAAAGAATATTGATTGCACCGCCGACTGCGTTGCGTCCGTAAAGCGTACCCTGTGGACCACGCAATACCTCTATTCGTTGAACATCCCAAAAAGTTGCCGCTGTCGCTGTCAGCAGATCTTCCGAGTAAACGTTGTTCATATACGTTGCAACACCGGGATCACCACCCAGTGCCCGGAAATTACGCCCAACACCGCGAACGGTCGCATCATAAGGCTGGATAGTCATCGCTGGAACGAAATTCTGTAAATCTTCTTGATTTCGAATGCCGAAATCATCGAGAGAATCATCTGTAAATGCAGTAATCGAAATCGAAGTATCTTGAATCGACGCTTCTTTCCGTTCAGCGGTGATAATAACTTCTTCAATTGACCTACCTGTATCCTGCGCAAACGCAGAATTCCCCATCGGCACACACACTGCACTAGCAAGCAGTAAGCGCCCGAAACGCTTATTTATTCTGTCCATTTATCACCTCAAAGTATTTTGTTTTTCGTGATTTCAATTTATTATGATTATATTTTTTTGGGACTACGGATATTGGCTTCGCGCACTAACTTCGGATACAAGTTAAGAATTAATTATAATTATTGATTATTTGTAATAATCTTTTTGTTACTTTTTCTCCCCTTTTCCCTTATTATCACGCACGATCCGAAATTGTAATTTCAATAAAATGCGCTATATCGCACAATAAGCCCGCGTGCGAACAAAGTAAACAATTTCAAAAAAGTTTTTTTGCTTGCTGCGAATAGCCACGAACATCGAGTAAACCGGCTTCAAGTTAAAACCTCAACGGCAACACCATATAACGGGGCGAATGGCCAATTCCCCTTAGATCACGCAGCCTAATCTGGCTCTCGCTGTTAACAAGCAGTATTTTACTGAATCAGAACTCTTCCTCGTAAAATCGATTTATTGTTTGAGACTGCCACGACCTCTTATACTGTTACGTTACTACCCACACCAAGGTCATTCCCAATAAATATTAACTGGATAACAGTAATAAGTTTTTTCGGATGAGGGACGTTTTTACGAATTCGATCCTCCTCGACTGAACAGCTCTGAACAAGCCACCTTAACAAGCGAATTAAATCAGCAAATGTTAAGCGTATTTAATATTGCCGACGTGGCATCCAAAGTTAAATATGTTATTTTCCGATTCATCAGAAAAAGACATTGCAAGAAATAAGAATGTTGCCCGTAACACGAACTAAGATCTCCCACCTACAGTAAGACATCAATGCTAAGGAGACTGACCTATGTCAGACCACCCCCCCGTAGAGGACAAGCCCGAAATCACAGCCGCTACCGCTGCGTTACATTCTAAAATTCTCGACTACCTACCCTTTGAAGATCAAACAGATTTTGAAGATGCACGGCGCGGGTTTATTACGCGCTGGCCAGACGAACAGATTCTGCGTAAGGACGGTCATCCGTCCTGGGACATCAATGCCCACGAATATATCTACGGCGACTGTCCGCCAACCGTTAACCCGTCGCTATGGCGACAAGCTCAACTCAATCATATTCACGGCCTCTTCAAGGTTACCGATCGTCTATGGCAGGTGCGTGGTTACGACCTGGCCAACATCTCCTTTATTGAAGGCGCCACGGGCTGGATTTTGATCGATACGGGTATGACCGCCGATTTTGCGGCTGCGGCATTAAAACTGGTCAACGATACATTGGGCGAGCGCCCCGTAACCGGACTTATATACACACACTCCCACGTGGATCATTACGGCGGCTCACGTGGAATCATTTCCGAAGAGGACGTTATCGCACGCGATATTCCGATTATCGCACCAGACGGTTTTCTTCAGGAAGCTGTCAGTGAAAACATTATTGCCGGGGCGACTATGCGTCGGCGCGCCACTTATATGTACGGCATACTGCTTCCCAATAATCCCGAAGGCCACGTCGATGTTGGATTAGGACCCGGACATTCCAGCGGCTCTATCGGCCTCGTAGCTCCGAACGACATCATCAAAAAAACCGGCGAAGAGAGAGTGATCGACGGTGTCCGCGTCATTTTTCAATACACCCCCGATGCTGAAGCCCCCTCTGAAATGATGTTCTACTTCCCGGAATTAAAAGCTTTATGCACATCCGAAGTGGTCACTCATATACTGCATAATGTTTACACTCCACGCGGTGCAAAAGTTCGTGATGCCCTAGCTTGGTCCAAGTACATTCACGAATTGATGGAAATGTTTCCCGATGCTGACGTTGTATTTGCGTCTCACCACTGGCCCACTTGGGGCAAGGAAAAAGTACAGACGTTCCTGGGATTACAACGAGATTTATATAAATATCTTCACGACGAAACGCTCCGTTTGGCCAATCACGGTTTAACGCCTCTCGAAATTGCAGAGGAAGTCAAACTACCGGACAGCCTTGCGAAAGTGTTCGCAAATCGAGACTACTACGGTACGGTTAATCACAACGTAAAAGCCATCTACCAACTCTATTTTGGTTGGTTCGACGGAAACCCCGCAAACCTTCACCCCCTCCCCCCCGAACAAGCAGCCATTAAATACCTTGAATTTATGGGTGGCGCTGATGCTATTGTCGAGAAGGCGGCTAAGTGTTATGAAGATGGGGAGTTTCGCTGGGTGGCTCAAGTTTTGAATCATGTCGTTTTTGCCGAGCCTGACCATAAGCCGGCTCGAGAACTTTTGGCGCGGGCTTGCACCCAAATGGGCTATCAAGCAGAAAGCGGTCCTTGGCGCGACTTTTATTTAACCGGGGCGCAGGAACTTCGGCACGGCGCGCCTAAGGCTAGAGTTTTAGCTACCGCAGGTAGCATTGATACCCTGAAAGCCGTTCCGATCAATTTGTTTTTCGATTTGTTAGCTGTGAGATTAAACGGCCCGCGGGCGGTTGGAACCTCTCTTTCTCTTAACTTCAACTTTTCAGATAGCGGCGAAAAATTACACGCAACCGTTAACAATGGCGTTCTTAATTATGTCGAAGGAAAGACAGCGGCAAATTGTGACGCTACGTTTACCTTTACTCGTGAACGCTGGAATGAATTCGCGGCGGCTAACATCAGTCTCGAAGAACTGTTAGAAAACGGGCAGACAAAAATAGAAGGCGATACAAACTCGCTGGTGAAATTGTTTAGTTTGTTAGATGATTTTACAGTGTTCTTCAATATCGTGGAACCGTAATAGCCTGACTGTAATCGTCGGATCTTAAAGGTCGTATTGATTGAGGCGAATACGATAGCGGTCGCGCCGAGAACTGAAATACGACCAAACGAAAACGCCGGAATTGAATACTCTCCTATTATTCGGTTCTGGTGTTTGCTTTGGTCCGCAATATGATGAAACTAGTTCTCATCCAATAATAGATGCTCTTCAAGGATCAGTTCGAAATTTTAATTTCTGTTGTCGGTCGAGTTTTAACCCTACAATCCAAACTTTTCGTGGCTTTCGTGTCGGGTTAAAAACCGACCTAGGAAAAATGTGGTGTTTCTGGATAAGCACTAACTACGGTACGATTTCATAAGGGCGCTCCTAACAAGGGCGCCCTTATAAAGGGTAGTCCGAACACGACTACTCGGTCGGCCCGTAACCGATTCAGCTTTTCGCCGAGGTCGGTACCTTACTAAAAGGTATACCTTTATCCATTCTAGGTTCCTGCGGTAAACCCAATACTCTTTCGGCAATAATGTTTGCCATTATTTCGTCGGTCCCGCCGGCGATTCTAAGTCCGGGGATACTCATAAAAGCCCCCTGAAACAGACCGATATCTTCGGAAAATTCTGGGTCCCATATGGCGCCCGATGCCTCCATCAGGTCAATAGCAAAGGATGCCATATCCTGTGTTTTCGGCGCTCCCACCAGCTTACCAATAGAGTTTTCAGGGCCCGGTATTTCTCCACGCGACAGCGCGGATAAGGAGCGGTACGACGTATATTTCAATCCTGCTTCCTGCACATGCCAGTCTGCTAACTTGGCCCGAACCTGTTTATCTTCGATAGCTGGCTTATCGTCGATGGTAACCTTTTGTGCCAGTTTCATGACAGATTCGACTCCCACGGCAAGACCGCCGCCACCAATCGCCGCACGTTCATTCATCAGCGTAGTTAACGCAACTTGCCAACCCTGGCCAACCGCGCCAAGACGCTGAGCATCCGGGATGCGGACATCAGTGAAATACACTTCGTTGAAATTGGCGCCTCCCGACATCTGTTTAATCGGTTTAATCTCAACTCCCGGCGACTTCATATCGAGGAAGAAGTAACTTAATCCCTGATGTTTTGGTACTTCGGGATCGGTACGAACAACCAAAATCCCAAAGTCAGAGTAATGAGCTCCGGAGGTCCAGATTTTTTGGCCATTCACAATCCAGTCGTCGCCGTCTTTCTCGGCTTTGGTACGCAGTGCTGCCAGATCAGAACCACCAGCGGGTTCACTAAATAACTGGCACCAAATTTCTTCACCCGACGATAACTTAGGCAGGTATTGCTGCTGTTGTTCTTTCGTTGCCCAGGTCATTAGAGTTGGAGCGGCCATTCCCTGCCCGATTTGAAAAATACCCCCTGGTACATCGTATTTGCCTTCTTCTTGTCCGAGAATAACCTGCTCGATCGCACTCGCTTCTCGGCCACCAAATTCCTTTGGCCAGCGAATGGTTGCCCAGCCATTATCAAACTTACGTTTTTGCCAAAATTTGGCAGCCTCGATGTAATCCATACCCGCCAACTCTTCCTGACTGGGAACGTTGGCTTTCAGAAAAGCTTTGGCTTCTTCGCGAAATGTTGCTTCTTCCGGCGTATCGTAAAAATCCATGATCGTCCTCCTAGGCTGCGTTATTATGTTCGAGAGCGGTTACCAGTTTGTCTTGCCAGGTACCTTCACTACCAACGGTCAGCGACAGCAACTTTGCCCGACGATAGTGAAATTGGCAGTCAAACTCCCAGGTATAACCCATGCCACCATGAGTTTGAATATTCTCTTTGGAAGCAAAGTAATAGGCCTGAATACCCGCCACGCGTGCCGTCGCTGCGGCGAGGGGTAACTGTTCATCGTTAGTCGACAACGCCCAGGCGCCGTAATAGGAATTGGACCGAGCCAGGGTGTTCTTAACATACATATTGGCAAGCTTATGTTTTATCGCCTGATAGCTCGCAATAGGCCGACCGAAGGCAAAACGTCCCTGCGCGTACTCAATAGCCATTTCCATTGCCGCATCTGCTCCGCCAACTTGCTCCCAGGCAAAGAGCACCGCCGCACGGTTATAGATATTTTGCAACTGAGACCAACCTTGACCTTCACCGCCGAGCAACTCCGCTTTCGCGCCATTAAAATCTACTCGCGCTTGCGAGCGGCTCGGGTCAAGGGTCGGAACCTGTTCCCTAACAATACAATCCTGATTAAGGTCGACTACATATAAGCTTGCACCATCGCCTGACTCTGAACGACATACCGTTATAGCGAAATCCGCGATATCGCCGTCGATGACAGGCACCTTAGATCCGGAAATCACCCCATTGGCAACCGATGTGTTTATTGATTTTGCTGATGCCTGACCTTGGCTTTCACTAACGGCTAACGTACCTACCAACTCGCCGCTGGCCAGTTTGGGAAGCCACGCTTCTTTTTGATCCGCAGACCCGGAAGCAATAATGGCCTCAGTCGCGAGATAAACAGATGAGGAAAAAGGAATCGGAGCCATAGCGCGGCCCAATTCTTCAGCGATGACAGCCAGTTCTATATAAGACAAACCAAGCCCGTCATATTCTTCAGGGATTACCGTTGCTGTCCATCCCATTTCAGTGACGACTTTCCACAGCTTAGCGTCGTGGGACTCATCGCTCTCCAAAACCGCACGTACTGCACTGGTCGGACAATTGTCCCTCAACAGTCCGCGCGCCTGGTCTCGCAACATTTCTTGTTCTGACGAAAATTCGAAATTCATGAATCACCCCTATCGATAATTATCTGTTACTGGAAAACACAATGAAAAAGACGATCGAAAACACTTACTTACCTTATTATTCTTTCTTTTTAAACAGTTATATCTTATTCCCTGTATCGTAACAACTTGATTGCTCAGCGGAAACCACAACTAAAACCATAGCTAAAACCATAACTAAACGCATAATCCAACTGAAGCGCTCCAATTTCAGCCCGTAAAAAATAATTTCTTTCGAACACTATAACGGTACGACGGCCTGATACAAAGAGCCTAACATTAACAAATGTCCATTCGGTGTGCAGAGTATTTTCACCGCCCAATCTGCAGGAAAGCACAGACGCCTTCTATATTTGGAAAAATTTGGTTTTAAATCTCGATCGCGTTGCCACATCGCGCGCCTATCATCTCTGCGGACGGCCCCGACATTCCTCCAACGCAGCCTTTGCGATCACGCCGAATTAAAAGAAACTTCGCCCTCGTGTGCTAACAAACTGCACCTTTGCAATTACCCGTGCCACTCTCACTCCCGTCTTTGCTCCCGAGCCATCAACAACTAAGCAATTGCGTTAGACCCAATAAAAACCTATAGAACATTTGCACGAGAAAATCGATTTAAAGTTTGTGCCTCTATTGTAAGTCGGCTTGTAACACGACAATCCGAACTTTATCGTCACTGTACACACCGTGTGTTAACGCCGCAGCAAACCTGACTTACAGTAAATTACTTGCTTCTGGATGGACTCATTTTAGTTTCCTACGATCTATTAATTTTCAGATCATTAACGAATCGTAATAAAATTGCACTCGAAAATGAAAACCACCGCTTACTTTATTCACTGGAACCGAAAGTAGCCAGGCATGCGATTTTTGCCATCTTTTTCTCGATCGAAGTTTGGACTCCAGACCGTCTTGCCTGTAGTATTCCACTTTTTGGGTCTCGTTATCAAACCGCTTTCGGCTACGAACTGCCCTACTCAGTGTTTAATTTACTTACCGGCTTTTCCTTTGTAATCGGAATTTCAAGCGACAAAAAGACGGTAAGTGACAGAATAATACCAATAGACTGGAGAAGACCCATGTACATCGGCGACCTGGCAAACCAACAACCCGACCACATAGCGTATTTAATGGCCCGTAGCGGCGAATCCGTCACTTATCGTGAACTCAACGATCGATCCAACCAGACGGCACAATTATTCAGATCTCTTGGCCTGAAAAGAGGCGATCATATTGCTTTCTACCTGGAAAATAATGCACGCTTTCTAGAAGTATGTGTTGCCGCAGCTCGATCCGGTTTATTTTACACCGCGATCAGCTCTCGACTCACCGTGTCTGAAGCGGAATATATTATTAATGATTGTGGGGCAAAGCTGTTTATTTCTTCTATAGCTAAGTCTCCGGTTGCCGATGCGCTCTTGGCCTTAATGCCAAAGGTGGAAAAAAAGTTAATGATTAATGGGACGATTGGCGGTTACGACAGTTACGAGGAAAGTCGCGACGCCATGCCAGCCGAGCCCATCATTGATGAGGCCGTCGGCCTGGATATGCTTTATTCCTCTGGGACTACCGGTCGTCCAAAAGGGGTTAAATTACCCTTACCGGATACACCTATCGGCGAACAAAACAGCTTATCAACTTTGTTAGAAGTTTTGTATGGCTTCAGTACAGACACCGTATACCTCTCTCCAGCACCGCTCTACCACGCTGCTCCGTTGCGCTACAATATGGGAACTATCGGCTTCGGCGGGACCTGTATTATTATGGAAGAATTCGACGAAGAAAATGCTCTGCGCTTAATCGAAAAACATAAGATCACTCACAGCCAGTGGGTACCGACGATGTTCGTAAAGATGCTAAAGTTGCCTGAGGATATTCGCAGTCAATACGATGTATCTTCACTACAAGTAGCTATTCACGCTGCAGCTCCTTGCCCGATACCGATAAAAGAACAGATGATTGATTGGTGGGGCCCGGTTATTTTCGAATATTACGCTGGGTCTGAGGGTAATGGATTTAATGCTATCAATTCTACTGAGTGGCTGACACACAAGGGCAGCGTTGGTCGATCGATTCTAGGTGTTGTGCATATTTGCGACGATGAAGGAGAGGAACTTCCCGTTGGAGAGGCGGGCACCATTTTCTTTGCAGATGGTCCTCAATTTGCTTACCACAATGATCCCGAAAAAACGAAGGAGTCCACTCACAAAAATGGCTGGACAACCCTTGGCGATGTCGGTCGAGTAGACGAAGAAGGCTTTTTGTACTTAACCGACCGAAAAGCTTTCATGATCATTTCCGGCGGTGTGAACATCTATCCTCAGGAAGCGGAAAACCGCTTAATCATGCACCCAAAAGTCGCGGACGTTGCCGTTTTTGGTGTACCAAACGAAGAATTTGGAGAAGAGGTAAAAGCTGTCGTTCAACCCGCGGACTGGTCAGATATAGGCCCTGAACTGGAAGCTGAGTTGATGGCATTTTGTCAGGAAGGGCTGACAAAAATTAAGTGCCCACGATCAGTCGATTTTGATAAAGAGCTACCAAGACACCCGACGGGTAAATTGTATAAACGCTTACTTCGCGATAAATACTGGAGCAAAAAAACGTCAAAGCTTGTGTGAAGACTGTTTACAACACGAGCCTTCAAGCTCGTGTTGTAACCTCACGGTATAGACTCAAGTGGTAGCTCTTGTAGTAAATTCTTATCGTAAATTCTTATAGTAAATTCTTGCAGTAATCTCTTCCTATAAACTGGCGAAACTAGTCGGTCGATGTAGCAGAAAAGGGAATTTCGGTAAAACCTCTTTGCCAAATAAAACCTAACTCTGCGTCCCTCCAAATTTCTAAAAAACCCGCTTTACTAGTGGCCGCTAGACATCATAATCTTCAACCGTATATCCTAGAGCCTCGAGCTGCGGCTTTAAAACGATCGAATCACCTACCACCACAATAATCATATCGTCAATGTTAAGATGTTTTTGCGCCAGCGCATTGATTTCATCGGCACTGATAGTATCGACTATAGATGCGCGGGTTTTAACAAATGATGGCGACAAGTCGTATTCCAAAATCTGAGCAAGAAAACCTAGCTTCGCTCCGGGAGTCTCATACTTTAGTGCGTCTTTCTGATTGATTGCTTTTCGCATAAAAGCCAATTCTTCATCTGTAATCCCATTCTCTACATACTGTTTAATCTCTTTTACAAATTCGACAATCGATTTATCGGTAACATCAGCTCGAACTTCTGCACTAGCTGAAAAACGACCGGATAATTTGTCTCCTGAAAACCCGGATCTAGCCCCATAGGTATAGGCTTTATCTTCCCGCAAGTTCAAGTTAATTCGACTATTAAACGCACCGCCCAAAGGAAAGTTCATTAAGTAATTCTTATAGTACTCACCCGTGAAGTCTTTTTTCAGAGAACGCTTGCCCAAGCGAATAACGGACTGTGCCGCATTATCTTTATGGACCAAATAGATAATTCCCGGCTTGGTATCAGGCATGTCAATCTCAACGTCCAGTGTCGGCCCATTACCGGCCCAGCCGTTTAACGTTGCAATGCTCTTCACGACAGTCTTTTTGTCCAAATCTGAGACGACGATCAGTTGTCCATTTCCCGGCTTGAAATGGGTCGCGTAAAAGGATTTTACGTCGGAAAGACTTACATTATTTAAGGACAGTTCAGTTCCAGCGCGCGGGGAACCCGCTATCGTTTCACCGTTAAGCAACTTGATGTAGGCAGTACTCGCCAGATAGCCCGCATCCTTTTGGGAATTCTTAATACCCTGTACTGAGTTATTTCGCACTCGTTCAAATTCGCTGTCGTTAAATGCGGGGTGTAATATCTTTTCGCTAAGCAACGTCATTGTCGCGCCCAAATGCTTGGTCAAGGTATTAACATTAATCGTCAAATAAGTGTAGCCAGAAGAAATCGTTACCGAACTACCGAGCTTTTGTAATTCTTTACTCATCTCTTCCGCGCTACGCGAGGCGGTTGATTCGTTCAACATCGCAGCCAAAAGAGAAGCAGTTCCAGACTTGTCTATACTTTCAAAATAATGTCCGGCGGGGACCTTTATTAACAGCGACGTCGTTGGCGTTTCCAAACTTTGGCTACCAAGAACCTTTATCCCGCTTGAGAGTGTTTCATGCCACATGGTTGGCACGTCGACGGGCTTATTCGCGGCGGCGACAGGAATAATACTCCGGTCGAAACTATCTCTTGCCGTTCGCACCACTAGTGTTTCTTTTTGAGACACCGCTTTAGGTAAAGCCCGCTTTACAACATCAAAATTATCGGGTGCCGCCACCATTTCAGGCTTTCCGTTTGGAACAATACTCATAACAACTGCAGGACGATCTTTTATGTATCGCTTAAATACCCGCATCACGTCGTCTTTTGTCACACTCGCATAACGCTCAATATCTTGTTCTATATAGTTAGGGTCACCTTTAAACGTTTGGTTGTAAGCAAGCTGACTGACTTTACCCGAAACACTTTGCAAGCCGAAAACGAAACCTGCCTCCATTTGAGCCTTTGCTTTTATAAGATCATCTTCTTCAACGCCACGCTTTTCAAACTCAACCAGAGTCTCACGGATTATGGTTTCTATCTCAGCCATTGTTTTACCTGATGCTGGGTGCGGCAATGCCATCAGGTTAAATGTACAGGCCAATTCTGCACAGGGATGACTAACACCGGCCTGAACTGCGATTTGGTTTTTAACAAGGTTTTTGTATAGTAGAGACGTTTTTCCACCACCCAGTATTGTCGACAACAAATCCAGCGGCGCCTCGTCGACATGCCTAACGTTTACGGTTGGAAGTGTCATGTAAAGTAGCGGAAGATTAACGTTGTCCTCCATTGAAATATAACGATCTTTATCTAGCGCGAATTCCGGTTTTTCCGGCATGGCCACGTCCGGTCCTTTTGGAATGGGGCCAAAATATTTTGACACTAATTTTAGCGTCTCGGTCACATCAATATCACCACCAATAGTGATCGTCGCATTGTTGGGTCCGTACCAACGTAGGAAAAATGCCTTTAAATCGTCTACATTAACACGGTTCAAATCTTCCATAAAACCAATAACCGGCCATGAATACGGATGACCTTCAGGGTATAGAGCGGCGGATACACGTTCATTCAAACGACCATAAGGCCGATTATCGACCCGTTGCCCGCGCTCATTTTTTACCGTTTCACGCTGTACTTCAAATTTTTCCTGGGTTACCGAACCGACAAAGTACCCCATTCGGTCAGACTCCAGCCAGAGCATTTTTTCGAGTTGATTAACCGGTACGGTTTGAAAATAATTTGTTCGATCAGAACTTGTCGTGCCGTTCATCGTTCCGCCGGCTTCAGTGACTAATTTGAAGTGCTGCTCATCGGCAACATTCTCAGACCCTTGAAACATCATATGCTCGAAAAAATGCGCAAACCCCGATTTTCCAATTGATTCTCGCGCAGAACCGACGTGGTAAGTAACGTCGACATGAACAAGTGGGTCGGAGTTATCCTCATGTAAAATTAAAGTTAAGCCATTATCCAAAACGTACTTTTTATAGGAAATGATCGTCTTACCCGGCTGAGCGGCAACTTCTTCGACAAAGTTGATACCGGCTACCCCTGCAGTCGTACTAAACTTGTCCGCAGCATCCTGCTTGGCAACAGTGCACGCTGTTAACAATATGGCAAACAATCCAATGGCCCAATATTTCAACATCACTCTCCTAAAAAGTTTGGTTCAATTTACACTGAATCACTATCTGTCTGTTCTTGTTAATCCACGATAACCCGTCGGGGACAAGTTCCTACAAATACGATGAATAGACAGTCCGATCTTGAGTAGTGAGTACAATATCGCTCAATACTCTAATGTCCAATACTCTGCCGCCTAACAGTAATTCGTTCAATACTATAACGTTTAGATCTATATCGGTACGACAAAAATACCCTCAAGAGATATTGCGCCTCACGGATCCAGACGCAAAGCTAAAATACCACGTGCTTGGACCTTAACAATGACTAAAGTTCAAATACAAAAAAAGAGTTTTCGACTCTTTTGATGAGTCATGATTAAGGTCCCGCTGCTAAAAAGAAGTTAAGACGTCGCTACCACCCCGCCGTCACAGGCGATAGTTTGACCAACAATATAGTTGCCAGCGCGTGAGCTTAAGAAAATTGACAATCCGGCAATATCCTCGGGAGTACCAACACGCCCAGTCGGATTGCTTTTGCCAACTGCATCCCAGTCAGCACCTTCAGTTTCTCCACCAAATCCTACACCGGTACTTAACATCCAGGTCGGAAAAGGTCCCGGCGCAATGTTATTAAATATGATGTTTTCCTTCGTTAAATGGGCAGCCATAAATCGTGTCAAATGATGCACGGCGGCTTTCGATGCACCGTAGGAGAAAGTATCAAAAACAGCTGACTTTAAGCCGTCGATCGACCCAATATTTATCACTTTAGCGGGGTCTGCAGCTGAGGCTGAGGCACGTAGTAAGGGCAGTAGCTTTTGAGTTAGGAAGAAAACCCCCTTAACATTGGTGTCCATCACTTTATCCCAGCCTAATTCGGGAAACTCCTCTAAGGGCGCACCCCAGGAAACTCCCGCATTGTTTACAAGAATGTCGATTTTACTCTCACGGGAAGTTAATTCGTCTGCGAGTTTCTGTACACCGTCAAGATTAGATAGGTCTGCCGGGATGGAAATACACTCCCCTTCGTATTGTTCGTTTAACCGTTTAGCCGTTGCATCGCAAACGTCTGCTTTTCGAGAACTAATGTAGACCTTGACTCCGTTGCTCAAAAAACCCGCTGCAATCATTTCACCAATACCACGAGAACCGCCGGTAACCAATGCGGTCTTGCCTTCTATTGAAAAGAGGTTGTTTACGCTCATATTCGTATTCATATTCGTGTTTTTCCTTGCCCCTGCACCGCATACAAATTAACCATTAACTTGTAGCACCGAGAGTTTTACTAGTAGGTATTCGCGGCATTATAAGCATTGTTGATAAGACTATCAAAATCACGTGATATACTTTGCGTCTGCAAGCCATCACCCGTTGATGGTTCTAACTCGGCTGACCCTCTCGCTCTTTTATCGTAACCCCGCGCAGAACGAGGCCACTAATCTTGAATAATTTGATGGAGACTGACTAATGGATCTCGGACTGAAAGGAAAAAAGGCAATTATTTTAGGTGGAACACGGGGCATCGGCCGCTCAATTGTTGAAAATTTGATAAACGAAGGCGTTAACATCGCTCTATGCGCTCGAAATTCAGAACAGGTCGACGCGAGTATTGCAGAGCTGTCAGGAAAAGGTGTCACTGTTATTGGCGCAGCCATCGACATCAGTGATGGCGACGCACTTAAAGCCTGGGTTATTGCAGCGGGAGAAGAACTTGGCGGTATTGATATTTTAGTATCAAATGCTTCTGCCATGACACAGGGCAGTAGCGAAGAAGACTGGAAAGCCGGCCTTTCCATCGACATACTCGGATTGATGAACGCAGTAGAAGCGGCGAAACCTTTATTAGAGCACGCTGCGAGTGAAAATGGTGACGCTTCGATAATATCGATCGGCTCAGTATCTTCTGTCAACGCGTCCGCACCCTCTGCTTATGGAGCGATCAAAGGTGCATTGGTTCACTATGTAAAAGGCCTTGCCAAAGAAAATGCGGCTAAGCACATAAGAGCCAATGTCGTTTCTCCGGGCACCGTCTATTTCAAAGGCGGCGTTTGGCATATGATCGAAGAAAATATGCCGGACGTATTTGCCGCGACCATGAAACGTAACCCGACAGGAAGAATGGCGACCCCGGAAGATATTGCCAATGCCGCTGTGTTCCTGGCCAGTCCTTTGTCGTCGTTTACCACCGGTATAAACTTCATCGTAGATGGAGCCATTACCGACAGAGCAAATTACTAATAGATGTTGGCCTCTCCATTTGGGACACGGGTAAATAGACGCAGCCTGCTAGACATTGGCGCCCGCTAGACACGGGCAACCGACTTTTTACGTTTTTTGCGGCGGAATTCGGTTGCCAGATTACAGCGACAATAGGGATTAGTTATCGATGATTGATAGCCTTCGCGGCGACTAACCGCCACGGGTAAACAAAACAATGGCAAGGGTGCCGACAACAATCCCGAATAGTTTTTGCCAGGTAATCACCTCGCGAAACAAAAGAAAACTGAGCGGGGCCGTAACCAGAAACCCCAATTGTAGAATTGGCGCGATGACGATCGCATCTCCATGCCGTAATGCATACATGCCTAAAGTCATCATTACAGCAATTATCCCGCCAGAGAGTAAAGCGTAAAAAAACAAGCGACGGTTCATCTGATAACCATCACCCTTGATACATAGAATATGCGATGACAGATGGGCAGTACCCGCTTGCACCATCAAAAAGGCGGTTACCGACACGCCAGTAATCGCCACCAACTTATGGATAAATGTCATTAATCCCGCTGAAAAGAGTGTGATAAACACCATCGGATGAGGTCGATGAGCTATATTCGATGACCACCCCATCACCAACAGAGCAATGCAGGCGACGAAAAGAGCAATTAAGCGTTGTACAGTCAATGTTTCGTCAAGAAAAATAACAGCTAGCACAGCCGTAACGACAAACCCAAGTTTTCGTATCGCAGAGGTTACAGCCAGCGGACCTCTTCCCATCGCGTACAAAAAGGTCCACCCCGTAACCAGACCAATGATACCGGACAGTAAACCCAGGAAAAAAATCGAAACCTCCAGCTGAAATCCTATGCCGCCACTACTAAACAATAACAAGCACAAAAAAACAGTTCCTGTTTGTATCAACATATAACTGTTTTCATTCATGCCTTTCTGATGAGCGGCACGATAGACCAATTCATAGACACCGTTCAGCACCAGTGCACCGATGGCAAAAAATAGAGCGTTCTCCGCTAACACCATGAATGATGGTTTCCAAATTAGATTATTAAACGGCTTTAAACCATCGAACTAATGAATAGACCTGATTAACACGCCCGCAATAGCAACTCTGGTTCCTTCGATTCGCTCCTTACGACTTGCTTTGGCTCGAGGCCCGGATTCTGCCGAGGTACAAATAGACAGGATTTTCGGCTTTCACCCTCTAACGTACAGACATAGGCGACATGCTACACATTAACCCTTCACACAATTTTCCGCCTTCATGAACGCGAATAACATATATCTCAGGGGACCTGCCACCCATATCAAACCTTCCTTCTCTAAACATAAGCCATCTGGACGATGGGAGTCAGATCTGCCCACTGCCGTCGATTCGATAGACCCGCAACAATATCAACAACAACACCAACATCGAAAGTCCCTAGCCAACAGACCCTCGTTTCCGCCACAGTAAGGGTATTCATCTGCGCTATGATGACGGTGCCATTTGGAAACTAACAGTCCGACGCAGCGACCGTGAAGTTACCGTTAGGATCGCTGCGAACAAAGTCAGAAGGTTCATTCTACAACGGCAAGTTGTGCTTACAAAGTTTGTCGAAATTCTATTCGCTATTCATCCAACCGGTAGATTTTCGAAGCAGTATTGTAAAACAGTGCTTCTTTATCGCTACGGGAAAAATCCGCCACTATTTTTTTCAAACCGTTATACAACACCGGGTAGGAAAGTGACATCTTGTCAACCGGGAAATTACTTTCCATCATGCAACGCTCCGGCCCAAAACAATCAATGGTATGAAGATACCAGTCTCTTTGCATTGCACAAAATTCGTCAGAAGTGGGTGGTACCGAATTTTTATCCCAGCCAAAACCATTATCCGGCATCGCGAGCCCGCCCAATTTTGCAACAACATTTTTACAATCGGCAATCTCACGTATATCTTTCTTCCACTGAGTAAAGATTGCGTCCTTCTCTTTGAGATACGGACCGACACCCAGCGGTGTTCCGAAATGGTCCAGCACCATCACAGTATCTGGTGCCGATCTGGCTAATTCGGCAAAATCACGATTTTGATAATGATAGTGCCACGAGTCATAAGTGAGATCCATTTTGCCCAAAACCTTCAATCCTTTCCGGAAGTTTTCATCCAGATATAAACCTGCAGGCGCACGTCCAGCTATCAGCAAGGCGTCCGGAAATTCAGCATGGGCCAAAGCATGACGAATTCCTTTAAAGAGGGCGCCGGCGATTTCAATATGCTGGGTCAAAACATCCTGAACGGCACTGCCCAGACGTAAATCAGCGCTGCCCACGATACCGGCAATAACCGCACCACCCGCAGTTCCCGCGTATTCACGACTGAGCTTTGCTTGCTCCACCACAAACTCGGTCTCTCCTAGCGGTTTTAAATGATCGGGGCCATCAGTGAGATATTCAGCGCCGCATTCGATAAAAACGGTTTTTTGAATGTTATGCCCCGACCCCGTATCGATAAGCAGGTCTTCGACCAGATAATCCGTTCCGCGATCTCGCCACAAATGGTGATGAGGATCAACAATCGCCAGTTCTGGCTCAATAATTTCTTCGACAACTTGATCGAGCCAACGTTGTTTTTCAGTTTTTAACTGCGACATATCGTCTCCTGTATTTTAGTGAGTGAGTGGCTTTGTCAATATTTACCCCAATGCTCAGACCGATACATTGAGCCACTCTTTGTTTACTATTTTTCACTTAGCTTGCAAACCCAACGATCAAAGTGAGCGGACTTTTCATATTTCGTCTAACAGAATACCAATATCGCTGTCATCACCACTAGCAAAAGTCATTTAGTCATGGTTGACTGAGAATTATCTGCGCTGTGATTACGGGTCTTTTTGTACAGCTAAGGTATTCACCCTGCAATGACAACCATCGCTTTTACTGGCTAATCACCATAATTTACATTTTAAAAACCTTAACACAAATGCAGCCACAAAATAGTCCAAAATGAAACGAAACCGAGGGACTTACCGATTTTCAGCAGCCGTAGAATTAATTTCCAGCTCACTGGGTCGTGGTTTTCAGCATACAAACATCGGTGGGATCTTTCGGTGTTTATGAAAAATTCGTAACATAGCTTCTATTATTAGCAAAAGACGTTATCATGCATTTCAAGTTTGCGAAGACGTTTAATTTCGACTTGTCATTTCACGACTTTTCACAATAATAAATTGAGAATTATTATGCATAAACTTTGGCGAATTACAGGCCTGCTAGTGATCCTACTGTTAGCAGCTTGTGGACAAGAAAAAGCCGTCGTTTCTGACAATAACTACCATATAGTTACCGATATGAAGCAGACAATGTTATGGGTTCTCGATCCAGCGACAGATGTCATATGGGACTCCGCCGGCTCGATTATAACGGTAGAAGGAGAACAAGACTTAACGCCAACAACAGTAGAGCAGTGGCAACATGTGGTGAATAGTGCAGCAATTGTTGCAGAGACCGGAAATCTGCTTGCGATGCCCGGACGCGCCAGAGGAGATGATTGGCTTGAATATTCCAAGGGCTTGACTGAAGCTGGAACCCTGGCTCTCGAAGCCGCACAAAATCAGGACGGCGCAGCGCTGTTTGAAGCCGGCGGTCAGATTTATCTCGTATGCAAGGCCTGTCATAACCAGTACTTACCGAAATAGACTATTCGCTTAAATGAGATTTTCAATTTTATTTAAGTTACTTATATTCATAGCTCTCAGCTATAGCACTGTGGTTGTAACAGGACACGACATTTCCGCAGATAATGCACGATTTGTAGAAAATCTGACAGGAACAGCGGTGGGGCCTTTTTTGTACTTAGGCGCCAAACATATGTTTACTGGCTACGATCACCTTTTGTTTCTTATGGGCGTTGTTTTTTTCCTGTTTAAGCCCCGTGATATCGTGCTTTATGTCACACTATTCACCATTGGACACAGCTCCACTTTGTTGTTGGGCGTACTTGCAAACTGGCAGGTGAGTGGCGATCTAGTGGATTCTGTTATCGGTCTCTCGGTCGCTTACAAGGCATTTGAAAATATAAACGGCTTTAAAGCCCTGTCACTTTGGCAACCGGATACGAGAATTGCGGTATTCGCATTCGGCTTATGTCACGGTCTGGGTCTCGCCACTAAGTTACAAAATTACATTAGCTCCGACGAAAGCCTGCTAATTAACCTCGTGAGCTTTAACGTCGGCGTTGAGCTGGGACAATTACTGGCATTGAGCGCGATTTTGGTGGCCTTAATTGCCTGGCGACGACAGCCTGGTTTTGCAAACCATACCTACGCTGTAAACCTCATTATTATGTGCGCAGGATTTGTTCTTTTTGGATTCCATATTACGGGGTATCTGCTTGCATGACTGACATTCGAAGCCCTCAGAAAATACTCGCGGCTTGTGGCGCCTCATTACTGACCGCCACTGCAATTCTTGTTATAGCCGTATTACCGGCAGAATATGGATTAGATCCCCTGGGTACTGGCGCAGCGCTCGGCTTGATGGGACTTTCCGGAGAAGAGACTTCTGCCATCCAATCGCAGGAACAACCGTGGCATAGCGATAGTTTCGAATTTAAACTCGCTCCCTTTGAATCTCTCGAGTACAAATACAGACTCGAAAAAGGCGCGGCAATGGTGTACTCGTGGCAAGCAGATGATGACGTTTTATTCGAAATGCACAGTGAACCGGATGGCGCAGCACCGTCTTTTGCCCAGACATTTTCTAAAGGTCGTGGCAAACAGAACAATGCAGCATACCGCGCCCCTTTTCCTGGAATTCACGGCTGGTTCTGGCAGAACAGAGGAGTAAAAGAGGTGACAGTTCAGTTGAATACGGGCGGCTTTTTCCCTTACGCCATTGAGTTTCGCGAAGGCGGAGAGTTCCGCCACAAATTTGAGACACAAAAAGATATCAAATAGAATAATTGAAATTAATCCACCGTTTCTTGCCCGGCAGATGTCGCTGTACGTAGGAACGAATTGTTTTTGAAGCATCACTTACCATTGGAGAGCCGAATCTGTGTTAAATGAAGTGATTTATAGTTTTGCTGTGTGGCTGGACTCCATGGCTTCAAGTACCCTGTTGCACGAATCCTTCTATATGTATAACTGGATTGAAGCCACCCACGTACTTACGCTTATGATTTGCCTGGGCATGTTATTTCTCATTGACCTGAGGATACTGGGTTTCGCAATGCCCGGCATACCGGCAGCAAAAATTGCCAGTCACTTAAATGTACCGATGCTTTTCGGATTCAGTATCATGATTATTACCGGCTTATTACTCTTTTACGCAATTCCTGTGCGGTCTTCGCAAAGCTTGTGGTTTCGTATTAAAGTCATTCTGCTGATCGCTGCTGCGATCAACGCCTTCCTGTTCCACAAACAGCTGACTGCATCTTCTTCCACCTGGGATGGCGACGGTAGAGCGCCAAGAAACCTGCGCATAGGTGCAACACTATCCATCATCTTCTGGATACTCATTGCCGTGTGCGGACGTTTTATTGCTTATGACTGGTTCGATTGCTCCCACAATCCAGGGCCTTTTGTCAGTGCTATCGCCGGTTGCATAGACGGCCAAACCCAGTTTTAAAGAATCATGCTTACGTGTTTTTGCGAATAACATTTCAGTAAAGAATTAAGGAGTCATACATGCCCGCCTCAGCCATGGGTTCGTACCGCAGGACTTTCATTACCGCGTTAGTCATAACATTAACGCTGGCATTTTCTTTTTCGAGTTTACGGCTTGAGGCCTGGGATGCTTTATTGCCCTTTTTCGAATGGATGGAAACCACGCTTTTTGGTGTGATTGGTAAAACCTGGGGGGCGGCATTTGCCGTGATAGAAGCGGTTCATCTGCTTGCGATGGCCTTGTTAGGCGGTGCAGTGCTGGCGAGCGACGGGCGCCTTCTCGGTTTAATTTTAACGGATTATCCGGTAAGAGTTATTCTAGACCAGTCTCATAAGGTATTTGTCGCGGGATTGGCTATCATGTTATTTACCGGCATTTTCATGGCTTGCGGGGTAGCCATGAAAGTTTATTATCTGCCCGTCTTTTGGTACAAAATGTTGGTGCTGTGTGCGGGTATGATATTCGTGTTTTTTATAAAAATACCCCTACTTAAAAAGGAAATTACTGATATCCACCCAGTCATCGTCAAAATGGTTGCGATTTCTTCCTTGTTAGTCTGGTTTACCGTAGCAGCGGCTGGTCGCTGGATAGGCTTCGCTTAATGCCAAATACTGGCAGTCATTTAGCGCGGTTACGGAGATAGCCGTCGCATCATTATTATTGGGGAAAAAAATGCAAAAGAAAAACGACAAACTGGATGACGCGCAGACCGCAGCAATCGTGGCGACTAGCACCATACTCTTATTTTCTGCCGTTTATTGGACAATACAAATCCAAGGTGTCAGAGAGATGCTCGCATTGGCCTACGGCTAGTCGGCGACGAAGCAGGATTATGACCGGCTTCTCAGTCCGTTCGATTCTCAACCAATTAACTTCTCAAACGATCAAGTTCTCAAACGATCAAATTCTCAAACAATCAGGTTCTCGGATAGTGAAACATGACGTTAGCGGTCGTCAGTCCATTCTCGGGCTGCATCAAGTGTTTCAAACAATTTTATTTCCCAGGGAAGATTATCGGTCAGCATTTGATATAAGCCGGCCAAAGCAGAACGCTCTTCATTATCTGGAAACATAACGATGGCGTTTTTGATACGAGGATTGGTTAGGGACATGGCGCTGACATAGGCAGCCATTTGCTTCATATCTTCGGCATTGACTGTCGAGCTCCTTGCATCGAATAAGTCAACGAGAGCATAAGAGATATCATCAAATCTCGGATCTCCACTCGCGTCTAAAGCAGCCGCCAAAATTCCGACGCCAGTAATACTGCCGCTAAACCGAATGTAGATACCTTTTGGCTCCCAACAATATTCTACTGTCATAGATACTCAACTAGATAGACAAATGCAAACGTTTTCACTGAGTTCCCCGGTGGTGGCTACGTTCCAACCATAACGCGTTCGCCGAACTATTCGCGCCCCCTGAAAAAAACACTAAATCCGACAGAATTTGCCGGCTTATTCCAAGCTCAAAGTTCGAGTATACAAAGGGCGTGAAGTGACTTTCGACCCTAACGGTCTTCCTTCACGTTGCCCCGTGACCTCGCCTCACTCAAAGCATGAAAGTAATCAATGTCCCACGGCATATCGGACGCCAGCAAACCGTAAAGCCCCGACAAGCCCTGTCGACTCTCATCATCAAACATTCCTGTTGCGCTTTTTATGCGCGAATTGGACTTCGGCACTACGGTTATATACGCTACCAGGTTCTCAACATCCTTTACGGTGATCGTAGACTCGTAGGTTTGTGTTCAATCGCCGATAATATAATCGGCCTCTTCAAATCTTGGGTCGCCGCTCATTTCAAGCGAAAACGTCAAAAGTTCTTCGCCACTGACTTAGTCATAAAATCGTGTAAAAAGTCCGTTTTCTTCCCATTAATATCGAAGCTCATAACATTCCCTTACAGCCTTTTTGAAACCGTTGAATTTTGCACCGCCGGCTGAAAAACTGCGTCTTCACTTCAATATTAGCACTTGAATGAACTACGGCGACCCATTCTGAGTGGAACTCGGCGAAAAATTGAAAGTCGAATTCCGCCAAGATATCGGCCTTTCACTGGAATTTTTGGCGCCGATTGCTAAATTCATCACTAGCAGCGCTAAGTAAAATCTGCTGACGATCTTCCATTGCCATTGCCGCGTCCATACTCGGTGCGTCAATTGAGAAATTAAGGGCATCTTTGGTTAACTGCAGCCCCATTTTGGAGGTGGCTAACATCGCTTCAATAATATCCGTCGGTGCATCGTCTAACTCCTCATCGGGTACTACCTTGGATACCAAGCGGTGTAAAACGGCTTCTTGTGCATAGATAAATCGACCCGTTAACAATAACTCCGACGCTAGCGATGCACCCACCAAACGCGGTAGAAAATAGCTTGAGCCCATATCACAACCCGTTAAACCAATCGTCAAGTAGGCCGCGTTCAACTTTGCACTCTCTCCAACGATACGGATGTCCGATGCTAATGCCAGCGAAAAACCACCGCCACAAGCGGCCCCTTTTATCAGTGATATGATCGGTTGTGGGCATCGTCGCATAGCCTTATAAATATCACGAATATTTGTCTGGCCTTTAAAGCTGTCCGCTACGTCGCCGGCGGTCCGCTCTTCTTTTAAATCGAGCCCCGCACAAAATGCGCGTCCCGCACCTCGCAACACAATAATTCGGGTGTCTTTATCGTCATACTTTTCTTCAAAATATTGTCGCAATTCATGCACCATTTCTTTACTCAATGCATTTAAGCGATCGGGACGATTCATCGTCACCCACTCGACCTCCCCTCTTTTTTCTACCAGCAGTATTTCTGAGTTTTCCGTCATTATTCTTCTACTCTCTTTTAGTTAATCGTGACAATTTGCCTGGGATCGCACCAGGGCCTCAACTTTCAATATTTTCTGAAAAATTGTTTCCGTGAACAAGTGAATAAATGAACATCAAGATACTGGAGAAATTCGCGCAAGTCCATGTCAGGTGGCAGTACGTTCTAGACAAGCATCGGGAGAAAAATACACACTTCCAGATGTCGGGGCCTTAAGCTCATTGGTGTTAATCAGGGAAAGAGAACCTCCCATTGCCCTATCCTATTAGAATGTCCCATCAGTGCTGCTGTGACGGCTCAAGAAAACGGTTTAGATTCGTTGCGCAGCGTATTTTATAAGTGTTTTAATATACGTCAAATTCCAGCGTATTTTATAAGTGTTTTAATATACGTTAAATTCCAGCAGAATTTCTGGGTGAAAAGGGCCGCTGACCGGCATTGTAAATAAAAGGTGTTAACTATGTTTGATTCGTGGCAAGCGACGATGGAATCCTATCTTGAGGTTTTTGGTGACAACATAACCGTTCAGGTTATTGTTCTGATCACCGGTGCCTTTATTATCGCCATGCTGGTCGATCGTGTAGTTGCGGTATGGGTTAAACGATTTGCCGCAAATACGGACAGCATTATCGATGACCAATTTATTGAGATCCTGCACAAGCCTCTTTTTTTCAGCATCTTACTATTAGGCTTCGCAAGTGTTGTCACACTCCTAAAGCCCGAAGGCTCCATCCAAACGATAATTTCATCGGTTCTCTATTCGCTCGCCATTCTCATTTGGGCACAATTTTTACTGCGAACGTCGAAACTATTTATTTCTCACTTCGCTTTTGACCCGGACAAACTGGATGTACTTAATCCCAAAACCCTGCCTCTGTTCGAAAACCTGGCCTTTGTATTGATAATCGTCATTGCAATCTACTATATCTTTCTCAACTGGCAGGTCGATATGACCGCGTGGTTGGCGTCTGCTGGCATTGTTGGTATTGCTGTCGGATTCGCGGCAAAAGATACTCTTGCGAACCTCTTTTCGGGGGTATTTATCATGGCAGATGCGCCCTACAAAATCGGTGACTTTGTCGTTCTCGATGGCGGCGAACGCGGAGAGATCACCAAAATAGGAATTCGCAGTACAAGACTATTAACGCGCGATGATGTGGAAGTCACTGTTCCGAACGCAGTCATGGGCAATACAAAGATTATTAATGAGTCGGGTGGACGACACGAGAAGTTTCGTATTCGGGTCAAGGTAGGCGTCGCGTATGGCAGCGATATCGATCGAGTTAGAGACATATTAATGACCGTTGGTCTCGAGGAAAAATCGACATGCCAAGATCCTGAACCCCGTGTTCGCTTCAGAGAATTTGCCACTTCATCGCTTAATTTTGAGTTATTGTGCTGGATCGACCAACCCGTATTGAGAGGAAGAATCCTCGACCAGTTAAACAGTGCTGTCTATAAAGCTTTTATAAGAGAAGGGATAGAAATCCCTTATACTAAACAGGACATTTACATCAAATCGATGCCCGAAAAATAAACTAATCCTGGCAACCAGCCACTAGCGGTTTCGGTTATAGTCAGTTTTTTCCACCAAACGCGGTATATGTTGTAAGCGTTTGACTGTCAGCTTTTGGTTAGTAGCTTAAGAACTATTAACACGAATCAACTCAATCAATAAACTAGCAACCTTCGGTGGCCGAACCTCATCATACGCCTGAGGAGTCCTGCTCTATTGACACGCTGTCCCTGGTCTTCTGAGATCCAACCCAGCGAATCGTTTCTGATCGGCAATGTGGACGTCTGATAATCCTAGTCCTCGGACGGTTGCCAACACCACTGCGCTTGCCCAATCGGGCATTGCATCACTGAGTCTAAAATAATTCCAATTTGCTTCTTTGCGATCACGCAACAATCCAGCATCTTTTAAACCGCGCAGGGCCTTAGATGCACTGGGCTGCGGGATACCAAGTGCTTCTACAATTTCACACACACAGACCTCTTCGTTCGCGACCACCAAAAAGAGGCAGCGTCGGCGCGTATCATTGGCGAGGGCTGAAAAAAAATGAGTTGCATCTATATTCATATATTGGAATATTCTCTAATTGGAATATACTACGATCGGAGCCGTATTGTGCAAGGGATTACTATTCTTGTCCATCTCCGATTGCAGCGAGGAACTACCGACAAACCCAAGCTCTTCGGATGTAAGAATCGTTTATGCGGAGCAGAGTACGAATGTGTTTTATGAGTAATACCAGAGACCATGCATTGGCCTGAGTATTTAAATCACTGTCTCTATCGGCAATCCAGTATCCGCACGATGCGTAATCATAGCCGGCTTGGTAAACGAGACCGCCAGCTAACCTTTGTTCTGGTGTTCTGGATATGTGGGGGTCTGGGGGTCTGGGGGTCTGGAGTAATATTTTACTCATGCTGAAAACAGATTTCTCGCCGTTATATTGCGCGGGTTCTAATACAAAGGGTTTAGTGCTGCCTCTTGTTACAACCGTCAATCTCACTCAACACTGACGTGAACAATTTAATGGAAAATTACGGAGATAGATCATGACTATAAAAGTGGGTGTCAATGGCTTGGGACGGATCGGTAGACTCACCATAAGAGCAGCATGGGAAATGGCAGATGTGCAGATAATCCGCGTGAACGACCCTGCAGGTGATGCGACGACATTCGCCCATCTTCTCAATTATGACTCTGTGCACGGAAAGTGGACCCACGTTGCAGAGGGCAATGGCGATAGTATTCGCGTTGGGGGAAAGCAGGTGACTTTTTCAGCCAATCGAAGTATTGCTGATTCCGACTGGTCGGCCTGCGACGTGGTCATTGAAGCATCGGGTAAATTTAAGACACAAGCCACGTTGAATCACTACCTCACGCAGGGCGTTAAGCGAGTGGTCGTAACCGCTCCGGTAAAAGAGGAAGGTGTACTCGACGTGGTCATCGGTGTTAATGACAACCTCTACGATCCCGCTATTCACCAAATCGTCAGCGCGGCCTCGTGCACCACCAATTGTCTAGCTCCAGTGGTAAAAGTGATTCATGAAAATATCGGCATTAAACACGGTTCTATGACGACCATTCACGATATTACGAATACACAGACCATTTTAGATGCCCCTCACAAGGATCTGCGCAGAGCTCGGGCTTGCGGGATGAGTTTGATTCCCACCACGACCGGGTCCGCTACCGCCATTACCCATATCTTCCCGGACTTAAAGGGTAAACTGAATGGGCAAGCGGTACGCGTGCCGCTGGCTAATGCCTCACTGACCGATTGTGTTTTTGAGGTGCAGCGGGAAACATCCACTGAGGAAGTGAACGCACTTTTGGAATCCGCGGCCAAAAACGAACTCGCGGGAATACTCGGCTATGAAACAAAACCATTAGTTTCAATCGACTACAGAACAGACCCACGCTCGAGCATCGTCGATGCACTCTCGACCATGGTCATCAACGGCACTCAAGTGAAACTCTATTTGTGGTATGACAATGAGTGGGGCTACGCCAATCGAACGGCTGAATTAATGCATAAAGTCGCGTCCAGAGATCAACTCTAAATGATTTTCAGGCCTGCCAGTTTGTCGGTGCCGATTCGCCAGTATCTAATTGTTACTGGCAATTATTGGGCGTTCACCATGACCGATGGCGCATTGCGAATGCTGGTCGTTCTGCACTTCCACCAGTTAGGGTATAGCCCTTTGCAAGTGGCGATGCTGTTCATATTTTATGAAGTCTTTGGTGTCGTCACCAACCTGCTTGGTGGCTGGCTGGGTGCCCGCAGCGGCTTAAATGCCACCATGAATGCTGGTCTGGCAATCCAGATCGTCGCGCTGTCGCTGCTATTGGTTCCCGACAACTTACTGACGATAGGCTTGGTCATGGTGGCGCAGGCCCTATCGGGTATCGCAAAAGACCTGAACAAAATGAGCGCTAAAAGCGCAATTCGTCTCTTGGTGCCCAAAGGCGCTGAGGGAACGCTCTATAAGTGGGTTACAATGCTCACAGGTTCAAAGAACGCTCTAAAAGGGTTCGGCTTCTTTCTCGGCGGCGCATTACTGGCGGCTTGGGATTTCAGAGGCGCAATAACTATCATGGTTGCTGCACTCACAGTCGTGTGGCTGTTCAGTCTTTTTGCGTTAAAAAAGGATCTGGGTAAATCCAACAGCAAACCCAAGTTCAGCCAACTTTTTTCAAAAAGCCAGGCAATCAATTATTTGTCCGCTGCGCGCCTGTTTCTATTTGCAGCACGGGATGTCTGGTTTGTGATCGCGCTTCCTGTTTATCTCTCATCTGTATTGGGATGGGACGATCGGCTGGTCGGCGCTTTTTTAGCCAGCTGGATTATTGGCTATGGACTGGTTCAATCGGTCACACCGGCTGTTACCAGAACTATTTTTGCCGGCACAGACAGAGCCCATACACCCACGCCAAGGGCACTATTTCACTGGGCTGTCGGTTTGTCTCTGATTCCTGCAGGAATAGCTCTTGCAATGACGTCGGGCGCCCCCATCGAGCTGTCTCTAATAGCGGGGCTACTTGTTTTTGGCGTACTGTTCGCTGTAAATTCTGCCCTACACAGTTTTCTTGTTATCAATTTTGCGAGCGACGACGCCGTCTCTATGGATGTTGGTTTTTATTATATGGCCAACGCGATCGGCCGACTGTTAGGCACGGTGCTTTCAGGCTGGGTGTTCCAAACGTGGGGGCTGGCCTATTGTTTGTGGATTTCCAGCGCCCTTATAGCCCTATCGGCCGCCGTATCGCTAAAGCTGTCCCAATACCACAAAGAAGAGAAATTTAGTTTCCATTGAACGACGGTACAGCAAGGCCTAGAAAAAAGCCAAAAGACAAAGTGCCGAATTAGATCAGCGTAAACAGACCATCGAGTGCCCTTCCATCTTTAACTAGAGATCGTCAAGATCGCCGTCGGCAGTCTGACAAATAGTAAACAATATTTGCGGAAGCCGAAGAAATTGAACGGATATCTGCCCGAGATAACGATAGCATTCAATCGAAAGAAAAGATTCATCGACTTAAGTCTGGTTTTCACATTGAAGAGCCGAAAAATCTCGAAACTTAGTGATTCTAAACTACACTTAAACCAACCGAACAAGTACAAAACAGTCAGCAAATTCGCTTAAACAGTGAGGGCGGCAGCTACTGGCAGATCTTAGCACTACTCACCGCTAGTTATTCAAACAAAGAACTCATGTTCTGCCCAAAAGATTCCACAACAAACAACAAATGACAAATGACAAATGACAAATGACAATAGAAAATTCGAGGTTACTATAGCTACCATTGTTCCAAGGAAAGTTTCAACACAACAATCGTGGATTCGAATCTGAAGATCGCCATTGTCGCAGTGCGTTACTACCTATTATCGATAGAGGCGCCTCAAAGGAATACTCATTGAATATAAGCACGTCAAAATTGCGAGAATTAATCGCCGCAAAAATATCTGTGACATACCTATTGAGAACATTCACAACCATTGTTTTATCGTTTCTTGCTAGTCATTTGGTTCACGGGGCTGGGCTCGACGTTTCCTCTGTAACAAGCACTATCAAACTCGCGCCCTATGTAACCATGTTTGAAGATGTCGACGGTCAGCGAACCTTGACCGACATATTACAAGAAAAGCCAACTTTCTTAAAATTGCCTGATTCGAAGGGAAGTTTGGGTTTTCGAAGTGGGAATGTCTGGTTTCGATTTCGTCTAAATAACAATTCAGATAGACATGTCACCTTGGTGTTAGATACCGACATACCGTCACTCAACAAAGCAGGTTTCTATTCTCCGTTACCCAATGGCAGCTACAACGCTCAGCTGTTTGGCGACGAGTATGCATACGGCAACCGCGCTTTGAATAATCGGTATTTCACTTTCCCTCTCGATATCGCACCCAACAGTAGCGGCGACTATTATCTCCGATATAAACGCGAAGCCAACATGTATTTTCTAGTGTCCTTGTCTCCGACACTTGCCTATTACGAAAAAGAAATGAAACTAACTAACATCATATATATGTCTGTCGGGATTACCTTAGGGCTCCTGCTGTATAATCTGATCCTTTACGTATTCACAAGAGACATTTCGTACTTGTACTATTGCTCGTATACTTTTAGCTTTGGCGCGTTTTTGGCACTCTTCGACGGGTTGGCCTTTCAATATTGGCCCACAATCATTCCTGCCGAATGGAAACTAAAAAGTATGTGGGGGTTTTTGGTCATATCAATCATTTTTTTAGTGCAATTTTCACGGGTTTTTTTGGATAGTGCACGGCAACTCAGAAACTGGGACCGTCTGTGTATTCTCTTAATGGCTCTGCTCGGTATTGCGCTCATAACAATGCCTTTTTTAAGCGGCCCATTGATGGAAAGTATTTCGTCAGGTGGTTTAATAATCAGTTACCCAATACTGTTTACAATCAGCTTAATAAGCTGGCGACGGGGGCATCGATCGGCGGGCGTCTTTGTACTGGCTTTCACCATTTTCCTGATTTCGGCTTCTCTGTCAGTCCTGTATGTCGTTGGATATCGAGATATCGGACTGCTGGATATGAGCATGGTTTTTACCCGTTGGGGGTTTTGTCTCAACCTTATTCTACTATCAATCGCACAAGCCTATAGACTGGTTGAGCTAAGAGGACAGCAGACCAGAGCAGCCGGTATCGCAAAAGTAGCAAAACGAATCGCAGAGACTAAGACTGAATTCCTAACCACAATGAGCCACGAAATCAGGACACCAATGAACGGAGTTCTAGGAATGCTCGATCTACTTGGACATTCACCACTGAACGATGAACAAAAAATCTATCAGAAAACAGCTTCCTCTTCAGGCATGCATCTGCTGCATATCATCGATAACATACTCGACTACTCTAAAGCGGACGCGGGGAAAATGCAGATAGAGGTCGTTCCCTACAATCTGGAAACAGTCGTAAATAACTGTGCGTCCCAGTTTTTCGACCAATGTCGAACTTCTCCGGTTCAATTAGTCATCCACATATTGCCGGATACGCCAAAGTTACTAATGGGTGATCCAACTCGAATAACTCAACTGCTAACAAATTTAATTGGAAACGCCTTCAAGTTTACGGAAGAGGGTTATATTCAGTTGAGAGTCAGTAAAATCACCAAGGAGGGCGAAGAGTGGTTACATTTCGAAGTCTCGGATAGTGGTGTCGGGCTGACCGAAAAACAGAAAGATTTACTGTTTACGGCATTTTCACAGGCAGACAGCTCGATAAGTCGACGATATGGCGGCACAGGATTGGGGCTTTCAATCTGCAAAAACCTTGTTTCGTTAATGGAAGGCCACATTGACGTTATCAGTGAATACGGGAAAGGCTCCACATTCTTTTTCGATTTACCTTTGCGGGTCGCCGAAGAAGGTGAACTCGCCCTAGATTCCTTACAAAAAAAGGAATTGCGAGGTATACGGTTGTTGGTTGTCGACGATGACGAAATCATCTCCGAATCTATACGAGGAATGACAATAGAATGGGAAATGGACGTTGTCTTCGCGCGATCCGCTGACAGTGCGCTTGCCTCAATAAAAGAATCTTGCGAACGGAATAATTTTTTCGACGTTGCGTTGATAGACTATGTATTGCCTGGCAGAGACGGGCTTGCGGTAGCAGCGGAAATACGTCAGATTAGCGCTTATAGACATCTACCGATGATATTGATCAGTGCGTTTAAAAGCTTACTAACGCTCGATATGATTCGCGATTCAGGTATCAAATACGGAATCGATAAACCAATTACCTCTTCCGATCTTTCCGACGTATTGCGAAGGAGTCTGGGTTCAACCCTCGCTACAAACGAGATGGGGCCAGAGCAATTATCAGAACTAAAAATATTGATTGTAGAAGACAACGCAGTCAATTTGCTCGTCATCCAAAGCCTCTTAAAAATTCACGGTCTTACGACGGAGTCAGCAGAAAACGGTTTGCTGGCGCTCGAAGCCTTCGAGAAATTTTATGAACAAAATGACGCCAGTTTTGACGTCATTATTATGGATTGCGAAATGCCCATTATAGATGGATACACCGCTACGAAAGCCATTAGATCACTCGAAAATGATTTCCAATTGCCATTGGATAAACGAAGTTTCATCATTGGCTTAAGCGCGCATGCGCTCGAAGAGTCCAAGTCGCGAGGCATTGAGGCTGGAATGGACGTGTATATGACTAAGCCTATCGATAAAGAACTATTGCTGAAAACCTTAAAGGACGCGATGTCACACTCTTCGAAGTGAAGTAGCCGCTAACCATTTTTTAGCTATGCTTCATGTTCGCTAGCGAATCGTCGTTGAAGTCCTGCATAAAACCGTTAGATGGCGTTCATCAATACTTGTCGGCTTCGAAATATGATCTTTCATACCTGCATTCAGGCAAAATGAAATATCCTCAATTCTGGAGTTTGCGTTCATTGCAACAATGGGCAATCGCAGGTACTCCTTGTTACTTAGAACTTCTCCGGTTGCTAAGAACTTCTCTGATTGCTTCAAAACCGTCCATTACCGGTATTTGGATATCCATCAACACCAAGCGATAATAATCGGGACTCTGGGCTAGAATCGCGACTAATGCTTCTTTTCCGTTATTGACAAAATCTCCCAAAACTCCCGTTTTTTTAGTCGTTCGACAGCTACCTTCTGGTCACCGACATAACCATTACATCCACCATTCAACAGAAAAACCAGTGTCACTTGGTCCCAAGCCTACTCATATGTCCTGACAAATGTAGCCCTCAACGTGAACATCACAAACATCTACGAAGCTGTAATTGCTATTTCAAGAGTTCCCGTTCTGCTTAGATTCTGGCTGACACTTGCCAGATAGTCTAAGAAAACATGTTCAGAACGTTATTACCTCTTCCAATGAAATGGGACTCCGATAATTATTGTTTTTCCTGCATTCTCGCCACAATCGTTTGCACATCATGCTCATCATCCCCTTCGTAGCGAGGAGCGTATTTAGCAAATGCTTCCAGTATTTCATTGTGACGTTCTTCCATACGCACAGCGTTGTACGCATGACTAACGAGGTAATATTCGCCCGCCTGCATTTGCTTGAAAATGATAGCGGCAAACTCATCGGTATCCATCGCGATATCTTTGCCATATTCCGACATTTCAGACAAAACCCAGCCGGGAATAATAACGCCAAGCTGAATATTATCATGGGCCTCACGCCGCAATACGTCCATCAGTCCGAATACAGCATGCTTGGTAGAAAGATAGGCGCCATTGCCAAAAGGCAGTGCGTTAAATAAACTGTTTTCCGAGGCTACCGTATAGATTGCGGACGGCAGACCGTCTTCCAAAAACCGCTTACCGAACACTGATATTCCGGACCAGACGCCAAAGAAGTTCACTTCAAAAACACGTCGAGCTTCCATAGGATCGGTTTTAATGACGGATTTTCGCGGCGATGAAACTCCCGCGTTATTGATAAGAATATCGGCACGCCCATTTTTAGCCCAAGCAAAATCCGCCAGTTTTTCCAGGTCCTCGACCCTTGTCACATCACCGACTACATATTGCGCGTCAAACCCAGCGTTTTTCAGTTCATTGACCGCCTCAATCAAACGGGCTTCTCTGGGTTCAAAGATGATGAGTTTCGCGCCAGCTGCGCCTAATTGTCTTGCCAGGGCTAGACCAATACCCGTTGCGCCACCCGTGATGACTGCTGTTTTTCCAGTAAAATCTTTCATCATTCTTTTCCCTGTCAAATTGATTCAATTTAAGTGCGCAGAAACTCAAGTCTTATGACCAGATAGTGCCCGTCCAGAAATACCGATTAAATGTCTGTCTTTCGGCATTAAATCCATTATCGGTACTATCTACATAACATCAAACGGTCGAAACCGATACCAAAACCAATGCCCTGTTTGTAACCTCCACCTCCAAGCAATTGTTTTTGCGCACCGAGCTGCGGTACTGCAATCTCAAATCCGTCAGCAGTGTAGTACGCCAGACCGCGTTTTACCGATGGGGCGACCTCATAGTCCGAAGCTTTTAGTGAAACCATTTTTTCTGCGATCGAGATGAGGTAATCCTTGGCATTGCCAGTGGGGTTAATTATCTCCAGTCCAAACTGAAAAAACTCCCGATATCGACCTTCCTGTGGTCTTTCGTAGCGCCAGCATTTTTCAAAATACCAGAACTTAACGTTTTTTTGATTCTTAAAGTGTTTATCCGCTAGTAACTGAATGGTAGCAGTGCCTTCGGGCCGTAAACACAATTGCCGTCCCTTTTTGTCTGGGAAGGTATACATTTGATCCATGACTTCCGATCCGGCTTTGTCGGTATAGACCTTCGATGGCTCAATGCTTGGTAAAACAATTTCTTGGAAATCTTCTGACTCAGCAATTTCGATTAGCTGGTTAAGCAACTCTCTTCTCGAGCTGGCTTGTTTTCCAGAGATGATTCTCACACCTCTTACTTTATCTTGTATTGTATATTCCATGACACACCTGAATTAGTTCAAAAAAAAGCCCTCGCAGTTTAGACTGGGAGAGCTTTCTTAGTGATCAGGCAAATCAAATTCACTTAAGCAATAGCACCCCCAGCCAAATATGGATTGACTGTTGGTGGCTATGATTTGAATAAGCGAGGATATTTTTCATGGAACGATCTTATTCGTAACGGTGTCGGCTTGTCAATACTAGGGGACATTGTGCAGCCTAAGCATCAACGAAAATTCAAAATTTACGACACAAAAAAGTGTTATGCGGATGAATTTAACAAACCGGGAATACGGACGATAATTCTGGAACAGCGTTGAATGCTCTCCTCTCTGATCTACGTAAGGAAGCTTAACATCCGAATTTGTATCGCACTCAATGAGTAGCAGCCCCATAGCGAAAAGATAATATTCGCTTATTGGACGACTAAAAAGCCCCTATTATTCATTATTCCCCGTTCGATTGATTTGTTTAGCTCGAAGCACTAGATAAAGTGGAAACCCAACCGCGACCCCGGGAAACGCCCCCAATAACAAACATACCCAACCATACTTGATGGACAAGGTTTTCGCCTCATGGACAATCCATATTGCTAAAGTAGCCCAACAAAACAACACGTCAGCGGAGTAGCCCGATGCATAGGGGTTGTCAAAGCCAGCGGCAAAGGCTCCGAGAATATCAGGATTTTCAATTAGCGGCGGAACGACCACAATCGAAAAAAATACGGTAAAAGCCAGCGCGATAAATACCATTGCATAAGTGAAACTCTTTTTGTCCATACTGAACCTCAATTCGCTAAGAATAGATAAACGTAAAAACAAGCTAAATTCTAAATCTTTAGCTGTAATTTCAACATCTTACTGATTAAGAACTTCCTGTTTCCCACGCCGTACTTATTGGCTATTGAGTAATCCAACGAGCAAAATTACTGAGCGTTTTTTGAAAACGGTTCATTGGAGCCACAACAAATTTGTCTAAGATAATGAACGTTGGTCCATCTGAATCTTTGATTGCCGAATTCAATGTGATCAGATTTTCCGGACCTAATGCTAGAGCAGCTTCGTTGGGCTGGTAGATTGTCCCGATCGGATAAAATTTTCCTGCCTGATTCGTCATCTCCACGTGCGCACCTAACACGGCGCTTACCTCGTGATTTTTTGAAAATGAAACTAATCGAGCGATACTATTCTTGTATTCATCCCAATGTTTTATCACCAAATATCCTGGATAGAAGGTGTCTCCGGTAAGGAGCCACTTTGTTTGTGGATCATAAACCGAAATCGCTTCTTCCTGATGGCCAGGAGTCGGGATAACAATTAATTCCCGATCGCCCAACTCAATACTGGCCTCACCCTGCGGCCACTGATCCAAGGAAAAGTACTGCTGTACGGCCTGCGAGTTTGGCTTAATTACTGTGACATTTTCTTTTCCAACAAACTGGGAATCCCCGGCATAATGGTCGCTATGACTATGACTATGGATGACGATCAATTCACTCGTCTTTTTCCCAACGTGTGCGGCCCGGTCCCTCATCAAGGACTCCACCGTCGAAAACAGGGGGAAATCCACCGTATTATCAGTTGTCCCGGTATCGAGGATAAGCGCTCTGTCCTCACCGAATAGTAGATAAATGAAAGGCGCTTCATAACTGAGGCATTTGTTCTGACGAATGATATAACTCGAATCGCTAAATCGAAAGACCTCAAGCCCAGGGTCCGTACTGTTTTCGCAGTCGACAGCCCCATGGATCCATTTATGCTGACTGATTAGCGACGCGTCAATTTGTTTTGTAACGTTGCTGTTCGTGTCCAATGGAACGGTCTGCGCGAGACTACCGTGAATGAATAGGGTGAGCAATCCAACCAAGAAATTGTATCTGACAGGCACCTTAATAATCATAAAGGAAAATCTCTTTTTTAGTTAGCTTGAATCACAATTACAATTCCAAGCGACGCTGGTCAAACAATCACTTATGATTGGATTTATAATCGTCTTGTCGGTCGAACATCGAAGTGAGTTCAGGCGCTTGGAAGGAAACTCAGTAAGTCGGAAATCTGTAAATTAAAGAGCAGGTCGGTCACCAAAGCAAGAAAATCCAACACTCAAGTCAGGATGTTAAAATTGCCTCGCAGGGTAACATCCGTATATCGGTCGCTAAACGGAGTTAATGTTCTGATCAGTGCTTTGATTGCTGTTCTGATCACCCCTTTGATCACTGCTGCCCTCTGGCTTAGCTTGTTTTCAATAGTCGTAGCGAGCTTGTACCTGACCAACGAAACCCTGGTCATCCATCAGCTGATCTTCAAGAACAGACAATTCGTATTCTGCTTTAGCAAGATCTTCACCGAGGTCTTTTAAATCGGTTAAAATTTCTTTTCTCTGTCTGCGACTCAAGCCATCGCTAACCAAAATCGCTTCGGCCTCTTGTATTTCAAGCGTTAGATGTTCTAACCACGACAGATGTTTTTTGAGTGCTTGCTCACTCACCCTTAGCTGAGATTCAGCGCGATGCAATTCGCGACCGTGAGACCACGCTTGCTCAAAATCGGGTGCAAGAGACGGGGTACAGGATGCGTTAAACTGGCCACCTGCCCGACCCAAAGCAAAGGCTGTTGCGGGCACACAGTATTCCTGCAATCCCGCTAACCGCCCTTGTTTGTAACGTTCAAAATCCGGAGATATACCGTAGTCAGCGCAAGCCTTACGGTGATTTCCCATATAGGAAAGCGCGTGGCCTTGTGCTCCATCTTCGTAACCGATAGCTTGCCAATCTGCACTGTTGCACTCCTCTTCATCCATCGTTGCACAGGCAGACAAAGAAACAATGGCGACAAGGTAGAGAAAACGTAAAATCATAAATATCCCTGGTTTTACTATTTGAAGGATGAAGAGCTTCGCTCTGGCCTCAGAGGAGAATTTGTCGCAAGCCACTCTGCAGTCACCCCCCGGTAGTCCTTACTTTACTGCCGCCAAATGATAACCGATAGTCGGAAAATGAACCAACAACTCTCCAGCTCGCTCATCCCTGCGCCTAATAATAATTTCATCATCGGCAGCGGCCACTAAATCACCTTCTACGGGATCGATCCCGAGATCGGTACCAACAACGGTCACTCGGTCTCCCCGGTTAAATCCAGTAAACGATACGCTGCCACTTTCAGGTTCGTTAACAGTGGAGCTAATGGCAATATCAATGGCATCCTGACCGCTTATTTCGATCACTTCGCCATGCCCAAAAGCATCGATACGCTGCATCCATTCGCAGACCGCTGTGAATGGCTTTAGAATTGCCGACACACCTTCGTTGCGCTGGACAAACCAGAGACAATGAAAAACCGAGAAGTCAGCGATCGTTGGCTCTGTTCCAAAAATAAAATCTCTGCCATTGGGAGCGTTTTCGCCCAGCTGGTTATTTAATTGTTGGAGGTACACGTGCATGTGAGAATGAGCAACATCAGGATGTATCGGATTTGATATTCCCATTTTTCGCATCGCCTTACGGTCGGCAGCGAAGGCCTCACTAATCGCCTTTGGCATCGCAGCAGCAAAAGCCTGCAGACCCGCAGGAGAAAAACACAGCGCCACAGCGATACCAAACAAGTGTTGATCCGCCCATTGCGCCATTATATTCACGGTCGCCTCTTCGTCTACGGGATACAAAGACGGCGTTGGCTGCAACGTTTCGATAACCTTGGTGATCAATCGTGTATCACAATAAATATTAGCGCCAATTTGCAGTACCGGTGTACGTCGATAACCGCCCGTTAGCGGTATCAGATCAGGCTTCGGCATAATGACCGGTATGGTGACCGATTGATAACTCATATCCTTGTAGCCGAATAGTACCCTTATTTTCTCGGAAAACGGCGATCCGGGATATTCATGTAATATGGCATTTGTCATGTAATTTTCCTTTGTTCAAAAATGATGTTACCGCTATTCAAAATTGGCGTTGCCGCCAGTGCACACTCTAAATATTGTTATCAATTGTAATTGTAAAACCCACGCCCGCTTTTGCGTCCCAGCCATCCTGCAGCCACATATTTGCGTAATAGCGGCGCAGGACGATATTTATCTTCTCCCAATTGCTGATGTAATACTTCCATAACGGCCAAACAGGTATCCAGTCCGATAAAATCCGCCAGCGACAGAGGGCCCATCGGATGATTACAACCGAGCTTCATCCCGTTATCGATATCTTCTTCCGACGCGAGCCCTTCCTCAAGCACAAAGCATGCTTCATTCAGCATTGGAATAAGAATACGATTGACGACAAATCCCGCCTTATCGGCGACTTCTACCGGCTGTTTACCGAGTAACTCCACCACACGTTTTGCCGCTGCCGTCGTCGCTTCACTCGTAGCCAGCCCTCGGATTACCTCAACCAGCTTCATTACTTGTACGGGATTGAAAAAATGCAAGCCAATAAACTGTTCAGGACGATTAGTACTTGCCGCCAATAAGGTAATGCTAATTGAACTGGTATTAGTGGCCAATATCGCTTCAGGTTTACAAATTCCATCTAGCTGTTTTAATAATTTTTCTTTCAATTCCACATTTTCACTGGCGACCTCAATGACAATGTCTGCCGTAGCAAAATCTGTCAGGCTGCCAGTCGGTGAAATTCGCGCTAGTGTCGATTCTGCAGCGGCAGCGTCAATCTTGCCTTTTACAACAGCACTATTTAGTCGTTTGGCGATGACCTGTTTTCCCTGTTCAGCACGAGCGAGATCAATATCAGACAGTATCACCTGAAATCCACTTTCAGCGGCTGCTTGTGCGATACCGCCACCCATTTGCCCCGCTCCTACAACGCCCACACTGTTTATTTCAAACATCAAAACTATCTCCGAAAATCAAAGTAAATAAGGAATAAATCAATAAATATAGGGTTTAAAAATGACGCCTTAAAGACAGCGCATAAAAATAGCGACATAATACGCCATTAAGGCGCGTATTGTCAGTGAGAGTCGCGAGTGAAATTAGCACTCAAAACCGGCAATGTAACCATGATAAGGGTCCTTATCGGGGTTACCAGAATTTCAAACCTCCCTGGAGCACCGGATCATGCGACGAAGCACCTCTGGCATTGGTGTAATGCCAATACCATGGCTACCAGACAACAGCTGAGCGACACGAGGCTGAGCCTCGTGTCGTGAGTCGTTTATTGAGGTTCGATTACGACAACGGGTATTTCCCGGTCACCGGCTGTCTTTTTGTAATCGTTATAGGGCGGGTACACTTCAGCTAACTGTCGCCACAGTTCTTCTCTTTCGCTGCCGGTCGCGGTCCGAGCAACGGAATCGAAATGATCGTGCCCCACTTGAATATGACATTTGGGTTCAGCAAGCAGGTTCAAGTACCAAACGGGATGAGCGGGGGCCCCACCCTTAGAGGCAATAATCACATAATTCTCGCCCACCTTTTTGTAAATTAGCGGCAACGATTTAGGTGCCCCTGACTTGCGGCCAATAGCCGTCAATAACAGGGCGGGGAAAACGCCCTTTCCTCCCGCCATGGCGGAGTCCCACAGGTGAGCTTTTTCCGGATCTTCTCGATATAACTTTACGTGATCCTCAATCCATTGCAGAGGATTAGTTGTTTTCTCACTCATCGTGGCTCCTTAGCTTTGTTTGTGTATTTGTATGTGTTTGTTTTCGAGTCGGGCCGATGTGACGGTACTCATTGAAATACCACCTCTGACCGCCGACAAAGTGTGTACGTCTACCAGGTGTCTACATGATTACGCTTTTTCCCATCGCGGGGTATGGGTTTTGGTGCAGATTTCAAGGCACTCATAATCCAACGACGTGTATCGACCGGATCAATAGCATCATCGATCTCCAAATGAGAAGCCATATTGGTAGCCTTACCGCGCTCGTACGACGCGGCAACCATTTCCAGATACACCTTATTACGTTCTTCTAAATCTTCGATGGCTTCTAATTCTTTACGATAGCCCAACTTCACCGCGCCTTCCAGGCCCATTCCGCCAAACTCTCCCGTCGGCCATGTAACCGTAAAGAGCGGAATAGCAAAGCTACCGGCTGCCATCGCCTGGGCACCCAAGCCATACCCTTTTCTAAGCACTACAGTAAAGAATGGTACCGACAAACTGGCACCGGTGACAAACATTCGACCGAAGCGTCGCACGACCGCTGTTTTTTCAATTTCCGGCCCCACCATAAAACCAGGAGTATCACAGAGAAATAAAATCGGAATATCAAAGGCGTCACATAATTGCATAAATCGTGATGCCTTATCAGCCGCAGGACCATCAATCGCGCCACCCAGATGTTTCGGGTTATTAGCAATAACACCCACTGTTCGACCTTCAATTCGAACCAGTGAGGTATTCATACCAACACCATACTCTTTGCGTAATTCCAGTACGCTATCTGTATCGGCAATTCCATCAATCACGGTTCGAATATCATAGACCCGCAGACGATTTTCCGGAATCAAAGTGCGCAGCAGCCGTTGATCCGCACATTCCCAATTCTCCAGCGACCCCTGAAAGTAAGAGAGATACTTTTTCGCCATGAGCATCGCTTCAGCCTCATCTTCCACGGCAATATCAACGACACCATTAGGCACTTGTACCGACATGGGACCCACTTCATCGGGAAGAAAAACACCCAGACCACCACCTTCAATCATCGCAGGGCCGCCCATACCAATAGAGGAGTTTTTAGTGGCAATGATAACATCGCAGCAACCGAGCAAAGCCGCATTTCCCGCGAAGCATCGCCCGGAGTTCACACCCACTAAGGGCACTAGACCACTCAATTTTGCGAAGAAAGCAAATGCCAGGCAATCGAGACCGGCAACACCGGTCGCATCCGTATCACCAGGGCGGCCGCCCCCCCCTTCAGTCAGTAAAATAACCGGCAGCTTTTGTTTTTCAGCCAATTCAAACATACGGTCTTTCTTACGATGGTTTTGTTTCCCCTGCGTACCAGCAAGAACCATATAGTCGTACGACATCACCACACATTGCGTTTGCCGATCGTTACCATTGTTCTGTTCAAAAAGATCACCGTTAACACTGCCTATGCCGGTGACCATACCGTCCGCTGGTGTTTTACGAATTAGATCATCTACGGAACGACGCCGGCGTTGAGCGGCAATCGCCAAGGGCCCATATTCGACAAAGCTGTCTGCGTCGCATAGGTCTTCGATATTTTCACGCGCAGTGCGCTGTCGGGTTTTACGACGTTTCGCAACAGCTTCGGGTCGAGCTTCATCCATACCAAAAAAATGCCGCTCTAATACTTCCGCTAAGTCTGGCCGAATCAGGTCCAGGTCAACGGTCTCTTCAATCTCAGATTCAGTTATCGCTACATCGGCCGGCTCAATAACGATCAGTCCATGACCTTCGTAAACTGCCTGGTCTTTCCCAACGCGAATTTCGCGAATAACACCACCCATCGGCGCGCTGATAACATGTTCCATTTTCATGGAGTCCATAATGGCTAATTGTTGACCCGCAGCAACCTCCGCATCCAGTGCAACGCAAATTTCAACTATGGTACCTTGAAGAGGAGCCACAATCATTTCCAAGCCTTCCGCCGGAGCATCTTCTGGGGAATTTGATAGTCCCATGGAGCCACTCGAACCCGTTGCTAATATGGCGAGTGGGTCAACGGCTCCTGCCCCATTTTTTCCATCAAAGAAATAGGCTGCGTGTGTCTTGGCTGCGACGTTAAACAATGCCTGTGCCTGCCCGTCTATGAATCGAGTATAAATTTTTCCGTTAGCCAATTCTTCTCGCTGTAATAAGGCCTGCAAATAAGAGATATTGGTTTCCAAGCCGGTTATTCTGCACTCACTTAAGGCGCGGTAGGCCTTTGACAGGAGCTTGTTAAAATCGCCACTCGGAGAATGTACAATGAGCTTGGCTAACAAACTGTCATAGGAGGGGCTGGTGGCGTAACCCGCATAACCAAAACCGTCGACCCGAATACCGCGCCCGGAAGGCATTTCATAAGCGCTGATAATACCTCCGGTAGGACGAGCCTCACCATTTTCCGTCATCACCTCCATATTGATGCGCATTTGAAGTGCATAACCTCTCGGCGCAATAAACAAGTCCTGATCAATTTCAAGATCGTGTAAACTTTCACCAGCAGCTATGCGCAACTGACACTGGACAATATCGACATCCATGACCTCTTCCGTCACAGTATGTTCGACCTGCAAGCGCGGATTAGCCTCAATAAAGGCAAAATAAGCGCCATCACGAACACATTCCGTCGTTGATGACAATTGGTCCGCATCGACTAAAAACTCAAAGGTACCTACATTTTCATAACCCGCATGTTTTGCCAGGCGGGTTGCCGCGGACGTTATTTTGTCCCTTAGAACTGGCGTTAGGTCTGGGCACGGCGCAATCTCGATTATCTTCTGGTTTCGACGCTGAATTGAACATTCTCGCTCGCCAAAATGAACGGTATGACCCTGACAATCGGCCACTACCTGTACTTCAATATGACGCGCTCGGCGAATAAGACGCTCGACAAAAACATCGCCATTACCAAACGCTTGTAATGCTTCTGATTGACATCGGTTAAAGGCCTCTTCCAGTTCGCTCTCATTCTCTACGGCGCGCATTCCACGGCCACCGCCACCGGCTAATGCTTTGATCATTACCGCCGCATCTTCACCTAGGGAAGCAAAAAAATCCTTAACCTCCTCCAATGAAGTCACCCCAGTGGTTCCCTCAACGACCGGCACGTCACATTGCCGCGCCAGGGATCGAGCTTTGGCTTTATCGCCAAAGGAGTCCATTGCCTCCGCGCCTGGACCAACGAAAATAATTTCTGCTGCGGCACATTGCCGCACAAAGTCGGCATTTTCAGACAAAAAGCCATAACCGGGATGAATGGCGTTACATCCATGCTGTTTCGCAATACCAATAATTTGCCCGCCATCCAGATAAGCCGAAACGCCTTTTCCCTGTAAGCCAACTGTTACATCTGTCTTACGAGTATGAAGAGAAGCTATATCGTCTTCTGAATAAATTGATACGGTTTCAATATCCAGCTCCGAAGCAGCACCCGCGATGCGAACGGCTATCTCACCACGATTTGCAATCAACAACTTGTCTATTTTCATTGAGATACGCCCACTGTCAGTTCCGTGCTGAAAAAAGATTTGGCACTGACGAAAAACTCGCCACCCGCTTTTGTATTCGCTTTCATTTTAAGGCCCCTGCCTACTGACTACATTCTGATTATTTGTCGCTAGTTTGCCAGACAGCGCTCGGCTGTGCAATTTGATCACATACAATGTCTTTGGAGTAGCTGAGGAGAATTGTCCCAAAGCCGCTAAATTTTGGCGGCCACAGTCTGTCATTAGAGGGACAGTTAGGAAATGGAATGGTCAGTAATTGGAAGCCAATAGACAACAGCCCCAAGGAAATTTATCCCTGTCACTGCTGTATTACGTGGACATCTACATGTGTTTAAACAAATAACCATAAGATTGGCTGGCGCGCAAAACATCGGGATGGTCGCGCAAGGTAATCGTATATCGACCGCGAAAGTCTCTCTTTGCCATGGCTATTTGTTCTACCCTGACAATCACGCCGCGGTGAATTCGCCAAAATTGATTGGGATCCAGTTGCGACTCTAACTCTTTTATACTGCGACGAACAATGTACTGACCATCTCTGGTAAAAATTTCGGTATATTTTAGATCGGCTTTGAAATACACAACGTCCTGTACAGGTACTAGCTGCGTGGTATCCTCCAGCCCCGCTCTTATCCATTGCAAATAGCTCTTTGGCTCGAGAGACATATCCTTAATTAAATTGAGCAAATCCGAACGATCCTGACGCCGTGCGGCGCGCAAGCGGTCAATTGTCTGCATCAATCTTGCATCGCTAACCGGTTTCAATAAGTAATCAATGGCTGAACGCTGAAAGGCATCAACGGCGTATTCATCAAAAGCGGTAACAAACACAATGCGGGTATCCGCCGGTAAAGCTTCCGCAACCTGCAAACCACTGAGGCCGGGCATGTGAATATCCAAAAAAGCAATATCCGGTTTGACTTCATGGGCAAGAGAGACCGCACTGCGTCCGTTTAACGCGGTGCCGACTATCTCGAGTTCAGGCCATAGTTCCTTCAATTTACCGGCCAGATAATCAACAAGATGCGGTTCATCATCGACGATGATGGCACTGCTGCTCATTGTAGTGGCCTCGGAATGGTCAGTGCGACAATTAGGCCGCTAGGCGAATTATCAGAAATAGTCATACTGGCCTTACCATCGTACAAGGTTTTCAATCGATTTCGGACATTACTGAGTCCCGTTCCAGCGCCTGATTTATTAACCGGTGCCGTATTATCGATATTAATTCCGATCCCCGTATCTGAAACCGTAACGTGAAGTTCATCGTTTTCGCAACGAGCCCTCACCTGCACACGCCCACCTGTTTCAGAAGGGTCAATCCCGTGTTTAATCGCATTTTCGACCAGAGGCTGTATCAACAATGGCGGCAACGGCCACTGACTCAAAACCTCGTTATCCTCCCACTTTTCAGGCGAAAATACGTACTCTAATCGGCCCTGCATTCGAATCGCCTGAATTTCAAGATAAGCCTTAACAATCGTGAATTCTTCTTCCAGAGTCACCGATTGCGCGCGAGTCCGTTTTAAAGAAGATCGCAAAAGTGTGGTCAAATTTATTAGCGTCTGTTCGGCAGCATCCGGCTCTTTACGAATAAGCCCAATGACATTTGAAAGGGTATTAAACAAAAAATGCGGTTCAATCTGCGCTTGTAACAGTTTCAGCTCAGTTTCTAACAGCAGTTTCTCCTGCGCTTGACGTTTTGTTTCAGCTTGAGCCAAATCCGCTTGGGCAGCCAGTAGGCGAGTTCGTGTGGCATTGATGACAAATCCGATCGTACCAAAAAATATTCCGATGATCAGCGTCGCAAAATTGTCGGCATAGAAATAAAAGGGCTGGCCGCGGATAAGAGTACCCGCGACCAATAGACCAAAAAACAAACCGACGGCCGTTTGTGGAATCGGCGCTAGATAAGCCGGCAATAATCGCTCAGCCCTTTCACCGAAAATAATAAACGTCAGGTGAATTGACCAGCCTATGCAAAGCGAAACTATCGTGGTTGAGCCTATCGACGCAGAAAGCCCTAACACGAATAACAAAACCGCAATGGCGATGCAAAAGCTCGTTGTGTAAAAAAGGGACAAGGCCCGATTTTTGAAATCATTATTCAATTTAACTTGCAACAAATTTTCCATGTAAACCTAATGGCAGCGCATAGGGTAATGTAGCGGTCGCGATTGGCCCTGCAGAAACAGCCTCGACGTCAAAAACATTAAGTAGTGTAGTCTGTTTTTGCCAGTCATGGGCGGTACCAACAACCCATCCTTGCGACTCAAGAGCGCTTCCCGGCTTGGCAACAAACAAATGTTCCTCTGGCATTTGGCTATCGGGGTAGCGGTACGCATCCCTTAGCCCCGATTCCAGGTCAAAGCTACAGACTTCATTGAGGTTTGGATGCACAGCAGGCGTCTTATCGTTGTTCGACATCATAACCAGTCGCCTGTTCCGTACACAGCTAACTCGAGGATCGATGGCTGGAAACTCTGTTTGAATATGGGCGGCAAATAGTGGTTCTTCGCTTATAGTCCAGCTTTTAGTGTCGATCCGATACTGGTGGTGGCGCGAGTGACTGCTTTCACTAACCTCGCCTTTCATGATGTCTCGAAAACTGCTTATCATAATCATCGGGTCTTCACTTCGAGCGCCATCAAAACGAATCACACCGCTAGCGTCTTCCCAGCCATTGCCAAAATGGAATACCCACTGGCTCGGTAGCTCTAGCCATTTGTACTGGCTAAAATCATTTTTGTCTACCACCAAGACTCTGGTTGCCTGGTTTTCCTGCCAATGATGCGCATCGAGAAACGACGACGCATGTTCGCGCTTGTAATTGAGTGGGGGCATCATCAAAACAATGTGTTTTGAGGTCACAATAAAATCATGCGGCATGCTCATAGGATCGCAGGGAATCGTTCCTACCTTTACAGGCTTACCATTCTTATCTATATGCCAAAGCACGATCAAATTGGCTGAGGAAGCATAACCGAAATTCCATAGTGTTCCATCGTTCTCGACTCTTGGATGAGCCGAAAACGGGACACCTTTGGTTTCCGCAGAAAAACTGTGCAGCCCCTTAGTTTCTAGAGTTTCCGGGTCCATGTCCCACGGTGACCCCGCCTCCCAAAGCGCCAGTAACTTACCATTATGGGGCAATACACTGATATTTCCGACGTTCACCAAATCCGCGCTAGTGACTGGAGCTGGATTGGGCGGCACGGTTCCGAACCCTGGATAAAGCGCTCTTCCCGCTGCGTTTTCTGCCAGATATTTTTGTGTTTGAATCATTTTTCCCTGATGGAAAACGCCTTTGGATGTCATTCGAAAAGCCTGTAACATGCCGTCGCCGTCAAACCAGTGCTGGTAGCGAAAATCACCTATTTCGTGCCTGGCCGGACCATTGCGATAAAGTGTTCCCGTTAGGTCCTGGGGCCACTTCCCTTCTATTTGAGCTTGACTACTGAATGAATCGCTGGAAACAGATTGATAAGCGCTAAGCCACGGCTTTTTGGTCTTCGCGTCATGAAAGCGTTTAAGCCATGACAGATTATTATCTTCTGACAACACGTTTCCCAGCGCTGAAAGAGGTAAGACACTCATTGCAGCACTAGCAGCACTGGCAGCGATAAAACGACGGCGGTTAAGCGACATGATTATTCCTTCGGTAATGTAAACCAATGTTCGATAATGTAAACGATGCTCAGTGATTAAAACTAATGCTTTGAGTTATTGTTCCGCTCAAATCAAACTTCACATCATCCCATTTTGGTGGTCCAAAATTACCTGCTGCATTATTTGAAAAGGCCCAGGGTTCGGTTGGCATGCCAACCAAATTACTATCAAGCTTACCGTTACTATTACTATCATGCATGATTTGAACGCCGTACTCTCCAGCGGGTAAATTGGAGATCGTAAAAGACACTTTACCGGCAATTGCCCGTTGTTTGATCGACGTAATCGCTTCTTCATCGCCCTTAAATTCTTGCTGTCCGGCCAGAACACGTAACATTATGTGGCCACCGTTGGTTTTGACGTTTTCAATAATGACGGTTAGCGTTTCAGCATTTACTGTTGGTACGGATACCGCGATCATTAGAAGACCCAGAGTGAGTAGTTTGCGCATGGCTCGAATTCCTTTAGGTAGAATAGTTTGAAATGCCTTTGGGGCTGTCTCATTTAATCGGTTGAAGTGTTTGTTACGACTCATAATACGCAAAGTTCACAGCCTGTAAACCGAGGTGCGACGAAGTGGTATGGAGTGGTATAAAACGGTAATGCGGGGTAGGAAATGGAGACTGGAAATTAGCCACCCCCACAGCACTAAGTGAACTCGGGAGGTGAACTAGACTCGTGAACTAAGGACTTGAAATAACGACATTCGATAAATGATCACTGGTTTTCGCGATTGGCCAGTTTAACGAAAATATTTTACTATTCGTTTTCATTCGAAATGGTAACAAAAATATCGCCACCGTGATCGATAACGACATCAAAGTTGATCGGTCGACAACATACCTGGCAATCCTCGATGTAATCTTGTTGTGGTATCGAACAATCGATTTGAACCTCTATCGTTTCGCCACAATAGGGGCACTCAACCTTTTTTGTTTCAAGTGTATTCATAAACGCCAGCAAAAAGTCTATCGATCAGTGATTCGGATTTAACAGAGCCAGCAATATAATTCGATTTACCTGGCCCTCTTTTTACATCAAATACTGCCCACCATCGAGAATGATATGTTGCCCTGTTACCACTGAATGCCCCTCTATAAAGTTGACAATCGATTCGGCAACGCTCTCCCCCGTACAAGTCACTTTTAAAGGCGCTGAATTTTCGAGGCTAGTCTTAATTTTTTGATAATTTTCAGCGCCAATGCCTTGCTCTAACCACTCTCCCTGAATAAAACCAGGACAGACGGCATTGACCCGGATCTCAGGCCCCATAACACGAGCTAACGATTGCGTCATCGTCAACAAAGCGCCTTTTGAGGCCGCATAGGCGACTGAACTACCAATGCCTCTGATTCCGGCGATAGAGGCGACATTAACTACCGAGGCATTTCCACTCGCACGCAAAGCCGTTTCACAGGCTCTTACCATTTGATACGGACCCACAACATTAACACCATAGAGATGAAAGAAGTCGTCTTTATCCAGGCCGTCCAGTAGATGATGAGGAGCAAACTTTGTAGTTCCGGCGTTGTTGACTAGCGCATCGATCCGTCCCCATTTGTCAACGGTTTGGGCGGCCATTGATTGACAGGCATCGTCGTCTGCTACGTTGGCCTGACAAATGAGTGTGTCAGCGCCTAAATCTCTACAATCTTGGGCAACCTTTTCTGCGGCGTCCGCACTACTCGAATAATTGATGACAACGTTCCAGCCTTTGCTGGAAAGCAACTTGACTGTAGCAGCACCCACTCCGGAAGAGGAACCTGTAACAATAGCCACTTTCTTTGTTTCACTCATTGAGATGCCCGTTTAATTTTGTTATATAGGATAACGACCAGCACTCGCGCGCTATCGTTAATTGATTGTAGACCACGTATAATAGAGAGTTATTCGAAATAAAACCAGACTGATATCAAGCTCAAAAAAACAGAGATTAATGCGGATGAAAAGAAAAAACAAAATCTGACCAGTTTACTCAGAAGTGTTTATTGACCCATCGCACAACATTGTCATCGCGCACAATGTTACCCGTGGTCCGAAGCGAACTCTAAAACGGTTTAGTAATCGCCAGATAATAAGATAGCGGAATAAATAGTACAATAAAGACGGCGGTTATACGGAAGAACAACCAATGAAATTGCATCATAGACGCATAGCGTTCCATGTTGCCTGACAATCGAATCTTCTCTTTATTGCCGCCGAAATGAGAGATGTAATAGTCAACAATTTCTATCGGCAGAAAAATCCCGGCGACAATCAGCATTTTTGCCGCAAACCAACTCCATGAGGCAAGCGACCACCCTCCGGTCCAAAACATCAAAGCGCCTGTTATTAGAACGATTGGGAACGCAATATGTTCCAGCACTGCACCTTTGTCGAATCGCTCCATCGCCCAATTCCGTCGAGCCAGCCTCTCTTTATCATCGGGATACTTTTCCACGGCCAAAAAGGTAGGAACAATATAATCCCGGTACGCGACAGCAGTGCTGAACGACCACATCGCGACGGAAATAACATGTAAGAACTTAATATCAAGATAATGCGACTGTAGCCAGTCAAAAAGCCATAACATAAATAATCCTACCTTTTTATTATAGTTGTTTGGCAGTGAAAAAACGCTTTTGGTAAACCGTTACTTATGAAACGCCACTTATAAAACACTACGGATAAAACAGCAAAGATAAATCAAGCGACGAATCATTCCTTTATAACACAATGTTACAGGCATTGGGTTCAATGCCACCATGTAATCGAATTAAAACCGACAAAAAACCGGTCAATAAACCAGCGACGTCATACCTATTCACTTGACTTCTTTTCACTGTGAGTAAATAGAGCGATTAAGCGCTGATCTACCCAACTATGTAAACGGTAGTTTTGCAAAAACCCGCAATGCCCGCCATAACGGGTAAGTTCGAGGCTTAGCAAAGGATTAGTTGCCAAAGAATCCAAATCTTCAGATAAAACTACGGGGTCGTCTTCCGCACTAACAATATGGCTGGGGATACAAATATCCTGCAAAACGTCGCCGGTAATGGCATAGGCAGATAAATAGGAATTTGGGTCGCTAAAGGGCGTAAACCGAGGCACGAAAAACGCGTTCATGGTATTAAGCGTTTTCAGTTTCGCTAATTGCGACCCGTAATCTAACTCGGGAAAATGCAGTAGCTTTTTTCGCAATGATCGATTCCATTTCATTTGAAAATAATTGTGATAAACAGGTAGACCCTGCTCTAGACTAGACATGGTCTTTACCGGGTCCAATAGCGGACAAATAGCCACGACCTTTTCCAGTAGGATTTCATTGTGTAAAAGCTTTGTAGCCACCCGCAGGGCAAAGTTTCCGCCCAGAGAAAAACCCGCCAGATAGAATCGGGGGTTTTCGAACTGTTTACAAATAGCCACCACCGCATTTACCACTTCGTCTAAGCGAACACTATTAAACAACTCTTCATTTAGATGATGGGTATCGCCATGGTCTCGCAGATTAAGCCTGAATATGTTGAAGCCGGCATTAAACAGCTCACTCGCACTCGAGACGATATACGAGGAATTAGCGCTACCTTCCCAGCCGTGAATAAGGATGACCAGACCTTTGTCATTATCTGGCTGATGGGCATACTCGCCCTGCAGGCGCACTCCGTCGCCGCAATCGATAAGGTGACTTTTTGAGGACTGCAAAAGTCCTTTGGCATTTCGATTGACAAACCATTTGCGCGGAACGGTGCTGGACAATATTGACTGAACGTGTGCATTTCTCAATAAACGAGGAGGAACAAACTCTTGCATCGCCTTAGCCCTGATCGCTCAAATCTAACATTCCGCGGGATTTCAACAAGTCTTCATATAATCCCATCAGCATCGATACGGTTGGCCCTGAAACGCGAAAGGATGTATCTGCATCCTCATAACTTAAGGAATAGTGACCGCGAATATGTCGTGGCCCGTGGTTAAATTTATGTAAATCGTAAGCGTTACTTGAAAAAATGAGCTTTGCCGGTAAGGTATATATTTCCGCGACCTCACCATCACTGGGCGTTAAATCGTTCTTTACCGAGAATGGTTGTTGAACAATGCCCACGACTGGAGTGATACGAAAAGCTGTTTGGGTAAAGTATTCTCCAAGACTGCCAAGTATGGTGACTCTCTCGGGCTCTAGACCTATCTCTTCCTGCGCCTCGCGCAACGCTGTTTGAATCTTGTCCTGATCACTACCATCAACCTTTCCGCCAGGAAAACAAATGTGGCCTCCAAAGCGAATATTAGCGCTCCGTTTGGTTACCAACACTTTAAGTTCATCATCCTCTTGTACGAACACGATTAACACTGCCGATGGCGACGCAGAAGCTTTCACGTCATCGCTAACCGGATTTTCCAAATGCGGATTGCGCAGTGGAGCACGTGTTAAGGCGTACTCGGATAGAAAATGCTCGATAAGAAGCTTTTCTGAAATATCGATGGTTGGGTGTAAAAAAGCCGAGGGTAAACGTTGCATAAAATGTAAATACTTCTCAATTGAATTAAAGATACCCATTGTCGTTGAACAGACTAACCGTAAGCCAGCGATGAAATCAATAGTCTATGGCAGGTGCTTTCAGCAGTCGGTATTTTATCCGCGAACAGACTATAATGTGCAAGTAACAATGCGCAAGTAATAATGTGCAAACAATAATTATGTTGAGAGCAGCCATTGAAACCTTTTTCACACAGTCTAATAGAAAGAATTCCTGTTCCTGCGTATGTAACGGGAATAGTCGTTTCCCTCGTATGCTTTTCTAGCTATTTCGTGATCGCCCTCAAAGCGGGATTAGTTGATCAGACTCTCAATGGGGACAATTCATCGATCGAACTACGCGCGAGCTTGACGGTCATGATTTTCATTGGGTATCTACCGGTCGCTCATTGGTATCTGCGCAAATGGAGCAGCGAGCGTATTGTAGAGTTAAATGAGCGCTTCGGAATGCACAGTAAAGCACCGGTACCGAAAGAAAGCGCTTTGGTTTCTGCGGGTATCATTGGCTGCTGCGCTTTCATTACTTTATTCCACATTTTGCCAGATCCAAACAATCTTTTTTTCCGACCGTGGGAATGGTCTTTCAATACGTTTGTTGTGATATCGGCCAGTATGCCGGCCGGCTGGTGGATGGGGCGCTTGTCCTACGAGCTCATTTGGAGCGCGTTACAGCTGGAGAAAATCGCGAAGCTTCTACCGAAGCTCAATCTACTGGATATCGACGCCTACAAACCCTTTGCGCAGCATGGAATCAAGAACACGCTGTTAATTGTCATATTGATGTCTATTACCGGTCATCTCGCCGTTCGTCCGGGAGTCGCAATCATTGGCGCGGTCGTTTTTATGACAATAATGTTGGTATTAACGGTAATGGGGCTGATATTGCCGATGCGCGGTATTCATAAACGTATTCAACACCGTAAAGCTGAAGAGCTTGCAATAATTAGAGAACAGATTGGAGTGAACAGAGACAAACTATTCTCGAATTCTGGAGAACTTGCCGAAAATGTGGTGCCTTTGTTAGCATTGGAAGCTAGAGTTGAACGCGTTCCAGAATGGCCTTTCGATATGGGTAGCCTGTCACGATTTTCCTTCTACTTATTACTTGGACTCGGATCATGGGTCGGAGCAGCGCTCGTAGAGAGAGTGCTCAACAGTGCCTTGTAGAGGCACGTCGCCACCTGCAGTCATGCTCGTAGAATCAAGTAACCGACTCGACACTTTAATGCCGTTGTGCATAAACAAGATCCGACGTCGATGCGGCAGTAACAATGTTGGAGTCAATGCTGGAGTCAATGCTGGAGTCAATGTTGGAAAGGTGGCCTTGGTTCTGCCGATAAAAGAGAGAGCGCATTGAAGAAACCCTATCAACCATTTCAACCCCTACTGGAAGACGCCGGACAACAACGCTTCGAATTGTCGGCGCAGCAACAGCTCGCGAGCGGCAATTTAACCGGGATTGTTCACTCCTACCTACAAATACAGACGAGTAAAGCGACCCCCTACCCGATTATTCCCGATGGAACTCAGGCCGTTTTCATTAACCCAGATGGTTCTACCATCGGTGGTGCGTATTCGCGGTCACGAGATATGCAAATCCCACAGCCGGGTTTTTATTTTGGCATTCGCTTTTATCCGGGCGCACTGCGCCACTTATTTTCTCTGGACCTGTCCGAAATTAGCGATCAATTGGTCGACAGCCATTTTCTCCCATGTAAACATTTTTCCCAATTACATGATGAGGTCTATCGACAGGATAGCTTCCAACACCGAGTCAAATGTTGTGAACAATGGATTTTAAAGCACATAAGCGGCGCCATCATCACGTCCAGTTCAAATCCATTCGATCACGCTTTGGACATCATTTATCGCAGCTTTGGCAACATCGACATTGCGACCTTGGCAGCCAAAGTAGATTTAAGTAGTCGCCATCTTAACCGCCTTTTCAAGCAGCATGTTGGGCTGAGCACCAAGACCTTTACACAAATAATACGCATTCAAAGCGCATGTAAAAATCTACTCAAACACCCTAATAACTCCTTAAGAACAGCGATTGATCTCGGATATTTCGATCAAGCTCATTTACTGAATGAGTATAAACGGCGCCTTTTATTGAACCCTCATTCTTTTTCGAAACGCTTCAGGTCCGATTTTTACAATAGGGCGGCACTATAATCTGTGAAACTCTATTTCTCTATCATGAGTAGTAATCGTGCAGGGGAATCAGATGCAGTTTTCAAAAGCAGAAATATTAGCGATGTCAGAAGGTAGTTTTTTTGGAGAAGGTAACGCTCAACTACCTCATTCCAGCATGTTAATGATCGATACCATTAGCCACATTGCGGATACCGGCGGTCATTATGACCGTGGCCAACTGAACGCAGACCTGGAGATCGATCCAGAACATTGGTTTTTCAACTGCCATTTTAAAGGTGACCCGGTAATGCCCGGCTGTTTGGGACTAGATGCCCTGTGGCAACTCCTGGGTGTATTTCTTGGCTGGTCAGGATTGCCCGGTAAAGGCCGCGCTTTAGGCGTCGGCAAGGTGAAATTTGGTGGACAAATTTATCCAGATGCTGGTTCCATCCACTACCAACTACATGTGAAGCGGGTCATAAAGAAACCCCTTATCATGGGTATCGCCGATGGAATGGTCATTCATCGTGGCAAAGTAATTTATCAGGCGAATGATCTAAAAGTCGGATTGTTAAAAATGTAGCAAAGAAGACCCAACAACTCCTTTCCACGTTCTCGACGCCGTGATCATGTTTACTTGGTCTGGTTTACATGGCCTGGTTTTCACGTATTGTATAGTCGTATCCATCTAACCATTTTTCGAATTCTTCAACGGGAATTGGGCGGCTAATGTAATAACCTTGAAGCTTATCACACCCCCATTTCTCCAGTAAGCGGGAAGCGTTCAAGGTTTCAACACCTTCGGCAACGATGGTTAAGCCAATATTGTGGCCCAATTCGATAGTCGAGCTAACAATCGCCTGATCGTGTTCGTCCTCGTCAAGACGCATAACGAATGACTTGTCAATTTTCAGCTCGTTAACCGGCATATTCTTCAGTTGCGCCAGAGAAGAATAACCCGTCCCGTAATCATCTATCGATAAGTTAAAGCCGATGTCCCGCAAACGATGTAAGACCCTAATCGCTTCCTCGGGATTTTGCATTACCGCACTTTCGGTAATCTCAAGGATAACTCTATCGGTAGTAAGCCCCTTTTTGTTTAGCAAAGCCTCGACCTTTTGCGGGAATGTTTCAACTAAGTCGTAGGCGGAAAGATTAACGGCAATCGCAATATCGATGCCTTTTTCCTGCCACAGCAAGGCCTGGGAAAAAACAGTTTCCAATACCCAGTCGGTAAGCGATGGCATTAGCCCCGATTGTTCTGCCAGCGTAATAAACTCTTCTGGTGAAACAAAACCCAACTCTTGATGAATCCAGCGGAGAAGTGCTTCGACCTGAGTTACCTGCCCCCTCTTCACGTCAACTTTAGGTTGGTAATGCATCGCTAGCTGGTTTTTATCTAAGGCTATCTTAAGATCATTAACCAAGGTGATTTGCCGTAAATGATCCTCGTCCTGGCCACTTTCATAAGCGACAAAGGGCAGATTTTTGTCCCTGGCATTATTTAAGGCAATTTCAGCTCGACGTAATAGTTGTTCGGCCTGGTCACCATCTTCCGGATACGACGCCATACCAATACTAATATTGATTTTAACATTTACGTCGTTAATAGGCAGAGGTTGGCTTATCGCATTTTGCAAGCGGACGACCTCCGCACCTATTGCTTCTGCGTTTAGGTCAGGTAACAATACCGCAAATTCATCCGCGCTCAGACGAGACGTTAGATTGCGATCACCACGAGAACTGACCAATATTTCGGCGAGAGACTTGAGAAGAGCATCACCGACGTCGTAACCAAAAGTATCATTAACCTGCTTGAACTGAATGACATTGATCCGCATTACGGCAACCGTCGGTACGTCGGAATCTTCCAACAACTCAACAAGTCGTCGTACAATTAAAGTGCGATTGGCAATACCGGTCAGCCCATCGTGAAATGCCTGAAATGATAACTGCTCTTCTCGCTGAGCGATCCCCTCCTGCATCGTATGGAAACTATCGCTAAGCACACCGATTTCGTCAGTTCCACCTTCCCCGGGAAGTATCGCTTGTTGGTAATCACCCGCACTAATTCTCCGCGCCGCTGCTACCAATTTTGCAATGGGACGAGTCACATTACGGGAGATGAAAAACGTACAAATCACCGACACCAATAAGGTTACACTGGCTATCAATACCATCTGTAATTTAAGAGAGAAAAAACGCGCGTTTGCCTCCGTTAAGGAGGTAATCAACAGTGCTTCGACTCGATATTGCGCCGTACTCGCTAATTCAACGGGCAGAGTCAAAAAACGCTCATCAATACCTTCGTGAATCAAATACATAGCATCGTGTTTGCTAAAGAGCTCTGTGGTCATAATTGAAGCATCGGTTAGCGTCGAGACTTCTACGGACAGATCGACACCTCGCCCGCCCCCGAAGCTCACATTTAGATTCGTTAGCTCCTTTAACTGATTCGCGAAATCATTGTCGATATGTTTACCGACAACCGCCCACGCCACGACAATGGGCGCCTCAACGGGTAACATGACCAATTGATATATCTGGTCATTGATGAGTGCAATAGTCGAAATGCCTCCTTCCTTTTCTGCCGACGTTAATAAAGCAGAAAAAGAAAAGTCTTTAATCAGCTGACTCGACGCATCGCTCGCCGTATTAATTAACTGCCCGTCCAAACCGAGCAGTAGTATCAGATCGGCATTAATCCGTGAACCGTTGTTCTCTAAAGCCGATTGAATCGTTGGCATATCATTGGAGGTCACCGCTTCCTTAAAACCGTAGTCCGCGACTAATACAGCAGCAGAATCAAATAACTGGTTACCTCTCTCTAGGATCAACTGTTCAAATACCCGCTGACCAACCGCGAGTTTTTCCTCAGCTTGAATTTTTACATTGTTATTAGTAGCGAGGATAACCGCGCCGATTGTAGCCACTGCACTAACAATCAACAAACCCATGAACAACAACAATATTTTCCGTCTTAAACTAATTTTCATTAACGCTTCTCTATCACCTGCTATAACGTTTAAAGCGAGATTTTTTCTTCGGTTTCGTTATAGTTAAAGTAAGCCGAAATTTTCCATTATCCGGCCATTGATTTATTTTAATTTTGTTAACATTCGCCGCATCAGAGCTCCACGGATGCCAAACCAGAATTTCCTCTGGTAGGATAGCCTGATCAGAAAAGGAGGCAATTCCCTGACCATCACTGACTACAAAGTCCGACCACTGGGATACAAAAATGTAGCCGATCATCGAGTCGTGAATATTACAGCCTAATACGACCAGGCCCTCTGTCTCGAAAGTGACAGGTGCCTTGGGTTTGTTGGCATAGAGCTTAATTTCGAAACGTTTCGCCTCTGAAAAAGAATAGACGTGATGACGAATATTATCACTATTGGGAAATACAACCGGCCGCCCTTTCTTCACAGCGAGAACAAAAGGGACGAACCGCTTGTCGACTTGATCCATAACCGCTGGCGGACCACTGATCGGCGTTTCGCCCACGGTAACGACATCGACTGGATTAACGACGACAGCATGGCTCACCGGATCTCCATTTTGATCAATAATTTCAACACTGAACTCGGCTGCCAGACAGGATTCTGAGCCCAGTATCGCCGTATAGAGTAAAGTGCTATACATTAGAAATAGTAAATTCTTCGACATCCTTTGCACCCTGATTTTTATGGCTTTTCACTAATAGATTGTGACTTGTTCAATTCGATACGGTTGACCCGACCGGTAAACATCATCGCTAATTTGTCGAGACATTCGAGGTTTCGAATAATTTTCCCCGCCTAACGATATCTTCGTTTTCGCATGTCTTTCCATACCTCTTTCTGGGTACGATACTTGCGCTGCAGCTTGGTATTGTTTTCTGAAACATTTTGCGAGAGGTTTTCACACCAGTCTTCTCCGACTCTCATACTCATGGATGGAGAAAGATCCTGGAAAAACTCACTCATCTGGTTATTCGGCAGTATGGTATCGACAACGAGTTTAGCTCGCTCTTTTACATGGTCGTCAGAGATCCGGTTTCTCTTGCCCCAATCTACGATATAGTCACTACAGGAGTCTGTCGGATCATCGATCGTGGTGACAAATGCAATATCGCGGTCAATACCAAAATGGTATTTCATCATCGCTTCTTCAAAGAGCATGGCTACATCCTCTCTTACAGAATTATAATTGTATTCATCATTAGCGCCATCAAACTCGAACAGCGCACTGACTTGTGATGCACTCAGTGATTTCAGGTACGTTGACGCGGACGTTCCGCGAAAGTTGACCGAGGCAAGATCGAACATTGTGGTGGAATAAAGCGGTGACTGAAGTTGAAGAATGTAGGCTGGATTATAAGCCCCCACCGCAGAAATATTCCGATAGGGTGTTTCATCTCGATAGAGAGACTCGATGATTGAAGACGGAAGAAAATCATTGGCATGGGCCAACTCGTGAAACAGTAACGCAGCCAGCTCGTAGAGAATATCGTCGATGACATAAATCTCGTCCCCGACCGGCGTTTCATAGTCAGAGGGATAATCATCGTTTAATACGTAACGCCAAAACTGCTGGTATGACAGGCTGGAACCAAAGTCGGAACGATAGTCATCTTCGGTTGGTGTCGTGTCACACTCGGCACTCGTAAGACAAAGATGTGCTGAATCAAGATAAATGACTGCGGTCCCACCCCAGTAATAGGAAGGCCGAATATCATCGTCGATCACAATGCCGGTCACACTTCTAAACAGCAGTAAAAGCTCGACCGGCATGAGGGTTAACGCCTCTCTAAAGCGTTGTCCCATCCAATCGTGTGAAACAACAACCCGATCCATAATGGCTTCAATGTCCGGATTCTCACTGTCCATTCCAATCAATGGGAGCTCATTAAAAAGACAGGCGTCGTAAGAATAATTGACCGCGGTACAGGTACTGAGAATAAGACTATAGGGCCCGTCAGTTTTGTATGCGTAGGTATCAGTCAAGGTCGGATCAAGTTCGCGATCGAATGAGAAAACCTGTTCCTCAACATAAGCTTCTACCGTTATCGTGAGATAGTCGATAGCGCTTAAACCCTTATTGTCGATTACCTCTAGCTTAAATACGAGAGTCGTTTTGATCTCTAGCTGAGGTGCTATAAACTCTGCCGTCAATTGATCTTCGCCAACAATGACAACAGCGCTACCGCCTATTTGACTCCATACAGAGTTGACGACATACCCATCGGCATTGCCTGCCAACAACACTGTGGTTCCAGCAGTGACAGTTTCATCAGGCCCAGCATAAGCTGTCGGTGCTACGCCTTGTTCGGGATCTAAAATCGTATCAATCGCCGTTAGGGCGGCATCGACAGTGGATTGCCTGCTATCAACGGCGGCCAACAAAGAAATGACAGTGGCGAAATCAGCCTCGCTATAATTGACCCCATTCTCCAGTACAGTGGCAGTATAAATCTGCGCTACACTAACTTTGTTGTTAACGATCAATGCATCATCGGTTCCTTCTTTCACACCGTTCGAGATATCAAGCGCGATAGACGCGAGGGTCATTACGCCATTTTGAAGTTGTCCGAGATAGAAGCTCAGTCCTTCGCTGTCGGCGTGACGGCCAAAAAGACTGCTATAAATGCTGTCAATTAATTCTTCATCACTTAGATTGTCGAATCGACTGTTAAATTCTTCGGAGTTACCAAACGCGTCGATAATTTCTTCCAAGCTACCTTTATTCGCACTGAGCTGACTTTCCCAAAAACGAATGCCTGCCGAATCGCCGGGCCGCCCGTAATAGGCAACATACATTTCCTGGATCTGCTCTTCGTAACTGTCTGCGGACCAGGAAGATATGGGCGCAAGCAAAATAGAAAAACAGAAAATGGCGTGGAGTATCGTTTTCATCGTGGTTCTTTTAGGGCATCCTTAGGCTCTACGGCATGATTTTTTTCAATGACTGCTGTTCAATGAATGTCGCTCAATGACTGTTGTTTGGATACTGGAAATCGTACTGGTTGATTCTAACAAAAAACACTGAATATAGCGTAATCCAATAATAGAGACCCTTCAGTTAGTTCACTGTCTTGCACTAACTTACACTAACTTACACTATCTCACACTAGCCTAGGGACTTATAGTGTCGCGATAGCGCATTCGTTCTACGTTTGTCTTATTATTGGATAAATGTATTTTGAGGATACAGGCAAAACCAACATTATACTTTCTGCTGGATATTGGTGAATGTAATTCATGTTTGAAGGAAATCTATCAGCTGGTGGTCACCTACACTAACGATAGCTTAATCTGAGAATAAGAGATAACACTATGAGTAAAAGCCTAAGTCGAGAAATAGAACAAAGTAAAATCCAAGCTTTTGACGGCATGGACATTCCGTGGTTATTAAACGAGTGGGCAACACGAACTCCAGACAAGGAGTTCATGATTTGGGAGCCCTTTAGCGGCGATGCAAAATCGTGGACCTATTTACAATTCCAAGGAGAATCACGATGTATTGCTTCTTCATTATCGAATAGAGGAGTGAAAAAGGGCGATTTCGTCATTATCCATTTGGATAACAGCCCAGAATTCTTGTTGTCCTGGTTCGCCTGTGCAGAATTAGGCGCTATCGCTGTTTCGACCAATACGCATTCGGTCGCGCGAGATATGCGCTATTTTTCAGAGCACACGGAAGCGGCATGTGTTATCACACAGCCCGCTTACGCGGAAATGGTAAAGGCTTCATGCGCCCCCATTAAACTGCTGGTTGTGACAGACAACAATGGCGGAGAGCCTATCACCGCCGGGAAAAGCCACGATATTTCCGATACTTCTCCGGAGACAGAAACGATTGATTTCAGGGAGTTGTTAGTGGAACGAGCGGAACATTCCAGTCTGCGCGTTACCGACTCAATGGCAAACCTTTCGGTTCAATACACCAGCGGTACGACGTCGCGCCCAAAAGCGGTGCTGTGGACTCATGCGAACGGCTTGTGGGGAGCAAAGTCCTGCGCCACTCACATGCGACTGTCACAAGAGGATCGAACATTAATATTTATGCCCATGTTCCATACCAACGCGCAGACTTACTCTATGTTATCGACGTTATGGGTAGGCGGCACTTTTGTATTGCAGCCAAAGTTTTCCGCTTCTCGTTTCTGGCCACTGTCGGTAAAACACCATCTCACCTGGCTGTCGACTATCCCCTTTGCATTTAAGGCCATCGCCGCTCAGCCGGTGCCCGATCACGATTACCGGTTTTGGGGCACCGCGGCCTATATCCCCGCCATCGCGCAACATATCAAAGTTGCTGTAATAGGCTGGTGGGGTATGACAGAAACCCTAACCCATGGCATTGTTACCGACATTGACCACCCGGGGCCTGCAGGCACCATCGGCCGAGTTGCCCCCGAATACGACATTGAAATCCGCCATGAGTCCGGTCGTCTGGCGCAGTCCGGAGAAAGCGGATTGTTATTTATTCGAGGAGTTCGCGGGGTATCATTATTTAAAGAGTACTACCGAAACGAAGAGGCGAACACGGCAGCATTTGATGAGAACGGCTGGTTCGATACCGGCGATATTATTCGCCGCGATGAAAACGGCTATTTATTTTTCAGCGACCGTGATAAAGATATGTTAAAGGTCGGGGCAGAAAATGTCGCTGCCTCTGAGATTGAAAGCGTCATCATGCAAACGGGCTGGGTTGATGAGTGTGCGGTTGTGGCGCAAAAACACTATATGCTTGACGAAATACCTGTCGCCTTCGTTATCGCAAACCCAATGGCTCCGCCGCTTGTAGAGGAAGCAATCGTCCAATATTGCAGCGATAATCTTGCGAGCTTTAAAGTACCAAAAGCCGTGTTTGTGGTCGATTCGCTACCCCGCTCAACACTGGAAAAAATAGCTAAAAACGAGCTGAGGAAAAAACTCCCGGCAATCACTCAGTAGTCATTATTCACGCTGAAATAAAGTCAGTGTTGTACCGCTGTTTTCAATTTCTGTAACAGCGGTTAAAATGCCGCCATATTTAGAGACGTTTTTTTACGATTCAGGAATGTACGCATGGATACTAGCAGTGTTTTGGCCCTTTTTGGCGCGATGCTTTTACTGGCAATAGTGCCAGGCCCCGCGGTTTTTACGGTCATCGCGCGTTCCTTTTCGTCGGGATTTTTACGAGGGTCCTACATAACGATGGGAATTATTCTCGGTGATTACGTTTTCATCGTTTTTGCCCTTTTTGGTCTTTCTGCCCTTGCCGAAATAATGGGAACAGCCTTTGTTCTCGTAAAATATCTCAGTGCCGTGTATCTCATATGGCTCGGATACAAATTATTACGATCGCACAGTAGCTCGATTGAGATAGAAGATACCGACGATTCCTCTCTCATTTCAAACCTATTAACAGGGTTATTCATTACACTCGGCAATCCAAAAGCGATTCTTTTCTACGTCGGATTTTTCCCCGCATTTGTTAATGTGACTACCGTGACTCATTTCGATATTGTCACGATACTGGGCATTGTTACGGTTGCTCTCGGCAGTGTAAATCTCGCCTATTCATTGATGGCAGCTAAAGCGAGGAACCTACTTAAAACACCCAACGCGTCGACTATCATTAATAAAACAGCGGGTGCGATAATGGTTTCAACCGGGGCTCTTGTTGCTGCGCGAACATAAAATATGCCTTAGACTCAGCATAAGAAGCGCTCAAGAAAGGAAACGCGCTGGTACTATGCGGATAATAAGGAGGTAATAAACGGGCAACTCATTGACGCCAGCATTGTCCTTCTTTGCGAAGAAGCTAGCGTTAAGTCTCCAAGGTTTCCGCCAAACTAGACAGCAGCGAATGATAAACCATCGACACGTAAGGCAGCGCGTAGGTCGATTTTCTAGCCACATACCGTACCGACCGAGATAATCCCTGCGTTTGCAAGTTGATGAGACAATTTTTGGGGACGTTCAAAGATCTCGCAACACCGATCGGCACAAGGCCGTGGCCAAACCCGGCAATGGCCATTTGAGCGACGCTAAAAAAAGACTCTAAAGAAACATCGCGATGCAGGTTAAGGCGCTCTACATCCGTTTTAATCGATCTCCAGGTGCTCGAGTTCTCCTCGATGGAAATCACATTTAGACGGTCACCGGAAGACCAATTGATTTTCTTTTTCTTCGACGGGATGACGACCATAGCCTCCTGACATAATATCTCGGACTGAAGATCTGAATCCGACGATACTGACCCCGCGCACACTCCGACCATAAACTCACCGGATCGAACGCGATCTAAAACCACGGCCGTACGATGGGCATGAAATACAAATTTAACTTCCGGAATATCTCTGCAAACCTTAGCAAAAACCGCCGGCCCCCAAGACGACAGCACTGCTTCAGACACGCCGATAATCAACTCACTACCCGGCACAGGCTCTTCATCGTTGAACAAGTCACGGAGCTCAACAAGTAAGACCGGCACTTTTTCAGCCAGTTTTTCACCGTCTTTTGTCAGTTCAACACGACGCCCAATTTTTTGTATTAGTTTGCGGTTATAGTAATTTTCCAGCGAAGCAATTCTTTTACTCACGGTCGATTGCGATACACGCAAGTGGGTGCTCGCCTCAGACATCGTGCCAAAACGAGACAAAGCATAAATGGTTTCTAGATTCTCAATCATAATCAAATTCATTCTATATTCGAATCAATTATATTCTACCTATTCACTTTTCGCATCTATATTTTCACGCTAAGATAAGGACCACTACTGAGTAGTCAAATCTAAATTTGATTCCCTGAGCACAAATTGACTAAGCAAAACGACTAAGCAAAATCCATAATTGGAACTAGAACTTCATGTCCTTTATCCTATTAACAGTCGCTACATTACTAACCAGTTTCATCTCTGGCGTCCTCAGCATGGCCGGCGGCATGATTTTAATGGGAGTATTTAGTTTCATTCTGTCTATCCCCGCGGCAATGGTTTTACACGGACTTGCGCAAACCGTCTCTAATGGCTCTCGAGTCTGGCTATACAGGCATCATTTGCGCTGGGGCGTACTCGTTCCCTATTCACTCGGCAGTTTCGTCATACTGGGATTATTTATCGTCATGTCGTTTGTTTCCAATCAGGGACTTGTCTTTCTGTTAATTGGCAGCTTCCCTTTTTTAGCACTAATGATCCCAAAATCGATCAACTTAGACATCGAACACAAACCGGTTGCTTTTCTATCAGGATTGGTTGTAACGACAGCACAAATGTTGGCCGGAGCCTCTGGACCTGTTCTCGACATTTTTTACATTAAGAGCAACTTAACACGACACGAAATTCTCGGAACAAAAGCGATTACCCAAACATTGGGCCATCTTATAAAGCTCGGCTATTACGCATTTTTCCTCACAATGTCGATCGAGCTTCCCGCATGGATATATCCCGCAGTGATTTTCGCGGCAATCCTCGGTAATTGGATGGGTAAACATGTCATCGAAAAAATCAACGACGTTGCCTTTAAGCGGGTGGGACGATATGCCATTCTTACAGTAGGCATTGTCTATATCGGTAAAGGTCTTATTGAATTAGGCGTGGTAGTTAACTAAGGGGCATCCAGAAAAAGCACATTAACTGAATGCATTTCGGCCAACTTGGTTTGAGCTGTCATTATGGAAAATGGCGCAAAGGAAAAAGCGTCGGATTATCTTTTTATATTCCAACGCTCCGGGGGTTACCAATTATTAGTATGCAACACACCTTCGAGAGGTTTACGGGGCGCCACTTTAAAATCGGTTCCCTTGGTATAGGCAATCGGAGTTAATGCTATTTGCGAAATGTCATCGGGAATGCCTAAAAGCTCAGCAACTTCTTTTTCGTAGTTTAAATGCAATGTGGTTAGGCAAGTGCCTAACCCTCGCTCTCGCGCTGCTAGCATAAAGCTCCACACCGCTGGAACAATTGAACCCAACATTGACGACAACGCTATGGCAGGTAGATTGGGCGTGTCAATTCGGCCTGTACAACAGGGTATCAGCAAGGCCGGTGCTCGCGCCATATTAGCCGCCAAATACTGCGCAGAGCCTAACACTCTCTCTTGGGTTTCTTTCATTGACGGATCATCGCCATGCAATTTGGTCGGTTGCACAGGACTTTCTTCATAGGCTGCAAAAGCTTTCTGATATAACGCCGCGATTTTGTCTTTCTTGTCCTGATCGGTGACTACCACAAAATGCCAGGCCTGCCCGTTGGACCCGGTAGGCGCTTGCAAAGCAATATTCAGGCATTCTTCTATGACCGACATTTCGACTGGACGATCAAAGTCCAGCCTTTTACGAACGGCTCGGGTGGTGGTTAAAACTTCGTCAGCGCTTAAATTTAATTTTGTCACTAATTCTCTCCGAATAGTTTGAACTTTATTTATTGAACTTTAATCTGTTGAACTTTAATCTGTTGAATTTTAATCTGTTGAATTTTAATCTGTTGAACTTTAATCTGTTGAACTCTAACTGATTGAACTAAATTTTTTAAATCGAACAGCAGCCTGTTGCTCTTGTTAGGTTAGTGTCATCCGCAAGTCGTATTCCCTCCGCTCACGAAAAAAGGTTTAAGAACGTAGAGAAAAGGAGCCACGAGCATCGCCAAATACGCGAGTGCAAACGGCACACCAAAGCAATCCCAAACTATTCCTAGCTACAGCCAGTTTTCATCGCTGAATTAAGACGCGCCGCAGCCAAAAAAGCCGAATGCCTATTTACGCAACTGGTACACTCCTAAACTTGGCGCGGTACCAATAACTCTGGCCAGCTACCCATCGTTTCTTCCATTGCCGCGCCAATCTCTTCAACTGTCCAGGGTTCTTCCAATGAGTCTTTAATGGCAACTGTGTCTACGGCCCAGGATAACAACGTCACTCGGTTACCATTGACCCCAAATTGTCGGCCGCTAACGTGAGCTGCCTCGGGAGTGCAGAGCCATACAACTGTGGGTGATACTTTGTCTGGCGCCATGCGGTTATTGAGTTCGTCTTTGTCTCCCTGCATAAGATCTTCGGTCATGCGTGACATTGCAGCGGGGGCTAACACATTGACTGTTATTCCGTACTTCTTGCCCTCTAGCGCAAGAACGCGCATAAACCCCGCTATTCCGGCTTTTGCTGCACCGTAGTTAGCCTGACCAAAATTACCGATTAGACCCGACGTAGAACTTGTCATAACAATGCGGCCACCCTCACCCTGCGCTATCATTCGCTGCCAAGCGTGTTTGGTCACCAAATAAGTACCGCGTAAATGAACATCGATAACGGCGTCCCATTCCGCGTCGGTGATATTTTTAAAAGATCGGTCGCGCAGAATACCAGCATTGTTGACAAGAATATCCAATCTTCCAAAGCTATCCACCGCGGTTTTAACCATCGCTGCCGCGGCTGCGTCATCGGTAACAGAACCATAGGTTGCAACTGCTTGACCTCCAGCTGCAATTATTTCATCAACGACGGTATCGGCCATACTGCTCCCAGCGCCAGTTCCATCTCTAGCACCGCCCAAGTCGTTAACAACAACTGCAGCACCTTCTTTCGCCAGCAACAAGGCATGAGACCTACCTAGCCCGCCTCCTGCACCAGTGACAATCGCAACTTTTCCATTGAGCTTTCCCATAGCTAATCCTCTTTGTATTTATTTTTTTGCTTGTTCATGAATGCTAACAATCAAATTATATGATTAAGGATCTTACATTTTATTCAATCGACTTCTTATACGGCGATTTCGTGAGCGAACATCGACACCAATCGAACTCAAATAACATGACTGCGAATTTCTGTAATTATTTGAGTAATCCATCCATCAAATAATTACAGAGACCCCATAGTATTAAAACTAGTGCTGTGAAAATTAGAGCTATTGATACTAGTGCATTCGAACTAGTACAGCACAACTTGTGTTTCTGAAACTCCTATTTCTGAATCAAACCGTCTAAATGAAACCAGCTATTATTCGCTATAATATTTCTTTGCCAATACGTTTCGCTTCTTCTTCATATTTTGCATAGGACTGCTTTAAGGTGGCAGAATTTAGCAACGTTGTTGCTAAAAGTTCTCCCGTGGCGACATCCCTAATCGAGGTTTTAACCCAAACCGATTCGGTTCGTTTACTTTCACCCAATCCGACAACCTCGCGCTCCAACACATAATCCTGACCGACAAATAACGGTCCCTTAATCATCTTGATTTCAAGATCTGCGAAAAGACCAATAGCCGGACCTTTCGCGCCTTTTAGACCAGACGGAGTAAAACCCACAAACGGACTTACCATTTCGGTCGGCATAATAGCCTTTCCCCAGGGGGAATTCACAGCGTGATCGGCTTGATACCACAGGCAGTTTTCGGTAATTTTTTCCAATTTATTGGCTAATGTGAAAGGGTAACTGTTGCCTAAATGTTGATCAAAATTCATATGAACCGTATCGGGCTCGGGAGACTTATCGCCTATTTTCGTGTGTTCTAAAATAACCAGCTTCTCTGGGGTAGGACGGGAAGCCATTAACGCCTCCAGTTTTGTTTCGGGATGATCGGGACCTAGTGACGCCGAGCCCTCAAGCACCGGTTCTCCGGTTTTTTTTACGGCCCAAATGCGGGTAATTTTTTCTCCTGCTTTCGGAATTTCAACAAAAGCTTGAACCTCGTCACCTTCGACCACAACATTTTTAAAGTGCGAGCTTATACAGCCTGCTTCATACCATTGATCGCCCCAGATATGATGCAACAGCGGATCGAATTGGGAAAAATGGGTCGGACCTTCGATTGGTGCACCGCTAAAACCTAGCTCTTGCGCCTGGTCATCATCGTGAATTGAGAGATGACCGCCATATTCTTGCTCGGCTAACATCTGTAAGGGCATGCGAAAAGGGCCCATTAAGACGCCGTCTTTTTCTTCTAGAGGGGTATCAAATATGGCTTGAGTCATTTAAATAGTTCCGTTTGCTTAAATCGCTGGCTGCGATCCTGGAGATCGTTTGCGAGGCGATTCAAAATGTATGAATATTAAGTCGTTAAGATAGTGAGCGAAGACACAGCTTATCAAATGTCCCCGCCCATTGTCACCAACAGCTAGATTCTAGGTGCTGGGTGCTGGGTGCTGGGTGCTAGCGATCAACCACACGATGGGTGAGGCTCATATAAGAGCGATTAATAAAACCGCTATTATCCCCCATTTTTTTGTCCCAATCTGCCGTTACTTTCGCAGCGTATACATCGTTCAATGTAGCGCCCTTTTGAATCAAACTCATCATTCGATCGCGAATCGTGCTCAACATCTCGATATAATTCTTCAGCCCATCGTAATCGCTCACAGGCCCATGTCCTGGAATGACAACGGTATCTTCTTTAATTTCCGAAAGCACTGCAGAACAAAACTCAATCACGCCGTCCAGGGTTCCACCGTTACCGGCATCGATAAAGGGATAGCCTGAATTGTTATAAACGTCGCCTAGATGAACGGCGTTATTACCGCGAAAGAAAATCGCTGTATCGCCAGTCGTATGAGCGGGCCCAACGTGCAAAAGATCAACCTGTTCATCGTTAAAATGAAACTGCATCCGGTCATCAAAAGTGATGATTGGCAAGGCTTCTTTAGGATAGGCTTTTTGATCGTAAGACACCGCCACCAAATTAATCACGTGATCATCCAGCATCATCTTCCTGGAGTTGGAATGAGAGACAAGCCATGTACCCGCGGGCCCTAAAGCCAGATTGCCGTCAGCATGATCAAAATGCCAGTGAGTATTTATCGCAAAGTCGACCTTACCGCCACCCATTTTTTTGATAGCAGACTCGATTTTTGGAATTAATTTGGGAAACTGATCATCGACAATAAGAACACCGTTAGATCCAATCGACACGGCTATATTACCACCAACACCGAACAGAACATGAAAATTCTCGTTGATGGTTTGCGTCTTGATTTCCGCTGAGTCCACATCCCAACTGAACGCCTTTAGAATCCCTTCAGAATCCATAGGTTCGACTTTCTTAGCACCATCGTGACTCAACCCGAATGAAGAAGAGAGCAGTGTCGTCAGTAAAAGCGGTAAAGATACAAGAGCGTTTTTTTTCATATTAGTTAACCTTAGCTGTTATGTCATTTTGAGGGTTTTCGAACATTAAACATTAATCACGACTCACGAATCATCGCAGGCGCCATTGTCGTCCGTTTTTCACGGTACTTACTGGCTCATATACCAACCGCCATTAGGTGAAATGACTTGCCCGGTAATGTATTTAGCCTCCTCGCTGGCAAGATACACCGCTGACCAGGCGATATCGTCTGGCTTGCCAAAAGCACCCATGGGGATTTGCGACTCTAACATCGGCCTCATCAACGTTAGCGGCGCGGTCATGTCAGTTTCTATCCAACCGGGAGCTATCGCGTTAACGCGAATATTTCGACTTGCCATTTCATGCGCAAGTGCACGAGTAAACCCAAGAATACCGGACTTTGCTGCACTGTAACTCACAAAACCGGGCTTTCCATAAGTCCCCATCACCGAAGCTATATTGATTATTGAACCCGCCGGCAAGGAAATCATCTGCTTTAAGCCCTCGCGACAACACAAAAAAGTGCCGCGCATATGAACGTCGATCATGCGGTCCCATTGCTCGTCCGTCATTTCCATAATGGCGTCGTTGTGAACAACCTCACCGGCTTCCATAGCAGCCATTCGAGTTGCGATTTTCTCCTCGGCTTCCGGATCATCGTCACTACCGCCAATACCAGCATTGTTTACAAGAATATCCAGCTGACCCGCGTAATCGCCAACTTCTTCAAACATTAATTTTACTTGTTCACTGTTAGAAACATCTGCAGCAATAGCGTGTGCCTGCATGGGTTCGGCAGCGCGTTGAGCCGCACCCAGATCCAGATCATTAATAATAACTCGGGCACCTTCCTCGTGAAATTTCCTGGCCATCGCTTCTCCCAAACCGCGCGCCCCGCCTGTTATCAATGCCACCTTACCTTTTAGACGATCCATTACCGCTTCCTCTTTATCGAATTAGTTGTCGAATTAGCTCTTTAACTCTTTAACTCTTTAACCATTTAACTCGTTTGAAAATTTGCCATTTTTTTATCCAAACGACTGATTTACGACCTATTTATGACGGATTTAAGATCCTGTTACCTGAACCGTCTTTTCGATAGCCAGTTCGCTACGGATGAGAGAGACATCATAATATTCACCACTCAACCAGCGCTGATACTGATCTGTAAAATGCCCGCTTTCTGCTCTGCCACTATTACCGCCGGCAATCACGAAACGAAAATGTAATGGATCGGCTAGATCGACAACCCACCTAAACGCAGGTCCATGGTAAGCTCTCACTTTTTCGGAATCGTCAACCGCTGGCATATGCAGCGCCATTCTCAGTGTCGTTCCGCTACCAGAGATCGGATCCGGTCCAGCATGCATCGTAGACCAGTGCTCATATTTGCTGAGTGAATGTTTAAAACTGATGTGCTGTAGTTTCCCCCATGCCCACTGATCGCCCATTTCCTTGTCCAGATTGTTGACCAAATGTTTGACCTCGTCACAAAGAATTTTTTCCAATTTTGCCCGATGCTCCAACCATGGAGAGTTCTTTTGGAAAAAGTCATCAACGCCAAACTGGTTTAATGAAACGGCAACTACCGGCATCGAAAGTAATAAGTCATCACCCAAAACCTCGTGCATGAATTTTATATGCCAGCGCCGATCCATTAATGGATAAAAAATACAGGCCGCACGTGAGTTTACATCGGCTTTACAATCCCAGGTTTCGAGTAGCTTCCGCGCTCTTTGGACTTGCTCCGAAGAATCATTGAGGCACGACGCGATAGCGGGTACCGTAGCCATCGCCCTCAGATCCAGAACATCCTGCTGCATTGATTCAAAATCGCTTACATTAAATGTTGAAGCGTCGCCCTCAGCTATTTTTTCCTCGAGCAGTTCGCGAATACGTTCTGCCCGTGCATCATAGGTTGGAAAATTATGAATGGGAAATGTTCCCCGGTCTTCCATCGTGTCATTGTTCGCGGTTAAGCTGTAACCGCAATCCGGGTTATGCTCCACTAACAGCTCAGCAGCGCTCGAGATTTCAAACTTGTATTCAGGTCGCCACGCGGCGAGAGGCACAGTTCCGGTCACTCCCTGTGGTTTTCCACCAGGACGCTTGTGCCCAGGCCTTTTCTGCACAGTGGCCGCGATGAATCTGCGCAGATCGTTGTTTTTATCCACACAGATAATATTGTTGACCAAAGGACAAATATTATTTTCGAACAGAGAGTCACCAAACTCCTTGCAATTTTCAGCCAACGGCATAAGAGCCAATGCTCCGGCCGACGTTGGAATATCTTTCATCACCCAATTTAGCGATGTGGTGTATTGTCGCTCCTTAGGCGTCGACAAACCCAGTTCATCGCTAAGGGATTCCAAAATAGGGCCGCGATCAGACATTGCTATCTCAAAGGACGCAGCTTCCTGCCCTGCGACATCGATGGTAAAATGCTTGTTTGTTTTCGCCTCCTCCTTTTCTACAAATACATCGAAAGTATCGATAAAACCCGTGGTTAAGCCCCAGGATACATCGGTATTAAAACCCATCATAAAATAGGGAATACCGGGGAAACTCGCTCCAAATACGTCCCAATCCGGCGCGTTCAAGTGGACATAGAAAAAAGTATTGGGTATCGAATGTGGCTGGTGAGGATCCGTAGCCAACAGAGGTTTACCCGACGCTGAAAGGTGACTTCGAACAGCCCAGTTATTGCTTCCGCTTAGAATACTCTGTTTGGGAAACAACAAGTTCCCTACCCCTGCATCCATCGATAACAGAGCGTCCTTTAATTCAAGAATCGATTTTTCGTCGGCATCGGAAACATTGTGGACAAAGTTTTTAAACCACTGAGTCCCATGGCGGGCCATAAGTTTGCCCATGTAAATTTTTTCCATAAACGTTTTATGCTGAAACCATCCCGTAAAGCGATGTCTCGAAGCGATGTCATGGCGGGTAAATTCTCGGGGAACAGTCCCGGCACGAATAAATTCAGGAGGCACGTCCGCGAGCCCTCTAACATAACTATTAAGGCCATCAAGATAGGCGTCAACCACCCAGTCACCGGGAGAGTCGGGCATGTCAAAAGCGGGAACATTAAAAGATCTGTGCATTAGATCCTGAGAGATGTAGCGTGGCCCCATTACACTGGCAGCCGTACCCGTCGCAAAAAGAGTACTCAGGTGAATCTGCCACAAGCGTTCGTAACCAGCCGCATATCCCATGCCGCGAAACGCATCCGCTTTATTACCCGCAAACACATGGACTAAGCCCTTGTCATCCCAACATAATTCAAAGGGCTGCTGTGCTCCTGTCATCGTAATCATAATGCTACCTATGGTTATTATTTATATCGACGCAGTGATTCAAAATCGCACGCCACGCGGGACTCACTATTTAACACAATCCCTTGCCCAGTCAATTATTCGCAGGCGGTGCGATTTTAGGGTATCAAAGTCACTCGCCCGACGGCCTGACGGCTTTCGATAAACGCATGGGCTGCAGCAGCCTCAGACAAAGGAAACTGCTTATCCAAAACAACGTTTAACTCGCCCGAAGCAATGTCCAGGATCAGCTGTTTAATCATTTCCTGAGCTCTCTCAGTACGTATTTCAGCACCCAAAAATACGCCGTTAATGCTGCGATTACCGCCCATAAGATTGCTCAAATCGTATTTAATGACCTCCCGGCCGGCACCCCCTACAGTTGACAAACGTCCTCGATAAGCAAGGCTATAAATACTCTTTTGCATAGTTGGACCGCCCACCGGATCGACGATCACATTCGCCCCTTTACCGTCGGTAAGTCTCATCACTTCTTTAACCAGATCATCGTCTACGTAGTTAATGCCATGATCCATGCCTAGCGCTGCAAGGCGAGCCAACTTGCCAGCACTGGATGCCGTGGCGATTACCGTTGCACCCGCTCGCTTTGCCAGTTGAATTGAGGCCAAACCCACCGCGCTTGCCCCAGCTTGCACGAGAACTGTTTCTCCCTCCTGCAGCCGGCCATACTCAAACAAACAATCATGGGCAGTACCAAAAGGAACAGGAATCGCAGAGGCGACCTCATAAGACATTTCATCGGGTATTTTCCAGGCACTTGCCATATGAACCGCCCGCAATTCAGCATGAGATCCATCACCCATGACGGTTGTTACTCGATCCCCTAGCTGGTGCCCGGTAACATCTGAACCCAATTGAATAATTTCACCGGCGGCCTGATAACCAACAACATGAGGATGGGTACGTAAAGGACCGCCTAAGCGGTTCAGAGTGTCACCTCCTTCAATACTCACACATTTCACCTGAATCAATATGTCTTTTGGCTTAATAACAGGATCCGGTACGTCTTCATATTTAATAACGTCCGGGGCACCGTTTTCATAATAAACTGCTGCTTTCATCGCAATGTTCCTTTATATAGTAATTACATGCCTAAGTATTAGAAAAATGTCGATTCAAGAATCTCCTCCGGCTGCAGTAGATTGTTAGTTCAACAAACTGAATAGAATTATTACGGATTGTGTCCAGCAATAATCCTGCACAGTCAGCCTATTCGCGCGCGCTGTCCGCCGTCAACCGGTAATTCAATTCCGGTAATAAAACTCGACTCATCAGATGCCAGAAACAACGAGGCGTAAGCAATATCCCAGGCTGTCCCCATCTTACCCCGCAAAGGTACCAGCGCATTACGCTGTTCACGAAGCTCATTAGCGGAGACTCCCCGTGCAGTAGAAATACCTTCGATCGCCATAGGTGTATCCATTAACCCGGGCATAATAACGTTCGCGCGAATCCCAAATTTCGCATTGCCTAGCGCTACCGAATGCGTAAAGGCGTTTAGAGCAGCTTTAGACGACTTGTAGGCAACTATGCCAACGGAACATTGTGCCGCGACCGACGATATATTAATAATGGAGCCCGCACCCTGTTCACGCATTATTGGCAATACGTATTTGCAGGTCATGAACGCTCCTTTCACATTGACCTCCATAATTTTATCCCACACATCGGGATCGAGCTTAGTCGGCCCCGCATCGCCACCGCCAATGCCGACATTATTCTGTAAAACATCAATTCGGCCATAGCGCTCGATAGCCGTTTGAGCGATCGTTTGGCAATCATGTTCCTTTACAATATCCGCTTTCAAGGACGAACTCTCACCGCCCTCTTTGCGAATCATCGCCTCCGTTTCCAAAGCTGATTCCAAATCCCGATCGACCAACAATACCTTTGCGCCTTCACGCGCAAATAGAATCGCGGCTGCGCGGCCGTTGCCCATCGTTTCGCCGGGTGTCTGTCCCGCACCCACGACGACGGCTACTTTATCGGCTAGTCTCATTAAACAACTCCTTTGCACGCTGTTAAGTTTTATGTGCCATTCGTTTAATCCGTTCCCGTCCAGTAACAGACTATTTCTGTAGGTCAGGGTTACTGAAAAGAAAAAACCCGACGTGGAAAGCGAAGAAAAACCTGGATTGTCAGCTCAAAAAAAACGACCGACAATAGATACACAAACTCAAAATGATATTTCTGGACGAGCACTCATTATTTTTGCGATCGATCGCTCTCTTATTACTGTCTAGTTTATTCAGAATACCGACCGTGTATGTTGAATAGACGTTAGACTATTTTCGTCTCCTTTCTTCCCCAATAACGATCTTTGAGAAGACGTTTATACAGTTTCCCCGTCGGTAAACGCGGAAGTGCTTCAGTAAAGTCGACGCTTTTTGGACATTTGTAATGAGCGATACTCTCTCTCGCATAGTTCATTAATTCTTGGCTCAGTCCGTTTTCAGGATCAATACCCGCTTCCAGCTGAACGACAGCCTTTACTTCCTCGCCCATTTCCTCATTGGGCACTCCGATGACCGCAACGTCAGCTACCTTGGGGTGCATAATGAGTACATCTTCGATTTCCTGGGGATAGATATTGACTCCGCCGGAAATTATCATGAAAGACGCTCGGTCGGTCAGAAATAAATACCCATCCTTGTCGATATAACCAACATCGCCCAATGCGCTCCAATTGCTGTGTTGTGGATGTTGAGCTTCTTTGGTTTTAGCATCGTCCTTTAAATATTCGAAAGCGACTGTTGGCAATTCAAAATACACCAACCCCGGCTCGCCGACAGCGAGTTCAACTCCGTCTTCATCACAGATATGAATAATACCCAAAACTGCATTCCCTACCGTTCCCGGACGCGTTAACCATGCTTCAGGGCTTACGTGAGTTAATCCATTCACTTCAGAACCCGCGTAATATTCGTAAATAATCGACCCCCACCAGTCTAACATCTGTTGTTTTATCTGACGGGGGCAAGGCGCAGCGGCATGTATTGCTATTTTATGAGAAGATAAATCGAAACGAGTTCGAACGGATTCAGGCAGTTTCAACAAACGACTAAACATAGTCGGCACCCATTGACTATGTGTGACTTTATATTGATCAATGGCCTCCAAGGCACCAACGTCATTAAATCCGGGCATCATGATGACAGTTCCGCCCAGTGCTTGAGTCGCTGTCGTAAACCCCGCTGGCGCAGAGTGATACAGCGGCGCGGGTGACAGGTATACCGTACTTTCGTCAAAACCCCAAAGCCCTCTCTGTAAAGCGCCCACTTGACTGGCACTGTCAGAAATCAAGTTACTGGACAGGGGTTTTAAAATTCCTTTCGGTTTTCCCGTCGTCCCGGAACTGTAAAGCATGAATGCACCGGCAGGCTCTTCATCGAGCATAGTGGCTGGAAAATAGTTTAGTGAGTCTTCGTAATTTTCAAAAGGCGCTTCAGGCATGCCTGTCATAAGCCATTTTTTTACGCTAGGACATTGTGCGGGAAGCTTTCTAGCAACGTCGGCTAAGTAGTCAGAGGATACCACCAGCTGCGATTCTGAATTGTTGATAATATAGGCTGCTTCCTCATCGCTGAGATACCGATTCACCGTCGTAAGATAAAGTCCTGATCGAAGAGCCGCCCATATTACTTCAAAATAACGAATGTCGTTTTCGAGAAAAATCGATATATGATCCCCCTTTCGTAATCCCAACGACCACATAAGCTGAGCCAATTGATTCGACCGCTGATCCAACTCGCGATAGCTTAGTTGCTCGCCGGTTTGCGAATGTATAACCGCCGGTTTCTCGGGAAATATTTTCGACCAATGACCTGGATACATTTTTAGCCTCGCGGTTCTTATAATTATTTGTATTTTAGTTTTTCTGGGGTTGTCCTGGTTATATTTACTTTAATGTTCCGCTTGGGCAGTTGAATACTCGTACTTTTGCGGTTTTTGAATTAGTGCCCATCCAGAAAGAACCGTTTTTCTGTAGGTCGAAATTATTGTGGTGTTACCACCCGACCTGAAATGCCAACAGAAAGCCAGGATTGTCGGGTTAAAAACCGACCTACAACAGACACTTTAAATCAATAATTCTGGACGAGTACAAATTAACGTTTCCGGCCGAGGAATTTCTACTAGTAGATATAGACGCATCGTAAGCTTTCCGGTTTTTTTACCCCTTAATTTACGACTTTCTTTTGCGGCGTTCCTTTACACCTCTCTTTTGCTTAACTGCACTAGCTCGCATTTGACATCGCTGCTTCATGCGGCAAGTATTGACTTAAACAGACCGCGATTTATAAACCGACCGCACCGCCTTCATTACGGGGATCATGTATACCGCTTATTTCGCCATCTTTTACTAAAATAGAATTTGCATCCCCTATCCCTCTTCCCCAGGGAACAACTTTTAGATCTTTATGCCCCATCACTTCAAGCGCTTTTTTGGTGTCCGGCGAGATGCCATATTCGTCGTAGAAAACCCGATCGGGCAACCACTGATGATGAAAGCGCGGTAGAGACACAGCATCAGAAATATTCATCTCGTGATCAATCACATTCATCACGACTTGCAAGACCGTGGTGATGATAGTCGAACCACCGGGGCTTCCTGTTACCAATACCGGCTTGCCGTCTTTCGTTACAATCGTGGGAGACATCGAACTCAACATACGTTTCCCAGGAGCGATTGCATTAGCACTACGCCCGATCAAATCAAATTGGTTGCGCGTATTTTCCTTCAGTGAAAAATCATCCATTTCATTATTAAGTAGAAACCCTGCCCCCTGAACAACAATTTTATTACCGTAACTACTATTTATCGTTGTGGTTAAGGAAACCAAATTACCGTCCCCATCAGCCACAGAAAAATGGGTTGTCTGCGGGCTTTCAGCAGGCCAGGAACCAGCGCCGATCGCATTACTATCGCTGGCTTTTTCTTTTTCAAAGTCTGAGAACCGCATTTTCGCATAGTCTTTGGAAGTCAGCATGGCCATGGGAACCTCGTAAAAATCCGGATCCCCTAAATGTTCAGCGCGGTCAGCATAGGCTCTTCTCTCACCTTCGAGCATCAAGTGAATGACTTCCGAACTACCCCAACCCATTGCCTTAACGTCAAACGGCTCAAACATATTCAACATCTGGACTATTAGAGCCCCACCCGATGAAGGCGCTGACATGCCCCATATATCGTAGCCCCGATAACTCCCTTTTACCGGAGCGCGCCAAACCGATTGATAGTCCTGAAGATCCTTATGTGTTATCTCCCCATTTCCACGCTTCATTTCTGCAACAATAAGATCGGCAACGGGCCCTGCGTAAAAACCATCGCGCCCTCGGCGAGAAATAGTCTCCAAGGTTTTACCTAGATGTTTTTGCACAAAAATGTCGCCAATCTGATACTTTTCGCCTTTATTGGTAAACGTTTCCATTGAACCAGGATAAGCGGTCATTCTTTGCGCAACATTATTAAATTGACGGGTGAGATCTCGATTGAGCACAAAACCCTTTTTCGCTAATCGAATCGCGGGAGCCATCACTTCTTTGCGTGATTTACTGCCATATTTTTCCAACATGGTCAGTAAGCCATCGACGCTACCGGGAACGCCCGCCGCTTTATGGGTATTGCGGGACTCGCCTTTTATGACATTGCCCTCAGCATCTAAATACATATCTTTATGGGCTGACGCCGGGGCTTTTTCCCGATGATCAAGAGTGACCACATTACCGTCGGCCAGACGAATGACAGCAAAGCCACCGCCACCTATATTACCCGCAGAAGGATAGGTGACAGCCAAGGCGAACCCGGTAGCAACTGCAGCATCAATGGCATTACCACCCGATTTAAGAATTTCGATACCGGCTTTGGACGCCAGTTCACTACGCGAAGTGACCATTCCATCGCGGGAGTATTTTGCCTCGGGACTGGCTGCAAATGTCCACTGCGACGAAATCACCAGCAATAACAAGGCGAATATTCTTATTTGTTTACAATTATTCAATGCACATCTCCATCGCAACATAGGTCTTCGGACCTCAAGTGGCGAGTACGTTAATCAATTCGATCTTAAACTAACCTATTTTTATCATAAAAGTCATGTAAGAAAAACACGCTAACAACATTTGTTTCCCAATGGCTGGCGCACCTGAGCCGTGCGAGTTACCAGTGCCATTTTTCCCAATAGAGAATTATGTTACCGAATCGCTAGTCAAAAGGCTGCAGTATAATCAATGAGCAGAAACTGCTGTGTCGTTGTTATTCGTGCGGCAAGGAAACCATCGCGACTTTGCGGTCGACTGCTAAGTCTGAAGATTTCTTCAAAGTGGGCAGAACCGCAGGGAAACATTGCCGTAAAGACTTATCAGCCCGTACGATAACGCAATGAATAAGGAAATTAAAGGCTTCGGAATTAAAGAAGCCGGGGGTTACAGGGATTTAATAGTGGATAGTCTGTTAATGAGTCGGCGCGTGCCTTTTTATGGCTGTCAGTATCTGTTCAATCCTTGTATCCCATGCCATGTCATGCTCCTTCTGCCATAGGTCGTCAATCGTCACCTTTACAGCATGTTTGATCGAAGCAAGAAAAGCGTTATACATCTCTTCTTTGACGCCGTAATCCTTAAGATGGGCATTCACTTCCCAACCCAAATATCCACCATCGCCATGCAAGCTATCATCCATAATGACTTCAAAAATCTGGGCCACCATACGTCCGCGCATGTACTGATCTGAATGCCCCATGAGCGGAAAAGCATCGCGGCAAGACTCGAAAAACTCATCATATATAAGCGGTGTGAGATCAACATCGCGTTCCGCAACTTGTTCCAACGTGTTCACGACGACTTCTAGTTCATTCATCATTTTCTCCTATATTTTCTGCCGGTTTTTTTAAGCTCTCCGCTGAAAACCAAAGTTCACAGAACAAAAACACATTAACGGTTAATAATGGCACAGCACTAACATCAGCAACAATACACCCATTATGACCTAGACGTTGATACTACTGTGCCTCAATGCTGCAAACCGAGAGCGCCTTTGGCTCGAACGATATCATTACGGTAAGCGCTTCAGAATGGAAGTTATGCTTAAGACTATATCGTCTAACATTGATCTAAAATAAATAAAAAGAGCATGCCGCTGAATAATGGGAGTCAATTAATTCTTCTACTCTGTTGCTTTGTTCTTTCTTTTGCTCTTTCTTCTAATGTTATGAGCTCTACGTCTCCTCTACAGCCATCTAAGCAACGCAGAATCAAATGAACGGCCAGCCTACGACGGTGCGAATACCGTATGGACCGTTATAGAGCGCAAAATGAGCACTTTTTATTGGCCGGTGCCGGTGAACATTGTACCCAAGCGAAACATTCTGGTGATCACTGGCTAGCCTATAAGTTACGGAGTCATGGTTGAGATGTGAAGTCAGCAAACGGCAAACCCGCAAAGCTTCTAGGAAGGGGCGTAATTCATACCCCCGTCAATTTTTATGATCGCACCGTTGGTAAAACTGGAGGCATCGCTGGCCAAATAGAGCGCTGCACCCACGATTTCCTCGGCTTCACCGGCCCGCTCTCTGGGAATTTTCGCCTTAAAGACTTTCTTCATACTCTCCATATCCCAGGCTTTGGATATATCGGTCAAAAACGGACCAGGCATGATGCAATTGGTTCGCACATTGGGCCCCAACGCGTAAGATAGACCAATCGTTAAACTGTTTAATCCTGCCTTTGCAGCACCATAAGGTATTTCTTTCGCACCGGGCATTTTAGAACTGGTGCTGCTGACGTTGATAATCGAACCGCCAGCTCCAGCGGCCATGCGCTCGCCAATAACCGCCGCTAAACGGAAAGGTCCCGCCAAATTAACATCCATAACCTTATTGTATAACTCCCGACTGATCGAAGTCAGATTCTCGTATAACGGGGACATACCTGCATTATTGACCAGTACGTCAACCTGGCCGTATTCAGCGTAAGCGGCCGCAATGAGTGCGTCACAGGCATCCCAGTCGCCAACGTGACAGGCCACACCAATACATTCCGTGCCCATTTCATCCCTAATCGTCGACGCGACGGCTTCACAGGCATCAGCCTTGCGGCTACTGACCACCAGTTTAGCTCCCGCCTCGGCAAAAGCCTTTGCCATTGCCAGTCCTAGGCCGCGCGTACCACCCGTAATCACCGCTACTTTGCCACTCAAATCAAAATGCTGGGCCGTTTTTTCACTATCCATAATCTATTCCCCGATTTATTTTATTTCTTCTAGGCGTTACGAATCGTCAATCCACCGTCGACCGGTATGGTCGCTCCCGTGATGTAACTGGCTCCCGGAAGAACCAAACTCAGGGTAATTTGCGCAACTTCTTCCGGCAGTCCGTAACGCCGTAATGCTGTGCGACGTTTTGCAAAGACTACTTTGTCGTCATCGGGGATGCCAGCAGTAATGCCTGTGTGGATTGGACCGGGACAAATGCAATTGACGGTAATTCCCTGCCGGCCCAGTTCCACCGCCATCGCCCGGGTCAAGCCCAAAGAAGCATGCTTCGCCACTACATAGGAACTATTAAAAGGCGTCGCTCCCAACGCCTCAGTCGAGGCAACATTCACAATTCTTGGGTGCTCTGCCTTAATGAGGTAGGGCAGCGCGGTTCGGATAGCCCACTGTTGCGCGCTAACCATGACATCGAGAGCTTTTTGCCAGCCCTCGTCATAAGCATCGTCATCGAGTACAGAGGGAATGCTCAAACCCGCGTTATTAATCAAGATATCAACACCGCCAAAATGTGCCGCTGTTTGCTCTACCGCTGATACAACCTCAGCCTTGATTGAGCAATCGGTAACTATAGGCAGCACATCACCACCGGCTTCGCGGATCTCCGCGGCGACCGCCTCCAGTGCTGCGCCGTTAATATCAACAATCGCTACCTTTGCACCCTCATCAATAAACAAATGCGCGGTTGCACGGCCCATACCACTGGCAGCTCCGGTAACAATAGCCACCTTTCCGGAAATAGATCGAGATAATGCGGATAGTTTTTTCATTGTAGCTCCTGTTCAAGCGGATTGGTTGGTCGAATCGAGCACATATTGTTTACTTTGCGCCCGCTCGCTGCAAAAGTTATAGCAAGAAGCCGTCATATAATTTTGCAGTTCCTAATTTACTTTTGTACTTGCCTCATCACCTCTGCTGATAAGTTTCAGTTCTTTACCATTGGTTTCAAATATCGTAATTGAACAATTATTTGGCTGAAAAATATAAACCTGATCGCTATTCTCAGCAACACCAACAGCGGCATTAATCGCAACAAAATGAGAAAAAATGACAGTATCGGTATCAATTTCCACCAAGCTTTCGGCCAGGTCTTTACGCCATTGCTGAAGAGCATCCGACTGCTCAGACCAATTGCCCTGCATCACTTTTTGCAACCAGGGTCCACGCTCCTGCAAGGACAAACCGGGAGACGGGATTTCCGCGACCCGGTTTTCAATTCGAACCGACTGTGACGTAGAACTTTTAAGCGGGTCGGCTGTTTCCTGCGCACGGCGCAAAGGGCTCGAGGCTAAACTAAGAGGGAGCTTGCCCGCCAGAATGTCACAGGCTGCACGCGCTTGCGAGTGCCCCAATTCATCGAGCCCAGGATCCAGATCGTCGGTGAATGATCCCGCTGCTTTTCCGTGCCTAACCAAATAAATCAATGCCATTACAGATTCCCGATAGAAAAATCTGATTATTATAGTGTTGTGACGGGTAAAGTCGACTGTCATTTGTCGAGCGAACAAATCGGTTTCTGGAGTCGGGGTTAAAGAAAAACAAACAATCCAAATAATTACCAAGATTTAATCTTTCACTCCAATTGCTTCTCACGCCTTAAAAAGATGTTGTGCGTGGAAAAAATCAGCCAGGCAACCCTGTAGCCAATGGCAATTTACTGGCAATAAAGATATCCTCTTGTGCTTTTACTATAAACTTTTTTTTGACTCAAAAATATTTCCCGAACTTATCTCAGTGAAGATAGGCTATTCATTCATAGGAAACGACAGTAATGACGAAGCACGGTAATGCACTAGAGGGTTCGGGCATCCCCGATATAGAAGTAGACGTAAGAGAAACCTTTGGCCTTAATATAGACTTAAAAGTACCTGCGTTTTCCGCTACCTCCGATCATGTTCCGCAAATCGACCCGAGCTATCTATTTAATTTCGAAACAACGCTCGCAATACTCGCAGGCTTTGCTCACAACCGAAGAGTGATGGTTCAGGGCTATCATGGTACGGGAAAATCAACCCATATCGAACAGGTGGCCGCCCGCTTAAACTGGCCCTGTATTCGTATTAATCTCGACAGTCACTTAAGCCGAATGGACCTCATCGGTAAAGACGCTATCGTGTTACAAGACGGAAAACAAGTCACGGAATTCAGAGAAGGATTACTGCCATGGGCCCTGCAGCGCGCCTGCGCCTTGGTTTTCGACGAATATGATGCCGGCCGACCAGACGTTATGTTTGTTATTCAACGGGTATTGGAAGTCGAAGGCAAACTGACTTTATTAGATCAGAGCAAGGTCATTACTCCACACCAATCCTTCCGCTTGTTTTCAACGACCAACACCATAGGTTTGGGTGATCCGAGTGGTCTCTATCACGGCACCCAACAAATCAATCAGGGACAGATGGATCGCTGGAGTATCGTGTCAACATTGAATTATCTACCCCACGAACACGAAGCAAATATCGTCGGAGCCAAACTTCCCGACCTTGATCGAAAACGAATTTCGAATATGGTGTCAGTCGCAGATCTAACGCGGCAGGGTTTTATCAATGGCGACATTTCGATCGTCATGTCGCCACGGACCGTCATCACCTGGGCTGAAAATGCCAACATATTTGATGATTTTGGTTTTGCCTTCAGGCTCACCTTCCTAAACAAGTGTGATGAGACAGAACGCTCGATAGTGGCCGAATACTATCAGCGATGCATGGGCGAAGAATTACCTGAGTCCAGCTCTAACGTTGTTCTTGCATAGACGGTTTTTTGTTCTTCCAGTGCAATGTTTCCTGACAATGTTTCCTGACAATGTTTCAGTACAGTGTCTCGCGGCAATATCTCAGTACGATGTCCCAGTACAATTTCGTAGTACAATTTCGCAGTACAATTTCGCAGTACAGGGACATCGAATGAACTCAACAGTAAATGCTAGTTTATATTTCTGTTTGATTTAAATAGTTAAGCAAGTTGCGCTACTTTTCCATCAAGTAACGTAAGAGGTGTAGAGTGTCAAAAACAAATGGACCCGTAGAGGAATTTAAGCAAGCTGTGACCTCTACCATGCGCGCAATCTCTGGTAACAATGAACTTGAAGTCACTTTTGGTCATGGAAAACCTTATATTCAGGGTAATCGAGCTCGTATTCCCTCGGTAGACAAGACTCTCAACGAAGATCAACTCGCTGTCTTAAGAGGCGTCGCCGATAATTTCGCGCTCAAAGAGCGGTTTCACGACGAGGCGAAACATCGCTTAAATAGTCCCGCACCCGGTGTTGCTAGAGACATATTCGAATGCGTAGAACAGGCGAGAACCGCATCGATCGGATCTTACTTAATGAAAGGCGTGGAAAACAATTTAAGTGCCCAATTGGAACAACATTGCATCGACAAAGGATACGCGGCGGTAGAAAATCAATCACAAGCACCACTCGGAGAAGCTGTGGGACTGTACGTTCGGGAACAGCTAGACATGCCCCTGCCACCCTCGGCATTACATATATTGGACATGTGGCGAGAACACATAGATACACACATAGGCGACCAACTTGATGAGTTAAAAGACTCGGTATTGGATCAGGAAGAGTTTTCAAAAATTTCGCGACAATTAATCGCCAACCTCGGTCACGATGACCGATGGATGGACGATGATATCGACGGCGATGAAGATGACAATAGCGACGAACCGGAACCCGAAACCGCACCCAGCGATGATGAACAAGAGTTTGAGCAGGACATTAGCGATGACGCCGACAATGCCGAAGCGATTTACGGAGAGATTCCCGCCAACGCCGAGGCCATGGATGCTGCAGAAGAGGACAATGAACAAGAGGAAGCAGGCGGCCCACCAAAGGAAGCCAACATTAGCGACGAAGCCGCACCGTTAGATAATTTTTATAAATCCTATACAGACCAGTTCGATGAAGTGATTGTTGCTGATGAAATGCTGGATGCCGAAGAACTTGATCATCTTCGCGGCGTACTTGATCAGCATTTATTGGACTCTCAAATTGTCATCAGTAAGCTGGCCAACCGATTGCAACGCAAACTGCTTGCAAAACAGAATCGCAGTTGGAATTTTGATTTGGAAGAAGGGATGTTAGATACTTCCCGCCTGTCGAATATAATTATGGATCCCTTTCAAGCCTTGGCGTTCAAGCAAGAAGAGGACACAAAATTTCGCGACACGGTTGTCTCGTTACTTATCGATAGCTCGGGTTCGATGCGTGGCAGATCCATTACCATCGCCGCAATGTGTGCCGATATTCTGGGTCGAACACTGGAACGCTGTGCGGTTAAGGTTGAAATTCTGGGGTTTACCACTCGCGCCTGGCGCGGTGGCGAATCTCGCGAAAAATGGGTGCAGGATGGTATGCCAGACCAACCAGGCAGACTAAACGACCTACTCCATATTATTTACAAGTCAGCCGACATGCCCTGGAGAAGCTCCCGAAGAAATCTCGGCTTAATGATGCGCGACGCGCTACTAAAAGAAAACATTGATGGCGAAGCATTATTGTGGGCTCACAATCGTATTGTCGGTCGTCCCGAAGACAGAAAGATTTTAATGGTGATTTCAGACGGGCTGCCGGTGGACAATAGTACTTTACTGGTAAACCCCAGTAATTTTCTGGAACAACATCTTAAATACGCCATCGACAAGATTGAAAACCATTCTAGCGTTGAGCTCGTCGCTATTGGAATTGGACACGACGTAACTCATCACTATCGGCGTGCCGTCAAAATTATCGATGCGGAACAGCTAGGCAACGCCATGACCGACCAATTAGTCGACTTATTCGACGAAGAATCCAACAAAAAGAAAAAGGGACGACAAAAATAGCGGCTACAGAATGATTATTCCGTCCTAGGTCGCGTTGTCGAATAAGCACTAGAAACGAAAGCAGCGCAAAAAAGGAAACTTAAAAAAAGCAGCACTAGCGCAATTTCATTCAACTTTGATAACATGTCAGTTAGAAGCTGGCGATTATTTTTCATTCATACTAACGGTTTAATTGATCATGACAGAAAACAACGCAACAGATTTATCGTATCAGAATGTCAATGCACAACTAACCGCTCCGGGACAGGACTACGAATTAGTCGAAGCCGAGGTTCACGGCCATAGCTGCCGTGTGTTCAAGAACGCACCGCCGACCTTAAGAGATCTTTTTCATGATAACCGCAGCGACGAAACGTTTCTCGTTTACCTGGAAGAACGTTATAGCTATGAAGACATATACCAGCAGTCTGCAAAAATAGGCAAAATACTCGTCGAGCAATACAACATAAAAAAAGGCGATCGTGTCTCAATTTCAATGCGCAACTACCCCGAGTGGATTAGCGCGTTTACGGCAGTAACTTCTATCGGGGCGATTGCCGTGGCTATGAACGCCCTTTGGTCAACCGAAGAAATGGAATACGGGCTAGAGGATAGCGGCTCTAAAGTATTAATTGCCGATCAACAACGGGTCGACCGAGCGACGCTAATCTACAAGAAATTGGGCATTGATGTTATTGCCGTACGACCCGACAAACAACTGCCTGAAGATGTCAGATCATTACAAGAACTACTTGCCACTGTAAGCGATTGCGAAATGCCGGCAGCGAGCATCGAACCCAACGACGACGCAACCATTTTCTATACTTCCGGATCTACGGGCCACCCAAAAGGCGCCGTATCATGCCACCGCAACATCATCAGCGCATTGCTGTCCTGGGAGTTGGGGGTCATGGTTAGTGTAGTAATGAATGGTATCGAGCCCGAGGAGCCAAAATACCCACCCGCAACATTATTGGCTGTTCCACTGTTTCACGCAACAGGCGCCTTGGCCGTGTATCTATCCAGCTACCGTTCACAACGTTGTATTGTATCGATGTATAAATGGGATGCTGCACTCGCCGCTACGATTATCGAACAAGAACGTATATCATCTTTTGTCGCTCCCGCAGCAATGACGGGAGATCTGATCGAAGAAGCGCGAGTGAGTAATCGGGACTTAAGTTCATTAGCCACAGTCGGAGGCGGTGGCGCACCACGCGCGCCAGATCAGGTAAAAAACATCGCCAGTGTTTTTGCTAACGCTCTTCCGAATACCGGTTGGGGCATGACGGAAACAAACGCCATAGGGACTGGAATTGGTGGCGAAGACTATCTGGCACACCCTGGAAGTTCTGGGCGCTGCGCGGCTGTATTAGATTTGGCAATCGTAGACGAAGACGGCAATAACCTGCCTGCTGGGGAGCGCGGTGAACTGCGGGTCAGAGGAGCTTCGGTTATTAGCGGTTACTGGCAGCGACCTGAAGCTAATGCAGAAACCTTCGATAATGGCTGGCTTCTAACAGGAGATGTGGCATACATTGATGAAGAGGGTTATCTTTACATTGTCGACAGAATTAAGGATCTTGTGATTCGCGGCGGAGAGAACATCGGTTGTGCCGAAGTCGAAGCAGCCCTATTGACCCATGAACACATTATCGAGGCAAGCGTTTATGCGGTACCTGACGACAGATTAGGCGAAGAAGTCGGCACCACAATCTTTGCCAGCGAGAAACTTAAACAGGACGAGCTAAAGGAATTTCTCGCCGCGCATATTGCCCGATTTAAGATTCCTCGCTATTTTAAGTTTTCCGAAAACCCACTCCCGAGAATTGCCTCAGGGAAAATTGACAAAAAGGTACTGAGAGAAATCGCGGTGAAAGACTTAGGATAGATATTTCCGAGGAATGTTCTTACCATAGCTTTATCGCAGCACTTTTTTACGGTGATTTTTTACAACACGTTTTTACAGCAAGTTTTTACAATGTTAAGTGACAATGTTGAGTGACAATGCTGCCATTATTGAAACGCCCATGAGTGAAAACGATGGCACTATTTCCGCCCATAGAGCCAAGTTGCAGTTAAGACAGACGTTTCAATTTGCCACCTAAATTTTGAGCGACCCAATGAATTTATTAAAAATTGACAACATCATCGATATCTTAGATACCGACGATACGGAAATTTACCAGCCTGAAAAAGATATTAGACATGCTGCAGTCGCGGCGATTCTTCGTCCAGCAAAAGATCATACCGAAGCATTGTTTATCCTAAGAGCCGATAAACCGGGAGACCCATGGTCTGGACAAATGGCGTTTCCAGGTGGTCATTATGAACAACACGATAAATGCCTTCGCGAAACAGCCGAGCGGGAAACCTTTGAAGAAATAGGCCTCGATTTAATCAAGGACGCCCGTTATATCGGTAAAGTCGCCGACGTAGAAGTCAATCCCAGAGGGCGCGACATCAATATGATTGTATCGCCATTTGTCTTTGTACTCGAAAACCAAAACCCCACTATTAATATGAATTACGAAGTAGCGGATGTTTTATGGGGTTCTCTTAATGATATGTATGCGGGACATAATCTTACTCAGCACGACTTTTCCATATCAGGAAGAACCGAACAATTTCCAGGCTATAGTGTCGGCGACCAGGTCGTATGGGGATTAACAATGCGAATGCTGGACAATATTTTTGAGAAACTTAATCCCAGATGGATAGCCAGGTATAGCTAGCCTCCATTCGAGATAAGAGAAATTAATGACTGAACGACCATTCTCACTGATTCTGCGGGCGCTCTTAGAGAAACACAACAATACTCGGTCTGGTGAGCACGCGGTTTGATTTGTCTTTTCGCGACCTTAGATCCACCGGCTGCCGGGATAAAATATTGAATTGTTAGGCGTTTACGCTGCAGACTCTTTTATCATTCAAACAGTTTATCCAGTCCGCCCACAGTGAATGGTTTTGTCATGACATCACGCACTACTACAGAGCGAAGCACTTAGAGAGCTACCATCAGGACTATTAACAACCGCGACGTTAAGTGCCGCATATAAGACTTTCTATGGTTAGGGAATTTTAAGGATAGGGCGTTGTATGGATAAGGTGTTGTATGGATAGTACACTCAATAACAAAGTCGCAATTTTTGACCTGGGAAATGTTGTCCTCGACTGGAACGTAAGTCAAATTCTTAAATCGCTTAATCTTGAGCCGGAAGAAGAAAATCTACTTCGAGAAGAGCTATTCTCGCATCAAGTTTGGCTCGATCTCGACCATGGCCGAGAAACAGAAGCGTCGGCTGTTATAAAAGTTTGCGAAAGATCTGTACTGGAAAGAAGCGCTGTAGAAAAAGCGATCTTTGCGGCCAAAGATTCTCTTTCGCCTATATCTGAAACAATATCGTTGATGCAGGACTTATCAAATAACAGCATAGAGATGTATTGCCTTTCCAATATGCCTCGAGAAACCTATGACCACATCAAAAACTTTGAGCTATTCAAACTGTTCAACGGCATTATAATTTCCGGGATCGAAGGGTGCTCGAAACCAAATGATGACATTTTCCATCTGATCATTCGTCGTTTTGAACTGGAACCGAGAAATACCTTGTTCATTGATGACAGTTTGCCAAATATCAATGCCGCTGAACGCCTCGGCATCAATGGATTTCACTTTAAACGCAGCGATAGTTGTTACGCCAACATACGAAAACTCTTACTCTGAATAGGAAGTTTATATCAGCAGGACATCTGAGAGAGTCTGATTTAAAACTGCTGGAGTACAGAACGATAGACCCCGCTGCCTGAAAATTGCCGCAATCTTAATATTGATTATCAAAAAAGGATAACAATGAAACAGATAGAGCACTTTGAAGAGAAATTCTTAACATTCATCAAACGTGAAATGATCACAGATGCAGCTCACGACATAAATCACGTACACCGTGTGGTGAAAATCGCGAAAAACCTGTGTAAAAAGGAGAACGGCAATGAATGGGTTGTCATTCCGTCTGCGTATTTACACGATTGCTTTTCTCATCCGAAAAACCATCCCGAGAGATCCCACAGCTCAACGCTTGCTGCGCGAAAAGCTATTCAGTATCTGGGGTCCATTCAATATCCAAGCCAGTATTACGACGCGATATTCCATGCCATAGAAGCGCATAGCTATAGCGCAGCCATTGAAACCAAAACTGCTGATGCAAAAATAGTACAAGACGCGGACCGGTTAGACTCATTAGGCGCCATAGGTATAGCGCGATGCATTCAGGTAGGCAGCTCGTTCGAAGCGTCTCTCTATTCCGCAACCGACCCATTTTGCTCCCAGAGACAACCAGAAGACACTCGCTTTAGTGTCGATCACTTTTTTACCAAACTTTTTGTTATATCGGAAACTATGCACACAAACTCAGCAAAAATTGAGGCGACAAAAAGAAGGGATTTTATGCTCAGATTTCTCGACCAGTTGGACCTGGAAATATAACGTTTCAAATCACTAGCTGGACTTTCTGCGACGACCAATTGAGACTTTCGAGCACAACGTTTAACATATGCCTGTTACATTGCAAATAATACCAAAGGAACCTGTGCATGGATTACATTCAACTACTCGCCTTCACGTTTGTCGCACTGTTGTTGGTCGTGTCGCCTGGACCCAATGGCTTGCTAATAGCCAAAACCGTACCAGCTTCCGGTAAAAAGTCAGGATTTGCGAATGTTGCGGGTTTTATCGCTGCATTCTATCTTCATGGTACTCTGTCAATTTTGGGCATTTCGGTGCTCCTAACCCAATCTGCTGATGCCTTTTTCATCTTTAAGATATTAGGTGGCATTTACTTATCATGGATCGGCGTTAAATCTTTACTCGGTGCTGTTCGAACGCCCGACAGAATCCAGGAAAAAATGTCGCCTCAGCAAAACAAGACACTGCGAAAATCATTTATCGAGGGCTTTTTAACGAATGCCTTAAATCCGAAAGTTTCAATGTTCTATCTGGCAGCTTTCCCACAATTTATTCCTACCGGCGAAAATGCCGTTTTATACGCGTTCCTACTCGTCACCATTCACTCGGCAATGAATATGTTTTGGTTTTCTTCGATGGTCATTCTCTTCTCGCGGTTAACCTCGATCGCAAAAAATGACTTCTTTCAACGGATGCTGAAAGGAATAACAGGTATCGTGTTTATCGGATTTGGTGCAAAGTTGATAGCATTAGAAAATAAATAGTATTGTTAATTATCAGGCTCTTTGGGCTTAGCTGTACTAATGAGCTACCAGCTAGGAACCAGGAGCCAGGAGCATGTAAATGATTATTGCTACAATCCTGCGCGATAATCTCGATGCCGGTGCGAATGCCAAAAACGTTAGCTCGGCAGTATCGGCTCCGACCAAGTTGTAAATGCCACAGAGTTGCGGGTTACTGTCTCATAGAGAGCCAGAGGCGAAGCCCAACTCACGACATCTTCTTTATTCTGGACGTTTTTGTGCGAGTTCAAAAAACTCTTGTTGGTTATTAGTTCTTGGAAAGGGTGTATCGGGTATGGGCACATCCAACCATTGACATAACCCTTCCCAGCCGTCGCCAATAGTGTAGACAAATAATCTATCACCTCCGAAAGTGTCTTTCACCGACTGTACGTTTTTGTTAAAAACGTCAATACAGTGGCTGCGATCGCTGATGTCGCCTTTAAAGGTGTTTTCCACAATCATGAGCCTAAGCATTTCATCGAAAGGATCTGGATTGTCAGCGGGTGCTGCGTTAGCTCTATCGTTTATAATTTTAAAGATTGTTTTGGAAATACTGTTATACCAGCTCTCCGCAGTTCTTGTTGTTAGCAGTATTTTCGCGTCGGGGAAATGCTCGGCGAGTACTGGCCAGTAAGCAGCCGTTGGCCAGTCAACGCAGCTTTCGTAGCCCTTGAGTGCGTCATCCCAATTGACATTCTCACCTTTTGACGCAGAGAGCCAATACGGTAGCTGTTCTGTCGGGTTTAAAATGACTTCTTCCATATGATGACAGGGGCCACAACCTAGTTGCTCCAAAGCGATTTTCATCGACATGCTACCTGTGCGTCCAAAGCCGCATCCAATAACTTTCATACCTACTTTCCTTGGTGATTAGTCACCGATCAGAACCATAATGGGTTCCAAATAGTGGCCCCGTTAGATACATCGAGTCAAGCTTTTTTAGCCTATTGGTAGAACTCGCATAAATTCACGGTAGTACGGGAAGAATCGGCTCAATAAACCCCTTTTCCTTCACCGTTCACCGTTCACCCCGATTCGAGTAGTCATCTGACGTAGCTTAGATTCGCCGCCGATTTTTTTGATCAGTACAAAGTCGCATCGCTTGAGTGTGACTTCTCAGCTGGGTGTCGAAAATGCAGCAGACGGACACCGCGCGGAGTAAAATTCACGAAACACGACGGAAACTGTAATACGCTGCGCAAGATCGATTAACTTTTCATTACTCGAACTAAATAACCTAATCAATTGAATCTACTAAACAACCTAACGAATAGTGTTTGCGAACAGAATAAATCCATCTAAGTAGGTTCAAAAAACTTTTTCTTAAGATCGATCCGGTCTGAGAACAAGTTTGCCATTGTCCTCTTCACAGCTTCCCACCAATGTTTCACCGCGCCGATCTTCGAACTGGGCGGAGTCCCCTGCATTTTTCCCTTCACATACCGTGTAGGCCTCCGGCGGCGGACCACGGCGTTTTCCGTTGGTTTTTCTATTGGCAGGACGAAGAACGAGCGTACCGTCTTTATCTTCACAAGTCCCCCTCACCGTCTCACCGCGCGGACTCACGAATTCCGCTTGCTCACCGGCGTTCATGTTTTCACAAGCACTATAGGCCTCAGCTGGAGGACCGCGGCGGTCTGCTGAAAACTGATGTGCGCCGTGGGCCGCGCCAGACTGGATGACTACTACAAAGCTTAGCAAAGCGAATAAAGAGGTAGTTCGTGCTGCCATCGTTCTTGTACCCACAGCTCTTGTTTCCATCATTTCTCTCCGTTTTCTTGCACATTTGAGGATCTTCGTAATTCCTAGATAAAACCTGTGAGAACGAACAAAACCCTCTTGCAGGTGTTGCGCCATGCAGTTTTTCGATCAGCGAAGAACCCGCCAATTGGAAGGACAGTAATTTTGATGATTCATTGTGGGATAATGCTACGGAACATAGTGAAGCTGATGTTAGCCCAAAAGATGGCTACGACAAGATTAATTGGGATGGAAACGCACAATTAATATGGGGTTCAGACCTGGAAACAGACAACACGCTCATTTGCCGAATAACGATAGAGCAACCTGAATAAACGATTATGATATTGAAAAACAGTACGACCACAATAGAGACATCTACCAGTCAACTCTCCTCAATCTTGATGGCATTTATACTGTTCGTAATACTTCCGGTCGTTGCGAGCGCACATGAACTGAAAGACACCAGTGCCCGCATAACCTTGAGAGACGGACAGGTAGAAGTTCGCATATGGGTAGATATGAGCCGTTGGAAAATACGTTTCCGAGATAATCAGGCCTGGCTATTGGGTGATATTTCGCAGCCCATGCCAGCAGCTTTAACTGCGGAACAAACAAAAGCGTTTGTAATAAAGGTGTTGAATGAAGACACTGTGCTGACCCTGAACAAGCAAACCGTTGCCTTAACGTTGTTGGCAATTTCGGAACCAAAATCATCCGTTAAACATAAGGAGCATACCGAGTTTGTTTTCATCTCAAAACATCAACATTCCCGGGTCGAACAAATAGACATTCGATTCCCTAAAAGCCTGGGATCAATCCACGCCAGTTTCGTTAAACCAAAATATAAGATGCTTGCAGCGGGTAGCACTGCGCAGGTTTTTTTCCCAGCGCCAGAAAAGTAAATACACATGACGACCAGGATTTAGCAGGACAGCATGAATTCAATGACGTGAAATAAGTATCCACGTCTATCTGTTTTGCCCTAGAACTTAAAACGCAATTTACCCTCTTCTACGATGACTTCTTTACCCCATTTGGAAAATAGCTGTTCTTCGAAAACTGTCAGGTCTAATGGATAGCAACTCTCTTTTTGAGCAATCAAATCAATGATAATTTCTTGAATCTGAGGTTTGTGGAAGTCGAGCAGTCGTTGTTTACTACCACCTGCATACAACTGTAAATAGGCGGTTGCATCGTTAGCAGAACCGCCAGTGACTATATCGAGAGCATTTTTTAGCGTATCACTAAACATCGATAAAACAGGGTTGGGCACAACGAGGTTAATCAAATCCCGGGTATCGTTGAGCAAAGAATATTCGTCTTGTAGCAGTCTTATTTCATTGATCACAACGTCAGTCAGCCTGATTTCCTTGGTAGAAATATCATAAAGGGGCTTGCCTTCAATCGCTATTTCTAAGTGCGCGCGATAGAGCGGTTTCCTATGATACTCTACGGAAAAACTACTCAGCAGATTCACTGCTACAACTGATTTCAATGGAGGCATACACACATCGGCAGACATCAATGTGAAACTTCCTTCACCTGTGGGAACAGAAACCGGAAAAGTGATGGGCAAATGTACAGAGACAAGGTCGCATAATTCTTCGCCGGTATAATCAGCGGGTTTTAGTCGATTAAACCGTATTAACCATTTAGCAATAAACAGGCGAATGTCGAGTTTTTTTTGCGCTGAAATCAAATTGTCTGCCTTTGTTATTGATTCATTATTTAGTCAGTCTGCGTCGATCAGGCAATAGGTGCCTAGCCGACGATCGATCTTCGTAAACCTTGAGCTTCAACCTCGTGCCGTATATTGAGAACGTGCGATCGCCAATATTGAGGATACACGTGTTACGGAATCTATCATCGAACACGGGTAGATCTACCGTCTGTTCTTAGCTCCCCCACCCTACTCAATCAAAGTACGGCGGTCAATCACCGTGGTTGAATCCGCCCCAGCGACTCAAATGCCGGTTGAATCCTCGCACTTCGATTACCGATGAGCACCGAACGGTTTGCCTCTGCTGAGAAACACGATCAATCATGCAAGTGCCTTAATAATCGTGTTTCTAAGCAGGTCCTTTCATTCAAAACTCTGTTGTTATTTTAGTCTATAGCAACGATTATTCATCGTCGTAGAATAAAATGGCGGGGTCGATGAAAATATTCTACCCAAGCTGCAGCAGCGGATTAATGAGTTACTATAAACAGACTAGACAGCTATATCGGACGTGACCGCAAATACCACAGGAAAATTGCCACTCACCGGCTCCGCATAGTAAAGTGGTTGAAAAAGCAGGGAGAACCCATTCTTTTCCCTGAATTTTCAAACAGGTAAGTACCTTTAAATTATCAGACTCAGGTGATTGTAATATGTCGATGAACATGAGCAAGTCAGAAAGAGAAGCCTATTTGCAAGAATTGCATGTCGGCGTGATATCGATCGAACAAGCGGGTGCAGCTCCTTTATCTGCCCCCATTTGGTATGACTATGACCCGGCGGTGGGGCTTTGGATATTAACTGAACCAAATTCGAAAAAAGGAAAGGCTCTGGCCGCTGCCGAGCGGTTCACACTAGTCGCGCAAAACGAAGCAGCTCCCCTGTACAAGTATGTCAGTGTCACCGGCCCTATTATTGAGGTGAGAGTTGCGGACTTTGAAAAAGACACAAAACCCATGGCCTATCGCTATTTTGATCAGGCCACCGCAGATATGTACTTAAAGGGTTCGCAGGGCGGCACGTCCAATCATTATCTAATGCGCCCGGAGCAATGGCTTACCCTAGATTACAGTAAAATGTAAAAAATCCGTTTCCACTGGAAAAGCCAATATCGCACAACTGCCGTCGCAACCCTATGTTATGAGCATGCAGGGAGGAACGCGCGTCGATTGCAACTCGATGCACAGAAGCAGCCAAGATCTGATATCGGCTTTCAACAACACAGTAAAGATACAAATTCTTATGAAAAGAAACAATATCTTCTCCCTTTCAGCGAAAAAGTCGTCTCCGTTTTCCTGCGTTGGAACAAGCCGCTTAATGCTCGCTAGTATTGAACAATACATTTGCTAGAGCTTCATCAGCGAGTTTAGACGAACCGCATTCTCTTACCTGCTTCGACAAGAAATACCCTATCTTGCGAGCAAATAACTTTGCCAACGTCTATTTACTAACAAACGCGCGGTGTATCCTCTGCTGAAAACCTTCACGTAGCTCGTGTGGGTTGCTGTAATGAATTTGAGTGAATACAATTCCGATTAAATCCTGCGCAGGGTCAATAAAGAAGAGCGTTCCTAGACCTCCATCCCAGCCAAATGTGCCTATCGGCTCAGGATTGTCGGTGCCCGGAAGAAAACGAGTCGCCAATCCATAGCCCCAACCGCGGCCCTTTTTCCATGTACCCGGCACTTCAGGAGACACCTGAACCTCGGTCATCGCTTTCACAGATTGCTCACTTAAAATGCGCAGCCCCGCGGTCTTTCCACCATTCAGTAACATATCGGCAAATTTGTGATAGTCACCCACTGTACTCTTCAGGCCACCTCCCCCCGATGAAAACGCTACCGCATTCGGATCATTGGGTGCTGACATAACGGTAAATCGATCGTTTTTATCTTTCGTGTAGAGCGACGAAAATCGATTTCTTTTTTCTTCAGGAACAAGGAAAAAGCTATCGTTCATCCCCAGTGGAATCAATATCCGTTCGCTCACGAATTCACCGAATTCCTTGCCACTGACAACGTTTACAACTGCAGGTAATACTTCATAAGCATTGCCGTACTGGAAGCCATCACCAGGGTTATGTCGCAATGGAAGGCGCGCGATTCCATCGGCAAACTCGACATTGGTTGAACTCCCCCACAATGCGTCTACTTCGGGCGAATATCCAGCTAATCCGGCTGTGTGGGTTAACAAGTGCCTGATCGTAATAGATTTTGTCGCCGTTTTTCCTAAACCAAGCTTAATGTCGGCGAACGCCGGCAGATAGGTCGCAACCGGATCATCTAATCTCATCGCGCCTTCATCAACCAAGATCATGATAGCCGTAGCCGTGATCGGCTTGGTCAATGAATCCAATCTGACAATTGTGTCCTGGGTGGCCGCGACCTCAGGTGATTGATGACCAACAGCCTCTTGGAAAACGATCTTGCCATTCTTTGAAACCAACGCAATGGCACTTGGCACTTGGCCGGACTCAACCTGATCAACCATGAACTGACGAACACTACTCAAATCTACAGTTGCGGGAATTGAGTTTGCCTTCGGTGTTTCGCAGGCAGCTAATATGAAGGCACTCAGAAGTAAGACCAATACTACATTAAGTTGGCGTTTCACAGTTTCTCCTTTATTGAATTTATTGAACCGTCTGAGTATACAACGGACTTAAATAATTTTCTGCACGTCGAGTGATATATTGTGACGTCAGATAATATGATCTCGTGAACATGGATTACCTCAAGAAAAAGGAAAGGTTTTCCTTAAATGATCTCTATCGGTATTTGCTCAGCGTATAAATCGAACGTCCAAAATCTTGTATGGAACCGTTAGCAAGCGATGCTGATGAATAGTATGCGTGTTTCAAGACTAGCCTCGACCGGTCCATCGTAACACATCCGGTCAGAGTGCCTTTCGGGCAGTATTACGACCCTTAATATGTTTTGAGTATTGGAAGCCTGATTCTTTATGATCGCAAAAGTGTTAGTACAATAGGGTACTGTGCTGCTCAATGTCCTCCGATAAATCACAAAATTGACCTATCGATAAAACATAAACTCTACAACAAAAAATCCGGGCGGAATTTCCGCCCGAGTTAATGATTTAGTTTTTCACCTGCAACATGTACTCAGCCACTGCCATGCGCACATCTTCACTCAGATAATTCTGCGGCGGCATCTCCGGATAATCGTCACGTTTTTTGACTGGGCTATTAATGTAGGCTGCAAGACCTTCTGGGTTGTCCATATAAAGCGCTTGAATAATTTGCACTGGTGGTCCGATCATACGACCCGTATAAGTATGACAGCCCGCACACACGCCCAAATAGGCAATTCTACCGCGATCTTTATCTTCGATGACTCTCGGTGCAACGGGTTCCGGCAACAGATAACTGACCGTCGCGGCACTGTTAGTAAAATCACAATCGACGAACTCTCCTATACCGACGGTATTGTAACGGTGACGATTATTAATACAGCTGCCCCTGGTTTCGCCGACATGAACGATATCCGGGTTCACTTGTTTAAGTTCGGCAAGCATTACTGCCTTTATCGGATCAATCGTGTCGTAGCCATTATTATCCATCAAGTTGTCTAGAATCATTACGCGGTCGGAGTAGGGATCGGACTCTGGATCAATCGTCAAATTGTCGGCGTGGTAATGATCAGAAATTAATATTCCGGCCGTTTTGTTATTAGAGATAATATTGCCTTCGATAATGACGTCGTCGGCGGCCATAGACATAATACCCGTACCCGAGGGCACGCCAGCCACGGTAGATCCGACTATGGCAAAATTGACATGATTATTATTGACGACAAAATTGTTGCGAATAATGACATCGAACGTGGTTTTTATAGGAAGGCCTGGAGAAATAAACGTTAAAATGCCAGCGGCATTATCGTGCGCATAATTGTTCTCGACAATGGCGTGACGAGAATTTTCAATTTCGATACCGGCAACACTATCAAATACCTCGTTGTGCACCACGTCAATGTTGTCACACATACCCACATAAATTGCAGCATCGGAAATTTGTGACAATACATTATGGGTAATTAGACCATTTTTCCCAAGCTGAGGAAATATACCGTAAACACCTGAATCAATAATAATATTATTACGGATTTCAAAATTGTTTCCAGCCTGCCCCATGATACCGTTGCCTTTGTAGTGCATAATCTTAAAATTCTCCACCACAATATTGTTGCCGGAATACAAAATGGCGTCATTCAGCTTGCCGTCGCCTTCCATCGTCGCTCTTCGACCTTCTTTAATCACGCCAACCAATCGTATGTCATCTTTATCAATGTATACGGTCTCTCGGTACGTTCCGGGCATTACCTGAATGGTGTCGCCAGGCACCGCCTTTTTAACGGCCTCCTGAATTGACTCCCCGTCTTGGACGACTAGTACATTACCTTTGACGGTGCGAACGGCGACGGCTCTTCGAGCAGCATTACTCTTAACACCGGCGGACGCGTCAGATTTAAAACCACCCTCATAACTGCTACCGTCAGAATTGCTACTAATCACAACTGTCGTATCGGCTCCTTGTCTGCCCCAAAAACTTCCCGCGGCAAACGCCACTATGACAAACATCAACGTAATTATTCGACTTACACTCATAACCTTTCTCCTCGTGAAACGATTTTTATCTTTTTGTTATGTTTGATGGGCGCGAGCCCAGAGGGCACTCGCTCCGGTATTTCAGGTGTAAAAACTTCGTCAGTCAGGGTTTTCAGGAAATCGACCAGCCGATCCAATTCGTAGCTAGTTAAATCTGGCTCCCAAATATGCCAATGTAATTGCATCTCGACACCTTCCGGCACCGCATGACCGCGCCCTTTCGTATAAAACTCAACGGTGTCGCGCAGATTTTCGAAACGTCCAGAGTGCATGTAAGGGGCGGTTTTGGCGATATTTCGCAGGGACGGCACTTTAAAACCGCCTTTCAACTTAGGAGCGTTAAACGTTTTTTCCGCACCTATATCTAAAGGTAGACCCTCGGGTTCGGGTGTTCCCAGAACCGCTATTTGCTGATTACTAAACAAGGGTGGCGTATGACATTCAGCGCAGCGCGCGACAAAGGAACGAAAAACGTTCATGCCTTCAATTTCTGCGTCATTTAACGCGGTATGATCACCATGGGCGTAGTGATCGTAGCGGCTATTCAAGGAAACAAGCGAGGCTTCAAATGCCGCAATCGCGACGTAAATTTGATCCAGAACTATCGAGTCACTGTTACTGTCTGGGAAAGCCTGGCGAAATAAGTCCCGATAAACCGGTATTTCGTTCAGGGATGCCAATAAATGTTCCGGTGTATTACCCATTTCATCCTCTGCATAGAGGGGGCCCTCCACTTGTTGTTCAAGCGTTTTGGCACGAGCATCCCAAAAGAAAGACGTCAAAAACCCGCTATTCCAGATTGAAGGCGATGAACGCGCTACTTTATGGCCCGCCACTCCAATGCTGCGGTCGAGGCCATCGCTAAAACCTTTATCAGGATGATGACAATGAGCGCAAGATAAGCTTCCGTCACTTGACAGAACCGGATCAAAAAACAGAAAACGTCCCAAGTCGATCTGCTCGGGACTGAAACCATCTCGAATCGCTGGCAGAGACGTTTGCATTCCACCAACGCCCTTATCATTAAGAGAATCATAAAATTGATAGAGGGTGCGCAACTCACAACCACCACTCGCTACCTTCTCAAAGCCCGGGGGACAGCGCTGACTGAGCTCGAACGAGAAAACTGGCACATCCGAGGCAGCTGGTACATCGGAGGAACTAGCCGATAGTAGCGGCATTGTTGAGATCGCAGCCACAAATAAACTCAGGGAAAAGCTTATTTGCCAAAACCTCCGCTTAAACGCAACAGTCAATTTAATGCCCCCCAGCCTTACCTTCTTTAACCAAGGGCAGCGAGTGAACAAAGGCCAACACATCGTTCAAGTCCTTTTCCGTTGGCAAACTATCAGACATCATTTTCATCTGTTTACCGTAACGGTCATCCGGATGTACGCCCCGAATGCCTTTTTGAAAATTAGCATACTGGCGCAGCAGATAGTTACCATCTTGACCGTTCAATCGAGGTGCATTAATCATGGTATTTCCCTCAGCATTACCGCCGTGACAGGCACCACATTTGGACTGGTAATAATTGTTACCGTTGCGCAAATCACCGTTAATACGATTCGTCACTGCAGCAAAGGATAAAGAAGCAAGATAGGCAGCGACGTTCGCGACGGCCTGTTCGTCCGGCAGTAAAGCTACCGAGGCTCGCATCTGCGCTCCGAGCTGATCATTCGCGTCTGCACCCCGAACCCCGGTTTTGAAGAACGTTAATTGCCTCTGTAAATACCAATCAAACTGTCCTGCCAAACTAGGCGCCTGCAGTGCGGGATTACCTTCACCATTTGCACCGTGACAAGCCTGGCAACTGCCGTATAGCGCTTTACCGGCTTCCAAATCGACTGCAGCCTGCACACCACCAAAACCGCTTAGGCATAATACGACTACTAGTGTTTGGCATTGCTTTATTAACGCTTTCACCTTTAAGGCACTCCTATCTTCAAATTTCGATATAGACTACTGCGATCAAAAAAGAATTGCTGCCTAAATACTGACTAAAGCTGACGAATTTTGAAATCCGATACTCTTTTTTACTATTCACCAGCAAAACATTGCCTGTAAGAGCTACTTAACCATTGAGCCTATCACGTCGAAAAGTGCTGGGAGGTATTTGATGGATCTCCTTGAACGCTTTATTAAACGAGCTCAAGGAACGAAATCCAGTGTCCAGTGCGATGGTCAGCACCGGCGTCTTTTTCTGCATAGGATCAGACAAACGTTCTGCCACTTCTGCAATTCTGTATTTATTAAGAAAGTCGTTGAAGTTTCTGAATCCCAAACCCTGGTTAATCGCCCGCCTCAAACGGTATTCCTGGACTCCCAATTGATCAGCCAGGCGACCGATCGTGATACCCGTTTCGCGATAGATTTTTTGTTCTTCGATCAATTGGCCTAAAGCTGCCGTGATCTCACTATACTCGTGATCCAATGGCAGAATGGCAGGTGTCGACTCGGTAGTCGGCTTAATCTCCCGGAAAGGTTCGCTACCGGCTAAAGGCGATGAAAAAATACCGGACTTGTATTCAAGGAATATTGCGTTGGTTGCCAATAACATGCCGGCAGCTGGCACGTATTCGAGCGATGCCAGCCAACGGGTTTCAGGAAAAACGACCTCGCGAAGAAACAGCAAGACAAAAAGATAGAGGCCATTCAGCCCACAAAACCACAATCGCAGCTTGCGCCGCGACTCGACGAGGTCTTCCCGCCAATAACGGGCAACAGCCACCAGGGTCAGACTGACAAGAATAAACTCCAGTCCCTGTGGCAGAGTTCGCAAGAAGAAATCGTAGCCCGTTAGTAACTTACCAATGACAGGTAGCGCCACGGTTGCCGCTACCAATGCCAATTGCCAACGCCGCAATCTGAAGTGGTCATCGAATAAACTGGCGCTAAATAACCAGAACAGGCCAGGAACAGCCGTTTGCAGCGAATGTACGATGGCCATCCAGGGTTCCAACCGTACCAATGGTGTTAATACGTAACAACTTATTGCCGCTAACAAAGCGGCGAATAGTCGCTCCTGAACAGACCAGACTTTGCTGCTGGATAACAGCAAGATGCTAAGCGTCACTTGCGACAGCGCAAACGCAATCGCGGCAACAACCAAACTATCTGTCATTTATATTTTCCTCGCAACCATCAACAAGCTTATTATCGACCGCGCTTAGCTAAGCCGAGTTGCAGTCCAACTGCCTTTTTATTTAGCTAGTGCTTCTGGATTTCAATTGGAGCGGTTTGTAATGGCTCACCCAAAACTGAGTTTGACTTCACAGACGCAACGAAGCCAAGAGTGGGGCTTAAACATCAGTTTCTATTACATCCACTCTTGAATCAATGTCTGATAAACGGAGGAAATGCCGTCACCGGTTCAGCAATTCTGTATATGAAAGTGGTAGCAGCCAGCATGATACTATTTAGGATGGAAGCCTTTTCTATTGTCGAGATCTAAGGTTGCATTAATAACTAGTCCACGACTGTCTTTCAACAATTTGTCGCCATAGCCAAAGGACATTTCGAGATTACTTTGAGGAAACCAGACAATCTTACCACTACTGTAATAATCCTCCTGGTGCAGTTCTGTCGAATCAAATTTATTCACATTAAAGGCCAGGGAATAATCCGTAGAGGGAGACCAGGTGATACCAGCGGCATGATGTATTTCATTTCCGGTTCGCTGATCCAGACTCGACAACAGTGTTTTACGTTTTTTTGAACTCGAAAGCTCCAAATGCATCTGGGGCACTATACGGTAGCGAGATTGAATCTTTATCACCTCCGTATCTTCAGCCGGTGTTAATACGTCGTTTTCAATGCTTGATTTTGAGTAGACACTCGTCCAACTCAGTGCGTCCTGATTAAGCTTACCATCCAGCTTAACGGTCACATCTCGAACCCCTTTGCTTTCGTCTAGCAATTCCTGAAAAACGCTGGCTTGTGAATACACGCTATTCCAATGAATATTACCGAAATCCAGTTGACCTTTTAGCCCCAGCGAGTATCCCCGAGTTTCTTTCACTGACTTATATTGAGAAGGTTTAGTCAACTCGAAATTATATTTAACATTGAGCTTGGCAAAATCGTGTATTGATTTAGAAAAACCGGGAGTGACTTTATAGCTGTAATTTTCTCCGCCCCGCCTCACAATACTATTTGCGCGAATTCCCGCTTTTATATTAAACAAATTATCGAGAACATTACTTTGCACTGACGCATTCAATATTTGATCAATGCTACTGATCGGTGCTTTGGCATTTTCAAGTCGCCCTAGCATTTTGTAATTCATAGAAAGCTGAAAGAAATCGCTGCCAGACAGCGAAATTCCAAGACTGGAATTCAAGCGAGCCTCTTTAAGTTCGTCTTCTGATTTGGCGATCAGCTCAGTATTGAAAAAAGTCGGCGACACTGAGTAATTCAAACCTGAACCGCCGGACGCCGCCAAAATGTCAGCGCTGCCCAGCACCGACGAGAATAGGATCAAAACCGAATGGGCTCGATTTAATGGTTTCAATGTTTTACTTGGATTCATATCTATTTTGATTTATGACTATCTTGATATCGGTCTACATTGATTAATGGTTATATCGAGTAATGGCTATCGAACAACGCTGAGGGACTGGCACGAAAACCTTGTTGCTTTTGGATTGAAATACACATGCCTTCACAAAGGCGGCCACAACCACGGTATTGCCCGGTGAATTATAGCCTATGGCATATGATTTTCCAGCATGAAAAAGGCATTAAGTCGGGTAGATGGACTTATTCGATCGTCAATCTATCCCTCCTTAGGAGAGATTCATAATTCTACTAATTTTTAAAGCTAACGTTTACCCGTGATTGCGCGTTTCCCTGTTGTCATTCCACTTTTGATCGAAAAAACATGTCTTTTATTTTCGCCATTTTAACTATCTCTATCGTCTCTCACTTGCTTTGTTTCTAAACTGCGCGCTGTCCCCGAATGAGTATGTTGCGGGGACTCACTTCACTGTCACAAAAGTTGCAGACACTGACACGGTAACCTTGCTCCTCCAAATACAAGGCTCGGTCAAGAACTAACCACAGCTCCAGAGGGCGGTTAAAAATCCGTCGAAGTAACTCCAGTCGAAAAACCTGGCGATACTTTTCTCGGCCTCGTTGTAAATACGCATCGTAATCGACTTTTGTCGGCAACTGCAGCTCTCGAGTTTTTGCTGCCCACCGGCAAAATGCTGGAAAGTCATCTCGCAATAGGCTGCGTTTAATCGAGGGGACATTAAGATATCGATCACAAGATCGGCAATCCCGTTGCAGCTCATCGAACCCTAACCGCCACAAACGCTCCTGTTCTCTTAGTAAACGTTCACCCCGTCCGCCAGTTGCGGTTTCCTCCACCGCCAAATGAAGATCTTTGCTATCAAGAACTAGCTTAGAAGCCTTTGCCGCAGCAGACAACGGTTGATAATGGGACCCGGCTATTTTGTGATAACAACAGGGCGACAAGGCGACAGCGCGAGCCGAGCTGGCCACGACATGCCTTAACATATGGGCATTTAAGTCGCCGCAAGCGTGTAAGCCAATATGTACAGTTTCCGGCTCACTGCACACTGCCGGCAGTGCCTCGGTGACATCATGGTGGTGGTATTGGATATCCAACCGCTGTTTTTTTGCCAAGGCTAAGCCAGATGCCACAAGAGCGGCATCCCATTCAAGGCAATGCACCGTCTGCTGCTGGTGATTTTGAATTGTTCGGCTGAGATGCCCTTTTCCTGCGCACCAATCAACTAGCGGTATGTGACTATGCGGAAGCGCGCTTGCAAACGCTGTGACCTGGGCCCACTTGCGCCCGGGAATAGCTACATTATCGAAACGACCTGGCACCAGGTTGGTAACAGAAACCGCACAAGGCGGCTCAAATCCATACAATAGATCACATAAGTCCGGTTCATATTGGCGGAACCAAGCCACCCGAGCCTGCGGATTACGGTGCAGCTCGCACGCTTCCAAATCACTTAATGCCAGGAGTGCTTCTTTCAGGCGCGGATGAGTGTTACACCAGGGTAAGTCGGTAAGGGTAAAAGGACGTGGACGCCACAATGTATCGTTATCGACGAGTGCTTCATCGAGCTGACGGAAAACTTTGGTGAATTCACTAGGGTTCATGCGGTTTTTCTTTTGCGAAGGGCGTTGCACCAGCTAAAATTACGTCACTCTACCGTCGAGAGCAGCAAGCCTACCAAAGCTAACGCACTACGGCCAGTCATCGATTAAAACCGAACTTACGAAGAATTTAAACACAAGTTACTATTACAAGTTACTATTACAAGTTATTGGATCTACAGCAGTGACCTTCAAATATAGCAGCCAATTTCCTTCGATAAAGTGACTCCAGAACCTTCAATTCACAGTAATCCAGTCAGTGGCCGCAACCGAGGCACATTACCCCTTCCTATGGCTAGTATTAAATGGACTAATTATTGGTAAAACGAAGCGAGTCTATCGCGGAATTTTTTTCGCAACCGTGAGTATGTTAACCGTTTTGCTCGCGTGAAAAGTGGACCCATCCAATCCGCACTGACTCAACACTTCAAACCCATTTCGGCCCAACATCTCTGTTAGCTCATTCGCCGTGTAAATTTGCAACTCACATTTCGACTGCGACATTTTGGGTGTTTCGGCTTTCAGCTGAGTGATATCGTAGTTATATGAGACTAGCCGTCCGCTCTCCCGGTCGACAGTCGAACACTGGACTGCGTGAATTTGAGAGTCTTTAGCTTTAGCGTGAATATGATACGCGAAATCGGCAACAAGCTTGTCGGTCATAGCGCTCAGATTCAATATGTCAAAAATATAAACCCCTCCGTCACTGAGGTTGCCGTGAATATTCCGCATTGCTTTGCCAAAACCTGTTTTGGTCAGATGGCCAACGGCATTGAAAATAGATATCACCCCGTCAAACCGCCCCATTTTGATATTGCGCATGTCCCCATCGATAAACGACACATCCAGTTTCTTTTTCCTGGCTTTATCTCGCGCTATTTCGAGTAACGCGGGACTGAAATCTGAACCGGTCACCTCATAACCCTCTTCAATGAGGTGGAATACCTGCGAACCGGTTCCGCAGGTAATATCCAACACAGACTTGACACCCTGCGCCTTAAGTAGCTTTTCTATCACTGCATTTTTCGCATCGGTATCGTCGTTAATATTAAATGCGTCAAAATACTCAGGTTGTTTTTTGTATTCAGGTGGCAGGCCCAATTTATTCTTTGCCACTCGTTTCTCTGTTTTCATTCGCGCTCCAACGAAAATGATGAATTATTCGCACTAAGTAGCGCCTCTCTAGAAATTCGTCTTTGCGAGAGTACGGTTCGACGCGGCAATCTCATTCAGTATTGACGCGGCTTGTAAGAGATTGCCGCGCTTCTCTCGCAATGACAGCTTGGAAAAACACCTGTTTCTGGATGGACACTAACTAGAACGAAGGGACCCATTTCGATTGCTACCGCTTTATATCGCGACCGTATCTTCTCAATAGAAAGGATAGACCATCAATCATTCTCCGGTGAGATTTCATTACTGCGAGCCCCCGTACGTTTATCCTTGTAACGTCTGAAAACCTACGTAAAAATCCCGGTGCATGCATAGCCACCCTTTTTCTTGATAAAAAATTATGAAATCGTCTGCAGACTGCTATCCTGGCAACTACTATGTATAGAAGCATCAAACAAACCGTTTACTAACCGTTGAATACGAATGGTCATAACGACAAACCCGCAAGGCATCAATGATGCAGACAAACTGGTAAACGGCGATCGACTACGGCTTTCACACTTGAAGACCTAACAATATCATTATGGCGAAATTCAGTTTCTCCTAAGTCTTCGTCATATGCGGATCTTGGACCTACAGTGGATAGAATGATGACACTCCAAGGAACGATAAATCACATCGCATTAACCGTTTCTAATCTTGATGAAGCCATGACTTTTTTTGACCCTTTTCTGTCCGCTTTTGGATTCACCGTAAGTAAGCCTGCCTTGTACAATGGCACTCGCTTATGTGTAAATATTAATGAAAACAACGGGATCGCTATTAACCTGTGGGAAGCAAAAAAGAATCACTTCTTTGATATCTACGAACCGGGCTTACACCATCTGGCCTTAAATGCCGGTTCCAAATCTCAGGTGGATGATGTCGCCTCGCTTGCGAAAACTCTGGGCGCTACTATTTTGGAGGGGCCCGCCGAATTTCCTTTCGCACAGGGAGGGTATTACGCTGTTTATTTCACCGGCCCCGACAATCTGAAATTTGAAGTAGTCTATATGCGAACTCTTGACAAAACTGTTCTACAATAGCAGGCAGTAAAACATTACGTCGCTGGCCATTAATCCGCAGACTTTGGAGCAAAAAATGTCTTATAAATGCATATCTACAGAGGAAGCGCGCGATCTCATTGACGCGAATGATGTGACATTGCTTGATATTAGAGACGTCGGTTCCTTTACCGCAAACAATATCGAAAATTCGATTCACGTCTCCGATCAAAATGTTGGTCAAATTGTCGCTAGCGCCAACAAGGACAAACCGCTCATCGTCTATTGCTACCACGGCAACAGCAGCAAGGGAGCGGCAGATTATTTTTTCAGAGAAGGATTCAAGCAAGCCTATAGTCTTGACGGTGGATTTGAAGATTGGCGATTAAAGTTTCCACAAAGCTAACAAATAGCAAGGCCCATATAAATACATTTCTTTCCAGAGCCTGATATCGACGCCTCAGAAGCACCAGCTTCAATCTAAAGCGTACTACCCGAACCATTCTACGATTCGTGCCCGGTAATCTGTTAATCGGGAAACGGTCGATGTTTCATTTTTAATTGCTACGACCAATATTTTTGCGTCGTTTTGCACCTCGCCGTGACTCTATTTCTGCCTGTTCATCAGTGGTGACTACGATTGCTACCTCGTAATGTTAATAAAGGTCTACGCCATATCAACCATAATAACGGGATTCAATAACAAAGCCTCAGTCTCATCTTCCTACCCACGCATGACTAATCCTTAGCAATGCGTGAGACGAGAAATAAAGGTCTAAATCCATTCAATGACGCGGAAAACCGTCGCTTGAGCAAATGACATTGGTAATCTAGCGCTCTTCTGGTTGGCTCGTAATAACGATGAGACACGATTCGGAGTAGTCGTTTTATACTACAAACGATTCCCTAGACTCCACTAATTCCAATGATGCCTCATGCGAGAGCGAACAAAAAATGACCAGCCCACTACTTAATTCACTTCTATTTCACTTCTATTTCACTCTCCTTATTGAGGATCTACGGATTTTCATGCACTATCGGGGCCCGAAATTTTTTACCTTCGCACGATTGAAATAAAGTCGTTGGATCCAATAAGGAACATCAATGAAACCCACTATCAAGCCCGAAAATCCAAACTTTTCTTCAGGCCCTTGCACCAAACGCCCGGGTTATGATCTTTCGTCACTGAATACTGATTCATTGGGTCGCTCTCATCGTAGCGCTCTGGGGAAATCTCGCTTACAAAAAGCCATAGATGAAACTTCTCGACTGCTGGGATTGCCGGCAGGCTACAAGCTGGGCATCGTTCCCGGCTCCGATACCGGCGCCATGGAAATGGCCATGTGGTCAATGTTAGGCCAGCGTCCGGTCGACGTCTTCTCGTGGGAATCCTTTGGCGCGGGATGGGCCTCTGATATTGCGAAGCAGTTAAAGCTGGATGAAGCTCACTCCTATATTGCCGAATATGGCGAACTGCCCGACTTTTCAAAAGCGAACGCCGATCACGATATCATTTTTACCTGGAACGGCACGACGTCCGGAGTCAAAGTGGAAAATGCCGATTGGATTAGCGACGAACGAACTGGATTAACCATTTGCGATGCGACCAGCGCTGTTTTTGCTATGGAAATCCCCTGGGAAAAAATCGATGTGGCCACCTTTAGTTGGCAGAAGGTGTTAGGCGGCGAAGGTGCTCACGGTATGCTCATTTTAAGCCCGAGAGCCGTTGAACGCCTAGAGTCCTACACCCCAGCATGGCCCCTACCAAAAGTATTTCGTTTAACCCAAAAGGGTAAATTAATCGACGGCATATTTAAAGGCGCGACCATCAATACACCTTCTCTTTTGTGTGTCGAAGATTATCTCGACTCCTTATCGTGGATTGAAGAAATCGGTGGCCTATCAGCGGCTATCGATAAGAGCCAAAAGAATTTGCAAGTACTTGCACAGTTTGTTGCCCAAAACGACTGGATAAATTTTCTCGCAAAAACACCTGAAATTTGCTCAAACACCAGCGTCTGCTTTCAACTAGCTGCCAATGATGAACAAATTAAAGCGATGATAAAATTGTTGGCCTCGGAAGAAGTCGCCTTTGATATTGGCGCCTATAAGGATGCCCCTGCCGGGTTGCGTATCTGGTGCGGCGCGACGGTCGAACAGTCTGATGTAGAAAAACTGTTGCCCTGGCTGAGCTGGGCTTATCAGCAAGTCACTGCTTAACCCTCACAACTAAAAGAGACTAAAGCAGCAAGAGGCTTTTCAATGAGCTCCCTGACTATTAGTTGAGACAGAGCCGTGGATGATATAACAGTGGATGACATAACGATTGTTGAATATCGGTCCGTGTGGGAAGAAGAGTTTGGCATTCTTGCAAACTCTATTCGATCTGTTATCGGACATTCAGCACTGCGAGTTGATCATATTGGCTCCACATCTATTCCGGGTCTAGCGGCCAAAGATGTAATCGATGTTCAAATAACTGTCGACCGATTGGACGACGACAAGTGTGTTTCTCTTCTAAGCAAAGCTGGCTTTTTCAACCGCGCAGACGATAAAAATGATCTACTAATCGGCGTTGACAATTCCTCAATCGAACTCAAGAAAACCTTTTTGACAGAGCAGACAGGAAAAAGGCGGGCCAACATTCATATCAGGGAGCTCGGAAGAATTAATCAAATTTATCCCCTACTTTTTCGAGATTACGTCAGGTCCGATGATGTCATTAAAGACGCTTACGAAGCAATAAAGCGAGAATTGGCAAGTCGATTTCCGAATGATGCGAATGCTTACTATTCAATCAAGGACCCCTACATGGATACAGTGTTTCGTGGAGCGCAACTGTGGTCGGAAACGGTTCAATGGGAACCTGACGATAAATACCGTTAGAAGTTATTGCCCATATTACACCTGCGCCAACAAGCTGTAAGTAAAGGTATCTGCCATCGTAAAACATTAAATCGTTGCTTGCCATTAACAGCTCAACTGCTGTGGATCAATTCATATAGGCGAACAACTTTCGGGCACGTCGATTCTCGCTGAAGTATTATTTTTCGTTGTTGCTACTTTATGTTCAAATATCTTACATTTTATTAAAACTCCGGTTAATATCCCTATGGCATAACATACGACGCGTTGTTTTCTTTATCAGCTATCAAAGCAATGCGGGTTTACAATGACTTAATAATTTTGTCAGACAGGTGCAGATATGGAAAAAAGTGGCAGCGTTATCGGCGGTATATTATGGATGTTTTTTATATCGCTATTATTGTTTTGGCTACCGGTTATCGGGCCACTTATTGCTGGTATTGTAGGCGGTAAAAAAGCCGGGGGTATTGGTGGCGCACTGGCTGCTGTATTCTTGCCGTCGATCGTTTTCGGCGCAATGCTCTTCACTTTAGCCGCATCTATTAGTGGCCTGCCGTTAATCGGCGCGATCGCAGGGGCTGGAGGGGTCGTTCTCTCTTTGGCTCACGTTGGGCCGTTATTAATCGGCGCTATTATAGGTGGTGCGCTGGCGTGAACGTGAATTCGTACGCCTAGCTATCAATACTTTTATGCACAAGCGTGTGAGCGTGTTTTTCCCAGTTTTTACCGTCAAAGTCAGTGACATTGACGGTTTCTGGCTTGCTATCAAGACAATTGACATTGATATCAATACCATCAGGGTTTGAGCGAGGCGTATAGAACGGTTTAATTCCGCAGTTGCTGCAAAAGGTATGTTTCGCCATGCCCGAGTTAAACCTATAGGTAGAAATCGATTCCTTACCGGACAAAAGCCTAAATTTGCTTAACGGTACAATCAAATGAAGAAAACCACCTTTAGAGCACACTGAGCAATTGCAATAATCAGCCTCCAACGCCTTAGGCGCTTGCACTTCAAATTTTATTTTTCCACAATGACAGCTTCCTTGATATAACATAACCCTCTCCTAACGCGACGATACTTTTCAGAGCTGACATAGTTCTTGAGCGCAATCGAGCCTTCAGCAAGACCCACCGACAAACAACTTACTGCAAGTAAGACATATTGTAGGTTCTTCTGACACAGTTACAAAAATAGCTCTACCTCATTGCCGTCTATTTGCTCATTGAGTTGCTCAATGGTGCGATAATCGCTTAAATATTGTTTCGCCAAGCGTTGTTCCCTTGGGGTATTAGCCACTTCAATTTGACTCACCGTGTTTTTGAGCACAGAGCTTAAATCTTCGGTAGTATTACTCTCGACTTTACCCTGAACGACGAGCTTTTCCTTTTGAATATGTTGCTGCCTTCGGATTTCATCGACCGATAATAATTTGCTATTATCTTGAAAATTTAGCGATCGTGAAGTCATCGCTGACTTTAAGTCAGTACGATACAAATACGATTGGCCACCGTCTGTTTCACTACCCAGGTTAGCATGTTTAACGCTATCGCCGGCAAGCCCCAAATGTTGGCGTACTTGTGACTGATAGTCACTTTTTTGATTTAACTCAGTGTAACGATGGCCGTCTCTAACGCTGTAGCTAACCTCTGTCGTTTGTGCAATATCTAGCGACATATTGGAAATTTCGCTTGCTTGGTCGGCATTGGGACGAAATTCGGGCGTTTTGAAACTCGCTTTAAAATCAGCTAAACCGCTACTGAAAGTATCCAGCAAAGCAGCATTATTTCCATTGATACCTCTTAGCGCTGGCTGTAAAACATCAGGCTTGGTCACCTCTTCAACACCGTTTAATCTTTCTTCAACATCCGACTCGGCTGGGTTGGGGGCGTTAAATAGAGTATCCATACCGTCGAGGAAAAAACTCGCAGCCTTACCGGAACTGACCCCGCCGGCATGCACACCTCCTTGATAAGAATGCGATGTATCGCGAATCAACTGCTGATATTGCAGGTATTGAGCGTTATTTGTGACATTTTTGTCGAGCTTAAGACCATCTAAGTTAAGGGTAATATCGTACACATAACCGTTCAGTTTACTACTCAGGCTGTGCTGGCCTCGTCCGAGATCTACCTTGTATTCAAGACTAAAACTATCGGTATCTTCACCAAGTACCTTAAGACTAAAACCCGTTAGTTCGCTCTGGTCAAAGGCGTCTATTCCTCCAAGGGTCAGCCAACCTTCGTCGCGATATGCATCGCCAAAACCACCTAATTCGTTCGTTAGGGCTCCCAGTGCTTCGAGCTCACCGGCATCTAGATCACCATCGACTTTAAAATTAATCGTGGTATCGCTGTAGCCGTAATAATCGCCATCACTCAGACTTCCTTCCGTTCCTTTCGTGTTGCTAATTTCGAGTTCAATACGATCACCGTCAGCGGTCGTAATCGTCAAGGTGAACAACTGTCCATCGCCTTTAGCACGGTAAGAGCGACTATCGTCGAGTTCTTTAGCGTGGATCGGGTCATAAGATGCTGCTGCGTGATCGATGATACGCCGAGTGCCGACAAAACTAGTCGAGCCACCAACAAGATCTTGTAACTGACTTAGACTACCTCGAATATCGTTAATATCAAGCTGGTCTGCGGTGAGCTTTTTCTCTAAGTGGCTGTATGTGTTTGATAAGCCTTCTGCCATACCATTAGATACTTGTGAGCTTAAGAGAATGCTCGCCTCCGTCAACGATTCGTCGGCCTGACCAGATCGCAACAAACCAGCTGGCGTGGTTTCGCGACCAGGAACGGCCTGATTAATTCGAGTGTGAAGAACGCTTTTTAAACCTCCATTGGCTCCCTGTGAGTTAATTATCCCCAAGTAAAGTCCTCCTTGATTGTCCGCTAGCCCTGCAACCGCAAGACAAAATTTTGATAATCGGCCCCTTTATCGGCTGCTATCACCATATCTTTAGGGAAACACACAAAAGCGACATCCAATCTATGGGTCAACAACCGTAATTTCGTCCGACTTTTATTCGCCGCCTGCTATCGATGGCGTTCTTTTTACTACCTCTGTCATCTATTACAACCGGAAACACCTTGCCATAAGCAATGAGCCTAAGATATATTCAAAACGGCTAGAATTACTGAAACATAAAAGGACTCTTCATGAATAAATATCAAATAACAAAATCTCTTATTGCGCTTTTGGTTGTAGCACTTGGCAGTATCAATGTGCAGGCAGAAACAGACCAAAAACCCAAAATCGGTATGGGCAATGGAGAGAAAAACTGGATTACTCAAAACGATTTCACTCGAGATAAATCGACACTGTCATTTCAAGAAGTGCAAATAAACGGCAATGGCTGGTTAGTGATGCACCCCTTCGAAAATGGCGTGCCGAACGGAGACAAATATGTCGCCTTAACTTACCTTGAAGACGGAAAAAATCTTAGCGTCAACATTGAAGTGCTAAAAGGTTTAGTCAGTGGTGAAAAATATATTGTGATGTTGCATCGAGATGTCAATGAGAATAAGGCACTGGATTTTGTTTTTGTTGATGAACAAAATGTACTAGACAGAGCAGTTTTTGAAGGCAATACAATGATTGGACATGTTATCGCCATACCCTGATCTTTCTCGATGTCGCAGCTTGATAGAAAGTGACTGCGACATCGTTTTCGCCCGGTGATGAGCAGCCATTTTACGCCTTTAAAATCAGCTCACACTTAAAGAAACTATTCACACCGGTGCAGTTTTCGATCATAGCTGATCTGTTAATTTTTCGAAAATAGCCGGTCAAAAAAGGATCGTAGCCGCATTATTGCCAGTGATAACATCATGCCCCGTTGATTTTTTATCCATGCCGTTTTCAACTTGACTTTCCCTTCCTCGAGCTCAAAGTAATCACAACCTCTAACGCGAAGCGAGGGACTGGCTTCAGACCGCCCTTCGATAACTAAGGTCCAGTTAGCGTGCGCCTGATTTCCAGAAACTAACACTATCGCATCTTCGTAGTGGTGCTGAGGAAGCATTTTAAAATTCTCCAAAAAATGGCTCTTTATTTCTCTTTTCCCTAAATATGAGTTGCCCTGCTCACCGCTTCCCACCATGTCATGATAGATCGCATCGTCCGAAAAAAGATTCATAATCGAGTCGATATCCTGGTTTGAAAAGGCATCGACCATTTGCTCGATAACCGATCTGTTGACACGTTCCAAATCCGCTTCAATATTGATATCAGATACTAAAAGTGACGCTGAATGCATAAGATAGACCTCTTTCCCGTTGCTGTAATGGAAAGCAATTATTGACTGCATATTCGATCTCAGCAATGACCTGAGAGGTCATGGATTTTTTGAAATTAGCCAAACATTAGACGAAGAAGCACCAGGCGGAAAAACTTTACATAATCAAAGAACAAAAGAACAAAAGAACAAAAATGGCATGCTGCAGAGACACTTTACGGCTGTCAATCACACTCAAAAACATCGGCTGTTGTGGGGCGGGGGGCAGACGTCATATTACGTCACACCATAATTTTACTAAGTCAGATCATCCAGTACGCGCTTCAATTCAAGCTTGATTTTTTGCCTCCATTCATTGTCGGCCGTATTAACTACGACTCGCTCCCCAATGCCTATCGGCAGATACTGGTCGTATTCCCGTAACCATGCTTCAACATCAGATAAGGTCTTTGCCTCATCGTTATGTCCTGGATGGCGAAGCCTCGATTTAAAGCGCAAAGCAGCAACCTTAAGCGGACAGTGACATAGTAATTCTATGATTGTCTCGAACGAGTCCGGAATCCAGTCCACTGGAGTTCCGAAGCTCACTGATAATTTTTGTGGCCGCCAATGGGAGACTAGCACAACATGAGCTAGCTCTTGCGATGCGGTTATAAAGTCCAGATCAGCCCCACGACTGAGTTGAAACCTCCACTCTGTGCCGCCTGTACCGAGTTTCTCGAAAAGATTTTCAAGAATGTCGTCTTTGTCGATAAGGGGGATTTCCAAAATTCTTGCCACTTCTGTTGCAACGGTAGTCTTCCCACTTCCGGGTAATCCAGTAACAACAATACAATATTTCTTCATTTTCACCCCCTAATATGATCGCATTACACGATGGCCGTTAAACGCGACCGTGAATCACCTGTTACCTCTAGTAATCAATATCACAAAGGTAACAAGCCTTAGTGACAGAAAACGTTACCGAAATTAAATAAATCTACGTATTGTGTAAATTAGAAACAGGTGCTAGTCTACATGTGTAGTTAACACACACTAATTAAATATCATGACTTTGGTCAATTTTTATTACATTGGCATTTGGTAGACTCAACTTTCGTTTAAACAATGAACGACTTATCGAGGAATATATTATGAGACACAGTACTTTTTTAAAGACAACTACTATCGCTTTAGGGGCCTTATTCCTTTCTTCCGCAATCAACGCTGCAGATTTTGACGCCGTCAAATATACCTATAATGGAAACAATCAAAATAAACAGGTCTGTAAATCAGTCGTGAACGATGATGCGGTTAAACTTAACAAGCTGTTAAGAAAAGCAAAATTGCGCGTACTGTCACTTAAACCTGTTGATCACAAATATTCGTGTAACAGCATGAATTTGTACGATTTCGCCGTAAACGTCAATGCACATGAAACCCAAAAATACTTGATCGGCCTTGACAAAAACAGAGGATTTTATGTCCCTAAAGGAAATGTCTACGTAGACGACGTGGCTTCACGATAATTAGCGACGTAATATATATTTGGCGTACCAATTCTGACAATACAATACTGAGTAGCGGAGTTCGCTAGTTGGTATTGTATTACTCATTTAGATCTTTCAAAAACTACCCTTTTGCACTGCACATATTCATTCGTCTTATCTCCCGCTACAAGTGCACTCATTTTCACCCATTCCCTACCATCCTAATTATCTCGATGACCCATTAAAATTGCTCTAAAGCTAAAATGGGACAACGGTATTTTGATAGTATCCCCCTCAGATTCGCGCGTTAACTACCTGCACCGAAGAACAAATCTGCTCTTTTGAAAAGCGAAGAATTACGGACATTTTTAACCAGCCTCACTCCCATCAGGAAAAAACCAAAAGAACTTGGCCACAGATGCACAACAACATGGCGGGATAGTACTTTTCGTACTATTACTGGTAGAGGACGAAAGGTATTCAGTCTATTTCAGTGCCAACTCGTCCAATGACTGTTCATTATATTTCCGTAAACTCTGGCAAAAATTTATAGTATAAATGCAACCGATACCCAGATCTGAACTCATACACGTTCCCGGACTTGGTGATTACAAGCCCTTGTCGATTGCGTGGCTGGTTTCTGTTGGTGCCCATATTATCTTTTGCATTGGCGCCCTTATTTGGTTAAGTAATGAAGCAAACTACGCTGCCCGAGATAGCAACGCGCAATTACGTGTAATTATTGCAATACCAGAAAGCACCAGGGACAGCGGCAGAGATGAAAATGTAACCGAGCCAAAGATTGAGAAATCAATAGATACGCCGATAGACATTCCTGTCGAGACATTAAAAGAAAATGATCCGCAACAGCGGGAGCCCTCGATAAGACCTGCCCCTCAACCCCAAAAACATCGAATTCAACCACTGAAACAAACTATTGTAAGTGCAGAAAATCTTAACTTTGAACCGCCAACGATAGATAATCCCGACACAGTTGTGATTCTCGCTTCTTCAAGCCCCGTAAAATTGCTTACGTCGATTCCGAAAGTCACGGTCGAAATGGCAAGCGAACAACAACAGATGCTGAAGCAGCACCTGGATGAGCTGCTCGAAAAGCTGACGCCAGCAACCACTGAATCTAATCAAGTACGATGGCGACAAGGGAATCAAAGATACGATGCCAGCATCAAACATGTTCGGGCTCAGAATAATACAGAGCTTGACTACGCTTTGGTCGAGATACGGACGCAGGTAGACGGTGTGATTATGTCCGCAACGATGACGATGAAACGCTTAGCCTTCTCACACTACGCCCAAATCATAGACCGCTGGGATCCTGATGTGTCTATATCCCGCGACGAGATCGACGGCAGATTTCATGCTAATTCGAAGATAATGATAGATGCCCAGCGCCAACGAAAACCAAAATTCAACGGGAAAGTAACCACAACCTCGACGATAAAAATGCGGGGCTTCGGCCGCAAATCGACGATTTTCGAGGGAGGATTCGAGACCAGGGTAAAAAAGATCGCTCTGCCAAAAAAACTACGCCCCAACCTTTCGGAAAATTCATCAGCTGCGAAAATATTCGACCAGGATTCAACAGTCACCTTTAATGAAACCGGAGGATTTTACTGGTTCAACAACAAAACACCTGAACAAGTTAACTATCAGCCAAAAATTGATCGTGTACAGCGCTTAGTCGCTAAAGATAAGGCAACACTAAGCGTTAAAGGCATCGTTAACGGAACGATGGTCGTTTATGCCCCACAAAAAATCATCATTGCCGGCGATTTACTCTACGCTGATAACCCCGAGCATAATCCGCAATCAACAGATTTTTTGGGATTGATCAGCGAGCGATATGTCGAGGTTGCGCCACCACATATTACTGGAACTGGGGACCTCACGATCAATGCAGCCATCTACGCCCGGCGACGTTTTCAAATCAAACATATCAGCCGTCGGGGCCACGCGTTGCTGAGTATTTATGGTAGCTTAACTGCCGGAACTTTGTCTGCCACGGAACCGAGATTTGCAACCTTGATACGGTTTGACAAGCGTTTTGAAAAAAGACGACTGCCAGACTTTCCCATGACAGATAACTACGAACTGGAAAGCTGGAATCCTAAATGGGAAATTGATCAGACGCGAAATATTAACTATCTAAATTGACTGTCTAAATTAACTAGTAATAACCCTCCTCTACTTTGTTTCTAATTTTTTCGAGATCACGCTGGCAATTGAGCGCTGTTCCGATTTCATTGATACACGTTTCCAATCGAACAATTGCACTTTCCCATTCTCCGTCGCGTAAATCTTCACCCGCCCAGTTTACGAAAGCGTTCTGCATGTTTTTCTCAACTGATAACTCCAGTTCTGTGCGCCCGCTTATTGTTAAGTAATCTCTATAGACTTCAATGGCTTGAGCCCAATCGCGATGCCGCCAATAGCTTTCCCCCCAGCGCGCATAAAGCTTCAATACGGTATTGGCGCAGATGTCGTGTTGAGAACAGTAATTCTCAAAATCTGCAAATGCTTGCCGAGCTTGCAGAAATTCTCCTCGGTCTATATTGACCGTTATATATTCACTCAGAATATAAAACAGGTTGTGTTCAACCAAGCCAAGATCGGATCTGGAAAATTGGACATTTCGAAGTAATGAACGAGTAAGCGTTATTCCACGAGCCTCTTCATTTGTCTTTATATCCGTCAGCGCCATTTCTGATTTGACTGAAAAAATCAAATTTTGCATCTCTGGGTCGCTAAAATAGTCCTCTGGCAGGGAGTCGATATAGGGTTTTACCTGATCGTACATCAGTCTTAATCCTGAAAAGTCGCTCCTTTGTTCACGACGACTAAACTCCTCATGATAAAAAATCAGACGAGCTCTCTGCGCATCACCATCGTCCGGAAGTAAATGAGCGCGCAGCTCAGCGAGTCGCATTCGATCAGCATACGCCATACGAGCTGAGCTGGTATGTTGGCTCCACATATCGAGCAGGCCCATGTCAGTAGCACTGATAATCTCCCTGTCGAGATAGTCACGGTAAGTCGGCGGTGTGAGATTGCGATCCGTAAACCACTCGGTATCATCTTGTTGGTAGAAAGCCGCATTGTGGACGACATTAAATCCGTTGCGAGAGGTGGTTTCGACATCGATCGTTGTACTACCAGGCAACCGTAATTCTACAAAAACGTGGGATGGAATAACGACGCCAACCGCGTCAAACCCCATCTTTTTTGCAATAATCACAAACAGCAAAGACGAGCTCATGCAATTGTACAACCGCTCGTCAAACACTTGTGTTAACTGACTTTGATCAAACACATAGCCCTTTTTTTCATCATTTTCAGTTAGGAAAAACTCCTCATGCATCGCGCGGAAGAGGATTTCACCCTGCTCTAATTGAGTTTTTCGTTTCAGCCTCGGCTCAAGATTGTCTATCCATTCATTCAATCTATTTCGGTACGGTTCAAATCGCGCCCCCTCTCTATCGTCAGCAGAAGCCAGAATATAAAAAGCGAGTAATGTATCAGCGCTTGGCGTGGAGGTGAAAGTTAAATCGTTCACTGTATTCACTTCAAATTCAGTGAGCGCACTCCAAATAGGAAGCCGACTATTGCCGAATTGAAGCAGGTTCTCAGCCTCGTCCGCTTCACTGTGACTGGCAACTACTAGGTTAGCAACCGCGACGCCGATCATCAGCGCTAATAAACGCGTCATGGAAAAATTAGCAACACCTAAAGTTCGAAGCATAGACTCAACTTATTAAAAATGAACATTTTCAGACTGTAATCATAGTTCGATTCTGCAATGCTCACCATGCATTTCCGAAAGATTACATTGTTACGGCGAAGGTTTGGGATGGTATCTACGAATAATATTTGATGAGGGTTTCTGTCTTCGTTAGTCCTTACGTTCGCCAACATGTTGAACCCTAACTGCACTATCATACAAACGTATTTTTTGAATATCGTAAACTTTCGGCGAAAACACATTTTCACCAAGGTAATTTGACGGAAAAGAAATATGACAGTCAACGGGAAGTTAAGAAATGTATTGACACAATAAGGATTTTTGAGGCGTCCGCTGTGACGAAAAAACAGCGGGATGACAGGTCTCTCGCACCAACGAACTCTGTATCTTACCGTTGAAGCAGACCACATTCTTAAATCTCAATTGCGAGAATCAAAAACATGATCTGAATACGCTTGTTAATCACCGTCATCAATTGGCAAGAGCTTGCAAGTAACCCAGTTTAGCCTTGCCGAATAGGAAACCGCACCGATTTAGCTCCCTCTAATGAAAGGTCAAAAATCAGCCGATCCGATGAAGTGCACAAATTTTGTTGCCCGATGGGTCACGTAAATAGGCGAGATAAAGCTCACCGCCTCCACCCGCCCGCACTCCTGGAGGATCTTCACAGCTTATTCCGCCATTAGCGAGACCTGCGGCGTGCCAACTATCAGCTGCGGCTGAATCCTTAGCGGCAAAACCAATGGTACTGCCATTTCCATTACAGGCTGGCTCGCCATTAATCGGCTTGCTGATCGAGAAAATGCCTTCTTTGGTAAAATAGAAACAACGTCCTTTCTCATCGATAACACCAGGTTCGTGTCCCAGTGCGCCCAGCACGGCATCGTAAAATGCCTTCGCTTCAGCAACATCGTTTGCGCCGACCATAATATGACTAAACATAACTATTCTCCTCGTTTATTAATTAGTCTAATTAGTTCCCGTCCAGAAATATCGATTTGAAATTCGCGTTATTGTTGTAGATCGGGCTTTAACCCGACGACCAGAAAATGACCAGTTTCCGGACGAACACTAATTAGAGGTGATCATACTTGCCCAGATAATCATGGCGATTGGAATCCAACTATTGGAAAAATCGCCAAAACCACCAGCAGTAAGCGTATCGATTCTAGCACAGTGCACCATTCGCTAAAGAGTAATATAACGTGAATAGTATAAAAAAATCTGGGCTCGCTTCGAACGGCTGTTAGTATTCACACTCGACCAGACGAAATACCTTTTCGGTATTGAGAGTACAGCATAACGAAAGCTTTACTTTCTTAACGAGTCATTTTTTCCGCTCAGGAATGTCTCAATCATCATCGATCGCCGCTTTAGACTCATTGGCGGCAGAACCAAATATACCTTTTGCCATTAGGGATGATTCTTGTTCTCGCCGATGCTGATAAACCTCGGCACGAATACCGTGTACATACTTATTATCGGGCTCTGCCAATGCGGCCATTTCAGCCAAGTGACAAGAAAGCCGCGGAGACTCCGCCATTAGCTCCTGCGCACGATTTGCCAGTTTTCTTGCGCCGCCAGCTAATGCTGACAATTCGGCGGCCAATACTCCGTCAGAAGCAGGTTTTAGATTGGCTGGGTTTCCATCGTACCAACCTCCATACATACGCCATATGTTGCGAACGACAAATTCCGGCTCATCGTAAATTGGTTTCAGGTAAGGCCGTTCCAATATTTCCGGATCAATTTTTACTTCGTGAACTATGTCACTCAGGCGTGCTCCCTCGTTCATTCTATCGATAGTTTCCTTCACCAGAAATTCTAACGACTCCGCTACATCCTCCAATACAGTTCGAATTCTTTTCTCACCTTCAATCGGCAAGCCATGAGCAGGAAAAAACAATTCCGCTCCTTGATTAGCCATATCACGCATAGCGGCGGCCCACTCGACTGGATATCGCTGAACTTTCTGCGGATTACCGGCATTGGGGAAACACCAGATGAAGAAATCTCCAGCACAGATTGCTTTGTGTTGTGGGATCCACGACCAGGTATGATCATCTGTTTCTCCCTTGGCGTGATTAAGAACGATTTCCATACCACCAATATCAATCGTCATTTGGTCGCCATAGGTCAGATCGGGTATCGCGGTTGAATCCGGCAGGAAGTTATTGCCGTCTGCTATGCTATATCCTCTTCTTGAAAACTGTCCAAATTGACGCTGGTTAATAGCAACATTATATCCATTGGTAAAATTGTATCTTTCGAAGCGGCGCGGTACATTTTCGTGACTAATGACTCGGGGTCGCGGCTGCCCATTTGCCACTGCATCATTAATGAACGCACCACTACCTCCAACATGATCCAGGTGTCCGTGTGTATAAACGAGCGAATTGAAGCGACTGTCCCGCCACCCCCTAATAGCATTAACGACTTTTCCACCGCCTTGTACACCTGATGTATCGAAAGCGACCAGCCCGTCCTCCGTATCAAACAATATACAGTGGGAAAAAGCTTCAACCATTGCAATCTCGTCAGAAATAACAGAAAGCTGGAAATTAATTCGATTCATCGGCCCCACTTCTTCAGTAGAAGTCGTTCCGTCTATTACAGCGCTAGATAAGGCCAGTAGATTTTCCATTCGATCTCCCCAATGCATAAAGATAGTTGCGATATTCAACATACCGCACACTGTTTTAATACCTATGAAGTGTAGATCAATAAAAGAATGGATAAAGGAAATTTAGAAGTGTTAATCAAACGTTAAATTTTGGACTGGAGTCGTGAGCTCAACGCATTCCTTACGACAACAATAACACAGGTATTTTCTCGGTTTTTTACAGTTCAACTAACCGTAAACTATCAGCACTACGATGGTGATCGCGATTTAACGTCATGACTTCTTCAAAGGGCACAGATAATTCTTCACAATCGCTAATAGCCGGAAGTAGTTGATGCGCCTCCGCCAATTGATCCATCTGTTCTTCGTTAAGGTCGTAGAACTTAAAAACGATTCCCTCCCGATCTTTATGGGCATTAAGACGGATAAATCTAATTTTAACGTTCAGAAGAACCAGCGGCGTGTCCTTTTCAATAAATAAGCTCAACTGACTGATGACCGCCATTTTTCCATCTGGGAATAGACTACTCAGGTTATCTTCATGAAAATGCTCGCCAAGATAAGCTGACCCGCCTTGCATATTCATCACAACATACCCGGACTTGATGGAGTTGAAACTTGAATAGGGATCAAGGACGTCAAAAATAAAGTTGCACTTTCCTAATACTCTATTACCACAAATTGTTCTTTTATCTTGAAATACGTAACTACTATTCATAAAGGCTTTTCCAAAAACTTACCCGGGGGGTATAGATAGCCGTAAAAACACATAAAATCATATTCATACGAAAGTTAATCCGTTATTCAAGCACAGATCACAAAAATGTAAATTGACGCGGAGGAATATCATCACTATTTCAGAAAAAACCGGGAGTTATGTGAACGAAGTCACAGTTTGTTAAAGGCAACAGCGTTCAAATGATCGCCGCTGGTATTTCGCGACCAATCACAATGTGGACGAAAAACGGCTTCGGTATTCCTGCATGGTTAACCCGGTGTAACGTTTGAATAGACGCCTGAAAGAACTAAGATCGTCGTATCCTGCATTCCAAACAAGAGTGTTGATGGAAACCGCCGTCGATTCAAGATCAATTTTCACTTGTTCGACTCTAAATTGTTGCAGGTAAGACAAAGGCGTTTCTCCGGTCGCTTTTTTAAATCGGCGGGTAAGTTGTCGCAATCCGATCCCCTGTACACTTGCAAATTTATCTACGTCCGGCGCTTCATTAAATTGAGATTCTATGTGTTGTTGAAGTTTAGCGACTAATGCGTCACCGTGATCGTGCCGCGGTCTAAAAATGGCAAAGCGGCTCTGATGATCCAGATTGAGCTCAATCATCATCAGTTTACCCGTCGCCAACGCTAATTCACGGCTGTGAAATCGGGATACTAGATAGAGTACCAACTGTGAGACCGCCGTCGCTCCTCCGGCACTAATGACATCGCCATGGTCGATGAGCAACTTGCTGACGTCGAAGGTTTCACCCGGGAAGAGTATGTTTGCAGATTCCAACGAGGTCCAATGACAGGTCAAGGTTCGTCCCATCGTGATCTGCGCAGACGACAGAATAAAGTTGCCGGTACAAACACTCGCCATAATCGTTCCAGCCTGATGCCAAGATCGCAGCGTATTGAATAAAGGAATCATACTGTCGAGTAATTCTCTTGATTTGGCGGGAGTTAAAACCGACTCAAAAGCGCCGGGTAAAATCACAATATCCGGCCTACTGCACTCCTGTATTTTTGTCACAGAATCAATCTGACAGCCGTTGTAAGCACGGACCTTGCGGGTTAGCCCAATGAGTTGGTAGCTAAATAAAGTGGGTGTCATATCGAAGTATTTTTGTGCAGCGAAGTTAGCCGCCATAAGAACATCTGCTGCTAAAAAAACACTCGACGCCTGACACCTGTTATTCACGAATATACCTATCTTAATCATTAGTCATCCCGTCTCCGTTTCCGCACCAGTGCCCATATATTATATGTCCATTTTGACACTATAAGAGCCTAAATAGACTCTTTCAGTATTGTTATAACAGGGTATCGTGTCAACTCTTTAATGAATGACACAAGGATTACGACCAATGACAAACCAAGACCAGAAGTATGCACTTGTAACAGAATTAGCGAGAGCGAAAAGTGAACAGAATATCGAAGCAGCTACAGCAATCTATCACCCCAATGCAGAGATGAGTGCCCCCAGCTTTGGTTCTGTAGCAAAAGGCAGCACCGAGATAGCGCAGCAGCTCTCGGTTTTCTTTAGCTTGTTTCCCGATTATGAAATTGTTCTTGAACAGTACGCAATAAACGAAAATGTGATGCTTGCGACCGGGCAGGCGTCTATAACCCTTACCGGTTCCGCCAAAACCTGCCCTCGCATTCAGGTACCGGTATTCATCGAATTTCACTTTCACGAAAATCGAATTTCAAAGGAAGTGTTTTACCTGGACGCAGGCTTGATTTGCAGAAAATCTGGCGTCAATCCAGAAGAATTCTTCGGTGCAATGCGGACTGTTCAAACACGCAAGCGATCAACTGACAAAAAAGATATTGGAGAAATAGACTCATGAATATTCAGCCTCTTAAAACGAAACCGATATTCGACATGCATGTTACTTTAAAGTCTCCACTCAACATCGGCTCAACCTACGCCGGCAATCGAATGATTTTCGATGTTGAAAGCGGGTTTTTCAGCGGGGATACAATGAATGGCACCTTAAAATCCAGTGGTGGCGACTGGTTAATACTTCACCCTGACGGATCACTCTCACTGGATGTAAGAGTGTGTCTGGAAACGGACGACAACGCTCTGATCTATATGCATTATAAAGGGCGCTGGGTAGTTCCCGACCATTTGAAGCAGCAAGTGTTTTCGACCGACAGCTGTGAGCAAGTCGACAAGGATGAATATTATCTAAGGACTCTCATTATGTTTGAGACTTCCGATAAACGCTATAAATGGCTGAATGATTTGGTTGCAGTATCACAGGGTTACCGGACTCCAGTGGGTATTTCTTACAATGTAATGGCTGTGTTGTAATGCCATCTACGTGAATTGATCTGAATTCAGAATCCCCTGGCATGGAAGGCGGGGGCAGATAGACAGTAGATTTGGTGCCGGTAGTCCAGAGCCTAGCTGTCTACCCGGGACAATAAAGTCACGGCCCGGGTTAGTATCCGACGGGCACATGCTCTTGTTTGAAATGCCGTAAACTCAAGTAACTAATACTGCATTGTGTCTGCACTTGTCACCTTTAGAATATCCCTTTTAGCTTAAAAGAATCCATCACCAATTTTTTCCGCAACAGTAAATCGGATTGATTCTCGATAGTAATATAATTAGCGAAAAACCATACTCTGTTATTGCTTTCAAGATAGCCCACATACCAACCGTGTTGCCCTTCCCATCCGGTTTTCCCCCACAGTTTGTAATGCGGGGTTACATCGTTCAGCATAATGTCTTTCAATATCTCTATATTTCTTTTCTTAACTGGCAAGCTTTCAAGATAGACCTTGCGAAGAAACTCGACTTGTCCGCTCGTCGATATCCGTAAATCGCCGTCCAGCCAAAACGTCGCGATATCGGTACCGGTTTTTTCGTTGCCGTAACTAAATTTATCGAGATAATGCCTATATTTTTCATCTCCGATCAATCGCGCCATGTATTGATAACACCAAACACAGGAACGAGCGAACGCAGTCGCTAAAGTTTGATCGCTGTTCCACGGAGCATATGCCCGCGTGACGCCATCCCAGTGAATCACTTCAAACTGGTCTTTAATCACGCTTTCTTCGAGGGCAATCAAGGTATTGGGGACTTTAAAGGTAGAGGCAGGAATAAAGGTTTGTTCAACGGGAATCGAACTGTACTGATAAATGGTTTCTTTATCGAGTGATTCGATCAACAGCTCTCCTTCAATTCCGGCCCGGCTATAGATGTCTGAGATACTGTCTTCGTCGGCCACCAAACCAGACGCTGAAAACAGCAGGAAGACAACAACTAACCCTATGTTTTTGATCATGAATCCTCAATTAATTCGCCAACAACATCCATTAAATGACCAGCCATTTCAATACCCGCGATCACTTCGTATTAGCTTTCAAAAACTCGGGAGACGACAATTAATATTAACGAGAATTCCGAAAGCATCAAATCATAGGAGTTCCGTTAGATCGGTACTACATTGATTTTGATGCAGATACTTCGAAATTACAAACCTGCATCAATCTTCTCAGTTTAAACAGTGATTGCGCGATCAACTCTCTCGGCTGGACCCGCCAAGCAATTGTTATCGATCGGTTTCCAGTTGAGTCTCGCCGACCTCTGTTTCTTCAGGCGTGCTTTCTACCGCCTTGATCTCCACAGCTTTGACTTCCACTTCTGGGGCTTCTTCTTCCACCGAAAGATCTACCGTTTGCTCACCCTCTTGGGCGGTATTTTCTGGCTCCGCACCTTTAAGATAGGCACTGTATAACCACCCCAAATAACGTTCAACGCCATGTTTAACGTGCTCGCTTCGAATTGATGGAAACATATCAAAGGCGTGCTGTCCGCCGCTTATTACCGCGTATACGACACTACTGTCGGAAACTTCCTCTAATTTGTCAGCAAATGCGGTCGCAGTTTCTACCGGTACCAACGTATCTTTGTCACCTTGAATAATAAGAAATGGCGGTGCCTTATGATTTATCCGAAACAAAGGCGATGCATTTTTATAGTCGTCAAGGTGATCTTCCATTGGCAACTTGAAAATTGATGACTCGACGATATCCTGTAAACCTTCATTACGATGAAGGCCATCAGCATTGGTAAAATCGTAAACACCATAAAAGGGGACTGCGCCCTGCACGGTTGTATCCTCCTCTTCAAAGCCCGGTTGAAAGTTAGGATCATTAGCACTGAGTGCAACAAGAGAACAAAGATGCCCGCCAGCTGAACCACCAGTCACGACCACAAAATCAGGATTTCCACCATACTCACTAATATGCTTTTTCACCCACACTAGCGCTTCCTTACAATCAATTATGTGGTCGGGGAAAGTGGCCGTCGGACTCAAGCGATAACTAATACTCACGCACACCCAGTTTCGCAATGCCATGTGATTCATTAAGGGCAATGCCTGCTCATTTTTGCTGCCCATTTTTTCCGTCCACGCACCACCATGAATTTGCAGAAGCACAGGACGTTTTTCAGCGGTTTTCTTAGAGCGATAGATGTCTAACTTTTGAGCAAAGTTTCCGTAGGGTATATCTTTAATCGTCTCGACTTGGGAAGAAACGATTTTTCTCGGATCTCTGATTTTTTTAAAATTGAGCGTCTCGGGAAAATCATTAACTAATGATTCCTTGATATAATCACGATAATCAGGTCCTAAGCCCTGCTTTAAACTCATCTCTATTTCTTCTTCAGCAGAGTGACTCGCAAAGTAGAAATAAGCCATCGCTAACCACGCAGCGGTACACATAAGAAACCCAAGCGCGCCAAAAAATCCCTCAACAGCACCACCCCAAACAAAAAGAAATACTAAGAGGCTCTGCCAAATAATATGATGGATAGCCAATTCTCCGACAAGCCATCCGGTAAGAAAACTGACGGTACTTAATTTCGGGTTCGTAAAATGGGGGTAATAGAGATTGTAAGCCATCCACCCGAACAATAGTGCCAGTAAAAAGAAAACAAAAGTCATGTCATAATCTCCAATATTTAATCCGCGGTTTTTTAAACCATGCAGTGCCCGACCGCGATTCAAAAAAATGGGTATATGTAGGAAGACAATGAAATTAGAGATCTATCGCTATTTCAGTGTTTCCTCGACCCAGTATTTTTGGCACTACTGTTTCTAAATAGACTCACTACCCGTAAACTGACTGTTTTAATCGATAAAGATCGTCTACCGCACTCAATCGATAAGTCAGGTTTGTACTATGCCGAAATCAGAACCGCCCAAATCAAAACCGACCACATCAAAATCGGTCGATTCAAAACCCGCCGATCCAACGTCACCTTATTCGAAGTGGATCGAATCCAATCCATCCACTCCAAAACCCGAAGATTCCCAGGCGACACATTTACAACCTAAAAACCCACTGCATGGAATCACTCTCGAGCAAATAGTGAAAAGCTTGGTTGAGCATTATGGCTGGGAGCGATTAGGACAACATATTGACATAAAAAGTTTCAACAACGATCCATCGATAAAGTCGAGTTTAAAATTTCTACGCAAGACCCCCTGGGCCCGAGAAAAAGTCGAAAACTTATACCTTTCCCTACAAAAATAATAATGCGAAACGACTCCGGCACTACCTCACTTGCCGTTAAACCTATAACCCGGAAGTAAGCTCTGGCGATAACACTGAATTGATCCCACCATTAGCCACTGATTTGACGATAGACTATTTGTCTGGCTTTGCATCAGCCTTTTTTACGCGAATAGCGTTTCCACCAATGTTTTGTCCATTCAAGCTCTTAATCGCCGCTTTGGCATCCCCTTGTTTAGGCATTTCCACAAAAGCAAACCCCTTCGATCCGCCCGTTACCTTGTCGAGTACCAAGCTACAAGATTGAACCTGCCCAATCGCTTCAAACATTGCCAAAAGCTCCGATTCAGTTGTACTGCGAGCAAGATTACGTACTAATAATTTCATAGAAACACCGATTGAAGACAAAGTAGCCCTTTATGACGGATAACTCACGCTATGGCAACAAAGAAATGTAAAAACCTTAGCCATTGCACTAATTCGCCCACGACCGACTGCTCGGAGCCCGACGGCTCACGACCGGCGTGAGTCGGATTGTTGCTCCCAGAAAACATGAAATAGAAAACTGTCAATTGGGCATCAAGCCAGTAGATTGTTAAGTTTTGATTACACTACGCTGATACAGCACCCGTCCGACTCGTCAGTTTCTGGCCACGGAGTGACTTTCCTGATATAAAACGTCTCCGGTTAAATTACAATTGAGCTTAAGTAATTTTCGTTAACTTCATGCTCCCGATCTACAGATCATTTTCGGAAATTTTTAATTAACGAATGTAATGCAAGTACCCATCAACCACCGACAATTGTTCAGGAATGACTATGTTAGACAAAAACACCCCTATAATTATCGGCGTCGGCCAAATAACTGAAAAGGAAAACGACGCGGAAAAATTGTCCTCGCCGGTAGACCTGATAGAAAAAGCAACGCGTCTGGCAGCAGAAGACGCTGGAATTAGGTGTGAAGAGCTCGCAAATTTGGACGAACTGGTCATCGTAAGGGGATTTAGGGAACCAACCCGCAATTCCCCAGAAGCGCTCGCCAAGAGAATTGGGGCTGGTGAAGCAAAACAGTGGCTCACGCCTAATGGCGGCAACGCTCCGCAGTATCTGGTCAATCGGTACTCGGAAAGTATTTTCCAAGGAAAACATCAATTCGTCTTACTTGCCGGTGCCGAAGCCATGGATAACAGTCGCCGTTTTCACAAGGCGGGATTAAAAAACGACTGGGCCGAACAAAGTGACCGAGATCCAAGCTACCTCTATCCGGACCGAGAAATGTCTTCAGATCATGAAAAATCTCAAGGTATTTGGGCTCCCGCACATATCTATCCCATGTTCGAGAATGCGTTGCGAAAGTCCTATGGCAATTCCATAGAACAGCACCAGCAGGTACTTGGCGAGCTGTTTTCGCCCTTTTCTAAAGTAGCGGCACAGTCCAAACATGCGTGGTACCCCATTGAAAGATCAGCCAAGGAAATATCCACTGCAAGCAAAGAGAATCGTTATGTAGGTTGGCCCTATACCAAATTTATGAACGCCATGAACCAGATAAATCAGTCTGCCGCCATATTAATGACCTCCGTGGGTACGGCGATTGAAATGGGCGTTCCCGAAGAACAATGGGTTTTCTTACACGGCTGCGCCGACACAACGGAAAAATGGAATGTCACCGAACGGGTCGATTACTCGAGTTCACCGGCCATTCGCGTGTTAGGCCAACAAGTCTTCGATATGGCCAATAAATCAATTAATGATATGGATTTCGTCGACATATATTCCTGCTTTCCCAGTGCCGTGCAAATTGCTCGAGACGAGTTAGGAATCGCGAGCGATGATAAACGGGCACTAACCATTACCGGCGGTTTACCCTTTCATGGCGGCGCAGGAAATAATTATGTCATGAATTCTATTGCCGCTATGATCGACATACTACGTAAAAATCGAGGCAAATTCGGACTCGTTACGGCCAACGGCGGCTACCTGACCAAACATTCAGCGGGCATCTATTCCACCACACCGACGACTGGGTCGTGGCAACGAGTCAATCCTGCCATCTATCAACAAGAAATAGATGATCTACCCCATCCCCCCTATGTTGAAAAACCCGATGGTCCCGCGATTATAGAGACTTATACCGTCGCATTCGGCCGTAATAATACACCCGAAGAAGGAATTTTAATCGGTCGATTGGGCGACGGCAGCGACCCACAGGCACCCAGATTTATTGCCCATACCCCCAAAGACATTGATCTACTGACATCCATGACAAAAGACTGTTTCATTGGTCGAGCCGGGCATGTGACATCGGACGGAGAGCTAAATATTTTCCAACCAGCTGACTAGTGTCGATCTATTCATTGACCTCGCAAACATTATCATCAGATCATGTTTGCGAACATAACTAACCGCACACACTTCCCGTGTGATCATCATCTGAATGACTACCCTGTCGGGGCGGTTAGGGAATAGAGTTTTCTGATGATGACAAGTCCGACCAGCCCGACTAGCGGAGAAGAGATAAGACCCGGGAAATAGCCTTGTACCCACAGGGATAACAACGGGTGAGCGATGCCGTTTAGACACATTGCCAACGCAAAAAACCAAATGGGAAAAAGCGCCAGCCGAAAACCTTGCAATACTCCAAACGCGGATATCGCCCAAATGCCTAGCCAAAATACATTGAAACCCACGAATAGCTCCCCAGATATGGGCGGCAGACCGAATAGCAGCGGGAACAGCTGGTGAAAGCCCGTCGCAAATTCTTCGGTAAAATGGGCGCATTGGCAGGCAATTCCGAGTAGAAACAAGCCCACAAACTGAATACGATGGTCCATCCCAATAGGTCTAGACGGACGAGCCAATGTCAAAATCAGGGCAACAAAAAGGAGCAGATACAAACCGGCCGGGGCCAGTAACAGACTTTGGACATCATCATTCATAACTCAACCCGAAAAACGAAATTCTTCGCTAATAAGCTTTACGAGAATGCACAGTAGACATGCGTAGCTAAAACCGGATCCGTACAATTGAATAGAAACGTGGCCAATACAATTACAAGGCCTACACTGACTTAGTGACCAATTCCCACATTATCGCCATAGGCTTTTTCAATCAGTGCATCCATTGTACCGTCGTTTTTCATGGTCTTAATGGCACGTGCAAATGACTCTTTAAGCGACTCATTGCCTGACGACAAATAGATATACATTGCGACCTCACCAAACTCACCGCTTACATGTAGTGTCTCTGTACTGCTATTCAGTCGACGATATATATCGCCGTAAAAAACACTAAGATAAACGTCAATTAAACCTTCCCGTAATTTTTTAACGGCGGAATTCCAGCGCAAGAGACCGTGAATTCGGCTTTCATCAAACCCATCGTCTAATTTTTCCTTAATCGCGAAAATACCGTATTTATAGCCAATGCTTAAATCGCTGCTTTTCAATTGCTCCCAGCTGGATATTGTTAAGTCGGGGTCTTTACTGAGCAGTACCGTTTGCATGGTGAAAAGTGATTCATTGACTCGAATGCTGTGCGGGGACAGTTCCTGATACAGAGCAGCCCGGGCGATTTCGCCGTCGACTACGCCTTGTTTCGATAACTTTGCGCAATTTAAAGGAGAACAACTTCTATATTTTAGATTGCGACCAATCCGTTGAGATATTTCATTGAGCACGTCGACAAGCAACCGACCGTAGTGGTTATTCTTTGGAGAGTTTCCCGCAAACACCAAATCGACTGGGACATTTGTCGGTGCTGTTGCAGAGGCAGTTATCGATGCAAATAACAGTAATTGAAGAATTACACATAGCCGCATTTGTTTTCCCACATTGAGGTATTTCTAAAACCTTCCATGGTACTCGCTGGTTATTCGGCCATTGTAATAATTATTTTCGTGAGAATATAGACGACCAAATCAAACACCATAGGTTTGGACGTTCAAATTAGGTCGAAGGGTTCGCGCCCCTACAGTAAAGACTATCGTACTAATTTCTTTAATCCAGGCAAAGCTTAACGCAGAATTATGCTTCCTAGGTCAATAAGAACTTCTCGCACCCGACATTCAAACTCTTTTCCTGAAAACTGACAGACCGATCGTCTCCAAGTTTTGCCTTGTTACGAGCTTATCTCTGTCTTAGATTCACCCACGTCTCTCTTCATAGATTTGACCATACTCGGATCTTTGTCCCGGGAGGCACATTCGAGGTACGCTTCGGCCGCTGCTATATAGGCGTTCACTTCGTTTTTAGCTTCGTTTATTCCGTCGGTAGCTTCGCTGACAGTATCAGGTAGAACGGGCGCTTCAGGTTTAGTGCAAGCATGAGTTAAACCAGAAAATAAAACCGTAGAAAATATCAAAGCGGAAAGCTTGGTCATTGGGCAACTCCTTTTGAGTGTCGATGCTTCCTTGGTCTTTGGTTACAAGCCATCGACTCAATTATGGTGGGAATTCGAAGCGATAATGGAATGGTGATTATAAAGCGAACACGCGGCTCATTACCAGCCAAAATAATCGCCTACTGCCGCTTTGCTATTGCTCAACTTAGTCGATCGGGACTCGGACTACGCCACAGCCGGAAATTCTGCTGTTAATAGATCAATTTTCTCGCATTATCCAAATAGCGATACGGATAAAGTTAGCCAATTTTTCAGCGCGAACTAATCACATCAAACAGTCTTTACTAAGTCCATTTCAAGCCGAATACTCAGGACATTCCGTCAGTCAGTGCGATCGCCATTGTGAAACAAATTCCGACGACGGATACCCGAATATCGAAAATTTTGAAACCATGATTAAAACTGAAGTAACGCCCGTAACTCTGTAGCGGGTTCTCGAGCGACAATAAGAGAATGATCATCCTGAAAATGTATTTTCAACCGCCCATCCTGCCACGGTTCTATTTCAAAATCGGCTGCCAGATTGATAATACTACTGCGATGAATCCGAAAAAACACCTCCGGATTGAGTCGCCTTACGAGTTGGTCCAGCGTTTCATTGGTCCAATGGCGATTACCCGTCCGGTCGACAACGTAAACCACGCGATTCTCGGAGGTAATATATGCAACATCTTCAACATTAACGAGTCGCACCCTTTTCAGAAACTTTACTGCCAGCCTTTTCGCATAGTCCGGATGGTCAAGCACGTCGAAAAGAGAAGACGGATCAACACGCAACTTCGCCGCTTTTCGCAGGGCGGTTTGCAGGCGTTCGTTTGAAACAGGCTTTAACAGATAGTCAATCGCGGCCACTTCAAATGCGCGAACGGCATATTCATCAAAGGCGGTCACAAAAATAATATGGGGTTTAGGGGTTTCCAACAAACGTACGACATCGAAGCCAGTCATACCCGGCATTTGTATATCCAGAAGTACCAGGTCAGGATTCAACTCATCGATCAATTGTAGGGCCTGCAAACCATCGGCAGCCTCCCCGACACACTCTACTGTGTCTACGAGCGAAAGTTGTCGAATCAGTTTTCTTCGAGCCGGCGTCTCGTCATCAACCACCAAAACTTTTTGCTTATTCATTCATAATACTCGCGCGCGAAGCCGACAACGGTATCGATAGTTTAGCCGTTACACCTTTCGGTTCATTCTGATAAATTGCTAGGCAAGCAACATCACCGTACAAACGCGACAGGCGCTCGCGGATGTTTTGCGTTGCCAATCCTAAGCCGTCATTCGTTCCTGACAGACCAGGCCCATCATCGCTTACCCGAATGATTAAATGGGTTTCGCTCTTCATCAGATTGATCGTTAAATTGACCGGCTCAAATTGTCCATCCACCGCGTGTTTAACGACGTTTTCAACCAGTGGTTGCACGGAGAAAGGCGGTACCAGCACGCCATAGCATTCTTTTTCCCCATCCATTTGATAATCTAAACGATCGCCATACCTGCTCTTTTCAATCGCTAAATAATTGTTGACAGTCGCCAACTCTTTCTCGAGTGGAATGGTATCTGTATCCGGAGAAGTTAATATACTACGCATTAACTCTGACAACTGCTCAATCACTCTTTCGGCCTGTGCGGGATCATCTCGTACATAACTATGTATCGAATTAAGCGTATTAAACAGGAAGTGCGGCTTTATTTGTGCCCTCAAGGCATTGAGTTCAGCGCGGGCAGCGAGCGCTGCAAGTTCTTTTGTTTCGATAGAATGCTTATAATTATTTTCCATTAGCAGGTGACTCTGCAAATACATGCCGGCGGTTTTTGCCCAACTTTTTGCTTGCGACAGCCACGGTATCCAACCGTGAATATGACCGAGTTTGAGTTCAAGAGGAACCTCTCCGGGCAAGCTAAGGAGCTCGCCGCCAGCAAAGTCAGGTGTTCGATTGATAGCCACCGAACAGCGAAAAGTTTGCGCTATAAACTGTTCCGTTGCAAGAATTGCATCGGCCTCGCTATTGCACTTCGCCAATTTCACCGGCAAGGAAGTGTGCAGCGTCGTCAGGATTGATTCAGCGGGAACCCATAACCGGTGGAAGGTCATACTCACCAAATAATAAACACCGAGCGTCAGTAATACGTACACCATTAATAGAAAATATTGATACTGAACAAAAGCAATATACAGCTGCGACGAAATCAATTGCGCTAATCCCAAAACCGCTGCCACTAACATGATAATTCTAACCATCTGGTTGAGAATCATATCCATAAACTGTAAACGGAACCGATACCAACTGAAAACCAACGAAAAAAGCAAGGTATTGCTAAGCGGTATCCAACTCCAATATTCAACGTCGCCCAAGAAATATATAGAGCCGTTAGTTATGACCATGACTGCGAATACGAGACGCAACGAATTACCGGCCTCTCTCCAATATTTTTTTTCAGGTCTAATACCCGACAACAACATCAGCAGCCACAACACCCCTATTGCCATCAATCCGTATAAAGCAAACACATTCCCGTATTGTCCACCCCACTGCTCCAGTGGCAAAACGTGAAAGACATTCCAGCCGGCGTACACCAGGCAGATAAACACAATACCGTAAAAAATTGCCCAGATATTGTTCGATACCTTCAATAGAAGCCGAGCCAGTTTTCCCGGCCCACTGGGTGATACTGTCAACTCGCCGAGAAATATAGGAATCAATAGTGCAGAAACTAAAGGGAGCAATAAGTAACTCGCAAAAACGAGTAGGAAATACAATGAATTAGTACTTTCTAAGGCTTCGCATAACAAAGCCGCTCCATACAGCGCGTGCAAAACAGTCCAAAGCACCATACAGGACCAAAAAATATAAATTGAATTATTTTGATGTCTTTGCGGAAAGAACCGATAGCTAAGCAAACCGTGGAGATAACTCGCACCGAAATGTAAAAGGACCGTAACAAATGCGATCATCGCAGGCTCTTCGTCCATTTCAGCCATTGTGTTAGTACAGGCAGCCGCATATTTCTGACTCGATATTCCACATCATCCAGCACGACAACGCAGACCGGCAGGAATAACAGTAGAAACACCGAGGCAGCCAGTAGCCCATATACCATTGTGCTTGCCATTGCATTGGCGATACCAGCAGATTGACTTAAACTCACAGGCAGAAGCCCTCCGACCGTTGTAATTGTTGTTAGCCAGATAGGACGAAAGCGCTGCTTTACCGTTTGTACAGCTGCCTCTCTAGCCAATACACCTTCACTTGTCGCTCGATTGTAAAAACTCACCCAAACCAGCGAATCATTAATAACAATACCCATTAAGCCTACAACACCAACAAACCCCATCAACGTTAACGGTTGGTTAGTCAGAGTCATACCCCATACGACCCCCATATAGGAAAGCGGTATAGCCAACAAAACAATAACAGGCTGAATTAAAGAGTGAAATAGCAAGGTCAAAATAAAGTAGGCTAAACCCAAACCTATTATTCCAGACTGTAACATCGACACTAAACTTTTCTGAGTTTCGCTAAATTCCCCCTGTTGTTCAAATGTAATACCCGGCGACAATATAGAGTCGTCTATTAGACGTTCAATCTCTCGATGTGTCTGGAACACTGAAAGAATCTCTTCGTCTACATCGGCTGAAATGGAAACGTATCTCAAGCCCTGCCAACGGCGTATGGAGTCGGCTGACGACTGTTCAACAAGCTCTCCGAGCTCTGCCTGCGGAATCACCCGTCCATTCGCTTGCGCCAATGTCTGAAACGGAGAAAAATGCGGGTCGGACATTAACAAAACGTCAACGACATCGTGACCGCGGTCAATCTTGCCCACTTTACTGCCGGTGATTGCAGTTCTGAGTAGATCGCCTACCTCGACCGCATTAAGATTATGAAATCCCAACCATGTCGAATCCAGTTTAAGTACCTGTTCTCGGACACCATCCTCCATCGGGTCTGAAACATGCCTGATGGACGGGATGGTATTCAGAGTCTGTTTAACTCTGGCGGCGGTCGATAGTAACGCTGCAGAATCTTCGCCGTACAGATAAATTTCCACGGGAACGCCCGTTGGTGGTGAATTCGTTTCCAAACTTCGCTGAATATGATTGAGACCTGGCAACGCAGCAAATAGCGGTTCCAATTCATCGGCAAGCGAAACCGCTAACCCCTCTTCGATGGCCTTTTCAGTCAATGGCAACTCAATCGTCGATACGTGGGGCTTGTGAATAACATTATAATTGTGGTTACTAAATCCGGCCAGAACAACTGTATCGGCAATATCTCCATCGAAATCTTTCAATTGGTTTACGGCGTGTTTCACTATTTGATCATTGGATCTCAGATCAATACTCTCATCAAATTCCAAGTGAAATTTGATCGATCGGGTCTCAGACTCGTCGAACAATTTAAAATCTAAACGTATGTAGGCAATAAAGGTAGTGAACAGTAGCAGGCCCAGAAATCCGCCCAGCGACCAATAGACACGAGCGAGTAAGAAAACTGCGCAGCGAGAAAAAAAGTCACTCCCTCGATCCATAAAAACCCGTAACTTTAATTGTAATAAAGTCTCCCGGTTAGCTTTAGTCGAATCACGACCCGACGCATACATGTGGATCGGCAGTATTACAAAACATTCAACCAAAGAAGCCACTAAAGCGAGTATGGCAACTTTAGGAATCAGACTGATATACATTCCCATGCCACCGCTCATTAACATTAGCGGTAAAAAAACAGCAATAGTCGTCCCGGTAGCAGCCACCACGGCGGGAGCAACTTCTCGTAATCCGTCAACTATCGCAGCCAGCGGTTCGAAACCTGAAGCTTTTTTCTGATCGATATTTTCCAAAACGACAATTGCGTCATCTACGACCATTCCGCTCACCAATACCAGTCCAAAAAGCGTCAGCGTATTGATACTCAAGCCAAGTAGATCCATGGCAATAAATGCGGCAAAAAAGGAAAAGGGAATGCCTATTGCCGCATAAAACGCGTTTCGTGAACCCAGGAACATCCACAAAATCACAAAAACCAACGCCATCCCAAAGAAAATTGAATCCGTTAGGTCTGAAAGACTTTTACTTACAATATGACTTCGATCATATAGAATTTTAATAGAATAGGGTTTCCCTTGCTCTTGATATTGTGCATTCAATTTTTGAATATATTTTCTAACGTCTATGGATAATTGGCCTATGTTACTGCCCTTTCTACGGTACAAATTGACGTACCACGCTTTTTCTTCCGCATGCGTCACCCGAATTTTTTCCGGCGCAAGGGTATCTACAACATCGGCAAAATAGGATATGGGCATTATTCCAGCGTCGGTCTTCAAGGCAAGTGCTTTTAAAGTAGTGACATCAGTGGGTTGCTGCTGAGTCCGAATGCGAGTATTTTCGAGAGATTTACGATAGACGCCGGAACCTCCATCGGCTAGAGACACTCGAATTTTGGAAGCTAAACTATCCACCCGTAGTCCGGAAGATTCTAAAATAGCGGGACGAGCTCTAATCTCAATCCTCTGTTCTCTGTCGCCAAGTACCTCTAGCGCATCAACGGCAGGCATGTTCACTAGTTGTTGCTCAATTGATTTCCAGGCAACGTGTCTTTGCAAATCGTCTCCACCTTTGAATAATAGTGTTAGAGGCGGAAAAAGTCGGCTAAACTGGCGGCTAACATAAGGCCCTTCGAGATCAGCCGGCAGGTCAGGCACCTGACTGATCAACTGCGCAATCTCTCGCCTTAGGCCATCCAAATCCAATTCATCTTCCTTAACAGTGATCGAAACCGAAACAACTCCCTCCTTAGCGATCATACTTACTTCGTCAACACCGGGAAGGCCGACAATCGCTTTATTAAGCAAACGACCAACGGTCAAATCCATTTCATCCGGTGACGCTCCTGGAAGAAACGCTTGAATACTTAAACCCTCACCTCCAAATTCCGGCAATTCCTCTCTCCCAAGTTCAGACAGCGATAAAAACCCGAGAACAAAGACCAGCACAAAACATATATTGACCGCACGATGCTGCTGAGTAAAAAACGCAATCACGAATCCAGCTCCAGAACGATCGTTTGCACGCGATCGCCATCTCTCACCTTTTTCATTCCAACGACAATGATATTATCGCCAATAGATAATTCCTTAAGCCGCCGCCTCTTAGCAATACCTTCGGTCACGATGTACACAAATTTTCCGCCTGTATCGGTCTGTATTCCCTGTTGTGGAAAGTTACTCAGATCCTGTTGAACCAGATTCAGAACCACCCGTTGACCGACGCGTAATTTTTGCGGGCAAGGGGTCATTTCGACATCGACAAAACCAGAGCTCTCATTGCTCACAGGTGAGACAGAGACAATCTCCAGGAAGTTGTTTCCGCACAACAAAGACAGATCTGCCCGACGAATTCCAGCCAGCTCTTCATTGGTAAGAGGAGCGACAATTCGCAGAGTGTCGGTATTGACGAGTTCACCAATGACATCACCTGGGCGTACATAAAGACCAACAACCGGGGTCGAATTAACAAGCGCTCCCGTAAATGGCGCTCGGATTTGGTATTTTTCCAATAAGGTTTTTTGTAAAGCTACAGCGCTGACCGACAGATCCTTTAACGCTTGTGCTTTATTAAGTTGAGTGACGGCATCATCAAACCGGGCCTCTGAGATAGCTTTGTGTTTACGATTACTAACCGCTCTTTCCCACATCTTGCGGGCATGCGCCAAATCCACTTCTTTACTGCGAAGCTCCCGCTCAGCAATCTCCAACAATACTTGCTGTTCATCAGAGTCGACTTCAACGAGAATCTGCCCAGCTCTAATAGGAGCACCCATTTCCAAACGGCGACTGCGGACAACTCCGGCGACCTCTGCCGAAATTTGTTGCCGTTGAGGCGTGACTACCTTAGCGAGAATGTTTCTTATTGGAAGGTTTTGCTGTCCGAGTTTGACGATAGCGACCTGCACGTCGGAATTCGCAAAACTGCTCATTAGGCACAAAAATACTGATACTAAACAGAAAGGAGTCTTTTTCACGTCAGTCCACCGATTAACTAAGTGAACGAAGTGTATAGAGAAATTGACTGTGAACAGATGGGAAAAGGTCGAATCGCAGTATTGCCGAACCAATCGCAGGTAATTACTGTAACGAATCTTCCGTCCTAAACTTTTCACCCTGCGGCAGCCCGGATTTATCTCCTTTTATGCTGTTCAATAGGACGTGGGGGGAACACAAATTGCGCTTGCAGCGGGAACGGCAACTAAGTTGTTCCTCCAAGCGAAGTACAAGAAATAGGTCCTTTTAAAAAAAAGCCTGAAAGAAAGGACCGGTAACCGATATCTCTAGGATTCTAATAATCAGGGATTATACACCGGGATAGCTTCATTCAGGACCAGCCAGTCAGCCTTGTCATCGGTATACACCTGTAAATTAACCGCTAACTCAATTTCCGAGCTTATATTGCCCCTCGCAACATAAATATGGTCGGGAAATTTTTCGTCGTTTACGCAACTGACAGTTGACCCACACTTTGAACAAAAAGATTTCGAAAATTTTTCTGTCGCTTGATAACGGCTCAGTATATCCGAGCCCTTAACAAGCGTGAATTGATTAGATTTCATCACCACCCAGCTACTATAATCAGCACCACTCAATTCTCGACACATATGACAATGGCAGTTGAGAACGATTTTCGGTGGAAGCTTCGCTTCCCATTCAACGCTACCGCAATGGCATCGACCGCTTATGCTTTTATTCATTTCACTCCACTTATGTTTCTATTTATGTCACTTTACTTTACTTATATAGGTACTGTTATGAGCACTATTATAGGTACTTTTATAGGCACTGTTATAGCCACTTTGCCATCACCTACGTACTTCCTGAACTCTTTGATCTGCCGCAATTTCAGTCAATTGCATCACGACCGCTTGTCGATCGGAAAAGTGAATTGTTTTAAAACCGACTTCTAACGCTGCTGCAATATTTTCTTTTGAATCATCAATAAATAATCCTGCTGAAGAAGATACCCCGACTAATTCCATAGCTCGTTCGAAAAAACGAAAATCTGGTTTAGCGTATCCAATCTCAGCGGAGTTTACCACAATATCGAACTTATCAACGATCCCGTTCGAGTTTAGGTCGCGGTGCAATCGGTCAGTTGCATTCGTAACCAAAACAAGCTTAGCCACGGGAAATAGTCGCCTATAATCATCAACCAGAGGCTTATCGATAGAAAAAGGCGCTTGTAGCCACGCTTCGACCAGCTCAGTCGCTTTCGAAATTCCGATATGATTGGCGACAACAGCCCGTACTTTTTCGACCCATTCACAATGAGTTTGTTGCCCTGTTATTGCTGGTATGAGAAGTTTTTGTGTGAAAGCAAGCTCAAAGAAAAATCCCTTTGGCAAACCGTAAGAGGCTTCCAACGTGTCAACGCATTGATTTTCCCAATGTCGTACAACCCCATCTAGATCGGTAAATAATGCTTGGATCATCGATTACCTCATTGAACGGCAAGGAGATTCTATTTTCGGGCCGTCCTTATTGCACGGCCGTCCCTATTATTTAAACGGCCATATTACTTTCACCGTCTTATTACTAGCACGATCTATGTTTCCGACAGGCCGCGCTTTTTTCATTGCCATTCGTTTTACGTTTACGTTTTGTTATAGACTTTCGGATTCCAAAGTTCCATAAAGATATCCGGGTTCGCCAACGGCTTAAACCCAAATTGTTCATACAAACTATGGGCATCTTTGGTTGCAAGCACCATACGGCGTAAACCCTGTAAGTCCGGATGAGCCAATATGGTTTCCATAAGCCACTTGCTTAAGCCTATCCCTCTGTGGTCATCAAGAATAAATACGTCGGCCAGATAAGCAAAGGTTGCTTTGTCTGTTACCATTCGAGCAAACCCTACTTGCTGGCCAGCATTGGTAAACACGCCAAAACACAGGGAATTTTCAGCTGCTCTTCGCATTATTTCGAATGGAATTTTTGTCCCCCAATATGAATTGGAAATAAATCCATGTATAACGGTTAAGTCCATCGCATCGAATTCGTTACTAATCCTATACCCTGTTACCAATTGGTGTCCTCCTATTTGAACAATCTTCTCATCCTGTCAGTCAGTTCAATGTATAATTTAGCATTATTTTCATCCTTATCAATGGCCCGGCACTCAATGCCGATCACCGAACGCTCGGCCTCATCTGGCTCAGATCACGCATTGTTAGTCTTTTAGTAGACACTGATTTCAGGACGGTGAAGACCATAAATAACATGATCAAGAATTCGACTTCCAACTTTTTCCTCATTTGTAATTATTCCCTCTGTCGTCATTCCTAAACGGTCGCAAACGGCTCTGCTTGCAACATTACCAACTGCTACCGATATTTGGACTTTATCCATTTTCAGATCGCTAAATGCGTAGCTGATAAGATGTTTACAGACTCGGGTTACGATTCCTTTACCCTGTACGTCTGCCGCAATCCAGTAGCCAATCTCTACCTTTTTCAATTCAAAATCAATGGTATTATAACCGGCAGTACCAATGATAATCCCCTTGTATTCGATCGCACACACTAGTGAACTTCGTTCCGCGTATTTGTGGAGCGAATCCTTAACAAAAGACTTAAAATCCTCTTCGGTTTTGCAATTGCGGGGCCACGCTAACCATTCCGACAAATAGTCGAAATTATCCTTGGCTAGCCGAACATATCGAGGAACAAAATTTTCATTAATCAGACACAAATTTATTTCTTCATCGACAACTGATGTAAACATACATTTCCCAGATATTGTTTTTCGGCCTAGTGTTATTTATTATTTACTTTTTCCGTCAACTGCTATTTCGTCTTCAGTTTTTCGTCTATTGGATTATGCCTTAGAGCAAAGCTCACTGGACATAATCAGCACGATTTCTTCGAACGTAAACCGAATTAACGGAATTAACGGAATTACTTAGTGCGCGCCTTCAAGAAGATGTTCTTCAACGCTGTCGTTGCGAGCTGTAGCGCGGTCATCTCCTGTAGTCCAGCTTAATGTAGGTAACAATGTACACTCTGCATCAGAAGATTGCCGCGCTAACGCTCGCAATGACTGAGCTTGTTAGTTTATGGATAGGCACTAACTAGCCAGCAATTGTTTTGGCGTAATTCGATAAAAACAAGTTATCGCGCCGTCAATAGTTTGCTCTTTTTCAAATGAAAATCCTAATCGTCGGCAAACCTCCACCGATTTAAGATTAGCTCCATCCATTGAAGCTGTTAGAAAATCGTAATTTAAAGATTCGAACGCGTATTTGATGACCTTTTTCGACGCTTCTGCTGCATAACCATAACCGCTAAAGGGCTTAAGTAAGGCATATAAAAGTTGAGGCTGCCTTTCATCAAAAAACTTCCACAGACCAACATAGCCGATATAAACTCCATTTTTTTTGGTGACAAGTTTCCAAAGCCCCCAAGCTTCTTCGCTAAAGGTACGCTCTACCTCGATAAGAATATCTCGAGACGTATCGATCGAGACTATTTCGTTGTCCCACAAATATTCTCTAACAAACTCGTCAATATTAGTACCGTGGAACAATTCGAGATCCCTTCGAGTCATTGGAATCAAATGTAATCGCTCTGTTATTTGGTCCATGAGCTCCACCGGTGCACAGACGATTTATCCGTGCCATTCAGTGCCTATTGCGATTTCACGCTTCAGCATTACGCCACAGGGTTTCTAATCATAAGATTACTTTATTTTTCGGAAAACGACCACGTCGCGCACAATCGATTCGCTCATTCTATGGGGTGCAGAAAAATCCAACGCCTGTAAACCAAAGTCTTCAAATACCCCGATGAGTTCCCTGCGCTTGGGTATATAACTATTGAAGGATAACACCATTACGCCGTCGGGCCTTAAACTCTCACTCCAGTCGCTTGCGCAGGCTTCCAGCACAGCTAACGGATTTCGTGTTTTGTTGCTTGTAAAATGCTGAACCCCATAGGGTAAATCACTGACCATTAAATCAAACTTTTGACCTTCCAATAAATTGCGAGCATCGGTGGAATCTCCTTCTATAACACGCATTGACGCATTATTAGCGGTGAATTCGACAAACTTTGCCTTTTTCTTTTTGCTTGTTTTTCCGCCGATAAGCCCTTCAGAAAATTGATGTTTTTGGCGATGTACCTTGCACCATTTTTTCACGTTTTGACGAATATCGCCAAGCGCTTTTACATCCTGTTCTATGCCTTTGGTTTTCATACCATAGCGCATACCCCATAGCAGCGTTGTCGCGCGTCCACACATCGGGTCTAATAGCTTTACATCGGCGATCGACTTGTAGCTGATGTTTTGCAATCCGACATTGATTAACATTTGCGTCAATAATTCGTTGGTTTTACCCTTGAACTTTGCGCCAAACACAAAATCTTCGTGTAAACCATAAGACACGTCGACCGGCATAGGAATAAGCTTATTTTCGTGACGTTCAAAAATACCGTAAACAAACGATAGCGACGCCAGCAGCGGCAATTGTGCATCGTCGATTTCAATGTCAAAAAAATCCATCGCAGCAACGGTCCGATGCTGGTCGACTTGCTGGCCAATCAGTCCGGCAAGCTCCGCTTTAGCAACGTCGATATAGTCGTTAAAATAGGCGTTTTTGGCGCGCGGCGAGATCAGCAAAGAAACGCTCTTCATAGTTTTTCCTTCGAATATCTTGTTCTGCTAATTATAGGTTTTAGAATCAAATAGCTTATGAAGTTAAATGGGTTCTAGAGTTAAATAGGTTCTAGAGTCAAACAGGTTTCATTCCGAGTTGGGCTAGCTTACAACAATGCACCTTGTATCAATGTGCTTTCGCTGCGAACCCATGGGCTGATCGTGTCACCGCCAATTCAGTCAAAGTCTACGACATTGAAATGCGGATTTTTCACCAATACTTCCATTTTGGCGACGGTATTCAAAACCACCAGGCATTCCCTATTTTCAACCATTATCTTTATACATTCTTGGCGAAATTTGTCCAGACCCGTATCGCGGGCAACGCCTTGTAACTCCGATCCTGACTTGCAGATCAGCTTGACCGGGTAGTTATACATACAGGCAATTTCAACGGTGTCGTGTTGATCGCAACTCATCATAAATTCAACCCTCCAGCTCTATTTCAAACTCTAGTTCAGTTCGGAATCCTGCCAAAACTTAGTACCTTTAACAGTAGCTTGCAGGGCTAAGCCACTTTCTGTAAAGGTATAAACTGTCACATCGCCATAATAGGCTTCTCCTGCGACTGAGGCACCTTTATCCCCCGCCTTAGCCGCAGCGTCTACATTACCACCGAAACTCCAGCCACTACTAATAAAGTGATTTATTGCATCTGTGTTATGGAAAACCATGACAATCCGGTAGTCCTTGACTCCAATACCCAGGCCTATACCCCCTTCCGCCATGTTCATAAATGTATGTTGCCCCGTGCCCCGATCTTTGACGACCCCATAACCCGTGCCTGCCGACATCACAATAAGATTGATATTGGCATTACTAAAAACGGCATAACCCGGGGCAGAACTTATTTGCGCGCGAACGTCAGGTTTTTCCTTATAGAGTTGCGTCAACACCTCGTCTCTCATTTCGAGAATGTCATGTTGTTTTTCTACTCTACTACCGCTACCCGACGACGCGCAGCCCATCAAAATGCAACTAAAGACAAACGCGACGGCAACTCTAATCGATAACATGGTGTACCCCTTAATTTCTTGAGCTGAGCTTGTTGAAGGTACCTTATTGAAGCCAATGCAGCTACCTTCTATTTTAACTTCATTGAACAGACATAATCGGTAATAAAGTCACTTAGGTATTATGGCGCTATTGTAGAACAACTTGGCCAGGCAATCGTCTGTAATTTATTTAGTACCGATTCTGTTGTTGAATCTGCGATAGCACTTTACTCGTGTTTCACATTGAGGCGATCTGATTCGGGAAGCCAGTATTAAACATAGTTTTTGAGCAGCCAACATGCTCAAAAAACGCCCAAAAATATTGGCAATGACACAATTAGCGATGTATTATCCGCCTCCGTAATAATGAGGGAAAACAGCCTTCTTTCAGCCCAAACATCTCACGTTGAAGATTTCGGTTCCCAGCCGATAAACACGGTACAAAAGCATGAAAAACAATCATCAAACCAACCTCTTAATCTCAGCCCGTAATCACATGCCGCTTGGCGTAGCCGACAGCTATCGCTACTGGGGTGAAGAGAACAGCGTGTTTGTCAAAAGTATGAAGGGCTGCACCATCACCGACTCAGAGGACCGGCTTTATGTTGATTTCCGACTAGCCTATGGCCCAATTATTCTAGGCTATCGAGACAATCGCGTCGATCAAGAAGTCATTCGCACCATCACTGAAACCGGCACTATTTCAGGTTTCTCCACCGAGCTCGATTCAGAAGTTGTCACACTCGTTAAACAGATGTGCCCAAATATTGAGAAGATGCGTTTTTCTAATTCAGGCACCGAAGCCGTTATCGGCGCTGTTCGCACGGCTCGTGGTTTCACCGGGCGCGACAAAATCGTTGTGGTTGAAGGCGGGTTCCACGGCCTTTACGACGAAATGATGTGGAAGTCTGACGTAGACAATTGGGACAGTGAGAAAGACGCCGCTCCGGAGATCAAGTCATTTGGCAGCGGTATACCCGCTTCCACTCGAGAGCACCTCGAAACCGTGCCCCTAAACGACTTTGCTAGCATTGATGAAGTATTTTCCCGCGTCGGTCGTGACGTCGCAGCCGTTGTCATCGAGCCAATACTGGGCAACTGTGGCAGTATTGCCTCCAGCCAGGAGTATCTGCAGAAGCTGCGTGATATCTGTGATATAAACGGTGCCTTATTAATTATGGATGAGGTTAAAACGGGTTTTCGGGTCGCGAAAGGCGGTGCACAGGAGTTATACGGTATTAGGGCTGACCTGACCACCTACGCAAAAGCTATCGGAAATGGTTATCCTGTTGCTGCCTTCGGCGGTCGCGCGGATGTGATGGATGTCATTAATTTTAGTGAATCCGGTGTCATCCACGGCGGTACATACACAGCAAATATGATCGCTCTGAGCGCTGCTAAAGCGACTTTAACGATTTTGAACGAAACCAATGCTTACACGACAATTAATAAGGCCGGTGCCGATATACAAAATGCGCTCTCTCGCGTATTTGACAAACACGGGATCGAACACAAATTTGCAGGCCCGGACTCAATGTTCGGTGTGCATTTTGGCAGCGCGGTTCCGCAGAACTATCGCGATTGGAAAAAAACCAACAGCGATTTATATACAGAGTTCGCCCACAGACTCATTGCCAACGGTGTAATGCTTGAACCGGACTCGCGTGAGCCCTGGTTTATTTGCGAAGCTCACAAATCTATCGATATGGAATGGCTCGAATCCATGGCCGACAAGTCCATGGCCGAAACACTAAGTGCAAGAACACGTTAAAAAGCTGCAGTACAAAACAAACGGGCCACCCGCTGCTACAACACCTCTCAACTCGGGCGCAAACAGTCGTTGGCGTCCGAGTGGCAGCGTTGAGAGAATCTAAAAATAATAGACATGCCCTTGTTAGTATTTTCATAGACATCATTTCACCAGTTTCAGGTGATGTGTAATTTTGTCAATTTCTTCTTTTTTAGCCGGCCCAATCCCTACACAGGTAATTGTTCCGGATTCTACCACCGTTTTCCCGGCATCTTTGATGACCTGTACGGGCAACCCATCAGTCATTGCTCGTTGATAATAATCGACCAGTTCTTCTTCGCTGCCCGCAGACAATACTATTTTGGGCATTCCTACTGTTAGCCATTCTTGCTGACTTTGAGAACTGGCCGAAAGGAAGCTAGCCAGTGAAGCGTGAGCAACCTGCGCAGCGAGTTTACCCCGAGGTAGCTTAAGCGCATCGTTCACGATAATAACTTGCTTCATACTGGCTCCAATCGCTTGCCAAAAAACATTTCAGGTCCCAACTAAATCATTTCGCAACCATGCAATACTCGAAAATACAGCCCTGCTTTACGGTGTCTAATAGCATCTTGATACTCCGCCGAGGAAAACATCGTCAAATAGGCGGCGCGCGATGGGTAACGGACAATAATCAGCTCATCGTAATCTTGTGTTTCATCGCCGACAAAATACTGGTTACATTGCCCTCGATATACCAAGCTGCCGCCTAGGCCAATGATTTTTGGCAACACTACCTTGGCGTACTCATTATAGGCTTCTCTTCCAGTTCTTCCGCAGGCATTATCCGCTGTCGATTCATACAGAGCCTTGTCTCGATACTTCAGCAAATTCACCATATCAAATGGAGTATTCTGGTCTAACAATCGCATTTCTTTCATTTGCAGTTCAGAGGGTTCTGTAGAAATCATTCTCTTCTCTTTTCCCGTTTTATCTTATCTAATCGGCCCATTCTTGGGATTTTCCGTAAGCGAGAAAACCGCCCTTGGCAAACCGCTTTAGGGTCATCCCGCTACCGGCGCAGGCTGGTGGAACTCGATCACATTGTCATCGGGGTCACGAATAAATATGAACGAAGCACCTTCTGGCGTAACAATAGGCCCTTCAGTGATTATGAAATTTTGTGACTCAAGAAAACTCTGGGCGGCTGTAAGATCGCCTACCTCTAGAGCGACATGGGTAAAACCGGTATGCTTGTCAGGAACATCCATCAACACGTTTTTGGTAATCGTATCTGAAGCATTAAGAATGAAATTAATATTCACTCCCGATGGATGTTCCATAACAGCAACAGGCTCTGGACCAATCGGCCCCACAATAAATTCAAAGCCGAGTTTCGCATAAAACTCTCGGGACAGGTCAAGACTTGTCACCCTCAGCCCAACATGGTTAATCCTAGTAATTTCTTTCATATGAACAGTCTCTAATCTATTGTGAAAGTACACTTTGAAACATGGCTTGGCGAAGATGATTACATGGAGCTGATTCAGGAGAAATTCATATTTTCAGTGACTCCCGCAACCTCCAATGTCCTACGGCAAGACAGAATATACGATCCTGAGACCAAGCTTACTTCTCCACAGGCGCCAATATTTCGGCCAACATTTTTGCTAAATCCTCCCAATGAAGATGCCGATCGCTCTTTCCTTCGAGGCTTGATCTCTATTCGATCGACCGTAGCAAACGGACTCTGTTATTTTCTACTTGTCTTGTAAAGCAATATTACAAGGCAATCTTGTAAACCTTTGTAACCGCTAAAAGGACAGAGCACGTTTCACCGCCGCTGCTGCATGTATTTCGGTCGTGTCATATAACGGAACAGGCGTGTGACTCTGCTGAACCAATAGAGCAATTTCCGTGCAACCCAAAATGACCGCCTGTACACCCTTATTACGTAGTTCACCAATAATTTCGAGGTAAGCTTCCCTGGAGGAATCCACTATTTCACCCTGGCATAATTCTGAATAAATAACGTGATGAACAATTTTACGCTGCTCTTCGTTTGGCGTAACAACCTCTATGTTATATTTGTCTGACAATCGGGCTTTAAAGAAATCCTGCTCCATCGTAAATTGAGTACCTAACAAGCCAACTCGATCAATCTTATCTTCCTTCAATTTTTCAGCCGTGGCATCGGCAATATGAAGAATCGGTATTGTGAGTCGAGCGCCGATTTCGTCCGCTACTTTATGCATAGTGTTGGTACAAATTAGTAAAAAATCAGCACCACCTGTTTCCACAGCCACCGCCGCGTCAGATAGTATCCTAGCCGTTGCGCTCCAATCTCCCTGATGTTGAAGCTTCTCAATTTCGTCGAAGTCCACGCTAACCATACAAATTTTTGCAGAATGAAGCCCTCCCAGCGACTTTTTCACACCGATGTTTAATGCTTTGTAATAGCTAAGAGTCGACTCCCAACTCATTCCACCGAGCATACCAATTGTTTTCATCGTGGTTCTTTCCTCTCAAGACCAAAGCCAGGATTGTGACTCTACTATTGAATTCCGTCGCAATCATTATGAGGATTGACTCGATCCTCATCTGAAACAAGCGTCTCGCAGAACGACATATTAGTTGAAATCAAGGTTCACCATTTCATAATGTTCTACCGTCGGAAACGGATCGTAAAAATGATGCAACAATGATTTCCACTCTTTATATTGCTTCGATTCCCGGAAACCAACCGTATGGTTCTCGAGTGTCTCCCAGTTCACGAGTAGAATGTACCGACCTGGCTTCTCAATACACTTCTGGAGCTGGTGGGTTAGGTAACCAGGCATACCCTTGATAATTGTCTGCGCTTCGCGAAAGGCTATTTCAAAAGCCTTTTCCCGATTTTCTTTTACATCGAGGATTGCCACTTCCAATACCATTTAAACCTCCATCGATTTCTATCACACATTATAGTTATAGATAAAACACAGCCGAAACCCATTTCAACTTTATCGGCTAACCAGCACAAATTCACAGAGCGACATTCCTGTAAGAATGTTAAGTAGCCCTCAGACAAATAGAGATTTTGCAAGCGGTTTTCTCTGACCGCACGCTACGAAAAAAGCCCATTCAAACGAGCATATTGCAACAACATGATAGTCTTTCCGTCTTTAATTTCACCCGATTTCATCATCGCGCAGGCATCGTCAAACTTCAATTCGAGCACTTCTATATTTTCCTGTTCCTGTGCCAGACCGCCGCCCTCCGATACCTTCATATGTTCCCGGTATTCAGCGACAAAAAAATGGACGATTTCAGTCACTGCTCCGGGCGACATGTAAGCTTCAAAAATTTTCTCCACTTTGTCTACCTTATAACCCGTTTCTTCCTCTGCTTCTTTTCTTATACAATCTTCCGGATTACTTCCATCGAGCAAACCGGCGCAAGACTCGATTAAAAGCCCACCCTTATTGCCGTTGACATAAGTCGGCAATCGAAATTGGCGAGTGAGTACTATCGTACCTTTGTCAGAGTTGTATAGAAAAACCGTAGCACCGTCTCCTCTATCATAAGCCTCCCTTTCTTGTCGTTCCCATTCATCCTGCGAATTCAGGTAATCAAAAGAATACTTATGTAACGTATACCAATTATCAGACAATAGTGTCTTTTCTACATTCTTTATTTTCTCGGACATGGTTTCGACTTAACCTCACTGCTCCAGGCTCACGCCAGGAAGATGACCATCAAATAACATTTCGGCGTCTCGCCGTTGGCACAGTCACTAGGGTTTTCAGCAAGTTCTTCTTTCCATCCGTCAATGGAAAATGGGCCGCGTTGACTCTGAACAGAACTTACCCTAAATCAGGCACAAATAAAGATTGATACATTGAATTGGCTGCCTAATTATTGACCAATGATTTTTCCATTAAAAAATTTTTGAGCTTTTGATCGCGAACTTTAACCTCTTGACCACGAACGACCTCAAACCCAAAATATTCAAAGAATGGCTTCGCAGAAATACTAACATTTGCGTAACATCTTGAGACGGATCGTTTTCTTCCGTCTTCGATTAGTGTTCGCATCAATGTGCCACCGATACCTGTACCCTGATATCGCCAATGACAAAAGAAATGGTCGATATAGCCGTCCTTTTGAATATCGGCGTAACCGACTATTTTCTCATTCAACATCGCTACGTAGGGATTTATCGATCTAACGCGTTCCGTCCAACCATCTTCGTCAAATACCTCAGGCGCCCAGGCATCAATCTGATTTTGTGTATAATCCATGATATTTACGTGGTGAATAGTTTGGAAAAAAATGTCGTGTAACACCCATTCATCACCCGGTTTGAATCGTCTTACTGTAACCACTGTCACCTCATCAACGTAATTTAAACTAGATTCAACGTTCCTGTTTTTTTCGCCCGAGATGTATTAAGTCAATTATATCCACACATCGTTCTGGGCGGTTAGTCCGCTATTTACGTCGCCAGTGTTGATCACACCTTTTGGCTCGATGATCAGTATCTTGCATTCTTGCTCTGCCGATGGTTTGTGTTCGATCCCTTTTGGAATAACAAACATTTCTCCCGATTCGAGTGTAACGGATCCGTCTCGAAACTCGATGATTAAAACTCCCTCAATCACGATGAAAGCTTCGTCAGTGTCTGGATGATCGTGCCATACAAATTCACTCTCTACTTTTACCAGCTTGAATTGATAGTCGTTCATCTCCGCAATGACCCTGGGAGACCATTGCTCGCTAAACTTCTCAAATTTGTCTTTAAAATTTATCGCTTCAATTTTCATTAAAATCCTGTGATTACCTTTAGTTGTGAATAGCGAGTTAAGGACTACTTCCCTTTGATTGTGTCTATTGTCCGGGATCTAACTGGTAGTGTGAAAAGTCTTGCCCCGCGAATAAAGCCAGGAACCCGTCGTTAGCACAAAGTATATGCCTCCAATGAAGAATAGTTGTTGGATTTGAAAGCTGAATTCGTAATACAAAATCAGCAAGGTTCCAGACAGTAACCCAGCAATCGCAAAAACTGTCAGAATAGTAGAGGAATTTGTACGAGCTCGGATAGTAAAATTGGCGTAGGCCATTAACAGGGAAACCAATAGAAAGGTGACGCTACCAAACTCAAGAATAACCTGCAGACTGCCCACTAACACTAAAGAAAAAGCCAGAAGCGACATGCAGACAATCGAAAAAACAGGAATACGGTTAAACCGTTTTGCAAGAATAGCGGGGAAAAACCCATCTTTCGCAATAACCGCCATTTGCCGCGATGCGCCAAACAATGTGCCACTAATTGCACTGCTCGTTGCCAGTAAGGCCCCGGCAATAACAAGATCAGTACCCCAATGTCCCAAAATGTTATCTGCTCCTGCAGCCAAAGCATATTCTTTGTTTTCAGTAATTTCCGCAAAAGGAATCGTCAGGATTGCACCTAAGGAAATCGCAACATAGATCGCTGTTACCAGGAGAATCGCTAAGTAAATTGCCATGGGTATATTTTTTTCGGGAGATTCCATTTCATCGACCGCATTAATTACCAGCTGAAAACCTTCATAGGCAACAAACGTAAGAGAGGCAACAACCAAAACGGACAAAAAATTAAAGGACTTTTCGTTCTCCAGTAAAACCGGCAGTGTCGTTTGACTGTTGTTCATGAGAACAAAAGAAATCACAAGGAGAATAATCAGCTTGGTATAAACCATGATATCTTCAATTTTCCCCATACCTTTGACGCTCCACACATTAACAAGCGTAAAAAGCAAAATTACTGCCCCGGCCACCGATTTTCTAGCCCACTCGTTATCCGCAAAAGAAAAACTACTAATCGCATAAGAGGCAAAGGTATAGGCGTACAGCGCGATCGTACTGATATAACCAAATATCACCCACCATCCAACCAGAGATGCCGCAAAGGGCGACTCGGGAAACGTTCTCTTATAAAACGAATAACTCGCACCTTCATCTTTGTAATAGACACCTAACTTAATGTAGGAGTAAGCCGCCAGGGAAGCGATCAGCCCACCTAATATGAGGGCGACCGGTGTAAATACACCGATCATCGAAACAGAAATGCCCAATATCGTAAAGATACCGCCGCCGACCATACCCCCGAGTGCAATGGCAATTAATTCGACAAGCCCTAAGCTTTTGTCCCTCGGTCTGTGAACAGAATGTGTCGGATCGGTCATGGGCACCTAGTTGAGCTAACAGCAGTCCGATCAATGATTAATCAAAAATCGAGGGATAATCGTCGAATGCATTACAGTTTGATATGAATACTTATCCGACAACCTTTATTTTTGTGCGGTAAGCAGGAAAACAGAATAATCGCCCTGCGATTTGTGTACCGTACTTGCAGTGGTTATGGACACTTGTTTAAAACCGGCTCTCTCGGCTATTTTTTTCATTTCCGCACGGTCAAAACCAAAATGAAAAACACCGGTATCTTCTGTATGAAAACTACCATCCTCGACATCTAAATCAGCAATAGCGATAAAGCCACCTTCATTGAGCATCGAGTAAAACTTGCCGAATATCGACTCGATGTCCTCGATATGATGGATCGTCATGGAAGAAATAATTCCGTCAAATTTCCGACCCAAGATGGATTGCGATAAATCCAGTTCAATGATTTCGAGTTCACAGGATAAATCAGATCGTTTCCTTTCGAGCTGTTCGTTCATCGATCTCGAAATATCCACAGCCGACATCGTATGAACTGACGGCGCTATTTTCTCGAGCAATAAACCAGTGCCCGATCCAAAATCCATTATTCTCATCGAGGCATTAAATTCAATCGAATTAAGTACCGAGCGGGCAATATTCTCAACGTTCGCAACTCGATGATTCTCTTGTTCGTAGCTGCCTGCTTTGTGTTTGAAAAAATCATGGCTCATAGTAACTTTACCTTATTCAGCTCTTTTATATCGTTGATTCTCGCAGCATATCGCCCGTATTAGTGTTAACAATGGTAACTCCATTGGTTGCATAATTCGCCTCTAGCCCGACAGAGGTCGCTGTCAGTGGAACAGCAATCGACATAAAATTTGAGACATCCGTTAGACCATTGAATAACAGGAAATAGTTAAAGCAAGATCTCAATAACGACAACCTTCTAACGATAAGTGCAATGGAAATCCACAGACCGTGACCAATACAGAGAAGTTACAGCCAATAGATATAAGGGACCTTAGGTACCAGTTTTACTATACCTGCGCAACGAGATTTTGAACAATAATGCAGTGATCACGGTAAAAATACAAGGTAACCAAACCACGTTAACTTCCGACCAAAGAACGATCAAGCCTCGCTCTGACAGAAACCTTTTTACCCCAATTGGGGACACTTCTATCGGAGTCAATGGAAAGAACAAGCGCTCGTTGCTAAAGGGCCAATAAAAAGCAACACCATAACCGCCATTAGTCAGAGCATCCAGTAAACCGTGGGATAGGACAGACAAAAACAGGACCGAAAACACGATGATTTTTCTGCCCCTAAAATAACCATGAAACAGCAATCCAATCAAGGCGATGATCAGAGCAAAGGGTATCGAGTGGGTAAAACCCCGATGCCCAAATTGAGAGTCATAAGGTATTCCGAGAGTAAACGCCAATACATCAATATCCGGAAGAACTGACCCGAGCATCGCCCAGATCATGAGCTGACCCGACACGCGCTCGCGCCCAGCCAGCAAAGTTAATGTCAGCGGAATTGCGACGTGGGTAATTATCGAAGCCATAGCAGCCTGCCATCACTCATTATGAGAAGCACGAAACTTCACCATTAAGATAGAGTATAAGCGCCACCGGCGCCCGGCTCAAAGTTGTTTATTCCAAACAATTGAACATTCAGATATCGGGAGAAAGAAAATGCTTAGGGATTTAACCGATGAAACACCTAAGCCACGCGGAGTGGTTTCCAAAAAACACCGTACGTAATACCAGATCACCTACCCATGATTTTATTATCAACTGTTCATGACTATATCAGCAGCATCTATTTCCTGACAGCTAACTAAATGCATTATTAAGAGACAACCCCCTATGATTCTGATGGTGGCTGCGGTACCACCGGGGAAAAACCAGAATCAACTGCCAATGGGTCGTTACAGGGTATTTCCTCTTGCGTAATTACATACGCTTGTACCGCCCCCCAAACCGAAAAAAGAAGAAAGAAACCGATAAAGCAAAACAGTGCAATGGGTTTAACTTTTGCTTTAAATCCAAATTGATATTTTGTTCTTTGAAAAACTTTTTCTCCCGGCAAAGGATTCTGACCAAGCCTAAGGACTTCGAGAGAACGCCGGCCTTCCAAGGCTGCAATGAGGACTGCGCTAGATAGCGGTATTCCGACGAACATCCCATACATCAGCAAATGAAACCCGGTGATATTCCCGTAGCGATAACAATGTGCCTGATTCGAAAATTCCTCCAAACGATCAAAAAACCAAAATTCAGTAGCAATGAGCAATGGCACGAACCATAACATGTGTTTTACGAGAAAAATAATTCGTTCTCGTCTTGTATATTCCGGTGCATAGTCACTCATGAATCTGACACTATAATCCGTTTGGTTAGGGGTTAAGGCAGGGCGGCCAAAAAGCGGAAACTGGGCTCTCAATACCTGAAACTGTGACGCATCAAAAAAAGTCTACCAATCCTCGGGAAACGTTTCGTATTGCGTCTCGTCACCGGCAATGTCATACCAAGGTGCTTTCGATTCAACCATGATGTGAAGTGATGGCCTTACCCCGGGATCTTGATCCAACAGTCCAACCGGAATTCCAACTTCCTTATCTTCTTCATTTGTGCCTGGCAAAGGACTTCCACAAATACGACAGAAACGCCGAACATTCCAGTCATCCGGTGTAAAAGATTCAATCAAATCTTCTCCCGCTGTGTATTCGAAATGATCTAAATTAGCGTGAGCAATCGTAGCAAATGCGCTACCTGTTCGTTGTCGGCACCGAGAACAATGACAACAATTAATCACCTCTATAGGACCTGTTAACTTAAACCGAATCGCTCCGCATAGGCACGCACCTGTTAACATCCCCTGAATTTTCTCCGTGTAAGATTTACCTTGTTTAACCAGATGGACAATCTTTCCAAATATAGTACTGGCAATTCTTAAGCAAGTACATATTCACTAATATGCCGATTGAAGGACACGAGATCAAAGGAACCGGAGATCTCAAATTTCGCTTTACCCAGTTCGCTAAGATAAATCTCTATCTCGCAATCCAAGTCTAGCGTACCGGAGGATTCAACAGAAAATGCCTGGATCTTGCTGTAGGGTAGAGAAGTATAATCTACTTTTGAGCCAGTAATGCCCTGTACGTTTGCCGAAATAATTCTCTTATTCGTAAAGACGAGTTGGTCACGGATGGTTTTAAAGGCGGCAAATATTTCTTCACCATCAATCAAAAACTGATGAAATTCCTCCCTGACCTTTGACGTATCTATTGGCTTAAGCTTAAACACGGGAGAATTTTTAAAATCTATCATAATGACACCTTGTTTTAATCATTACATCTATCGCAGATGAATCCATAAATAGCTGGAGAGACGAAGAAAATCGAAATTCACTCAAATACTTGTTGCTTATAACAATACTACACCCATTGCTAACTAACTTCTCTAAAAACCTAACGACCCTTCGCCAATAATCTGCACTCGATAACTAAGGGCAGCCGACTCTCTCACCGAAAAATAATCTTAGGCTCTTGCAATTAAGGGTATATACCCGTATAAAAGAGGTATATACCCTTAATTATCAAGCTAACTAAACATGACTGATCTGCGATGCCTGTGTATTGAAGTACGTAGCGCGGCACAAACATTAACTCGGTTGTACGATCAAGCATTGATTCCTGCGGGCATTACCGTTACGCAGCTTTCTCAGCTAAATGCAATTTATCAACTCAGTGAGCCGACCGTGAGTCAATTGTCGAAAGCAATAGGCCTTGACCGGAGTACGCTCGGCCGTAATATTCGCTTGTTAGAGTCGATGCAGTTGTTAACGTCCCAAATCGGGCAAGACGCGCGCACGAGAACTCTACGATTAACGAAAAAGGGAATGGCGGCTCTAAAGGGTGCGGCTCCCCTGTGGGCGAGCGTGCAGTCTCGGTTAACACAAAAACTCGGCACAGAAAAACGCGAACTATTACTGGAATTGATGGCCGATTTGGCCGCAACGGATTTACGGGAGATCAATCCATGAGCACAACCAAGTATTCCGTATGTACAATATGTGACATTGGCTGTCAGCTCCGAACCGAAGCGGAAGACGGCAAAGTAAAGCGTATGATTGCTCATGATAACCCGATGCTGGCAAATAATATTTGCTACAAGGGAACCGCAGCGCCTCACATCCACAATCACAAAGACCGGCTGACTGTGCCCCTTAAACGAGTGGGCGAACGCGGTGAAGACAAATGGCAGGAGATTAGCTACGAACAGGCAATGGACGAAATTGCCGAAAAGTTGCAGGGGATCGTTACTCAATACGGTCCAGAGACTTTGGCGGTGTCAACATCGGGCTGGAATACCCAGACGACTCACAGCATGGACCGTCGCTTTATGAATCTGCTGGGATCACCCAACTGGATCAGTGGAGTGGCCTTATGCGCGGGAAATACGGCGGCTGTAAATCGGCTGACTTACGGTTGGTTCCCCCAACCCGATTTTGGCAACACTAAGTGTATTGTGTTATTTGGCCACAATCCCCGTAAACACTCCTGGACCCCCATATTTAACGCTATCAATAGTGCGAGAAAAAATGGGGCGAAAGTTATTGTGTTAGACCCCAGAATTTCTGACCAGGCGGAAACTGCTGACATCCACTTACGTTTGCGTGCGGGAACAGATGCGGCCATGTGCCTGGGTTGGCTGAAGGTCATATTCGATGAAGGCTTATACGATCGAGACTTCGTTGAGCAATGGTGTACAGGATTTGATGAATTGCGCGCCCGGGTCGACGAATATCCATTGGAACGGGTGGAATCGATTACCGGCGTGGACCGAAATTTAATCATTGAGGCTGCACGTGCCTATGCCAATGCTGACGGAGCCGTGATCCCGTGGACACCTATTACGGATCAACAGATTTCATCGACATCCGCGATTCGGCTGCATTCGATTCTTCGCGCTGTTACAGGCAATCTGGATGTGGTGGGTGGTGAGTCGCTGGGAGGCTTTAGCGACGCGTATATTCCGGAATCTGAACTGGGTTTACATGAGAGACTGAGCGACACGCAGAAGGCCAAACAATTGGGGTTTGATGACCATCCCGCGTTCACGTACCGAGTCGCGGAAATGCTCAAAGAATCTACTGAAAAAGTCTGGGGTTTCCCCTATGCCGATATTGTCATGGGTTGCCAGATGGCTAATCCAACCAACGTTTTCCGGGCTATGGCACACTCAGCCCCCTATCCGATTAAAGCTTTTTTCGCTCTCGGCAATAATGCACTAATGAGCTATCCCAACCAACATCAAATTCACGAGGGTTTATTAAACCAGGAACTGATCGTCGCCCATGAAATATTCATGACCCCAACCGCTATGCTGGCCGACTATATATTGCCCGGAGACGTCTTTTCCGAACGAAATCACATTGCAGATACTTGGAGTTGGAGCACTCGCTTAAGCTTGTCACAAAAAATAGTCGAACCGCCGGCGCAGGCGTCCAGCACATTTCAATTCTGGCGCGACCTCGCACACCGAATGGGCTTTACTGAAGAATTCCCCTGGGAATCACTCGAAGATATGCTCGACTACCGCTTGTCGAGATCCGGCCGGACATTTGCAGAGTTTGAAGCCAGCACCTTTATGGAAATGCAGGCGCCGCAATTTCGCAAATATCGTCAGCGTGGATTTGCCACCCCTTCCGGTAAAGTAGAGTTAGCCTCCAGCGTATTAGCAGACCTCGGTTTTGATCCACTCCCCTATTATCGGGAAGGACCAGCGTTAACAGAGGATTATCCCTACGCGGTATTTACCGGAGTTCGAGAAGATCCGTTTTTCCAAACAGGCCAACGAAACATTGAGGTCTTACGGGCGCGATGCCCTAGCCCGAAACTCTTTTTACACCCAGACGATGCAAACCAAGAGCAACTCAGTGACGGCGACTGGGTGCGACTTGAAACGAAAAGCGGAGCCGTCACCGCAAAAATCTCTGTTCAGGATTCCATGAAACAAGGGCATATTCGGGTGCCTCACGGCTGGTGGTATCCGGAATTACGCGGCACAGAAAAACTAGCCGGGGCATTCATTTCCAGCGACGCGGTATTATGTTCCGACGACGATGAGTTTTTGGATAAAGAACAAGGCATTCCTCACTTCAAAGGATTCCCGGGACGCATCGTAAAAACAACAGCACCCGCAAATTTTTCCGATCAGGTATTAAATGGATGACCAAACGAACAGAATTGCAGCAACGTATTGCAGAGACCAAAGCGACTCTGATGACTCACGTGGCGAACAGGGTTTTTTCTTCTCGACAGTCGGGACTGGACGGTCTCGCCAAGCGGGTTGTACTAGGCAAGAAGACAATCATCACACCCGACCCGGATTTAAGTCATTCAGAGTTGTCCGAAACGTAGGAATCAAACGGGAGTTTAATGCCAGACACACCGCAATTTAAAACGCCGAAGGATAGCGGTAGCTGTCATTGAACGATTACTGCAACAACTTCTTCATGGTATGCCGTTGATGTTCACGGGCATACGCATTTAAACTTCTCAATATGTCGCAACCACATTTTTCATAAAACCATAAGGTCTGAAAACTAAAGGTATAAAACCCTGACCGGGTGCAGCCACTACGTACAGCTTCGTTTTCAACTGCCGTCACTAATACAGTCCCGCAGCATTGACTAACTTCCCTTGTGTTTTATTCAGTTAGTATTAAAATCACGGACCTTTTTGATCGCGAAGACTGACCCAAGCGATACGATAATTCCAATAAGAAAATACAAGCTCAGTAAAACCGACGAGATTTCTAAGCGCTTTTCAAGATTGTCCCCAACCCTACACGCCATCGAAAACCGCTCTATTGCCCCGCCCATATCGAGGCACGAATCGATCATAAAGAAACGATGAACTACAAAAATTGCAAGTAAACTCAAGCCAATGCTAAGCACGATATCTATTGGTTTTATACTCATTTTCCATCCGTAAGACCATTCGTCCCATCAACAGACTGTAATAGCTAGCGCTTTGCTGCCACTTCTTCAATGTTAGCTATTCTTTTCTTAAACCTTAGGCAACTACCGCTATTCGATCTTAACCCCGCCATAAAACGCCGGGTGAAACGAAAATACGCCTATGGGGCGCTCACCTTTAAATTGTTTAAGCATGAAGTACTTCTCCAGCTCATTGTCCGGAACATTCTGCGGCGAAAAATCAAAGCCGAAGCGCGAATAATATGCCGGATTACCCGTTAAAATACACCCCAAGGCACCCAGCGTTTGAAGCTGCAGAAGACCTTCTTCAATAAGTTGCGCGCCTATACCCTCGCCTTGCCTTGCCGGTAAAACTGAAACCGGTCCCAGTGCATACCACGGATGAGAACCGCTGCTTATGGTAGCGGGAGAAAAAGTTATTTGACCAATCACCTCTCCATTGTCAACAGCGACTAGAGAAAACGTCAAAGAATCAATCGAGCGAAGTATATCTATAAGGTCCTGTTCGTCACCAGCAGCATAGGCTTTGTTCCGAAAAGCCGACTCGGTAACCGCGTGAATGGCGGCCCAATCCTCATGACATTCAGAACGAATAATAATCATAAAATCTCAAACTCTTAGCTCTGCAAAGAAATAATGACATTCATTTGTAGAACAGTAGTCAATTCTACTAGAGCATTATGGCTGGTTTTGGGTCTTATACTTATTGATAACATCCTGAGCGATCTTTTGACCCCAGACTTGTCCCGCGGCCATTGATTCCTGTACCAACAGCGGTTGAGTCTTAATTAATTTTTGGCCGGCAGGAGTATCATAGAAAGCGTTGATCGCATCAATATCCTCTTGAGACAAATGCTTCTGATAGATGGGGATAGTCATCGCCACAAGATCGTCACCGCTAACCTCGGCCATAAAGTCTGTCCAAAACTGCTTCGATGCATCCGGCAGAATTTTTTTTAAGGCAGGCAACATTTGATTCATCGCTTGAACGCCCATATCACCTGCGCCGGTTTTTTCCATCAGGTTCTTTATACTTTCAGGCGACGCCAACTCACTATGTGCCGGTAATGAAGTCAGCAAAAGAGATACAATTATTCCTATAATTAATTTCATTTTTTCCCTCAATTTATGTTGTAGTAAGACAAGCGAAGTAGTCAGAGGTTAGACTGAGAATTTCGCTTCGTTTAGTGATTTTCCTTGTTTAACTTGTTTAAGCAATTAACGCCAAAATACAGGGCGCCACCCACCAGCGCACTATATAGACAAACTTTATGTAAAGATTGTACCGACATCAGACCCAGAAACTCGTTATTTTTTGTGAACGGAAAAAACGGCTCAACATCAGAATGCATTATGCTATCGAGGAGAACGTGGCTCATAGTACCTATAAACGCCGATAAGAAAGATACCCACCAGGATATATTGACCGCCCACAGCTTATTGAGGCCAATAACAAACAAGCCAACTTGAGACAGATACTTACCAGACAATGCAGACAATACCGCGAGGAACGTCGCACCTAGGTAGGTATGTGAAAAACCATGTAAATGTCCCTCTCCTGATATCATGACGATTAGTGGCTGTATATCCATAACTATCTGGGCCCAACCGAAGACCATGAGACTAAAACTACCTTGCAATAATGCCTTGACGACTATCCCGGGCCCCATGTGAAACGGCGTAAATGGCATTTAATTGCCTCGTATCATAGTTGATACAATGAATTTTTTAGTGAATAATTCATATGTAGAGCTCAGTCGCGCATCATCCACCGGCTTAGGCAGTAGTATCTAGCGTAACGAAAATTGCGCAGGATTCTTTACCACGAATTCTGGCGACCAGACTAAACAGCCTATAAAACAGCCCATATTTTCTAGTTAAAGCAAGGTTTGTTGATTCAAATTCCGACGTGTTTCGCCCCACAATTTTAGCCCTACCACCTATAGAACTTGCTTCGGAGCTGATGGCACCTCTTGAGTCACAAACAGCAAGTTCAACCGCAGGGTTTCTCTGGATCCGCTTCACCTTCCAGGAGTCTTTTTCGGTGACAATACACATTCCCTCGCCATTCAATGACGCAAACCAAACCGGCGTGGGTTTCGCGCGACCATCTTTAGTGTATGTCGTTAAACTGATGTACTTTTCTGAATCTAATTGTTCCATCGTTGCAACTCGTTGTGACTATTCTATTTGGGCACTTATAGTGTAATGTAAAAGCAGACCGATCACTTGCGCAGCTTTTTAAGATGCCAATTTGCCCTCTTTTTTAATTTCGACGGACTGTCATCTAAAGAATTCTCTGTTAGCGTATAAAACCATTTCCTACGCCTCAGAGCCACAGGAGTTTCGTCTAACAAAACTACCGTTAAAAAATGGGCTTGTAAAGAAGCCTTCAAGACTGTTTATCGCATTCTCCAGTCCGTCGTAAGAAGCAGCGTTCAATTTTTAAGTTCGAGAAGAATGCCGTCTTGTATTGCGATGTATTATCAGGTTTCTGTGCAGTTAAGCTCCCACGAAATGCCGAACTGATCCTTAACTATTCCGTAACAGGGAGACCAGAAAGTTTTGTCTAGGGGCATTATAATTTCACCTCCCGCCGACAAACCATTAAACAGGATTTTGGCTTGGGCACTGCTATCCACCTGAAGTAACAACTGAAATCCTTTCGGCTGCTCATACTGATCTGGCAGTACATCAGCCCCCGCTATCTCTGAACCAAAGATGCTGAAACTAGCGTGCACGACCTTGTCGTGAAATTCTACGGGAACGTGCTTGGCAGCTGGCGACTCGCCGTAAGTGAGCATTGTTATCGAGCCACCGAATAACTCTCGATAAAACTCAAATGCGCGCTGGCATTGACCCTTGAAATGAAGATGGATACCTATTTTCATACTCAACCCTATTGACTGATTATGTTGACGGCCAGTAAACCCGTACGCAACTGTCACTATTTATCTCTCTGAAAATGAAACCGCAATCGGAACAAGCCTCCTCAATCTTCCTAACTCTGTTTTGCGCGATAACGAAACCCGAAAAGACTCGCCTCGTCTTCAGTTAATGGCTCCCACAGATTATTGGCGAATTCGAAAACTTCATCAGATACCACCATTGAAAAAGTTGGACCTTGTTCTCTATTTCTTGATCGTACCCGTTCTTTTCTAACATTTTTCGGAGCATCAATGACGTAAAGGTAGACTACATAGCCAAGCGGCCCAATTTCATCAAAAAATACCTCTCTATCACTACGTTGTATGAGGCCAAGTTCCAAGATCACACTGGAGCCAGTATTCAAAATTGCGACCGCGATTTTCCATATTTGGCCGATGCACCTTTTTTTACGTTCGGTATACCATGCGACAACATCACCGTCTGGACGATCACTGCTGTATAACACGTTCATCCAATCATCAAGACATAGATGAACGGCTCCTTTTTCGTCCTGCAATTGTAACGCAACTGTCGATTTTCCTGCACCAACAGGCCCCTCCAAAAAATAGATTTCCGGCACCAGCTTACTCCAATGTTTAGATCGCGTTTACGCAATGGCTGAAGGTGAAAGCAGTCACAAACGCTAAATCATAGCGGATCTCACTGTTGCCACCGAGCAAAACGTTCATTAAATTTCGCAGCAAGAAACGGAATGCACGCAGTCTTCTCTGTGCTTTACGCGGTCAAAAAATTCCTAGCAGTTTCACACGTGGACTCTGATCGTTCTACGACAATACGCAATCAATTTCCGTTTCGACCAACCAGTCGGGATCGATAAAACCCTTCACTTCGACAAACGTACAGGCCGGTTTTATATCTGAGAAAAATTCGCCATGTGCTTTTGCTGCATCTTCCCATCCTTCTATATCGATCAATAAAATTCGAGTTCTAATAACATCTTCTATACTTCCGCCTGCTTCTTCAATCGCGCGGGTAGAAAGTTCCAAACAGTATTTTGTCTGGTTGTAGACATCGCCCTCAAACACCGTTTCTCCGTCTTTCATCGGTGCGGTTCCAGCGACAGCAATATGATCTCCAATCCTGCAGGCACGGGAAAATCCAATGGGCCCTTCTAAATGAGATCCAGAACTCACGATTTTTTTCATACGATTCCTCTGCGATTAAAACGCACCGTTAGGCAACCAACAAATAACCTACCCGGGAAAATAGTCGATCCGGGTAAACGGAATGTACGGCTCTGCCGGTTCGTAATGTAATACACCTCAACCCGAAGTGCATGTATGCTTGTTAATGTTAATGTTAATGACAGATATCAGCTACGAGCCGCTAGCACCAATAGACCCATATTCCAAAAAATCAGCTACAGCTAGTAGCATCAAGGAGAACAGACCGCGCCATTGCTGTCCTATCTCTAATCCTTCCGGGCATCTTTGTCCAATAGTAGGAGAAGGCTCCGAACGAAATAGCTAAGGCCCATGCGCGCCCTCGCAACCATTCGGCGTCATCGACCCCTAACCGCTCTCTAAATACTTCACGGGCGAGAGGATCGAACAACTCCCAAGCACCGTGTAAATCGATGGTGGGATCGCCGATTCCCAGTCCGCCAAAATCGAGAACGCCGGTTAATCGACCATCCTTCAGGAGCAAGTTTTCCGCTACCAAATCCGCATGATACCAGCGATCCGAACCCACCTCCGACGCTCCCGGTAGATCCAGCGCATCCTCCCAGACATCAAGCGCCGCGTCGAAATCGAGGTCGAGGCCTCTAATCGATCGGCAATGCTGGATATTCTTTCGGGTTTGCTTGTCAAACGCCTTGAGAGAATCTCCGCGATAGTGCCGCAGGCCTCTCAAACTGAGGACACCCGAACTATCAACAGAGCGCAAAGCAAGGATCATGTCAGCCAAGTCCGCGGCGAGTAATAAACGGTCGTCCTGACAGGCTTCATTTGGGACGTAAGAGATGGGCCTTTCACCTTCAAGCCAACTTAAAATTGACCAATGTTCCTCGAAACCGAAAGCTGGTTTACCAAGCGCAATGACGTCTGGTACAGCGACCGGTAGATGGCACCCGATCTTAGGCATCCATTCATGTTCACTGCAGATAGCCACACCGCCTCCGGGCTGCCGCGGGAGCCGAACCAACAGCTTGTTGCCCAGCCGAAACAAGACATTAGATGAACCGGATTCACCGAGCCTGCTAAGAGACAAATTGGCATAATGTGGAAATTCACTATCCACAAGCTTTCGGACCATAGCTATGTCGATAGAGATCTCGTCGTCGTGCAAAGAGTCCTTCACATCACTATTAATAGACCGCACCTTTTATGACTATGTTTTTATGACTATGTTTTTATGACTATTTTTTTATAACTGCATATTTTTGGCTGCGTCATTTTCTCACTGCACCTATATAACTGATTCTTACAGCTGCCTGTGTAGTTACCGACTATGGTTTTAAGTGAGCTACATCGCATAGCGAGAGGGATTGCTGATATTTTGTATTTCACTCTTCCTATATGTCGATCGCCCTATATGCCGGTCGCGCTGTATTTACGCTGTCTGACTTGTCACAGCCTTCAACTGTTTATCGTGAGTTGATGATAGCAAGATCAACGAGCATATTGCACCGACTAAGGCCAGGCCCATATCGGATTGCGTATCCCAAACATAGCCCTGTGTTCCAAGAAACGCTTCGGCGTCTTCACCGCTGGCCAGAGCAACCCACCATTCAATCAGTTCATAGAATGCACTGAAGGCTAAACAAATTGAAACGACCATGAAACTGCGCCATAAGCCGCCATTGACAACATGTTTGCGGATCAAAATCTCCCTTGCCAGTAGCGCCGGAACCAGACCTTGAAAGAAGTGAGCGACTTTATCGTAGTTGTTTCTTTCGGCGCCAAAAAGACCATCGAACAAGGGGACTTCTGCGTAGGTGTAATGACCACCAACCATTAAAATCAGGCAGTGAAAAAGAATAAAAACATACAGTATTGTCGTCAGCCGAAAAGAATTATAAGTCACTGCTAACAGTGCTCCGCCTACCAAAGCGGGAGCCACTTCAAGAAGCCAGGTGAATTGATCTTTCGGGTTTATTCCCGACCAAATCAAAACCACAAAAAAGCTAATTACCCAAAGATACTTAATTTCTAAACCCTCCTGAAACAGTAAAAACCGTTTAGATTACCTACGCCATTGATATTAACTCTGTAACCGCCGGTAAAATACTGGAGCCAAGTCCGCTGGCATGGCGCTTTAAACATAATGTTACTCCATGCCAGTTTCTCGCTCTCTGTCTAGCTCCGTGTTTCTGGGACTATGCAGACCAATATAATTTCCATTAGGGTCTAATAGAATAGCGAAACGCGCCTGCCAAAGCGGATCGCACGGAGCAAGGTGGCCCTTATAACCGGCTGCTATCGCACTGTTGAAAGTATCGTCGACTGCCGATCTTGACTGCAATTGAAAGTTGATGGTGCTAGTGCTCGGTAAGCGTGGAGGCTCCCAGCCGGGGTCGTAGCTATTTGTAAGTTCAGCCGTACCGAACTCGATAACGATCCCACTGTCCCAGGATACCCGGGCAAACATGGGGCTGACACGCTCGATTTTGAATCCGAGAAACTCATAAAACTTTAGTGTCTCGGACAAATCATCTGTAAAAAGATAGAGTCCGAGCAGAGCTGGTTGTTGAACATTCATATTTTGTCCCCAATTTATTTACCCGGCTGCATAGCGAACAGCTTTACAGAATATTAGATTATTTCGCCTTGCGGCCAATCACTATCGTATCCTTTCCTGCGCACCGAATAGAGATCATCTTCGATGATACCTCTAATTTTCATGGCTTTTTCAAAGTGATCGAGCTTGTGAGTCATTTCTCACCACGATGCTACCTGGATAAGTACCTCGGGCTCATCATTTTTGTTGGCAAAAATTGCAAAAAAAAATGACCTACACCATAATCCTTCAATGCCACCCATTATTACAAACGTCAATGACCCTAGACTTTAAGCCAGCATTCATTTTCTAACCTTTCTTTCGATTTTTGATGTGTCAGAAGTCAATAAACGGGCGCCTGGCCCCGCTTAGATACTTATCCCCCGGCGCCTACTCTTTTAAATACATCCCTTAAAAAGGCGCTAACCGTTTTTACAATGGCACACCGTATGAACGTCGCCCAGTACAGTGCCTAGCTACTGTAATTCATTACGTTCAATACGTTCAATACGTTCAATACGTTACGACTATCGATTTTTCGGTGCAATAACATTGACCGAATCAGAAAACAATTTCATTTCCGAATGACTATATTGAGTATTAACTCTTGTTGTTGATGCGGGCTGATGTGATAAATTCACTCCCGGTCTCCACTCTGTTTTTGGGCGGATTGGACGAGGAGTGAAACCCCCACCACAATTTGGGCAAACGTTCATAAGCCTATGACTGACGCAGTCATAGCAAAAAGTGCATTCATACGTACAAATGCAAGCGTCGGTGCAATCTGGCGGGAGATCGCGATCGCAAGCCTCGCAATTAGGTCGAAGTTCTAACATAGTGAAATACTCCTCAATTGAGATAGCGCTATCCCGCCATTAAACGTCATAGCGTGTCCTGCCCCGACTTTATATTCAAATTGGATAGCAGACTAGCACATCTGATCTGCGGAAGTGAACGTTCTCAATTGCGTAGTGGATACCTTCTCCCGAACCGGCACTTCGATTGTAAAGATCGGCTAGCGCATCAGAACGACGACACTTTTTGTCTCTCAAACAACTTGACCTGTCTATGGGTTTAGGGTTTATGTTGGCTCTTCGCTTGAACCCAAACTAGCTCATTAGACCCTCTAATTCTGGGAGACAAATATGAATCATGCTATTTCGTCGGACGATAAAGATTTTAAAGAGCGGATTGAAACCTGCACCTTTCCTATTTCTGATTTCGATCATCGCTCGCACCTGCGCTTAGCTTATGTATCTTTGACGGAGAACAGCACTGAAAACTCAGTAAGTTTCGTGCGAGAAGCTCTCAATCGCCTATTGCGACACAACAATATTGAACCATCATCCAAGTATCATGAAACACTGACGAAAGCCTGGATACTCGCCGTTAAGCACTTTATGGAAAATTCCGAAGCTTTCAGCTCTGCAGATGAATTCATAAATAATAACCCAGGAATGTTAGACAGTCAGATTATGATGACTCACTACACGCACGACAGTTTATTCTCCGATAAAGCCAGAAAGATGTTCATCGAGCCTGACCTTGAAGCTATACCAACTTATGGGTAAGACCAAAATGGTCGCCCAAAGGAGAAAGTTTCAAGGGAAGCAACAGCAAGAGAGGGATCACCAAAGATGACCAGAACGCATCGCGACTATTGATGCGCCTACTCGTGTTTTCACCACAGACGGAACTGGCAATCGCACTGCCAACACTGGAAGTGACGGCAACACAGAATAACGTCGCCAACAATACCTTCGATATGTAACAATGGCGCAAAGAACGAGCATAAATATAGATAATCACGAATGATCATGCAAGGATTTGAGAAAATGGACGCGAACCATGACGCTTTCCCAAGACCAAATCAAACAAACGAATAAAATTTCTTCTGAATGCCTCGTTGATTATTCTTCTTTAAGCCATTACAAAGCTTCTCGTTTTTTACGAAATACTTGCTGTTTTATAACATCATCTGCACGATAGACATCATCCAATCTTGCAATTCCAAATTCGAGATCAGTCGGCGCGACAATTGCTGTTCGCCCTGAGCATAAAAATTTCTATTTAGCGTATTCGGAAACTTCTTTTATCTCTGCCGTAGTTAAATTTACACCGCTACTGTTATCCCAAAGTCGTAAGTCACTCTAATGTTTATCGACAATTTCATCCATAGCATCAAAAAATATCTTGATTTTGTTTCCTGAGAAAAACTACGATCACCATCCCTTCGAACAACTCAATGGAATAATTTCCCGAAATTTTAAAGCCTTTCGTCGCAAAAAAGCATCCAATGGAAAACGTATTATTCTTTACGTTTATAAAATACCGGTCTATCTATCAGCCTCCAATATTCCTAAAAGTTATCTAACGTAATACTAATGTCGAGATTCTTTACACAATATTTATTTATCCTATCTCGAAAACTTAAATCCTCTTATATTTCAATGCCATAAAAAATCAGGCACAAATCATGCAGTATCGACTGGTAAGAAAAGAGAAGTATCTGAAATAATATTCTTGACTTAACAGTCAAACCATTAAAACCTGTTGATATATAAGGAGTACAAAAGAAGGAGTTTTCTGGAGATTTAGTGTGATAAAAACATGAAAAAATGGATATCGTAAATTTTTTTCGCAGACAGAGGGATTAATAATGCATTCAACAAATTTTTCAACCGCACTTGCGGGAGTAGTTTTAACGGCTTCTTCTTTTTCGCTCAACGCTGCTATTATCAGAGTCGCTGAAGTTGATTTTCTTGCAGGGGCAGGCCTAATCACATTTTCTGAATTTGCGCTAGGTACGGCCAATCCTACTTACGCCCCAGGAGCCTATGGTGGAGCAGCAGGCGATCCAACGGTTACCTTCGACGGTTGGTTCACCGGACAATCGTTGAGCGGCACACCAGGAGTTGACTGCCCAGGGGCCGCACCATCGGCCTGCATAGTCGGAAGCCCGACAGGGCCTCTATCACTTGACGCTGCGTCCCCAGATACATTTATCGCAGCTGATGGTGCCAATCCAACTTCGCCAGTTCTATCAGGCACACCCATTTACAATGGAGGTATCGCAATACTCTTCGACATCGATCAGTTTGGCGTTGGCTTCGACGGCGGATTTTTCGACGCGCCGTCTTCAACTGCTATCACCGCTTTTGCTCGGGACGGAACGTTGCTTGGGTCGGTATCTAACGACGCCCTAGGAATCGAGTTTTTAGGCCTCGTAAGTGATGACGTAGGAATAGCCGGAGTATTTTTGGATTTAGTGGGCGCGGAACCTGCTGGGTTCGCAGTCGATAATATTCGCTTCGGTGAAAGAGGAGATATTGACATCGGCAATCCTGTTCCAGAACCATCCTCTCTTGTTCTTCTAGGTCTTGGCTTAGCAGGCTTGAGTTTTTCAAGAAAGAAAAAAGCCTCGTAAAAGTATCAGTTCGTTTTTGTCAATAAAGCTGTCACTGAAGTAGCTTTATTGACACCTTACTTATGAGATTAGAACTAGCTATTGTGTTAGTTAATAAGTGGCATCGGGATCTATCTTCCAGCTGTCTTTTCACTAATAGTCCATCTGTGATTGCCAAGCATCTGAAGCGATTTGACTAATATTTCTTTCTCAATAAATCCGCCATAATTTTTCGTTCAGTTAATTTTGGATGACGAACTATTCACCTGCAAAGTTGCTTAAACTCTTCGTCTATAGTCAAATCACGATAATCGACTATATCAATCGTGCGTCGGACTTGCGCAACTACCAAAACGATGATCATCAACTGTCAGCTGTGATGCAACGACTCGCGACGTCAGGGCTACAGATTGTCACTGGTCATCGTACTGGGTGGCAGAAATGTGGCACCAGACTAAACGGCACTTAACCGTATGGGTTTAATGCACCATTTGCGCCAACCGTCTTTCTATTCACACAACCTGTGCTACTCAACGATGAACAACTGAATTACTGGTG
>ENA-OSET01000017-OSET01000017.1-sediment-metagenome-genome-assembly--contig:-NODE-17-length-204360-cov-9.513048_pt1 | contig 204360 bp, 185 predicted proteins | sample MGYA00237882_ERZ534229 | MGnify/ENA primary metagenome ERZ534229 (study PRJEB26408, sample SAMN06266212) | sediment metagenome | isolation source: Hudson Canyon methane seep mesocosm | place... | reverse complement strand
TCGGTCCCTATCTGCCGTGGACGTTGGAAAATTGAGAAGAGCTGCTCCTAGTACGAGAGGACCGGAGTGGACGAACCTCTGGTGTTCGGGTTGTCATGCCAATGGCATTGCCCGGTAGCTATGTTCGGACAGGATAACCGCTGAAAGCATCTAAGCGGGAAGCCCCCTTCAAGATAAGTTTTCCCTGATCCTTTAAGGATCCTAAAGAGCCGTTAAAGACTATGACGTTGATAGGCTGGGTGTGTAAGCGCTGTGAGGCGTTGAGCTAACCAGTACTAATTGCTCGTGAGGCTTGACTATATAACACCCAAGTGGTCTTGGTGAGTTGGAGACAACTGCAAGAGCACAAAGTGATATAAGATTATTTGTAACAAACGACGAATAGCGTGATATGAATCTAAGCTAGAAAAAGTTAACTGCCTGATACATTAGGTAGAGCATCTATTACTTACTGAATTTAGTTAAAGACAGCAGAATTAAGTGTTAGCGCTGAGGCGTTAACCAGAGTTTTGCCTGACGACCATAGAGCATTGGAACCACCTGATCCCATCCCGAACTCAGAAGTGAAACGATGCATCGCCGATGGTAGTGTGGGAGTTCCCATGTGAGAGTAGGTCATCGTCAGGCTTCTAAATAAACAAGGCTCGCCAAATGGCGGGCCTTTTTTATTGGTAATGAGATAATAGAACAGACCCCGTTAGGTTATCCTGACGGGGTTTTTTATTGCCTGTAAAGCGTGAGAAATGTCTATAAACGCAACGGACGCTCTTCGACCACGTATCTCGCGTTAGGGAATGCGTATGACCGTTGAGATTTGGGGAGGGCTATGGTCAGTGGATCAGAAAATCAAAGGCTATCATTTAGATTCCGACGGAGATTGGGTAGCGCAATTGCGTTGCGGTCACTTTCAGCATGTTAGGCACCGTCCGCCTTGGTTCAATCGCCCTTGGGTAATCACTGCTGAGGGTCGAAATGGGATGCTAGGGACTAAGCTTGCCTGCGTAAAATGCGATGAAGATGTGCCGCCGGACAAACTCGTCAACTGCGACTAAAAAGGCCTTTCGCTTCAGGTGAATAACGTGCCTGAAAAAGGCTTGAACCTTAAGCGGAAACCATGAACGTTAGAAAAATGTGGGGTACTTTGACTACTGCTAGTTTATATTTTTGTTTTGTAGCACGATACTCAAGTCTCCTTTTGGCTGGTATCGCATAAATGTCCCTGCAAACCTCTCGACTGGATCGCTTGCTAAGCAAGTCTCTGTCCATTCCAAAGTCTGATATACGTTTGCTAGTCGCCGCCGGCCAAGTGAAGGTTAGTGGTGAAGTGTGTTACGACGTTGCACGCGTGGTGAATGTGTTTACTAGAGTTTCGGTCAACGGCGAATGGATTCAGCGCAACACGCCGCGCTACATTATGCTTAACAAACCAGCTGGTTATGTTTGCGCCACCAAGGATGATAAGCACCCAACCGTAATGGATCTCGTTAAAGACCCCGTCTGCCCTGACCTTCATATTGCTGGGAGACTGGACCTTAATTCAACGGGGCTAGTCTTGCTAACTAACGACAGTACTTGGTCGGAGCGACTGACTTTTCCTGGGAAAAAGGTGTCAAAGGTGTATCTTGTGGAGGTGGCTAATCCGATCGAAGCGGAGTATCAGCAGGCTTTTGGCGAGGGTATGTATTTTTCGTATGAAGGAATTACCACCAAGCCGGTAACGCTAGAAGTTCTGGGTGAGCGAACTGCTTTAGTTACCTTAACGGAAGGGAGGTATCATCAAATCAAAAGGATGTTTGGGCGTTTCCGAAACCCTGTTATTGGTTTGCACCGGCAATCTGTAGGTGCCGTGAGCCTAGATCATTCATTGCAAGCAGGGGATTATAGAGACCTTAGTAATGCTGAGGTGTTAGCAGCGGTTGAACAACGCTTGGATAACTAGTGCGCCCATAAACTTGGGCGCACTATCGTAGCAAGTACTTACTTTTTGTAAGCTTCTACAGATTTAACGATTGACTGTCGCGCCGTAGCGGCATCTTTCCAGCCTTTCACTTTAACCCATTTACCGTGTTCAAGATCCTTGTAGTTTTCGAAGAAGTGCTGGATCTGCTCTTTAAGAAGTCGCGGAATATCTTCGACATCTTTTACATCTTGGTAAATCGTAGTCAGCTTGTCATGTGGAACGGCAACTAGCTTTTCATCGCCGCCAGCTTCGTCGTCCATATCGAGCATTCCAACTGGACGGCAGCGAATAACTGATCCTGCTACGACCGGGTAAGGAGTGATAACGAGAACATCCAATGGGTCGCCATCGTCAGCTAAGGTGTGCGGAATAAAACCATAGTTAGCTGGATAAAACATTGGTGTAGACATAAAACGATCGACGACAACGGCGCCCATATCTTTATCAATTTCGTATTTTACCGGGCTGCTGTTGGCAGGGATTTCAATGACGACATTAATGTCATCGGGCGTATCTTTGCCAGCAGGGATGTTATCAAAAAGCATGTCACTGTCCTCGACGATTTGAGTTGACTTAAGGGCTAAAAATTCAGCGGCGATTATACGGTGTCGCCGCTGTCAAACCAAGATAATGTTCAATAGCCGACACAAAGGTTTACCTAAGCCGGTTAATCGTTTCAACGCCTGAACTAGAGCCAACAAATAGCACGTCAGCGGGCCGGACGGCGAACAAGCCGTTGGTCACCACACCTGTTATTTGATTGATTGATCTTTCAAGGTCGGCCGGAGCTGAAATAGAAAGGTTATGGACATCAAGAATTAAGTTGCCGTTGTCAGTGACAAAGCCTTCTCTGTATTCAGGGTCTCCGCCCAATTTAACCAACTCCCTAGCAACGTAACTGCGGGCCAAGGGGATGACTTCAACGGGTAGAGGGAAGCTTCCCAATAATGGAACTTGTTTTGATGCGTCAACAATGCAGAGAAATTGTTTGGCTACCGCAGCGACAATCTTTTCGCGCGTTAAGGCGCCGCCGCCGCCCTTGATAAGCTCCAAATACTCGTTTGTCTCGTCTGCGCCATCAATATAGAACTCCATATCTGCCACGCTATTCAGGTCAAATACCTTGATGCCATGTGCTTCTAGTCGTTCGGCGGTCGCGTTAGAGCTAGCGACGGCGCCATCAAAGGTATGTTTTATCTCAGCTAGCGCGTCGATAAAGCAGTTTGCTGTCGACCCTGTGCCGACTCCCACGATACTGTCGCTATTAAGTTTCGGCGCAATATAATCTACAGCAGCTTGAGCAACGGCTTTCTTTAGCGTGTCTTGATCCATGTTGTTCTCTTCGGTTCAATAGGTTGGCGTTAAACGCGTTATTATAGGCGTCCTTAATGGACGGTAATAGTCGCAACGCGGTAATAAGATACGAACCGTCTCGTTATCTTGTAATATGTCGATCAACAAAGCGCGCCTGAATGGTTGGTTTAGCTTGTGTCATTTTATCCGAGGGAAGTATTCATCAATGCTGGACAACTATATAAAGAAAATATTGGATGCGCGGGTTTATGATGTCGCGATTGAGTCACCGCTAACTCATGCGGCATCGCTATCAAAACGCCTGGGCAATCAAGTCTTTCTTAAACGCGAAGATCTTCAGCCAGTATTTTCATTCAAACTGCGCGGTGCCTACAATCGCGTTCGCCAGCTATCGGACAAAGAAAAAGCTAAAGGGGTGGTTGCGGCGTCAGCCGGGAACCATGCTCAAGGCCTGGCGCTTGCCGCGCTCAAACTAGGCGTTAAAGCCACGATCGTGATGCCAAAAACGACGCCGGAGATTAAAGTGAATTCGGTACGCGAAAAAGGCGCGAAAGTCGTTTTGCTTGGTGATACGTTTGACGAAGCGTCTGAATACGCACAACGTCTAGTCAAAGAAAAAGGCATGATCTATATCCCGCCTTATGATGATGAGGGCGTTATTGCGGGACAAGGGACAGTTGCGCTTGAGTTACTGATGCAACATACGAGTCCGGCACATGCGGTGTTTGTTCCAGTCGGAGGTGGCGGACTGATTGCCGGAATGGCAGCCTATATCAAATATGTTAGGCCAGAAATAAAAGTGATTGGTGTCGAGCCAGAAGACGCCGCCTGTTTAAAGGCGGCGCTAAAACATAATCGCCGTGTCATTCTTGATGAGGTAGGAATCTTTGCCGATGGCGTAGCGGTCAGACAAATTGGGAAGATACCGTTCGAGATTGCAAAAGAATGCGTTGACGAAGTGGTGACGGTTTCCACCGACGAGATTTGCGCAGCGGTTAAGGATATTTTTGACGACACGCGAGCAATCGCCGAACCGGCGGGTGCAATTGGTGTGGCGGGGCTCAAGAAATATGCACAAGAGCGGGGCATTCAAGGCGAGAACCTTCTTACAGTGATAAGTGGTGCAAATGTAAACTTCGACCGTCTGCGCTATATATCAGAACGGACCGAGATCGGTGAGAAGCGGGAGGTCGTATTAGCGGTTACCTTGCCCGAAAAACCGGGGAGCTATAAGAAGTTTATACAGGCGTTAGATAAGCGCAATATTACGGAATTCAATTACCGTTTCGCACATGGTTATGACGCACAAGTGTTCGTTGGCGTTCAAATCTCAACAGGTGGAAATGAACGAGAGCACGTGGTCTCTGAATTGCGAAACCAAGGCTATCCGGTTGAGGATATGACCGATAATGAGGTTGCCAAACTTCATATTCGTCACATGGTGGGCGGTCGCTCTGAGGGCGTAGGAAACGAAAAAGTCTACCGTTTCGAATTTCCAGAGCGCCCAGGTGCGTTGATGAAGTTTCTTAACTCTCTAGGAACCAAGTGGAATATATCGATGTTTCATTATCGAAATCATGGCGCTGCATATAGCCGAGTATTGATGGGGGTTCAGCTAGAGAATGCAGACCAGCCGAAATTTGAGTCTATGTTAAATAAGGTTGGATTTCGTTATTGGGAAGAGACTCAAAACAAAGCGTATCAAATGTTTCTTCGCGGGAAGAATGAAACCACAAAAGAATAATTTAAGTGCAGCACGTTTGGACATTGATGTTATGTTTTGTCAGGACGGCCGCCTGCCTGAGAGGGGGGCTAGAACCGATAATAATGTTGGTCTGTAATGACGCCATCCAGCGGAATGTCCCAAGGCTCGCAAGGCAGCTGGTTGGCTTTCTGAAATTCGTAAGCCACACCAATTAATTTAGGACGTCGGCTAACTTTTTTGGGGTCGAAAAGTCGATCGTAAAACCCTCCTCCCATACCGATTCTATTTCCGCTTAAGTCAAACGCAACGAGCGGAACTAGGACCGTGGAGAGTAAAAACGCGGGCATTAGTCGGCTGACTTTCCTTGATGGTTCGGGTATCCCAAATCTATTGTTCGTGAGGGTTTGCCCTGGCGTGTAGCTTGCGAAATGCATTGTGTGGCTGCTGTTAGCGCCAAGCCTTGGAAGGTAGCAATGAATACCTAATTGATAAAGGGGCAGAATCGCAGGAGATGGGTCTAATTCGCCGTCGTTACCGATATATAGTCCTAAGTGCCTACTATTCGTTAACAAGCCGCTCTTTCGCAGTTGGTGACTGAGTTGCCCACTGGCCAGAGTTTGGTCTTTTTCAGAGAGCATGCGTCGGCGTGTTCGCATCGTTTTGCGAATAGAAGTTTTTAGCGAGGCGAGGTGTTCGGTACTTTGATCCATTTTATTTTCTGGAAGTGCTTCGAAGCAGGAGTCTAACGTTTACGTTTGTGCTGAACAGAAGCGGATAAAGAAGAGCGTCCCAAAATGCCGCTGCCGGATAGGGCCTTGAACCCGAAAGCTCAAGGTGGTGATTACCATAACTAAATTAGGCTTTCCCTTCGAGAGGGACTTGCACACATTAGCCAGGATAATTACCTGGGTATTAGTATCGGCTCGAGGACATATCTAGCTGGCTAACACTCCAGGACGCAGAGCAACATTATAAGGATATTTGCTTAAAAAACAGAGTAAGTTACGAAAAAATACAAAGCTACGCTTTGAGTTTCTTGAGCGCTTTATCTAATTTCGACTCCAAGGCTTCTAATTGATTTGCCTCGTCAGACATTGAGTCGCTAGTCTGCATGAATTCATAGGTAATATTTAACGCAGCCATTACGGCGATTCTTTCTGTGCCGTGTACTTTTCCTGATGCCCGAATTTCACGCATCTTGCTATCTAAGTGTCCAGCAGCTTGTCTTAGCGATGGTTTTTGGTCATCAGGGCAGGCAACGAGATAATCCTTTTCAAGGATTTTAACTTCTAAGGTGTCGGAATCTGACATTAAGACTGCTCCAAGGATTTTAGGCGACCGATCATGGCTTCGATTTTGTTGCGGGCGAGGTCGTTTTTCTGCAACAACTTGGTTCGTTCACCTTGCCAGTCATTTTGAAGGGCTTTCAATTTTTCGTTGTCAGATTCAAGTTGGTTGCAGTGAGCGAGTAATTGCTCAACTTTGCTAGATAACCGGTTTACGGCTGATTGTTCCATTGTTCAATAGTCCAGGAAGGTTAGTACGCTGCGATGACACCGTTTGCCAAACTTGAAAGACTATAATTTGGTCAGGCGTGTTGGTCAACAATACGATGACCTACGGGTGATTCAATCGTATAATTAGTGAATCAGTTCGAACGCAGAAGCACTGACCGTGTTTAGTCAATAAACGTCAGTGTTGTTGAGGTGGCAATCGTCACGTTACTGCGTGAATTCCCATTTCCAAATTTAATGATTAGTAAAGGCCAACTTTGATGACGACAGTGAACTCAGATGATAGTGATTTTGATTGGTTAGCTAATATCTATACGCTCCATGGCGCGATTAACCACCCGAGCGAGTTACATGGACTCCTGATTGGGCACTTAGCGGGAGCCTGCCATCTGAATAAATCTGAATGGTTATCGTTGGTGCTCGATCACATGGGCGCGGACGCTTTCGATGAGACTCGTCAGGCTCATGTAAAGCAAGACCTAGACGAGTACCGAGACGCCATTGACAAGGAACTAGAAAGCGATTCAAGCAGCTTAGTATTATTGTTGCCTGATGACGATTATGCCTTATCTGAACGGGCAGAGGCGCTCGCTATTTGGGTGCGTGGCTTCTTAGAAGGGATTGCATTGGCTGCTGGCGCAAGATTAGGTCAGGTAGACTCAGAGCTTCAAGAAATAGTGCGTGATTTGGTCAATATTAGTCAGATGGATACGCGGGTTAGTGAGGGAGAGGTCGGCGAGCGAGAGTTCTTCGAAGTTGCGGAGTATGTGAAAGTAGGGGTCTTGAACCTTTATGCCGATTTCAATCAGCCTGCAAGTAATGACATAGAAGGTGCGGATCAAGCGCCAACTTTACACTAATAAATAAGTAGCGAAGCAGTATCGATGAATAAAAAAGAATTTATCAAACGACGTAAAAATCTCGCCGAAGTGATGGGCGAAAACTCCATTGCGATTCTTCCCGCGGCAACTGTTAAAGGTCGAAATCGCGATGTAGAGCATAGCTTTCGACAAGACAGTGACTTCTTTTATCTCTCCGGTTTTGCTGAGCCAGATGCCGTGTTAGTGATCATTCCCGGGCGAGAGCACGGCGAAAGTATTTTGTTTTGCCGAGAACGGAACCCTGAAAAAGAAATGTGGGACGGCGACATTCTCGGACCAGAGCGCGCGATTGAGTCGCTCGGGTTTGATGACGCGTTTCCTTTTTCTGATATTGATGAAATTCTGCCGGGCATGATTGAAGGGACCGACAAGGTTTACTATGCGATTGGTTTGAATGCTCAGTTCGATGCGCAGGTAATGGAGTGGGTGAATGTCATCCGAAGTAAAGTGCGAAGTGGCGCGCACCCTCCCGGTGAGTTTGTTGCCTTAGAGCATGCCTTGCATGAGCTTCGATTGTTTAAAAGTACCGCAGAAATCAAAGTGATGGCGAAAGCGGCTGAAATTAGTGCGGCAGGACACATCAAAGCGATGCAGCGCTGTACTGGGGGCTTGTTCGAGTACCACTTGGAGTCTGCGTTGATTTCGCACTTTATGGACAATGGTGCACGCTTTACCGCGTACCCGTCCATCGTTGGTGCCGGCGATAACTCCTGCGTGTTGCATTACATTGATAATCATCATGAGCTCAAAAATGGTGACCTGGTGCTGATAGATGCGGGTTGTGAGCTTGATTGTTATGCCTCAGATATCACGCGGACCTTTCCTGTATCTGGCGTGTTTTCGGCGGAGCAGAAAGCGCTTTACGAAATTGTACTAGAGGCTCAGTTGGCCGCGATTGAGGCGGTAAGGCCGGGCAACCACTGGAACCATCCGCATGAAGCTGCCGTGCGCGTTATTACGGCGGGGCTGCTTGGTCTTGGGATCTTGAAAGGTGAGCTAGAAAGCCTGATTGAAAAAGAGTCTTATAAGCCGTTTTATATGCATCGGACCGGGCATTGGCTTGGTCTAGATGTTCATGACGTAGGCGAATACAAAGTGGGCGGTGAATGGCGAGTGTTGGAGTCGGGCATGGCCTTGACCGTCGAGCCGGGAATCTATATCTCGAAAAACGCCAAAGGCGTCGCTAAAAAGTGGAAAGGGATTGGTATCAGAATCGAAGACGATGTGGTCGTTACGGCTAAGGGACATAAAGTATTGAGTGCCGGCGTACCTAAAACTGTCGAAGATATCGAAGCACTGATGGCGAAAGGTTAGTTAGCAAACGCCTAATGAATTGATTTAAGGCTTTACTTAATATTCTCAACGTTGATTGGGTAGGCTGAACGTTTTATAAGGACACTGAGTTGTTTGTAGAAAAGCTGGCACCGGAACAAGAGCACGCCTTTGATGTTGTTATCGTCGGCGGTGGTATGGTTGGTTTAACGGCAGCGCTGGGCTTTGTGAAGTTGGGTTTGAGTGTCGCCGTTGTTGAGGCGCACAAACTAAGTTTGTCTGACGTGCCTGAAACCCCAAGCTTTGACTCTCGATCGACGGCGCTTTCGTACGGATCACGGCAAATTTTAGAGCAGCTAGGCGTATGGTCTGCGATGGCGGACTTGGTGAGTCCGATTTCGAGTGTGCACGTATCTCAAAAAGGTTCGATAGGCTTGAACCGGATATCTGCAGCTGAAATGAATCGACCTGAGCTGGGATACGTGGCGCCCAATCAAGTCATTGGAGCAAGTCTGTTGGCTGCATTAGCGAACCACTCACTTACCCTGTTAAGTGAGTGCCAAGTCGAGTCCTATCAGTGTGGTGAAATATCTTCTTCTATCCGTGTTAAACATGTAGATAGCGTCTTTGAATTAAACGCAAAATTGCTCGTGATAGCCGATGGCAGTCGCTCAAAAACGGCTGCCCTAGTCGGGATTGACTATAGTGTTGAGTCTTATCATCAGTATGCAGTGATTGCGAACGTGACCTTTCAGCAAGATCACGCAGGTGTCGCTTATGAGCGTTTTACGAAGCGCGGCCCGTTGGCATTGTTGCCACTAAAAGGGCGGCACATGTCCTTAGTCTGGACAGTCGCGGAAGACGATATTGAGTGGTACCAAGAATCGACCGATGAAGAATTTCTATCTCGTTTACAACTAGTATTCGGCGACAGGTTGGGACGACTGGAACGGGTTGGTTCACGGGTTTCATATCCCTTGAAGCTCGTTCAAGCGAATGAACTGTATCGCAGAGGAGTGGTTGTTCTTGGAAATGCTGCGCATAGTTTGCATCCTGTGGCAGGGCAGGGCTTTAACCTAGCTCTCAGAGGCATTGCAAGAGTGCTGGAGGGTGTCGCCATCGCGCGCGAAAAAAACCTAGAAATATCCTCGCCCAAATTGCTCGCAAATGCCGTAGACGCCCACAAGAAAGATCAGAAAATAACGGTGGGTCTTAGTGACCAGCTGGTTAAAAAGTTTAGCCATACCTCGCCACTATTGGGCTTGCTTAGAGATGTCGGTATGGTGGGTTTAAATAACACCGCGCTGCCAAAGCAAATGTTTACCCGGCAAACCATGGGGCAAGCAACTCGCCAAGTACCGCTGTCTCGTTATTTTGACGAGCACTCTCAATCTGGAGGGGCGTAAGATGAGCAAACATTTTGATATTGTGATTGTGGGTGGAGGCTTGGTTGGTGCGAGCCTAGCGCTATCACTAGCGGACTTGCCTTGTCGTATTGCGCTCATTGATAGCCAGTTGCCAAAGAATTTGTCCGAACTTGGGCCGAAAACGTTGAACGATTATAGTAAACGCGTGAGTGCGATTACCGCCGCTTCAAGTAGTTTGTTGTCGGACCTAGGGGTTTGGAATTTGGTGGATGACAGCTGGAAGCAAGCCTATCGTTTTATGAAGGTTTGGGACCAGTTAGGTAGCGGTGAGTTGCGCTTCGATGCCGATGAAATGCACGTGGATGAGCTGGGTTGTATCGTTGAAAACAACGTTATGTTGGCGGCGATGCACGCGAAAGTAAGTGAATCGCAAAATCTAGAGTGCTTTTGGCAGCAAACAGTTGAGAAGTTTGAAGGCGTTGCAGAGCAGGCTGATGGCGTTAGCCTTATGCTGTCAAACGGAGAGTCGCTTAGTGCCGACCTTTTAGTCGCTGCCGACGGGGCGATGTCTGGAGTACGCCAGCAGGCGGGCTTTGAAATGCGCGAGTGGGACTATGACCACCTCGCCATTGTCGCGACAGTAGAGACGGAACGCAGCCACAATAATACCGCCTTCCAACGTTTTTCAGAGGATGGGCCCTTAGCATTTTTGCCTTTAAAAAATACCGATAAACCCGGTCGGTTTAGTTCAATTGTTTGGTCGCTCAAGACGGATAGAGCGAAACACGTGTTGGGTCTATCTAATAGTGAATTCTGTGACGAGTTGAAAAAGGAAATAGAAAACAACTTAGGTGACGTCCTTAATGTCTCTGAGCGCGCAAGCTTTCCCTTGCGTCAGCGTCATGCAAAGCGCTACTTCAAAGAGAGTGTTGTGCTCGTGGGTGATGCCGCGCATACGATTCACCCGCTTGCAGGGCAGGGTGTCAATTTGGGCTTTAAGGATGTCGCTGTATTAAGTGAGGAGTTACATCGAGCCATCGCAGAAGGCGTTTCGTTGAGCCACCCTCAAGTCCTCAAGCGATATCAGCGACGGCGTCAAAGCGACAATTTACTCATGATGGGTGCAATGGAAGGCTTTAAACGCTTATTTGGGCAGGCCGACCCCATGCTGCGCTTACTGCGAAATACCGGAATGTCGTGGGTCAACCGCCAAGGCACACTCAAGCGTAAGATTATTGAACATGCGATGGGCTTGTGATTTTTTGGTTCACTTATGGGCTTCGAACCCCCGCTGCTTTGGTGGAGAAAGTTTTCTCCTAAGGTATGTGTCCTCGTATGTTTCTTTAGTACACACGAACTATCTATCAAGTGAGGGAGAATTGAGATGATAAGGTCGGTTTTTTATTGCGTTTTTCTCATATGCGTGCAATTGCAGGCGGGAACAATAGAGGCTAAAGAGTGGGACCTGAAGAAAGCTGAGGGAGCCATAAAAATATACTCACGCATACACAAGTCTGGCTATGAAATGACAAAACTGGAAGCCGAAGTTGACTATGATCTTCATCAGCTTTTAGCGATCAATACTGACGCGGCCGGTCTGAAAGATTGGATGGATTCGGCCAAGGGCTCTGAGCTGGTTTTAGCCGTATCTCCTAAAGAGTATGTCGTTCGAATGATTTGGGATATTCCTGCACCATTTTATGATAGAGACTCTGTTGCAAGGTCGGTCATAACGCAAAACCCTGCCAATAAAGAAGTCATGCTGAGCTACAAAACAGAAAAAGGTTTGATTCCTGAGACACCCGACTATGTTCGAATGGAGGAGGCAATAGGTTATTGGCGTTACACGCCGGTTTCAAAATTCAGAACCAAGATCGAATATACGTGCCTGACAATGCCCGGCGGAGAGCTTGTTCCGATATGGGCCAATATGAAGGCGGTCGAAGCTCCGTGGAATACCGTACAAAATATGTTAAAGGTCTTGGCGACAGACAAATACAAGGGATCGACGTTGGAATTTATTGAGAATAACTAATTGCGTTCTACTAGATGTTGGGGTCAGAGCAATACCTAAATCAACAGCCTAGTCCATTTTTCAAAGTGCCTGTCCCCGTCCGTCGTCGCGAAAATGTTAATACAAATGATCATAGTTCCGCGGTTATATTGATATTAGTCGCTTTATTGTTGAAAGAGTATGTCTGATGCTAGGCCTCGGGTATTTAATTCTATTTTTTATTTATTTTTGGATCGTAAAATCAGCGTTTTGTTTGGGATAGGGAGCAAACAAAAATTTGGAATACGGTGTATAGAAAGCATGAAACTATTGTTGATACAAAAACAAATGAAATATTGGCTGAGTATAAAGACTTCTATACAAACTTAAAGAATCCTACAGTGGCTGGAGCTGTAACGTTGGGCGATATTCAAAATATGGATGAAAATAGACTCTTGTGAAGCCGTTGGTAAGAGAGCAAATCAAATAGAATTTAATGGATATTTTTCGAATATCTGAATCGCCACTAATTTACTAGACGCAAAACAACCTAGAAAGAAGCACTGGAACTGCGGTCTCTACTCGTAATATACGTTCCCCTAGGTGCACTGCATCAAAGCCTGCCTCGCATAGCTTCTCAACTTCATAGGGCGTAAAGCCGCCTTCGGGGCCAATCACGAGTGTGGTCTCGCCGTTGATATTGATAGGGCAAGGGGTGTCCGTACCCGGATGAGCGAGTAGCTTTCGTGAACCTTCGGATAGTGATGGGAGTTCGTCTTCTACAAAGGGTTTAAAGCGCTTTCTTATGTGGACTTCTGGCATCACGGTGTCTTTTGCTTGTTCCAGTCCAATGATGCAGTTTTCGCGTATTTTGTCTTCGTTCAGCCATGGCGATTGCCAGAAACTCTTTTCTACTTTCCATGCGTTCAAAAAGTAGAGTTTTTTGACGCCCATTGTTGTTGCCGTTTGGATAATGCGCTTTAGCATTTTGGGTCGGGGCATGGCGATAATTAGTGTGATAGGCAGTGCTGACGGCGCCTCTTTGTCCCAGCTAACGGTCAGCGATGCTTCTTGTTTAGTTAGCGCCGTGAGCGTCGCTCTACCAATCGACCCGTTTTCGAGTCCTACCGTTAGCGAATCATTGACTGAAAGCTTCAGGACTTCGTTGATATGCGTGAGCTGCCTGCCACTGACTTTGGCAAGGTTAGGACTAAGCAAATTTTCCTGTTCGAGGAGCAAGAGATTCATTCAGGGGAGATGCTTTGTTTTTCTTTTTCGATCATGCGTGAAAAGAACACGCCGACTTCGAATAGTAGCCACATCGGGACCGCCAACAAGGTTTGAGAGATGACATCGGGCGGTGTGAGTAGCATTCCGACGACGAAACAGCCGACGATAAGGTAAGGTCGTTTCTCCGTTAGGCTAGCGGTTGTTGTGACACCCGTGGCAACCAATATGACGGTTGCAATTGGGATCTCAAATGCCAAGCCAAATGCAAAAAATAGCTTCAGTACGAAATCAAGGTATCGGCTGATATCGGTCATGATGGTCACACCTGCTGGCCCTGCGCTGGTAAAGAAGGCAAAGATAAGCGGGAATACAACAAAGTAGGCGAAGGCGATGCCTGCATAAAAAAGGATGACGCTGGAGATGAGTAGCGGTGTAGCAAGGCGTTTTTCTTTTTGGTAGAGCGCTGGTGCGACAAAGCTCCAAAGCTGAAATAGGACATAAGGCATTGCGACGAATATCGATAACATGAACGTTAATTTGAACGGTGTCAGAAATGGCGACGCCACGTCGGTCGCTATCATGCTAGCGCCCTCGGGTAGATACGCTCGCAAGGGTTCGGAGACAATCAGGTATAGATCGTTGGCAAAATAATAGAGGCCAAGAAACACAAACAACACGGCCGCAACGGCATGCAGTAATCGGTTACGTAGCTCGATTAAATGGCTTACTAATGGCTGTGACTGACTGATTGTTTCGTCGCCGTCTTTTTTGTCGGTATCGCTCATTTATCTGTCGGATGGTCCGGAAGGTTGGGTTGAGACTCGGCTGGCTTGTCTAGTTCGTCGTCTCGCGGCAAGGGTTCGTAATCGTGTGCCTCTTGAAGCGCTGATTTTACGGTGCTTTGAATGTTACGGACATCCTCTTCGATGTTTAGACTCTCACCTTGCTGCTTGAGTTGTTCTCTAAGTTCATCCGCTTTTATTTGGCGGTCTATTTCGCTGGAAAATTGGGACACCATTCTTCGCGCTTTACCTACCCAGCGTCCCGCGTTTCGTGCGGCCACGGGCAAGCGTTCAGGCCCGAGTATTAGCAAGCCGATAATCCCGACAATAACGAGTTCAAGAAAGCCGATGTCAAACATGGTAAGCGCTTTATCCGTGGATGTTGTAGACGATTCTTTTGAATTAGATAAAGGCTAGTCTTTCTTTTCGTCTACTTTTTCAGCTTTGGCATCAATGACTTCGCTATCCTTTTCGTCCTCTTTTTTCTCAAGGTTTTTTGGATCATCGTCGTTCATTGCTTTCTTGAAGCCTTTTACCGCGCCCCCTAAATCTCCACCCATATTGCGAAGTTTTTTAGTGCCAAATACTAGAGCGACAATCACTAGAATGATAATTAGTTGCGTTGGGCTAATACCCATAATGCTCTCCTACGAATTGCGCGAGGCTTTTTCTTCAAGCCCCGATAGATTAAAACGACGTTCTAATTCGTTTAGTACGTCTTGTGAACTAAGGCCGAGGTGCGACAGCATTACCATACTGTGAAACCATAGATCTGCGGTTTCACCAATTAGTTCCTTATTTAGGCTCGAGTCTGTTTGAGCGTCTTTTGCCGCAAGAATCGTTTCTGTGCACTCTTCGCCCACTTTTTCGAGTATTTTATTCAGCCCTTTGCTGTGCAGGCTGGACACATAAGATGAGTCAGGGGCTGCTTGTTTTCTCGCCTCTAAAACGTCGGTGAGTTCCGATAATACCTTAGACATAATTTACGAATTTCCTTAACAGCGAGGGCAGCCGGCTACTTTCTTAGTAGAACAAGCGCGCCACCTACATAAAGTAGTGTAGCTTGCCATGGCGTGTTTTGTATTAAATTGATGTTGGTGGGATCGGCGACAAACACGCCGGCTGCGATGAGTGCGATGCCCGCGAGTATATGATTGCTGCGTCGACGTCGTCGGTCGGCCTCTTCTGCTAATTGCGCTACGATGCGGGCGCTACTCTCATCACGTCGGTTTAGGTGCTTAATCTGGGTCATCGCATCAAAGAGCAACCTAGGGACTTCCGGTGATTGCTCTAACCATTCTGGTAAGTGCTGTTTGATGTTTTTAAAGACCCCAGGTGGGGCCATTCTCTCTTTCATCCAGTTCTCTAGGTAAGGCTTTGCGGTATTCCACAAATCTAGGTCGGGATAAAGTTGACGGCCAAGGCCTTCGATATTCAGCAGCGTTTTTTGTAGCAGCACCAGTTGTGGCTGAACTTCCATATTGAAGCGTCGCGCAGTTTGAAATAGGCGAAGTAAGAACTGGCCAAACGAAATGTCTTTAAGAGGGCGCTCAAATATCGGCTCGCAAACCGTTCGAATAGCCGATTCAAATTCGTCGACGCGAGTATCCTCTGGAACCCAGCCAGATGAAATATGTAGCTCGGCGACTTGCTTATAATCTCGCTTGAAGAAGGCAAGTAAGTTGCGAGCGAGATAGTTTTGGTCTTCAGGCGTGAGAGTGCCGACGATGCCGAAATCGATAGCGATGTATTGCGGTTTTTCGGGCGTAAGTGTCGAAACAAAGATATTGCCGGGGTGCATGTCGGCGTGAAAAAAACTATCGCGAAATACTTGCGTGAAGAAGATTTCAACGCCGGTTTCGGCGAGGTGTTTAAGGTTAATGTTGGCCGCTTTTAGTGCGTCGATATCTGCGACGGGTATGCCTTTGATTCGCTCCATCACTAATACGCTTTTATGCGTATAGTCCCAGTAAATTTCTGGAATATAGATAAGGTTGGAGTTCAAAAAGTTGCGGCGTAATTGAGACGCATTAGCTGCCTCCCTTTGCAGGTCTAGCTCGTCGTAGATGGTGCTTTCATAGTCTTTCACGATTTGAATAGGGTGTAAGCGTCGGCCATCTTCCCAGTACTTTTCAAGCAGCGTAGCGAGTATCAGAAGCAACGCAATGTCTTGACCAATGGTTTTCTCAATTCCTGGACGAATCACTTTAACAACGACATCTCTACCGTCGTGCATTGTCGCGCTGTGGACTTGCGCAATTGAAGCGGAGGCGAGCGGTGATAAATCAAAATCAGCAAATAGGTCTGCCAGTTTTTTCCCCAGCGCCTTTTCTACGATGGCTTTGGCTTCTTCCCCTTCGAACGGAGGCACGTCGTCTTGCAGTTTTTTCAGCTCATCGGCAATGTCGTCTGGCAATAGGTCTCGGCGGGTGGACAGGATTTGCCCGAACTTTACGAAGATTGGGCCAAGGGATTCGAGCGCAAGGCGCAGTCGCTCTCCTTTGCTCAGCTTTGGCGTTGGGAATAAGTGCCAAGGCGCGAAGGCCAGCAATAAGCGAACGCTAAGAGGTAGTGGTTTTCGCGGGATGAATTCATCAAGGCGGTATCTGCTAACAGCCCAAAGAATGACAAAAATGCGGCGAAGTTTGGCGACGAGTACTAACTTTGACACGAAGGGTCTCTTTTGGATTTTTGACGGACAAGGTGTTTGAACTTGGCTTCAAGACGGTCCGTTGCTAAGCGCAGCTGATCAATCGCTTCAAATTGCGTGGCGGCGATGGCGCGGCTAGGGAGTAGACGTAATTCGTATTTCACAAACTCTTCTAGATCTTGTCTGAACGAGCTCGTGAGGTTTTTTCCCCAGATAAAGCCGCTTTGTAGCCCGGTGGTTAACAAGTGGGCGGGTGTTTCTCCGATGGCTTCGCCTAGCAGGCCTTCCCAGTCGATACTAATCGCACTGGCGAAAGTCAAAATTTGTTGGGCTCGAACGGCATCGCCACTAAGCGAGACTTCTTTTCGTTTAAATAGGCTGTTTTTGTCTTTCTGGAACGCAAGTTTTAGCAGTGCGCTGCTACTGCCAGAGAGTGTTACTGTCGGCTGAAGGTCTGCAGACTGTAACTTGATGCGTTCTTTTTCGACTAAGAAAAAAATCGACTGATCAAGCGAGGTGATATTCAGTTCTAAAACGCAGCCTTCTAATGGTTTAAGCTTTTTAGCGCCAGCCGGGTCCATCGCCAGTGTTGTGTTAATTGCGGCCTCTAGCGCAGGGGCTAGCTTTTTAAGCGCAGAGATATCCAATAAGCTCATGCTATGGTTTTATCCCACTGTGCAATGCTACGACGCCGCTTGTCATATTTTGATATCGACAGTTGACGAGCCCCGCTTTTTCCATCATCGATTTAAGCGTTTCTTGGTCTGGGTGCATGCGTATTGACTCGGCAAGATACTGATAGCTTTCGCTGTCGTTGGTGACCAACTTACCCATAAATGGCAACGCTTTGAATGAGTACTTATCGTATAGTTCACTAATCACAGCGTTGGTCGGCTTTGAAAACTCAAGCACCAGTAGGCGTCCGCCTGGTTTGAGAACGCGAGCCATTGACGCCAGCGCTTTGTCTTTGTCCGTGACGTTTCTCAGACCAAATGCAATGCTGACACAGTTAAAGTGGTTGTCAGGAAAGGGCAGACATTCCGCATTTGCTTGAACAAACTCAATGTTGTTGCCATAGCCTTTATCTAACAGTCGATCTCGTCCAACGTTCAGCATGGAGGCATTGATGTCAGCCAGCACTACTTGCCCCGCTTCACCGACGCGCTTTGAGAATTGCATAGTGAGGTCGCCAGTCCCCCCTGCGATATCAAGTACTTTGTGGCCTGCACGAACGCCACTGCTCTCAATTGTCAGACGTTTCCAAAGGCGATGAACACCGAACGACATCAGGTCGTTCATGATGTCGTACTTGGCGGCTACAGAGTGAAATACGTCAGCGACTTTGCCGGCCTTTTCGCCCGCTTTGACATCTTTGAAGCCAAAGTGAGTAAGCGACTCTTTAGACTCAGGGTGGCCTTCAGTATGGGTTTCAAGGGTTTCTGTCATGACGATGCTCTATGCTAAATGTGCGGCTATTCTAACCTTCAATGAGGTCGAAAACTACGCTATACGGCGACGAATATTAAAAAGGGTTTTGTGGCCTAGCCCGAAGGCGGGTTAGTATTGTTTTTGTAGCTTACACATAGGGTATGACGAGGATAGATAGTACATGTCGGCAATACATATAACGCGAAGTCATAATCAGGATCTCGAACACGCGAAAGCTTATGCGGATGACATAGCGAAAAGCTTGTCGGAGAAGTTTGGCGTGAAATACCAGTGGCAGGATATGACAGTGAAATTCAAAGGCGCGGGTGCAAAGGGCTCTATGAATATTGAGCATGCTCACGTTGAAGTTAAGATGGAGTTGAGCTTTATGCTCCGCCCCTTCAAAGGGAAAATAGAACAAGAAATTAATCGTCAACTTGACGACTTTTGTGCCTAACTAAAAACAACAAATATTCATTACCTAGGAGTGTTCGTGTGCCGGATACCAATGTCATTACCTTTCCTCAGATAGCAAAGAAGCTGCCAGCCGTGATGAGAGGCTTGCCTCGTCGAGTAAGAGGCTTAGGTATGGTTGGGCTTCAAACAACGGAAACACCCTCTGGCTTGACGCGCTGTCTTGATATGGCGGTACGTAAATCGCCGAAAAGTTCCGCTTTGCTTTACGAAGACCGGGAATATAGCTACCAACAATTAGGCAATCAGGTCGACCAGTTAGCGCGTTATCTTCAGTCGACGGGTACGAAACAGGGTGATGTGGTGGCGGTGTTTGTTGAGAATCGTCCGGAGTTGCTTTTTTGTATTGCTGCCTTGTCCAAGCTAGGTGCCGTGAGTGCGTTGATCAATACGTCGCAAAGAGGGGCGGTGTTAGCGCATAGTATCGAGCTGGTAACGCCGACCCGCTTGGTGGTTGGTGAAGAGCTAATTGAGGCGGCTTTTGAGGTACAAAAGTCGTTACCTGAAGGCGCCAATTCTCTGCTTTTTGTGCCTGATGAAACCGTTGACTCTGGCCGTGTGCCAAAAGGCTGGGTAGATTTGACGGCTGCGGCGAGCGAGACGCCAAACACGACGCCCATTAACGCTGTTGAAAGTATTGCGAGCGACCCCTTTTGCTATTTTTACACCTCTGGTACTACGGGCATGCCAAAGGCTGCGGTGATGACACATGGTCGTTTCATGAAGGCCTATGCAGGCGTAGGGATGGCGTGCATTCAACTGGGGAAGAAAGACCGGGCGATGGTCACGTTACCTTTTTATCATGCGACGGCACTGGCCATTGGCTGGGGAGCCGTGCTTTCAGGCAATGCTAGCCTAGTGATGGTCAGGAATTTTTCGGCAAGCAAGTTTTGGTCGCAAGTTAAGCACTATGATGTCACAGCGATTTGTTATGTGGGTGAGTTATGCCGCTATTTGCTGGCGCTTCCAGAGTCCTCACAGGATAAACAGCACAGCGTTCGGTTAATGTTTGGGAACGGTTTGCGGCCCAATATTTGGACCGCTTTCAAAAAGCGCTTTGGTATTAAAAAAGTGATGGAGTTTTACGGCTCTAGTGAAGGGAACGTGGGGTTTCTTAATCTATTTAATTTTGATTGCACTGTCGGGTTCACGACTGTGCCTTACGCGATTGTCGAGTACGACTTAGACCAAGATGAGCCTGTTCGTCGCTCAGACGGATTCATGCGCAAAGTTAAAGCTGGGCAGGCAGGGTTGTTGTTAGGTGAAATTACCGATAGCAGCCCTTTTGATGGCTACACCGATCCTGAGAAAACAGAGCAAACGATTCTGAGAAATGTTCTTAAGCCGGGAGATGCCTGGTTCAATACCGGCGACTTAATGAGAGATCAAGGATATCGCCACGCGCAATTTGTTGACCGACTGGGAGATACCTTTCGGTGGAAGGGAGAGAATGTTTCCACCGCGGAGGTGGAGAACGTGCTTTCGTCTGCGCCAGGCGTGCTTGATGGTGTGGTTTATGGTGTTGAAATTCCGGACACCAATGGGAGGGCGGGAATGGCCAGCGTACGTTTGAAAGACGGCTGCGTTTTGGAGCCCGAAGCCTTGTTTCGTCATATGAGCCAAGCACTTCCAAAGTATGCCGTTCCTGTTTTTATTCGCGAAGCGAAGGAGCTCGAAACAACGGGAACGCATAAGTATAAAAAGGCCGACTTAAAGAAAGAAGGCTTCGATGTTAAGCGGGTAGCTGACCCAATATGGGTGTGCCTCCCCGGTTCGAGCTCCTACGTGCTCACTGATGTGTCATTGTTTGACGAAGTTTGTGGCGGCAAGTATTCGTTCTGATGGGGCTGCTTTTCGGCCGAGAGCTCCCGTCTTATTAGCTTCGGTCTTTGAAATCAGGGCCAGCGCTGTCTGACTGTCCTTTTTTTATCGCGGTGCGCTGGTTGAAGCGTCCGATTAGTTTTTTCTGTAGCTTAGTTTCGAGTAACAGCGCGTTTCTGACAGTGCCCAGCCAGGATTTGTTGAATAGGGTTTTCGTGCTGTTAATCGCGTCGGGTGACTTTTCTTTCAAGGCCTCTGCAAAAGCAATGGCGCTCGTCATTGGGTCGGTGCAAACGTGTGTCACTAAGTTGTAGCGTTTGGCTTCTTCTCCGTCAAAAATTCTGGCAGTCATCGCGAGCTCTTTTGCAATGTCGATGCTGGTAAGCTCTCGCAGTGCAATACTGCCCGCCATATCTGGAATGAGTCCCCACTTCGATTCCATGATAGAAAATTCGCAATCTGGCGTGGTGTATCGAAAATCAGCGCCCAGAACAATTTGAAAACCACCGCCCCAGCACTTTCCATGCGTTACGGCGATCACCGGTATCGGAAGTTCACGCCAGAGGTAGCTAACGTCCTGAGCTAGGTTGGACGCTTTCGTGCCCGGCTTGATGAGCAGCTTTACAGCGGTCACCGGGTTTTTGAACATGCTTTTTACATCTAAGCCGGAGCAAAACGCTGCGCCTTCGCCGCTCAGGATCACCGCGCGGGCTTTCTTGTTTTTGCGGATAAGCTTGCAGGCTTTGACGATGCCTTCGAACATAGGCATGTCCAGTGCGTTTAGTTTTTCAGGCCGATTGAGCGAAACGAAGGCAATGTCATCAACGAACCTTAAGGTTACACGGTCAAAAAGATTATGGGTTTCGCTCATGACTAGTCTCTATTGTTTTGAAGGATAAAAAAGGGGGAGGGGTGATGGTCAAAAATTCTATTCAGCACACGCTCTTCTCTTGCAAGAAGAGTATCCATTAGTTTAGGGATGTCTTCCATTGAATGAAAGGCGCTAAATCCTCGGTATATGAAGCCATGCAAGGCCTCCAAGCCAGCCATCTCAGCGGGCGATTTTGATATCTTTAGTGAAAACTGGATCATGCTGCTTCGGGCATATTTGTTTAGCATATGGCCCGCTTGGCCAACTAGTTTTAATTGCTCAAGTCGCGCTTTTTTGTTGTCGCAAAAACGATACGCTTGGCAATAGGTCGTTTCGTCAATCAGCGCTGATGAGCTTTCATTGAGTAACGCTTGCGCGAGTTGTCGGTCTAGTATTTGGGTTTTGAGGTTGAGTTCAATAAGTAGCGCGACAGTCCCTAACGTTTTTTCGGGTAGTAGTTTAATTAGCTTTGGAGCAATACGCTCTAGGTCGCGATCGCGGTCACTAAAGTCTTGCGCGGCATACAAGTCGGAGAATAAAAATTCTAGGCCGTTGTTGTAGTTTGAAGACGTATAAAGGTCGTGATGCGTGCGTTTTAGGCGCTCACATTGCCAGGTAGATAGTGAATCCAGGTGTTGCTTGTCTACGGTTTGCGAATTTTGAAAGTGATGATAGTCAATGAGGGTTTGCTTTAAGCGGTTTTCTGCGGGTGTTTTTGCTTTGATCTGTTGGATTCGGTCGTGGTACATCGCTCGCAGTTTTATTCAGTGGCTTCGACTTCGTTAGTCTAATTGAATTTACGGCGATGTGGTAGAAGGCTGTTTGCTTGCAGTTGGGCGCTCGCCAAAGCACTCCTTACGCTGAGGCAAGGAGGCTATTCTCTCTTAGCTTTTTTCGAGAGTGCTCTTTTATGGCTTCGGCTTGCTTCGGGCAAGGTATGGTCTCTAGCGATGGCACCCAGTCTGGGTTATCGAGAGTGACAAAGTGACTAACGGCATTTGTTTCCACAACTCTAACCGAATTTGGACTTTTCAGTGCACTGGCTAGCATCAGGTTTCGGTCGAGTATGCGGTCTATTTTCGGAATCAAGAAGGTGCCATGACGCATGTGTTCATATACGGAATAATCTGCTTTTTCCATCCAAGCAAACAGGTTTTCGATGTTTCTAACAATGCTTAAGTGGTCTTTTGTTGCCGTAAACAACTTATGAAGTAGTTGTTTTTTGCGAGCATTCATTTTTCCGAAAAACATTTGGCCATAAGACGTAGATGGCGTGCTGTTTATGAATCGAATAATCCATGGCCACATGCCATGCGAAACAGGCTCGAGTAGTGCTGAAATCAGAGGGTGGGTTCTGCCGCCGGGCAGCGCTGGAGCCTCCAAAATAAGTTCTATGTTCTCGTAAAGCTCTGGTTGTTGGCTAATTGCCTCCAGAATGACCGCGCCACCGCGTGAGTGACCATGGATTCGAATTCGATCCGTGGTTGGCAGGTTCAATACTGTCTGGTTTAAGATATTTGCATCGTATTCGATGGTAGCTTCGAGATGTTTGATCGGAACTTCCCAAGACGCGGGTTCTGGCATTGGGCCGCTAACCGGGACGTGGTAGTTACTGCAAGTTAGCAGAATGAGCTCAGTTGAAGGGTCTTGATAGCTTTGCGTGAAATAACAGTGATTTTCTAGAAATCCATGGACGCCGATAACAGTGTTAGTGGCCTTGCCGCTATGGCTGCGTACGCTTACCGCACCCTTACCCACGGTGTATACCTTGCCAGAGAACATCTCTGTATAGGTTTGTTCGATCGGCTTAATTAGCTTTCTTGCGTGGATTGCTTGCAATGTCTCTCTCCCACCCTAATTAGACGGCTTTTTCGGAGTTCGTTCAGCCGTTCTTATCATGCTTTATGCTTTGAATATAACCTACAGTCGGCGAATACTCTAGTTATCCTATATAGACTTTGGTCGGTACTGCTTTGTAACCAAATGCTATAGCGCCTGATTGTTTTATAATCAAAACTTAACTTCTTCTCTAGAAAACGTGTGTAAATACCTGAATTTATTATGGCAGATGACTAAAAATTCAGGTGTTAAGAAATGTAACTTATGTTATTTTTCGTATCGTGAGCTGACAGTCGTAGACTCAAAAAATACAGCGTTAATCGCAAGCCCTCCAGATAGTTAATGAGCGTATTTCTTATGCTTGAGCTGTATTTCTGGTTACTTTCAAAAAGAATAATGACTAAATAACTAGGAGGTTGGTTTGAGCACTCAGACTAGCAAACCTTTGAATGGTGTGGATATAGCTTGGTTGAGGATGGACTCTCCGACTAATCTGATGATCATTAATGCAATGATCGTTACCGATTCGATGGACTTTTCGGATTTCAGAAGTACGATTCTGAATCGATTTTTACGCTTTCCACGTTTTATGACGCGTCCTGTCGTGCGGTCGGGAGAGTATTTTTGGGAGCAAGACCCCTACTTTGATGTAGATAATCATGTCAAAAAAGTTGCGCTTCCCGGTGCTGCTGACAAGAAGAGCCTGCAGCAATATATCGCAGACCAAGTCAGTAATCCTTTCGACATGAATAAGCCGCTTTGGCAAATTCAGTTTGTTGAGAACTATCAGGGTGGCAATGCCATTATTCTCAGAGTTCACCATTGCTACGCCGATGGTTTGGCTTTGATTTCTGTCTTTAACTCAATTACGGACTCCAGTCCAAATGTCGCGCCTTTTTCGCAGGCTTCTGTAGCATCGAATGAGCCGATTGAGGTGGAAAAAGATCTCAACTATGAGTGGCCGAAGTATCAAAAGTTAATCGACTCGGCTGTCGATAAGGCGGATAAGTACGCCAATTTTGCTAAAAAGGTCTCGACAGATGGCGTTGACCTTCTTCGAGACAAAGACGCATTGCGCGCAGTTGTCGGTGATGGTGTGCGTGCAGCTGCAGAATTGGCCCAACTCGCGACTATGCCAGCAGATCCAAAACGAGTTTTGAAGGGCCGTTTAGGCGTTCGAAAAACGTGTGCTTGGTCTGAACCTGTCAGCTTTGACAAGTTTCACGGTATAGCGAAAGTGGTTGGCTGCAAGATTAACGATCTGTTGTTGTCTTGTGTGGCGGGGGCATTCCGTGAAGAGCTGATTCATGCGGGTGAAGAGGTAGACGGCAAGAAAATACATGTGACCTTGCCGGTGAACATGCGACCAGAAGAAAAAATGGATATAGGCGGTTCGCCTGAAGAATTAGGAAACTTCTTCGGTACGGTGTTTGCGCCTTTGCCTGTCGGTATTGAGAACCCATTAGAGCGTGTTTATAAGATTAAACATGACATGATCGCTTTAAAGCAGTCGCTTCAGCCGGCGCTGTCTTATGGCATTTTGTATGCGGCTGGGTTGCTGCCCAATTCAGTTCAGAAGCCATTGCTGGAAAGCTTTGGAAATAAAACGACGGCGGTGCTTTCGAATGTTCCAGGGCCAAGAGAGTCTCGTTATATTGCCGGTTCGAAAATTCAAGAGCAGATGTTTTGGGTGCCTCAAACGGGTGACTTAGGACTTGGTTTGAGTATCATCAGTTATGGCGGTCAGATTCAGTTCGGCTTGGTTGGGGATGCGCGATTATTTCCAAACCCAGAGCGAATTGTGAATCGATTTGTTTCTCAAATTGAACTGCACCGCACGGATATTGTGGCGAGTTATATCGAGGATTTGGTCCAGCCAACGATGGCGTCTTAAGTCTTCGTTAGATCACTATCTAAATAGTAAAGCGCTACGGGTTAGCGCTTTTTTTATGTCATAATTTTATAGGATATTTTTGATACTTATTTATACGACAGAGAAGAGCAGTAATGACCGAGAATAAAGTTCGTCTGAAAGAGAAGCTAAACTTGGAGACGGCTAGAATTGCCTGGCGAGACCTGCAAACATTTTTTGCGGGAGGGGCTGTTATTTGTGTATCTGCGAGTCAGGACTTGCTCGAAGTGGCGGAGCAGCTAGCGGCAGACAACAAAGACTTGTTTGCCAAATGGCTTGAAGAGGGCTCGGTCGCCATGGTTTCTGATGATCAAGCATTACGATGGTTTGATGCAGATGCGTCGCTGTGGAGTGTGGTCATCAAACCATACATTTTGGTTCAAGAGCCTAGTGATAGCTAAGCTCTGTCTGAGACGCGAAATCGCGTAGCGTTTTTAGAAACTTTAGCGGCTCGTCCACTAAGGGCGTGTGGCCGCTCTGCTCAAACGGTATTAATTTACTATTTTTTCGATAATCCGCAATTCGTAGTTGCCCACCTTTGGGGTACATTTCCGACTTGAGCCCGACCACGACAGTCGTTGGGATATCTACCTCCCGCAGCGTGTCACGCAGGTCATAGTTGTTTTCGAGGTAAGCGTTCAAACATATTATGTAGGCTTGCCAGTTTTCAGTGGGTAGCAGTGTTTGTTGCCCGATTGCTGACCGGCATAGCGTTTTAGCCATGCTTTTCAGTCCGTTCTTGGACATCGCGCTAGCGAAAAACAACCCAAGTTCTTTCCATAGCTTGCGCGTCAACTTCTGGGGTAACGCTCGGTAAGGCGTATTGTTTTGAATATACGGCGTTAGTTGTTCAACCAGGGCGCGAGCTCGCGCAATGCGCTCGTTATGTTCGTGTCCAAATAAACCCCATTTCCACTCATCAGAGTTAAGGCAAACAGGGCTTTGGTCTATATGAAGATAATGCGACGGGGCATTATTCGGATGAAGTTTCTGGTATTGAAGAGAGGTTAAGGCTCCCATCGATATGCCGCTAAGCTTAAAGCGAGTTAGGTTCAGATGGTTAACAAGGTCGTTAATATCGTTGGCGTAGTTTGTTAGTACGCAGGACTCAGAGAACTTAGCCGTGTGTGATCTCCCGAATCCGCGAAGGTCGGGCATGATGACGCGAGCATTGCGGCTTAGTGGGGTGGAGAATGGGAGCCAGTGCAGTGAGTTCATACCGAACCCATGCAGCAGGATAATCGGGTCGCCCTGTCCTTGATCGCGGTAGAAAAGCTTGGTGCCGTCTCGTGTTGTTAGCCTAGGCATTTTTATTATCTCGAGTTAAGCCAAGTGACAGTGTATAGCGTTAACTGTTTTGTATTCAACTGTTACAGATGACGCGACAAATAGTACATAGCGATACAAACCGCAACATTATGTAACGGTGACTGATTTGATCGGTGCCATACTTCTTTAATGTTTATCGTCGTGCTCACCAGTGCAGATCCTGCATCAGGGTGCTTCAGTTTTCATTTGCCAGGTCGCTATAACTAACAGAGTTGATCGTTGAGGCTGCTGAAGCTTCTTGTCTAGCTTAGTGAAGGTTTATACCTGATTTTTTAGAACCGCAGGCGAGGGAGTTAGCGGTGAGCATACTGTCCAGTCGATCATTGATGGAGCGCGTCATTTTTGGGGCAAGGCCTTTGGTCATTGTCTTATTTCTTCTGATCACTTCTTTTCTGACCTATCAAGCGGCGCAAATTAAGCCAGACGCTAGCTTAGAGCGAATGATTCCTCTTGAGCATCCTTATATTGTCAATTTTTTAGATCATCGCGACGACCTAGAAAACCTGGCTAACTTTATTCGAATATCTGTCGAGTCAAAAGACGGCGATATCTTCGATAAAAAATATATGGAGCAGCTCGAAAAAATTAGTGACGAAGTCTTCTACTTGCCCGGGGTTGATCGTTCTGGACTTAAGTCTTTGTGGACGCCTAATGTGCGTTGGGTTGAAGTGACAGAGAATGGCTTTTCTGGCGGCCCGGTTATCCCAAATGGTTATCGCGGAGATGACTATAGCCTTGATCAGCTTAGGCAAAATATATTGCGTTCGGGGCAGGTTGGCCGACTCGTCGCTAACGACTTTGGGTCGTCCATCGTCTATGTGCCTCTGCTTGAAACCAACCCGGAAACGGGACAGCCTCTCGACTATCTAGACTTTTCGCGTCAGCTTGAAGAGAAAGTGCGCGATAAATATGCAGGCGACGATTCCGCCGTTAGAATTCAGATTGTCGGTTTTGCCAAGAAAATAGGCGACATGATTGAGGGCTTGGCTTCCGTTGTGGTGTTCTTCAGTATCGCCGCATTGGTCACGACTCTGTTGCTATATGCGTATTGCCGCTGCCTTAAAAGCACATTGACGACCGTCGTGTGCTCGATTATCGCTGTTTTTTGGCAACTGGGTTTGATGCGTTCGCTCGGCTACGGCTTAGACCCCTATTCCGTATTGATTCCCTTTATTGTGTTCGCGACGGCGATCAGTCATGGGGTTCAGTTTATCAATGGAATGAACCGAGAGTCGGGGCAGGGAGCGACGCCTCTCGATGCGGCTGTCGTGACGTTTGGGCATCATTTTCTGCCGGCAATGCTGGCCTTAGTTAGTGATGCGATTGGCTTCTTTACATTGGTTCTGATTGAAGTTGACGTAATCAAAGACCTAGCGATCGGCGCTAGTGTCGGCATTGCGAGCATCATCATTACAAATATGATCCTTCTTCCGGTTATCCTGTCGTATACGGGTTTAACGAAAACCGGCTTGAAGCATGCGGAGTATGTTGAGCAGAATCCTCACCCAATCTGGCGTCGAATTGCAGATATCGCGACACGAAAAGGTGCGTTCGGGGCGCTAGTGTTGGCGCAAATTGCTGTTGGGGCCGGCTTGTACGCGGCGGACGGTCTAAAGATCGGCGAGTTAGCAGAAGGGGCGCCGGAGCTTAGGCCAGATTCGCGCTATAACTTAGATAATGCCTATATCACCGAGCATTACTCGACGAGTGCCGACGTGATGGTGATTATGGTTAAAACGCCCCCAGAGCAATGCAATTCTTACCCTGTCATGCACACCATAGATCAGCTTCAGTGGCGTATGGACCAGCTGGCAGAGGTGCAGTCGAGTGTTTCTATTGTTGATGTTTCAAAGGCTGTTACACGAGCCTTCAATGAGGGGAACTACAAGTGGAACTCCTTGTCGCGCAATCAGAAAATCATTGATACATCTCTGCAAATGGCGCCCGGGGGGCTCTTGAATGCTGACTGTAGCTTGGTTCCGGTGCTGGTGTTTCTTAACGATCACAAGTCTGAAACATTACAGCATGTGGTCGATGTGGTTGAGCAGTTTGCGCAACAGCACAACAGCGACGACGTTAAAATCTTACTCGCCGCTGGTAATGCAGGGATTGAAGTGGCGACTAATCAGCTGATCGCCGAGTCACAGACGCTAATGATGGTTGTTGTTTATGTCATTGTTGCTGTGATGGTTGCCTTAGCTTATCGCTCTTTCAGCTCAGTTGTTTGTGTGGTGTTGCCGTTAGCAATGACCTCAGTCTTGTGCACCGCATTAATGTCAATCTTTGGCATTGGTGTGAAAGTATCGACGCTGCCGATTATCGCTTTAGGGGTGGGGCTAGGGGTCGATTATGGGATCTACATTTTTAGTCGTTTAGAGGAATTACTCGAAGAAGGAATGAGTATCTACGATGCGTATTACGAAACCCTAAGAACGACCGGAAAAGCAGTGGCGTTTACTGGGTTAACGCTCGCTATCGGAACGGCTACATGGATGTTTTCTCCCATACAGTTTCAGGCCGATATGGGACTTCTGCTGACGTTTATGTTCCTCTGGAACATGGTTGGCGCGATGACGTTGTTGCCCGCTCTCTCGTATTACTTTCTTGAGGTTAAGCCTAAAAAGCAATCGCTGATCGAACAAGATGCGGTGTAACCCGCGTCTCGCTTCGTGAAGGCTTGAAAGTAAGCGTATCTACTAAGGAATATTGACCGTAATGGGGTCTGAATAGCCGCCGGTAATACCATCTGAATCTGTTGTTGCAATACGAAGATAGTATGTGCCCGATGATAAACGCTCGATCACATGGCTGGTGGTTGTCGCACCCAGTATTTGAGCGGAGTTCGTGTAACTACCCTGTGCGCTGCCGTATTGAATGACATAGCCGCGAATCTCGGCTAGCGGGAGAGGGTCACCGTTTTCACGCTGAGTCGGAATATCCCAACTAAGGTCAAGATTGACTGGCGTAACAAGCGTTAATAGTGCGGTGAGTGAACGAATGGTTTCAGTGCTGCTACGGACCTCAACATAGTATGTGCCAGCATCTTGTGCGTATGCGTTCGTGATGTCGTAACGCTTCGCTGTCGCTCCGCTAATAGCCGTTCCATTATAATACCACTGGTAGCTTAACTGGGTTCCGGCTTCGCCTTCTACGCTAAAGCTTCCGCTTTCTCCTTCAACAAGCGATATCGACTGAGGTTGCTGTGTAATGCTTAATGGCAATGAGGACGACAGTATTGTGACCATACTGCTGTTCGATACAACAGAGCCTTGGCTGTTACTCACCTGAACATCATAGACGCCCGAGTCAGCCACTTGAGATGGGTTGATCGTTAGTCTCATGCTATTTTGGTTCGAGAGGTTGTCGCCATTTTTACGCCATTGGTAGCTGACAAACCCGCCTCCCGAGGCGCTAACCGATAGGCTTAGCTCAGAGCCTTCCAAAGAGGTGACAGACTCAGGGTGTTGATGAATTGTTACGGGTTCGATGCTGTTTGATACCGAAATTGTCGCGTAATTTGAGCTAATGCTGCTGGCGTCATCAGAGATTGTTACTCGATAGCTAGCGGCGTCGCTCTCGCTTACATTCGTTAGTCTTAGCTGGTTTGTATTCGCGCCGGGAATAACAGAGCCACCTTTCTGCCAAACATAGCTATAGTTGCCGATGCCGCCAGCCGGAATAACCGTCAGTGTCGCGCTTTGCCCAGGGCTTAAAGAGTAGGAGCTTGGATGCTGAGAAACTGAAAGCGGTAATTGCTGCTCATTGACAGTGACTAATGCAGAAAGTGATCTGAGCGTGTTTGAATCGTCCGAGACTGTTGCGTGGTAAAGGCCTTGATCTGACACTTGTGGTGAGGCAATTGTTAGCGTGTTCAGGTTTTCACCAAGCAATGCTTGATTGTCTTTAAACCACTGTATGTTTTCTTCTGTAAGTCCCGTGGCTTCGACTCTCAAGATAATGGGCTCTCCTTCAAGTACCGTCGTGGACTGAGGCTGCGCTGAAATAGAAGCTGTCTCGTTGTTTATACTATCAGCGATGTCTGATGCGGATGCTGCGATACTAGAGAGCTGTGCGTCGACTTGCGGCGCGCTTTCGGTGTATAAGGCTGCGAGGCTTTGCGCTAGGGAGGCTGTGTTGGAAAAAGTCTCTTGCAGGTCGAGGTCATTTAAGTCGACGAGATTTAATTTCCACTGTTGGCTCAATGTCATCGAAAAAAAGCTTGCGCTAATAATTCCCTGTTCTAGCTCATTTTGATTGATGCCGTTGTTTAGTGTTGTGATATCCGCAGTGCGCGTCGCTAGTGGGTCGAAGTCGAGTCTGAGATCGGCTTGCAGCCAGGCATTGGCTGTTTTCAAGTTGTGCGCCGTAAGCCCTTCTTCTAGGCTCGCCGCTGTTGCAACAATGAGATGGCTTAGTGGAGAGATATTAATCTGATTGGCTTGGCCGGGAAGCATAACGCCTAGCAGGCTAAAGTCTTCAGGAAGTGATAGCCATTGACCGAAGTCAGTGTGATCGCCAGAAGAGGGCATGGTGCAGCCAGCAGGCAAGTCGCACTTCATTCGTGTGTGTGCGTCAGCCCTTAATTCTAGTATCAGCGGTGAGTCAGAGGGAGCGGTAGTCGAAAGTGAAAAGTCGCCACGGTTGTTAGTGCGCGAGGACAGCAGGAAAAACGCTTCACCATTTCGCAATTCGTAGGCATTAACGATCCCTTGATCAATAACGCCTTTAATTGCACTGCCTGAAATAGAGTTGTTGTTATCTGCTTGACTTGAAGCAGAGCCTCCACCACCACAGGCAGAGAGAATAAGCGCTAGCGAGAAAACGGTTAGAGTACGAATTATTCGGGTTAAAGGCATTAAGCTTGTCGTCGGTTGTAGTGGCTGGCAATTAAAAATAAAACGGCGACTGTTTTTTTGTTCTTTCGCACAAACGGATCTTTGTACGTTATCTACTTACTGTAGATTTATCATTTATAAGGTTCGAGGAAGAGATTTTGATCAAGATACTTCCTTATCGCTGGCAGAATATTACAACAGGGTTGGTCAATTCGCGAACAATTGGCGGTTAACATTAGTTAACAAAATTAGTCTTTGGGTTCGTCAGTTGGTGAGCTTAAAGATTTCATTATTCCGGTATATTTATTTAAGCAGTTTTCAAGGTTGCTGATCATATCTTGAATTGACGTTGGGGCGTCACTAACAAGCGCTTGACGCAGCTTATCAATGGGTTCTTGCACTCGATTGGCATAGTCTTCACCTTGTGCTTCAAATGCTTTGCAGATAAGCGCCAGCTCTTTTGTGAGCGCCTGATAGGTGTGCTGGTGTTGCCCTGCATTATGCTTTTCAAATAAGTTGATTGATTCTTCCGCATCACTGAGTGTTAGTTCAGTTTGGTCAATCTTTTTGGCGATACGATCGTTGAACTCATCGGTGCGAATAGACAGTGATCTAACCTCATCAGCAACAACACTAAAACCCTGGCCAGCATCACCAGCCCGAGCGGCTTCAATGGCTGCATTTAGTGCGAGCAGATTCGTCTGTGCATTAATTCGATTGATATCTTCGAGATAGGTTTTGATTTCATCAAAATGACTGCGAATCTGGTTAAACTGTTCGCGCGTTTGCTGCGATGCGTCTTGAGAGCCTTCTGAGCTGCTGAGAACGGTTTCTAGTGAGACTAATGCGTGATCGCCAAATTGGCATACTTGATCATTCAAACCAGAGAGTAAATTGTTTGAGGATTCGTCTTGGTGCGACTGTTCATAGTGCTCCAAGTCTTCGCGCTGGGAGCTTCTCTGCTCAATTAACGTTTGGTGTTGTTCTTTTAGCTCGTCTAAGGCTGCTCTTGTCTGCTCTAAATTCGACTGCAGCGCCTCTTCAAATACTGAGATAGATGGCGTGCCTTGTGTTGCCGTTGCGGTACTTTGGTATTCAGTCTTTTGCGCGGTTTCAGTTTGATTTATTTTCTTCCAGGTTAAATAGGAAACGAGAAAAGCACTAAACAACAAGGGGACCAAAATAAAATTGGGCACATGCCCTGCGACCAAAAGGGCAACAACTGCCGCTAATTGCAATGCGAGTAGCCAGCTATATTCTTTCGCGATTGGCAGAGGCTGAGCGCTTACGGAGGCTTCTTGGGTGTCGGTCATGTGTCTTCGCGGCTCGTTGTTTATGGTTGTCGGCTGAGTGAACTGACCTAAGCATTACTCATGCTTGGCGAACTTTCCAGTTTATTGTTTCGCCAGCATGAAATGGCACGATCGCTTGGCCGTCTGGCAGCGCAATTGTATCGGGCACCGTCCACTCATTCTTTTCAAGCGTAATCGTCCCTTCGTTGCGTGCTAGACCGTAAAAGTCTGCACCGAAGTGACTTGCAAAGTTTTCGAGCTTATCTAGTGCGCCTAACTGTTCGAATACCTCAGCATAGAGTTCAATTGCGCTCCAGGCACTGTAGCAGCCTGCGCAACCGCAGGCAGATTCTTTGCGCTGTTTTTCATGTGGCGCCGAATCTGTTCCGAGGAAAAACTTAACAGAACCGCTTTTAACTGCGTTGCGCAAAGCTTCTTGGTGTGTCATTCGTTTTAAAACGGGAAGACAAAAATTATGCGGGCGAATGCCGCCGACCAATAAGTCATTTCTATTTAACATTAAATGTTGTGGAGTGATTGTCGCGGCAAGGTTGTCAGATGCCGCGTTGACGAACTCAACCGCATCGCTTGTCGTAATGTGCTCAAACACAATCTTCAGGTTTGGGAAGTCTTGATGGATCTGCTGCAAGTGGCGATCGATAAATACTTTCTCTCGATCGAAAATATCCACATCATTGTCGGTCACCTCTCCATGAATCAACAAAAGCATTCCGCACTTTTGCATGGCTTCGAAGGTTGGGTATAGCACTTTGAGGTCAGAAACGGCAGCATCTGAATTCGTCGTGGCACCGGCCGGGTATAATTTTGCGGCAACAGCGCCTGCCGAACGCGCTTCTTCAATAAGGGCGGGAGAGCTAGCGTTGGTCAGGTAAATTGTCATCAAGGGCGTAAATGCTTTGCCTTCTGGAACCGCGCGTTGAATCCGCTCTTGATACGCGAGCATTAATGCCGCATCAGTAACTGGTGGAACTAGATTAGGCATAACGATCGCGCGTCTAAAGCAGCGTGCAGTGGCGGGTACCGTTTCAAGCAGCATATCGTGATCCCGAAAATGGAGGTGCCAGTCGTCGGGAGTGCGGATGGTGAGTTCTTGCATGAATATGGTCCTGCTTGGCTGTTCAAGAAAAGGCGTATTATGCCTTAAGTGCCTGCAGGTCGAAACGGAAATTAAGTTGAAGTGTTGGTTTGGTTTTGCAGAGTAGGGTTCTTCAGGTTTTTCTTTACGACACGTTCATGCGTGGCAAAAAGGTGAGCGCGAAGCGTTTCACCATCGCTGGAAAGCAGTTGCAGAGTCCCGGTCCACCCATCAATGTCATACTCCTCTGCTTTGATCTGTAGATAGGTTCCATAGGACTCTGCGGCAGACATTTTGTTGAGCCAGTTGGCATGCTGATTCTTAGCGAAATTCAAACCGCTTAAATCGTTAAACAGGGCGGTGATGCTTTTCAAGTCGCCCGTTTGCAAGAGCGTATTGTTAAGAACCAGTGAGAAGTGCATCGAGCATACCTTTACGTTATTCGCGCTGGTCCAAATGCTGGGCCAATCTTTAAACGAAAGCTAAGCATAGGGCATTGCGCCGTTACTTACTGTTAAGCTCTCGACTCAAACAGGCATCAAAATCAATATTTTTTAGTTGCGGCACAAAATTACAGGGACCCTGCCGACTATCAAGTTGGCTAGCGATAATGGATTGCCAAGCTGTCTTGCAGGCGTTATTGCTGCCAGGGAGGCAAAAAATAAGTGTTTTGTTCGCCATTCCGGCTAAGGCTCTGGACTGAATCGTTGAGGTTCCAATCTGCTCGAGCGAGACCTGCCTAAAAAGCTCCCCAAAGCCATCAACTGTTTTGTCTAGCAGGGGCTTAATGGCTTCTGGCGTGCTATCACGGGCAGTGAACCCGGTCCCACCCGTAATGAGAATGACATGGGTGTCCTGATCAGCGATCCATTGAGATACGCGAGCGCGAATATGATAAATGTCATCGATAACGATTGCCTGTTCAGCAAGCGTATGCCCAGCATCCGTTGTCAGCGTTGCTAACAGTTTTCCCGATGTATCTGTCTCGGTCGTACGCGTGTCGGATACCGTTAATACGGCGATATTCAGAGGGATTAGTTGTTGTGATGTGTTTTTACTCATAATTTTGCATTACTTGATTTGAATTAAGCTAAGTTTATAAGAGTCTATGCTATAGATTGAATACCTAAAAAAACAGATGTGTTCATAGAACTTACTTTCCGACTGGAGCAACAGGAGACGCGATGATCAGCAAACTTAGGGGCGTACTTCATCATGCATTGCATCAGCCTGATGAAAAGAACCTCTTTTCGTTGGTGCTCAATTTGTTTTTAGCATCGATGGTTATTCTAAATATTATCGAAGTGGTCTGGATGTCGATTCCGGAATACGGAGAAAGTCATATTCGCTTTGCTGATGTGAGCTTAGTTTTTTTTGCCGTGCTGTTTGGTACTGAGTATGTCTTGCGTGTTTGGTCTGCCCCGGACGCTGATATTGTTACGTCACATGCTTGGCGTTTGCGCTGGAACTACATTAAATCTCCAATGGGAATGGTCGATCTGCTCTCATTCTTGCCACTTGTCATTCTATGGCTAGTACCTAACGACCTGTTCGCTGACCTGCGAATGCTCAAGTTAATTTCAATTATTCGAATTCTTAAACTGACGCGTTATTCTGACTCGCTCTCAATGTTGGCGCGTTTGTATCGAGACAATCAGTACGTGTTATTGGCCGCAGCGATGGTCATGATGATTCTGAGTTTTATCGCGGCAACGGGTATTTATCTATTTGAGCGATATGCCCAGCCTGAGCTCTTCGGTAGTATTCCCGCATGCATGTGGTGGGCACTGGTAACGCTTACTACCGTCGGGTATGGCGATATGGCGCCTATTACGATCGGAGGGAAGATTTTTGGCGTATTAGTGATGATCTCCGGTGTTGGTGTGGCGGCGATGCCAGCAGGTATTTTTGCTTCGTCTTTAGTGCAGCTTGTGCGTGAGCAAAAGATGGCTCGCCGTCGAGCGATTAAAGCGAGAGTTCGTCAGTTGACGGGGGGAGCAACCTCGCAAGATGAGCAAATCCTAGAAGCGCACTCTGGCTTTAGTCGTTCTGAGCAAAGGGAGGTCGACTACCTGACCGCAGAGTTTGGTTTGAGTTTCGAGCAGGCAGTCGGCATTGTTGGGCACTACCGGCACTGAGAGCAGTGCCGAGTTCGAGTCAGCCTAGTAGCAAAGCATCGTCGTCAATCTGTTCATGATTTTTCTGGAACTGTTCGAGCAGGTCGTTTGTCGTCATTGATTTACGGTGCTCACCATCAACGTCTAAGGCTATGTTGCCCTGATGAAGCATGATCGTTCTATCGCCAATACTTAACGCCTGTTTCATGCTGTGCGTGACCATCAAGGCTGTCAGCTGCTGCTCGTCAACAATTTGTTCTGTTAAGTCCAAAATAAACTGTGCGGTTTTAGGGTCTAGTGCTGCGGTGTGCTCATCCAACAATAGCAGCTTCATTGGGTTGAGTGATGCCATTAGCAAACTGACCGCTTGACGTTGTCCGCCGGATAAGAGGCCAACTTTGTCATTGAGCCTAAGCTCTAAACCCAGCTGCAGGGTTTTGAGCTTATCCATAAAGCGCTCTTGGTACTCGCTTTTTGCTGCGCGGGTAAGAGACCGCCTTTTTGTTCGGGCTTGTGCTAGTGCGAGGTTTTCTTCAATCGTCAGGTCTTCGCATGTTCCCATTAGTGGATCTTGGAAAACGCGTGCGATTTGCGGTGCGCGCTTGTGTACTGGCAGGCTGGAAATGTCATTGCCGTCGAGAGAAATTGAACCCTTATGACAGGGCGTCTCTCCCGCTATCGCATTGAGGAGTGTTGATTTTCCTGCTCCATTACTGCCAATAACGGTGACAAACTGGCCTTTAGGAATCGTGAGGCTAACCCCTTTTAGGGCATGATTTTCTAATGGAGTTCCCCAGTTGAACATGATGTGCAAATCATCAACAGCGATCATGCGCGAGACCCTTTGAAATAGCTCCGCCAGTTCGGCGCAACAATGGCGACGGTCACCAATATAGCGGTAATGAGGTTGAGGTCTTGCGCTTTGAGTCCGAGTACTTCGCCATTTAGTGCAACCGCAACGACCAGCCTGTAAAGCAATGACCCGAGTATGCAGGCAGAAATCCACATGAGTAGGGTGCGCTTAGGCAGTAGCGCTTCTCCGCCGATAACCGATGCGAGGCCAATTACGATAACACCTACGCCCATCGTGACATCTGCGCTGCCTTGGCTTTGTGCAAACAGCGCGCCGGCTAGCGCGACCAATGCGTTTGATAAGGCCATGCCCATCAAAACCATTCGACCAGTGTTAATGCCATTTGCTTTTGCCATGCGCTCATTCGAGCCTGTGGCTCGCATGGCTAGACCAACCTCTGTTTTGAGGAACCAGACGAGGGCGGCAACAACAAGCAATATGACAATGCCAAATGCGATCGGATAAGCGATGTAATAAGGGATCGAGAGATTGTCTAGCGGGCTGAGTAGGGTTTCTACCCCTAGCAACGCTTTATTTGGGCCATCCATTACGCGCAGATTGATCGAGTAAAGCGCGATCATCGTCAGAATGGAGGCCAGTAGGTGAAGGATCTTTAGTCTGACATTGAGCCATGCGGTGACCAAGCCGGCCGCCGCCCCTGCAATGCAGGCGCAGAATGTCGCAATTAAAGGATTGATTCCCGCCACAATCATCGTGGCGGATACCGCCGCGCCCAAAGGGAACGAACCGTCGACTGTCAGGTCGGGGAAATCCAGGATGCGGAATGAGATGAAAACGCCCAGTGCAACCAGACCGTAAATAAAACCGGTCTCGATCGCACCAAAAAATGCAAAACTATTTAGCACGTAGATATCTTACTTTATGATTTCTTTAGCTTTACCGATAAACTCGGGGCTAAGTTCAATACCCATTCTTTTGGCAGCTTCTGGATTAACGAAGAGCTCTGTTTTGTCGATACCTTCGACGTGAATATCGCCAGGTGACGTGCCATTGAGTACGCGAACGAGCATATTACCTGTTTGTCGACCCACTTCATAATAATTGAAACCTAGCGCGGCTATTGCACCTCGCTTTACGCTATCCGTGTCGCCGGCGAATAAAGGAATTTTTGCTTGCTCGGCGATCTTAACAACGCCTTCCATTGCCGAGATGACGGTGTTGTCTGTTGGTAAATAGATCGCGTCGACTCTACCCATCAATGAGCGGGTGGCAGTTTGAACATCTGCAGACTTAGGTGAAGCCGCCTCAACCACTTCTAAACCGTGCTTCGGTGCAAACTCGTTAATGAGTTTAACCAATGAGACAGAATTTGTTTCGCCAGGATTATAAATAACGCCAAGTTTCTTAGCGCTTGGAAGTACTTCTTTCACCATGCCGAGATGCTTATCGATAGGTGTTAAATCAGAAACGCCTGTAATGTTTTTACCTGGTTTGTCCCAGCCTTCGACGAGCTTAGCAGAAACAGGGTCTGTGACGGCTGAGAAAATAATATTAGATGCGCGTGCCGATGACGCTACCGCCTGTGCGGAGGGTGTGGCAATCGCGACGATAGCGTCTGGCTGATCGCCGGCAAACTTCTTAGCGATTTGAGCTGCCGTGGCGGTATTGCCTTGCGCACTTTGATAATTCCACTTTAGGTTTTCGCCTTCATTCCAGCCGTTTTCTTTTAAAACATCTTTAACGCCATTGCGAACGGCATCTAAGGCAGGGTGCTCGACGATTTGAGTAATCGCGACATGCTTTTCTGCCGGCGCGGCAGCCAGTGCTGGTGCAGCAATAAAAGCGGACGCGAGTGAAAGGTAAGTGAGCTTTAATAGTTGTTTTCTCATGAAAAAAATCCCTGCTGTTAGAATTGTGCGCTAAGAATACTACCGATTATTCAAATTGGCGAACCCAAATGTTAGAAGGCTATTCTTCGTTGAGTTGTTGGTCAGACAATACGACGATTACGCGCTTAGGGCCGTGCGCGCCGTAGGCTAGTTTTTGTTGAATGTCGGCGGTCTTTGATGGGCTCGAAACAAAGATAAGATTGCTGTGTTCAATTAACGATAGCTCTATTTCTTGAGCAAAATAGCCGTCAAGTGAGTCAAAAACGACTGCCTTATTCGCAATAATGACATGAATAGGGGGGATGAGGGACAGCGTTCGTGGCTCGTCCGCCGATGGCTGAATAACTAATGTGCCGGTGTTTTTGATGACTGATTCGCAATGAGTGAGCCCGATATCGATGTCGTTAAAGATGCTGTCTTTTAGTGTCTCGAAGGGCTGGTCAAACTGGTGCGCGGTTTGTCTGTCGATTTTCTGTAAATGATCGACAATGCTGTTGTTGACAGCGCCGTTGCCGAGCAGCCAGCTCAATGGACGGCTTTCATCGATTTCCTCCACTATCGCGCTGAGTATTTGGGGGAGGGTTTCGTTGCGGACGACGATTACTTCAAATCTATTTTTCTGTAATTGATCGCGTAGGCTTAAGGGTTTCGACAAGGGGTTATCTTGAATCGAGATTCGCTCTTTTTTTTGAATATCTGGTTTTTTTCGTGCTGCTGCGCGCGATGCAAGGCGAAGTCGCTCTAGTATCTTCTCTCTAGCGTTCTGGCTATTTGTGTTCATGCTGAGGATCTCGATTATCGTGATTGGTTTTTGCCTTGATCAAAGCATGGAGTGTGTTGTTTGCCGGTGTTGGGCTAGTGCGGCCCTTCGTCCAACGGCGAGGAAAGAGCAATGACGAAAGTCCCGGGATGCGCATCATAAGTGAAGTAAGTTGATAGAGTCGTGGTGATTGATGAATGGCTCGCCATGCGTGCCAAACCATTTTTTCGCCTGTGTGGTTGGGCTGTGCAGCGCTGCGCTGATTTCTGAGTTCGCGAATCATGTCTGGCAGTTCTATGTTGACAGGACAGGCTTCGCCGCAAGCGCCATTTAATGAACATGCATTGAGTAACTCATTATGTTCTTCCCCTCCGTCCAGCTGCGGAGAGATGACCTGCCCTATTGGACCTGGGTAGGTTGTGCCATAAGCGTGGCCACCAATTTTGGTATAGACGGGGCAGTGATTCATGCAGGCGCCACAGCGTATGCATGCCAGGGTGGCGGCTAGGGCGGGGTCACTCGCGATCGAGGAGCGGCCGTTGTCGAGAATAATGAGGTGTACCGATTTAGGACCATCTAGTTCGTCAGGCTTTCTAGGGCCAGAGATTAGGTTTACATAGCTTGTGATCTCTTGTCCGGTGGCTGAGCGAGTCAGCAGGTAGAGTAGTGAAGGCAGAGATGATAAGTCGGGAATGACCTTGTCGATGCCCATAATGGCAATATGGCAATTCGGGACTGAGGTTGATAAACGGCCATTGCCTTCGTTTTCGACTAGGCACAAGGTTCCACTTTTTGCGGCGGCAAAATTAACGCCGGAAACGCCGATATCCGCCTGTTTGAATTTTTCTCTGAGTACCTTTCGTCCAATCCCGATTAGTTGGTCGACATCGCTAGCATCGGCTTTTTCATTGAGCTTTTGATTGAATAGTTCTGCAATTTGTTCCTGATTTTTGTGTAGGGCTGGCATGATGATGTGGGAGGGTTTTTCATTTGCGAGCTGAACGATAAATTCGCCCATGTCCGACTCGGTGCTTTCTATGCCATGCTGCTCCAAATGCGTGTTTAGCTCAATCTCTTCGCTCGCCATCGACTTACCCTTGATGACTCGCGTTGCGTTTGTTGCTTGAGCAATCTGTAAAAAGATCTTTCTTGCGTCACTCGCATCCGCAGCCCAGTGCACTTCAATGCCATTGCGTGTGCAGCTTTGTTCTAACTGTTCGAGTAGTTCTGGGAGTTGTTGTGGTAGGGCGTGTCGAACGTCTGTCGCGATATCTTGGTGTTGCTGCCATAGCGCATAGTCTTCAATAGAAAGTGAACGCTTACTTCTGAGGAAGTCCATGGCGCCTCGAAGATTGCTTCTCAGTTCTGGCGTTTCTAGTGCCTCTATAATTCGTTCGTTAAAGGGCGTCATGAGTTGGCCTCGTCAAACTGCTGTTTGGCGAAACTGGCAATATGCTGGTGTGGAAACGCAAGCCCATTTTTTTTGGCATAACCTTTCAGGTTGATTAAGCAGCCGCAGTCACCAGAGATAACTGTTTGGCTTTTTGTCGCAACGAGGTGCTCGTATTTATCTTTGGTCATCGCGAGAGAGACCTCTGGGGACTTGATGGAAAATGTTCCGCCAAAACCGCAACATTCCTCCGCATAACATGGAAGGTTTAGTGTGACATGTGGCATGTGACCAATTAGTTTGATCCAGCTCTTAGCTGAGCCTGTTTCACGCAACGCGGAGCAAGATTGATGCAGGGCGGCGGTGACTGGAGTATTACTGGTCAGCTGGTGATAGGGCAGTTTGTCTACGATGAAATCAACGAGTTCAAACGTTTTGCTGGCGAGTGCTATCGCTTTTTTCTCGTATTCCGGGTGGTCTCTGAGTAACACGGGGTAATGGTTTTTTATCATGCCCGCGCAAGATGCTGACGGGACGATTAAGGGGTATTCGGCGTAAAGGAAAGTATCCACTGTTTGCATGGCAACGGCAGCGCTTTGCGTTGCATAACCTGAATTGTAGGGAGGTTGGCCGCAACATGTCTGTGATTGAGGGAAAACGCTTTCAAAGCCTGCGAGCGACAGAAGTTCAATGGCGTCTAGGCCTGCTTCTGGATAATAGTTGTCAATGAGGCAGGTGCCGAATAAGTAAACCCTCTTCATTGTGGGAATGCTCTCCTATTGTAGCTCGCTGCTTGTTTGCTTTTGCTCTGCGCTGGGCAATGGATATGATCTTTTAGTGTTCAGGGAGTCAATGTCAATGCTTTCCACGTCTTCCCAGTCGGAATCCGTTGCCGTTTCAAAACCGTTGTTGATATGGATAGTTGGCAGCAATCGCTTTCCCTGCTCTGTTTTTATTAAGCCTACAAGGGCGTTTTGTAAGCGAATTTGTGAATAGAAAGGGACGCGAGTATGTCGGGCAAAAGCATGAGGCGTGAAGCTTGGTGTGTCCCAGACGATAGTTAGCTTGTCTTTTTGCGGAGGAGATAGCAGAGCGATAGAGGCTTGCGTGCCGGCAGCGCCCAACACGGCACCGTTTAGTACTAGCTGCATTGCTTGTAAGTGTGACCCAGTGAAGTGCGGTTTAACGTGAATATTAAGTTGCTCTAGGCTTCGGCGGGGAATAATGCTGCTGCTGAAGTTGAGCAATCCAGGAAAGGCGACGACTTTCCCTTCAAAGTCTCGAAGGCTCTTTATCGGGCCGTCTTTAAGGGCGACGATTAGACCTTTGGCGGGTTGTGATTTGCGTTTCGCTAAGGCTTTGTAAGAGCCAGCTTGGTTGCCGTTTACGAACTGAACTGGGCTCATGTACGCGAGATCAAAACGCCCTTTGGCCAGTTTTAGCTCAAAGTCGAGCTGGCTACTGCTGGGTTCATAAAGCAGCTCTATACGACTTTTTCCACTAATGATCGTTATTAGTTCGCGCCAAATAGCGTGGGGGTCTTCGCCGTCAATACGTTGGTATTGCGTCTTACTGAATCTTTTTTTCTGTTCTCCATTGATCGTTTCAACGAAGCTGGGAGATGGCCTGTCCAGGGTCGGGTCTATGCCTACTAAGAGCGGCTTTGCTGATGCCGTGAGGCTAAGCAGCAATAAGGCCCAGATGCTTATTAGTCGTCGGTTAAACGAGGTTTGTGTATTGGCTAAAGATTGATTCATGAAGTTGTTGACTGGCCTTTGAATTGGATGACGTATTGTATTGGAAGATATTTTTCTTTGAGGCTCCAGAGGGGCTCAGTGGCGCAGTTATTGGGGCGCGCCGAATAGCCGACATTCAATTTGATGGCAAAGGGCATTGGCGGCGAATAATTGTGCCTCCATTGCGCGTGATACGGATGATGCTTCTAACAGCACTTCCACGTCTTGTGGCTGAATGACCGCAGACATCTTGCCTTGGGTGAAGCCGCAGAGTGAGATTATTTGTATGTTTTTCTCATGCGCGGTTTGTATTGCTTGCACGATATTGCTGCAGTTGCCGTCGATGGAGAGGGCGATGAGTGTGTCGCCTTCTTGGCCAATGGCTCTGATTTGCTTGGCATAAACGTTATGGTAATTACCATCTTTGGCGATCGCTGAAATCGTGGTGGAGTCGATCGATATATTGATTGCTGGCAAGCTTGGGCGTTCGAAATCTTGTTGATGCATTAAGCTTGTCGTTAGCACACTCGCAATGGGGGCCGAGTAGCCGTTGCCGCAAACGATTAGCTTTTTGTCGTTGAGCAACGAGGCAATCACCAGTTCGCTCGCTCTTTCTAAGCTATGAGACATGCGCTCAATATTATTCGCTGCAGAGTCTACGGCATTGCATAGATAGTCGGTAATTGGGGAAAGCTCGCTCATAACTTGGTCTCGGGTACGCAGAACGCTGATGGTATCCAATCAACGTTGTGTCGGCAAAAGAATCTTGTCGGAATGGGTGATATCGCTACAACATCAAAGCGCACGTTGTTATCCCATAAATTACGATCGGAGAGAAAACGCTTCGCCGTTTTGATGATTTTTTGTTGTTTTCGTGGCGTGACACTTTCACTCGCGCTTCCGTGACTTGTTGATTCTCGGTAGCGCACTTCTATAAACACGATAGTGTCATTATCTTGCATGATCAGGTCAACCTCACCAAATCGAGAATGGAAGTTCTTCGCAATGAGCGTTAAGCCTTTTCGTTGCAAGTAATGTAGTGCTTTCAGTTCGTACTTATCGCCTTTGTTCTGTTTGTGGGTTTGCATTATGACATCCTTGTTTTAATGCGTTGCTGGTTGCGCTAATTGACGATGGTAGGCTTTCCTCCGCGGAATTTGGCCCATCGCAAATGGCGCTGAATGGTGTTGTTAGGATTGATCGACAGCTCACCGGTTTGCCCTTCTATGTGGCTGTTTTCAACTTGCGTTAGTAGTTCGATACGCGGGGCAATTTGGAAGGCGTCAATACCCATGGCATAGAACCGGCTATAACGTGAGGCATGCTCCGGAAAGTGCTTCTCTAGTTGATGGCGAAGTGAATCGCTGGTGCTAAGTGACCAAGGCATATCGACAAACATGATGCCGTTGAGGTCTCGCGTATACGTGTCGCTATCAAGGTCATTAACTTGTGAAGTGGCGTAAACGGGTAGGTCGCTGGCGTAGTGATAGGCGAGCAATGGTTTGAGCTGCTTGGCAATACCTGCTTTGGCGACCATAAAAACAGCGTCGATATCCTGGCGTCGCCGCGGCGTGCTTTCAAGGTTCAAGCGAGTGATTTGTCTGACGGTTCTAGCGCGTTGCTTGCTTTGGTCTGTTGCTAGCATTTTCGATACGGCCGCCGATAAGGTATTTTGTGCACCATAAAAAGCGCCTTCAACGACGGTGCCGTGATTTTGCTGACTCGCGTTAGTGAACGCGTCGTAAGCTCGCAGCCCCCAGTCGCTCTCAGGCGCGAGCATGCCAATTCTGTGTAAGCCATCGTGTGTCATTCGCTCCGCGACTTGTGCGGTTTCATGCTCGGGATTGAGGCTGAATTGATAAAGGTTTTTGACGGCTTGATCGTTGGCGACGAAGTTAAGAGCGAGCGTTTTGATTGGTACTTCGTCTCTCGCTAAAAGCATGGTCAGCGTTTCTTTTTTTAGAGGCCCGATGATGATGGTGTTTTCGGGGAGGTCTTGGTTATACAGGTCCATGAAGTCAGAGGTTTGGGTGTCGTAGGTGGAGATGGTCAATTCTGTTTCGCGAGGCTCTTGCAGAGGCGAGCTTGAGGACTGATGGTCACTAACGCTCTCTTGTTCAGGCTTGTTTTCTTGATTCTTTTTGTATTCAAAATACTTAACGAGCAGGCCGTCTTTGATGGCGTTGCTGACTGGCGCAAGTGGTCCGCTAAAGGGAAGTGCAATGATGATGTTTCGAGGTCGGTTTTGCGGCAGTTGAGATAAAATGACTAGTTCTTTTGGGAGCGCATTAGCGGCGGGATGAAATTCCCATTTCGTCTGCCAATTAAGCAGTGCCTGGTATTGTTCTTCCAGTCGGCTTTGGTTTAGTCGAATGGTTTTCGCGAGTGCCAGCCATCCTTGTATATCGTAGTCGCCTGAGGTGTCTTCGAATCGCGCCAGGTTCTGTGTCTTGGCGGCCTTTAATAGTTGCCATACTTGTTCATTGTTGTCGTCGTTATCCTCAAAAATACCGCGTTGGGAAATGACCAATATGGCGGCTTGTAGTGGCTGCTCGCTAAGATCAAAGGCTTGGATTAGCTTGCGTACAAGTATTCTTTGATCGTCGATGCTGCGTTGAAATGAGGCTGCGCTCTGTAAGTTAGGCAGTGCTTTTCGGAGTTCTACTTGGTTTTCTTCTACTAATGCAATATCAAGCGTGAGTAGCCAATAGTTATACCAGTCTTCGCCGGCCATAAATTGAGTGTCGATTTCAGAGATCACTGCTTTCGATTGCGCGCTAAAGCCTTGCTCCCAATATAGTTGGGCCGCACGAAGAAGGGTGGAGTGTCGCTCAGTTTGGTTGGTGCTTGTGTTTGCAAGCGCTAACAACTGCTCTGGGTTGCCTGTTCTGATGCTAGCGTTTGTTGCGGAGCTGTCATCGATAGCGATCTTTTTGGTGCTACATGCGGAGAGAACCGCTAGAGTTATCATTATAAAAACGAGGCGAATCATATTGGGGTATCGATGCATGTTATTTGATGGGTCTATATCTGTTTGGTTGCTCATTCTATCTTGAGGGTAAAAACTTGGAAAGTGCGTTGTATATTGTTGCCACACCAATTGGTAATTTAAATGATATTACCTTGCGGGCGATTGAGACCTTGAAGGGGGTTGATTGTATCGCCGCCGAGGACACTCGGCATACCAAACGCTTGCTGGATGCTTTGACGATTTCCGCCAAAATGGTTTCGTTGCATGAGCACAATGAGTTTGAACGTGCCGACAGTGTGTTGGAGAAAGTTATTCAGGGAGGTTCGGTAGCACTGGTGTCGGACGCTGGAACCCCGTTGATTTCAGATCCTGGTTCTATTTTAGTGCGTAAGGCCAAAGAGTTGGGGATTAAAGTGGTGCCGGTGCCTGGGCCGAGCGCTTTGATCGCAGGCTTAAGCGTTAGCGGTGCTGATTGTCGGCGCTTTATTTTTGAAGGGTTTTTACCGGTTAAATCGAAGGCTAGGCGGGATTGTTTGATGCGCTTTGAGCGTGAAGGTCGAACGGTGGTGTTTTATGAATCTCCTCACCGCATTGTCGACACGTTGAGTGACTTTGCTGGCCTATACCCTGAGCGAGGGTTGGTGCTGGCACGTGAACTTACTAAGACATTTGAGACGGTTAAGAGAGCTTCAGTGCGTGAGGTTCAGGCCTTTGTTGAGGCTGATGCTAATCAGCAGCGTGGTGAGTTCGTATTGATGCTTGAGGGTGTCGAGCATGAGTTGTCGACGGAAGATTTTGAATTTGCCAAGGGCTTGATGGCCGAATTGGTCACAGAGCTTCCTCCAAAAAAAGCGGCGGCGATTGTCTCTCGTGTCACGCAGTATAAGAAAAATGAGCTGTATGAAATGGCTTTAGCGTTGAAAAAAACCTGATTAGTTATCAGTCGCTTGCCACTAATTGCGAAGTGTGATTTGCACAAACTAGGAGGGTAGGTCAAAATACGATCTATAAATTTAACAATAATTCACCGGTGACTCATGGACAGACTCATTCAGTTTACCTCCGCTATGCGCGCATCTATCCGTGCAGGTTTATTTATTGTTGTGCAAATTACATTCGGACTGCCGTCTGTTAGTGCGTTCGAGTTGCTTTCAGAAGGGGCGATGGATTCTGTATCTGCTGTTTCTGCTCAGTCGGTTGAGGAATTGATTAACATTGCGGGTAGTCCTGCTGCTGGCTTGAGTGACGATTATGAGTCCCTGCCTTTTCAGACGCGCATAGAAGTTGTTGAGGGGAGTGTCGACGAGGTTAAGACTGAGCTAGATTTTGAGCTGATTAAAGAAGTTGAAACGTGGGCTCGTGTTTTGCGTGAGCAGGGTGAGCGACAACTTGAGGTTGGCTTTGTGGATGAGTTGCCGCCGGCTCCTATCGATATTGATCCTTTTGTTTTTGAAGATCAGGCTATTGTTGAGTTTACCCCAGGCGGTGATGGTGAAAATGACGATGATCGTACTACCTTTCGTCAGGGGCGCATAACTCAAACCTTTGAGCTTTTAGATTCAGGTGTTGATTCAATTACGACGCGCTTTGAGCGCTATGTAGAGAGCGCCGCGACAATTAACGCAAACCCAGGCAATAGTAATACCTCAATTGGTAGTGGTTTTATTACCGATGTTCGTTCTACCAGTACCCAGACCTACTCTAACTACCGTGATGCGGATCGACCGCTATTCTAAAATACGCTTGCTAAATGTGAGTGCTCGCTATATCGTTCGGACTTGAGTCTGCCAGGCAGTCGCTTAACCTTGTGTTAAGAGGAAAGTCCGGGCTCCGCAGAGCAGAGTGCCAGGTAACCCCTGGGGGGCGTGAGCCTACGGAAAGTGCAGCAGAAAGTGAACCGCCAGCTTCGGTTGGTAAGGGTGAAAAGGTGCGGTAAGAGCGCACCGCATGACTGGCAACAGTTCATGGCGATGGTAAACCCCGCTCGGAGCAAGACCAAATAGAAGTCCTATGGTGCGGCTCGCACTGGACTTGGGTAGGTTGCTTGAGCCAATTGGTGACGATTGGCCTAGATGAATGACTGTCCTAGACAGAACCCGGCTTACCGGCAGACTCAAAACTATTTTTACTCATTGATTTCAATAGGTTATGCGCCTTTTTTGGAGTCTGTAAAAATATGGTACATAAACTGGTACAGAGTGATCACCCTTTCGTTTTCTTGCGTGGTCGCACCTTCTACTTTCGTTACGCGTTACCCCTTCATATTCGAAAATTATGCCCTCGGCTGCCTGCTGAGTTAAAGCGTAGTCTCCGCACTGATTCGTTTTCAGATGCTATTGCTATGGTTAATGCAAAGCTCCCGTTTATTAAGATCCTTAAAGTCTGTACAGACGAGAAAAAAATAGGGGAGATCTATGGTCTTTTATCTGACTTTAGTCATCAGCTTGCGGATTGGGTTAAATCTAAATTTGATGTTTTGAAATCTACGGATCACTCTCGGGATGTTAGAACCACTAAAGATTCGGACATTGGTACGGCTGCCCCAAAATTGTCCGTCATATGGCAAGATTTCGTTAGATGGAAGCAATGGAACCCGCGACGTACAGATCAAAATCAACGCACCTTTGATACCCTTTTATTCTTCTTGGGAGATGTTTCTGTGAAAAGTATTTCTAAGGGGGACCTGAAGAGGGCGTTGACCTCTATTGCTGCCTTACCATTAAGGAATAAATCCCCGTACAGAGGTGTTTCGTTAAAGCGTATTGTTCAAATGGATATACCAGAGGAAGATTTGCTCTCTAGTAAATCAGTGAAGGAGCACCTGAAGCTGGCTCAGAGTATTTTCAACTCCTATCTCGTTCGTGAACTGGACGCTCTTGAGCGCTCTCCTACAGATGGTTTGAGGTGGGAAGTTGAGGACAGTCGTTATGCGAGCTTGACTAACGCTCAAGTCAGAAATGTGCTGCTTCGAGCTCAATCTAAACCTAAGTGGTTTTGGTGGTTCCTAATGATTGCTGTCTATTCAGGTGCGAGGCGTTCTGAGATTGCTTCTTTGAGGTCTTGTGATTTTAGTTTGTGTGACGATACCGGGCGTAGTTACTTCGTTATTCGTAGCGGAAAGACTAAGGCTGCAAGGAGAATGATCCCCGTTCATAATAAGTTGGTTTCTGCTGGCTTACTCTCATGGATAGGTAGGGGGGATGGCCTAATCTTTCCAATTGCTGCACAGAACTTAAATAGAGTAACTGATAATTTCGGTTCCCTGTTGGATCAGCAGGAAAATGACTTAGGGGAGAGGATTGTGTTTCACTCGACTAGGCATACATTTATTACGAAAGCTAGGTCTAAGGGGGCTAGTACTCCGCTTGTTCAGCAGGTGGTCGGTCATGAAAAGAGTGGGGCGGGAATTACGGATAGATATACTCATAGCTTTCAGATGAGGGATATTTTGTCTGTGGTGGACGATGTCTCATATGACTAGACTCTTTTGAAGAGCGTAGCGGGTTCTACCCAACTTTGGCTAAAGAGAGTCTAGTGAAAGCTGGGGAGTCCGCAGCGCGAGTTGAGGTCTATTCTATTAAATCATTCATTTCCCAACCTTATCCAAACTGCTTGATAGTTGTCCCTATTCAAAGAGAGGTGTCTATCAAGCCCATTATAATCTTGAAGCCAAATTCTTTTGTAGCCTTGGCCAATATACCTAATATTTCGGTTCAAATAGTGTTTCTTGCGCATTCCCCAATTAGCGGCCCACCCAAAATCCCCGGTCGCATACGGCCTAAATACTGCGCGATATTGATGTACCCCCTCAAAATACCTACCTTCTATCGCAGCGGGATAATGCTCTTTGTCATTCATGGCGCTTACTTCATCGTCGAACTTTACTTGACCCATCCAACCTGACCAGTCGCTTTCACTAATCTCGTCTTTTGATAGGGCTTCGATATATTGATTAAGCTTTGATTTCCTTTCTGCTAGAGCAGAATTAACCTGAGCTTTTGAGAGAAGCTCGTAAGATGGTTCTCTAATAGTCCAATTTGATTGATCAATACTATCTATTTTATCTACCAAGCTCTTATGCTGGTCACGCAACAGTGGCATAAACAATCCCTCTGTATAAACAAATCCTCCTTTTGTTGTTTGGCCTACTACGAACCTAGAATCTAAGACAGTTAGTTGATTTTGCATCAATTCAAACTCAATGGGGGAGACCTCATGCTCCCATTGTCTAACGGCTTCGCCGGCAGGACGCCATCTAAAGGAAGCAATGTACTCGATGTATTTCTCTATCTGATACTTTCCGGCAGGCAGGTCATCAACGAGAAGAAAGTCATCCGAGGATGCAGGCACTGATACAGTTTTTATGACTTTTCCATATTGGGATATTTCTAATTTATACTTCCTTACCCATTCTTCAATGGTTGAATTCTTAGTTTGCTTAGGGATAACAAGTATAGTTTCGGCGTTTTCCTGAGTGGGTATGGAAATGCTAGTGCACCCAGCTAGAAACAATACCAAGACAAAAGTGACAGATAGAAAGCGAACAAACAGAATGTTCATCGAATTGAGGTCCCTTCAAATTACTTAATAATTAAAAGGGGTAAGAATAACATTTGCCCAATGTCTTGTCCGCTTTGGGAGGGCCTGAGCTGCTCATGTTATTCATTCAATATGTGGCTTACTAGCGGCGATTCAGTATTCGTTTAACGTCATCCTTAATAGAATTAAGATTTATTTGAAACTCCCCAAACCATTGATGCCACTCATTTTCCTGATACCCTCCGTAAACAGACTTTAGAAGTCTGATCGCGTCAAATAGGCATGATTTGCCGCAACCGTTTGGTCCGGCGATTACAACGGTATCTTCAAGGTTGCGAAGTTTGATTTCTTTTATAGCCTTGAAGTTAGAAACTTCTATGTTTTTTATTCTCATTAGTGTCCGTTCCAGCCGTAATCGACATAAAGTGATGAGTATGGCGTCCCATCAATTGTGTTTGTTTAGGCAAACAGTTATAGATCTTCAGACCTTATAAGATGATGCCTGTGAAGTCCAAGTGGATTTACGGGAGGTGTTATGGTGTGACCATTTTTATCCGGCCCTTCTACGCAATTTAGGTTTTTACTTGTAACTAGCATATTTGAAAACTTAAGAGTCTTTTATATATCGTCTAGCCTGACACTTAACCATTGTCCTGCATTTGAGGGTAAGTGGCTTCTATAGCGGCGGTTGGTCTAGCTCATCCCCTTTTTTATTGATCGATGCGGGGCTTGGGGGTGTTAAAGTTCAAGGCTAGATTACTCTTAGGCAATGGTGGGCTTTTTGCGTTCAATGTTGGTACATAACTTGGTACACTCGGATTGAATTGTTGTTAATTTGCATAACTTATTGATTAAGAAAAGTTTTGACCCCGCTCGGAGCAAGACCAAATAGAAGTCCTATGGTGCGGCTCGCACTGGACTTGGGTAGGTTGCTTGAGCCAATTGGTGACGATTGGCCTAGATGAATGACTGTCCTAGACAGAACCCGGCTTACCGGCAGACTCAAACTCCCTTCTTTTAAATAAACACCTCTTTTTATAGATTGAAAAAGTCTTATTCTTAAAGTGCTTTCTAGCTTACAGCACTAACTCTTTGTAATACCTAAAAATTGCCTTTTTATTAAGATCAAAATTTAACCAATTTTCTGCTAAGCCCTTGTCTTGCTGTGCTTTTTTCTAACGGCTCTCGTCGCGAATTTGCTTGATTTGTGGGGATCTAATTCCTATAGTGGGCGAAAGTAGAAAAAAGTGGAAAAAAATGGTTTTTTTTCCCATATAGGGGTTAATTTTGTTTCTAGGCAGTCACGCTATCAATATGGACGCTAAAGGGCGCATGGCGATTCCCACGAAAATTCGTGAGTCGCTGTCGTCTTTTGGTGACGGCCGTATTGTGGTTACCGCTCACACTGAAGAGCGCTGCCTGCTTGTTTATCCAGAAACTCAATGGCAAGAAATTCTGCCTAAAATTGAAGCGCTTCCTACCTACAATAAAGCAGCCCGACGCGCGCAGCGCCTCTTGATTGGTTACGCAACACCATTAGAGGCTGATGGAAATGGCCGCATTTTAGTTCCGCCAACGCTAAGAGAATATGCTGGCTTAGAGCGAAAGTTAATGCTGGTAGGCCAAGGTAAAAAGTTTGAGCTTTGGAGTGAGTCTCGCTGGTTCGAGTGGCTGGATGAATCTGATGTTGATGATGATATTCCTGAAGAAATGCAAAGCTTGTCTTTATGAGTACACAATCGTTTATTCATGAAACCGTCCTGTTGACGGAAGCCGTTGATTCTTTGGTAACAAAGGGTAGTGGCGTTTATGTGGACGCAACGTTTGGTCGTGGCGGTCACAGCTCCGTTATTTTGGAACGTTTGTCGGAAGATGGGCGTTTAGTGGCGATTGATAAGGACCCCATTGCAATTGCTCAAGCCCAATCTATGTTTGCTAACGATGGGCGCTTTTCGATTCACCATGGTTCGTTCGCTGATGTTGGTGCTGGAATTGATGCGCTTGAAGGTGTTGGTTTGGATGGTGTTCTGGCTGATCTTGGCGTGTCTTCCCCTCAGTTAGATGACGCGCAGCGAGGCTTTAGTTTTCAATCAGATGGTCCGCTTGATATGCGGATGGACACTAGTTCTGGGCAGAGTGCAGCCGAGTGGCTTGCCGTTGTTAGTGCTGAAGAGTTGACGAAAGTGTTTTTCGAATATGGCGAAGAGCGTTTTTCGCGCCGTATTGCTGCTGCGATTATCGAGTCGCGGGATATGGGGGCGATCGAGAGCACGGCCCAGCTCGCGCAAATTGTGAAAGATGCTAACCCGTCGTGGGAGAAGCACAAACACCCTGCAACACGCTGCTTTCAGGCAATCAGAATCCATATCAATAATGAGTTAGGCGATTTGGCGCTACTGCTAGAGGGTGCTGCAAAGCGCCTTAATGTTGGTGGTCGCTTGGTCGTGATTAGTTTTCACTCTTTAGAGGACCGCATGGTGAAACGATTCATGCGTGATATGGCAAAAGGTGCTGAGCCGCCACCGGGCGTGCCTGTTTTTGAAAAGGATATCGTCAGAAATTTTCGTTTAAGTAGTAAGGCCATTAAGCCAAAGGCCGAAGAGATTTCACGTAATGGGCGGGCACGTAGTGCAGTGATGCGAACGCTGGAGAAGGTGTCTCATGAATAGCGTCTGGCTTACATTGTTGGCGTTGATAGAGCGTTCAGCATCGCAAAGTATTCGCTCTCCTTCTGCGCTGTTGGAAGGGTTGCTGGCAAGACGAAAGGTCTCTGTTCGTTTCGTCGCAGGCGTCTCTGTTCAGGATGTGCTTGTCACAAGTGGTTTGCTGATTGTGCTGCTATTGTCGGCGATTGGTGTCGTTTATTCCTCTCACTTATGTCGTCAGTTGTTTTCGGAACATGCGGTGCTGCTGGAGCAAAATGATCAGCTTCAGCTTGAGTGGGCTCAGTTGCTATTAGAAGAGAGCGCATGGAGCGCGCCAACTCGAATTGAAACCGTTGCACGTGATCAGCTGGAAATGAGACTGCCCGATCATGCCAATATCGAGTTAGTCCAATGACGCGCTCGGTTTCTGATGTGCTTCAGGCACCTGCACGCTGGCGTTATATTCTAGTGCTTCTCGTGCTGGGATCGGCGTCGCTGGCGTTACTCGGCAGGGCGGTTCAATTGCACGTTGTTGATCAATCGTTTTTGTTAAGTCAGGGCGATGCTCGATCGATTCGTACAGAGCCGCTTGATGCGCATCGTGGTCTGATTAGTGACCGTCATGGTGAGCCCCTTGCGATTAGCGCACCTGTTGCGACGGTTTATGCGGACCCTTTCGTGGCGGAGTTGTCAGACGCGGATTATCGCCAGCTAGCCGCTGCTCTGGGTGTTAGTAAGAAGTGGCTGTTTAAGCGTATCGATGGAAATAAAGGTAAGCGCTTTATTTATCTCAAACGAAAGATTGCGCCGCATGACGTAGCCAAGGTCATGGCGCTTGATCTGCCTGGAATCCACCGCCGTACAGAATACAAACGTTACTATCCTGCGGGAGAAGTGGCGGCCCATGTTGTTGGGTTTACGGATATAGATGAGCGGGGCCAGGAAGGTGTTGAGCTTTCTTATAACGAGTGGATGACTGGGCACCCCGGCGCAAAGCGCGTGATGAAGAATAGAAAAGGCCATGTAATTAAAGATTTGGGCACCGTGCGTTCGGCTGAGCCGGGCAAAAGCATTGAGTTGTCTTTGGATTTGCGAATGCAGTACTTGGCTTACCGTGAGCTCAAAGCGGCCGTTGAAACGCATCGCGCTATATCAGGTTCCATTGTCATTCTAGATGTCTCGAATGGCGATATTTTAGCAATGGTTAATCAGCCGTCTTATAACCCAAATAATCGACAGAAGCTTGAGGTTTCCCATTTGCGAAACCGAGCAATTACGGACGTATTTGAGCCGGGTTCTCCAATGAAACTCGCTACGGTCGCTGCGGCACTGGAGTCTAAGAAATACACACTTAATAGCACGCTTGATACCTCTCCTGGCTACTTTCGCTTAGGCCGAAAGTCTATCCGCGATGCGAGAAATTATGGTGCGTTGAGTGTTCAGGAAGTTGTCTCGAAGTCCAGCAATGTTGGTGCTTCAAAGATCGCGCTTAAACTAAGTGGTGACGTGGTTTGGGATATGTTTTACCGCCTGGGTTTTGGGCAGGGTACCGGCATTGGTTTTCCCGGTGAAAGCATCGGTAAGTTGCCTGACCCAAGTCGTTGGAAACCGATTGAGGTGGCAACGATGTCGTACGGATATGGCATGAGTGTTAATGCACTGCAGTTGGCGCAGTCATACATGATTCTGGGTAATGGCGGCAACAAATACCCATTGTCGTTGATAAAAAGGTCTGGTCCGATCGCGGCAGAGTCGGTGTTTGAATCGTCTGTCTCTGAGTCGGTTAGAGATGCGATGGCGGCTGTGGTTGCAAAAGGCGGCACGGGCACGCGAGCGCAGGTGCCAATGTACCGGGTGGGCGGGAAAACGGGAACCGTCCATCGTATTGGTCAGCATGGTTATGAGAAAAGTGAGTATAAGGCGATTTTTGCAGGCGTTGCGCCAATCGATAAGCCGGTAATTGCGATGGCGGTTGTGATTGATTCGCCGCAGGGCCAGGAATACTACGGCGGCGAAGTCGCTGCTCCGGTATTTTCGCGAGTGGTTGCGGAGTCGATGCGCTTGCTGGGTGTGACGCCGGATGCAGAGTTAGTGTCTCGCCCAAGCTATGCAGCGCACAAAACATTGCGACCGGGAGAGGGTTGAGATGAACAAATCCTACATCACTGACCTTTCGCTTTTGCTTGCTGGTATCTGTCCAGTTCCTGCTGTGCTTGATACCCGTATTCACGGTATTCAGCTTGATAGTCGTATGGTGAAGCGAGGCGACTTATTTATCGCTCTGGCGGGTGCGAATACTGACGCGAGTGCTCACGTTGCTGAAGCCATCGAGCGCGGTGCAAATGCAGTGCTGGTCGAAGGGCAAGAGTTAAATGGAAAAGTCCATGAGTCGGGTCAAGCGATTGAAATGTATCTCCCTAACTTGCGGGCGATCGTTGGCAGTTTAGCGGAGCGATTCTTCAAGCTACCAAGCTCCGATGTTCGAGTAGTTGGTGTTACGGGAACAAATGGAAAGACTTCTGTCACGCACTATATTGCTCAAATGCTCAATATTAGCGGCGTTAAAACGGGCGTGATCGGGACATTAGGGTATGGCGTTCCTGGGTCAGAAGCAGGTCTGCTTACGTTGGACCGAACGACGCCGAATGTGGTTGATGTGCATCGCTATCTTGCGGCGTTGCGAGACGATGGTGTGTCGTGTGTAGCGATGGAGGTGTCGTCGCACGGCCTCGATCAGGGGCGAGTGGATAACGTTAAGTTTCATGCGGCAGTGCTAACGAACTTAACCAGAGATCATTTAGATTATCACGGCTCTATGGAGTCTTATGCGAGAGCAAAGCGGCGCCTGTTTGAAGTGAGTGGCTTGTCGTTTGCGGTCATCAATTTGGATGACCCAGTCGCGCCAGAGTTTTTATCTGCCTTAGGGGGAGATGTCAAAGCGCTGGGCTATAGCTCGTTGGGTGCAGGTGATGCTGTGGTGACAGCGAGCACTGTGGGCGGTTCCGAGTATGTGCAGGCAGAAATAGAGGCTCCTAAGGGTAAGTTTTCATTACGATCGTCATTGGTAGGTCGCTTCAATCTCGATAATTTGTTGGCGGCAATAGCGGTATGCGATGGCTTGGGGGTGGATGCAGATTGCTTGTCCAACGCATCAAAAGTGACCTCCGTTACCGGGCGCATGGAAGTGATCGACCGAGAGGGTTGTCCGCGGGTTGTTGTTGATTATGCCCATACACCAGATGCACTAGAAAATTTGCTAGCTGCTGTACGCCCGCATTGTATAGGTCGAGTCCACTTATTGTTTGGGTGCGGCGGGGACCGAGATACTGGAAAGCGCGCAGACATGGCACGCGTTGCTGAAAGTCTCGCTGACCGTGTTGTCGTGACAGATGACAACCCTCGGAATGAAGACCCAGCGATGATTATCAAGGATATTCTGAGTGGTTTTACCGATTCGTCATTGATTGATGTGATTCATAGTCGCGAAGTGGCTATTCAGCAGGTCATTTCTCAAGCGGCGGTCGATGACATCGTGGTGCTTGCTGGCAAGGGTCATGAGCAATATCAAGAAGTATTGGGTGAGCGTTTGCTGTTTAGTGATGTTGCTGTCGCTAGCGACGCAATGAATACCTTCATTGCTGGGCCGGAAGAGGTTAGCAATGATTAGGTCATTTAAGCTATCCGAACTTGAGGCGCAATGCGGTGGTCAGCGTTTTGGCAGCGATGTGATGTTTGATCGCGTCAGTATTGACTCTCGAGACGTTAATGGCGCGTTATTTATAGCCATCAAAGGCGAGCGACTAGATGGCCATGACTATATTAATGATGCCATTGAAAACGCTTGTGCTGCAGTGGTTTCAGAGCGTTCTTCTATGCCGGGAATAGCAACGTTTGTGGTTGAAGACAGCGTTGCTGCGCTTGGGCATGCGGGCGCAATTAATCGCAAAGCGTTTGACGGCAGCGTCATTGCCTTAACCGGCAGTGCGGGTAAAACAACGACAAAAAATATGATCGCTACGCTTCTAGCTGAATTGGCGCCGGTGACGGCGACTAAGGCAAATCACAACAACGAGATTGGAGTGCCGCTAACCTTGCTTGATATATCGAGTGAATCGAAGTTTGCAGTGATTGAAATCGGTGCAAGGCATATCGGCGATATCGGTTCGCTAGGTCGTTTTGTTCGCCCCGATATTGCATTGGTACTTAATGCTGGTAGTGCACACCTTGGTGAATTTGGCAGCTATGAAAACATAGTCAAAACGAAAGGCGAGTTATACGGCTGTTTAAAACCTGGTGGTGTTGCCGTCGTTAATTTGGATGACGTCGCGACAGAGCAGTGGGTGTCTGAACTTAGTGACTGCGACGTGTTTAGTTTTAGCGCGAGCGGTGCTAATGCGGACTTACGTGCTGGCGAGATCAATTGCCTTCCCGAAGGTACGCATTTTGAACTGTGCTATCGCGGGGAGAAACAAGCGGTCTACCTACCCCAGCCAGGTAGACATAACGTATCAAACGCAGTCGCTGCGTGTGCCGTCGCAGTAGTGGTTGGTATGACTCTTTCAGAGATTGCCGCAGGATTAGCCAAAGCGAAGACGGTGTCTGGGCGTTTAAAGTCGTTGCAGTTGTCAAATGGTGCGTTAGTTCTCGATGACAGCTATAACGCAAACCCTGCGTCGATGAAAGCAGCGCTTGACGTGTTGGTGCTTCAGCCTGGTGCCCACATCGCGGTATTAGGTGAGATGGCTGAGTTAGGCGATGCCGCATTGGCAATGCATCTTGAGGTTGCAGAGCATGCAAAGAATATTGGTGTTAATCGCCTGTATTGCGTTGGGCCTTATGCAGACGAAATGGAGAAAAAATTTGGAAGTGGCGCGATGAGCTATGGCAATAACGCAACGCTGGCGACAGCGCTAGAAAAAACCTTGATGGGCAATGAGACGATTTTGGTCAAGGGCTCTCGAAGCGCCCAAATGGAGGGTGTAGTGAGTTATCTAGAAGGAGTATTGCGCTAATGCTGTACGGTCTCTTTGGTTGGTTTGCAGACCTGATGGGTGCCTTTTCTGTCTTTCAATATCTGACTTTGCGCGGAATATTGGGTGTGTTGACCGCGTTGGTTATTTCATTGTTGGTTGGCCCGTACATGATTCGTAAGCTGGGTCAGTATCAGATTGGGCAATCCGTTAGAGATGACGGGCCAAAGTCGCACTTAAGCAAAGCTGGCACTCCTACAATGGGCGGCGCTTTGATATTAGTTGCTGTCGCAACGAGTACCTTGCTCTGGTCTGACTTAAGCAACCGCTATGTCTGGATCACTATTTTTGTAACCTTGTCGTTCGGAGCGATTGGCTGGGTTGACGATTACCGTAAAGTTGTTGAGAAAAATTCCAAAGGTTTGCCAGCTCGATGGAAGTATTTCTGGCAGTCTGCGTGTGGCCTAATAGCTGCGTTTACACTTTATTCAACAGCGACTCTGCCGCAAGAAACGGCGCTAATAGTACCCATATTCAAAGACGTTCTGTATGACTTGGGCCCGATGTTTATCGTGCTTACCTATTTTGTGATCGTAGGTAGCAGTAACGCCGTTAATTTAACCGACGGTTTGGACGGTTTGGCGATTATGCCAACGGTTTTAGTGGCCGGTGCGCTCGGTATTTTTGCCTACGTTTCGGGTAATAGCGTTTTTGCAGGTTATCTTCATATTCCTTATATACCCGGTTCAGGTGAGCTAATCATTTTTTGTGGAGCAATGGTTGGCGCAGGCTTAGGTTTTCTATGGTTTAACACCTATCCAGCGCAAGTATTTATGGGTGATGTAGGTGCGCTGGCTTTAGGTGCCGCTCTTGGCATTGTCGCGGTTATCGTTCGCCAAGAAATAGTTCTGTTCATTATGGGCGGCGTGTTTGTGATGGAAACGGTTTCAGTGATCTTGCAGGTTGCGTCTTTCAAATTGACGGGGCGGCGCATTTTTCGGATGGCGCCATTGCATCATCATTTTGAGTTGAAAGGTTGGCCGGAGCCTCGCGTGATCGTTCGATTTTGGATCATTACTGTGGTCTTGGTATTGGTTGGCTTAGCCACGTTGAAGGTGAGATAGCACGTGAACACAATTGCGACTGACAAGAGAACCGTGATCGTTGGCCTTGGCCAAACGGGGTTGTCGTGCGCGCGATTTTTACGTGATCAGCAGCGTACATTTATATTGATGGATGATAGACAGGCGCCACCTAATATAGCCGATATAAGTCAGGAGTTTGGCGACTATCCAATCGTATTGGGACAGCTGGATTCATCTGTTCTCAACACAGCGAGCGAGATATTTTTAAGTCCTGGTGTCGCGTTGTCTCGGCCTGAGATTCAAGAAGCTATCGCGAGTGGCGCCAAGGTTCGTGGAGACATTGACCTATTTAGCGAGTTGGCGAATGCGCCTGTTATCGCGATTACAGGTTCTAACGGGAAAAGTAGCGTGACGACCCTCGTTGGCGAGATGGCGCGTAAAAACGGAACACGTGTTGCTATTGGCGGCAACATTGGCGTGCCGGCTCTAAGCCTGTTAAGTGATGAGGTAGAGCTGTACGTTCTGGAGTTATCTAGCTTTCAACTTGAGACAACAGAGAAGTTGAACGCCACTGCGGTGACCCTGCTAAATATTAGCGAAGACCATATGGATCGCTACCCTAGTAAAATGGCTTATTTACAGGCGAAACAACGAATATTTTTTGGCGCGAATACCGTCGTTATTAATGATGATGAGGCGCTCAGTCAGCCAATGATGCGCAGTGATATGCGTTTGATTCATTATGGCTTGAACGGTCAGGATTTGAACAAATTTAGCGTCTCTGATGGCCAAGGCGAAGCATATTTAACGAAAGGCTTTGACCAGTTACTGAGTGTTGCAGAGCTGGGTGTTAAGGGTAGGCACAATGTCAGTAATACGCTCGCTGCGTTGGCTCTTGGCAGTGCTGTTGGGCTGAGAATGAATGCCATGCTTGACGCGGCAAAAGAATTCAAAGGTTTGGCTCATCGTTGTGAGTCGGTGCGCACTGTAAACGATGTTGATTATGTCAACGACTCAAAAGGAACCAACGCAGGAGCCTCTATTGTTGCGATTTCAAGCTTTGGTTGTCAGGCGCGCGGCAAAGTATTGTTGATTGCGGGTGGTGAGGCTAAAGGTGCGGATTTGTCGCCATTAAGCCAACCAATGGCTAAGTATGGGCGAGCAGCCATTGTGTTTGGTCGAGACGCTAACGTGGTGGCTGATGCATTAGCCGGTGTCGTCGATGTTAAGAGAGTTAATACCTTACAAGAGGCTGTGTCAGTCGCGCATGCCGATGCGCAAGAGGGTGATGTTGTCTTGTTTTCGCCTGCCTGCGCAAGCTTCGATATGTTCGAAAACTTTGAGCAGCGTGGTCGACTTTTCTGTGACGAGGTGAGGGCGCTATGACAACAGCCAATACGCCAGCTCTACCTCAAGTAGAAATCGTAAAGCTACTAGACGGACGATTGCTGTTGGTCGCATTGACCTTAATGCTCGTTGGCTTGGTCATGATTGCGTCAGCGTCTATTGATGTCGCAGACCTGCGCAATGATAACCCGTTTCATTACGTGTTTCGTCATGGGATTTTCGTCTGTATTGCGCTTTGTGCGGGTGCGATTACATATTCTGTTCCGTTGAGCTGGTGGCAGAAAAGTGGCTGGTTGCTGCTCGCGGTTTCTTTGCTTCTGTTATTGGCCGTCTTGCTGCCCGGTATCGGAAAAGAAGTGAATGGCAGTACACGTTGGATTGGCTTGGGCAGTATTAATCTCCAACCTTCAGAGTTGGCGAAGCTATTTTTGGTGGCCTATCTCGCCGGCTATTTGGTGCGTCGTCATGATGAAGTACTAGAGAGCTGGTGGGGCTTTGCTAAACCTATGATGGTCTTAGGTTTGGCAGGTGTCTTGCTGCTGTCAGAGCCTGACCTAGGAGCAGCAGTCGTTATTGGGACTGCCTTCGTCGGCATGATGTTTTTAAGTGGCATAAAGCTGGGGCGCTTTGTTTTGTTGTTAGCTCTGTGTGCGGTGTTACTGGTCGTGCTTATTCAGCTGCAGCCCTATCGTTTGGAGCGTCTGGTTGGTTACACCGACCCATGGGAGCATCAATTTGGCGCGGGCTATCAATTGGTTCAGTCGCTCATTGCTTTTGGCCGAGGTGAATGGCTTGGCGTAGGTTTGGGTAACAGTATTCAAAAGCAATTCTATTTGCCGGAAGCGCACACTGATTTTGTTTACGCGATTTTGGCGGAAGAGTTTGGGTTGTTGGGCAGCTTATTTGTAATTTCATTATTTACTGTGCTGGTTTGGCGGGCAATGCAGATTGGTGCAATGGCGACGCGTGCAGGCGACATGTTTTCAGCTTACTTTGCTTACGGAATTGCCATATTGATGGGGGTTCAGGCCTTTATCAACATGGGCGTTAACATGGGCTTGTTGCCGACGAAGGGACTGACTTTACCTCTTGTTAGTTATGGTGGCAGCAGTTTAGTTGTTAGCTGCATGAGTATTGGTGTGTTGCTGCGGATTCATAGTGACCTTCGAATGCGAGAAAGCTTAGCCGCTGACGCGCCAAAGGAGGCTAAATGAGCGCACGAACATTCTTGTTGATGGCGGGTGGAACCGGAGGGCATGTTTATCCTGCGCTCGCAACCGCCAGGGCGCTTCAGCATTATGGCGATTCGGTCGTGTGGATGGGCTCTAAAAACGGTATGGAAGAAGATATCGTTAGTGCCGCGGGTATTCCGTTCAACGGTCTGTCGATTAAGGGGCTTCGTGGTAAAGGCAAGCTAAGTTTTGCACTGGCTCCATTTCGCTTGTTGTTTTCCTTGGTGCAGGCCTTAAAAGTAATGCGACGGGTTAACCCTGATTGCGTTTTGGGGATGGGGGGATTTGCCTCGGGACCTGGTGGAGTGGCGGCACGTTTATTAGGTAAGCCGCTGGTCATTCATGAGCAGAATTCTATCGCGGGGATGACCAATCGATGGTTATCTCGAATTGCTAGTAGGGTACTAGAGGCGTTTCCTCATGCGTTTCCTGTTGCGGTAGAAACTCAGTTAACCGGCAACCCATTGCGCGAAGAAATTAGCCGTATGTATTACGAGCCAAAGCGCGTCGTGGAAAGTGGTCGCGTGATGAGAATATTGGTATTGGGTGGCAGTTTGGGTGCAGCACGCCTCAATGAGAGTGTTCCGCTAGCGATTGCGTCTTTGGATCAACGCGTCATGCCTGAAGTTTGGCATCAAACCGGCAAAAACAAGCATGCTCAGGCTCAGGCGAGCTATCAGCGCGAGGGTGTGAGGGCAAAAGTCACTGAGTTTATCGATGATATGAGCGAAGCGTATCGTTGGGCGGACTTTGTGATTTGTAGAGCGGGCGCATTGACCGTTTCTGAGCTGTGTGCCGTTGGCCTTGGTGGCATTCTCGTACCCTATCCTTACGCCGTAGACGACCATCAAACGTTGAATGCTAAGACGATGGAAAGCGCCGGTGCCGCTTGGATATTGCAGCAGCGAGATTTGGACCCAGGGACATTGGCGGACATTCTCGCGCCGCTATTAACAAAGCCTGAACGAATTCAGAAACTATCAGATGCGGCCAAAAAATTGGGTAAACCTGATGCAACGGAGCTTGTTGCGAGCGCCTGTCGGAGAGAATGTCATGCGTAAGTTTCCTTCATATAAAAGCCCCGGCGGAATGATTGTCGAAATTCCGGAAATGCGCCGAATACAGACGATCCATTTTGTTGGGATTGGTGGCTCCGGTATGTGTGGAATCGCAGAAGTTTTGATGAATCAGGGGTATCAAATCAGTGGCTCTGATATTCAGGCATCAGCGACTACGCGCAGGCTTGAATCATTAGGTGCTGTCGTATTTATCGGACATCAAGGCAGCAACGTTGAACAAGCAGACGTTGTGGTCGTTTCGAGTGCGGTAAAAGATGATAACCCAGAAGTCATTGCAGCGAGGGAAAGCCGCACGCCTATCGTCCCTCGAGCAGAGATGTTAGCTGAGATTATGCGTTACCGGCATGGCATCGCAATCGCTGGAACCCATGGCAAAACGACAACAACCAGCTTGATTGCTTCGATTTTGGGTGAGGCTGGCCTTGACCCGACTTTCGTTATTGGCGGTCGTTTAAATAGTGCGGGTACCAACGCTAAATTGGGCGAGTCACGCTATTTAGTTGCCGAAGCCGATGAAAGTGATGCGTCTTTTTTGCACCTGACCCCCATGCTGTCGGTAGTAACGAATATAGAAGCCGATCATATGCATACCTATGGCGGTGATTTTGGTCGCTTAAAACAGACCTTCGTTGACTTTTTACATAACCTGCCTTTCTACGGTGCGGCGGTGATGTGTATTGATGATCCCGTGGTTAGAGAACTCATTCCTGAAGTCTCACGCTCAATCATTACCTATGGGGTGTCTGATGATGCGGACTTTAAAGCGGTCAATATTACGCAAAGTGCTATGGAGAATAAGTTCACGGTATGTCGCCCAGGTGAGTTAACTGACCTCGACGTAAGTTTGCGCATGCCGGGCCATCATAATGTTCTCAACGCATTAGCGGCGATTGCCGTCGCGAGTGATGAGGGAGTGGAAGATAAAGCGGTGTTGGCTGCGTTGTCCCGTTTCGAAGGTGTGGGGCGCAGATTTCAGGTCTATGGCGACTACCCCGTTAAGGGCGGCGAGTTAATGCTGGTCGACGATTATGGTCATCACCCTAGTGAAGTCGACGCGACCATTCAGGCAATTAAGGCGGGATGGCCAGAAAAACGTATCGTAATGATCTATCAGCCACATCGATATAGCCGTACCTCTGACCTATACGAAGATTTTGTACAAGTGTTGTCAAAGGTCGATGTTCTGCTGTTGCTCGAAGTTTATGCTGCTGGTGAGTCGCCAATTCCCGGCGCTGACAGCAAAAGCCTTTGTCGTAGTATTCGCCAGCGCAGCTCAGTTGAACCGATTTATGTTGAGTCAGTGGATGATATCGAACCACTGCTTGAGAACGTGATGGAGTCTGGCGACTTAGTCTTGACGCAAGGGGCGGGTAACGTTGGTTTAATTGCGCCACGCTTGGCTGCTGGCTTTTTGTCCAAACAAGACCAGGCAGAGGCTCGCGATGAATAGTTATTGCGCTCCAAAAGAGCTGATAGCCAAACTTGGCCGCGTCGCCGTGTTAATGGGCGGAACCTCTGCTGAAAGAGATGTGTCTTTGGATAGCGGTAATGCGGTGTTAACTGCATTGCAGCAGGCTGGAGTCGATGCTGTCGGTATTGATTATCAGGGTGATATTGCGTCTTTAACGACAGAGCCGCCGTTAGATCGAGTATTTTTGGCGCTGCATGGGCGCGGCGGAGAAGACGGCGTTATCCAAGGCGTGTTGGATACCTTAGGCATTCCATATACCGGTAGTGGGGTGATGGGCTCGGCGATCGCAATGGACAAAATGCGGTCAAAATATATTTGGGAAGGAATGAATCTACCGACGCCTCGTTTTGGGTATGTCGATGAATTTAAACCAAGCTTAATCACTCAGCTTGTGTCGTTGATGGGCTTTCCGCTAGCCGTTAAGCCGGCAAGAGAAGGCTCTTCAATTGGGGTTTATAAAGTAAACAATCAGTCGCAGCTTGAAGCTGCAATAGAGGGCGCACTTAAGCTCGATCAGCAAGTCCTGCTTGAGCAATGGATAGAAGGTGACGAGTTTACGATTGGAATATTGGCAGGCCAATCACTGCCTGTTATTGGGCTTAAGACTGACCATGCATTTTATGATTATGAAGCGAAGTATGAATCGGATGACACCAAGTACCTTTTGCCTTGCGGGCTGATTGCAGAAGAAGAGACGAGTCTTGGGCATTTAGCTGAACGCGCATTTGAAGCCTTAGGTTGCGATGGCTGGGGCCGCGTTGACGTGATGCGTGACTCGAGAGGGCGTTATTGGTTGTTAGAAGTGAATACTACGCCGGGAATGACGAGTCACAGCTTGGTGCCAATGGCAGCCCAAGCAAAAGGCTTAGATATGAGTGAGCTGGTCACAACTATTCTTCAGCAGACGCTAGAAGACTTAAATGCGGAGCAATCTTAATGGCTACTAATGTGCGCGGATCTGTCGCTTCAAGAGGCGCCAGTTTTGCCCGTCAGAATACGAAAGCAAAGGCCTCTGGCGATGTGTCGTCGCTTGTTGTGATGCTCTCAGTTTTCAAACCCTATGCAGGCATTCTCGCGACTTTATTTGCGTTGATTGTACTTGCTTCATTTAAGACTGAATTGATTGCATTGGTGGACCACAATATTGAGCAAATATCTGTCCACGGTGAATTGAACAAGGTCGATGCGACGGTCATCTCAGACAAGATATCGCCTTGGTTGCAGGGTAGCTTTTTGACAGCCGATTTGAATGAGATTAAAGCACAGGTCGATTCGCTTCCTTGGGTTAAATCTTCGACAGTATCGCGAGTGTGGCCGGGTGAGATTTCGATAGGAACCGTTGAGCAAGTGCCGGTGGCTCTGTGGAATAAAGGTAGCTATCTCAATGGCGATGGTGAGGTATTTACGCCGGACGTTTTGAGTTGGGAAGCGTCACTACCAAAATTGGTGGGGCCCGCAAACTACAGCGTTATGCAAAAAGTCGGTGTCCTAACTCAGTTAGCGGCGTTGCAGGCATTGGTAGCATCGAATGGTTTGGAAATCATTGAGCTGCATTTGAAACCTCGTGGAGTATGGGAGGCAACGCTGGCGAACGGGATTTCGGTTGAGCTTGGCAGCCCTCCGTTTGATGAAAAAGTTGCCCGAATGATCGCTGTCCTTGAGGGGGCCTCCGCGGAGAATCAGCAGCGAATGGACACAATTGATACGCGTTACCCAAATGGGTTGGCAATTAAATGGAAGCTGGATGCGCCGGTTGATGGGCGCTCCACAAACAATTTCGACTAATTGATTGACAGTTAGTTAAAGCAACAAAGAGATAGGCGTTATGGCTGGCACAGCAGATAGCTCGTTTACCGTAGGTTTGGACATTGGTACGTCAAAGGTCGTGGCAATCGTCGGGAAGAAAACTGATGACGGTCAGGTCGAGATCGTAGGTATTGGCTCGCATGCATCTCGGGGCTTGAAGCGCGGTGTGGTGGTTAACATCGATACCACGGTCAATGCCATTCAGCGCGCTGTTGAAGAGGCGGAGTTGATGGCCGGTTGCGATATTCATTCCGTGTATGCCGGCATCGCCGGTAGCCATATTAGGAGCATGAACTCGCACGGGATTGTCGCGGTAAGAGATCGAGAAGTCATGCAGGCAGACATTGATCGCGTGATCGACGCAGCGCAGGCAGTTGCGATTCCTGCAGACCAAAAAGTACTGCACATACTGCCGCAGGAATATGTCATTGATAGCCAAGAGGGAATCAAAGAGCCCCTAGGTATGTCTGGTGTGCGCCTAGAAGCAAAGGTGCACTTGGTAACGTGCGCAGTGAATGCGGCGCAGAATATCGAAAAGTGTGTTCAGAAATGTGATCTCGAAGTAGATGACATCATTTTAGAGCAGCTGGCGTCTGCGTACGCTGTGCTGACGGAAGATGAGAAAGAGTTAGGTGTGTGCGTTGTCGATATTGGTGGCGGCACAACGGATATCGCAATCTTTACTGGCGGCTCGATTAGGCATACCGCAGTGATTCCGATTGCCGGCGACCAAGTGACCAATGATATTGCCATGGCGCTTCGTACTCCAACGCAAAATGCGGAAGAAATTAAAATCAAATATGCCTGTGCGTTAACGCAGCTTGCTGGTGCAGACGAAACAATTAAGGTGCCAAGCGTTGGCGATAGACCGCCTCGAGACTTGTCTCGTCAGGCGTTAGCTGAGGTGGTCGAGCCTCGCTATGAAGAACTTTTTACGCTCGTGCAATCAGAGCTTCGCCGCAGTGGCTTCGAAGATATGATTGCGGCGGGAATCGTGCTGACCGGAGGCACCTCTAAAATGGAAGGTGTTGTTGAGTTAGCAGAAGAAATATTTCATATGCCCGTTAGATTGGCTTGCCCGCAAGGTGTAAGCGGTCTGTCGGATGTCGTGAATAACCCAATGTACGCTACCGGCGTTGGGTTGCTGATGTATGGCTTAAAGCAGCGTGAATCCGGCGCTGGTGATGTGGTTAAGCCAGATGGAGGCGAGAGTTTGGTGGCAAAAATAAAGAGTTGGTTTACAGGGAATTTTTAAGCCGCTCACTAATAAATAATATTGTATCTATTTAAGTAATAACTAGCAGATTGAAGTAATAAAAATTAGGAGAAGGGTGATGTTCGAACTTGTTGAGAATGTGTCGCAAAACGCAGTCATTAAAGTAGTTGGTGTTGGCGGAGGTGGCGGTAATGCAGTACGTCATATGCTGAATGGAGAAGTCGATGGTGTTGAGTTTATCTGTGCAAATACAGATTCTCAGGCGCTGAAAGATTTAGACGCAAAGTCGGTTATCCAATTAGGAAATACGATTACAAAAGGTCTTGGTGCTGGAGCGAATCCAGAGATTGGTCGTCAAGCCGCATTGGAAGACCGTGAGAGAATCGCCGAAACATTGAAAGGCGCTGACATGGTTTTTATTACTGCAGGTATGGGCGGAGGCACCGGAACAGGTGGCGCACCTATCGTTGCAGAGGTGGCGCGAGATCTTGGAATCTTGACGGTTGCTGTTGTGACAAAACCGTTTCCATTCGAAGGTGGAAAGCGAATGAAAATTGCTGACGCGGGCCTCGCCGAGTTAGCAGAAAATGTTGATTCTCTTATTACAATTCCGAATGAGAAGCTGCTATCGGTCTTGGGCAAAAATACAACGCTTCTTGATGCATTTGGCGCGGCGAATGATGTCTTGCAAGGCGCGGTGCAGGGTATTGCAGATTTGATCATTCGCCCAGGTATGATTAACGTCGATTTCGCAGACGTCAAAACAGTAATGTCTGAAATGGGTATGGCGATGATGGGTACCGGTTCGGCGACAGGCGAAGATCGTGCGCGAGAAGCGGCCGAAGCAGCGATTAGAAGTCCATTGCTTGAAGATATTAACCTACAAGGCGCACGCGGTATCTTGGTTAATATAACAGCGGGCGTTGACCTAAACCTTGGTGAGTTTTCTGAGGTGGGTAATATTGTTGAAGAGTTTGCATCAGACTCTGCAACGGTTGTGGTTGGCACGGTTATCGATCCTGAAATGACGGACGAGCTGCGAGTAACGGTGGTTGCGACTGGCTTGGCGAACTCTTGGGATAAGCCCGTGAAAGTTGTCGACAATACTGCTAAGAGCGTAGACGGAACAACTGACTATCGTCAGCTTGACCGACCTGCCGTTGCTCGCAGGAGAGCACCGGTGAACGTGGGAAATGCAGCGGTAGATAATGACTCGGTTGAGCATGCTCAGCCCAGTGTTGACTACCTAGATATTCCTGCATTTTTGCGACGCCAGGCTGACTAGGCGGCTTAAAACAAGGTAGGCATTGATCTGCTGGTTAGGCTATCGACGGTACGGATTCCGCCGATAGCCTAATTACGCACTGTTACAAATTAATGAATAGTAACGCTTTATTCTTGGGAAACCCTAGGCGTTCTGTTAGTATGCGCCTGTTTTTTGACCAGTTAATGCAGTTTGCAAGGTAAAATAGCGTCTATATGATTAAACAGCGCACTTTGAAAAATACGATTCGCGCCACCGGCGTCGGTCTTCATTCGGGCAAAAAAGTGTATCTTACGCTTAAGCCTGCTCCCATCGATTCGGGCATTATTTTTTGCCGAACCGATTTAGAACCAATTGTTGAAATTCCAGCGCGCGCGGAGAACGTGGGCGAGACACTGCTCTCAACTACTCTGGTTAAAGATGGCACCAAAGTCGCTACTGTAGAACATTTATTGTCCGCGATGGCTGGGCTAGGTATTGATAACTGTCGTGTTGAGTTGAGCGCCGAAGAAGTGCCAATTATGGACGGCAGTGCCGGACCTTTTGTTTTCTTGATTCAGTCAGCAGGGATCGAAGAGCAACAGGCAGCAAAGAAGTTTATTCAAATTACTAAAGAAGTCACCATCGAGGAAGATGGGAAAACGGCAACGTTTTTGCCTTTTAATGGATTCAAAGTAGGTTTTGCTATTGAATTTGACCATCCAGCTTTCAAAAACAGAAGTCAGGAAGCAAGCATCGATTTCTCTAGCACGTCCTTTGTTAAAGAAGTAAGTCGCGCACGTACGTTTGGATTTATGCGTGATATCGAACGCCTTCGAGAAATGAACTTAGCGCTAGGCGGCAGCGTTGATAATGCGATCGTTGTTGATGAGTATAAAGTGCTCAACGAAGACGGCTTGCGTTACGATGATGAGTTTGTGAAGCACAAGATTCTTGATGCAATCGGTGATCTATATCTACTAGGGAATAGCCTAGTAGGCGAGTTTAAGGGCTTTAAGTCAGGTCACGACCTTAACAATAAATTGTTGAGGAAGCTGATCAAAGAGACAGATGCTTGGGAAGTCAAAACCTTCGTTGACTCAAGTGATGCACCTATCTCTTACATGAAACCTGCTGCAGTATAAGTTTGGTTAGTCTTGGCGGGCATGGCTCGCTAAGCGCATTAGCATTTCCTTTAGTTTTTCATCCTTCGTTTGCTCAGCTTCTGTGATTAGAATCTGGGCATTTTCCGTACTGAGGGTACGAAAAGTTTGAGGGCTTGGATGGGTAAGACTTTTTGGGCGTATTTTTATTTTTATTTGTGAGAGCTTTAGGTCTAATTGGCGATTGAGCGTTGCGAGTATTTGCTGCTGGCTCATTCTGCAGCGTGTCGCGAGGGCGGCAGATGTCGCCGTGATGGTCAGTTGATTGTTGTTAAGCCCGTTGACTTTAAAGTGACCTCTTAATGGCTTTGGTAGTGCGTGCTCAAAATGCTCGTCAAAGGTGTTAAGTTGCTCCGCTTTAGCGATGAGGTGACGAAGGTCACGCGAGCCCGCGGTGAGTTTTGTGACACTAAGTAGCGGCGATAATGAGCTTTTTTTGGGCTGTCGTCTTGGCATTTTAATGGTTTTCGCAAGCGTTAAAGTACGGCGGTCGTGTTTGACGTTGTTATAATACGGCACCCTTGTTGCATCTTATACACTAAAATAACAAGGAGAAGGGTTGTTGCGTTTCATTTAGGGATGCGGCACCAAAGGTAAGGCAAACTTTATGAATATCATTTTTGTAGGTAAGAATCACGGTAAGTCACGTGTGATGAAGCTACACGGCATGGGCGTGTTGTTAGTCGCGTCTGTGTTTTTGGCGGCTTCGTTCCTGCTTGTTGCACTTGGCTACTCTTTAGGCCAGCCGGTCGCAGTGGATGACCCGAGCGACTACATTGTATCTCCCGAAGCGGTAAGTGCATGGCGAGACAAGTTAACAGAGCAAAAGCAGCAGCTATCTGACATTGATCAGCATGCTAAGCAGCGTTTAGATGCGCTGACACTAAGGATGGGCGAAATGCATGCCCGGCTGTTGCGTTTAGATGCGTTGGGGCAGCGCTTAACTCAAGTGGCCAAGCTAAAGAATGGAGAATTCGACTTTTCAACGGAGCCGGCAGTGGGTGGCCCTGTTGACTCAGAAGAGGGGCAGTCTTTTTCCGAAACAGAACTCAAGGACTCATTGGCACGTATTGAGCGACAGCTTGTTAGTCGAGAGCAGCAACTTGAACTGATTTCTTCCTTATATGAGAGTCGCTCGATTCAGAGTGAGCTGTTTATTGCGGGGCGCCCTATTGGTTGGGGCTGGATGTCTTCGCCTTACGGTTACCGTTCAGACCCATTTACTGGTAAGCGCGCATGGCATGCAGGGGTGGACTTTGCTGGCAAAGAGGGTAGCGACATTATGGCGTCTGCATCGGGAGTAGTGACTTGGGCCGGCGAGCGTTATGGCTATGGAAATCTTGTCGAAGTTAGTCATGGCGCGGGCTACTCGACACGCTATGCGCACTGCAAAGAAGTTGAGGTCGAAGTGGGTGAAATAGTTGAAAAAGGCCAAGTGATTGCTCGAATGGGTAGTACCGGTCGTTCGACGGGGCCTCACGTTCATTATGAAGTCATTAAAAACAACCGAACCCTAGACCCCAAAAAGTATATTCATCGGGCGAGCCGTTAATTAAATCGGCTCGAGTCGACAGTTTTTCCATTTGGGCAATTTTTTGCCTCTCGAAAGCTTGTAAACACCTCTTCCGCTCCCATTATAAATAACTGTAGAATTGGGGCCTTATTTTTTCAGTCAATGGGTATTCGAAGTAATACGATTGGATCTCGGTGTACCAACGTACCGAATCGATCTTCCTTCCTGCCAACTCAGACTTAATCGAATCAAAGTTATAAGAAGATCATTATGTTTTCATCAGCGTTAGCCAAACTATTCGGCAGCAAGAACAAGCGTGAACTAAAGCGCATGGGCAAAGTTGTTACCTCTATCAATGCTTTAGAAGAAGAGCTTTCAAAGCTCGACGATGCTTCATTACAATCGAAAACCGCTGATTTCAAAGCTCGAATAGCTGGTGGCGAAACGCTAGATAAAGTTTTGCCAGAGGCGTTTGCTGTCGCTAGAGAGGCCGGTAAGCGAGTGATGAATATGCGCCACTTTGATATGCAGCTGGTGGGCGGAATTACCCTGCATGAAGGTCGAATCGCTGAAATGAGAACCGGGGAAGGTAAAACCCTTGTCGCGACATTGCCGGTCTACCTTAATGGACTTGAGGGTAAAGGTGTTCATGTTGTTACCGTCAACGACTACTTGGCTAAACGTGACTCAAAATGGATGGAGCCTCTCTACAACTTCCTTGGTTTGAGCGTTGGGGTTGTTTATGCAGGTCAGTCCCCAGAAGAAAAGAAAGCGGCTTACCAATCTGATATTACCTACGGTACCAATAACGAATTCGGTTTTGATTATCTTAGAGATAACATGGCCTTTAGCGTTGAGCTAAAAAATCAGCGCGGTCTGAACTTCGCGATCGTAGATGAAGTCGACTCTATCTTAATTGATGAAGCGCGTACCCCCTTGGTTATTTCCGGCGCGGCGCAGGACAACTCTAAACTTTACAAACAAACCAAAACTCTTATTCCGCAGCTTGTCCAGGCCGAGGTCGGTGAAGATGGAAAGCCTGTCGATGATGGTCATTACACCATCGATGAGAAAACTAAAAATGCAGAGTTGACCGAAGCAGGATTGACCCACTTAGAAGGGCTGCTCACGGAGCAGGGCGTATTGTCCGAGGGTGACAGCCTTTACGCGCCAGCGAACCTAAACTTGCTGCATCATGTTCATGCTGCGCTTAGAGCTCAGTATTTGTATATCAAAGATGTTGATTACATTGTTCAGAACAAGCAAATCGTGATTATTGATGAACACACAGGTCGAACCATGGCAGGGCGTCGCTGGGGTGAGGGCTTGCATCAAGCGATCGAAGCCAAAGAAGGTGTCGCGATTCAAGCTGAGAGTCAGACCTTAGCCTCCAATACGTTCCAGAATTATTTCCGACTCTATAAAAAGTTAGCGGGAATGACGGGTACTGCAGATACCGAAGCGTTTGAATTTCACCAAATTTATGGATTGGATGTGGTTGTCATACCGACCAATAAAGAGATTGAGCGTAAAGACTACAATGACTTGGTCTATTTGACTCAGGAAGAAAAATTTCAAGCGATCATTGATGAAATCAAAGCGGTTGTCGCGCAGAAACGTCCGGTTTTGGTCGGTACAGCATCGATCGAGGCGTCAGAGTATTTGTCGGGACTGTTAAAGAAAGACGGGATCAAACACCGTGTATTGAATGCTAAGCAGCATGCTCAAGAGGCACCGATTGTCGCTCAAGCAGGCATGCCCGGAACCATCACAATCGCCACCAACATGGCCGGCCGTGGAACGGATATCGTTTTGGGTGGCAACTGGGAAGCGGAAGTGAAAGCGTTAAAAGATCCGAGTGATGAGGAAGTCGCAAAGATCAAAGCGGATTGGGAAGTACGCAATAAAGCCGTTAAAGAGGCTGGCGGTCTTCATATTTTAGCGACCGAACGGCATGAATCGCGCCGTATTGATAATCAGCTGCGAGGCCGTTCAGGCCGCCAAGGCGACCCCGGAAGTACACGTTTCTTTCTTTCGCTTGAAGATAACTTAATGCGTTTGTTCGCGTCGGACAGAGTGCGCGGCATTATGCAGCGTTTAGGCATGGAGAAAGGCGAAGCCATCGAGCATAAGATGGTGAGTAATGCGATTGAAAAAGCACAGCGTAAAGTCGAAGGTCGCAACTTCGATATTCGTAAATCGCTACTAGAATACGATGATGTGGCAAACGATCAGCGGTCAGTGGTTTATGATCAGCGTAACCACGTGATGGAATCAGATGATATTTCTGAAATTGTCACCGCGATTCGCGAAGAAGTCGTTAATGATGTTATCAGTGGCTGTATTCCGCCGCAGAGCATAGAAGAACAGTGGGATGTACCTCGTCTTGAGCAAGAATTAGAGCGAGAGTTCGCGGTTACGCTGCCTGTTCAGCAGTGGCTAGATGATGAAGATGACTTGCATGAAGAGTCGTTAAGGGTTCGTATTCTTGAGAAAGTCACTCAGGTTTATCAGGAGAAAGAAGAGGTGGCGGGCGCTGAGTCGATGCGCGCATTTGAAAAGCAAATCTTCTTACATATCTTGGACACCTTGTGGAAAGATCATTTAGCGTCGATGGACTTCCTTAGACAGGGCATTCATCTACGAAGTTATGCCCAGAAGAACCCAAAGCAAGAGTATAAGAAAGAAGCGTTCCAGATGTTTGAGACTCTCTTGAATACGCTGAAACACGATATTGTACGTATTACCAGTCACGTCAAAATACAGTCTGAAGAAGAACTCGCCGAGGTTGAACGCCAACGTAAAGAGGCATTAGAAGCCCAGCTCGGCAGTGCGAAAGCTGAGCACGCTGAAGCATCGGTTGCCGACGGCCAGCCTCCTGCTGACGCGGGCCAAGCCCCGGCAGAGGAGCAGCGGCAAGAACCAATGACTCGAGATGGGCGAAAAGTGGGCCGTAATGAACCCTGCCCGTGTGGTTCTGGTAAGAAATTCAAACAGTGCCACGGCCAAGTGACGGGTTAAAATGCTTGGCAGGATTGCTTGTTTAGCTCTCCTGCCAAAGCGCCTCGCGCTATTAGTGCTGTTTTAATTAAGCGGCAATAGATTGGTTACGAAAATAGGAGGCCGTGGTGGCTGTAGGCAAAAATGAACTCCCTAAGTTTAATGTGATTGATGGCCTGCGCTTGGGTGTAGCGTGCGCAGGGATCAAGAAAGAGAATCGCAAAGACTTGGTCATCATTGAAATGGCGCTAGGCTCAGCTTGTGCTGGCGTATTCACGCAAAATGCTTTTTGCGCCGCACCTGTCACCATCTGCAAGCAAAACCTCACGAATAGTATTGCCCAGTCCAGCGCCGCGTATCTGTTGATTAATACGGGTAATGCCAATGCAGGTACGGGTGAGCAAGGTATGGCTGATGCGCAAGAGTGTTGCCGCGCCTTGGGTCAAGAAACGGGTGTCGAAGATGTTGCAATCCTACCGTTTTCGACCGGAGTGATTGGAGAGACCTTACCTGTTGAGAAGATAACGAAGTCACTGTCGTCAGCATTAAACAACCTTTCGCCCGATCAATGGTCGAGTGCTGCTGAGGGCATCATGACGACCGATACCCGTCCGAAAGGTGCTGCGGCCACTGTAAGTTACGCGGGGCATACCCTATCGTTTAGTGGTATTAGCAAAGGCGCGGGCATGATTAAGCCAAACATGGCGACAATGCTGGCTTTTGTCGCGACAGATGCAAAACTATCTGATGAGCTATGTCATAGCCTCTTAACGGAATTGGCCGATTTGAGTTTTAACCGCATCACCATTGATGGCGACACCTCAACTAATGACTCTTGTATCTTAATAGCAACAGGCAGCGCGAGTGCGCCGCAAATTGAAGCTAACCACCCTGATTTTCCTGCCTTTAAAGCGACCCTTAAGCAAGTTCTAGTTGATTTAGCTCAGGCGATTGTTCGGGATGGAGAAGGCGCGACTAAGTTTGTCACTGTTTCCGTGGAGCAGGCTAAGAACAAAGAAGAGGCTCTCGAAACGGCCTACACGATTGCGCATTCCCCGCTGGTCAAAACTGCATTGTTTGCCTCAGATCCAAACTGGGGCAGAATCCTCGCCGCGTTAGGTCGATCACCTATTCCTGACTTTGATTTGTCGAAAGTAGCTGTGTACTTGAATGACGTGTGTATTGTTGAGCAAGGCGGTCGAAGTGCTTCTTATCGAGAAGAGGACGGCCAAGCTGTCATGGATCAGCACGAAATCTTAATTCGCGTAGTGCTTGGAAGAGGGGGTCATACCGAGACAGTTTGGACTACCGATCTTTCACATGAGTACGTCACTATAAACGCTGACTATCGAACCTAGCTTTCTAGGAGCCGTTTTGACTACTCGTGTGGTGACAGAGACTAACTCCATGCCTACAGCTCATTACACTAAGGTTGTGCACGTTGCGGTTGCAGTGATTGAGCGGTTTAGTGCAAGCGGTGGTCGCGAAATCTTGATTAGCAAGCGCGCGGACGATGCGCATCAGGGTGGCCTTTGGGAGTTCCCTGGGGGAAAGGTTGAAGCGCTTGAGACTGTGCAGGTTGCGTTGAGTCGAGAGCTCAACGAGGAGTTAGGGCTGACGCTCGACTTAACTCGTGAACCTCTATATCCCCTGATTCAGATTCAGCATGATTATGACGATAAAAGCGTTTTACTGGATGTTTTTGTTGTGACTGAATTTTCTGGTACTCCCCACGGCAGAGAAGGTCAACCGGTGCGCTGGGTTCCCGTGACCGAACTGGAAAGCTATGATTTTCCGGTCGCGAACAAATCAATTTTATCAGCGTGTCAGTTACCGGGTCGACTTGCCATCACACCTAGCGTGAATGGTTTGTCTGAAGCGCGCGCGGCACTGCATCATCTTTGTAAGGAAGGTATTTCTCACGTCATTTTGCGTCAACCTGCTTGGACTATAGAACAATACTTTACGAGAGCTTCGTTACTAGTATCTGAGTTCGAAAGCACTGGGCTTACTATTATGCTGCATGGCGACCCCGCTGATCTTGATGATATCGACGCTGTTTATATACACTTGCCCAGTTCGGCTGCAAAGCGCTATATGACATTGGATAATTACCCGGGTCGTCGCTTTGGTATGTCTTGTCATGATCAAGCAGAGCTGGACCATGCGCGAGGCCTTGGCGTTCAGTTTGCTACCTTGTCACCCGTTGCCGCGACAAATTCTCACCCAGGTGCAAATGCAATGGGTTGGGCACGGTTCACTCAGTTAGTTAGCACGTTTAATATCCCTGTGTTCGCACTTGGTGGAATGTCAGATTCAGATCTTTCACAGGCTCGACAAAACGGTGCTCAAGGCATCGCGGCGATATCGGCATGGGCCGCGGCGCCTCCGTCTGCAGGAAATAAATAGGAGCCATAAATATGGAAGAAAGCTTTACGCATATAGATGCAAACGGACACGCACACATGGTCGATGTCGGTGATAAGGAAGAGACGCACCGAAGTGCAACCGCAGAAGGTCGTGTGATGATGAAACCCGAGACCTTAGCAATGATTGTTGAAGGGAGGCATAAAAAAGGCGACGTATTAGCGACTTGCCGTATTGCCGGGATCATGGCTGCAAAAAAATGCTCGGAACTTATACCGCTTTGTCATGCTCTAAATTTAAGCTCTGTAACCGTTGATCTTGTCCCTGAGTATGACGTGAATGATTCGTCGTGCGTTGCAATGCGAATTACGAGTCGTTGTAAGTTAGACGCTAAGACGGGCGTCGAGATGGAGGCGCTAACGGCGGTTTCGGTGGCGGCGTTAACGCTATACGACATGTGCAAGGCGGTGGATAAAGCGATGGTGATTGAGGGGGTTCGCTTGCTTGAAAAGGTGGGTGGCCGCAGTGGACACTATCAAGCGAGTTAGTCGTGCTTGTACACCGTTGTTGTTTGAGTCAGCCAAGTGTGCACAACTTAGTTTGGTCGCAATAAAGCGGCATTGAATATACTTGAGGAGTATCGCAAATGAGCGGTCGAACGAAGAACGGCAACTCTAGTTCGGATGAGACATCTCGACTGGTCGACCGTTTTGGTCGCGAAGTAAGTTACTTGAGAATGTCTGTGACCGACCGGTGCGACTTTCGTTGTGTGTATTGTATGGACGAGGAAATGACGTTTGTACCTCGTGAGCAAGTACTTACTCTTGAAGAGCTTCTCCAAATCGCTGACGCTTTTGTCTCTCTTGGGGTTAAGAAAATTCGCTTAACAGGTGGCGAGCCCCTGATCCGGACAAATGTAACGAAGCTATGTCGTGATATTGCCAATCTAGATGGGCTGGACGAGCTGGTGATGACAAGCAATGGCTCTCAGCTTCCAAGGCTTGCGGGTGATTTAAAGGAGGCCGGTTTAAAGCGCTTGAATATTAGTTTAGATAGTCTGAAACCTGAGCGCTTTAAGCAGCTTACGCGAACTGGTGATGTTGCGCAGGTATTGTCCGGAATTGACGCAGCGAAAGCGGCGGGCTTTGACAAAATTAAGCTTAATGCGGTGATATTACGTGGTCGAAATGACGACGAAATAGAAGACTTGGTAGCGTTCGCCATTGCGAAACAGTTAGACATTAGTTTTATTGAAGAGATGCCTTTAGGCGTGATTAGTGAGCACAGCCGCGCCGAGTCTTTTATGTCGAACGAAGATGTTTTAGCACGTTTGCAGCAAACATGGACATTAAGCGAGGTCGCTGGTCGAGCAACCGATGGGCCGTCTCGCTATCACAGCATCGCGGAAACCCAAACACGTGTAGGGTTTATTTCTCCACACAGTCATAATTTCTGTGGCGACTGCAACCGGGTTCGGTTGACGGCAGAAGGGCGGCTTTTGTTATGTTTAGGGCATGAGCACTCAGTGGATTTACGCGCGGTTGTGCGAGCAAATCCGGGAGAGCAAGCGCCTCTTGTGCAGGCGATCGTCAATGCGATGGATTTAAAACCTGAGCGACACTTTTTTGATCATTCTAACGAACCCGATATTGTGCGATTCATGAGTATGACGGGTGGTTAGTCGTTACGTTTATCTAGCTCGCTGAAAAGCGCTGCTAATTCTGTTTCGTAATGCTTCCATTGATCCACGCCGCTTTTGTAAAGTCCCCGTCTTACCTGATCGGAACTCGCCGTTCGTATCGCTCGTTTTGTCTCGTGGAAGTGTTTGCAGCCTTCTTCGTATTCAAGTCCAAGGTGGTTAAGTAGGCCAAGTAGCTGGTTATCAAAGTCATCTACCAGTGTCTCGTATGATAAGTTCAGGACTCGGCTGCCAGTATGAGCTTCCCAGAACGCCATGAGGTCTTGATAAAGTAAATGGTACTGCGCCAATGAGTGCTGATCGTATGCGTAGTTATGGCTAGTCATTGGGAAGTGGTGCTTGAACAGCGATAGACAGTTATCTCTGGCATCACGCTGGCAGTGTATAAACTTCGCTTCGGGGAAGCACTCCATCAAGATACCGACAAAGCGAAAGTTTTGTGGCATTTTGTCCACTACATACGGTTTTCCATGTGCGTGTTTCTTTAATGTCGTGAGGTAGTGGCTTCGGATTTCTGGAATTCGTGATTGATCCCAATTTAAGGCGTGGCCATTCATTAACAGGCTAGTGATATCAGGTAGCTCTCCTGCACCGCTTACAAAGGAGTGACTCGCCAGTATTTGCTCCACCAAACTGGTTGATGAGCGAGGCATTCCAATGACGAAGATAGGTATTGGTGATCCGTGGTCAGGACTGTCTTGCTGAATTTTTTCCAGCCGTTCAGGGTTCAATGCGCGTTTAAGTTCTGAGAACAGCTTGATGTCTTGTTCGATCTTATAAGGGTTCGCTTCATGCCAAAGTCGGTTGCCTTCGTCAAAAAAAGAAAATGCCTTGGGGTAGTCCCGGCAATCTTCCATCGCTTTACCAAGGGCAAAGTTAAGCTCCACACGCTGCGGCATTGTTAGGTCGGAGCGCTTTAGTTGCTTGATCGCATCACGAGGAGCCTGACTGGTCTTCTCGTTACGTTGCAGCAAAAGAACGCCGCTTAAGGCTTCGGTGACGCGGTTGTCCAGCTGGTACGCCGCATTGAAATGTTTGATCGCCTGTTCTTTTTCACCAAGTGCGCGATATGCCCACGCTATATTATTGTGCGGATCAACTTGTGTTGGGTCGACACGTATTGCGGCTTCAAAACAAGCGATAGCAGCTTCAAATTTATGTTGCTCTAAGAGAATATTGCCTTTGATGTTGAGGGTGGGTACAAATTCGGGGCGCAACGCCAGTGCTTGCTCTATGGTACTTAGTGCTTTTTCTGTCGCGCCGCTTTGTAACTGCAGCGCACCCAACATGTGAAGTAATTCGAAATTGCTTTTGGCAAACGGTAGTACGGATTCGAGTGTGTTTTTCGCTGCTAGGGCTTGGTTTGCGCGTAATAAAATTCGAGCGAGTTGCAAGGCCGCCGCACTATTCTTAGGATCTAGAGATAATACTCGTTGAAAGAGGGTCGCAGATTGCTGCAATTGGCCTTGGTTAAGGAGTTGGTTTGCTTGCAGGTAAAGCTGCTGTATTGAAGGCGGATTTTGATGCATAAAGACCATAACTTAATTGCGAAATTGCACGGACGAGTGAAAGCCTGACAGTGTATATAAAGCCGATGCTTGTCGCGACACTGCATCGTTTAGAATGCGCTGTTTCTCTATTTTTTGCTGTGGCGCGCGGCCGAAAATAGTGTGATACAATTCCGCCCCTCTTGAACTCGAGGACCATTTGTGAACGTACGTTTTATAGAATCTTGTCGCCTTCCGACGCCTTTCGCTGTGTTTGATATGCATGGGTTTGAGGAGGTTGAAACCGGACAAGAACATGTGGTTCTTACGCTAGGGGATGTTTCTGATGGTAAGCCCGTTCTCGCCCGCACGCACTCTGAATGTTTGACCGGTGATGCGCTGTTTAGCATGCGTTGTGATTGTGGGTATCAGTTGGAACAAGCCATGCAGTCGATCGCCGAGGAAGGAAGAGGCATGCTGCTGTATCTTCGCCAAGAAGGCCGTGGGATTGGATTGTTAAACAAGATCAAAGCGTATCAGCTGCAAGATAATGGCGCTGATACGGTTGAAGCAAATGAGCAACTTGGTTTTGCGGCTGACTTGCGAGACTACTCAATATGCACCGATATGCTGGCGCATTTGCGCATACAATCTCTACGTTTGATGACTAACAATCCTCGCAAAGTAAAAGCGTTAAGTGCGTGTGGCGTAGACGTGGTTGAGCGTCTTCCTATCGAAGTGGGGAGAAACCCACACAATGACTCTTACCTGAGTACTAAAGCGAGCAAGTTGGGCCACTGGTTAGCAAATCACCAAGATGATGAGCTTGGCGACTCAAAGTAGCTGTGGCTTAGTCCATTTCTAATTTCTTCAGTCGGTAACGCAGCGCACGAAATGTGATACCTAGTTTTTTAGCCGCGGCGGTTCGGTTCCACTTGGTCGCCTGCAGCGCTGCTTCTATTTCTGTTCGTTCTATCGATTCTAAATAATCTTCTAAGCTTTGTTCACTTGGCCGCTCGGCTAATGGGCCATCGTTAGTTTGGACTGATGTTGCTATCTGACTGGTAGATACGCTTTGTGGGGCCTCGTCTACGACGTTCTCTTCTGCTGGGCTGTTGTCACTGCGCAGCTGAAGATCATGTATTTCAATCGTATCGTTTTCACAGAGCGTGAAAGCCCGTTCGATAATGTTCTCTAGTTCCCGCACGTTTCCTGGGAATTCATAGTTAGTTAGTGCGTCTAGTGCCGATGCGGATATGCTCGCCCCTTCAATATCGCATTCGGCCGAGATTTGCGCTAGAAAGTGAGCCGCTAAGAATGGAATATCTGAACGACGGTCTCGTAAACTTGGCACGTCTAGTTTGATCACATTGATGCGGTAGAAGAGGTCTTGCCGAAAAGTGCCTTTTTGCACTAGCTGTTCAAGGTCTTTATGGGTGGCGCTCAGTATTCTTACATCGACCGGCTGCTCTGCCTGAGCGCCGACTGGACGTATTGATTTTTCTTGAATTGCCCGAAGAAGCTTTACTTGCATTGAAAGTGGCAAGTCGGCCACTTCATCAAGAAATAGCGTACCGCCATGTGCCGCTTCAAAGAGGCCTTGTTTGTCTTCGTGGGCGCCACTAAAGCTGCCTTTTTTATGTCCAAAGAACTCACTTTCCATGAGTTCACTTGGAATAGCGCCGCAGTTAACAGCGATGAAAGGTGCTGAAGCTCGCGCCCCTTTTCCATGAATACTGCGTGCGACCAGTTCTTTGCCACTGCCGGATTCGCCAGAAATATAAATAGGTGCTTGGCTTCGAGCTAGTTTGCCTACCTGCTTATTAAGTATGGCTATCGCGGGTGCTTCGCCGAGTAGTAGGGTTTTGATTTCCGAGTGACTGGCGGCATCTTGGCTGGTTGGACTGCGATTATCGGAAAGTTTTAATGCGCTGGAAACAATGTCACGTAGCTGGCTGAGATCGACAGGCTTTGATATGAAGTCAAAAGCACCTGCTTTGAGCGCATTGATAGCTGTTTCAACACTGCCATAAGCCGTAATCATTGCGACAGGCGTCGCCGGGTAGTGTTCTTGTATATGACCCACCAATTCGATGCCATTGCCATCGGGTAAGTTCATGTCGGTAAGAACCAGATTGAATGGCTGTTCGGCGAGAAAACTGTGCGCTTGCCCAACCGTTTCTGCACTTTGCGTGTCTACTCCCATGCGAATAAGAGTGATCTCAAGAAGTTCACGAATATCCGGTTCATCGTCTACGATCAGTGCAAATGGTTTGGTCATGTTTTTGTATAGTTGTTGGTGGTTTTGTGTTGTTCTGATCCGTCAGCAAAAGGCGCTGACAAACCAGTTATATGATGCGTTTAGCGTGAGCAAATCGTATTCGAAAGCACACTTTTCCTTCAATGCTGTCTATATAGTCTAGCTGTGCTTGGTTGGCTTCGCATATTTCTTTAGAGAGATATAAGCCTAATCCTGTGCCTTGTGTCTCGGTGGTGAAAAAAGGCTCGAAAAGATGAGCTTTAACATCGTCAGAAATCGGCGGGCCCTCGTTTACGATGTCGATAATAGCTTGTTCCCCATTGTCGGTTTGAGAAAGGTGTACCGTCAATACCGCATCTTTATTATGTTGCAAACCATGGCGTATGCCGTTGTCTAGCACGTTAACGAGTACTTGTTCTATTTGATTCGGGTCAAAACGAGCTCGCGGCTGGCGTTCATCACTGCTTAGCTGAATCGAGCCGGACCCGGATTTATGCTCGCGATAGTCGTCGATCGCGTTGCTTAGCCATTCGTTGAGTTCCAGTTCCTCCGTTTGTGGTTCAGCGCGGCGACTGAGTGACAGCGTGTTCTCAATAATAAGGTTTACTCGTTGGCAGTGTCTTTGAATGATATCGATCATTTTTTGATCTGCGCTGTCGATGTTTTCCGATTCATTTAGTAGCTGTGTCGCGTGACTAATTGCGCCAAGCGGATTGCGCACTTCATGCGCGATGCTTGCTGTTAATCTGCCAAGTGACGCGAGTTTCAATTGTTGTGCTTGCTGCGTGAGTAAGCGAGTATCCTCAATAAATACCAAGGTTTGATCACCCCCCTCTTGTGATAGTAAGGAGAAGTTGACTTGCACGATAGGGTAATCGTCACCCACTCGAAATGGTGTGGTGCGTATACTTTTGTTGTCTCTCCAGATTGCAATTCTACTTTTTATTGAATCGGGCAGGGCTTGTTCGTTTTCCAAGCCAATCAAATCTCGACAGGCTTGATTAACCGTGCGTACGTTAAAGTCGTCATCGCAGACAACGATACCCGTTCGCATGCGTTGAATAACCTGATGATTTAGTTTTTGAAGTTCGAGTATGTCCTGCTGTTGCTGTATTGCTAGGGATTCGCTTTGGCTAATACGATGGGATAAATTTTGCACGATATACGCGACAGCAAAGTAAATAGCCCCCATCAGGCCGGCACGTGCAATGCTTGCGACTGAAGAAATATCGGCCATCACCCGGTCTATCTCTACGCCTAGGGTTACTAGGCTCGCAATGGCCGCGAGGGCGAGACCACTTTTTCCTCTAAGCATGATGTTGCTTGCCGCGAGCGTGATAATAACCAGGTTACCAATACTGCCAGTGACTCCTTTCCCGAGAAAGAAGAGTGCGTGCAGAATAAAGATGTCGAGTGCGGCGGCAAAGATTATTTGCTTGGTTTTAAGTGGTGTCGCAATTTTAAAATAGAAGAAAATGCTGAGGTTAAGGATTAGATACGCGAGCGTTGTGAATTGGTATGTATCTGAGTGGCGCAGCTGCCCATTGCTATGCTCTAGCGTAAACGTTGCGCCGAACAAAAGAGCACCAATAACAATGCGGTAGAGATTGTAATAGGTGAATAGTCTAGTTGCGTAGGGCAGGGTTTCCACGAGAGGCCTTTTTAAAACAATAGGTAGGGTGTTCTTTTTAGTATAATCAAGACATCTGAAAGTGTTAATGAGTTTGCTGGGAATCATACGGCTCTGCAAGCGCCTGACTAATGATAGAGGGTTTGTCTTCTGGAAATACCAATTAAACATGCGCTAGTAACGTACGGGCGAGACGTTTTTCGTGCCTATTGGGTGTTGATCAAAATCATGGTGCCGGCCTTGATTATTGTTCGCTTGTTAGAACAGTTTGGCGGCACTGAGGCGCTCGCGTGGCTGTTATCACCATTAATCTCTCCCCTCGGGCTGCCTAATGAATATGGTTTGGTGTGGGCTGCTGCAATGCTGACCAATATCTATACCGCCATGATCGTATTCTATGAAGTCTCCGCAGGTCAGGAGCTCAATGTCATGCAGGTGAGCACCTTGGGTGTCATGATTTTGATTGCACATGCGCTTCCGATAGAAGGCGCTGTGGCGAAGGTGCTAGGTGTTCCGTGGCGCGTGACGTTGCTACTCAGGGTTGTCGGGTCATATGTTTTGGGTGCTTTATGTGTGGCGGGCTTTACCTTGCTGGAACTAGGGTCAGAGGCGGCGAGTTCTTTATGGCAGCCTAGCCTTCGCGCGACAGATTGGGTTGGATGGTTGTTAGAGCAGAGCCAGATGCTGGCCTCTATTTTCATTATTTTAGCCGCGTTAATTGCATTTCTTAGGCTACTTAAATTAGTTGGCTTAGAGCGGTTGATGGGAGTTTTGTTGCAGCCTTTAATGCGGATTATGACGGTCAGTCGAGATTCAGCTAATGTAACGATTGTAGGGTTAATGCTTGGGCTGAGTTTTGGAGCAGGACTACTGATTGATGAGGGGCGCTCAGGGCGAATTTCTAAGCGCGATATGCGCATTGTGGCCTGTTTTTTAGGCCTATGTCATAGCGTGATCGAAGATACGCTCTTGATCCTTCTGTTGGGTGCGGACATTGTTCCAATATTGGTGGGACGTTTCCTGTTTTCTTGCTTGATCATTGCGCTGATCGCGCGCTATGTCTACCCCAAAGACCCACCGCGTGTTGTCGCTTAAGTGCTGGTTTGTGTGTCTTGTTTTTCAGGGCCGTCGGAAGAGGGGTCCCAGCAAACGACTCTGTTTCTGCCTGTGTTTTTCGCTTCGTAAAGCGCGACATCTGCCTGAGTAACTAGCTGGTCTGAATTGAAAATGCCGGTGGTGTTTAAGGTCGACACACCGAAACTTGCGCTGATAGGAATCACTTTAGAGGCAAAGATAAACGGCATTTCCCTGATCTGTTTGCAGAGATCTGTAGCGACTTCTCTTGCTTGCTCAAGGCTTGTTTCCGGTAGCAAAATAATAAACTCCTCACCGCCATAGCGGGCGCTAATATCTCCTGAGCGTGATAGTCGTTTATTAAACAGATTGGCTATCGCTTGCAGGCACTCATCGCCGGCTTTGTGGCCGTATGTGTCGTTGACCGTTTTGAAGTGATCAATATCGCAAAGTATGACGGACAAAGAGCGTTGATTTCGTATCGCCCGCTTGAACTCTTTCTGCAGGCAGGTTTCAAAGTGACCGCGATTAGGGAGCCCTGTTAGCGCATCCGTTGTGGACATGATGGCCAGTTTCTCATTGACTGTTTCGAGCTTTTGCAGCGCTTGTTCCAAGTTCTCCGTACGCTCTGTTACTTTTTGCTCTAGTCGCTTGTTAGCTTCCGCTCGATTTCTGAGTAGCGCGTCTTGTGATTGGCGGGCTTGCTTTTCATGCTCTAGCGCGTTGGCCTGCGCTTTTATTCGCAGCTCTTTCTCTGTATCGAAGCGATTTGCTAGAGCGAATGAAAGCAGTGCTACCAGTAACAAAATACCAAGCTCGCCTGCATTGTTAGTCCAGAAAGTGGCAGGTAAAACACCGAACTTTGCCGCGACTAGAAAGCCAACACCGCCAAAAGCCGCAGTCCATGCAAAACAAAAGTAGCGCGCATTGGCGTTGCCCCGGTACCAACTCCAGTACCCTGACGATAAACTGATCAGGCATGACACTGCGGTCATCCCTGAATTAAAGCGGACACTCCAAGCGTAGGGGGTAACAAATGTCAGTAGCAGTAGTGCCCCACAAACAAATGACAGACCTTTCATAAACCGATAGGCGGCGGGTGAGTGTTTTTTAAAATCGAGAAAACTAAGGACCATTAGTGCCGCAAAGAAGTTACTCGCGGCGATAAAAACAGAAATAGCATAGCTGTTCCAATGGACTTGCTCTGGCCACAAGAAAGTAAATCCGTAGCCTTTCAAAGACACTTGGAACATCAAATAGCTCATCGCAAATAGCACGTAGTACAGATAGCTTCTGTCTCTGAGTAGGCTAAAGAGAAACAGGTTATAGATAATCATGATGATAATAACGCCCATCCACATGCCTTGGAGCAGGCGGTCATTGCTGGTGGCGTAGGTGAATTGCTCCGGTGACCAGACCGTTAGTGGTGCTTCAACGGTCCCCTTTGTATCGACGCGCAGCATGACTTGGTTTGGTCCGGGTTCGAGTACTAAGGGCATAACGAAGTTTTGATGATTAATCGGGCGTTGCGAGAATTCGAAACGATCGCCGACATGAACGTGTTGCTCAACACGACCTTGCTTGACGAGATACAGATGAACGCTGTCCAAGAATGGTATCGGTAGCTCAACGTATACTTTTTCGTTCGTGGCTGATTGGCTGTCTATGTAGAAGTAAAACCAGTAGGAGCTTGGTGTAAAACCGTAATTGGGGGCGCTTTTTTCAATCGCTTGCCATCGATTTTCTGATTGCAATATGTCGTTAATACTCAATGCATTGCTGGCATCCTCTAAATACAGCATGTTTGTGCCGATGAGGATTGGTTCGTGATTTTGGGGCGAGTAAATGTGCGTTGGAACATTAGCTGGGCTCGCCAATGCTTGTTGGCTGCCTGCCAACAAAGAGAGCCCTATGATTAAACAATGCAGGACAACTAAAGACGAGAAATTTAGACGCAAATTACTTAACTCTACTAATCGGGATGCTGCAACTGAGCACATTACTTAAAAGTATAGATAAGTTTTGCTAATTGACTGAAATAAAGAGCACATTGTTTCCTTGATGGGCAATGTGCTCTCTGAACTAAGACCTATGTCCCAAGTTCAAGGAAGACTGGGCAGTGATCTGAACCCATTACCTCAGTAAGTATGTCGGCACTTACTATCGATTTTTTTGCCTCTTCAGAGGTTAGGAAGTAGTCAATCCGCCACCCAACATTTTTGGCTCTGGCGCCGGCACGGTAACTCCACCAGCTGTATTTTATGGTGTCTGGATGGAGGTGACGAAAACTATCAATAAACCCTGCGTTAACGTAATTGTCCAAGCCATCGATTTCTTCTTGCATGTAACCTGCACTTTTATTGTAGTTCGGCTTTGGTCGCGCCAAATCGATGTCTTTGTGTGCAACGTTAAGATCGCCACACACAACGACCGGTTTTCTTTTTTCCAGGTTTTGGAGATAAGCCAAAAATTCCTTGTCCCAGCTTTGGCGATAAGCCAATCTCTTGAGTTCGCTACCGGAGTTTGGGGTATACACGGTGACTAAAATATAGTCTTTAAATTCGGCAGCAATGACTCGACCTTCCTGATCATGTTCATCAATGCCGAGGTCATATTCAACCGAAATGGGTGTGATACGCGTAATCACGGCAGTGCCAGAATAGCCTTTCTTGACCGCGGAATTGCAATAGATTTCATAGCCTTCGACTTCTGACAGCGCCTCAATGACCTGATCATCTTGGGCTTTGGTTTCTTGCAAACAAAGCACATCGGCGTTGAAGCTTTCAAACGAAGCCATAAACTCTTTTTTCATCACGGCTCTGACGCCGTTGACGTTCCATGACACAAGGCGCATAGGAATCCTGTAATTAGAAAGTGAAGGCACCGGAGTTTAACGTTTTGAAGGGGGCTGCGTCGATTGAAAAGGTTTGTTCTATTGCGTGACTTGGTTTAAACCTTAATCTCGCGATACTCTACGACCGTTTAATCGTTGGAATTAATAGTGTGAGGCAAGTTGTATGACCTTTGATGAAGTCTTAAAAGCACGCCGAAGCACGCGCGCCTTCTTAGATAAAGACGTTCCGGACAGCTTGATCAAAGAGCTGTTAGCGGACGCACTTCGCTCTCCAAGCTCTACTAATACTCAGGGTTACCGTGTTGCCATTGCAACAGGTGCTACACGTGAGAAGCTCGCCGAGGAGCTGACTCAAACTTACGATCGAGCCATGAAGGTGAAAAAGCAGGCACTGCCTCTAAAGATCGTCTCTAGTGTGTTTGGTGGCGTATTACCCAATGGTGATTTTAAGGCGGACCTGGACTACCCAAAAGAAATGAAGGCTCGGGCGATCGAATGTGGTAAAGGATTATACGGGACCTTGGGAATAGAGCGGCACGATCGCGAAGGAAGAGAGCGCCAAATGCGGAAGAACTTTGAATTCTTCAATGCGCCGGTCGAAATATTTTTATTCATCCATGGGAAAAAAGGTGTCTCCAGTGCTCTGGACGGGGGAATATTTCTGCAGTCGCTAATGTTGGCGGCGACTTCTCGCGGTCTCGCGACTTGTGCTCAAGCGTCCGTGGCGCTGTGGGGCGGAACGGTCCGAAAATACTTTGAGGTTGAAGAAGACTACAAGCTAATTTGTGGGCTATCTTTGGGGTACGCGTCAGATGATATCGTGAATACTTTCCAGCCCGAGAAGCGCAGTGTAGAAGAGCTATGTTTCAAATTGAGTTAGAAGGTTTGGGTCACTCGGCCTAATATCGGTAATGCGCTGATGCTTTGCCAGGAATCATAATTATGTTGGAAGTGTTTGTCGTTTCCTTTACGACCTTTTTCGCGACTATTGGTCCTCTTGATGTGGTGGCTATTTTCGCTGCGCTTACGGGGTCGTTTAGCTCTGCACGACGTCGAAGTATGGCAATAAGAGGCACGGCCATCGCGGCTTGTATCTTGTTGTGCTTTGCCTTTCTTGGTGAGTGGGTCCTATCATTTTTGGGTATATCGTTGCCGGCTTTAAGAGTGTCAGGAGGAATCCTGCTATTGCTTATCGGGATTGATATGGTCTTTGCCCGCTCTTCAGGCGGCACATCAACCACCATCGAGGAAGAAAACGAGGCGGCTTCGAAAGACGATATTTCGGTTTTTCCGCTGGCGACACCATTGATAGCTGGGCCAGGAACGATGGGGGCGGTCATCCTACTGATGAGCACTAATGATGGATTGTGGGTAGCGAAAGGGGTTGTCGTTGCTGCGTTGCTGTCGGTACTGCTGCTGACACTTTGTATGCTGCTTCTGGCTGGCCAGGTTCAACGTTTGTTAGGTGTGACGGGAATGCAGGTGGTTAGTCGAGTGTTTGGCGTGATACTCGCCGCGCTAGCCGTGCAGTTTATTATGGATGGTTTGAGCGCTAGCGGCTTATTTTAGCGGGGCAATGCCCCGCTACTATTCTGACTAGCTTAATGATTGTTTGATTGCACTATGCTGTTCGGGCTTTAGTCTCGGGCCGTATTGAGACACGACTTTGGCCGCTGCATGGTTTGCGAGCTTCGCGGCGTCTGCGAAAGACTGCCCATTTGTGATTGCGTAAAGAAACGCACCTGCAAACATGTCGCCTGCGCCATTGGTGTCGATAGCGCTAACCGCTTCGCCGGGCACTGTTTGCATGCTTGTCCCGTCAAAAACTATCGCACCTTTTTTACCTAGGGTGATAGCAAAGGTTTTTGCGCTGATTTTGAGTTTCTCTGCTGCGTCTTCTGCGGTCTCAGTTTTGGTCCAAGCCATGGCTTCATCTTGATTGCAGAACAATAAGTCGACTTGGGTGCCTACCATTTCTTGAAGCCCTTCACCAAAGAACTCAACCATTCCCGGGTCAGACAAAGACAAGGCCGTTTTAACGCCTGCTGCTTCGGCTGCTTGGCGCGCTTTAATAGCCGCCTGTTTGCCGCTTGGTGAAGTGACTAAGTACCCTTCTAGATAAACGTACTCGGATTGAGCAATTGCCTCCAGATCGAGATCACTTTCGCTAAGCGTTTCGCTGATTCCCAAATAGGTATTCATGGTGCGTTCGGCGTCAGGCGTGATCATTACCAAACATTTACCGGTGGTACCTTGTGGTAAATCGTCTGAGCGAGTTGTGACACCTGCAGCTTGCGTATCGTGATGAAAAAACTGCCCATTGTCATCATTCGCAACGCGGCAAGAGTAATAAGTTTTTGCGCCAAAGTAGCTGGCAGCAATGATTGAGTTACACGCAGAGCCACCGCTGGAACGCTTGCTGCCGACCAAATGGTCTTGCATCAAAGAAAGCAGCGAGGCTTGGCGTTGCTCATCGACTAGGGTCATTAGTCCTTTTTCGATTTGGGCTTGGGCGAGGAATTCATCATTAACTTCAATTTCGGTATCGACTAGAGCGGCCCCAAGGCCATAAACATGATAGCGCTGCATGGTGAACTGAGTTCCTGTTATAACGTTATTTTTAAGGGTAGGCGGGCATTATAAGCGCAGCGTTTTTTGAAAGGCAAAGAGTGTTTCATTCGTTATATGGCTATATCACAACTTAACTGAATAGATTCTAATAGCGCTTCATGAATGAATCATTATTGGGCATAAAATGGCGAGTTTAGATAAAAACGTATGGATACTAATGTTAGCGGGCGCACTCGGGATGTGCGTGGCGCCGTTGGTGGTTTTTATTGGCGGCATCGTGGGCACTCAATTAGCCCCCGTGCCCAGCTTGGCGACCTTGCCTGTAGCGGCCTTGGTGATCGGTACCGCGATGGCGGTGGTGCCTGCTGCGCGTGCGATGCAGGCCTTTGGTCGCAAAAAAGTGTTTCTATGTAATTCCGTGTTTGGTGCAGCGGGCGCATTAGCATGCGGTGCGGCGATTTCAATTGGGAGTTTTTGGTTTTTTTGCCTTGGAGTTGTTTGCTTGGGGGCGAGTCTGGCCGTTATTCAGCAGTTTCGCTTCGCTGCAATGGAAAGCGTCGACCCCGAACACGCCGCGACAGCGGCCTCCAAAGTGTTACTTGGAGGTCTAATCGCTGCATTTTTGGGGCCTGAATTAGCCCACTTTGGCAAAGACTTGCTAACGGCAGAGTTTGCAGGCTCTTTTGTTTGGCTGAGCTTGTCTAGCTTAGCTGGCGGGCTGGTTTTGCTTTTTTATCGGCCTGTCATTGCTGTGTCAGAGTCGGGTCAAAGTGACGGAGGGCGACGTTTGTCTCTGATCATGAAACAGCCGGTTTTATGGGTTGCGGTGATGTCGGCGGGCGTTGGTTACGCGGTGATGAGTTATATTATGACGGCAACTCCGGTGAGCATGCACCATATGGACGGGCACTCTCTGGCAGATACCAAATGGGTCATTCAAAGCCATATTTTTGCTATGTTTCTTCCTTCGTTTTTCAGCGGCCGTTTGATCGAACGTTTTGGTGCCCCCCGCATTATGCTTGCTGGGCTAGTCGTATATCTGGCTTGTGGCATGATTGCATTGTCTGGCAAAGACCTGATGCACTATTGGCTAGGTTTAGTGCTGTTGGGTATCGGTTGGAATTTTCTATTCGTTGCGGGCACCGCCTTGCTGCCAACCTGTTATCGTGCTGAAGAACGATTTAAAGTTCAGGGTCTAAATGATTTTGTCGTGTTTGGTTTTCAAGCAATCGCGTCGTTATCGAGCGGGGTGGTGATCTTTTATTTTGGTTGGGATAATCTAGTTTGGCTCGCCCTGCCAATGTTGCTATTGCATTTAGTAATCTTGGCAAACTGGCAGAGAAGTGCGCGCAAGGGCTGATCGCCTTTAACCCGCTTAAAAATAATAACAAGAGAAATTACTATGAAGGATTTACTATCTCTGGCGCGAGTGGGTGCACAAACAATGGCCTCGATGGTGCTTGAGCCAAATGCGTTCCCAAAGCGGTCATTTTCGAGTGAATACACTCGCCGCCTCGCCTCAACTTTGCTAGATGAGGCGGTCTCTCAGGATGATAATTGGTTGCGACGAAAGCAGCGTCTGTTGTCTATGAAAGGGCCCGCTTTATTAAAGGTCGATACCGAACACGAGGTAATTGGCGACGTTCCCTGCCTTCGCGTCAAACCAAAGGGTAGTAAAAAATGCGCACGTAAGGTGCTCTATTTTCATGGCGGGGGCTACGTTGTTGGTTCTGCAAGGAGCTATCACTACACTTATGCCAAGCTAGCGCTTGCCTTGAATGCAGAAGTCGTTGGTTTGGATTACTCTTTAGCACCTGAACACTCTGTCGCGAATATCATCGACGAAGGGTTGCGTGTCTATGATTTGATACAAAGTATTGAGCGTCCTGAGCAGGTTTTATTGGCTGGGGATTCAGCCGGTGGTGGCGCGGCTATTGCGCTTACGCGTGCATTGATGTCACGAGGTGCCATTCCTTCAAACCTCTATTGTCTTTTGATTTCTCCATGGGTTGATCCCGTTGACCCCTCCTGCCTTGATGCGTCTAAAGCCGAAGGTGATTTACTGAATGTGGGAATACTCAAGAAGTGGCATGCAGCGGTTGCTAAAGATGAGGGTTATGAAACGTTGGTCCGCTTTGTGGCATGTGACTGGGCTGGCTTTCCGCCAACGATTGTTCAAGCTGGCGGTGCAGAGATGTTTTTGCCTCAGATCGAAACCTTGGTGTCAGACATGACGGCCGCAGGCGTTAAGGTGCATTACGATGTATTTCCTGATCAGTTTCATGTGTTTCAAACATTGGCCCCCTTGGTAAGCGAGGCCGATGAAGCATGGAATAACTTGGCGGCGTCTGTGCGCGCTATGGAGCACTAGTGTTGGTTTATCGTGTCGTTATGGTTGTTGGTTTGGCCCTTTTTTTGGGCGCTTGTGCGACTAAGCCACCTAAAAACCTGGATAATTTGTGTGTCATGTTCGATGAAAAACAAGGCTGGTACGATGCGGCGATAGAAACTCGCGAGAAGTGGGGCATACCTGTTCATATACCGATGGCGGTGATGTATCAGGAATCTCGCTTCAAGCATAACGCGCAGCCTCCTATGCGATATTTTCTTTGGATTATTCCAATCGGCCGAGCCAGCGATGCTTATGGCTACCCGCAAGCGAAAACGCCAGTGTGGGGAGAGTATGTCGAAGATACGGGCAACTGGTTTGCGGACCGAGATGATTTTGAAGATGCCATCGACTTTATCGGTTGGTACATGAACCGCTCACATAAAATAAACAAGGTGTCGAAGTGGGACACTTATGGTCAGTATCTAAACTATCACGAAGGTCAAGGAGGCTATCGTCGCGGTAGTTATAAAGCGAAGCCTTGGTTGATCCGGGTCGCCAAGAAAGTAGAGGCGCGCGCCAAACTCTACAGCGAACAATATTGGGGGTGTAAGGATGACCTACGCGATCGCTGGTAGCCGGTATAGCATTTCATTACCCTTTTAGATCATCGTCATACGCTGTCGCGTTTATTCTTGTTTGCTGTGTTTAAGTGGCTATCTTCTTTTCTCTTTTCTCTTTTCTCTTTTCTCTTTTCGGCTTTATAGCTGAAGTGCTGGGTTAGCTGCCTTCTCGGTGTCTGCTCAGGGCTGTTTATCTGCCGGTTTATCATTCGATATTTGTGGGTTTGAGCGAATCTAGTGCGGTGCTTTCAGTCGGAAAACATCGGTGCGCCAATTTGGTGCCCTGCCAGGGACTACGGACTCCAAAGGGAGCATTTTTTTGGTAATAGTTTCGTATCTCTCTGATAAGTAACATTATTTTTTTATGGCATGGAACCTGCTAAATGCCTATTGATTCAATAATGAGCTCTGGTATTACTTGAGTGTTCGCATTCGCGGTACTTGTCAGAACACGATGTTCAGTAAAGAAAGATTTTTGGATACAAAACGAGGAAGTCTTATGAAGTGGTTAGGAACGATGAAAGTAGCGGCCATATCTATCGCTATTGGTTTGAGCTCGGCAGGCGTTCACGCGCAAAAACTAGGCTACCCAGAAAAGGAAGAACTAACTTTTGGGTTTATTAAGCTAACAGACATGGCGCCCATCGCGATTGCCTACGAAAATGGTTACTTCGAAGACGAAGGCTTGTACGTCACGATAGAAGCGCAAGCGAACTGGAAAGTACTGCTTGATGGCGTGATTGACGGCCGTTTGGATGGCGCTCATATGTTAGCCGGACAGCCTATTGCCGCGACTATGGGTTTTGGCACTAAAGCGCACATCATTACGCCTTTTTCGATGGATTTGAACGGTAACGGTATCACTGTTTCCAATGAAATCTGGGACCAAATGAAGCCTAACATTCCCAAAATGGCAGATGGACGTCCTGTTCACCCGATCAAAGCAGATGCTTTGAAGCCGGTAGTAGAGAAATATAAGTCGGAAGGCAAGCCTTTCAATATGGGAATGGTTTTTCCTGTCTCTACACACAACTACGAGTTGCGTTATTGGTTGGCCGCGGGTGGTATTCATCCGGGTTACTACGCGCCTCATAAGGGTGATATCTCCGGTAAGCTTCAAGCGGATGCCTTGCTGTCTGTGACGCCGCCACCGCAAATGCCAGCAACTCTCGAAGCTGGAACGATCTATGGCTACTGTGTAGGTGAACCTTGGAACCAGCAAGCAGTTTTCAAAGGGATTGGTGTCCCGGTTATTACCGATTATGAAATCTGGAAAAACAACCCAGAAAAAGTATTTGGTATCACGGCGGAGTTTGCTGAAAAGTATCCTAATACCACTATTCGTCTGACGCGCGCCTTGATTCGCGCAGCGATGTGGTTAGATGCAAATGACAATGCGAACCGACCAGCAGCGGTTAAGGTCTTGTCGCAGCCGAATTATGTGGGTGCGGACTACGAAGTGATCGCGAACTCTATGACCGGCACCTTTGAGTATGAAAAGGGCGATAAGCGTGAAGTGCCTGATTTCAACGTATTCTTCCGTTACAACGCCACTTACCCGTATTACTCCGATGCCATTTGGTACTTAACGCAAATGCGTCGTTGGGGCCAAATTGCCGATGATAAATCGGATGAGTGGTACAAGGATTTGGCGAAAAAAGTTTATCGACCAGACTTATACACTAAAGCGGCTCAAAGCTTGATTGCGGAGAAATTGGCGGACGCTAAAGACTTCCCTGATTTCGATTCAGAGACTGGATTTAAGCCCGTTGAATCAACCTTTATTGACGGCATTACGTATGACGGTACGAAGCCAAATGCATATATCGACTCCTTCGATATTGGCTTAAAAACAGGTCAAAAACTTTAGTAAATAGTCGTCGGGGAGAGGGGCTGATTTGCCCCTCGAACGCAAGGCAATGCATGAAAGCATTGCCTTCGTTTTTATCCTCAGTAGTGTGTGAAATTGGAGCATAAAAGTATGTCAACAACGACATCAATAGATGATAACTCAGAGCCAAAAATTGAGTGGTTGGATTCGGTTATCGACTTTGTTATGACGGCGGCGAAGAATCTCGCTATCCCCTTATCGGGAATTGCCGTTTTCTTGTTTTTGTGGACGATTGCGGCCCAGAACATTAATACCTCTTTGGGTGAATTCCCTAGCCCCAGCGTGGTGCTAGAGCAATTCGAATCGCTGTACGACGAGCACAATGCGGAGCGAGAAAAAGAAGTCGCTTTTTATGAACGTCAAGAAGTACGTAATGCAAAGCGAGTCGCAGAAGACCCAGGTTATGCACCAAGAATTCGCGCCTACACGGGTAAAGAAACATTTTTGGACCAAATAGGCACTAGCCTAATCACGGTAATGAGCGGTTTTATTTTGGCGGCTGCGCTGGCGATTCCACTAGGTATTGCGATTGGTTTGAGTAAAACACTCAATCAAGCAATCAACCCTGTTATTCAAATATTTAAACCGGTCTCGCCATTAGCATGGTTGCCTTTGGTAACGATGGTCGTGAGCGCCGTGTATGTCTCGCCTGACCCTCTTGTCGCCAAGTCATTCCTTAACTCCATGATTACGGTCACCTTGTGCTGTATTTGGCCGATGGTGATCAATACGTCAGTCGGGGTGTCGTCAATTGATAAAGATTTGGTGAACGTGAGCCAAGTGTTGCGTTTGCCAGCATTGAAACATGTTCAAAAGATTGTGTTGCCTGCTTCTATTCCGGCAATTTTTACCGGCATGCGCTTGTCGCTTGGCGTTGCTTGGATGGTATTGATCGCGGCTGAAATGCTGGCGCAAAGCCCGGGTCTCGGTAAGTTTGTTTGGGATGAATTTCAGAATGGTAGTTCTGACTCGCTTGGGCGAATTATGGCTGCGGTCGTGGTAATTGGTTTTATCGGCTTCATGCTCGATAGAGTCATGCTCGAAATTCAGCGAGTCGTTTCGTGGGACAAGAGTAGCGTATTACGCTGAGCTGTATTTAGTGGCCCAAGAGGTCTGAATACGTAGAACAGATATTAAGATTTTGAGGAAATTAGTGATGAGTACATTGCTCGATATTAGTCAGATAGACATGGTATTCCCAACCCCTAAAGGGCCTTTTACTGCGTTGAAAGGGGTTGACCTGAAAATTGCCGAAGGCGAGTTCGTTTCTCTGATCGGGCACTCAGGCTGCGGAAAGTCGACCGTGCTAAATGTCGTTGCTGGGCTTCATCAAGCAACAACGGGTGGCGTAATCTTAAACGGCAAGGAGGTCAAAGAGCCTGGGCCTGAGCGTGCCGTCGTCTTTCAAAATCATTCGCTTCTGCCTTGGCTAACGGCTTATGAAAATGTCGAGTTGGCGGTGGACCAAGTCTTTGGTCGCGGCAAGTCTAAAGCAGAAAAGAAAGAGTGGATTGAGCATAACTTGACCTTGGTTCATATGGACCATGCCATGCACAAAAGGCCTGACGAAATTTCAGGTGGCATGAAGCAGCGAGTCGGCATAGCGCGTGCGTTGGCGATGCAGCCTGATGTGCTGCTAATGGATGAACCGTTTGGCGCGCTAGATGCGTTGACTCGAGCGCACATGCAAGATTCGCTAATGGAAATTCAGAATGAGCTAAACAACACCGTGATCATGATTACGCATGATGTCGATGAGGCAGTTTTGTTGTCTGATCGTATTGTGATGATGACTAACGGGCCAGCGGCCACAATTGGAGAAATACTCGACGTTAACCTAGAGCGGCCTAGAGACCGCCTTGCACTTGCGGAAGACCCCGAGTACATACACTTGCGCTCTTCGGTATTGCGCTTTTTGTATGAAAAACAACGAAAAGTCGAGGTCATGCCGACGGGAAAGTCTAGTAAGGCGAAGCCACAGAAAAAGTCGGCTGCCGCATAGTTCTATGGCCATCGCGTTGATCGTGAACGATCGGCGCGCATCGGCTACCTCTTTATATACCTATAAAAACGTATTCAATGGTCGGCCCTCGTTTGCAAAGATGAAGGTCTATCCGCTACGAAGTTAATTGCGCTTATTCGTATTACATAATTCTCAATTTACTTATGAGCGCCTTTTCTATGCCCTGAGTTTAGGGTGATTAATACAGCATATGAATTACTTACTAACTAGGAGAAGTATATGACTGGCAAAAGCAATGGTTTACTTGGCGCTGCGATCGCGTGCGCACTTTTCGGGAGCACGGTGCATGCATCGATGGACGATCTGACAGAGGCGTTGACCTCGGGAAAGGCTTACGGCGATCTGCGATTGCGTTATGAAACAGTTGATCAAGACAATGCCTTGAGTGACGCTAGTGGCTTGACGCTTCGTACAAGACTTGGATACAAAACTGGAGAGATTAGTGGCTTTTCATCCACCATTGAGTTCGAAGATTCTCGTACGATTGCCGGTGTTGACGAATACGAGCTGCCAGGGCCCGCGCGTGATGCGGATTATTTGGTAAACAATAAGTCTGTAATTGCCGACCCAGAAACCACAGAGCTAGATCAAGCGTTTTTGCAATACAGTAGTGACACCTTTGGCGCGAAGTTTGGTAGTCAGGTGATTACGCTTGATAACCATCGGTATGTTGGGCACGTAGGGTGGCGTCAAGATAGACAAACGTTTGATGCCGCTACGTTATCGTTTACGCCCGACGACAAGGTCAAAATTGATTTTGCATATATTACTGAGCGCAATCGAATTTTTGCGGCTGAGGCTGATATTAAGGCAAAAGATAAACTATTCAATGCTTCCTATAAAACGCCTTTTGGTAAAGCGACGCTCTATGGCTATTTCCTATCACAAGATAATGGCACAAAGCTTGATATTGATACGCGCGGTGCTCGTTTTGCTGGAAAGCAAGCGCTTGAAGATTTAGACCTTCTTTATACACTTGAGTATGCGTCGCAAGATCGAAAAAATGCGTCAGGTAAGCAAGATACCGACTACAAATTACTCGAGCTGGGCGCGAAGGTGTCGGGCGTTACTGCGAAGCTTGGTTATGAGTCTTTGGGTTCCGACGGGGGCAGCTATGGTTTTAGCACACCGTTAGCGACTGGACACAAATTTAATGGTTGGAGTGATCAGTTCTTAGGCACACCAGGTGTTGGCTTAGATGACGTGTATGTCAGCGTTAGTGGAAAGCTAGCTGGGGGGAAATGGTTGCTGGCTTATCATGACTTTAGTGCTAGCCAAGGCAGCGCTGCGGTCGACGACTTAGGCTCAGAAGTTGATATTCTCTATGCAAAAAAGTTCGGTAAAAACTATTCTGCAGGCGTCAAGTACGCGGCATATTCGGCTGGAGATCAGGCTGCTGGTAAAGTCGATACTGATAAAATGTGGGTTTGGGTTGGTGCCAAATTTTAAGGGCCGTATTGGCGTGAAGGTTGGCCGACACTAAGCTGATTAGTGAAGCCTCATATAACGTAATGCTTTGCGGTAGCGTTCGGCAGGCGCAATGTCTGTTGAGCGCTATTGCGGCAGCGAGTCTTTCGTTTAGAGGGAAATTTTAGCTTGTTCCCAGCCCAATAACGCGGCTTTTCTTGTTGCGCCCCAGCGATATTGGCTGATCTCGCCAGTGCTGCGGATCACGCGGTGGCAGGGAATCATAATGGCGATATCATTGGTGGCAATCGCAGAGGCGACTGCCCGGGTTGCCGTCGGCTGCCCGATGTCTTTTGCAATGTCTTGGTAGCTGCGCATCTGGCCAGTTGGCACGCTAAGTAACGCCTCCCATACTTTAAGTTTAAAAGGACTTCCTTTCATGAGTAAGTGAAGGGAAGTACTTTTCCGACTGACTGGATCGAAAATTTGTTGGATGGTTGCCTGCGTTGTTTGTTTGTTCTCGTGGAGCTTCGCAGCTGGCCAATCTTGCCGGAGTTGCTCTAAGGCGTTTTCTGCTTCATGCGCATCATCGAATAGTGCCAGTTTACAAATCCCCCGCTCTGTTTTGGCAATAAAGCACTGACCAAAGGGGCAGGGGTGTGTGCCATAGCTTATCTCTAAGCCCTTTCCTCCAGACTTTATCTCTCCGGGCGTTACGCTTTCGAAGTGAACGAATAAATCATGCAAGCGACTGCCACTGCTGAGGCCTGTTTCGTAGGCTGCTTCTAATACGGAATGTGATTTAAGCGCCTGTTTTGCGTGCTCCTTTGTGAGGAACTGAAGAAACTGTTTCGGAGAGACGCCAGCCCACTCTGAAAATACTCGCTGCAGGTGCGACTCGCTGACTGAAAAATCGCTTGCGAGTTGGTTGAGGTTTGGCTGTTGTAAACGCTTTTGAGAGATATGTTCGATGATATCTGCGACTAACTGATAATGGGTACGGGGTTCTCCGTTGGAGAACTCGCTAGAATGTTCGATGCGATGAGCGTTGTCTAAATCTTTAGATGTCTTTTTGGGTTGTTGTTTCATTAGTTTTCGGAGCTGCTGGGTAGTGATTGCCAGTCTGACGCAATCACTACATCGGCGCGACCCGATTCTTGCTTAACGCATAAAAGGGTTTAGCATGCGGCCAAAAATACCTGTCATTTTCAAAGGAGCGTCCATCACAGCAAAGCAGATACAGTCTTTGTCCATCGTTGCACGTGGCTGGTGAATCGTTTGGGTGTCGGCCAAAATAAAATCGCCTTCGTGATACTGGCAGGTCTTATCAGCAAAACTGCCGTCGATCACGTAAGTGAATTCATTGCCCTCGTGCGTATGTTCCGGCAGCTCTTTGCCCGCTCCAATTTTGTATAGCTTCGCCTTAAATTGAGGGTCTTCAATTTCAATGTCGAATTCACGAATGCTTTTCGTCATTCCGCTCCACTCAAGTGTGTCCAAGGACCCCGGAATAAAGCGCCGCAACGGACGCGGAATCGCTAAGTCGCCTTGGTTTAACGTTGCCAAAGACGGCGCGCTGACAGGCTCGTCAATTCGGTCGAGAATTCGTGACAATACATTTGTGCCTACCGTTTCTTCAGGTAAGTCGCCAAGGAGTTCGCCTCCCAGTTGCTCGTACAAATGCGTTTGTTGCCGACAGCTGTGGCATTGCTCTAAATGGCATGCAACCATAATGCCGAGCGAGTTAGGCAGTTGCCCTGCCGCAAAGCTCATTAGAAGTTCATTGTTAGGATGATAATTAGCCATGTCATTTGCTCTTTTGCCAGTGTATCTAATTTTTTCATTGCTAAGCGCAATCGTGATTTGATTGTGCCTAACGGAAGGTCTAAGTCAGCAGCAATCTCACTGTGAGACTTGCCCTCAAAGTAGACTTTGTAAACTACCTGGCGTTGTTCGTCAGGGAGAGATTCAAGTAGAGTACGCGCAACTTTCGCATCTAGATCACTTGAAACGTCATTTTCTAGCTCGGTTCCGCCTTCGTCGTTCCACAAATCGTCCGAAAGCACCGTGTCGTAACGGCCTTTGCGGGCAAAATCAATTCGCTTATTTCGGATGATGGTGTACAACCAGGTGATTGCTGTACCTGTTTTCGGGTTAAATGTGTGTGCTTTGCGCCATACCGTCAGCATGCATTCCTGCAACAGCTCTTCCGCATCGTTGCTCGTTGCTCCGCATTGCATGGCAAAGGCTTTAAGGCGCGATGACGTTGCCTCGAACAGCTTTACAAATGCTTCTCTGTCTTGCTTCTGTGCGATAGCAAGAAGTAAGTTCTCTAATATCTTGGGTGTGGCGTTACTCAACTAACCATCCTTCGTTGGTCACTAACTAATAAAATTCTTAAAAACGCCTAGGAATGTAATCGATTCCGAACGTGGCTACAAGCCGCGTTGAGTGTTTAGGTGAAAGTGATCCGAATAGGGTGATTCCGACGTATGGTAGACAATGAAAAATTTTGGAGATTTCGGTGAACTACAGTGACCTTATTGTGATTGGCGCAGGCGTTTCAGGGCTGGTTTTAGCGAACGAGATGAAACGTGCTGGGCAATCGGTTACGGTGCTTGAGAAGGCGCGTGGCAGTGGCGGTAGACTATCGTCGAAGCGCTGCCCCTTAGACGGAGGTGGGCAAATTACGTTTGATTTGGGATGTCCGAGTTTTACAGCGAAGAGCGATAGCTTCAAAGCCTATCTTAATGATGAACTTGCCCAAGTCGGTAGTTTGGGAGAAGGGGTGGATACTCGCTACTTTGCGACACCCCGAAACTCAATATTGACGCGCCAGCTTGCAGATCAGTTAGACGTGCATTTTGCTCATCGCGTGACGGGTATTGAGCAGACGGAAAATGGCTGGACGGTAACGAGTGAACACGCAGATGGTGCGGCCTATGGCTGGCAGTGTGGACGTCTTGTTGTGAGTGCGCCTCCTGAGCAGGCGGCGGCGTTAATTCCTGCGACGCATTCGGCTCAATCGGTTTTGACGGACGCCTACGTAGAGCCGCAATGGGTCGTGTCTTTTGCGTTCGAAGAGAATGAGCCGTCAAGGTCAGCATTCCAGCCTCTAGCAGAGCATGTCGATGTATTGAAGGTCAGTGTTGAAAACGACAAGAGCGGCCGTGATTACCCGCCGGGTCTTGCCGTGTGCGTTATCCATTTTACTTCCGCATGGACAAAACAGTCGCTTGATTGGTCAAAGGAGAGCGTGCAGTCGTATGCTCTGGAAGCTCTTTGTGCAGCCTTATCTTCAGCGCCTCTTGTTAAGGCTGCTCATACGCACCGTTGGCTTTATTCTCTTCCGGCAGCGCAATCAAAAGGACCGCTTGATGAGGCGCTGGGTTATTTTTTGGATGAGACGGGTCTAGCGCTGTGTGGTGATCATCTTGCGAGCGATGAGTGTGAAGGCGTTGAGCGCGCGTGGCTGAGCGCAATGGCGCTTGCGTCGGCGCTCAAGGATAAGATCGGTTTAGAAAATGAATTGGCGGAGGCAGCAGCTAATGGCGTCTAACTTAGTTTGGTTTCGTTCGGATCTTCGAGCCTATGACAACCCCGCGTTTCAAGCGGCGATGAATTCCGGCTCCTGTGTTGCGGTCTATTGTTTGGCGGTTAACCAGTGGGAAATGCATGGTGTGTCGGAGCACAAACGTTCGTTGATCGTTCGGCAGCTATTCTCATTGGCTGAAGATTTAGCGGAGCTAAATGTGCCATTGAAGGTCATCAATTGCGGTACGTTTTCAGGAGTTCAGAGCGAGCTAGCTGAGCTTTGTTGCCAGATTGGCATTACCAAAGTGTTTTGCAATCATGAGTATGAGTTGAACGAGCGACGTTTGACTCAAGACGTTGAGACGTCATTGCAGAGCGTGCGTGTCGACTTGCATACGTTTCATGACCAGTGTGCGATCGAACCGGGCAAAATATTGAATCAAAGCGGAGAGATGTACCAAGTCTATACCTCTTTCAAACAACGCTATTATGGTTATTTTGACCGTTTGGCGCGCCCTTTGGCAAACCGTCCTGAGCGTCAGGGCGAAACCGGGATTGAGTCTGATACGACGGTACTTATGGATTACAGTCTTGACCTTGAGATGAGTGAGTTGTGGCCAGCGGGTGAAGATGAGGCGCACGAGCGACTCGAGTCTTTTATTGAAGCGCGGGTGAAAGCTTACAAGGATGTTCGGGATTTTCCGGACGTTAACGGTACGAGCACGCTGTCGCCTTATCTTGCGATTGGTGCATTGAGTACTCGCCAATGCATGCATGCGATGATCAGTTTGAATGGCGGCGTTTTACATAGCGACCAGCCGGGCATTCAGACATGGACCAATGAGCTGATTTGGCGTGAATTTTATAGACATTTTTTGTTTGCACATTCCGATTTGTGCATGCATAAACCATTCAAAAAGAATACGGATGATTTGCCCTGGTCGCATGACAACGAGCGTTTTAATGCTTGGTGTGAAGGACGGACCGGCTACCCTATTGTGGATGCCGGAATGCGCCAGCTGAATCAAACCGGATGGATGCACAATAGGCTTCGTATGGTTTGCGCGATGTTCCTGACTAAGCATTTGATGGTGGATTGGCGCCTAGGGGAACAGTACTTCATGGCCCGCTTGGTAGATGGTGACTTTGCCTCCAATAATGGCGGCTGGCAATGGAGTGCGTCGACAGGGGTCGATGCGGCGCCTTACTTTAGGATTTTTAATCCGACTCGCCAGTCGGAGCGTTTTGACAAAGACGGCGAATTTATCCGTCGTTATGTCGGCGAGCTGTCTTCACTCGATGCGCGCAGCATTCATGATCCTAGTCCGCAGCAACGTGAAGCCCTAGGTTATCTCTCTCCCATAGTTGAGCATCGGGGTGCCGTTGAACGCACAAAAGCGCTATTCTCGGCGCTTGGAAAGCAAGGCAGCGAAAATGCCCATGCGAACGATAACACTCAATGTGGAGTAGCGTCTGTATGACGATAAAAATGGAAGAACCATTTAGCTGGCGCAAGTCTCTTAAGGCAATTGTGCTCTGGTTCGACTCTGAAGCGGACAGCGACTCAGTGGGTAAGTTGCCAGAGTCGGAACAAATGCAAGTGCAGTGGGTTCGTTGCCTACCATTTCTGGTCGTTCATTTAGGCTGTATTGGTTTGTTTTGGGTTGGCTGGAGCCCCGCAGCCCTCATTGTTTGTATGGCCGCTTTCTGGTTAAGGATGTTTGCGATCACGGCGTTTTATCACCGTTACTTTGCTCACCGTAGTTTCAAAGCGAATCGTTTCTGGCAGTTTATGTTCGCGGTTCTTGGTAATACCGCCGCGCAGCGCGGGCCACTATGGTGGGCGTCCCATCACCGGCTGCATCACAAACACTCAGATACCAAAGAGGATATCCATTCGCCAGTGGCGCATAGTTTTTTTTGGAGTCATGTAGCGTGGTTCATGAGCCGCAAAGGTTATCGAACAGATTATTCGGTGATTAAAGACCTCGCGAAGTTTCCTGAATTGCGTTTTTTAAACCGCTTTGATGCTCTGGTGCCAGTACTCTTTGGTTTTGCAATGTTTGGTTTGGGTTGGTTGTTAGAGATGTTTTGGCCGGAATTGGGCACCAACGCGTCACAAATGCTGGTTTGGGGGTTCTTCGTCTCAACCGTACTCTTATTCCATTCGACTTTTACGATTAACTCTCTTGGGCATGTCTGGGGACGCCGTCGTTTCGATACAAAAGACCAAAGCCGCAATAACCCTTGGTTGGCATTACTAACCTTGGGTGAAGGCTGGCATAACAATCATCATCGTTTTGCGGCCTCAGCCCGGCAAGGTTTTTACTGGTATGAGGTCGACATTTCGTATGCATTACTCAAAGCGCTGAGTTGGTTGGGGGTCGTGAGAGACCTTAACCCAGTTCCAAATCATATTTTGGTAGAGGGTAAAACTGGTTTGCGCCGTGAGCAGCAAGAAAAAATGAAACAGGAGCGATCACCATGAAAGCACAGCATCAGACAGTTCAGATAGACGGTTCCGTCGCGTCGAATAATGAAGACGCTCTTCATGGCGTGCCCGCTGTAGGCTCTTTAGAGCAGCGTTTGGTCGACTCGTTCAAGACGCTTTACCAGCGGCTGAACGCGGAAACGATTGGCTCTGGCTTAATCGAGTCAGTGTACGATGAGAATATGCACTTCGAGGATAGCTTTCATCAAATTGATGGGCGCGAGGCGTTTGTCGCTTACTGTGAGTCCTTGTATGAGAATGTTCAACAGATAGATTTTGTCTTTCATGAGCAGTGGATTAAGCCGGGTCAGGCGATGCTTACCTGGACCATGACTTACCGCCATCCGCGCTTGAAGCGAGGTAAAGATATTGCAGTGCAGGGTGCTAGCCATTTGAGGTTTGACGATAAAATTACCTTCCATCAAGATTTTTTTGACGGTGGCCAGCTCTTGTATGAACAAATTCCGGTCTTGGGTACCTTGATCCAAGGGCTTAAGAAGAGGATGGCATGAGCATGTTGTTAGATCAGTGCCGCCGTATTTGGGTAGTGGGTGCGAGTTCGGGGATCGGTGAGGCGTTGGTAAAAGCGCTCGGTCATCCTGACCGAACCTTGATTATTAGCGCCCGCAATGAAGAGGCGCTTAATTCGCTGGCAGCGTCGTCTGCGGGGCCGTGCATCGCTTTGCCGATGGATATTAACAAAGAGGAAGAGGTTGATAACGCGTGTCGGTCATTAGCCGAGCAGCCTCCTATTGATATGATCATTCTTAATGCCGGCACGTGTGAGTATATGGACAGTAACCGCCTCGATTTGGCATTACTTGAACGTGTCATGCAAACCAACTTCTTTAGTATAGTCCGCTTGATGGATGAGGCCTTGCCAATGATGAGACGCGCGCTGAGCCAAGGCATTAGCCGGCCGAAGCTGGTGGTTATGTCAAGCAGTGTTACCTACCAAGCGTTGCCGCGGGCACACGCTTACGGCGCTTCTAAGTCGGCCCTACGCTATTTTACTGAGTGCTTGAAAGCTGATATTCAGAAAGAAGGGATCGATGTGCGACTGGTCAGCCCAGGCTTTGTAAAGACGCCATTGACGGACCAAAATGATTTTGAAATGCCATTTCGGGTTAGCGCCGAAGATGCGGCGCTTGAGATCATTAAAGGCTTAGAAGGTGAGCGTTTCGATATCTCTTTCCCAAAGAAATTTACGACCTATTTGAAAACATTAGCGCGATTGCCTGACGCATGGCGCTTTAAAATACTAGGAAAAATGTCGCGACACGAGCAAGTTGATGCGCCGAGTCAAACACATAACAACTCAGGAAGTTAGCGCATGAGTCAAGATTCAACCGAGTCAACGGTTATCGGTAGTACTTCTTCAGACAGTCTACACACAGCGAAGGGGCAGCGAATTGCTGTTATCGGCTCAGGCATAGCCGGTTTGACGAGTGCTTACTTGCTAAGCCGAGAGCATGAGGTGGTATTGTTTGAGGCGAATGATTACCTCGGTGGGCACACTCATACTCGGCATGTGAAAGCAGGAAACCGTAGCTATCCAGTCAACACAGGCTTCATTGTATTCAATGATTGGACCTATCCTAACTTCATTAAGTTAATGGAGCAGTTAGGTGTAAAAAGTGAAAAGTCTGACATGAGCTTTAGTGTGCGTTGTGAGAATACAGGTCTTGAGTACAACGGGACGAACTTAAATACACTTTTTGCTCAGCGTATTAATATTCTAAGACCCTCGTTTTTGCGCATGGTTAAAGACATACTTCGTTTCAATAAGGAAACCGTTGCGGCTCTAGACGCGGGAGAGTTAGACGACAATCAAAGCTTGGCGTCGTACTTGAGTCTTCATGGCTACTCAGATGGGTTTAAGAATCAATATATCATTCCGATGGGAGCGGCAATTTGGTCGGCGCCTGTCGAAATTATGATGAGTTTCCCGATAAAATTCTTTCTACAGTTCTTTAATAACCACGGTATGTTGAGTGTCGATGATCGGCCTGAATGGCGCGTGCTGAGTGGCGGCTCTGAAAGTTACATCAACCCTATTACAGCGAATTATGCGAGCAATGTCCGTTTGAACACGCCTGTTCACAGTGTGATTCGTGATGGCGAACATGTAAATGTGACGACAGAGGCGCATGGCGTTGAGGCGTTTGATCATGTCGTTTTTGCCTGTCATAGCGACCAAAGTTTGCAGATTTTGCAGGACGCGACGAGTGCAGAAAGTGAAATTCTGGGTGCTATTCCTTATCAAATGAACGACGTTGTTTTGCACACGGATACGCGCATTATGCCGAAGCGGCCTTTGGCGTGGGCGAGCTGGAATTACCATATTCCACAGCGTGCAAAAGAGATGGCAATGGTGACGTATAATATGAATATGTTGCAAAATTTTGATGACGCCGATGAGACTTATTTAGTGACATTGAATCGCAATAATGAAATTGATCCCGAGAAAGTGATCGAGTCGTTTCGTTATGCTCACCCTGTTTTTACCATGGATGGTGTGGCCGCGCAGGCTCGTCATCACGAAATCAGTGGCGTAGCCCGTACTCACTTCTGCGGCGCATATTGGTTTAATGGCTTTCATGAAGACGGTGTAAACAGTGGGTTGCGAGTCGCTAAGCAATTCGGGATCGAACTATGAAGTTTCTGCCGAAGCACAGCTGTGTTTACACGGGCTGGGTTCGGCATCGTCGCTTTGAGCCCATCAAACATCGTTTTACATACCCTCTGTTTATGCTTTATCTGGATCTCGATGAAACGAAAGACATTCTTGATAGTCGTTGGTTTAGCGCGCATGAATTTTTCAATTTAGTTTCATTTCGTCGTAAAGACTATTTTCAAGGTGCTAGTGCAAACAATAAGTCCGCAAGCTGTCTGGAGCTCAAAGAGCAAGTCGTTAAATATGTGCGCGAGGATGCCAGTAAGCGAGGCCATGTTGAGCCCGATATCCGCCGCGTTTGTGTACTAACGCATTTGCGCTATTTAAACCTAGTGTTTAATCCCGTTAGTCTTTACTACTGTTTTGATGAGGCGGATAACTTAGTTGCTGTGTTGGCTGAAATTACCAATACGCCCTGGGATGAACGTCATAGCTATGTGATGCATGTCGGTCACGATGATACGGAAATGCGTTACGTACAAAAGTCTCGTTCGACGCATGGGTTTAAGTTCGACAAAGCATTTCATGTGTCACCATTCAACCCGATGAATATGCGATATCATTGGAACTTTTCGGAACCAAACCACGCTTGCGCTGTGCATATGGACGTTTTGATGGAAAGCCTCGCCGCAGGCGCGACTGGTCAGGCGGGAGACAGCGCCACGAAAAACGCCAGTCCAGAACAGACAAAACATTTCGATGCGACGCTACATTTGAAGCGTCGGCCACTGAGTGAATTTGGGAGAGTGTTGATCCGATACCCTTTCATGTGCGTATCAGTAGTCAGTGGTATTTATTGGCAGGCTTTTAAGTTGTGGATCAAAAAAGCCCCATTTTATGATAATCCGCGGTCACAGCCAGAGGCGTAAAGTAGTACTTTAAGCTCGGCGTGAGCGACGTTGAATTCGGAGAACAATAATGAGCAGCTCGATCACCCCTTTTACTGAGTCACGTCGCCGTTTTGGTTGGCACCAGTTGTCACGAAAAGTCGTTCTGTCACAGTTAAAGAAGTTGCACGCGGGTGAGCTCATTTTAGTCGACGGTGATGAAAGGCATTTGTTTGGACAAGTTGGGTCTGACCTGAGAGCTGAGCTTCATATCGTAGATCCCCAAGCGTACACAAGTATTTTGACCGGCGGCAGTATAGGTGCTGCCGAGGCATTTATGACGGGCGATTGGGTGACTCCCGATTTAACGAGTCTAGTGCAATTGCTTGTGAGGAATATGGATATTCTTGATCAGATGGAAGGGGGGGTTGCAGCCCTTTCCAGCCCATTTTTAAAGGCTTTTCATCGCTTAAACCAAAACACTGAAAAAGGTTCGCGAAGAAACATTGCTGCACACTACGATCTTGGGAATGACTTCTTCGGCTTATTTTTAGATCCGACAATGATGTATTCCGCGGGCATTTTTCCGCATGCTGATGCGACCATGGCGCAGGCGTCGTTTCATAAACTCGAAACAATCTGTCGTAAACTTCAATTGAATTCCTCTGATACGGTTGTTGAGATTGGAACAGGGTGGGGCGGTTTTGCGATACATGCAGCGAAACACTACGGTTGCCATGTTACCACCACGACCATTTCGGATGAGCAATTCAAACTCGCAGAACAGCGCATTTCTGAGGAAGGTCTCGAAGACAAAATTAGCCTTTTGAAACAGGACTACCGTACGTTAGAGGGTACCTACGACAAACTAGTATCGATTGAAATGATCGAGGCAGTCGGCTGGAAGTTCTACAACACCTTTTTTGAAAAATGCGCAAGCTTACTTAAAGAAGACGGTGTCATGTTGGTCCAAGCGATTACCATTCAAGACCAGCGTTACGAGCAAGCCAAACGTAGTGTCGATTTTATTCAGCGTTACATTTTTCCGGGTAGCTGTATTCCGTCTGTTCATGCCTTAAACACTGCCGCCATGAAAGCGAGTGATGTGCGCCCCGTGGACCAAGAGGATTTTGCTGGGCACTATGCGCGTACTTTGCGCGCTTGGCTAAATGCGTTTAAGAAAAATGAAGGGAAAGTGATTGAGCAAGGGTATAGCGAAACGTTTCGTCGCATGTGGGAGTTTTATCTCTGTTATTGCGAGGGCGGCTTCAAAGAGCGTGCGATAGGGGTGTCTCACCTTGTCTACGCAAAACCAAGATACTTGAATGAGCCGTACAGCCTTCAAGCAATGGGTGGCAACGATGAATAAAGTCGTTAACGCGGTGTTGTTTCAGGCGTGTTGGTTTAGCGCCGTGATGCATAGCTGGAGCTTGGCTGTGCTTCCTTTGTTGTGTTTGCTTTTTCATGGACTATGGCAGGAGCGAGGCAAGCACGATTACTCGAAACTAGCGTTGCTCGTTGCGTTCGGTTTTGTGTTCGATACTTTAATGTTTCAGGCTGGGCTCTTCGCGTCACCGACCGCTAATGTGGCGGCTGTATTTGGAATGCCGCTTTGGTTGATGGCGATGTGGTGCGCCTTTTCACTGACCCTGGGGTCGTCGCTAAATTGGTACGTCAGTTATCCTCGCGTGTTTATTGCGGTAACCGCGCTTGCCGGCCCACTGTCTTACTGGGGTGGGATGAGGCTTGGCGCGATCATGATTGAGCCTGCTGGTTTTGCATTGCTAGCACTTGAGTGGGGCTTCATAGCGTTTATGGTGGTACGTTTTTTGGGCGAAGGAAAATCCATCCCTAGCGGGCCGAACCGTAAAATCCAGGGGCGCTCGATCCTGAACTCGGCGAGTTTTGGCTCTTGATGATTCGTCTCAAGCAATCTGTTTATGTCTCGGTTTCGTTGCTGTTACTGAGTGCCATGCCGTTGGATGCGGCGCCCTTTCGTTTCATTGGCGAGGCCTTTGACCTTTCTGGTCAGACGCTTCTCTATAAAGAAACTCATGACATTGAGCTTGACGATGCGGGCGCATACCGTCGTGCGACGGTCTCTTATGATGACCCAGCCGGTCAGCCTATTGCCTTAAAGAAACTAGATTACTCGGTGCAACCACTGCGTCCTGAGCTCGATTTCATAGACTTCCGCACGACCCAGCAAGTCACTGTGCAACATGACGGGAATGATTTGCTGCTGCAAACCAAACAAACCGATGCGCTTGATTTGGTCCGTATACCTTTTGATATGGCAACCACCACCGTGATTGATGCCGGCTTCGATCGTTTGGTTGAGCGCTTCTGGGATCAGCTGAAAGAAGGGGAAGACTTGGAGTTTGAGTTTCTCGCACTTTCTCGAGCATCGTTGATTTCATTTCGCGTCTATCGCACCTCCATTAGTGAAACGCAGGTGGGCTTGGCTATTGCGCCTGCAAACTGGTTTCTCGATATGTTGATGGACCCGATCGCATTGAATTATGACCGTCAAACAGGTCGCTTGTTGGAGTACCGTGGCGTTACCAATATTCAAGCCTTAGTGGACGGAGAGGTCAGTGAAGATAATTTTACGGCTTGGATAAAGTATCGGTATCTCGATGCGCCAGAGGACAAGCCTGAACTGGAGTCTAAATCAGAGGTATTAAAAGACAAACTACCTGAGTATGGAAAAGGCGCGACTTTGCAGGTGACACAGCAATGAAGACACTCGCGATTGTGGGGGTGTTGTACCTTTGTTCGGGGCTATGGTGTGCCTGGCAGCCTGAGCTTGCCGCCGGTTTTTTGGGTTTTGCACTGACCGGCTCGATGGCAAACTCTGAGTTTTTCAGCGTCTACGGGGGCTTACAAGTTGGCTTGGCTGTGGCGATGTTATGTTGTTCGCGAATTACCGCTTATATAGAAGCAGGCCTTTTTTTCTCGATGATGTTTTCCGGCACGCTCTTCCTGTTCAGGTTGATTAGCCTAGTGTTTTATGGATTTGAAGAGGGAGCATTGGTCGCACTACTGCTGTTGGAAGCGGCTATTGCGCTTGCCCTAGCTATTACGTGGCGACGAGCACGCGCCCAGACCTTAAATCTACGATAATCTTTCAAAAACTCGGGTAAAAGCACACATCTCGTCATTAACTCATACTAGACTTGACCAACCTAACTAGTCTTTGAATTTTCACTATTATGTCTCTCACGCAGCGACCTCGATTATCGCCCTCCTTAATGCAACGCCTGCTTAGTGAGGCGACTACTGCGTTGCAGCGTAATGAATATGCAGTCGCTCACGACTTGTTGGTGACAATCCTCAAGCGCTACCCTGATGAAGCACAGCCTTGTTACTTAATGGGCATGGTAATGATCCAATCAAACCAGCTGGATCAGGCTTGCTATTTTTTTGAGAAAGCTCAGAAAAAGGCTCCAAATAATGCGCAGGTACTGAATGGTTTTGCGAGCGCTCTGCAAATGCAGGGTAAGTTAGATATAGCGCTGAACGTCTATAAACGAGCGATTAAACTAAATCCAAGCTATGGGTCTGCTTACAATAATTGTGCGGTAATACACAAGAAACAGGGCCGCCTTGTTGAGGCGCAGAGCTGCTATCAAAAAGCGGTGACTTGCAGCAAGGATTTTGGTGACGCACTCAATAACTTGGGTTTTGTTCAGCAAGAGCAGGGAAAAATTAGCGCAGCCTGTCAGTCCTTTTGGGAAGCTCATGAGAGTGGGCAGTGCAATGCAAATTCATACTCTAATTATTTAATGGCCCTGAATTACGATGCGGAGTTAAGCGCGGCTCACTTAACTCAGGCGCACCTTGCTTGGGGGCGGCAATTGTTGGAGGTCACTGACTGTATTAACCGTAAACGAGGTCAAGCGCCTAAACGTATTGCTTATCTCTCTGCAGACTTTCGAACCCACTCAGTCGCATTTTTTATCGAGCCAGTGCTGGCATCTCATAATCGTGATCAGTACGAAATATATTGCTACTACAATAACGCCAACGCCGATAGGCTGACCGAGCGACTCAAAGAGAATGCCGATCACTGGGTTGATTGCTATAACCTGAATGATGAGGAGCTAGCACGCAGGATTGCTGCAGACAAAATAGATATCCTCATCGACCTATCTGGGCATACGGGTCTAAATCGTCTTAATATGATGCGTCTGCGGCCCGCGCCAATGCAGGTGACCTGGCTTGGCTATCCTGCTGCAACAGGCCTACCACAGATGGACTATCGGATTAGCGATGGTTTGGCTGACCCATTACAGTTTGCTTCTTCTGGTCATCAGACTAAGGACAAGCCTGATGCACATTCAGATTCTGTTGACGTTCTGCAAAAAGATGAATTAAGCACAGAGAAACTGCTTCGCTTACCGGGGGCATTTTTGTGTTACCAAGGCGATGAAAGTGTGCCGTTGCAACGAGGGTCAAGACAACAAATAACTTTTGCTAGTTTTAATAGTTTTTCTAAGATAAATGAGCGCGTGATTGACGCTTGGGCGGCGTTAATAGCACGTGTTCCTGATTCGATCTTGTTGGTAAAAAACTCGCAACTTCAATGTGCAAAGACTAAGGCTTTGTTTATACAACGGTTTGCAGATCTTGGTGTTTCGCCAAGCCGTATTGAGTGCATGAGCTATGTCGAGAGTCAGAGCGAGCATCTAGAGCTTTACAATCGTGTTGATATTGCACTCGACACCTTTCCCTACAACGGCACGACAACGACGTTCGAGGCGCTATGGATGGGGGTTCCTGTGGTGACGTTCACCGGTGATAGACATGCGGCACGGGTTGGCGCGAGTATTCTAACGGAGTTGGGTTTACCTGAGTTAGCTGGCGAGAATTCAGATGACTACATTCACATTGCCGAGGCCTTAGCGAGAGATTCTCAGCGGCGGCTCGCGTTGCACGAGAGCCTGCGAAAGCGTCTGCAACTTTCTAGTTTATGCGACGGCCCCGCGTTCTCCCAAAAATTAGAGCTCGCGCTTGAGCAGGCTTGGCAAGAGCTTGGCAATTAGGCCTTAAATGGTGTTGAGTAGCATCAATTCGGCGGGGTGCGACTCCAAGTATTTGGATCGTGACGTGAATGGTTTTGGGTGGCGTCTAAAGTGATGACGTAGCAGGGTGATCGGAACAATTAAGGGCAGTATGCCTTGTCGGTATTGGCTGATTGTTTCGGTGAGCTCGGCTTTATCTTCTTTGTCTAAGTCGTTTTTCAAGAAACCTTGTAAATGTTGAAGCACGTTGACATGGTTCTTTCGGGTTGCGCGCAGTTTAAGAATGCCCATCCACTCATTCAAGTACCATTCGGCAACCTCTTCAATGGGCTCTTTTGACGCATGAGCAAGTCGGTGTCCCAGGGCTCGTGTACGGTCTTGATCGTGGCTCAATAGAACGTATTTATAAGCAGAATGAAACTCCGTGAGCACTCGCATGCTTAGGCCTTCGCTTTCGATATCACGCCAGTGACGATAGGCAAAGACTCTTTGAATAAAATTTTCCCTTAGTATGGGGTCGCCTAAACGGCCTTCTTCTTCAATTGGCATTAATGGGAAGTTTTTCATTAGCTGAGCGGCGTAGATCCCGCTGTCTGAATACAGCGGCATGCGTGTTTCAGCGCTGTAGACTTTAACGCGTTCCATGCCGCAACTGGGAGAACCCTTTTTGAGAATGTATCCGCATAGTTCCTCGTGCCAAGAGGATTGCTCATTGGCGATATCCTTGAGCGCTATCGTGACATCATGACCTTCTGTTTTATTTCCGACACAATGAATGTCGCCATCTTGCTCGACCAAACGCAATGTTTCGCGCGGCGTACCTAACCCTATAGCCATTTCAGGACAAAACGGCCGAAACGTAAAAAACTGACCTAAAGTTTTCGTGGTGTAGCTGTGATGTTTGTGGCTTTTATCGAAGCGCACTTCCTCACCCATTAAACAGCTGCTGGTGCCAATCAAAATTCGTTCTTTGTCTGGGTAGTTCACTTCGGGCATTGGAATGGGCTTCACTTTGTTGGGGTTTAAGTAAGAGTATACGACTAAATGATTCGTTTGGATGTTTCATTTGGCCTAAACTAAGGGTCAAGCAATAGTGACCCTCTCGATATAGTAAGTACTTGCGTGCTCAGCCTGCCACCTGTTCATTTGATTCCGTTTCGATGTTCCAAGTTTCCTCTAGGGCGTTTATCCAAGCAGCTATTTCTGGCTCTCTACTACGATTGGCAAGAACCGCGACACTTAAAGGTAACTGAGGCGTTTGGCCAGTCCATCTAATCCCCCAACCCTCCTTTTCAGCTTGCTCTGCATCGTCTTCGCGCAGCAGAGACATACCTTGTTCGGCTCGAATAAACCCACGAATACTTTCTTCGGTATCAACAAATAGGGCTTTCTCCGGCTTGGCTTGGCAGTGCTCGAATAGTGCTTCTTTCAATAGATAAAACGGACAGCTTTCTTTGGTATATACCCATGGCATATCGGCTAATGACTCGATAGAGGCTTGCGCTATTTTGTCTGCCCATGCGGTTGGAGCCACGACAGCGGTAGGCACTTCTGCCAGCTTGATACAGTGCAAACCGCCGAGCGAGTTTGGACCGAAAAAGAATCCGGTATCTTGATGCCCTTTTCGAACATCGCGCAGGATGTCAGCAGACATGCTCTGCACCAATGAAAGCGTAAAGTTTGGATGCTGTTGTTTCAGGGTTGACATGATTTGAGGTAGGCGCAGAAACGATATATCTGAATTGGTGCCGACTTCTAGCTCCCCCACGATACTACCTTGCAGCGACTTTGCGGCGCTCATTAATGAGGCGGCGGACGCTAAGGTGCTGCGAGCTTGTACCAGAAGTTTTTCGCCGGCTGGCGTTAGCGTCATGCCCTTGGGGGTGCGATCAAACAAACGCAGACCCAATTGCTCTTCAAGCGATTTTATCTGAGCGCTCACCGCAGGCTGGCTGCTGAAGACACGCTCAGCGGCGCGCGTGAGATGTTTTTCTTCAGCAACGGCGACAAAAATTTTTAGCTGATGTAATTCCATACTAATGCTCCATGACAGGGCTCTGAGACAGAGCTGCGGGACAGTTTTTAACGCAGCGCTCCCAAAGAGATTCACATTGAATAACAACTTGCGATCAAACGCCATCAGGATTTCCGATCAAGCGCATTTGAAATGACGATTAGCTAATCAAGGGTGAGAACGCTTCAATGAATGACATGCAATAAGGCATAACAAAGATGAGTCGCCAGATCAGAGCGAAGCGAGGAGAACCAAAATGAACTACACCAGCCACCTAGGAGCAATAACGATAGCGCAAGAAGAGTGCAGCGCACGAAAAGAAAACTCATTGAACCGCAAGGCGCTGCGGAGCATGCTCAAACTTTGGCGTGAGAGACGTGTCGAGCGCCTTGCGTTGAAAAATCTGAGCCCTCGGCTTCTTAAAGATGTCGGGCTTAGCGAAGAAGCTCGAACCCTTGAAGCCCGCAAACCATTTTGGAAAGCGTAACTCGACAATTGCATAGCTGCCCGATTTAAGAGCTTAGTCTTTCAGATGATACATGAGTAGGGGCTTGCGCCAGTTGACCTGGCTGTTCAGTTTGGGGCTTATTTTTCATCGAGAAACTGAATTTTGCTCCGAGTACGAGCAAACATGGTGTGAGTAGCAAGGTGAGAGCGGTTGCAAAGCCTAACCCCCCAGCAATTGCACTTGATAGCTGAGTCCACCACTGCGTGGACGGCGCACCAAACGCAACATGGCGGTTAATAAAGTCGATGTTCATTGCCAGCACCATCGGAATCAGTCCTAGAATCGTTGTACCCGCCGTTAGTAATACAGGTCTTAACCGTAACTTCCCCGTTTCTAAGGCCGCTTCGCTGGCCTCAAAGCCGTCTGATATAAAGCCGTTATAGGTGTCAATCAAAACGATGTTGTTATTCACAACAATTCCTGCGAGCGCGATTATGCCGAGCCCGACCATGACAATGCCAAACGGCTGGCTGGTGATCATTAGTCCGATCAGGACGCCAGCGGTAGAAAATATGATTGCGCTGAGTACCAGAAAGCTTTGATAAAAACTGTTGAACTGAATAACCAATATCAACAGCATAAGGAAAATAGCGAGTAGGAATGCGGTACCCAAAAAGACCATTGTTTCTTGCTGATCTTCTTCTTCGCCTTTCACTGCAATGCGCACGTCTGGCGCGAACTTCTCACTAGGAATCGCAGCTTGTAAGGCTTTGAGTTTATCGCTGACTAAGAGGCCTTCTTCTACGTCTGCTTGCAAGGTGAGGGCGCGCTTTGCGTCCACTCGTTTTATTGTTCCTGTTTTGGGCGCTGGACTGAGATGAACAAAGTTGCTTAACGGCACCATTCCTTTACTGGTTTGAATACGGAATCGATCAAACTCTTCTAGCGTACGTCGTTCCTCAGGGAACCGAATCGCAATATCGACTTCTTCGTCAGTGTCGTTTGGACGATACTCGGCAACGCGAAGACCGTTAGTGATCATCTGAATTGCACTGCCGATCAGCGCAACGTCGGCACCATATTTTGCAGAGGTTTCTCTATCCACATCGAGTTGCCATTCGATACCAGGCAGCGCTCTATCGTCTTCAACATCTTTGTAGCCGCCTAATTCTTGCATCGTGCTGCGGATTATCTCTACTGCCGCGTCAGCATTAGCGGGTTCGTAAGCACTTACTTGAAGTTTGATAGGCTTGCCGCCAGAGGGGCCGTTTTCGGCCTTGCGGAACTCCAGCTTTACCCCTGCAATCTGCGCCGTCATTTGCTTCATTTCGTCCAAGATTTCAGAGGCGGGCCGGCGTTTATCCCAGTCCACAAACTGGAACTGGACCGTCCCGATCACGTCTTCTGCCGCTCCCATAAAGGACTGATTGAAGGATCTTGCGTAGACCGATTCGAGTTCAGGCATACCATAGAAATTCCGTTCGACAGACTTGAGCAGTTGGTCTTTTTCAAATATTGAAAGGTCTCCTCTGGCATGAACCATCACTTGCGCCGTTTCAGGCTCTACCTCAGGGAAGAACTCGACGCCCTTGCCAATTTGGCCATATGTCACGTAGGTCATCACGATAATCCCCAAGGCGCATAACAAGGTAAGTCCAGGGCGCTTGAGTAATGATGTTAGGAGCTTGGCATAACTCTCGGCAAAACGGCCTTCGCCGGATGGGTTGCGCGCTGATACTTGCGTACGACTGCCGCCCAACCATGCGCCGAGCACTGGCAGAAAAACCAAGGCCACAACCATCGATGCCAGCAGGCACACAATGACCGTGATAGGTAAGAATTTCATAAACTCGCCGACGGTTCCGGGCCATGAAATGAGCGGAACAAAGACAGCCAGCGTCGTTGCTGTGGAGGCGATAATTGGCCAAGCCATGCGTTTAGAGGCTTTTGAGAATGCTTGCTCCGGAGACATGCCTAAATCTTGGTTACGTGAGGCGAGCTCGGATACCACAATCGCCCCATCGACCAGCATGCCAACAACTAAAATCAGACTGAATAAAACAACGATATTTAGGGTTAGGCCCATCCAATGAATAATCAAAATACTGCTTAAAAATGAGGCCGGAATAGCAAGGCCAACAAGCAACGATGAGCGCACACCCAACGCGCCCACAATAACAATCATTACCATCACAATCGCACTGGATACATTGTTTTGGAGGTCTTGAAGCATTTCTTTGATCTGGCCTGATTTATCCAAGATATAGGTATGCGTAAGCGATTCGGGCCAAAACGCTTTTTTCTCCTGTACGATTGCTTTCACTTGCTCGATGACCTCAATGATGTTCGAGCCGACACGTTTCTTTACTTCAAGAGATAGGGAAGGCTCACCGTTGACGCGCGCGAAACCCTGCGGGTCTTTGAATGTTCTACGGATCGTTGCGACATCCCTGAATGAGACTACCACATCATCAACTACCTTAATGGGGAGAGCCAAAATATCTTCGAGATCTTCGATGATGCCAGAGACTTTCATTACTTGGCGGCCTTGGCCGTTATCAATTGCCCCTGCCGCGATGAGCTGGTTATTGCGTTGCACAATGCTCAATACACTTTCGAAGCTAATGTTATAGGTTTCAAGGATAATTGGGTCGACGATTACTTCTAAGACTTCTTCTCTGTCGCCACCAATATCAACTTCGAGCACACCGGGTAGTGCTTCAATGTCGTCCCGCAAGTCGCGGGCAATTTGCAGCAGATAGCGCTCGGATATAGAGCCTGCAAGGCTCATGCTAAGAACCGGGAACAGCGCAACGTTGACTTCATTTACTGTCGGCTCGTCAGAATCGGCGGGCAATTTACTTTTGGCGCGGTCCACTTTTTCTCGGACATCATCTAATGCCTGATCACTATTGAAGCCAGCATCAAACTCTAGCGTCACCGAGGCATGACCTTCTGATGCGACGGCGCTCATTTCTTTCACGCCTTCAATCGACTTGAGCTCTTTTTCCATCGGTCTAACCAGCAAGCGTTCAGCGTCTTCTGGCGAAATACCTTCGTGGGTCATTGAGACATAGATGATGGGAATGGCAATGTCGGGTTCCGACTCTTTGGGGATATCGCCATAGGCCACGATGCCTGCGACAAGAAAGAAAAATAGCACGAGCAAAGCGCCGCGTCGTCGCTTGATCGCCCAGTCAACGGGGTTGCTTGGGCTTGCATCGCCCAGCATCATAGCGCCGCTCCACTTTCGTCCGCGACGGGTTCAACTAAATCGCCAGCTTGTACAAAGCCTTGGCCGACCGTGATCAGGTTAAATTTTTCAGGAATGCCAGATAACCACATGCCATCCGCTTCATTGCGAATGATGGTTACCGGTACCGCCTCCACTCGATTCTCTTGCGTAACGCCTTTGACGAGCAAGCCGCCGTCGCTATCTAGGTCCAATGAAGATGGTGATAATTTGTGGGCAAGCTGTTTCCCCAATCGTATTTCGATATTCGCGCTTTGGCCAAAGCGTTTCAAACCCAAGGTGTTCTCGGCTTGAGCTTCGATATGAAACGTCCGGGTTTGCGAGTTGGCAGAGCTTGAAATATAACTCAGAGTGCCACTTATCTCGGTGCCGTCGAGCAAACGAGCAACAACGACTTGTCCGAGAACCAGTTTGTTAATGTGCTGCTGCGGGACATCGGCGCTTAGCTTAATGGATGAGGCGTCGACTAAATTTGCAATCGGGTCGCCCGCGCTAACGTAGTCGCCTTTTTCGATATGTAGGTCGTTCAGGATGCCTGCAAAAGCGGCTGTGATACGGGTGTGTTGTATTTCGACTTGAATTTGTTTGACCGCCGCTTTCGCGGCTTCAACATTGGCAATGTTTTGTTCATGCTGATTGGTCGAAATCAATTTTTTCTCTTTCAATCTTAAACCGGATGCCAGGTCGGCTTCACGGACTTTAAGCTCCGCCTTCGCTTGGTCGAGTCGAGCTTGGCGATCATTGATAGCGATGTTTGCAATCGCTTGTCCTCGACGAAGGGTCTCACCCTTTGATGCAGATAGCGCGGCAATACTGCCTTCCGTTTCGGCTCGTATCTGAATTTCGCGCTTTGCAATTAGGTTACCTTGCAGCGTGATTTGGTCGTTCATGGTCTGTGCTTGAATATTTTTTGTTTTCACTTTGAACGCCTGAACTTGTTGTTTACCTTGCTCGTTCGAAGTTGCGCTGTCAGCGGCTGTTGTTTCGTCTGACGATAGCGAGCCGGAAAGCACCCAAACAAGCGCCAAAACGGCAAGTACGATAGAAATTGTAATAGAACGGTTCATCTGGCCTCGCTAAATAATCAAAAGATCCAGCAGTAAAAAGGGCTGCTTTTAAGCTGGCCGTATAGTAAAGCAATGCGTCATTAAAGTATGTGACGGTTAGTGACAATATCTTGAATCGCGGTCTTACTTTTTGTTGATGCGCAAAGGTGATTTTTGTGTGTTGCCAGGTCTGTTTATCTTTATTGATTTTCATCGACTCAGCAGTGTTGGGAAGGTCTATCTTCGGTTACTATGTGGCATTAGAAAATACCGATATCAGCGTTTAGATTGGCTGTCATCAGCATGCCTTTACTGGCGTTGTTGCAAATGCCTTTCTATGGACATTGAATTATCGTGTTTTAATGCAAACCGCCTCTAGACAGAATGGACCAATAGGACTTTGAACCAGTGATATTTGATAATGCGGAAATTCGGATCACCAACCTTCGCTTGCGGACATATATCGGTTTTAATCCCGAGGAATTGCAGAAGAAGCAAGATGTTGTGATTAACGCCAAGATTTTTTACCCCGCCAATCAAGCTTGTGAAACGGATAGCGAAATACAGGCTTTAGACTATAAAGTGGTGACGAAAGCGATTATCAAATTAGTGGAAGATGGGCGATTTAAATTATTGGAAAAGTTGACGGCGGATGTGACCTCTTTGATCATGGACAATCAGCAAGTAGTGCGTGCAGAAGTGTCGATTGAAAAGCCACATGCATTGCGTTTCGCCGACTCGGTCTCGATCACTTTACGAGCGCATCGTGATCAGGGAGCGCCGATATGATGAGTCTGTGTTTGCGTCGCGCGAGTGTGCTGATCTGCATAGTTGTTGCTTTGTTCCTTGGCGGTTGTTCAACGACAGGGTCGGACGTTAGATTAGTATCAACCAAGACAGACCTTTCAACAGCGCGAGGGGTTTTAGTCGCCATCACTGGTGAGCAAATTCAAATTTCCTTGCAAGACAGCAGTCGTTTATACAAGTTGCACAGTAGTTCTGCTGAGGTTCTGGATTTGGCGCGAACGATTGCCATACATTATGGGTTTGAACTTGTAGACGTGGCGGCCGCCGATTATGTTTTTAATGTGACGAGTGCGGTGCCTGATGGCGGGGCATGCATGGAAGGCGTCGACTCTGCCGAACTAGATGTGAGTTATACCTTGTCTTTGCTGACGTTGGGTGCTTTTCCGGCGACGGCCGTGCACTGCTTGGTTGTGACCATGGAGTTGTATTCCGTGCGTGACGGTGAGCAGGACTTGATGGGCGAGTTTATCTCCAATGCAGGCTCTGTTGAGGTGGTCTCGGGTGTTAAAAACCTGAGAAACTATCGCCGATTGGTCGATGCTCGTGATGAAAAGCGCGCACTGGAAGTATCAATAGGCACCTTGTATTCTGAAGTCATTAGTGAAGACGCTTTTCGTTAGCTGTGTCGGTCTAGGCCAGTGTCCAATTATCGCTTTGATCTTTGGTTTTATAGACTACACTGCTCAGTTGCGGCCGTTACAACTAAGGCCGCCCAGATTTTACGCGCAATTGATGCTGTTTTTCGCTAGAATATGCGCCACATAAATTCGTTCCACTGAGCGAGAAGGCCAAAAGCCCGCTCGCATACAGTTATTTGTATTTGGTTATCCTACCGATTCAACTTTGGGGAAGACATGACAACATCCAAAATAATTTATACCAAGACCGACGAAGCGCCAGCTCTGGCCACTTACTCTTTACTTCCGATTGTTAACGCATTTACCAAAGCTGCAGGCGTGACGGTTGAAACCAGCGATATTTCGCTTGCTGCGAGAATATTGTCAGCGTTTCCTGAGAACTTGACGGGCGAGCAGCGCGTTTCGGATGCATTAGCAGAGCTTGGTGCGTTAACGCTCAAGCCGGAAGCTAATATCATTAAGTTGCCTAACGTGAGTGCTTCTATCCCACAATTAAAGGTAGCGATTGCTGAGTTGCAAGCTCAGGGCTACGACATCCCGAATTATCCGGATGAGCCAGAGACTGATGTCGAGGAAGAAATCCAAGCTAAGTATTCCAAAACACTTGGAAGCGCAGTAAACCCGGTTCTACGTGAAGGAAACTCTGACCGACGTGCACCGAACGCGGTGAAAGAGTATGCCCGCAAGCATCCGCATTCCATGGGTAAGTGGAGCCAAGCGTCGCGTACACACGTGGCTCACATGTGGGATCGTGATTTCTATCATAATGAGCAGTCCTTGGTCGTCGATAAGGCGTGTGACGTGCGTATTGAGCTGGTTAAAAAAGATGGCTCAGTACAAGTGCTGAAAGAGAAAACCTCGTTGCTTGATGGCGAAGTGATTGATGGCATGTATATGAGCGTTAAGGCGCTACGTGACTTTTTCGAAGCAGAGATGGAAGGCGCGAAGCGTGCAAATATTCTGTTTTCGCTGCATGTTAAAGCCACCATGATGAAAGTTTCTCACCCCATCGTATTTGGGCATGCGGTAACGGTTTATTTTAAAGAAGTGTTTGAAAAGCACGCCGATACCTTTGAGAAGCTGGGTGTGAACCCGAACAATGGCATGAGCAACGTACACCAGAAAATTCAGGAACTGCCATTTTCTAAGCGCTCCGAAATCGAAGACGATATTCGAGCATGTTATGAGCATCGGCCTGAGTTGGCGATGGTTGACTCAGACAAAGGTATTTCAAATCTTCACGTTCCAAGCGACGTTATTGTTGACGCTTCAATGCCGGCGATGATTCGAGTTGGCGGTATGATGTGGGGAACGGATGGCAAGCTTAAAGACACTAAAGCGGTCATTCCAGAAAGTACGTATGCAACAATTTACCAGGAAGTGATTAACTTCTGTAAGCATCATGATAATTTTGACCCAACTACCATGGGCACCGTCCCGAACGTTGGTTTGATGGCTCAAAAAGCGGAAGAGTACGGCTCTCATGATAAAACCTTTGAGTTGTCAGAAGACGGCGTTGTTCGTGTCGTAAACGATGCGGGCGATGTTTTGATGTCGCATGACGTAGAGAAAGGTGATATCTGGCGTATGTGTCAGACTAAAGATCTACCGATCCGAGACTGGGTTAAGTTGGCTGTGACCCGCGCGAGAGCGAGTGGCATGCCAGCCGTGTTTTGGTTAGACCCCGAACGTGGCCACGATGCGCAAATGATTAAGAAAGTTAACACCTACCTTGAAGACCATGATACGTCAGGCCTAGATATTCATATCATGTCACCAGACCAAGCAATTCGCTATACGATGGAGCGCTTGATTCGAGGTCGCGACACTATCTCTGTAACAGGTAACGTATTACGCGATTATTTGACGGATCTGTTCCCGATTTTAGAATTAGGGACTAGCGCAAAAATGCTGTCGGTTGTGCCGTTAATGTCTGGTGGTGGTCTGTTTGAAACCGGAGCGGGTGGTTCTGCCCCGAAACACGTTCAGCAGTTTGTTGAAGAAAACCACTTACGTTGGGATTCTTTAGGCGAGTTTTTAGCCTTGGCTGTTTCACTTGAAGATTTGGGTGAAAAATCGAGTAATGCCAAAGCTAAGATACTGGCGAAAACGCTCGACGAGGCAACAGCTTTGTTTCTTGATAATAACAAGTCGCCGTCTCGACGTGTGGGTGAAATTGATAACCGCGGCAGTCATTTCTATTTGGCACTTTACTGGGCGCAAGCTTTGGCTGAGCAAACAGAAGATGCGGAACTCAAGACGTGTTTTGAGCGCTTGGCTACAACACTGAAAAGTAGTGAAGCTAAGATTATTGAGGAGTTAGCGTCTGCGCAGGGCGAGCCGGTAGACATTGGCGGATATTATAACCCTGATATTGAGAAAGTGACGGCGGCGATGCGCCCTAGTCCAACGTTGAATGATGCGGTTGATAACCTAGTCGTTTAATACAAAGGTAGTGTTTGATGAAGCGCCTGACGTAGCTGTATGTCAGGCGCTTTTTTATTGTCTGGCAGAAAGCGAGCGAGACAACCTTTTTTACCCATAACCTTAGTGCCGAATGTATGTTTACTGACCAGCAGCTTGAATTGATTGCGTCCGAATTGCGAACCTCTGGGTTCTGTATTCTTCGTGACGCTTTGCCCCAAGGGCTATCCAATGCCTTATCAGACTTGGCGAATAGTCGAAGTGACTATCGCTTAGCGGGTACTGGACGAAAAGGCGAGCACAGTCTGGACACGACGGTTCGAAGTGATCAGATTGTTTGGATTGAGGGTGATGATGGCGCGGAGCGCGAGTGGGCAGAGATGATGGCGGCGCTTCAGCTATACCTTAATCGCGCTCTTTATTTAGGCTTGTTTTCGTTCGAAAGTCATTTCGCTCATTATGCTCCGGGTGCGCACTATGAAAAGCATAGAGATGCCTTCAAAGGACAGTCGAACCGGATATTGTCTTGCGTGACCTACCTTAATGACGAATGGCATCGGGCATGGGGTGGGGAGCTGGTTATCTACTCTGATGAGGATAGAGAATTGATTCGGGTGCTACCCGAGCGGGGCACTGTGGTGCTATTTTTGAGTGAGGAGTTTCCTCATGAAGTGCTGCCCGCCAGTGCTCATCGACATAGTATCGCTGGTTGGTTTCGAGTGAACGGAAGCGAACATGGCGGTGCCGACCCTTCGCGCTAAATCCTTATCTTTGTTTTTCGCTTAAGACTGACTTGTTAGGATTTCCCCAAGCTTGGTAGTATGAGCGCGTTTATTTCATTCCCTATCGAGGCATCTCAATGAACTCTATTTCATCTGGCGGTATTGCACTGCGTTTCTTGTTTGCCTTGCTGCTAGTCTTGTTTAGTTACAACCCGAGTGGCTACTCTTATGCACACTGGTTAGTGAATACCATTGCGGAACCAACCCCTTGGCTGGCGCTTGGGGGGATTGTGCTGGTGATCGCTTGGGTGATCTATATTAGAGCAACCCTTCGGTCGTTGGGGCCGATTGGCTTATCGCTGGCAGCGGTATTTATTGGCGTCGTAATTTGGGCGCTGGTTGACCTAGGTTTAATCAGTTTGGACAACACCAGTGCATTTGTATGGTTGCTTGAGTTCTTTATCGCAGGCGTGCTGACGATTGGAATGAGCTGGTCGCATATTCGCCGGCGAATGTCTGGCCAGTCAGACGTTGATGATGTTGACGCTTAGTTGACGTTGCCTGCTGACCCTAGATGGTTTTTAGGTCAGCCGATTGTGATGTTAATGGTCTATACTGCTTGACTAGCAGTCGCCTGTTATCTGGCGCTAGTTTAGGGTGCAGACCATGAAAATTTATAGATTCATAACGGCGTTGGTTTGGTTTTGCTGTGCTTGTGCAGCGTTGGCCCATGAGTCGTCGCACCTAACGATCGTTACTGAAGAGTTCCCCCCGTATAACTATGCCCAGGATGGCGAGATTCGTGGGCTGAGTGTTGATGTCGTTAAAGAAATGGCGCGCCGTGTTGGTTCCGTTGAATATGATATCCAGCTGTACCCTTGGTTGCGCGCATATAGCTTAGCGAAGGACAAACCCAATACCGCGATATTTAGTATTGGCCGAAATCACTCACGGGAGTCCTTGTTTCAGTGGGTTGGTGTGATCGCTCCCGCCCGCTTTTATCTTTTTTCTCGACCCGAGCGTGACGAGCTTAAGCTAGATTCTTTGGAACAGGCTAAGCGATATCGTGTGGGCACATTTCCTAAGACTGTTCGCGAGCAATACCTGCTAGAGAAAGGTTTTCTGATGGATAAAAACCTGATCAGTATTTATGACTATGGCCGCTTATTTGACCTGTTAAAGTTAGGCCGCATCGATTTTTGGGCGATGAATGAATTGCGAGCGCATGACGTCGTGTTGAAGAAAGGCTTAGACCCCTCTAAAGAGTTGTCGCGCGCCTTTTTTCTCAAGGAATTGTCGCCAGAAGGATACTACCTAGCATTCAGTAAACAAACGGATCCGGCCTTGGTTGAGCGTTTTGCCGATGCGCTAAAGGGAATGCACGATGATGGCTCATATCAACAGATTGTTCAGCGTTATTTGGGCCAATAAAACCTCACGAATATGAGACTTTTTTGGCATGCCAATTGATTATGCGATCAGGCTAATCCCGAAGACATAAATCAGCTGCGCTAGTCCTGCGCCCGCACCCAGCAAACCACCAATTAGAATCAGTTTTAATTCGTCTTCTTGAAAGCAGGGTCTTAACAAGTCTTGAAACTCACTAGATGGGAGGGCTTTCATACGCTCGGACATGATCCCTTTCACCACTTGAGCTCTCTGCTGATTGAAGAGCTGATCTTGCAGCGTTTCTCTCGATAAATTGATAGCTTTTAGCCCCGTATCACTCTTTAGTTGCGCAAAGCTATCTGGCCCTAAGGCCACTTGGGCAATTGGCTTGATGGCACCGGCCGCATCATCGACTAAGTTTTCAAAGTGTCGTTGAATAATGCCACGCGTGCGCGATGCATGAGGGCCAGATAGCATGGCGTTAGCAATTTGGTGGACGGTAAGAATTTCGTCGGTAATCAATGTGCAGAAAGTTTCTGATACTTCACTCTGTCGCTTGAGAAACAAGCCATGCAGTGTGATACCTAGCACTTTGGTCGGTTCGACCGGTCTAAAAATCATATTGAGCGCTACCCAGTTGGTGGCCCATCCGACTAAGAATCCACAAACCGGAAGTATCCAAGGGTTTGGATACAAGTACCAAAGGCCAAGTTGCACGAGACCAAACAAGAAACCAAACCACAGGCCGCTTTTAATAATAAAACGAAACTCTTGTTCGCCGCATTCTAAGAAAAGACGATTAAGCAGCTGTTTGTCCTGCTCTAAGTGCTCGACAATCATTTCTTTAAGGTCGAACAAGGTTTCTATTTTTGGACTAATTTCATCGACTAAGGATTCGATTGTGTGAGGGAGCTCGTGCGCGACCCGATCATAGGCAATTTTCTTTACTTGTTTCGGTAGGTTTTGCCAAAGTGTCGGATGACGCGCCAGCATGATCTCATCCACGAGTTCCTCCACTCTGGGCTCTGCGGTGTGCAGGATATGTTCACCGATGGAGTGCGGGTCCATTTGCTCTATGATCTCTGACACAGTGCCAATTCTTGAAAGTGTCGAGTCAACGCAGATTTCAGCCATTTTTCGCGCTTTCGATGGGATGATCCCTTGCCAGCCAAAAATGGGCTTAATGCCGACGAAGCGTGTTGGGTAGAACGTTAACTGAATGGCAACCCAATTGGTGATCCAACCGACCAAGCCTGCGATAACGGGAATGCTTGCGAAGCGCAGTAGCTCGGCCCAGTCCAATGCCATGGTGATCTTACCTTTGTGTGTAGTTAGTCAGTATTCGTCTTAGCGGCGTTATTTTAACTTGTTGTTGAAGTTGTACTTAGGCCTGAGTGAGTTCTCGGTCCGAGACTTTGGTATTTGACGTTTTCTTCGACAAATATTCAGCGAGGTATTCATTGGAATAACGCCAAAGCTTCTCGGCTAATGCTTCATCTTGGCCATGACGAGAGGTTCTAGCGACGTGGCAGTCGCTAAAATATTTCCCACTAACGCCTTTCAGGCTAGGGTGAGTGGAGACATAACAGGTAGTCGCAGCACCTTGGGCGATAGACTTTCCACCGCCCCATTGCATGATCCGACTAATACCGGGTAGGGACATTACTTTACCCAATACCCCGCCAAGGTTGCGACCTAAATTAGTATTGATAACGCCTGGATGCAATGAATTGACCATCACGCCAGAGTCGATCAACTTATCGTGCATGGTGACGGCGCACAGTAGGTTGGCGAGCTTTGCTTGACCATAAAACTTCCAGTCGTTGTAGCCATGCTTGCCATCTAAGTTAGAAAAATCAATGCCGCCTTTTACTGAATAACGGTGTGCCATGCTTGAGAGGATAACGACCCTTGCTTGGTTGGCGTCAATTAATTGTTTCGTGAGAAGGTTGATCAACAGAAAGTGGCCCATGTGGTTGCAAAGGAACTGCATTTCGAGCCCGCTTTTAACCGAGAGTTCAGGGAGTGCCATGACGCCTGCATTACAAATTAATCGGTCGATATTGATATTCAGATCTTGAATGTTCAGAGCACAATTCGCGACGGATTCCATATCGCTGAGCTCGCAAGCGAGTGGTGTGGTTTCGCCTTCTATTTGAGCGCAGGCCGCTTTTGCCTTTTCTAAGTTTCGTGCCAAGGCAATGATATGCGCGCCACGTTTGGCAAGCACTCGCATAGTTTCGAAGCCTAAGCCAGAATTGACCCCAGTAATCACAATATTGAGACCTGTTAGGTCAAGACCTTCGGTTACTTCTTCTGCAGTAGAGCGGTGGTTGAACATTAAGAGACTCCGTTAACAAATGGTGCTAGCTATTGTGCCGTCTGAAGACTCCATTAGGCGCTTGCCTTAAGGGATAGCTCTACTAAACGTAACGCGTTTTTTGCCATGACGATGGCGTAATCGAACATTCGTCTTCTGATTGAAACAGAGATATAACTAAGAGGCAATGGCTGGGCTGAATCGGACAGTATCCGTGGTTCAACTTAGTCTATATACTTGCGCCTCTTCACAAACAGGCACTTTCATGAGTTTTCAATCCCTTGGTCTTTCCGACGTACTTTTAAAAGCCGTATCCGCACAAGGCTACGACACTCCTTCTCCTATTCAAGCGCAGGCAATCCCTGCTGTGTTGGAAGGGCGAGATGTGATGGCTGCCGCCCAGACTGGGACAGGCAAAACGGCAGGGTTTACCTTGCCTATTCTTGAGCGGCTTCAAAAGGGCCCGCGTCCACGCGCGAACCAAGTACGTGCATTGGTACTGACACCGACTAGGGAGTTGGCCGCGCAGGTTGCCGAGAGTGTTTCGCTATACGGTAAATACCAAGATATGAGGTCGGCGGTAGTATTTGGTGGCGTTAAGATAAACCCCCAGATGATGCAGTTGCGCAAAGGTGTTGATGTCCTGGTCGCAACCCCTGGGCGCTTACTCGATCTTTATGAAAACAATGCACTGAAGTTTGATGACTTGGAAATTCTTGTATTAGATGAAGCGGACAGAATGCTTGACATGGGCTTTATTCGAGACATCAAAAAGATCATTAGCTTCTTGCCTAAACAGCGCCAGAACTTGCTGTTTTCAGCCACCTTTTCACCTGAGATTCGCGACCTGGCAAAAGGTTTGGTGAATAATCCGGTAGAAATATCCGTAGCACCCAGAAACTCAACGGCGGGCACCATTGAGCAGAGCGTGATACCTGTTGATAAAACGCGAAAATCAGATGCCTTGATAAAGCTAATAAAAGACAATAACTGGTTTCAGGTGTTGGTTTTTTCACGCACGAAGCATGGTGCAAACCGTCTAGCAGGTAAGCTCGAAAAAGCGGGTATTTCGGCGGCGGCTATTCATGGGAATAAAAGTCAGGGCGCACGTACTCGCGCGCTGGCAAATTTTAAAACGAATGACGTTCAAGTGCTGGTTGCCACCGATATCGCAGCGCGCGGTATTGATATTGATCAGTTGCCACATGTGGTGAACTTTGAGCTGCCAAATGTTGCAGAAGACTATGTACACCGAATTGGTCGCACAGGAAGAGCCGGCGCGTTGGGCGAAGCGGTGTCTTTGGTGTGTGCTGAAGAGTTTAAAGATTTGCATGGCATTGAGCGACTGATCCAAAAAGTATTACCACGCAAAGTGCTTCCGGGGTTCGAGCCAAAGGTAAAGGTACCCGAATCGCCAACTGACTTGAAACCTATTAAGGCCAAGAAACCGAAGAAAGCGCGTCCGCCAAGAACGGAGCACAAAGATGGTAACCGTTCTGATACCGGCAGCTCTCGCAATAAAACAAAGTCTGGTGGACAGAGTGCGCGACCTCAGGGGGCGTCTCGAAATACAGGCTCTGGAGATAGCCAAGCTGCTCGATCACGCAGGCCTCGTCGTCGTTCTGAATCATCGTCATAGTGGCCACGAACTTTCACACTTTCTAACTCGGTTTCGCGAGGAACGCTAGACGCTCACGGTGAGTGTTAGCGTTCTGTGCCGAGCACTCTATTTCGTTCTTCCTTTTTTTCTTACTGATTTAAGTCAGACCCTCAGCAACACACAATAAAAGTGGAACTTTTCTAGTCGAAGATGACACTAACTCTTCAATAACTCTTATTGAAGAAAGGGGGCGTGAAGTCTTTGGAGCTACAACTGTTGGGAGCCACGATTGGTCTACTCTTTGTGCTCACCTTAGCCCGCGCTGCACGAAATGCAGAGTGAGCGAGGCTAAGGGCGCTGTTGTCCAAGCTCTCGATAGTGATTACCCGTTGGAACAGGGCGAAGTATTTCTTTTTTCAGTATGCCACCCGAATGTGAAATAGCGCTGGACCTATAAAGGCAAGCGCCCTAAATTATCCAGTCAGCATTTAGGCATAGCGTAAATGGATAGTGATGATCGCAATGGGTGTGGGCATGAAAATACATAGAGTTTCGGCTTTTTCTTATGAGAACAAGGGAGGCAACCCAGCGGGTGTTGTGGTGAGTGACGTCATGCCCAGTGATGGCGACATGCTGCGCATCGCAAAAGACGTAGGCTATTCTGAAACAGCGTTTCTTCAGCCATACGATGGTGGATGGCGGGTTCGTTATTTCGCTCCTGAAATGGAAGTGCCGTTTTGTGGCCATGCCACGATCGCGGCTGGCTATGTGCTAGGTGAGCTGCACGGGCAGGGACAATATGTCTTCTTTCTCAATGATGGCAGCATCGATGTTAGCGTTGAGCATATAGAGCACCGTGGCAGTTTTGTGTCATTAAACTCGCCAGCGACATTCTCTGAACCAGCGCCGGCCGAATATGTTGAACGGGTTTTAACGATAATGGGTTTGAGCCGAGAAGCTCTCAATCCCTTATTTCCCGTGCGGTTTGCATCTGCCGGGGCTAAGCACATGATTCTGGTGTTACAGGATCGAGAGACGCTGGCATCGCTTCAATACGATTTTGAGTCACTCAAGAGTGTGATGTCTGAAGAGTCGCTGGTTACGATAAATATTCTGACGATGGCCTCGCGCCAGAAGTTCCACTCGAGAAACCCCTTTCCGCCAGGCGGGGTTTATGAAGACCCGGCGACAGGTGCCGCTGCGGCGGCGTTTGCCGGTTATCTACGGGATATAGCATGGGATGGTGATAAACACTTTGAGGTGATGCAGGGTGAGGATATGGGGCAGCCGTCACGTCTTCTGGTTTCGTATGAGAGCGAAGTTGGATCTAGTATAAATGTGTCGGGCGAGGCGAGGGTGATTGATTAGGCCAATAGCTTTTTACGCCTGTACCATATTCTTATCCTGTTACCATTAACGCGTTCTCTAAAGGTAGTTTCTTAAAGCATGGTCACCCCAAGCTCTTCCCCCTCCTTACCTTACTTAAAGGGTTACTCGCCAGAAATCGTTGGGCAAGTGGCGCGTTTAGTTGCGGAAGAGCGCTTGGGGGAATTCTTATCTAAGCGTTACCCTGAGCGTCACGATGTGCGCAACAACAAAGCTTTGTATGAGTATGTACAGATGCTAAAAAACCGTTATTTGAAGCAATCACCGCCTATTAGCAAAGCGATCTATGACGATAAAATTCACATCGTTAATCAAGCACTTGGCCTTCATACGCAAATTTCTCGGGTGCAAGGTGGGAAGTTAAAAACGAAGAATGAAATTCGAATTGGTGCCATTTTTCAAGATGCCCCACCGGCATTGTTGAGGATGATTTGTGTTCATGAATTGGCTCATTTGCGTGAGAAAGACCATAACAAGGCCTTCTATAAATTATGCTCTTATATGGAACCCGACTATCACCAACTTGAGTTTGATACGCGCGTATACCTCACCCACCTTGAGCTCTTTGGTTCTATTTACTCTTCTTAGCCATTCGTAAGTTGGGCCGGATTATTTTAGAAGGGGCAGACGCTGTGGCCTTTGATTTTTTCATTGTAGATAGGGTGTTCAAACTCGAGAGTTGATGCGTGTAATAGTAAGCGTGATGCGAGCTTAAACGCCTCATCGTGAGCATAAAGATCGCAGCCTAAAATGGGATGGCCTATTTGCTGGCTGTGTATTCTGAGTTGATGGGTGCGACCTGAGCGCGGTGTAAAAACTACGCGCGACGCAAACGGCTGGGTAAGCCGTTCCGTGACTTTATAGATGGATTGAGCCGGCTTCCCGGTTTCATGGCAGATTTTTTGTAATGGGAAATTTTCTGCGTCTTTAGCAATGGGGAAATCTATGCAACCTTGGTTTGGGATTAGATGGCCGTGCAGCAACGCGGTATATGTTTTACTTACTGAGCGTGCTTGAAACTGCTTTCCAATATGTCCATTGGTCGCCTTGTTTAGCGCGACCACCATAATTCCTGATGTGCCAAAATCTAGCCGGTGTGGCAGGGTAGCGCTCGGGAAATCTTGAACTAATCGAAAGTGGACGGAGTCTTTGTTTAGCGGGTTTTTACCAGACAAACTTAGCAGCCCTGACGGCTTCTCGATCAGCAATAAGAAGTTGTCTTGATAGAGAATCTTGATCTCATCAAAACATGGCGGTGCGATAAAGGAGTCTGGTTGAGCTTGCATGGTATTATTTGTCGACACTTGTAGATACTAGGCGATGCCATTTTGAGATAGCCACTGCTTTAGTTGAGCCAGTGGCATGGCGCCCGCTTGTCGCGCGATTTCTTTGCCATTTTGGTAAAGAATCAGTGTCGGAATAGAGCGGATGTTCCAGCGACCCGCGATGCTTTGCTGCGCTTCGGTGTTTAACTTAGCGAATCGCAGCTTCGGTTCTAATTCGCGTGCCGCTTGTTCAAACGTTGGTGCAAATGTTTTGCAAGGGCCGCACCAGGGAGCCCAACAATCGACAAGGACCGGTAGGTCGTTGTGGTTGAGAACTGCCGCTACGTTGGCGGGGCTAAGGTCAACAGTTTTGCCTGAAAAAACGGGAGATTTACATTTGCCACACTTGGGTTTGTCCCCAAGGCGATTACTCGGAATACGATTCTTTGCGTTGCATTTTGGGCAGGTAACATTGGTTGTCGTCATGGTCGCGCGTTCTAGTCCTAACTAATGAATAGAGTGACGCGATGAGCCGTAGGGGATCATGCGCGTGAGGTTGCTATAGTAATGCTTCTAACAGGTAAAGTAATCTTCGCTAAATAGCGGCTGGTCCCTGTTAGCAAAGCGTGTTTGATGTGGTTATGGTGTGGCCGGCTTGATTGGATGGCTATTGAGTAAGCTTGAAGAGAGCAGGATCTGTTTGATGAATAAAAGTGCTTAAAACGGGTTCGTTTGGTTAGACATTCTTGGTATCTATCCTACTATCCCTAGTACCATGTGGTCTAACAGCAATGGAAGCGGCGCATATTGGGTCAGACAAATGTTGGTTAGCAAAAGAGAGTATATGCATGAGTCATTCTAAATCTTTGCCCGAGGATAAAAAGCTCGCGGTTACGTACCGTGTAGAGCCTGGCTGCCTGGGTCCGACAGGGGACACCAAAATAGTGGGCTTTTGCGAGTTTGCGCAGCAAGAAATCGCAGGTTTGGATGCCGACTATGTGAATTGGAATATTACCCCTCGGAGCGATAAGGCCTTGCCCGAAATGGAGTATCAGTTAGTCGGAAAGAGAATAAGTCATGGGCAAGCCGCGAAATATTTGTCGATGGTAGGCAAAGACCTCGACGAGTTTGAAATGCACTTGAGTGATAAGTTAGCGGATTTTATCGACCGTTATATGGCGCGCTAGAAGACTGGGTTACATCGCGTCATGCGTCACCTAGTAGCGCCAATTTTTTTGCTTCGGGCCTGTTTTTCGCCCGTTCACAAACCTAAAACGGGATACAACGATCCTAATAATAGTAAGGCCATTGTTGTGTTGAAAAGCTGTAAACGCCAGGCATTCGATAACAAGCGTTTGAACTCCTTCCCCAAAACAACCCACACACTTATCGATGGCAGGCTAACAACGGCAAACGCTGCCGCGATCAATAGCACACTCGCCATTTCCCGTTCGGGAGAGTAAAGCGTAATAGAGCTTAGCGCCATGCTCCAGGCTTTGGGGTTAACCCATTGGAACAATACCGCTTGAACGGCATTGAAAGGCTTTGATGCGTGTTGTTCATTACTGTTCTGTGGAGCCGTGCGTAGTATCTTCAGTGCTAGGTAGCCCATGTAGCCCACACAAGCGAGCTTTAGGGCATCATAACTCCACGTGACTGCGTCGAATAATTGAATTAGGCCCGCCCCGACCAGCAATATCATTATTACCACGCCTGCCGTAATCCCTAGCATATGAGGAATAGTGCGCTGAAACCCAAAGTTCGCGCCCGATGCCATCAGCATGAGGTTGTTTGGGCCGGGCGTCACGGTTGAGACGAAGGCAAATAAAAATAGCGCAGCGAGAAAGTCGATAGTCATTGTAAGAAACTCGGGTAGATCAAATTTTGTGCAACAACTATACTCTTAGCAATACCGAATTATTTTGATAATTTGTAGTAATTTTACAGTAATTGAGCAACAAAAAGTCGATATGGATAGATTTAACGAAAGAATATTGCACGAGCTGCTTCATGATGGTCGTGTTAGCAATACGGAGCTATCTGAACGGGTGGGCTTGTCCCCGTCGGCTTGCTTACGACGAGTTCAAGAGCTAGAGCGAACTGGGGTGATTCAAGGCTACCGAGCGGTACTAAACCCTTTGGCCATGGGGGTGGGTTTTACCGCCTATATTGCGGTGGGACTTTCTGATCACTCCAAGCAGTCGCAAGCGGCATTCGAAAAGTCGATTGTGACATTGAAGGAGGTGGTCGAATGTCACAACATGACCGGCTCATTTGAATATCTTTTGCGTGTAGAAACGCGCGACTTAGCAGCGTATAAGGCTTTTCATACCGATGCTTTGGGTACCTTTCCTCAGGTCAATTCAATTACCACATATGTGGTGATGGACTCGGCTAAGGATGAGCGCGCTTGACAGATTAGCGCGAAGGGTGATTGTTTGTTGTACAGTCTCTTTGCTACACTTCCACGCTGGTGTTTTAGGTGGGAAGGAATCTCTGGGTTTGGCAAAGCTTATGACTCAAAAGAACAAAGAAGCAAAGGAAGATCCGCAAACTGCGAAATCTATATTTGATGATCGCAGAAGTGGTGAGTGCCGAGATAAACATATTGTCGTAGCAGAGCGCAGGCAAAGCCGTTTTGATGACAAGTCTACCTGGTATCTTAAAGCATCTATTCCTGTTGAAGTAGAACCATCAGGCGACTCAACTGAAAAACAAGGCAGCTAAGTTTTTATCGAGTTTGCCACATAGACAGCCCTGCAGATGTCGTTCCTTTCTTCCTTCCTTTCTTTATTTACCTTGAAACAGCCCAGTCCTTTTTTCGACAAAGGCATTTAGCGCTTCCATATGATCTTCGGTTTGATGAAGCTGAGCTTGAACTGCTGCAGATAGGTCAAGCATCTCTGGCAAGCTAGTATTCGCACTTTGGCGCAGAAGTTTTTTAGCTTCGGTCACGGCTAAAGGCGGGTTTGCGGAAATTATTTGGGCAATATTAATCGCTTCAGTCATCAGCTCTTCGGGCGCACAAACTTGAGAAACCATTCCCCAATTAAGCGCCTCTTGGGCGTCAATCATCTCGCCGGTTAGAGTCATTTGATTTGCACGAGCTTGGCCAATGACGCGCGGCAGAAACCAAGCACCGCCATCGCCTGGAATAATTCCTAACTTCACAAAGCTTTCTGCAAAGCGCGCTTTGGACGACGCAATCCGAATATCACACATCATCGCGATGTCGCAGCCCGCGCCCACTGCAGCGCCATTCACAGCGGCGATCACGGGTTTGTTGAGGTTCCAAAGCGCTACGGGGATTCGTTGAATGCCAGATTTATAAGCGGCTTCAATTTGCTTAGGTGTGCCAGAAAATACGTTCGACTTACTTAGCATTTCTTTTATGTTTCCGCCGGCACAAAAGCTTTTTCCTGCACCTGTCAGCACGAGTACGCGGATGTTGTCATCCTGATTAACACGTTCACATAAACCGACGATCGCATCGATCATCCCTGTGTGTGACATCGCATTGTGTATGTCTGGACGATTAAACGTAGCGATAAGAATATGGTCATGTAGCTCAGTGAGTATTTCGGACATGTGGTCTCTTTAATTTCAGGCGGGAGCCCAAGATCTTAATATAATTTTCCTTATCTTGTCTGTAGCGTTTTTATCTCGATAAAAGAATTCGATTGAGACGTAAAGGCGAGAGGTAGTATCTTTAGACACTCGTCTTTTAAAGACCAATAACAACTAACCGCACATAGGGTAAAGACAACGTGATGTCCAAAATAAACGCTAATCATCAAGTACGTTTGGGGCCTATATTACGGCTTATATTTTTCTTTATGGCGGCGCTTTTGTTGGCATGCAGTGATGAATCAGCCGACCAATCAGGTGATTCGGCTGGACAGGATAATCAAGGCCATACTGCGCCTAGTGCCGCCACTATCGCGGCGAATGAGGCGTTCGCAGAGACCTTGCCTTTGTCTGATCAGCAGGACTGGCAAGACGCCCGCAGAGGCTTTATTGCCAAACCGGCAGCGTTAAAAATTGATGATGCACAGGGCGAGACGGTTTGGGATATGCCAGCTTACGACTTTGTCGAGGGCGCATCTCCTGGAAGCGTTAATCCGAGTCTTTGGCGACAAGCGGGCTTAAATAATGTGCATGGGCTGTTCGAAGTCACTAAAGGGATTTATCAGCTTCGCGGTTTCGATCTAGCGAATATGACCATCGTTAAAGCAGACAATAGCTGGGTAATTGTTGATCCGCTGACCTCTGCTGAAACGGCGGCTGTTGCGTTTGCCTTTGCGATGGAGCATTTAGAGCGGCTTCCCGTGAGTGCAATTCTGTTTACGCATAGCCATATAGATCATTTTGGCGGTATTGAGGGAATCATGTCGGTGCTGAGTGATGCCGAGAAAGACGCGCTAAGGATTATTGCACCAGAAGGTTTTGTGGAGGAGGCGACCAGTGAGAATATCATTGCCGGACCCGCCATGAGCCGACGAGCGATGTATATGTATGGGAAACGCTTGCATCGTGGTGAGCGCGGGCATGTTGGGTCAGGCTTAGGCAAAGGCCCTGCGTTTGGGACGTTTGGTATTAAAGAACCGACCGAGTTAGTGAACGAGACACCAACCAGCCTGACGATTGATGGCTTGGAGTTTGTTTTTCAGTATACGCCGGAATCAGAGGCACCCGCAGAATTTACCTTTTATTTACCAGAGTATCAGGCTTTTTGTGGCGCTGAGCTGGTGTCGAAAAACTTACATAACCTCTATACCTTACGAGGCGCAAAAGTAAGAGATGCGCTCGCGTGGAGTGGTTATATCGATGAGGCGGCGAGGCGCTTCGAGCAAGCAGAAATTTACTTTGGCAGCCACCATTGGCCAGTATGGGGGCGTGATCGTGTGCAGAGCTTTCTGGCGAATCAACGTGATATTTATAAGTATATTCACGATCAAAGTGTCAGGTTGATGAATTCTGGTTACACGCCGAACGAAATTGCAGAGACGATTACCTTGCCAGAGGCCTTGAGAAGCAACTTCTCCACCCGCGGGTACTACGGCACGGTAAAGCATAATGCTAAAGCGGTGTATCAATCATATATGGGATGGTTTACCGCAAATCCGTCAATGCTGGACCCTTTACCTGAGACTGAAACAGCTGTCAGGACGCTAGCCGTGATGGGAGGCAGTGAGAAAGTGATCACTCACGCTCAAACGCTTTTGAATGAAACGGCCTCTGCTGAAGCGGACGAGGTAAACAAAGAGTACCGGTGGTTGGCGCAACTGTTGAACACTGTTGTGTTTGCGGAGCCCGACAATATGAAAGCCAAGTTGATGCTGGCAAAGGTTTACGACCAGTTGGGCTATCAAGCTGAGTCGGCGCCATGGAGAGATTTTTATCTAAGTGGAGCGTATGAGTTGCGTCATGGCTCGCCGCAGCAGGGAATAAGCCCCTCGATTATGAAAGATGTGTTGATCAAAACACCGATTGAAAAGTTCTTTGATTCAATGGCAGTTAATCTGAACGGGCCTGATGCGGAAGGAAAGTCGCTCAGGATCGAGATTCAGTTTTCTGATCTTAGTCGTCGGTATGTCTTAATCTTAGAGAATTCAGTGTTGCGTTATCAGGCGCTAGCGGAAAACGAAAGTAGCGATGCGAGTGCTACGCTTGCGCTGACGCATCCGCTGTTCGTTGACATCCTCGTGGGTGATGCAGGCTTGAAAGATACCTTGTTTGGTGATGATCTCGATATAGAGGGTAGCGCATTAGATTTATTCGCTTTTTTCTCGCTGATTGACAAGCAAGAGGGTGTTTTTAACATCGTGTTGCCTTAACTGCCCTAAAGCATTAGGAGGCAGGCTGTTTGAATTAGAGTTTTTGAGTCCGTGTAAAGGCTTCTCTTCTTTGAAGGGAAGCACTGCTGTGGCAAGCCTTCTTTAGTCAGGTGCAAGCCATACCGTTAGCTTGGCTTTGAGTGAGTTTGATTCAAGAGGCTTACTTAGGTAATCATTCATACCAGCCTTGATACATTTTTCTCGGTCTCCTGCCATGGCATTCGCTGTGAGCGCGACAATTCGAATATCTCGATTGCGTTCCCCAGCGTGCCCGCTCCTTATTTGACGAGTCGCCTCGTATCCATCCATTTCGGGCATTTGGCAGTCCATTAGCACCAGGTGATAGGGAGCATCTTCGGGAGCTTGAGATAGTGCGTTAATGGCTTCATGACCGTTGGCGGCAATGTCTGCTTTGATTGATAGTTGCTCTAGTAGACCGAGTGCGACTAGTTGGTTGACTTGGTTGTCTTCGACTAAGAGGATGCGTTTGTGCGCGAATTTATCGTAATGGCGCTGATGTATTGACTGAGAATTGGGGTGTAAGGTTTGCAGGTATCCACTGGTGACAATGCCTCCCTCAGCGGGAAGTGCTTCATTCTCTTCACTAATTAGTGATAGTGCATTGAATATGTCAGCGGTGGTGACGGGTTTGGGGAAGTAGGCGTCGAAGCCAAGACTTTTGAAGTATTGGCTGTCTTCTGAATGCCCCATTGATGTCATCATAACCAGCTTCATCGAACTAAAAGCGTCGTCTGCTTTGAGGTGCTTGCCGAGTTCAGCGCCATCCATGGATGGCATTTGCATATCCAGAATCGCAATATCAAATAGCTCATTTTTGTTTGCGCGTTGGCGGCAGATGTCGAGCGCTTCTTTACCACTAGCGGTTTCGTGAACGCTGGCGCCCCAATAAGTGAGTTGCCCGTGAAGAACTTCTCGGTTGGTTTGGTTGTCATCAACAATGAGGATGCTCAGCTTAGATAGATCCACTGAGGGCACTACGCGCTGTGATCGTGTGCTTTTTTCAAGTTCAATCGATACCGAGAAACAGCTTCCTTGGCCTTCGTTGCTGGTAACAGAAATACTGCCACCCATGAGATTGCATAGCCGTTTAACAATCGCTAGCCCTAAGCCTGTGCCGCCATAGTGTCTGGTAGTTGAAGTATCGACTTGGCTAAAGGCGTCAAAGAGATATTTGATTTTGGCGCTGGGTATGCCGATTCCCGTATCTGATATCTTGCACTGCAATAACCAGCGCGGCGGGTTACCGTCATGCGATTTTTCTTCTTCGTGCAGTTCGGCGCGAACTAGGATTTCTCCTGCGTCGGTGAACTTAATGGCGTTGCTAATCAGGTTGGTAAGGACTTGGCGAATTCTAGCGGGATCACCTTTTACCATCGACGCGTCTATCTGCTGCATGTCTAAAATAAGTTCGAGGTGCTTGTTTTGAGCCTGGCATGCCATGGCTTCGGCAACATCGCCGATTAACTGTCTTGGGCTAAAGTCTAGTGTTTCCAGCTCTAACTTTCCGGCATCGACTTTCGAGAAATCGAGGATATCGTTGATAATGTTAAGCAATGACCTAGCGCTGCCCTCAGCCACCTCTATACGATGCCTTTGCGTACTATTTAGTGGAGAACTTTGGACTAAGCCAAGCATCCCTAGAACGCCGTTCATTGGCGTTCTTATTTCGTGACTCATGCTGGCTAAAAAATCATTTTTTGAACGTGCAGCCTGTTTTGCTTCCTTTAACGCCTGTTCAAGTTTTTGTTCATGCTCCTGTCGCGTCTTAAGCATATGATTAAAGGCATTCGTCAGGCGACTCAGTTCGACATCCTTGGCGGGCGTGATCATGATGTTTCGTTCGCCGTCGGCAACGGCTGTGCTCGCGTCTGACAATTCATTTAGAGGGCGCGTTAGGTAGCGTGTGAGCATAAACGCAAGCAGGATGACCGCAGCAGTAGAAAGCACAACTAAAAACAGAACGACCTTTGACATTAGATGCGCGGAGGCGAGGGCTTCTTCAGCGTTAATCTTAGCGACGATGGCCCACTCAAAAGGCCCTAGATCGACTAATCCATAGGAGGCTAGCACGGTATTCCCAAGGTAGTCGGTTGCATGCTCGTTTCCGGTGATTCCGTTGAGCGCTTGCGCGCTCGCCAGTGAATCAATCTGGTGGCTTCCCGGATTATTAAAGCTACTCAGTACAGAGAAATTGATCGGGCTTAAAAAACTATCAGAGCGCATGAGCCTGTCTTGCCCGAGCAAGTAGCTTTCTCCGGTTATTCCCATACCGGCGCGTTCGTTCATTATTTCATTGATCGGCTCAAGCGGAATCTGAAACATTAGAACGCCAATTCTCGTGTCGCCCTTAAAAATAGGTGTGGCGATAAAGCTAGCGGGCTCTTCGTAGGAGGGAGAATAAGGTGCATAGTCGTGCAGCGAAACTTCGCCTTTCGCAAGTAACTTAGCTTCTTTATAGGCCGAGCCTGCGTTGCTGCTAGAAAATGGGCCTGATTCAAGTGATGTCGCGAAGTCTAGCTCTTTACGAACTGAGTAGACAATCGTGCCGGTGCTCGTGTCGACTAGAAAAATATCATAGTAATTAAATCTCTCGGTATAGTTTCTAAAGTCGCTGTGAACCTGTGCATGCACGGTATGATAAATTTCGTCACCGGGTGCTCTATCAAGGAGGTGTTTACTTCCTATGGGATGAATGTTTCGTGAAATGTACTGTGATTGAAGTTCTGCAGTGATAGGGGTTAGGTGAGACAGCAAACTGTCGGAGTCTGGCTTGAATCCGGTCGAAGACATGTAACGATCTGCATAGGCTTGCTCATAATAATTGCGTAAAGCGTCGGGAGGCGTATTGCTTGGCTGAGATTGCTGCGCGGACGCGGCGAGGGCGTAATCATTGACTGTGCGATTAAAATCATCCATTGCAGAGATGACCATGCTGCTTTCCGCCATGGTAATGATTTGTTGCTGTACCCCTTTCATATAGCGACTGACGGCCGAGCTTTTTATTTGCCTAACGGCATCTAACAGCGAAAAGGTTTGCTGGCGTAGGTGGGTATTCGCAATGTCACTAGTAATTAATGCAGTAATCGTGACGGGAACTAGGCCTATCAGCAAGAAAAGTACGCTTAGTTTTCGGCGAAGAGAATGTGTTCTAAACCACATGAGCACGGTAGGGCCTTTTATTCTGCTAGGACTTGTTCACTAGTACGGTTGTCGTGTTGCTTTGAGTATAGTCGGGGATAGTGATTTTGTTGTCTGTCTTGCCGTGTTAAATCATGCTACGGCGCGACGCGTGGAATAGTGATGGTGAACTCAGTGCCTTCACCCAGCGTCGTATTGACAGATACCGTTCCATGCAGCACTTCGGTGGTGATGTTATGCACGATATGTAAGCCTAAGCCGCTGCCGCCTTGTCCGAGTTTGGTGGTATAAAACGGGTCGAATAATTTGCTAATCAATGCTTCTTCTATGCCGTGCCCATTGTCACTGACTTGAATAGAAAGCTCGTGATCCAGTTCTTCCACTGTGATTGTAATAACACCTGATTCACCCTCTTCGAAGCCATGAATCACCGCATTAATCACTAGATTACTAATGACTTGTCCTAAGGGGCCAGGGTAGCTATCTAGCTCTATTTCTTGAGCAATAGATGTGTTGATTGTAATCGGTAATTTTTTAGTTTGAGGTTGCAGTGTGAGTAATATTTCGTTAACCAGGTCATATAGTTTGAACTGACGGCGTTGGGAGCTGCTTTGATCTGCGGCAACTTGCTTGAAACTACTAATGAGTTCCGACGCACGCTCTAGGTTTCGGTAGGTGATTGAGCTAGCAGCCGCTGCATCGTTGAGGAAGTTTTCGAGCGTAGACTTTTTGATGGAATCTGCCGCCAGGTCACTTTTTATTTGTGCTGTAAAGTCGCTCAGACTAGATGACGCCATTAGTGCATTACCAATGGGTGTATTGAGCTCATGTGCAATACCCGCGACTAGGCTGCCGAGTGCCGCTAGCTTTTCTGAATGAACGAGCTGTTCCATTGTCTCGTTAAGGGTGCCTATGGTGTCACTCAGTTCAGAATTGGTCCTTTTGAGGATGCGTGTGCGGTCTTCTACGCGCAGTTCCAAGTCCTGATTTAATTTGATGATATTGGCTTCTGCCTGACGCTGTTGCGTTACGTCCGTCATCATGCAGACGCATAAGTCTTTTCCTGTTTGTGAGGGAACACTAAAAACGGTGCCCTGAACGTAGCCTGGCTGCCCAGAATTATGGGTAAATGGCAATTCAAAGTCTTCGCTGCTGACATGTTTTTGGGTGACTCGCATTAGGAGCTTTTTAAAGTCTTCAGCATCGGGACCTTTAAACATTAGCTGTTCTAATGGACTATTGAATGCGCGCTGTTCGCTGATGCCAAATATGTGTTCTGAGGCGCGGTTCCAATAGTGGACCTTGCCTGTTTCGTCGTACCACTGAATCGCAATGTTAGGCGCGCTTTCAAGTGTATTTCTTAATTGTTGTTCTTGCGTTTGCAATGACTGTTCGCGTTTATTAATGGCGTCGGCCATTACAATGAGATTGTCCGATAGCTCTTTGAACTCCGTTATTTTTGGTTCATCAATGCTGCGTTCATAGTGGCCGTGTGTAATTTCTCTTGCCTGTTCATTTAGCATGCCGAAGCGTGTCGAAAATTCCTTGGCACGTTGCCTCGCCGACAACACTACAATGACGACAATCGCAAGAATCGACACTAACCAAAGATTTAATGTGCGGTAGAGTGGGGCGTAAATAGCATCTTGCTCTTCCGCCACAATGATATTCCAGTCGGGCGAGACCATTTTGACGCGGGTGCCAAAGTAGGTAATGCCATCCATGTCGAAAGAGCCACTGACTAGTAGCTTTTGAGTATTGTTCGTCACCAGGCTCAGGGTGCTCATATTGACTTGCTGTTGGCTTAGCTGTGGGTCAGGATGCGCAATTAACTGGGCGTGTTTGTCTAGTATGATCAGTATTAAACCTTGTGCGGCGAGTTCTTGACTGAGCTGGGGAAGGCGGTCAATGGCGAGTTCTGCGACCAATGTGCCGTCAGCGTAAGGCACCATAAACGCAATCGAGAGCCGGCCAGTGACGACGGATAACAATACCTGAGACCAACGTTCATAGCGGCCCTCTTCTTTGGACTTGAATAAAGCAGATTGTGAGGTGTCGACGCCAATATAAAGCTTGTTGGCAGTCTCTGTAGGCGTATCGCGAATTGCGATCTGTTTGATCACGCCTTTTGTGTTTAATAAATAGAGCGTATCAAAGTAACTGTTTTGTTTGACGAAGCCGCTGAGCAATGAGGAGACATTTTTTTTGTTGCCAAGGCTTTGGTTTTCTCGAGCCAGTTCGAGGAAAAATAAAACTTGCTGCTCTGCTGTGCGAATGCGCTGTTGTGTTTGTTCAGCCGCAAGCGTCGCGATTGATTGTTGCTCCTGCGATATATTGCCAGTGAGCTGAGGGTAAAGCTGCCAAAAGAATAAGCCGACCGTGACAAAAATAGGAATTCCGGCCATCAACATCAGTTGATATAGGAGTTCCGATACGAGAGGGCGAGACTTATTCATTTTCGATTGAGTACCCGAAATGTCCCATTTTGAATTTGCGTGACATAGGTGTTGCTGGTGACATCACCAAACTCATCAAAGGTTAAGTCTCCCTGTACGCTGGGGTAAGCCTTGTGGCGGAGAATAGTGTGTTTGAGTTGTTTGGGGTCAGGGTTCTCACGCAGTGCTGTGATAATCACATTTGTTGCGTTGTACCCGACCAGCCCCGGAAATCCGGGCTCTTGATTAAAACGATTCATGTAAGCGCTACGAAACTTTTGGTAGTCTAGATCGCGACTTTCTCTGTCCAAGTATTGAGGCACATAAGCACCTTCAACATGAGTACCGCCCAATTCGATAAGCCGCTCAGTACCCGCCCATTCGGACGTGGCAATTTTTATGCTGGCGTTTTTTTCACGAACTAATTTCGCTAACAGTGCAGCGTCCACTGCGTTAGTGACAAAGACCACCATTTCAGGCTGTGATTCTAATAGCTCGTCTGCGATAGCCAGCAGTTCCTCGGGGTTTTGTGAAGAAAAACTCATCAGCTTGGTGGTTGTGCCGCCCTGCGCCTCAAACTGCGTGGTGAAGTCATTTATCCAGCCTTTAGAGTATGACTCGTTTCTCAAGTCATAGACGCCCGCCACACTGCGAATTCCGACATCTTGATAAAGTACTTTTGCCGTGACACCTGCATGCTTGGCCGTTGGCGATAGGCTACGAAGGAAGTAGTCATCAAGTCCGCTAAGCTCGTTAGTAGTAACGGTGACTCCCATCATTACCGTCTTTGCTGCATTGGCAAGCGGGGCGACCTGAATCGCCATGGAGCTGGTGACAGGGCCAATAATGGCATCAACATTGGCTGCCAGAAGCTCCTCAACGGCGATAACAGAAAGCGATGCGTCCTGTTTATCATCTTTGATTTGCGTTTGGATGGTACGACCATTAATTCCGCCAATGGAATTTGCTTCCTCAACCGCCAGTAACATACCGTTTCGAGCGGGTCCCCCTAGGTCGGATACTCGTCCAGAAAGTCCGCCAACGAAACCAAATTGCCAAGGTGCGGGCTCACTGCATGCGGCCAGTAAAGCGACTAGGGTTGCGCTTATTAGTCGTATTGGAGATAGCGATAATTTAAGCATACTGTGTTCCGCTAAGTGGCCAGGCCGGTTGAATTTAGTGGTTGAGTCTCTTTAATCCATTGCCCGATATCTTCTTCGGGAATCGGGCGGGCAAACAAGTAGCCTTGTCCAAAGTCGCAACCTTGCTGCTTTAACCACTGTTCTTGAAAAGGTGTTTCAACGCCTTCGGCGACGACCTCCAAGTCTAGGCCATGCGCTAGACGCAGAATCGTTTCAGGGATGCGCGTATCAGCATTTACTTCGGTGATTCTGTCGATAAATGATTTATCAATTTTAAGGCAATGGAACTTAAGTTTTTCTAGGTAGCTAAGAGATGAAAACCCCGTACCAAAGTCATCAATGCTGATACGAATGCCCCGATCGTGAAGTTGTTCTATGAGTGCTTGAACAAGCTCTAGGTCATGAACGGCAAATGACTCGGTAATCTCTAGTTCGAGAAAGCTTGGTTCTGCCTGGGCGCAGGCCAGTGCATTGTCAACGGTTGCGATAAAGTCGTTGTGCGCAAATTGAACCATTGAAACATTAACCGCAACGGTAAAAGGCTGGTCGAATTTCTTTCGTAACTTTCCGATTGCGACAAGTGACTCACGCAATGCCCATTCTCCCAAGGGCACGATCATGCCTGAGGACTCGGCGATCGGGATGAAATCAAGTGGCGAAATAAACTGCCCGCTTTCTGTTTTCCAGCGCATAAGTGCTTCGAAACCGACAACGTTTCCCGAAACCAGTTCCAGTTTGGGTTGGTAAACCATAAAAAGCTGTTTTCGCTCAAACGCTTTTCTGAGGCTTTGCAACAGGTGAACCCTATCTTCGGTCTCCTTTAGCATTTTATGGTGAAAATCTTTGTAGCTGCCGCGAAGGATCGATTTAGCTCTTTTCAAGGCAACATTTGCCTGCGCAATAACGTCAGTCGCGCCAAATTGCTTATCGAGTAAAACCCGTCCTTGTGTCGCGCTGATGACATGGTTATCGCCATCCAGTTCGAAGGGCGACAGAAAGCTCGCACTGACCTGCTGCGGAGTTAATTTTTCCTTCGGGCCGAGTAAGGCGAACGTGTCGCCGGATATGCGAGAGAGAGTGAGATCTTGGTGCTCGCTTTGCAATCGTCTAGCGACTTTGATCAGCAGGCGGTCACCATTTTGAGTACCAATGGTGTCGTTCAGCGCGCCGAACTGATCAATGTCAATCAGTACAACCTGCAGATTTGGCGTGGCATTGGCTAGATGTTTTTCTACGGTTTGCAGGAATGACAAACGATTTGGAATGTTCAGCAATTGGTCTTGATAGGCATATTGATGTTGCTGTTCTAGCAATGTGACGGTGTCCATTCCGGCGGCCACGGTCGGCTCGAACAAGGCTAGTTTCTGCTGCATCATCTCATTTATTTGGATGGGAGCTGTTAGCAAAACGATTAGTTCCACTGTCGCTTGAGGGGAGCTGAAGTATAGTGCTGATTCCGATGCGCCGAACTGGTGCTCCTTAAGGTCGGCACACTGCAGGACCAGTGCTGTGTGCGAAGCATAAGTAGAAGCGTCGAGGCTAGAGCGCTTGAAAACGTCACCGCCGCCTGCAGAGTTATCGATTGATGAATGAGAGATAACAGTAAACTCTGAAGGAGATTCAGCGGCGCTTGAACGGCACCTAACCGCGACAAAGCCGGTGTCTGTCGTTCCGAGAAGGGAGGCTACTTGCCTGCTTAATTCTGAACAAAATGAGTAATAGTCATGTTTGTTCTGTAAGGCTTTTGAGGCAAGGATGACCTCATGCATATCGCGCTCGCGAGCACCGAGTTCTTCGATTTGCGAGTAGGATCGAATGGCGGCGATGATACTGGTAATGAGTTTGTTGCGGGTTAACTCAGCTTTCGACTTGTAATCGTTAATTTCGTAGCGAGTAATGGTTTCGAGTTCAGGTGCGTATCCGGGTTGACCTGTGCGTAGAATAATTCGTGGTGCATAAAGACTTAGTTCTTCGCGAATATAGCGAACTAAAACGAGTCCCGCGTCTTCGCTTTCCATGACAACATCGAGAAGGATAACAGCAAAGTCTCGTTGCGTTAGGAGGAGCGTGCGTGCTTGAGATGCAGAGTAGGCATGAACAATGTTTAGTTCGCGGCCAAAGCACTGCTCGCGACGCAGCGCAAGTGATGTGGACTCGTGAACGTCTTGCTCATCATCAACAATGAGTATATTCCAATACGGGCTTTGCTGGTGGTCAAGCTCAGTGACAGGCTCTACAGCAAAGCTTAGTTGATCGTCCAAAGACATGCGGCTCTACAACCTAAGTTTCTTATTAAGTAAAGCTCAGTGTAGAAGCTCTGCTCAAGGCTGTCGAACTGCTGCGCATCCCTTGGCCAGACAGTTAGCATGATTAGCGTGGTTTTATGCAATGTTTTTTGGTTTGTGTGATCAGCTAGTGAGTGCTCGTTGTTCTGTCAATATGGCCACTACCGACTAAACTTAAAGGATTTATTGGCTTATTTTGAAGGAGGAGTGATTTGACTAGGAGTACCGCTTCAGATTTTCACCCACAGCAGTCATCGCCATTTGAGACGAGTTTTTCTGCTCGCGAAGGCGCCGGAGAGGCGTTTGAAACCTTATGTCGCTTGCATCGAATTACAGCCGACGGTGACTTAAACCTTGATCATAAAATCTTATCGATTTTAAAGCTCGGTTGTGAAGCATTCGAGCTGCCAATTGCGCTTGTTAGTCATATTGTTGGCCAACGATATACGGTCGAATATGCTTGCTCACCCAATAATGAGATCTTGCCCGGTACCGAGTTTGAGCTGGGAGCCACTTACTGCACTCACACACTAAATGCGAATCAACCGCTGTCATTTGACCACGCCGGTGAAAGCCGAATTGCGTCGCACCCTTGTTACCAAAACTTCGCCTTGGAAAGCTATATCGGAACACCGCTTATTGTTGATGGCGAGCGCTTTGGAACTCTTAATTTTTCCGGTCCAGATATTCATAGCACGCCGTTCTCAAGCAGCGATCACGAGCTAATGCGCTTATTCTCTCAGTGGATCGGCTACGAAATAACACGGCAGAATGCAGAAAAATTATCCATTCAACAGCGTGATCTCCTGTCGTCGATGAGCCAGTTGGCTCGTATTGGCTCTTGGCGCTTGGATCTAAAGAATGAAAAGGTTTATTGGTCGGAAATGACGCGGGAAATTCACGAGGTTGATAGCGATTATGAACCTGATTTAGCGACAGCGATAACGTTTTACAAAGAAGGCGAGAGCCGAGACCGCATTCAGGCCTTGGTTCAGAGTGCGTTAGACACTGGCGCGCAGTGGAATGAAAAACTCAAGATCGTGACGGCCAAAGGAAAAGAGATCTGGGTTTCTGCAATGGGCCGCCCTGAATTCTATGAGGGCGAATGTATTGCCATATTTGGTACCTTTCAGGATATCGATGAACAAGTTCAGGTGAATTTGCAACTGCGGTTAGCGAAAGAGCAAGCAGAAGCCGGTACGCGCGCGCGGAGTGAGTTTTTGGCCAATATGAGCCATGAAATTCGTACGCCGATGAATGGCGTCGTTGGGATGCTTCAAACCTTAGAGTCTGGCGATTTGGACAGCCAACAGCGTCGTCAGATCGAGGTGGCAAAATCGAGTGCAGACGCGTTGCTTGGCATCTTAAACGACATTTTAGATTTTTCGAAGGTAGAGGCAGGGAAGCTGTCTCTAGAGTCTTTAGATTTTGATGCGCCTGCTTTATTTAAGGATACTGTGGCCGTGATGGAACCCTTAGCGGCAACAAAAAATTTGAAGTTGACTTTGGATGCCGGAGAGCTCGCGTCTCATTGGTTACGCGGTGATGCAGGGCGTATTCGGCAAATACTAAGTAACTTGGTTGGCAACGCCATTAAGTTTACGGATTCGGGTTATGTAAGTGTGCGCTTACGAATTATAAGCGAGGGCGAGGGCTATCGCTTATCTTGCGCGGTAGAAGATACCGGAATAGGGGTTGATGAGGGTGCGAAAGAAAAACTGTTTGAGGCATTTGAACAAGCGGATAGCAGCACCACCAGACACTTTGGCGGGACGGGATTAGGACTCGCTATTGTTAAACAGTTGTCGCGATTGATGAATGGCGATGTGTTTGTTGATTCTCGACTTGGCGGCGGGAGCGTTTTCAGGTTTGAGTTACGATTAGACGGCGCTCAGCAATGCCATGTTCCGCTGGCTGTTAGCGACGAAGAACCGACTAAAAGTGCATCAGACCTGAAGGTCTTGTTGGTCGAAGACAATCAAGTTAATCAGTTGGTTGCACAGCAGCTATTGAAGCTGAACGGTTTGGAGTCTGAGGTTGTTGAGAACGGTCAGGAAGCAATCGATCTGCTTAAAAAGTCAGCGTCGGATGAGTATGCAATGATCTTTATGGATTGCCAAATGCCGGTAATGGATGGCTATGAGGCGACGCAGAAGATTCGGCAAGGTTTGGCGGGCGAAGCGCATCGTGACGCTCGCATTATCGCCATGACGGCTAACGCGATGCATGGTGATCGCGAGCGTTGTCTCGATGCTGGGATGAATGAGTATTTAAGTAAGCCTCTAAATATGGATGTATTGGTTCAGCTTCTCAAAGATGAGTTAGGCGAGCTGCCGTCACTTTCAGGAAAGGTTTAAGACGATGCGAAAGGGGCAACTGGCGGTATGAGTATTAGAGTAAAGCTGGTTCTGTTGTTCTTGCTCACCTTGTTTGCGCTGAGTGGGATCGCTTTTTACATGACGTCGTTTTACCGTTTTGTGACGACCGCGGAGCAAGAAGTACTGCAGCGTTCCACGGAAACAATCGAGTTAGGTTATCGCATTGAGTCACATGCTAGGGCGCAATTGAACGAATGGAAGAACCTCCTGCTGCAGCACGAGTCTTCTAAGTCGTTTGACAGTATTTTGAAGCGCTTTGATCAAGAAAATGCCGCGGGTGAAGCCGCGATTCTGGCCCTTTCCAGTAAGCTAAAAGGCGATACCGTTTTGCGAGTGTTAATGGATGATTTAGAGGCTTCCCATTATCAAGCAGATCGTATTTTTCGTTCTTTAATCGGCCAGCTTCAGAGCGCTGGATTTGACCCGCTGTTATTGCAAGATCCCCGACTTCAGAGCGCCGAAGAGAAGTCAGTCGAACTGATCGAACGCATTGTTTACTTTTTGAACTCCCAGCGCATCGAAGAGCTGGCGAACTTGCATGCTTATCGAACTGAACAAGAACTTTTTTTGTTCGGTTTATTTATGGTTTTGGTCGTGATACTGCTGTTTATTATGCTCTGGGTGATAGACAGAAATATTGCACGGCCTGCTCAGCGCGCGACCTATTTGGCCGATGTAATTGATAACGCCCAGAAAATTGCACGTTTTGGTACATGGGATTGGGATTCTCTCGAGCGGGAACATTACTGGTCTGATGGTTTATATGAAGTGTTGGGCGTAGGGAAAGAAAACCAACCGTCAACGGCGTTGTTTATTAGCAAGCTTGAGCAGGCGGAACGCGGGCGTATTAGCGATGTTTTAGCCTCTGCGCATCGAGATTGTAGTGCCTTCGAGTTTGAAGTAAAAATCATGCGCGATGATGGTAGTTTTCGAGTCATCTTGTTGCGTGGTGAAGTAAGGCAACTCGCCCCCAAACAGCAGCGCATGACGAGTCTTGTGTATGATATTTCCGAGCTAAAAGCGGCTGAGGATAGGCTGTCTTACTTGGCGAATTTTGATTCGTTGACTGGCCTGCCTAATCGAGCCTTGTTTCTTGATCGTTTGGATCACGCCGTGGCGGTGGCTAAACGAAACGAAACAAAGGTGGCGTTGATCTTTCTCGACTTGGATCAATTTAAAGCAGTTAACGACGCAATGGGGCACCCAGCAGGAGACGCCTTGTTGGTTAAAGTGGCCGAGCGCATCAAGAGTGCATTGCGCGATATGGATACGGCTGCCCGGTTGGGTGGAGATGAATTTACGGTATTGTTGGAGCGAGTAGGGTCTCACAAAGATATCGAAATAGTGGCCAGCAACTTGCTATCGACGATCAATCGAACCTACCGCATCAATGGCCAAGACGTTTTTGTATCAACGAGTATGGGGATAACCTTGTACCCTGATGATGCTGATGATAGTGAGATGCTGTTGCGAAACGCTGATAGCGCAATGTATCTGGCAAAGGAAAATGGGCGCAGCGTATATCAGTTTTTCACGAGAGAGCTTAATCAAAAAGCGCAAAAGCGCTTGGTAATGGAGAACAACTTGCGCAAGGCCTTAGAGCGCAATGAGTTCCAGCTATATTTTCAACCAATGATAGAGTTAAAAACGGGCCGTGTTGTCTGTGCGGAGGCCTTGCTTCGGTGGTATAGCGGAGGAGAGATCATTAACCCTAATGAGTTTGTGCCAGCATTAGAAGAAACGGGTTTGATTGTATCCGTTGGAGATTGGGTTCTGGAGCAGGCTTGCATCTGCTCGCAGCGTTGGCGCGCGCGGGGAATTGCGGATATGCGTGTCGCCGTGAATCTTTCGGTCAGGCAGCTAAGGCAGGGGGATATGGTTCAGCGTGTTGAACAGATATTAGAGCGTACTGGCTTGTCGCCTGAGAATTTAGAGCTTGAAGTGACTGAAAGTACGCTAATTGATAGTGAAATGATTGGCGAAAACTTAAAAGGAATTGAAGCCTTAGGCGTGAGGTTGGCTATCGATGATTTTGGTACTGGGTATTCGTCACTCAGTTATCTAAAACGCTATGCCGTGGATGGCTTAAAGATTGACCGCTCGTTCATAAAAGACATTAACGCCGATATCAATGATGATGCGGTAACGTCGGCAGTAGTGGGTTTGTCTAAAACCTTAGGTATGAATGTGGTAGCAGAAGGGGTCGAAACGATTGAGCAGTATGGTTATCTTGAAAGTTTAAACTGTCAAATTATTCAGGGTTACTTGGTTTCTCGACCGCTTTCTAGCGAGGCCTTTGAAGACTGGATAGGAGGGTTAAGAGTAGAGCCTGACTGCTCAGTATATTGGCGGCCGCCCATCGCTCTGTGACGCATTAGAAAGGTTAAGCACGATGCCTGACTGGATCGTGCTTAACCTTCAAACTTAAGACCAAGCGTTGATGATTGAGAATATGCTCGCCGCTAGCAATGCTGACGCCGGCACGGTAATGAGCCACGCGCCAATTATTTTTTTGAACGCGGATCGCTTAACTAGTTTCTCGCTATAGACTTTCTTGAGTCGCTTGCGCTCTTTCTTTGAAAGTCCCAGTTCAGCTTTGTTAGCTTTAGCTTCCTTTAGCATCATCTCCATGTCTTCAACTGAGGACTTTTGAAAGTTATTCAGAAACTTTGTCAGCCTTTCTTTTTCTTCGCCCTCATGATGTTCAATGATTAAGTGAAGTTCGCTGGCATAGCTACTTTTTAGATATTCACGTAAAAAACCAACACCAAAAATACCGCCCACCGCGATATGAGTAGAGCTGACGGGTAGACCTAGCTGAGAAGCGATAATCACGGTGATCGCTGCAGCCATTGCGACACAAAATGCACGTGATTTATCGAGTTCTGTTATCTCTGTGCCCACCGTGCGAATTAGTTTAGGGCCGAACAATAGCAGTCCAAGTGCAATCCCTAATGCGCCAATGAGCATCACCCAAAGAGGTATGGCAGCCTTAACGGATACCCCATGGTTCATGATTGAGTCGGCAATAGCGGCTAAAGGCCCAACGGCATTGGCGACATCGTTCGCGCCATGGGCAAAACTTAAAAGCGCTGCGGAAAAGATCAGCGGGATAGTGAATAGTGTGTTGACACCTTCGCGATCGTTTTTAAGTGTGGCAGAGCGTTTGCCAATTAAGGGTCGCGATAGCCAAAACACACCGGTGGCAATGACCAGACCAATGATGGCGGCAGTTTGGAAGTCGAGTGGCCAGATCTTCTTTAGCCCTTTTAGCGCGAGGTAGGTAGAGAACGCCCAAGCCATCGCTGCCAGCAGCCATGGTACGAAGCGCCGAGCAGACGCAAGCATATCGTCGGTGTATAGGATTCTCTTTTTGATTGAGTACAGAATACCCGCGGCAATTAGGCCTCCAAGTACGGGCGAAATAACCCAGCTCGCGGCTATCGCTCCCATTTTATCCCAGTTCGCAATTCCTAAACCGCCTGCCGCGATACCTGCACCCAAAACACCACCAACGATAGAGTGGGTGGTTGAAACGGGGGCTCCCATGAAAGTTGCCAAGTTAAGCCAGAGCGCGCCGGCTAGCAGGGCAGCCATCATCAGCCAAATAAATTGCTGAGGGTCGGTGATGTTTTCAGGGTTAATGATTCCTTTTTTGATGGTACTGACGACTTCGCCGCCAGCAATCAGCGCGCCGGCTGCTTCGAAAATAGCAGCGATACAGATTGCGCCAAGCAGTGTCATGGCTTTGGAACCGACCGCCGGGCCGACATTGTTAGCGACATCGTTGGCGCCGATATTCATCGCCATGTAGCCGCCAATCATGGCGGCAATGGCCAGTACGAAACCACCTTCTTGTCCATTCATCTTTAGCAACGTGAACGCGCCAATCCCTAAAATAAATATTAGGCAGGCCCCTAAACGAAAAAACTCAAAACGTTGTTGTCCAACCGCGTTTTCGATCTCATTGATGTTTTTAAAATCCATAGCTCGCGTTTCTCTGTTGCAGTGTTTAGGGTTGGCTTACGGTTCACTAGTCGCGATAATTTAGTTTCCGAGCCGGTATGGCTGCGAACTATATAGAGGGATTCATAAAAATGTAATATGTCATTCAAATTTAATGTTAAAGATGTTTGATGCCGTGTTTCAAGGACAAGTGTTACGGGTATCCCGAGTACGATTCTTTAGGGTAAGTCGCTATAATCCCTCCGCAATGATTTCATCATGGTTTGCGCCGCGAGCTTTGATAAACACAGGGTAGACTCGAACAATAGGAAAAGGGCTCTTAGGTATGACGTCGCAAGCGCAGATTGACGCACTACAACAACGCAACATGTGTTTTGAGGTCAGTAGCCAGACTTATTTTTTGAGGCGCTATCCGGAACAAACTGATAAAACTTTGAAAGCATGGGATGCCGCTGATGAGTATCTATTGTCGACGGTGTTGCCTGAACTTAAACCGGGTCTGCGCATATTAATCGTCAACGATCATTTTGGCGCTCTTACCGTACCTTTGATGACCTATCAGCCCGAATGCTATGGTGATTCATGGCAGTCTCGCGAAGCTTTATGGAATAACCTTACGATAAACGAGGCCGAACAGCGGCCACTTTTTTTTGAACGACTTACGGATCTGCCTCTCTCTGACGCGCGCTATGACCTTGTTGTTGGGCGTATCCCAAAATCAAAAGACCAGCTCCGGGCGCTTTTGGTCACGTTGAGAGTGCTGATGCAACCTCAGGGTCAATTGTTTTTAGCTGGAATGGACAAACATTTAAGTAAAGGGCAGTTAGATTTGGTGCCGCAGTATTTTGGAGACTTGAATTATCTACCTGGTCGAAAGAAAGCGCGAATATGGTCAGCGACCGTTAACCCTGAGCTTGATAGTACAGGGCCGGCGTTGAGTGAAGTCACCTTATCAGACTATCAATTGACGCTTTGTGCCGGGCCAAATTTGTTTAGTCGAGATTCGTTAGATATCGGTAGTCGATTCTTCTTGGAACACTTTGCGCATTTGCCAAAAGCCGAGCGAGTGGCAGATCTTGCGTGTGGGAACGGTTTACTAGGATTGGCTTACTTGCGAATTCATCCCACATCACAAATGCTTTTTTGTGATGAGTCCTTTGACGCCACAGAATCGACACGAATGAACTTAGAGAGTAATTATGACGACGTCAGTGCGCAGGTTGTAGCTGGTGATGGTCTGAAAGATGCTGAACCCGATAGTTTGGATCTTATTTTGTGTAACCCTCCTTTCCATCAACAAAATACAGTTAGTACTGATATCGCGAAGCGTTTTTTTCGAGATGCCAAGCGTTGTCTTCATTCGGGAGGGGAGTTATGGGTAATTGCGAATCGACATTTAGCCTATCACGTGAGTTTACGAAAACTCTTTGGTGACTGCTCTGTGCAGGCGTCAAACCATAAGTTTGTTGTGTTACGAGCGTGTAAAACCTAGTGCCGTTGACAAGCGATTTTTCGATAAAGATAATTCCACTCGCTCCGAATTGGGTAAGTGAATACTTAATAAGTTTTTGAATGTTTTTATAGATCAAGGGATTTGATAGAGATGAGTGAATGGTGTTATCTGAAAGAAAATGAGATTCAGCATGTGAACGGCTTCGTGCTAACGCTGCTTTCTGGTGATTGGTCTAGCCCTGCTGATCTAAGCCCGTCTTCTCCCAAGCACCTGTCGCCGGTAGACTCGGCCCGCCTGCTGCGCGAGGGCTTAGCATATGCCAGCGTTAATTCGTTTTCGAAAACGACTCCGTCCAGTCCTTCAGGCGTTCCGAGCGCTCCCGGTAGAAAGAAAGTGCCTAGTAGTAATACCTTGACGCTTCGCAAAAAGAAGACGAACACGCTTAGTGTTTAAGGCGCTCTGCCGATTAGTTAAACTATTATAATAGGCAAAAAAATGGGGCTGCATGATTAAATGCAGCCCCATTTCAACTAAGTGTTCTAGGCTGAAAAGCCCAGCATGCTTAGCTGTTTAGCTTGCGTCGGCTAAAGCCAAGCCCTAGTAGACCAAGGCCTAGTAGTGCCAATGTGGCAGGCTCTGGTACTTCAGCTGTTTCTACGGTTAGCGTAGAGTTTCCAACCCAGAAGTCACCAAGTGCAGAGAAAACAGTTACGTCTAGGAAACCGTCAGAGTTTAGCGCTGCAAGTCCTTCTAGCTCGAGGCCATTTTCAAAAGTTTGGCCAAAAGTGAAGCCGCCAGAATCTAGGTCTAGATCTTCAACAACAAATACAGCGGCTTCTAGCCACCAGTCATTGTCGTCGCGAACGTCGATAGCTAGTGTTGCGCTTAATGCAGAACCAAGTTCAAAAGGCTCAACGTTGTCATTTAGGTTATGGGAATAGCTATGCGACCCCCAAAAACCTACTTTTTGATTTTGCTCTACAACATCAACAATAACACCAGCAAAGGTGTTCATGCTGAAGCAGAGTGCCAAGGCAATGGCAGCTTTGCTCATTAGTTTATTTAACATGTTTCTTTCCTTTTAAGCATGCGACCCGGCTATCCAGTGGTTGGACCCGTGGCTTTCCGTCCCTTTCTTGCGAACAGGTTTGGCTGATTTTTTAAAGTTGCTTTTCAACAAGCGACTCGTTTATATGCAAAAAAAAGGCCATAGTTAGGTTTTTACCTACAAAAAAGAAACTTACGGAGGTGGTGGGTGAGTTTTCTGCGCCCACTGTGTAAAAAAAACTGACCATTTTTCTGGTCCTAGGTGAGAAGATAATGCGGCAGGAAGGCATGAGAGAAAATGCCGCGATGGCTTGATCCGCGTCATTTGCAATGTGTCGTTGCTTGATAAACTTAGGCACACATATTAAGGAGCAGTTTTATGTATATTGATGAAACAATTGTTGCCGGTTTGGCGGTCGTTATTGGTACCTTAGGCTTTTTTGTCGGGGTGGGTGTGTTTATCTACAAAGACTTGAAGAAAACAGCTAAGTAAGATGACCTTCAAGGTATCTGTTGAAAGGCCTTCGTGATTTGAAGGCCTTTGCGTTGAGAGTGACGCTTTATTTTTTTAGAACAATACGGTATCGCGCTTCTCCGCTCTCGAGTCGTGCAATCGCTTCGTTGACTTGATCCATCGGAAATACTTCTACCACGGGTTTCACGTCGTGCCGATTTGCAAAGTCCAACATCGTTGCAATGGTTTCAGGGCTGCCGACTGGCGAGCCAGAAACGGAGCGCTGAGCACCAATTAGTGAGAACGCCCCAATGTCTAAAGGCTCTAGTGTCGCGCCAACAAAGTGTAGCCGACCTTTTGCTCTCAAAGTATTTAGATAAAGGTTCCAGTCGAGTTTTACATTGACCGTGGAAAGGATTAAATCGAACTCCCCTTCAGCGTCTTGCAATGCCTCTTTACTCCGTGAATTTAGAGTGCGATGGGCTCCTAGTTCGAGCGCTTCTTTTTTCTTCGCTTCGCTGGAGGTAAAGGCGGTGACTTCGCAGCCCCATGCGTTCAAAAATTGCAACGCAATGTGGCCCAAGCCTCCGATGCCAACGACCGCTACTTTATCGGTGGGTTTGATTTGAAATTGAATCAAAGGGTTAAAGACTGTAATGCCGCCGCAAAACAAAGGCCCTGCTGACTCGAGGTCCACACCTTCTGGGATCGCTACAACGGCTTTGGCTTGTGCGCGCACTTTGTCTGCGAACCCGCCGTGATGTCCAATTATTGTGCCTTGTGCCGTTCCGCAAAGGTTATGGTCGCCAGTGTTACAAGGAGAGCAGTCGCCACAATAGGCGCTGTGCCATCCTAGCCCGACCGCTTGCCCTACTTGTAAATGCCTAACCTTATCGCCAACTTGCAAAACCGTACCCACTACTTCATGCCCCGGCACCAATGGGTATCGGCTCATTCCCCATTCGTTGTTAATCATGCTTAAGTCGCTATGGCAGATCCCGCAATACATGACATCGATCTCGACTTCGTTATCGCCGAGTGAAGAGGGCTCGTACTCAAAAGGTTCTAGTTTTCCATTTGCTTCATGTACTGCGTAGGCTTTTATCATGGTCTATTCCTGTCGTTGAAATATTTGTGTCGAGGTCGTTTGTGTTTGAGTACGCACTAGCAGGCCAAACGGTTCTTCGCTCGGTGCCATCTAAAGAAGAAAGTTATCATACCTTAGCGATATGGTGTGGTTGTTGGGTTGAGAGCGTTTTGTCTGAAGGGCTCTATTCGCTATAAAAAGCGCTTTAACAAGTGTTCTGCCAAGGTATTCAGCTCTTCTTTTGTCGTGAGAATATCGTCATTCATCAGCTGGGATAATCCATGCAGTGATGCCCACATGATTTGGGCGAGTCGCAGAGGCGGCTCATCCATTGGGAGGGTTTGGTTGTCTTGAAGGGTTTCAAACAGCGAAACATAGAGGCGAAAACAGTCTTTAGCATATCGTTGAAAATGTGTTTCATGTTCCGTATGCCATAACGTTTTGCCGAACATAAGTTGGTATTGGGCGGCGTGTTGAGTGGAAAATTCTAAGTAGCCGATAATGGCAGCTTGTACTTGCTCTTCAGCCGGAGTGTCGTGGTTCTTATTTTCTGATATGAGCTCATAAAGATGGCTAAAGCCATTTTCTGCTAGCGCGCATAGCAGGTCATTCTTGTTACTGAAGTGGTGGTAAAGCGCAGTGCGGGATACGCCTACTTTTTCGGCGAGCGAGCGCATTGATAGGGCGTCTTGGCTTTGAGTTTCGAGGATCTCTTGAGCAGCGCCTAGTAGCGAAGCTTTTAGGTTTCCATGATGGTAGGGAGGCTTAGTATGGCTCACGCGCTTGGGTTATCCGTCGTTGCGATCTTGACACCGTTAAGTTATCGCTTTATCTTGACGCTGTCAAAATTAATCGAACTAGGTAGATAGCTTATGAGCGAAGCAGTGCAAACGTTGCCCTCTTTTAACAGTTTTAATGTGAGTGTCGATAATCATGTCGGTCATATCGAGTTTAGCCGACCTGAATCTTTGAATAGCATGAACATCGATTTTTGGCTTGAGTTACCGCAAGCTGTTCGCGCGTTAGAGGGTCTTGACGATTTGCGTGTGATCGTGATTTCGTCAACAGGTAAGCATTTTTCAGCAGGTATGGATTTATCTGTTTTCCAGAATCCAAATACTATTCCGATGACCGGTGATCCGGGACGCATGGGCGAGAACTTACGTCGCGTTGTGTTGCAACTGCAGGATACGTTAACGGCTATTGAGAAAGTACGAATTCCGGTGCTAGTCGCGATCCAAGGCGGTTGTATTGGCGGTGCGCTGGACTTGTCTTGTTGCGCAGACTCTCGCTACTGTACCGAAGATGCTTACTTTACTATTAAAGAAACTGAGATCGGTATGACCGCTGATATGGGTACCTTGCAGCGTCTGCCAAAACTAATGCCGGAAGGCGTCGTGCGTGAGCTGGCGTATACTGGACGAAAGTTTGGTGCTAATGAATGTAAGCAGTTGGGGTTCGTGAACGAGGTATATGCGGATCATCAAGCCATGCTGGATGGCGTGATGGAAATCGCCAGAAAAATCGCCGCCAATTCACCATTGGCCGTGACCGGTTGTAAAGAAATGCTTAACTACAGTCGAGACCATTCTGTAGAAGACAGTCTCAAGTACATGGCGGCATGGCAGTCAGGTATGTTTAGACCGCAAGATATGATGAAGGCATTCGCGGCGAAAGTTCAAAAAACTGAAGCGGCGTACGACCCATTGTTTCCAATCAAGCCACTGTTTGAGTGATTCTATGTTAGCCCAACCTAGGTTGCTTTGGTTGGGCTAACAGATCTTTCTTATCCGCGCTACGCTTGCGCGATAACCGCCTCTCCGAAGTAGATATAACCGGCAATTTTTGGGGTTTTTTTCGCGAATTCGGTTTCTAATTTTTTGATCTCAAAACCGCTTTTACTGATGAGATCGCTAATGTTCCGGTTCAGGTTGCAGCCGCCGGCGAGTTTTGTCCAAAGTGGGTTTACCCTATCTTGCCAGCGTTTTACTGAGTCACTCTCAGCTTGTCCATGTTCGCAAAAGTATAGCGTCCCCGAGGGCTTGAGGACGCGTTTCATTTGCTGCAATGCGGCAGACCAGTCCGGAATCGTGCACAAGGTAAAGGTGAGCAATACGGTATCGACGCTATCATCTTCTAGAGGGATCTTCTCTCCGGGTAAGTCAAGCCAGCGAACTTCTATCGGGCTATTGTTAAGATTTTTCTGAGCTTTTTTCCTCATGCCCTCGGAAGGCTCAAGCCCCCATATAAAATCCACTTTATCATTGGCGTAGTATTGCAAATTGATGCCCGAACCCATTCCAACCTCCAGAACTTTGCCACGGCATTTGGGCACCATTTTCTTTCTATAGTGCATAACAGGGGGGCTACTGCATGCGCAGTTGATCAAGTGGGGCAAGACTTTGTCGTCGTAAAAGCTCATGCTTTCTCCAGTAGAAATCGCTTTTCTTTATTTATCCATTAAATGCTAGTTGTGTCGCATCGCCATTCGGCTTGTGCCGCTTTCATTGTGCGGTCTATACTGTTTCCTTACTGTTTGCGGCTCACGCAAGCTTCAATAGTTAGCGGTATGTTTCGAGCGTCGATTGACGCTGCTGATGAGTATAACTCTAATGTCACGAATATTGTCTGGGTTGTTCGTTGTGTTTCTCCTGAGTGCAGAGGGCTTATCGGCCTCTGAGGCGGCTAATTCAGCGATTCATTTTTCCACCGCTATCATTTCACCCTATCAAATGTATTCCCAGGATGGAGAGCTTGGGGGTTTTGCTATTCCACTCGTTGGTTGTGCCATGGCTCAGTTAGGGAGAACGTACAAAATAGATGTCTTGCCCTGGGCCCGAGCGCAAAAAAATGTAGAGTTGGGTGAAAGTGACGCCTTTTTTGTTGCTTCTCGCAATGACGCACGTGATGCGTATGCACAGCAGTCTGCGCCTCTGTTTAGTGGCTCTCGGTCATGGTTTTTTCGAACAGGTCTTGAGTTAGACCCACAATCCAATGAGTTCCGAGAAAATGCGATGGTGGGTACTGTTTTTGGAACCAATATGCATCGCTTGTTGATGGAGACGCACCGTAATGTGATCACCAAAACAACTGAAAAAGAGTTAATCTCGCTGCTAGAAATTGGTCGCTTAGATGGCTTGTTTTTAACGGACCTGATGTTCGATCATAGCCTTACTTCACTTGGACTAGAGCCTTTAGATTTTGTCAAAAAGGAGTCAGTGCAGCAGCCTTTAGGGGTGTATTTTGGTAATCATTTTCTAGCGAGAAACCCAAGCTTCTTAGGTGGGTTCAATCATGCGATATCTGAATGCAGATCAGGCGGTACTTTATAAGTGATCGGCGTAAATATTGGCGTCGGTCGGCTGATGAATTTCTATGCGAGGTAGGGTGTGTCTTTAGAGTTTGATGATTGTCAGGTGGTTGTTCATACACCGGTTGCCTGGGGTGAAATGGATGCTTATCAGCATGTTAATAATGCTGTTTATTTTCGATACTTTGAGACCGCTAGAATGGCATACTTCGACCAAACTGGTGTCAGTAGTTTGAAAGAAAGTTCTGGGATTGGCCCCATACTGGCTTCTACGCAGTGTCGCTATAAAGCTCCATTGGTCTATCCGGATACCGTGTCGATTGCCGCGGGTCTTAGCCTGATAAGCGATGACCGTTTTACGATGAAATACTTCGTTAAGAGCCACAACAGTGGCCGAGTTGTGGCGGTGGGCGAAGGTGAGATTGTGTTTTACGATTATCAAAATCAGTGCAAACACGTCATTCCTGACGTCATTCGAGAGCGAATCATTCAGCTAGACAATTTGTAGGATTCTTATGAAGGTTCCTGATAATAGTAATGTTGTTATATTTGGCGCGTCTGGCGACTTGAACTTTCGAAAATTAGTGCCAGCGCTCTACCACTTGTTTTCGACCGACCAGCTTCCTGCGCGCTTTTTCATTCTAGGCGTTAGTCGTTCAGCGTTTACTGATACTGAGTTTAGGCAAGCTATTTCCTCTCAGATGCTGAAGATTGAAGGGATGGACTCACAGCGTTTGTCTGAGTTTATGGAACACCTCTACTATCTGTCGATTAATACTGCGGACGAGCATGACTATGGTCGTTTGAAAGAACGATTATTAGCTCTGTATGAACAATATCAAGCGCCACACAATACCTTGTATTACTTGGCAACACCGCCCAGCCTATTTGGTGTGATACCACGCTGTCTGGCGGCCCATGAGTTAAATAAAGAGGCTGAAGGCTGGAAGCGATTAATCGTTGAAAAACCGATTGGTTATGATTTTGAAAGCGCTGTCGCGCTTGATGATCAGTTGCACCAGTACTTTGAAGAGCATCAGATTTATCGTATCGACCATTACCTAGGCAAAGAAACGGTTCAGAACTTGTTGGTATTTCGTTTTGCCAATGGCATGTTCGAGCCTTTGTGGAGTCGTAACTTCATTGATTACGTTGAAATAACTGGTGCAGAGCTGCTAGGTGTTGAGGAGCGAGGTGGATATTACGACGGCTCCGGTGCGCTTCGTGATATGTTCCAGAATCACTTGTTGCAAGTGCTAGCGATGATTGCAATGGAGCCGCCAGCGGCGATTAATGCGGATGCAACACGCGATGAAGTCGTGAAAGTATTGCAAAGCTTACGTCCTCTTTCTGATCATGACCTCGAACATAATTTAGTCCTGGGCCAATATACAGAGTCCGAAGTTCGGGGAGATACGTTGCCCGGATATCGTGATGAAAATGGAGTGGCATCTGAGTCCAGAACAGAAACGTACCTAGGTTTGAAGCTTCAGATAGAGAATTGGCGCTGGAGTGGTGTGCCTTTTTATGTGCGCACGGGCAAACGGTTGCCAACGAGGGTGACTGAAGTGGTTATTCATTTTAGGCCCACCCCACACCCGGTATTTAGTCAAAATGCGCCCGCCAATAAGTTAATTATACGAATACAACCTGACGAAGGCATTGTCATGAATTTTGGGCTTAAAAAGCCGGGGGCGGGATTCGAAGCTGAAGATGTGTCGATGGATTTTCGCTATCAGGACTTGGGCGAAACTAAATTATTGAGCGCCTATGAGCGACTATTACTTGATGCATTGAATGGTGACGCGACTTTATTTGCTCGTAGCGATGCAGTGCTAGCCTGCTGGAAGTTTGTCGCACCGATTCTGAATTACAAAGACGGCCCGATGGCTTTGTACGGCTATGCTTGTGGGACGTGGGGGCCGAAAGAAGCTGATGCTCTACTTGAACGTGATGGTCGTCGATGGCGCTATCCTTGTAAGAACCTAACGAATACGCATTATTGCGAGTTGTAGTGAGTCGTTGTGATTGTTGAGTAACCGAGCGTTAGTTAGATACTCCTTAAACAAAATCGATTGAGAGCGGCTATGGCTGATATAAAAGTGTTTGATAACGTGTTGTGTCTCGTAACCGCTTTGTCTGATGAACTGCAGACCTTAAGCGAGGGCAAGCGGACAGTGCATATCGCGCTGTCTGGCGGGAGTACGCCGATGCGGTGGTTTGAGTTTCTCGCCGCGACGGCTTTTCGTGAATCCATTCATTGGCCTCACCTTCATTTTTGGTGGGGCGACGAGCGCTGCGTATCGCCGCAAAGTGATGAGAGTAACTACGGGGTAGCAAAGCGTTTGCTATTCGAGAAAGTCGATCTGGCGGCAGGAAATATTCATCGCATTCGCGGCGAAGAGGACCCAGCTCAGGAGCGACTTAGGTTATCGAATGAATTGTTGGATCGTTTGCCACTTGTAAACGGTTTGCCTCAGTTTGACTGGGTGATTCTCGGTGTAGGGGAGGATGGCCATACGGCGTCGTTATTTCCAAATGAATATAAGCTAGATGCGAGCGATGCAGTGGTGGTTGCACATCACCCGCAATCTTCTCAGGTAAGGTTGTCGTTATCAGCGGGTGTTATTGGCAATGCAAGACGGGTGACGTATTTGGCGATGGGCGCCTCAAAAAGCGCCATTGTTAGGCAGGTACTAGGTGCGCCTGACTCGCCTGAATCTGAAGGCTTACCTGCTGCTCGGATTCGTTCGCTCGAAGGTGAGACTCAGTGGTGGCTCGATGCAGAGTCTGCTGGGCAATTAAAAGGAGGTTTACGATGAATGCAGATATTGGGGTGATTGGGCTTGCAGTGATGGGTCAAAACTTAATCCTTAATATGAATGACCATGGCTTTAAGGTGGTCGCTTATAACCGAACGACGTCTAAGGTTGATGATTTTTTAGCGGGCGCGGCGAAAGGGACCAATGTCATCGGCGCGCATTCTTTAGAGCAACTGGTTGATCGACTAGCCAAGCCTCGCAAAATAATGTTGATGGTGCGCGCTGGCAGTGTCGTTGATGATTTTGTTGATCAATTAATTCCGTTACTTGATGCGGGGGATATTATTGTCGATGGAGGAAATTCTAATTTTCCAGATACTTCTCGACGCGTCGAGCGGTTAACAAAAAGTGGGCTCCACTTTGTCGGCACGGGTGTGTCTGGAGGGGAGGAGGGTGCTCGCTATGGGCCATCTATTATGCCAGGAGGTGATCCGGCTGCATGGCCCGCTTTACAGCCAATTTTTGAAGCGATTTCTGCCAAAACAGATGATCAAGAACCATGCTGTGGCTGGGTCGGAAACGGTGGCGCAGGTCACTTCGTGAAGATGGTTCACAATGGTATTGAATATGGTGATATGCAGCTGATTAGCGAAGCTTATCACTTTATGAACTCGGCACTAAAAATGAGCCCAGAAGAAATGACGGGCGTACTAGACGACTGGACTAAGACTGAGCTGGACAGTTACTTGATTCAAATAAGCGCTGATATTATGGGTTATAAAGATCAGCACGGCGTGCCCATGTTGGACAATATTTTGGATGCTGCCGGCCAAAAAGGAACTGGCAAATGGACCGGAATAAACGCTTTGGATCTCGGTGTTCCTTTGACACTCATTAGTGAGTCTGTGTTTGCTCGATGTTTGTCGTCGATGAAAGAGGAGCGAGTCAAAGCAGAAGGGCTTTTTAATAAGTCGATTACTTCGCTAGAAGGCGACAAAGCAGCTTGGGTTGCTGACCTTCATGATGCGCTGCTCGCGTCAAAAATCATATCTTATGCGCAAGGTTTTATGCTGATGCGTGAGGCTTCTCAGGAGCATTCGTGGGACCTAAACTATGGCGGTGTCGCGCTGATGTGGCGTGGGGGCTGTATTATTCGAAGCGCTTTTCTAGGTAATATTCGCGACGCCTATAGTACAGACCCAGCGTTGAACTTTCTTGGAACAGACCCTTACTTTCAAAGCATACTCAAGCGCTGCATGGGGGCTTGGCGAAGGGTTTGTGCTAAATCGATTGAAATAGGTTTGCCTATGCCTTGCATGACGTCGGCGTTAAGTTTTCTAGATGGCTACACCACTGGGCGCCTGCCAGCCAATATGATTCAAGCACAGCGCGATTATTTTGGCGCACATACTTATGAGCGAGTAGACGCGCCACGTGGAGAGTTTTTTCATACAGATTGGACTGGCCAAGGTGGAGATGTGTCTTCCACTAGTTATGACGTTTAATATCATAACTAGTGCGCTTTAATAGGCAGATAAAACGGGGTTTTGGGCGCGGGTTTCGTTGCAGTCTATCGAGGCTTATTTTGATTCTAGCTCGGTAGCTTCGCGTAAAGGCGTCTAATTAGTTCTGGGATTTTAAAGGGCATCAGATCGACCAGTATTTTTGCCAAATGGTATAAGGTATTGTTGCGCTTGTACCAGAGTACCTCTTTGATTTTTTGCTTCATTGGACGATAGCCTTCCAGCATGAGCGCCTCAACTGAGTCGGCGTTATTGGTTCGGCTGTATTTGGTCAAGTTTAGTTCGACTTTGATATCTGCTTGTTTGAGCTGTCGCCGAGTACGAAGGTCCATCCCTATATCAATGGCATTGCTGACGACATCTAGCGTATCTTTTGGTTCGGTATAGCGCTTGGTATGTGTTAGGTCGATGGCTACGATAATGCCTGCGCCCATTGCTTTGAGAGGCGATACGGGAACGTTTTCGAGGATGCCGCCATCCACCAATGTGCGAGTTCCAATTTGTACGGGAACAAACAGTCCTGGCACTGCCATTGACGCGCATACAGCGTCTGCCAAGTTTCCTTTATCAAATATCACCTGCTTCCCTGTTTCGATATCGGTAGTGCAGATAGCAAGAGGGATGTTGGCATCTTCGATGTTCACATTGCCGAGGTCTCGATGGATCATTTCTTTGATCGGGTCGGTGCTAAAGAAGCCTCGTTTTTTCCAAGTAAAATTGATCATTTTCGACAGGTTCAAGGTCGCGCCAATAGACATTATCTGATCGCTAGCCTGACCGAATGCGTGGTAGCTTGCTACCAGCGCACCAACACTGGTGCCAGAGATGCACGAGATTTCTATCTGCTCTTCCTCAAATGCTTTCAATACACCGATATGCGCAATGCCTTTTGCGGCGCCGCCGCCGAGGGCGAGTCCAATTTTCGAGTTGAAGGGGCTCCATGTCATGGTTGAATACTTTCTTATCAATAGGTGATGTTATTCGCTGGAGTCTACTATGCACAGGTGCTGAGTAGCGAGGGTTAAGCTATGGTATGAACATGAAACTAGTGAATTTCTTGAATCTCTAGGTAGCGAGGCGTTTCGTTGATCGTTAGAACGATTTCATCATATTGCTGGCGCCCCATCAATTGCTGGCCAAGGATGTGTGGCGTGAGCACCGTTATTTTTTCTCCCTCTCCTTTAAGGCTTTAAAGATATTCTAAGCGTGATGTGCGCCAATCAAGTTTTTGTATTATGCATCGCAATTTGCAGAATACGCCGAGATTTTCACGCGTTCGAATAATAGATTTGCATGTTATTTTGTTGATATTATTTGATTTTATTTTTATTGGGCCATTTCTTGTTTATTCCTAAGTATCGTTGGGAGGTGGTTATGATTTTAAACACTACAAGATGTCGTTTCGAAGGAGAGATGTTTCCTTACCGCTCAAATTCTCGTTTCTTCAATGTGCAAGGGCTCTGGTATTTTACTACGCGCGAAGGTGTGTTGGGTCCATACAGAACACGAAGTGAAGCAGAAATGGAAGCGATGTTGTTCATCCGACAGATTCAGGCTTCGGATTGCTTTGGCGTAGAGTGCGAGCATAGAGTCGCATGTTGATCTGTGCAAAGCGGAGAGTTCACCTTTGGCTCCCCTGTTTTTTAGCGACATTCTCTCGATCAGTCGCACTTTCGTGCGCTTGGTTCGCGGCTCTTATCGCTGTTTTAAGCTGAGACGTTAACGCTGATATCAGCTGCTCGAATATGGCTTTTTTGTCCAAAATCTAGGCTATAAAAACTGCGTAAGAATGACCGCTGCGGCGATTAAAAGGACTACGCCAATCCCCATAACAAAAGCACTGCTTTTCCCCTTGGGTGACTGTGCGCTTGATTTCTCTGCAATCCAATCTTGTTTGCCGTCGGATGAGAGTTTCTTTTTCTTAATGCTGGCGCGAGGTGTCGGTGCATTTTTTTGAGGTGGTTTTGTACTGGCTTGCTCGGCATCTCTTACTTTTGTTTTTTTGGGGCTGGAAACGGTTCGAATGATTGTTTTATGCGGGTCGTGTGTTGGCCCACCTACTTCGAATGTGACGACATCTAGTTTTAACTTATCGCCCGCTTTGAGTGGAGAATCTTTTACCTTCTCGCCATTTAGGTAGGTTCCGTTAGCCGACTCAAGGTCTTTAACGAATAGCTGGCCGTTGCGAATTTCGAGTGCTACATGTTGGCGCGAAAGGTGTTCTAGGGGTAGGACAATATCGCATGTAGCATCTCTTCCGATAATGACTTTGTCATTAATTTCGTAGCGGTTTTGTTCAAGCCAACTTGCTTTGGAACTGATACTCCAGTCAGACTTCGGTGTGACATTTGAGGCCGGCGTCGACATTTGTTTCTTTGGGTCTACGAGCTCCAGTTCAAGCTCACCAAGTTTAACCTCATCGCCTGCACTAAGTTTTGTTTCATCGCTAATCGGAATGCCATTGACCCAAATTCCGGTACCGTTGGCTTTGTTAATTAGCGTCAGCTGGTCTTGGTTGTTGACTAGTTCTGCATGGAAGTCAACGATGCCCGCATGATCAACCATTAGGCTGTTACGAGCGTTCTTGCCGATGGAGAATACTTTGTCGACTAGCCAAACCGACTCGCGGCGTCGGTCTTTGAATTGAAGTTTTAGCATTTTGGCTTGTTTTCTTCCGTAAAGAAGTAAATGAAATGTTATTCATCCATTATAGCCAGAACTTAGAAACCTTCTAATTTCCTTTTATATATCCGTCATTTGATGCAAAACTTTATCAATGCACTGGTGCAATATTCGCTTATACTTATCGTTGCAGCATGCCAGACACCAGCCTATGACGCCTTTAGTCAATTAGCGCCGCCTTTTCTGGCTAAATAAATATAATCACGAGGCCTTACTAAGTTTTCCTATGCTCGATTCCAAAACTATTAGTCATCAAGGCCTCGTTAGAGAGCTAAACGAAGACAGCTATGCAGAAGACTTGAATCAAGGCTTCTGGATCATTGCTGACGGTGTTGGCGGCAATGGGCACGGTGATGTCGCGAGCCAAATGGCGGTACAGACAGTAGAGCGAAGGTTGCGCCATGGCGCTAAGTTAGTCGAGGCGATTCGTGATGCGAATGATGTCGTTGCGCTAGCGGCGGAACAAACTGAAAGTCTTGCCCAAATGGCGACGACCATTGTCGCCTGCCGGTTTGATGCAGGCCATTATGAAGTTTCCTGGGTAGGCGACAGTCGTGCCTACCTCATTAACTCAGAAGGGATTATGCAGTTGTCTGCCGACCATAATATGGCAAATGATCTCTATCAGCGCGGCGAGATTGACGCGCAGGAATGTGAAAAGCACCCCGGCCAGCATGAACTTACACAAGCGCTAGGGCAGATGACGTTAGAGCGCATTCCAAAAACGATTGGCGAGCTACATGATGGTGATTGCCTTCTGCTTTGCACAGATGGATTATCAGGCGTGCTTAGCGATGCCGAGATTTCTGACTTGTCTCACTCTAACGACACGCTAGAACGCGTCGGCGAAAAACTGTTGGACTGTGCGCTTGAAAAAGGTGCGCCAGATAATGTGACATTTTCGCTTATTCGGTATAGAGAAGACGATTCGTTAATCGACGCTGCGGATTTCTCGCGTTCGGGTTATCGATTGCCGTTTGACCGAAAACCTTACGAGAAAAACTGTAGAAAGCGGCCTGCTCTGCTGCTAATTATATTGCTGTCATTAGTGTTTCTATTTTTTGCCTTGTAAAGGATTGCCATGTTTCGTTTAGCCGGAAATAGCTATGTTTAGTCGCCATTTTATATTGCTCAAAGGAGTGAGACGTCGTTAATGAAAGAGGGCCGCTACGAGTATCAAGAGAAAATAGGTGAGGGCGGGATGGCGACGGTTTATAAGGGGCTGCAGCGCTCTTTAGATCGCCCTGTCGCGATTAAAGTGTTGGACGCCCGGCTATCAAATAACCCTTCCGTGATTAAGCGTTTTAAGCAAGAGTCTTTAACCATAGCTCGCCTGAATCACCCAAATATAATTCATGTGATTGATAAAGGCACCACTAGCAAAGGCCGTCCGGTGTTTGTTATGGAATTTGTAGAGGGGGTCAACTTAGCCGATGCGATTAGAACAAGCTGTTACGCCTTCAACGAAAAGGTCGACATTATTGTCCAGCTTTGCAAGGGGGTTGCTTATGCGCACAAGCTCGACGTTATTCATAGAGATCTAAAGCCCGCTAATGTCATTGTCGATCAAGAGGGTTTTGCTAGACTGCTCGACTTCGGTATCGCTTCGTTTTTTGAAAAAGAGGCGGAGGCGGACTCTGATGATGCGCGCTTAATTTTGGGTACTGAAGCGTATATGGCGCCAGAGCAAAACGAGGGCGTTGTTCACACCACTAAGCAAAGCGATATCTATTCCCTTGGTATCGTCATGTTTGAGCTGTTTACAGGATGTTTACCGAGTGGTTCTCCCAGGGCGGAGTTAGCTGCCGACAGTAATATGCCCCCGGCACTTGCTGACATCATTTTACGTTGTATTGAGCGCAAGCCCGAGAATCGCCCAAGTTCCGTCGAAGATGTAAAAACCCAGTTGCTACTAGCAATGCAAGGTCAACATATCGCAGAGGATCAAGCGAGTCGTGCGGGCGAGGGAATGGCGTCTGTAGCCAGCAAATTTGGTTTGCTCGATGTGATGAGGGAAAATAAGTTTGGTGGAGCTTATTTATACGAAGATAAAATTTCGCATAATTTATTGGTCATCAAAAAGCAGCGAGAGTCTTCCCGAGGTTATAAAGAGGCAAAGTTGTTGTGCTCCTTGAAGCACCCTAGTTTGGTCAATGTCCTGGGGGCATCGAAAAACGATAAATCGTTTATTGTCGTGATGGACTATGTCTCTGGCGGAAGCTTGCAAGACCGTCTGATACAACCGCTTGCATTCCAAACTTTTTTGTCAATCGGTATTCAAATAGCAAAAGGCATCTCGTTTGCCCACAAAAACAGAATTTGTCATGGTAATTTGCGGCCGAGTAATGTGCTGCTGAGCTCTGATATGCAAGTGAAATTGAGTGACTTTGGCCTGGATGAGCATTACAGGGTTAAGTTGGAAGATCGCAATTGGTATAGCGACGGACGCGCGCAACAAGATGAGCTGGCTGATATTTTTTCGATAGGGGCGATTTATTATCACTGTTTGACGGGCATGCCTCCCTCTTTTAAAGACGGGCTGCTTAAGCGTTCAAAATACTTTCTCGAGCTTCCGGAAGACCTAAGGGTCTTGGTTGAGCGAATGCTTGAAAGCGACTTGGACCGGCGGCCGCAAAGTGCCGAAGCGGTTGTGTCAGAGCTTTTACCGTTTTTGGAGGACGAGAAAACGGTTGTTAAACGAGAGGAGGTTAAACAGGAAGCGCCGACTAAAACGGTTATCGAGTATCGTCATCGCAAAGGGCTAGCTGTCGTGATGGCAATTGTTCTAGTTGCATCGCTAGCGTTAAATGTTCTTTTGCTAGGGCCGGATGCGGAGTCGGTGCGTCACGTCGTTAATGACTCCATTGATCGTTTAATGGCGCTGGCATGGAACAATTGAAGATGTGTTGTCAGAAATTAAACTGAACGGCGTGTTCATTCTGAGTTAGATATGTTGCCGTTAACATAATGGTATCGATGTATTGCCCCAGAAAAAGCCTGATACATCACGTAGACAAAACTTGCGATAAACAGGCAAGCCATCAATATCAACACAGACTCCTTGATTACCAGAGTATCTTCGTTTGCACTCAAACCTGTAAGCAGGGCGGTGTGTTCAAACGCGAGATATAAACAAATGCTAATGCCAATTAGGGCAGATAGCATTTGGCTAATAATAATGACCAATGTCGGGATGCTATCCTGATGATCACACTGATTACATGCATAATGTTCGGTGTAGTCGGCTTCTCCTTCTTCTGTTACAGGAATCATCCTTCCTTGAATACATTGAGGGCATTTGTAGCGGGACACTTTGAGGTTCGCATTCTGGTCTGTCATTTAGCCTTGCCTAACTTTGTGGAGAGTATTTTAGTTATTGATAACTGCCATTTAACGCTACATCGATACTTCAAAAAAGGCTGGCAGAGTTATTATTGTTAAAATTAAGCATGCTCCACGCCAGTTCATACCAATTTATAGACAAGAAGGGTGAATATATATTGCTTACCTTATTTTAATTTTTTGTTTTACCTTTTATTATGACAGGATTCAAAAAGACAAATAGAAAAGTAGACAAAATACAAATAAATGTCACACGTTCACTTCTAACTATCACAGGGCTTTCTTAATTAATATGACTTCCATTAATAATATCAAGCTTCCACTTGAGCAGGTTTATCGCTGGGAAAAAGCCAAAGCTGATGAAATCTACCTTACACAACCTATGGGCAACGGCGTTGTTCAAGAGTACACATGGAACCGGGCCGTTGGAGAGGCTCGCCGGATGGCAAGCTATCTCAAATCTCTCGATTTACCGCCTAAGTCAAACGTTGGCTTACTCTCAAAAAACTGTGCGCATTGGATCATGGCAGATTTGGCGATTTGGATGGCAGGACATGTAAGTGTTCCTTTATATCCAACGCTTAACTCTGACACCGTTAGCTATATCCTTGATCATAGTGAAGCGAAAGTATTGTTTGTTGGTAAGTTGGATGACTGGGACACAATGAAACCAGGCGTTCCAGACGATATGCCATGTATTTCGTTTCCGCTCAGTCCAGAGAATGACTTCCCAACTTGGGACAACTTGGTAGCAGAGAACGCACCGTTGCAAGAAGACATTGTGCGTGATGCGGATGAGCTCGCGACGCTAGTTTATACGTCGGGCAGCACAGGTAAGCCTAAGGGCGTGATGATCTCTTTCGGCAGTTTGGGTATTGCCGCGAGTGGCTCCTCTACAGCGATGGAGATTCATGCTAACGATAGAATGCTTTCCTACCTTCCCTTGGCTCACGTGTTTGAGCGCTTTGTGGTCGAGCAGGCGTCAATTCATTCGGGTTTTCAGGTGTTTTTTGCCGAAGACCTCAATACATTTGTGGAAGATTTGAGGCGTGCGCGTCCTACTTTCTTTGTGTCCGTGCCTCGTCTCTGGTCGAAGTTTCAATTGGGTGTGTTTAAGAAAATGCCTCCTGAGAAGCTAGAGCGACTGCTACGAATCCCATTTGTTTCTAAGATCATGAAGAAGAAAATTCTGACAGGTCTTGGTCTAGAGCATTGTCGTTTAGCGGCGAGTGGCTCCGCTCCATTGTCTGAAGACATCATCGCTTGGTATCGAGATTTGGGCTTAGAGATGCTGGAAGGCTATGGCATGTCTGAAAACTTTGCCTACTCGCATATCACCCTGCCGGGACGATCTAGAGTTGGCTACGTTGGGGAACCTTTACCTGGCGTAGAGCAGCGTATTTCGGAGATTGGAGAAATTGAAGTTAAGTCTCCTGCGACCATGATGGGTTACTACAAAGACGAACAAAAAACGAAAGAGAGCTTTACGGAAGACGGTTTCCTTTTGACGGGAGATAAAGGTGAAATTGATGAGGAAGGCCGGTTAAAAATTACTGGACGCATCAAAGAAATCTTTAAAACGAGCAAAGGAAAGTATGTTGCTCCGGCGCCAATTGAAAATCGCATCGTTAGTCACAACGCGGTTGAGATGGTTTGTGTTGCTGGTGCTGAATGCCCCCAGCCACATGCCTTGATTCAGTTGTCTGAAGAAGCAATGCCTAAGCGCAACGATCCAGAGTTTAGGAAGTCGCTTGACGAAAGTTTGAGTGCCGTTATGGCTGAGGTTAACAACAGTGTTGACCCGCATGAAGCATTGCAGTTTATGGTCGTCGTAAAAGACGTATGGGGAATGGATAACGACTTCCTAACGCCAACCATGAAGATCAAGCGAAATATTGTTGAGGACGTTTACAAACCTCATATCGATGGCTGGTACGCCAGCAAGCAAAAGATTATTTGGGAATAGTTTTTCTCAATAGATCGAAGAGAGGGCTTTCGCCCTCTTTTTTTATATCTGAAATTTGTAGAGGGCAGCTTTTTGTTATTCTATTTTTCTTGTCTGCTGATGGTTTTATCTAGGAGCATCACCGGTATGATCCCCACCATTACAATCACCAGTGCCGATAACGCACTTTGTTCTAGCAGTTCATCTGAAGCAAATTGATACACTTGTGTTGCCAGCGTTTCAAAATTGAAAGGGCGTAAAATAAGGGTTGCAGGTAGTTCTTTCATGCAGTCAACGAAGACGACTAGCATCGCCGTCAGCGCGCCTCGGCGGATAATAGGCAGATGAATACGGGTTAAGGTGCTCAAGTAACTATGCCCAAGCGAGCGGGATGCCATGTCCATATTCGGTGTGACCTTTTCTAGGCTCGATTCAATTGACCCTGAAGCCACCGCGAGAAATCTCACTAAATAGGCAAACAGCACAGCAAATGCAGTGCCGCTAAGTATTAGCCCCGTTGAGATACCAAATGTAGCCCGCATAAATGCGTCTAGCTGGTTATCAAACCAAGCGAAGGGAATGATGATGCCAATTGCCAGTACCGCCCCAGGGACGGCATAACCGAGACTCGAGATACGTATGGCGGCATCAGTGATAGGATGCTTGTTCATGCGTTTGCTATAGGCCAACAGGGTGCCGAGTATTAAAGTGATAATTGCGGCGGCGGCAGAGAGGGTAAAACTGTTGGTAGCGTAGCTCACAAACTCCGTGCTCCAGCTAACATCGAAATAGCGAAAGGCATAGCTGGTAAGTACGACAAAAGGAATGACAAAGCCCAGAAGTACAGGTAACAACGCGGCCGTTGTGGCCAGTGCTGCTTTTGTTCCCGTCAAGGTTTGGCAGGGAATAGGGTTACCAGGATTACGAGAGTTGAATTGTTTTTGCTGTCGTCTTGAGTAGCGCTCCAAAGAAACTAATAGCACCACGACTAAAACCATGACGCTGGCAATTTGTGCAGCGCCGCCTAAATTTCCCATATTCAGCCAAGTGTCATAGAGACCTGCCGTTAGTGTTTGAACCGCAAAATAGTCTACTGTGCCAAAGTCATTCAGGGTTTCCATTAGGACAAGCGCAAGTCCCACGGCAATGGCGGGTCTCGCGATAGGAAGCGATACGCGGTAAAAAAACACGAACGGCGTGACGCCTAGGCTTCGAGAAACCTGATACAAACTGACTGATTGGTCAAGAAATGATGTGCGTGCAAGCATATAAACGTAGGGGTACAGCGCAAGCGACATCATTAGAATCGCGCCTCCCATGCTGCGAACTTCAGGGAACCAGTAGTCTTCCATGGATTGCCAGCCAAATACGGCGCGTAACGTACTTTGAACTGGTCCTGCGTACTCTAATAAATCTGTGTAAACATACGCGACGACGTACGCTGGTACGGCGAAAGGAAGTAGTAAGGCCCAGCTTAACCAACGCTTGCCAGGAAAGTTATACATCGAAATCAGCCAGGCTGACCCTGTCCCAACGAGAAAGGTGAGTGTGACGACTCCCAACATTAGGATTAGTGTATTTTTTAGATAGTAGGGAAGCACCGTGTTCGCTAGGTGCGTCCAAGCATTTTCTTCAGGAAATAACGCAAGGTAGATGACCGAAACGATCGGCAAACCAATCAGAGCGGCTGTCGCGAGAGCGGACAGTAACCAGGGGCGTTCTTGGCGCTGAATGGCTAAAAATGTCACGTAGTTATCCCATTAGATAAACGGAAAAAGCGCCTTGCGGCGCTTTTGATTTGAAGATTGAAGGTTATTCGTCAAAGGCTACTTTATCAACCAATTTTGCAGCGTCCTTTCTGAGCTTGGCGATAGTCGTTAGTGACAAATTATCGGACTTGAATTCGCCCCAAGATTGAACGAGACCGCTCGGCGCGACGTTCGGATTGACCGGATACTCATAATTTTGCTCTGCATAAATTTGCTGTGCGAGCTCTTGGCTTAAAAACTCCATTAGTTTAATCGCATTTTCTTTGTTAGGCGCACTTTTAGTCAGTGCCATGCCACTGATATTTACATGCGTGCCACGATTATTTTGATTTGGGAATGTTAAGTGCACCGCGTTCGCCCATGCAGACTGCTCTTCATTGCTAATCATTTTTCCATAGTAGTAGTTGTTACCAAGCGATAAATCACATACGCCTTCTTTGATCGCTTTTACTTGCGCGCGATCATTGCCTTGAGGACGACGTGCAAGGTTGTCTTTCACACCGTTCAGCCAAGTTTCTGTTTTCGCTTCGCCGTGGTGTGCAATCATGGACGCGATTAATGCAAGGTTGTAAGGGTGCTTGCCGCTGCGGGTACAGATGCGACCTTTCCATTCTGGATTAGCAAGGTCCTCATAGCTTTGTAACTTATTTAGATCAACGCGTTCTTTTGATGCATAGATCGAGCGTGTGCGAGTGGTTAGCCCAAACCATTGGTTGTCCGGGTCGCGGTATTGAGTGGGAATGTTTGCCGTGAGGATGCTAGACGATACAGCTTGCACTACGCCTTTTTCTTTCACTTCGTTTAATCTGCCGATATCGACAGTAAATACCAAGTCAGCGGGCGAATTTTTGCCTTCCCTGACAAGCCGCTCTGCTAGGCCTTTTTTAGCAAATACAACATTGACTTCGATGCCACTTTGTTTCGTAAAAGCGTCAAAAAGAGGCTTAATTAGAAAGGGTTGTCGATATGAGTAAATATTGACTTCATTGGCAAAACTGAGGGTGCTGCCCATGATAAGTGTCAGGCTTAGCGCTACTTTGAAAACTGTGTTCATTAATAGTATCCGTTTTGGCTTATTGGTAATGATAATAATTCTCAATCATATTCGCTTTCGTGTCAATACTCATAATCGGGTAGTGTTACTGGTGAAAGCTTCTATCGTCCGATACCATGCTCTATGCTAGAACTATAAGTGATTGTTTTTTATTTATCTTTTTGCATGGATAGTGTGAATGATTGGACTGAATAACAGGTCGTTTGAGTGTTAACTAATGTAGGCCGTTTACTAATGTCGTTAGCGTTATTGCTGATCGGGGGTTGTGCAACCTCTGACTTTGTCACGCATTACGGTATTTTTGAGGCAGAAAACTCGAGTGGAGAGCAGCGATTATTTCGAATCTATTGGCAAACAGTTCGATATGAAGGCTGGGGAGGCGATGAATTTCGTGCGTTTCCGTTGGTCTTGGAAACGCAATGCAGTGACCGAGAGTTGCGTTTTTACGATAGCTCTTTTGGCCCCGGTCGGCGATGCAGTGACACGGAAGCGTCAGGGATAAATTTTTGTGGTAGACAGCCGCAAGACACGACTAGGCGTGGACTGCGATTAAGTGATCGTACCTTGTGCGGTGTGGTGACCGATCGTAAAGGTTCTCGGGATTTGTTGTCCTTAGAGGGTCAGGTGCTGATCACACTGGACTGTCGACCTGCCGTCCCCGAGAAGCGTATCGGCGGAGAAAAAGTGAATACCGATTACTTGATGAGTTCGTCCATTCCTTACATTGTGTCTACCAAAAAAGTAAAAGGGCGAGACATTGATAAAATCTTGCCTGAGGTGTCGCAACACTCTTCGATTTGTGACCCTGATTACTAAACCTGTGTGACAGAATGCTTGTTTTCTAATAGATCAATTAAATTAGATGTTTAGCTAGTCTTTTTGCTTACGACTCCTTACAAAATCACACGTGACGTGGTGGTTTTTATGCGACCTTTTGCCAAACTACACAGATTGGTAATAGTGGCTTAGAAATTTGGAAGGTATGCAGCGTTATGTCGACAAATAGAATGAAAATCGATGTGAATGGTTTGAAGGAGGGGATGTTTGTCGCCGACTTAGATTGCCCTTGGCATGAAACACCATTCCCGTTGCAGGGGTTTTATATTCGTCAAGATGATGATGTGCAGGCATTGGCTGAATACTGTAAGTACGTTTATGTCGACGTTAAGAAACAGAAAGCGAAAACCCACTATGCTTCGCATGCAGCGTTTAAGCCTGTCGAAGGAAAGCGTCGAAATGAAAATCCCGAAGACCATGTCTCGCTCAAACTTCCTCCGATCGTTATAAAGTCGCCAGCTCAATACGAGTCAACCTCGTCAATTCAAAAAGAAGTGATTAAAGTAAAAAAGCTTCAGGCTCACGTCTATGAAGCGATCGATAACGTATATGCTGGTCTAGAGAATGGTATTGATGTTTCTGTAAAGGAGACTGAACGCGTTGCTGACGGCATGGTAGAAAGTATCATACGCAACCCAGATGCAATGGTTTGGCTCGCCAAAATGAACGAAAGCGATAGTCATACTTATCGACACAGCGTTAATGCTTCGATTTGGGCATTAGTTTTCGGGCGTCATTTGGGCTTGGATAAAAAACGACTAAAAACCTTAGCAATGGGAGTTCTACTCTCTCACATTGGCAAAATTAAACTAGATTTTGAGCTGGTTGAGCGTGCGGACTCCTTAACGGGTAGCGAGTTACAAACTTACCAGAGCTACGTCGGGCTAAGCGTTGATATGTTGGACGATATGGAAAACCTATCGTCTGGTGTGAATGCAATTGTTCGCTTTCACCAAGAACGTCATAACGGGTCCGGCTTCCCAGAGGGTGTGACGGGAGAGAAAATTCCATTGCTCGCGAAAATTGCGGGTTTGGTTGATCATTATCAGTACCTAATCACTCCGAGAGAGGCGCAACGAGGCCAATCTCCGTTGGAAGCGGTTTCAAGCCTATACGAACTCAGAAATATCGCCTTTCAGAAAGATCTTGTTGAAAAATTTATTGAGGCTGTGGGCGTTTACCCAACGGGTACGCTAGTCGAATTAAGTTCGTCTGAGGTTGGAATCGTGACGGGGCATAATCAGGAGCGGCGCTTGCAACCGACCGTCATGGTCGTTCTCGACCCATCGAAACGCCCCCTCAAAAATGGGCGTCTCGTTGACCTTATGGAATACAATCGAGACCGCAAAGAGAGCCAGAGCTTGTATATTCGTGAAAGCCTACCGAAGGGTGCTTATGACATTGACGAAACCCAGTTTCTATTAACGGGCGCTAAGTCTAAGTGGAGTTGGCAACACCTTAAAGGTAGCCTTGCTGCGAGCTAGCCGGACATGGCCTGTGAGGTCGTCAGCCAATAGTGTTTCCAATCAAAACTGCTACTTACATGAATAGACAGTTCTTTTAATCGTACTGTGTTCCCGGTTCGTCATTTCTGATCTAACCTTGAAAAATCTAAGATAGCCTCAAAATAGTGTGGACGCTGCGATTTCTGTGGCGTCTTCTTTCGCACTCTGAGATTAAATTTCGATGACTTACGCCCTGAAAATTAACAACTTAAGTAAAGTCTATGCCAATGGCTTTGAGGCGCTTAAAGGAATTGACCTTACTGTGGAGCAAGGTGATTTTTACGCGTTGCTGGGACCAAATGGCGCAGGAAAATCGACTACCCTCGGTATAGTGTCTTCTTTGGTTAATAAGACGTCGGGCGACATTAGTGTGTTTGGTTTTGATTTAGATAGCGACTTAGAGCAAGCAAAAATGTGCTTAGGCGTTGTCCCTCAGGAAATCAATTTTAACCAGTTTGAAAAAGTGAAAGACATCCTTGTGACGCAAGGAGGGTACTATGGTATTCCTGCATCTGAAGCAGAAGTGACAGCCGACCTTTATCTAAAAAAACTGGGTCTGTGGGATAAGCGAGACCAGCCGTCCCGTGAGCTATCAGGCGGGATGAAACGCCGATTAATGATCGCCAGAGCTTTGATCCATCACCCTAAATTGTTGATTCTAGACGAGCCGACCGCTGGCGTTGATATAGAGCTTCGGCGCTCAATGTGGCAATTTTTGCGAGAGATCAATGAGCAGGGCACTACCATTATTCTAACGACGCATTATCTTGAAGAAGCAGAAGCACTGTGCAGGAATATTGGCATTATCGATAAGGGGAAAATTCTGACCGATACCACAATGAACGCGTTATTGGGCCAGCTACATGTCGAAACATTTATCTTAGCGCTAGACAGGGATCTGGCGAAAGCGCCACTGTTAGATGGCTTTGAATGTATCGTCAACGAACAGGGTGAGCTGGAGGTCGATGTCGAGCAGGTACAGAATATCAACGAGTTATTTAAAGCGGTCGACAAAGCAGGCTTGCTGGTCAAAACTGTCAGGGCTAAGTCTAATCGCCTGGAAGAGTTGTTCTTATCGCTAGTCGAGACGCACGATACTGAGTCTGGTGCCAAGGGAGTGGAAGCGTAATGTCTATGTCGCAAATGTGGGTGGCGTTATGCACTATTGTGGTAAAGGAAGTTCGTCGTTTTACGCGAATCTGGGCGCAAACCCTCCTTCCTCCTGCCATTACGATGGCGCTATATTTTGTTGTCTTTGGTAATTTGATCGGCCCGCGAATCGGTCAGATGGAAGGCTACAACTATATGGAGTTTATCGTACCGGGACTGATCATGATGTCGGTGATTACGAACTCCTATGCCAATGTCGTGTCGTCTTTTTTTGGAATGAAGTTTCAACGCAGTATTGAAGAGCTATTGGTTTCGCCTGTCCCTAATTGGATTGTGTTGATTGGCTATGTTGCAGGCGGCGTGGCGCGCGGTTTGGCGGTCGGGTTTATTGTGACCTTGTTGTCGCTAGGATTCACTGATTTACAGGTACATAACATTGCCATTACGGCGAGTATGGTCTTGCTGACAGCCATTGTGTTTTCGTTAGGCGGTTTTATTAATGCCGTCTATGCGACCAAATTTGATGATATTTCAATCGTGCCTACCTTTGTGTTGACGCCGCTAACATACTTGGGCGGCGTGTTTTATAGTATTTCTTTGTTGCCTGAGTTTTGGCAACTAGTGTCCAAAGTGAACCCTATCCTTTATATGGTGAACGCTTTCCGTTATGGGATCTTGGGCGTGAGTGATGTCAATATCATGGTCTCGTATGCCATGGTCGTCGTATTTATTGTGTTGCTTTTCAGTTTTGCGCTCCGCTTGCTGAATCAGGGCAAAGGAATTCGAGCCTAGGAGTTTTCATGGCCAGTGTTGAAGAGAGCAAGCTAGGTAAGCAAACCCGTTATGATCATGCTTATGACCCTGCACTTTTGTTTCCAATTTCGCGTGCGGATAACCGTCATAAGCTAAGTGATAGCGTGAAGGATTTTGTGGGCGAGGATTGGTGGACGAGCTATGAATTATCTTGGTTGCAGCCATCTGGATTGCCAGTGGCAGCGATCGCGCATTTTAGAGTTCCAAGTGATTCAGCCAATATTATCGAGTCCAAATCTTTCAAGTTGTATCTCAACTCACTAAATCAGCATATGTTTGAGTCTGTGGCAGAGCTCAGAGATGTGCTGACTCGGGATCTATCCAAGGCCGCGTCGGCTTCCGTTGACGTTCAAATTGAGTTAGTCACTAATGCTAATTTTAGTATTAGTGAGCCGGCTGAAAGTGAGAGCCAAGTATGTTTGGACTCACTAACTCCAGGTAGCGATGCATTTGTTTACGCCCCTGACGCTAAACTCTTGCGCTTAGCTCTAGTGGCGGAAGATGAAAGCGAGGTTGTCGAGGAATCTCTTCATTCCCACTTGCTGCGATCAAATTGCCCGGTGACCGATCAGCCCGATTGGGGCTCCGTATATATTGAGTACAGGGGCCCAAAAATCGATCACGAGTCGTTGCTGAGATATATTATTTCGTTTAGGCAGTGTCAGGACTTTCATGAGCATTGCGTGGAGAGAATGTTCTGTGATGTATTGGCGCAGTGTCAGTGTGAGTCGTTAAGTGTCTACGCGCGTTATACGCGCAGGGGCGGGTTGGATATTAATCCGTATCGCACTACGCCCGACCGGCAGCATCATGCGCCCTCAATGAGAACCGTTCGCCAGTAACTGTTTGTTCTATGTTCAGGGCGTAAATGAAGAGAGTTTAGTCGTTTTCTTTGAGTTTTTCTGCCGCTCTTTCCAGCGCGCGCACCACTAGATCTTTTTCTTCGTTGTTTACTTTATCTGTATCGAGGTAGAGTGCAAACCCTCCAGTCTCGTGTTCAATAAAGCTTTGTCCAGCGCCGATATCTCTTCGAAAATCAACGATCTGGTAGATAGGAACAGAGCGCGCAAACCCTTTCACCGTGATTTCGCCTTTATCTCGACACATCACCTTATCTTTAACAAGAGAGAATGTTTCGTAAGAAATGAGTATTTCGCCGGGCTCGGCAAGTGACTCAAGGCGTGATGCTAAATTCACCTCTTTCCCAATAATGGTGTAGTCCATGCGGTTTTCAGCACCAAAGTTGCCGACCGTACTATAACCAGTACTGATTCCTATGCGAATTTGAAGTGGTGTTTTAATACCTTGGCTTTGCCATTTTTGACGAAGGATTTTCATGTGCTTGCGCATATCAATCGCCATGGCAACGCATGAAAGCGTATCCTCTTTCACGCCCCGACTGGTAGGGTCGCCAAAAAAAATCATAATTGAATCGCCGACAAATTTGTCGATCGTGCCGCCATATTTAAGCGCAATTTGAGACATTTCATTGAAGTAGCTATTCAATAATTCGGTTAGGCTTTCTGGCTCCATTTCCTCGGCGAGTTCGGTAAAACCTTTAATGTCAGAAAAGAAAATAGTGAGCTTTTTTCGTTGTGTCTCAAGGCGAACGTCTCGCTCGCCCGTAAAAATTGACTGCCAAACTTGCGGAGAAAGATACTTCGCTAGTTTGTGGGACAAGGATATGGACTGTTCTCTCTGATGCTGTATTTGTGATTTTGCTTTTACTAGAGCTCGTGCTTGTTGGTGAGTATAGTAAGCGGTGACAGACACATAAACGCCACTGCCGACACCGGCAACAATACTGACTAGAGGCGGTGTCATGTCGGAAAATTCTAGGCCAAAGATCAGTGTCGAGACAATGGTAGAAAGAACCAAGATGAAGTTGCCTAACAGCCACGCGCGCATGCCGCCGACAATAATAAAGCTAAAGCTGAGCATGACGAGTGAGAAAATACTGGGCACTAAACTAAAGTCGATCAAAACCAAGCTTAGCCCGACAATTGCGCCATCAATCAGTAGCGTGCTTTCACGTGCAGCGGCGCTGTGATTGAGTTTTAGATAACGAATAACAAAATAAAGTAGGTGAGGCCAAAGCATTGCCGCCGGCACGAACCAAATAAGCGACTCGTCAAAATGCCCTTCTAAAATACCCACGATAAATGTGACACTGGTTGTTAAGTAACCAAGCACGCGAGCATTGTAGGCTGGCATCACTGAGGGTGTTGGGTCGGGATTGCCAGCTAATAGATTACTGCTTGTCATAGTCTGGGTATGAACCAATTTAAACTGGTTCCCTTTGTTTTTTATCGCTTCTGAATTATTAGTATTTAGGCAGCTTTATCCGTTAGGATTGCCTCTTTCTGAATGCACATTAATAGTGCCTCAGTTTGTGGACGGCTTAGACTATCAGTTCCTTTTGTCTTAGACAATTGTTAAACAGTTCAAGTTTTCAACCTTTGAATGATTGTCTGAATGGGCGAGTTTAAATTGCGTTAAGCTGCTGTAGCACAAGTATGGCCGTGTTTGTTTAGTGCGCTATTCTGGGTTTAAAAATAGAGAATCATGTCGCAGCGATGTCATTGGTCGAAAGAAAGGTAATGTATGGGTAATTCGATTGTTCAGTTGATGCAAAGCAGAGTGTCCTCTCCTCGTTTAACGGAGCCTGCGCCTGATAAGGGCGTCATGGAGAGAGTATATCGGTGCGCATTAAGGGCGCCTGATCACATGATGCTTCGGCCTTGGCGGTATCTGATCATTGAGTCATCGATGAGGGCGGCGTTAGGCGATATTTTTGCTGGCAGCGCTGTTAAACAAGATGCTTCTATGAAGCCGCATCAGGTAGAAAAGTTTCGGGCCATGCCGATGCGAGCTCCGATGATGGTGATCGCTATTTCAGAAAACATTACTCATCCCAAAGTGCCCGTCGAAGAGCAGGTAATCTCTTGCGGCGCAGGCGTTGCCTATATGTTACTTGCGTTGCAGGCGGAAGGCTTTGGCGGCGTGTGGCGAACGGGCCCCTTGGCTGAGAATTCGTATCTGAAGACAGCGTTAGATATTGCGGCTCACGAGACCTTGGTCGGCTTCCTATATATAGGCACCCCTTGTGGAGAGCTTAAGCCTGTTCCGGAGACTGACCTGGATACACATTTCAAACCTTGGCAGCCGCCAGCGCAATAAGGCTGACTTACTAGTCTTGCTAGGAGGGTGTTACCACTCTCCGTTTCTTTCTCTTTCTCTCCCTTGGCCATTTCTCGACCTCCTTTAGAGTTCCCGTTGGATGCGCATGGTTATGTGCGACTGACGTTTCTATGTTGTCTTTTGTCTTGTATCCGTTCTGATTGTTTTCTGCCGCGCTGCATTTGGCACCGACATTGCTTCATGTTTGCTGTGTTTTCTGTCTGTTCTTCGTAGAGTATTTCGTTGAATTGAGTTGGGTAAAAGTGGGACGGGAATTTGGAAAGGTATTGCCGTTTTCCATTATCCTAAAAATCTTAAGTGATTGAAAATAAAGAAATAATTAGTTGGCATCTGTATTGCTTAGTTTAACGAGGTATAGATTATGGTCGTTCTAAGTTACAGAGCGGCAACGACTGGTGAGTGGAGCAACTATGAGCATATCGTTTGATCGAGCGCTCGGCATTCATGCTGAGGCTCTAGAGCTGAGAGAGCGCCGCGCGGAGGTGTTGGCGAACAACTTGGCGAATGCGGACACTCCTGGCTACAAGGCGAGAGATTTCGACTTTAAAGCGATGCTGGGTGCTCAAGTTGATAATCAAATGCAAATGAGTATGACAAGCGGAAAGCATTTGCCACCAATGGATATTGCTCAGTCGAATGGCCTCAAATATAGACAGCCTGATCAAATCAGTCTTGACGGAAATACAGTCGATACTCAAAAAGAAACGGCGGAATTTACAAAGAATGTGTTGGACTTCCAAGCAAGCTTTCGCTTGTTAAACGGCAAGTTCAAAGCACTTACTGCAGTCCTTAAAGGAGAGTAAGCATGTCCCTAGATAGAATTTTTGATATTGCCGGAAGTGGCATGGCTGCTCAGTCCATACGACTAAACACAACGGCCAGTAACATCGCTAATGCGAACAGCGCAGCGAGCAGTGAAGATGAAGTATATCGAGCCAAGAAGCCGATATTCTCTGCGGTTCAGTTGGATGTGATGCAGCAGATGGAGATGGCGATTAACGGTCAGGACGACGCCTCTAGAGGCGTTCAGGTAGATGGTGTTGTGGAAAGCGAAGCGCCATTGGATATGCGATATGAGCCTCACCACCCCAAGGCAAATGACGACGGATATGTGATGTACCCGAACGTAAATATTGTGGAAGAGATGACCGATATGATGTCGGCATCTAGAAGTTTTCAAACGAATGTCGACATTATGAATGCGGCGAAAACGATGATGCAGCGCGTTATCACACTCGGCCAATAAGTGAGCATTTGAGAAGGTAATCGATATGACCACGGTAAACACCAACCAAAGCCCTGACGTATTAGCGGATTACCGCTATGACAACACTACGGCGAGCGAGAAAAAAGAAGAGCTAGGGAAGAACGAGTTTTTAGAGCTAATGATTGCGCAGTTAGAGAATCAAAGCCCTCTTGAGCCGCAAGACAATGGCGCGTTTATTTCTCAGCTTGCAGAGTTTAGTGCGCTGGAAGAAATGCAAACATTGAACTCGTCTGTTAACGGATTTTCCACGCAGTTTCAGTCGACCCAAGCCTTGCAAGCTTCAGCCATGGTTGGTCGAACGGTTCTGGTACCGGGGTCGGAGTCTCCACTGTCGGCTAGTGGCACGATTGAAGGCTTGGTTGAGGTGCCTTCTAGTACTAGTTCGTTGCGTATTAGTGTCTTTAATCAGTCTGGAGAGTTGGTGTCGAGTTGGGACAAGGGGCAACAAGCTGCCGGTTCTGTGCCGTTTACTTGGGATGGCACTAATTCAGAGGGGCAGTTGATGCCCTATGACGAATACCGAGTTCAAGCAGACATTAAAGTGGATGGTGAGAGTGTGCAGGCAAGTACCTTACTTTCTTCGAATGTAAATAGTGTTTCGATTGCTCAAACGGGAGCGATCACCTTGAATCTTCAAGGAATGGGGGCTGTGCCCTTAGAGAATGTGCGAGAAATTAATTAGCTTTTTCAGGTGATTCTTTTTGGATAGCTTGAGTAGTGTTCGGCGCTGTTGCCGGTTAACTAGAAATTAGAATATCAGTAGAGGTGTACCATGACATTTAACGTAGCTTTGAGTGGATTACGGGCGGCTGCCACCGACCTAGAAGTCACCGGCAACAACATCGCGAATGCGAGTACCGTCGGTTTCAAGCGTTCGCGGGCGGAATTTGGCGACATCTACTCCAATAGCTTTTTTGGAGGAGGGACTACTGATATCGGTGATGGTGTGACGGTTCAGAAAGTTCGGCAGTTGCATAGCCAAGGTAACGTAAGCTTTACCGACGGCGGCTTAGATTTGGCGATTACCGGGAATGGCTATTTTGTCGTGAATGATGGCGATGAGGTTAAGTACTCGAGGGCAGGTCAATTTGGTGTCGACCGGGAAGGTTTCTTGGTTAACAACACTGGTATGCGAGTTCAGGGCTTTCAGGCAGATGACGCAGGTAATGTTGGCGGGGTTCTAGGCGACCTTGAGGTTGAGACTAGTGATCTGGCACCGCGACAAACGACTTTGGTAGGTACCCTGTTGAACCTGGATTCCTCTGAATTGGTGTTAAGTGAGAGCGGCTCAACGATTGATTCTGATGGCGGCGCAATTGGGATTGCGACGGCGGGTACGAGTAATGGTTATGGTGCTCAAACGATAGATGTCACATTGGCTGACGGCACGACGTCTACTTTGGTTACGACGGCTAATGCGAGTGCGGGTGCCATTGCTTCGCAATTTAGTGCGCTAGAAGGGGTGGATGCAACGGCGCGTTCCGAGGCAACAATTTCACAGGCCGGTTATGTTAACGCAGGATCTATGACGGTTAGCTTGAATGGTATTAGCTTTCAACCAGTGGGTGCGACAACTGCTGATCAGCTTGCTGATCTAGGCAATAAAATTAACTCTTCGGCGTTAGTTGGCGTGACTGCGGTAATTGATGGCGCAGGCGATTTGCAGATCATTCAGGACCAAGGCGCGGATTTGGTGTTTGGTTTTGCAGGTGCTGGTGGTGATGGCTTTTCATTAAGCGGCTCGGATAACCCTGTGACAACAATCGCGATGGGTGCCGGCACACCTCAAGGAACGGTTGGCGGTGAAGTTACTTTTATTCTTGATGATGACATTACGTTTGCGAATGGCGCGGCATCGACCGACATCGTGGCGAATTTTGTTGGCGCACCGTTTGTGAATAACCAGTTTAATCCGGATGATCCAGGTACTTATAACCATGCAACATCGACAACCGTTTATGACAGCCTAGGTAACTCTCACATTTTGAGTATGTTTTTTGTTAAGCAGGGTTTGAACGCTTCGACTCAGCCGAACACTTGGCAGATGCAAATACAGATTGATGGCGAAGATGTGGGTGATCCGCTAATTGGCGCAACACCGTCGCGAGCGACCTACAATATTGTGTTCAATGACGACGGCTCGATCAACGATACGTTGACGGATGACGTCTTAATTTCTAACTGGGTTCCCTTGGACTCGGCGGGTAATCCCGCTGGTGCGTCGGACCCCTTGAACGTGGTCGCTGGCGGAGCGCTGCCAATTCCGACGCCGCCTGAAAGCTCTAACTTTGAGATTGATATCTCGGAGCTGTCGCAATTTGGTAGTGCGTTTTCGGTCAATGATTTAAATCAAAATGGCTATACGACAGGTCGATTGGTGGGTTTGGATGTTGATGGTTCGGGCGTAATCCTATCGCGATTTTCAAATGGGGAGTCTCAAGTTCTTGGGCAAGTAGCACTTGCTAACTTTAATGATGTTGAGGGTTTAGCGCCGGTTGGTGATTCGGTTTGGGTCGGTACGTTTGCATCGGGTGATGCCGTGATTGGGTCTCCTGGTACGGCATCTTTGGGTGTGCTCACCGCGTCGGCGGTTGAGCAGTCAAATGTTGATTTGTCTAACGAGTTGGTCAACCTGATTATTGCGCAGCGTAACTATCAGGCGAATTCCAAGACCATCGAAACTGCCGATACTATTCAGCAAACGATTCTGAATATTTAAGGCTCGTTATCTGGCCTTGCTGGTTAAGTAAGGCCATCCGTTTGCTAATTTTTTATCTAGTGAGAGTGATGTATGGATAAGGCTTTGTATGTCGCCATGGGTGGCGCTAAAGAAATGATGCTGGCTCAACGTGCGCACGCCAATAACTTGGCAAACGTGAATACGACGGGTTTTAAGCATGACTTCGCACAAGCTCGCAGCATGCAGGTTTTCTCTGAAGATCCTCATTATGATACCCGTGCCTATGTCATGACCGAGCGCCCGGGTACGAATTTCGAACAAGGCCCGATGATTCAGACTGGTAATGCGCTAGATGTAGCTGTCGCTGGAGATGGCTGGATTGCGGTGCAGTCACCGTCAGGTGAAGAAGCGTATACGCGTGCAGGAAACTTGCATGTCGATGTAAATGGCCAAGTGCGCACTGGGGCGGGCCTTCCCGTCCTTGGCGGTGGTGGACCTTTGGTGGTACCGCCGACAACAACGGTTGAAATTGGTAATGACGGTACTGTTTCGGTGCTCGCTGATGGGGCCGTAGGGTTAGCGCAAGTCGACCGTATTAAGCTAGTGAACCCGCCATCAGAAAACCTTGAAAAACGCGAAGACGGTTTGGTCTATTTCTCTGAGGGAGAGGCTGAAGTGGATGCGCTTGTTCGATTGAGCTCAGGTTTCCTTGAAGGCTCAAATGTAAATGCGGTCAATGAAATGACCGAAATCCTCGCTTTAACCCGCCAATATGAAATGCAAGTGAAAATGATGACCAGTGCTCAAGAAAATAGTGAAGCATCGGCACGCTTGTTGCAGTTCTCTTAGAAAGATCAAATTCCGCCTGAAAAGCGGCAGTAATTTGCAGCCCTGAACCGCGCGATTTGATCCCTTGTAGTTATTATTCTGGGAGAAAACCTATGCATTCAGCTTTATATGTCAGTAAAACTGGGCTCAGTGCGCAAGACACCGCATTAACCACTATCTCCAACAACCTCGCTAACGTTGGTACGGTTGGCTTCAAACGCGATACGGCCGTATTCCAAGACTTACTTTATCAAGTGAAGCGTGAGCCTGGGGCGGCAAGCTCGCAAGACTCTCAATTACCCTCTGGTTTGCAGCTCGGTACGGGTGTTCGTGTTGCCGGTACTGCTAAGCAGTTTACGCAAGGCGCAATGCAGGTCACCGAACGACCTCTAGATTTAGCGGTGACCGGGCGAGGGATGTTTCAAGTGCTCATGCCTGACGGCACCACGGGCTATACACGTAATGGTCAGTTCCAAGTTAACTCCAATGGCGAAGTCGTCACTGCAAATGGCTACCCCTTGCAGCCCGCGATTACCGTTCCGAGCAATGCTTCTATTGTCACTATAGGGTCTGACGGCATCGTCAGCGCGAGTATCGCTGGTGAAGAAAATGCCGTGACCCAGTTAGGTCAGATCGATTTAGCAGACTTTGTTAACCCACAGGGTTTGAAAGCCATCGGAAACAACTTATTCCGCGAAACAGAAGCGAGTGGTAACCCTGTTTTAGGGACGCCAGGTTTAGCCGGTTTAGGGAGTGTGAGTCAAGGCACCTTGGAAACATCTAACGTGGATGTTGTTGAGGAGATGGTCAACATGATCACCACTCAGCGTGCTTACGAAATGAATTCGAAAGTCGTCTCATCCGCAGACCAAATGCTGCAGTTCATTACGCAGAATCTTTAGGAGTAGGAGTAGCGCTATGAGCACTCAGCTTTTTCATATGGTTAGTCGGGCAGCACGTTTGAGCCTGTCGCTTTGGGTCGCGTCTCAGCTATTTGGCTGCAGTACGCTAACGCGAGAGCTACCTGCACCGAATGATCCAGAGTTTGCGCCGATTCCCGCGAGTGAATTGCAAATGGGAGGGGACGTGTCTGGTGCTATTTATCAGCCGGCTAGAAACTTTAGCTTTTATGGCGATCAAGTTGCGCTCAATGTCGGTGACATTTTAACGGTGACCTTAGAAGAGCAAACCAGCGCGACGAAATCAGCAGATACCAGTTACGACAAAGAAGATGAGATTGGTTTCAATGAGGCGACCGTTTTGGGTAACGCATTGAGCTTTAAGGGCATGAGTTTGTTGACCAACCCTGCTTTTGCGCGTGAGTTTGATGGCAGCGCTCAGAGTGACCAAAGCAACAGTTTGACCGGTAGTATTTCGGTGACGGTCTCGCAGGTATTGCCTAACGGGATTCTGCGGATTCGTGGTGAAAAGTGGCTGAAGCTAAATCAGGGTGATGAATATATTCGCCTGACCGGCCTGGTTCGACCACAAGATATTGGCACTGACAATACCGTCCCGTCCTCCAAAATTGCGGATGCTCGCATCGCTTATGGCGGCACCGGAGAGTTTGATGATGTGAATCGTCAGGGTTGGCTGTCACGCTTTTTTAATAGCGATTGGTGGTTCATGTGAGACCAAATATTTTGCATGTCAGATGTGTTATCGACAGGAGAAATACGCAATGAAAACGATTAATTACATCGTGCTAGCGAGTTTGATGCTAACGACGTTTAGCGTTCCGGCATTGGCGGATCGACTCAAAGATATTGCGACCATTCAAGGTGTTCGAAGCAACCAACTAGTGGGTTATGGATTAGTCGTCGGCCTTGATGGAACAGGCGATAAAACACCGTTTACTGCCCAGACCTTTCGTAACTTGATGGACAAGTTTGGGATTACGATCCCGAATGGCGTGGACCCTAAATCGAAAAATGTTGCGGCAGTGGCTGTGCATGCAGAGCTCCCTCCTTTTGCAAAACCTGGCCAGAAGATCGACATTACCGTTTCTTCGTTAGGCGACTCAAATAGTTTGCGCGGTGGTAGCCTATTGATGACCCCTTTGAAAGGTGCGGATGGCCGTATTTACGCTATGTCCCAAGGAAGTTTGGTGGTTGGTGGTTTTGGTGCAGCAGGTGCCGACGGCTCTTCAATTACGGTGAACGTGCCCAGTGTTGGTCGTATCCCAAATGGCGCGACGGTTGAGCAAAGTATTGCGAGCCCTTTTCATCGCGGAGACACCATGACTTTCGATTTGCGCGAACCTGACTTCACGACAGCGATGAATGTGGTCAATAGTATTAATGATCTTTTAGGCCCTGATATTGCCTATGCGCAAGATGGTGGTTCGATCCGAGTCAAAGCGCCAAGAGATGCGTCGCAGCGCGTTAGCTTTATGGCGATGCTGGAAAACCTGAATGTAGAGTCAGGTCAGACCTCCGCTAAAGTCATTATCAACTCACGAACGGGAACGATCGTTGTCGGGCAGAACGTAAAAGTACTCCCCGCAGCTGTCACGCATGGCAACCTGACAGTCACCATTTCGGAAGAAGCGGCGGTCAGTCAGCCTAATGCCTTCGGCGAAGGCGATACTGTTGTTGTTCCTCGCTCAGAGCTGGCTGTCGAGCAAGAGTCGGGCCGTATGTTTCAGTTTGGTCCAGCAGCTACCTTGAGTGAAATCGTTCAAGCGGTAAACCAAGTAGGGGCGGCGCCGGGCGATATCATGGCGGTTCTAGAAGCATTGAAACAAGCAGGCGCTTTAAAAGCTGACCTGGTTGTTATCTAGCTGAGGTTGATGCGATGAATACTTTGATGAACGGCTCGGCAATGGGTGATATGAGCTCGATGTCTGACTATTCGGCGTCGAACTACAATGACATCAATGCGTTGCAATCGATCAAGTATGATAAGTCCGATCAAGAAGGGCGTATTGATGCGATATCCAAGCAGTTCGAGTCGATGTATGTATCGATGATGCTGAAAGGGATGCGCGACGCGAATAAAGCCTTTAGTGAAGATAATCCGCTCAATAGTTCGCAAGGCGACTTCTATCAAGATATGTACGACAGTCAGTTGTCTGTCAGTTTGTCCACATCTAAAGGGTTTGGGCTAGCTGACGTCATTAAGCAACAGCTAATGCAACGCTACAATTTGGATGGACCAAGTGCAGCGCAAGGTGATGTGTCGAACGATGCGAGTCAAACACCCGCGCAGCGGTTTTCGATGGAAGGGTATGCTCGTTCATTGCCGCCAATGCATCGCGCCTCTCCTGAGCTTACGCAAGCGGTAGAGACGGTCGATTCACATATTGAAGCAATGTCAGGTCAGCCAACGATTTCTGAAACGTTAATGGTACGACCAGACCAGCTGAATGGCCCGCAAAGCTTTATCGAATCTCTATATCCAATGGCCAAACGCGTAGAGGCCGAAACAGGCATTGATGCGCGCTTGATGCTTGCGCAGTCTGCGTTGGAAACGGGTTGGGGTAAAAAACAGATTGTTCAGCAGGGTGGCGAGCCCAGCTTTAACTTGTTTGGTATTAAGGCGCACCGAGATTGGAATGGTGAGCAAACTGAAATCGTCACGACTGAATTTCGTTCGGGTGTGGCGCTTAAAGAGCGCGCTAGTTTTCGAGTATATGACTCCTTCGATGAAAGCTTCCGAGATTATGCTCAGTTCTTACAAAGCAATGATCGCTATACCGAAGCATTGGCACAGAAAAATGACCCCGTTGCCTTTGCTCATGCCTTGCAAGATTCTGGCTATGCGACAGATCCGCAGTATGGCAATAAGATCGAACGAATTATGAATCAGTATATGTCTGAGCTTCGTCCAGACCTTTTGCCCGGCTTACAGTCCGGTTCGAAAGGGGGGAGGTAAGGCATGGCTGATCTAATAGGAATTGGCTTAACAGGGCTGAAAGCGCACCAAACAGCGCTGTCTGTAACGGGCAATAACGTTGCTAACACCAACACCCCAGGCTATAGCCGTCAGCAAGCTATATTCGAGACGAATCCGTCGAGTAGTGCAGGGTTTGGTTACGTAGGGCAAGGTGTGACGATCGAGAATATTTCTCGTATTGCTGAAAGCTTCGTGACAGAGCAGGTGCGAGCAGATACGACATTGTTGGGTCAGCGCAAGGCGACGTTGGCGCAAGCCGAAGCGATTGATAACTTGCTCGCCAGCACGACGACAGGCTTAACCCCTGCGCTGAGTAGTTTTTTTCAGGCTTTTCAAGGTGCTGCAGATGACCCAACCTCTATTCCACAACGTCAGCTATTGCTAACGCGGGCAGAAGGTCTGGTGTCGCGCTTTAGTTCATTGGACGATAGCTTATCGACGCAAGTACGGTTCATTGATCAGGAGCTTGAAGCGGCGGTTTCGTCGATTAACAGCTTGTCGCAAGGCTTGGTTGAAATAAACCGGGCATTGGCGACGGCAAGTACGAGTGGCTCGCAAGGCGGTAAGCCTAATGAGTTGCTAGATGAGCGCGACGAAGCGTTAAGACAGCTTTCGGAATTGGTGAGCGTGACGGTGATTGATGCGGGTGCATCTGGCCAAGTAAATGTATTTATCGGCAATGGTCAGCCACTTGTCATTGGTGACTCCGCAACGCCCATTACAACGCCAGAAAGTCCTGATGATAGCTCAAAGCTTGATATTGCGATGAGCCTCAATGGCAATGAACAAATTATTTCGGGCAACCTGAGCGGTGGAAAACTTGGTGCCTTATTGAGTTTTCGTGACAATGAATTGCAAGATTCTATTAATGGTTTAGGACGAATCGCGATCGTGCTCGCGGATACCGTTAATGCCCAGCACAACCTAGGGATGGACTTAGAAAACAACTTGGGCGGGCAGTTCTTCAAAGACATTAATGACGCGATTGTTGCGGGCAATAGGGTAATCCCAAACGGTAGTAACTTGGCGCCTTTTGATCAGTCTTTGCGTGTCGATATTATTGATACCTCAAAACTGACAGCGGACAACTATGAAGTGCGGTTTGAAGGGCCCACAGATAACGATTTTACGATTGTGAGTAAGAGCTCAGACGAAATTATTGTGCAGTCAAGTTTGCCGGGTGTTTTTCCTAGTAGTGTTGAGATTGACGGCTTTGATCTGGTCTTTGAGGGCGGCACCTTCAAGGTGGGCGACTATTTTACGGTGATGCCTACGCGAAACGGAGCCTCAGACATTGATCTAGTTATTGACCGTGTCGAGGAGCTTGCATTTGCTGCGCCTGTCCGCGCGGAAGCTGATATCGGAAACGCGGGTAATGCGCAAATTTCACTAGGCGTCATGTTGGATGTTGAAAGCCCCATTACCAATCAGCCGCTGCCTATGTTTGCGAATGATGGAGAGCTGAACCCACCGTTGGGAATTAGCTTCATTCGCGATAATTATTACGAAGTATTGGATATGTCGGACCCTTCAAATCCGCAGCCAATGGTTCCTCCGATGAATAATTTGGTTTATTCGCAAGGTTTGAATAACGCCATTTTCACGAGTGATCCTGGCGAAACTCGCGTGTCTTCGACGGGAGCCGACACCTTAGTAGTGCCTGCTGCCGGCGCGGGTCCATTTGTGAATGGCTTCGGTGCGCAGCAACTAACATTTTTAACGCGAGATGATGCAAGTGGCGTAGTCACGCAGCAAAGTTATACGGTAGGTGCAAACAGCACCGCCGAGCAGATAGCGACGGGTCTTACGAGCCTCAGTGGCGTGTCGGCTAATGCCTACACGCAGGTCCGTGTGAGTAATTTTGTCGATAACGCAGACGCCACACCGTTGAGTATTCAGATAAATGGCGAAGCCTTAACGCCTGTTTTTCCTGATGTATTGAATGCGGACACCATGGCAAGTTTAATCAATGACAACCCTGCGCTTAGCGCGTTGAATATTTTTGCAGTGAGCGATGGTGTAAACGTCGATATTCGGGGTTTTACTGGTGCGGATATTGAAGTAGTTGTTGGCGGCACCGGCGACAGCGTGGATGTGAGCAAGTTGGACCCATACGCGGCAGGCGCGCCCGTTTTATCGACTCAAACTGTTGGCAGTGGTCAGGGTGTGGCGGTTGGTGGTGTGCTCGACATCACTATGTCCAACGGCGTTATTATGACGGCCGATGTTGAGAGTGTCTTTCGCCAATCGCCGCCAGCTTTGTCGACATATTTAGGGTTTGCGTTCGATATTCAGGGTGAGACAACCGCGGGAGATCGATTTGCTATCGACTACAATACTGACGGCATTTCAGATAACCGGAATGCCTTGGCTATTTCAGAGCTCGAAACCAAAGGGCTCGTATCCGGCGGCATTATTAGCTATGGCGAATCGTACTCAAAAGTAGTTGAAGAGATTGGCACGACAACGAACCGCGCAAGGTTAGACGAAGATGCGGCTCAGGCTTTGTTGGACCAATCCCAAGGAAACCGTGATGCAATTTCCGGCGTTAACTTAGATGAAGAAGCCGGCCATTTGATCCAGTTTCAGGCAGCGTATAACGCTTCCGCGCAAGTTGTATCAGTGGCTCGTCAGCTTTTTGATACTTTACTGGGTGCGTTTAACTAATGTTTATCCATCATGATAGTTTGAATCTGACGGCAGTTAACTGCCGAAGTGAAGTGATACGATGAGAGTTTCTACCCAACAAATTTTTAGCCGAGGCCTGCAGCAAATACAGGACGTGACTCAGCAGCAGCAAAAAACTCAGCTGCAATTGTCAACGGGCAAGAAGGTACTAACACCCGCCGATGATCCTGTTGCGTCGACTCGAATATTAGAACTTAACCAAGAGCTTGTGCTTAACCAGCAATATCAGCGGAACATTGAGTTAGCCGATGGTCGACTTAAGCTTCAGGATAGTTCTTTGGCGGGTGTTAACGATGTGGTTCAGCGTATAAGGGAGCTGGCTGTAACGTCTGGAAATGGCGCGTTGTCGGCGGCTGACCTTGGCTCTATCGCTGACGAAGTCGAGGAACGCTTGGGTCAGTTAGCCGGACTATTGAACTCTCAAGATGCGGGCGGCGAATATTTATTCGCAGGGTATCAAGGAAACACTAAGCCATTTACTGAAAACGTGTCCGGTGCTTTTGAATATCAGGGTGACGAAGGCAAGCGCCTAGTGCGCATTGATGCGAGTGTCACGATCGCAACCACCGAGAATGGCAAGCAAATTTTTCAGGATGTCGCATCTGAGCGGAACACCTTTTATACCGTGGCGAGCAGCAGCAACCAAGCGTCGCCGCCAGCGCAGATATCGGCGGGGCAGGTGACCGATCAAGAGGTTTATGATGCATTTTATCCTGAAGACCTGGTGGTGACGTTCAATACCCCAAACGACTTTAGTGTCTCCGAGAAATCGACAGGACGCGTCGTTTTATCGAATTCAGCCTACCAATCAAACTCGCCTATTAGTATTAATGGTGTGCAGTTTAATATTACCGGAGACCCCGTGGCGGGAGACAGTTTTGAAGTTAACTCTTCTGCCAAGCAGGGCGTTTTAACAACGGTTGAGAAGTTTGTTTATGCCTTGAGGAATTTCACGGCATCCCCTGAAGGTAGGGATATATTTAACGACGGTATTGCCGATGCCATTGCTAACCTCGATAACGCCGAAACCTCGATTTTGGCAGCGCGGGGCCAAATTGGCGCGCGGCTAAATACGATAGAAACAACCTCTGAGCAGTTAAAGGATGTTGAAGTTCTGACGCAAGAGTTTTTAACGGGTTTAGAGTCGGTTGATTATGCGGAGGCCGTGAGCTTGTTGTCTATGCAGACGTTTACCTTAGAGGCCGCCTATTCCTCTTATGCACAGATTACTTCATTGAGCTTGTTCGACCGACTATAAGAATTCGCTTTGGCGGCGATCGTTAGTTAATCCGAGCAGCTGTCAGTCGCGTATAGTATGCTCAGAGTTTTAAAAATAGAGCGTTTTCGATTAGCGCCCAAGCACATTCATTTATGGAACGATTTAATAGATAGGAGCAGGCTGTGGCCGCGATTTACGATATTCAGGTAAGCACTATTTCAGGTGAGCAAAAAACACTAGACGAATTTAAAGGAAAGGTGTTGTTGATCGTCAATACAGCGAGTAAATGTGGTTTTACGCCGCAATTTAAAGGACTCGAAAAACTCTATGAGCAATACAAAGACAAAGGTTTAGAAATTCTTGGTTTTCCGTGTAATCAGTTTCTCAGTCAGGACCCCGGAAGCGATGCTGAAATCAGTGAATTCTGTCAGTTGAATTACGGTGTGAGCTTCCCGATGTTTTCAAAGGTCGATGTGAATGGTCCCGAAGCGCACCCATTGTTTGAACTGTTAAAAGCAGAAGCGAAAGGAATGTTGGGTAGTGAGAAGATCAAGTGGAACTTTACCAAGTTCTTGGTGGACGCTGATGGCAACATTGTTGAACGTTACGCTCCGAAGACGGAACCAAAAAGCATCGCTTCGGATATAGAGAAAATACTGCCGTAATCTGTATGCAATGAACTCCAGACTGACAGCCCTTAAGTGACTGTTAGTTTGGAGAGACTGCTCTTCTGTTCATAAAACCACAATGCCCCTCCTGCAATAAGACCGCCTAGCCAGCCGTAAAGGTGAGACTCCGTTGCCACTCTTACGCCAATTAGCGCGTGCGATGCTTGGCCTGCTCCGTCAACGAATGCCGGCTGTAATACGGCTATCGAAACGGCCGCCAATATAGCGATGCTCGCCCATTTTTCTTGTCGAATGCTTAACAGGCAATTGCTCGTGATAAGAGCGTAAAGCAGCGCACTGAATCCAAAATACTCTGTCGTGACAGGGGTTAAGACAGCGTAGCCAATATTGACTGTTAGTGCGCTGATTAGCAGGGTAAACGTATAGCTCTTGAGTGTTAGGCAGTGGCGCCAATGCCAAGTGATGAGAATAAGCCCGGCGACATTCATGCCGGCATGAGTGACATTAGAATGAACAAAAAAAGCGCTTAGCGTTCTCCAGTACTCGCCAGACAGTATGTGTTGCCACTGGAGAGTAAGGTGATCGTTGCTTGTTTGCAGTGAGAGCGAATTTACGCCAAACGCAAGCCACACAAGGGCAATAAGAATGATGGAAAAAATGGCACAACGTTGTTGTTCAGATAGCGCGCTAGCCGCATTATTTTTAGCTTGTTTGCTATTGGGGGCCATGACGTATTGGTCGCGTTAGCGCTTAGTCATATGAATTTTTCTTCTTCCATTCATCGTCATCCCCTAAGAACTCATTCCATTTGTCGCCTTCTTCTTCGGTTTGCGCTTGGGCTTTTGCTTTGACGTCCTGGTTGTGCTTGTCGGCATCTTGCTCTAATGCTTTGATTTGTTGCCTAAAGCTTGAAATAACTTCAGCGGCCGGAGGATATTCTGCCATCGCTTTCAGCGCCTCAATAGCCGTGTGGTAGGCATGTATTGCTACTCTAGGCTTACCGGCTTTTGCTGCGGTCTCTGCTTTACCTACCAGGCTGTCGGTTTTTGACTTAACGGCGGAGAATTTGATTTGCAAGGCATATTGTTTAGCGCGGCCGGGGTCTAAAAGCTTTTGTTTGGCTTGTTGTTGAACGAACTTGAAAAGAATCTCAAGCAGGCTACGTATTTCCTGTGCTTGCTCGGGAGACTTGACTACAACCGGTGAGAGCTTGAGCGTTTTGTTCTGAAGCTTGCTCAGGTACTCCTTGTCGCCTTCAAGGTAGCTCTCGTAATTTCTGCTTTTCTTCAGTGCAATTAGTCGTTCCAGTGAGTTAATTGACTGCTGAGTGATCAAAATTCTTAGTTCTTCAGGCAAATACTGAGGCGGAAGCTCATGCAGCAGTCTTTGTAGCCGCTCATAGCGGTCGCTGAAGCTTTTAATTTTTTGGATTTGCTCTATTCGCGTGCGTTCGCGAGCTTGAGCGAAATAAATACCGGTCACGCAGACGCCAATAATGACGACGATGATGATGGTGATAGTGACTACGGACATAACTAACCTACTAATAATTCGAGTTTTTTTGGGTTCTGTTGTTTGAGTATAGACCACTCTAAGAAATGTTAGCTTAGATACGTATCTCGTCTTCGCTCGGTGTGGATGTTCATCATCAAAGTGACTTGGGATTTTTCGCTTTTTCATGTAGAATCTTGCGCCATTTCACACTTCGAGTGGCTAAAAAATGCACGCTCGAGGTCCCATTTCCAGTGTTATTTAGCATTGAGGCTGATACAAAAATGACAGAACGCGTACAAGCTGCAGGCCTGCAGGTCGCAAAAGAGCTATATGATTTCGTAAATGAGAAAGCAATTCCTGGAACAGGTGTTGCTCAAGATGCATTTTGGTCAGGGTTTAGTGCGATTGCTAATGAACTAGCGCCACGTAACCGTAAGCTACTAGCAAAGCGTGATGACCTTCAAGCGAAGATCGATACGTACCACTCTGATCGTAAAGGTCAGTCTTTGGACTTTGCAGAGTACAAAGCGTTTCTTCAGGAGATTGGTTACCTAGTAGAGCCAGGCGCCGACTTTGAAGCAAGTACAGAGAACGTTGAGCCTGAAATTGCAGAAATGGCAGGCCCTCAGCTAGTTGTTCCGGTCATGAATGCTCGCTTTGCATTGAATGCTTCGAATGCGCGTTGGGGCTCATTGTATGATGCGCTCTACGGTACCACCGTTATTTCTGAGGAAGGCGGCGCTGAGAAAGGCAAAGGCTACAATAAGGTTCGTGGCGATAAAGTTATCGCGTACGCGCGCGGAGTACTTGATACCGCTGCGCCGTTGGCTTCAGGTTCACATAAAGACAGCACGGGTTATGCAATCGAAGGCGGCAAATTAGTTGTTACTTTGGCAGATGGTTCTACCTCTGGTCTGAAAGAAGAAGATAAGTTCGTTGGGTATACGGGTGCTGTAGCCTCGCCAAGTTCCTTCCTTCTTAAGAACAATGGTCTTCATTTAGAAATTCAAATTGACGCCTCTACACCTGTAGGCTCAACCGATGCTGCGGGAATCAAAGACGTGGTGATGGAGTCTGCATTGACGACCATTATGGACTGCGAAGATTCAGTTGCCGCGGTCGATGCTGAAGACAAAGTCATCACGTATGGCAATTGGCTTGGCCTGATGAAAGGCGATTTGGCTGAAGAAGTTAGCAAAGGCGGAAAGACCTTCACGCGCGTAATGAATCCAGATCGTGAATTTACAGGTACAGATGGCAAGGCTTTTTCTCTCAAAGGCCGTTCAATGTTGTTTGTGCGTAACGTTGGTCACTTGATGACTAACCCTGCAATTTTGCTTGAAGATGGTTCTGAGATTCCAGAAGGCATCATGGATGGCATGATCACCACCTTGGTGGCCATTCATGACATTAAAGGAAATAGTCCTGTTAAGAATTCGACAACAGGTTCAGTCAACATTGTTAAACCTAAAATGCATGGCCCTGAAGAAGTCGCTTTTGCTGATGAGTTGTTTGGCCGAGTCGAAGACGCACTTGGGCTGCCACGCTTCACGGTGAAAATGGGGATTATGGATGAAGAACGCCGCACCACGGTTAACTTGAAAGAGTGTATCCGGTCTGCGAAAGATCGCGTTGTTTTCATCAATACTGGCTTCCTAGATCGTACGGGTGACGAGCTGCATACGTCTATGCTGGCGGGCCCTTTTGTGGCTAAGACACTGATGAAGCAGCAAACGTGGATCAGTGCGTATGAAGACTGGAACGTAGATATAGGTCTTGAAACCGGTTTGCAGGGTCGAGCGCAAATTGGTAAAGGCATGTGGCCGATTCCGGATGAGATGGGAATGATGATGGAGCAAAAAATTGGTCATCCAAAAGCGGGTGCCAATACAGCGTGGACGCCTTCACCAACGGCTGCGACCTTGCATGCTATTCACTATCATCAAGTAGATGTGTTCTCTGTTCAGAACGAATTGAAATCACGTAAGCACGCAAACGTTGATGATATCTTGACGGTTCCTCTTATGGACCAGGCGGCGATTGACGCGCTAACGCCTGAGTTTATTCAGAACGAGATCGATAACAACTGTCAGGGCATTCTAGGCTATGTTGTGCGTTGGGTTGACCAGGGTGTGGGTTGTTCGAAAGTGCCAGATATTAACAATGTCGGCTTGATGGAAGATCGCGCAACGCTGCGTATTTCGTCTCAGCATGTTGCTAACTGGCTTGAGCACGGTATCTGCACGAAAGAGCAGGTAGAAGAAAGCTTGAAACGCATGGCGGCGATTGTTGATGGCCAGAATACAGGTGATTCGGCGTATATCAGTATGGCACCGTCGTTTGACGGCATTGCGTTTAACGCAGCCTCTGACCTGATCTTTAAAGGCAAAGAGCAGCCAAGTGGATACACAGAGCCATTGCTGCATGCTTATCGTTTGAAATTCAAAGCTCAATAGTTTTCTAAACGGAAACTAAAAAAGGGTGGCGCGAAAGCGTCACCCTTTTTTTATGTCGTTGATGAGCGGAATTAGATGACAAGCCTGCGCAATTGTTGAGAGGGTTTGGCAAACTGCCAATGATTATCAAAATTCGAACGCATGCGCTCATAAAGCAAGCGGTTATGAAAGCAAGCAAAGCCCGCATAGTCGGATCTATTCTTACGAAAAATACTCGCGCTATAGTCGACGAGTGTAATCATTTCATTTAAGCGTACACCGGTTTTTTGTAGTGTTCGCACTTCAACATAGCTGCTTAATTTTTGCGCTAAGTTGATACAGGGATTGAAGTAACCCGCTCCAGCTTTGTCGTCAGCGACAAGAATACGAATTTCGGTTTGTGGGTTGCGCTTGATTAGTCGTTTTAGCGCTTGGCTGGTGAGTTCGTTGTTCAATACGGGGTTATTGATGGTATCGCATAACAGCCATACACGCTTTCGTGCCTGATTTAGCATCACTTGATGTAGCGATAGATAGTCGTGTTCATTGCTGTAGTGGTAGCTCTCGGTATCTTCACTCAGTTGCATCACTGGTCTATCGAACGAGCCTTTTGTATGTGCCGACGAAGGCAGGTGAGCAACGGTGAGGCTGATACAAGGGTGCAAAAGATCGAAGCGGCGAACGTTATGTTCCTCGCTCCCATTGTTTGTAAAACCGAGTCGCCGGAAAAAGTGAAACTGATCCGGTTCGCAATGCGCTGTAAGTTGCGCATGATCAAGCGAGGCCAGTTTTTTCATTGTGTGTGTGAGTAGTATCGTGCCTAAGCCCTTGTTTCGCTGCTTTTGCTGCACGATTAAACAATTGAGCTGAGCAGAATCGTTGCCAAATTCTACTTCTGAGAAGGCGATGACGTGCTCACCAATGGACAGAGTACAAACCAAAGCACTCGTGCCTTCATCGTGCATTAACCGCGGCTGGGCGGCTTCTTGTTGAAGGCTTTTGATCTGGCCTTTTATCTCAGGAGGAACAGAATATTTGGGGTACTGCGAAAGCTTAACAACAGGCATAGTCTTGTATTTCTAATACGGATATTAGGAATATAGACTACCTTGCCTGATAAGCCTTAATAACAGCTCAAAGATTGCTTTATTGTCATTTAACGTCGGTATTTCGGCAATATCAAACGAGCTGTGTTCGCAGATAAACTGAATGGCTGGAAGGATATTTGGTGCGAAAGGGTAGGTCTCTCCATCAACGGCCATTAATGGCGCGACATCGAGACAGTAAACAAAGCGTGAGCCTTCATTTTGGCTGAGCACTCCATTTTGCGAGATCAGTTCATTTAGCTCATCTTCGCTGAAGTCAGGGTCTGACTCGCCTAAGCTAGCTTGATTTTTAGTTCCACTTATATAGCTAAGAAACCATCGCCGTCGAAGTGCAGGATCGTTGAGATGCTGATCTAGTATGGTGTCAATACTCTGCAATGCTTGAGTGCTTACTTCTCCAGCATGTTCCTGGAGGCTTGCATCAGGGTCTTCATAAAACTGTTTCGCGTTCGCGTTATCAAGAATAAAGTGGCCGAAGTCATCCAATAATTGCTCATGCTTGGGAGCGCGAAATCCGATCGAGAGCGTAATGCACTCGTCTGTGGCGACGCCAAAGTGTGCGAGTTTCGGTGGCAAGTACAGCATGTCTCCCGGGGATAATGTCCAGTCATCGGTACATTCAAAGTTTTCGAGGATGCTCAGGGGCGTGTCGGGAAGTCGGGGTGTTGATTCATCGCACATTTGGCCGAGCCGCCAATGGCGATGGCCTTCAGCTTGTAGCAAAAATACGTCGTAGTGGTCAAAGTGTGGGCCCACACTGCCGCCTTCAGGCGCGTAAGAGGCCATAATGTCATCAATGCGCCAGTTGGGGATAAACCGAAAAGCGTCTTTAAGTTGATTGATTTCTGGAGACCAAGCATCTAGTTGCTGAACGAGCAGTGTCCAATGTGTTTCTGGGAGCGCTTGAAAGTCGGACTCTAAAAATGGGCCTGATTTGAGCTCCCATTTATTTGTTGCGCCATGCTCAAGAATGATGCGTGATTCGATCTCTTCTTCCATGGCCAATCCTGCGAGTTCATCAGGCGAAATAGGCGATTGAAAGTCGGGAAACGCTTGTCGTATGAGGAGTGGCTTTTTCTGCCAATATTCTTTGAAGAAATGCTCGGGGCTGATGCCGCCGAGCACTTGTATAGGCATGTCGCAGCTAGTTTTGCTCATTGATTGCTTTGGCTTGTGCGGCGGCGTTGCCAATGTAGCTAGCAGGTGTCATGTCCAAAAGGCCTTGCTTGGCTTCTTGTGGAATATCTAAACCCTCAACAAAGGTTTGGATCGTCTCGCGCGACATGGCATTACCGCGCGTTAGTTCCTTAAGCTTTTCATAAGCGCCTTCAATGTTATATCGACGCATTACAGTTTGTATGGGTTCGGCCATGACTTCCCAAGAGGCATCTAAGTCGCCAAGCAACTTGCCCGGATTAATCTCTAGCTTTTTTAGGCCTTTCAGCGTTGCTTGATAGGCAATTAAACTATGTGCGAGTCCAACACCGAGGTTGCGCAGCACTGTCGAGTCCGTTAGGTCTCGTTGCCAACGTGATATCGGTAGTTTCTGGGATAGGTGGGTTAGGATTGCATTGGCAAGGCCTAGGTTTCCTTCCGAGTTTTCAAAGTCGATTGGGTTAACCTTGTGCGGCATGGTGGATGAGCCGACTTCGCCCGCGATAGTTTTCTGTTTGAAAAAGCCCATCGAGATATAACCCCAAATATCACGGTCCATATCGATAAGAATCGTATTGAATCGAGCAATCGCATCAAACAGCTCAGCAATGTAATCATGCGGCTCTATTTGAGTTGTGTAAGGGTTGTACGTTAGTCCAAGTGACTCGATGAATTGCTTAGCATGCGCTGGCCAGTCTACTTCGGGGTAAGCAGAATAGTGTGCATTATAGTTGCCGACGGCGCCGTTAATTTTGCCAAGAATGTCTACGTTTTGTGCTAGCTTGAGTTGCTTTCGTAAACGCGCGACAACGTTCGCAAACTCTTTGCCCATGGTGGAAGGCGAGGCGGTTTGGCCATGTGTACGCGAGAGCATAGGCTGTTCAGCCAAATCGAGCGCGATGGCTTCAATTTTATCCATAACGGATGTCATTTCTGGAAACAGCGTGGCCTCGAGTCCTGCTTTTAGCATTAGACCATGAGAGAGGTTGTTGATGTCTTCGGAGGTACAAGCAAAGTGCACGAACTCTGCGCCATGGTTCAAAGCAGGTAGGCGGTCTTTTACGTCGGCGAACTTTTCTTTAATTAAGTACTCAACGGCTTTTACGTCATGATTGGTGGTGCTTTCGATCTCTTTCACTCGTTCAGCATCGGCAAGTGAAAAGTCAGTGACGATGCTATCAAGAAATTCGTTCTCTTCCGCTGAGAATGCAGGTAGCTCAATTATTTCAGGATGCTGGGCTAAAGACTGAAGCCAGCGTATTTCGACTTCTACTCGGAAACGGATAAGTCCGAATTCGCTATAAACGGAGCGAAAATCAATTACTTTTGAGCCGTAGCGGCCATCAATAGGAGAAACAGCGGTAAGCGAGCTAAGTTGCATTCGAACTCTCTGATAGGGTTGGTCAAAAAATGGGCGCAAATGATACTACAAAATCATATGCGCTCACAGTTGGTAGGAGGATAATTTCTAGTGAGTCAGGCCTTTCAACAAAGTAGTGGCTGAATTCATCAAGGCTTTTCGCTTAAATAATAGCTGCCAACGATGCCCGCCAACTTGATGCCAGAGCATTGCTGAGCGTATGCCTGCTAACAATAGTGATCGAATTTTTGCTGCGTTATGCTCCGATCGCAGGTGAGTGGGGTCACCATTGACCTGAATACGCAGGCTGAGCGTGCTAATCGTTTTATGGTATGTATCGGCAAGACTCGCAATAGTATTTTCGTGAGAAAGGCCAAAGTGCTCTTTTGGTGAATTCGCTTGCTCTAACCCTTTTGAAATTTGTTGCAGCATTGCCGGCTGCTTTCTTAGTTTCGCTTCAAGGTGGAGTATCGATAATGCGTATCTCAGCCATGTAGGCGCTTGGCTTCGACTTGGCTGAGATAGCAGGTCACGCAGTAGTTCGAGGCCTTTCTGCAAACGCGTTAATGAACCAAAGACATCGATAGTTTGTTCCGGCGAGGTAATGAATAGGCTGCTAAGGGCTGTATTGAACGCCTCTTCATTACAACGTCCTTCGCGTGCTATTTGGTCAACAAGAAAAGTCGCTTGTAAAACGCCAGCGAGGGCGATCGTTTGGTTATCCACTTTATTCATAATGCTGTGTTAACTCGTATACGGCTATTGGCTAATAGAATAGGTTGGTTTTCGACTACAGAGCTTGCTCGATGATCGCTCCACCGAGGCATCTTTCGCCTATATAGAGCACCAGAGATTGTCCCGGCGTGACGGCT